>Ga0316204_10000175_pt1 | contig 267062 bp, 224 predicted proteins | sample 6monrhotite_MG_2_FD_205661 | JGI IMG/M metagenome (GOLD analysis project Ga0316204, IMG submission 205661) | Microbial mat bacterial communities from mineral coupon in-situ incubated in ocean water Damariscotta River, Maine, United States -... | ecosystem: Environmental > Aquatic > Marine >... | reverse complement strand
GACCTGCTACCCGGCGCTCCGACGCCTACCGGGAGGGGACTCTCACCCCCTGGAATCGTCCAGCAAGAAAACCGGACCCGACGCGCTACCGCGCGCCGCCTCCGGCCTTCGTCAGGACACACCACCGGACGACTCTACCACGCGGGCATCACGGTGCGCCGGACTCCAGGCCCTGCAACGCGTGCCGAACGGTGTCGTTGTCGCGCAGTTTCAGCGAGGCTTCGTAGGACGCCCGGGCTTGCGCCGTGTCCCCTCCGCGCACCGCGATCTGTCCCAAGTTGTAGTGGACCGATGCGGCGAAGCGGTCACCGGGGTGAAGCGTCAGCGCCTTGTCGCAATCCGTCCGGGCAGGCTTCAGCTTCTCGGCCAGCAGCCGTGCGTAACAACGCGCGGCGTAGGGCCGGGCAGCCTCGGGGTCCAGCTTGATCGCTTGGCTCAGCGCAGCATCGGCGCCTGCGTAGTCCTTCGCCTTGGTGAGCTTGCGCCCCTTCGCCAACAGCACTCGGGACGCTTTCGTGTCCTCGTGAGGGGTTGTGGGGGCGTCCATCTGTTCGGTCCTGCCCGAGGCCCATGGCGTCTCATCGAGGCCCCGAAACCAGGCCAAGGCCTGCTCGCGCGCGGCCCCGGTCGGCTCCAGCTTCGACCACCCCACGGTCGTGGCATCTCCCACGTCGGTGAGCGCCGCCTGAAGCCCGGCCGAGAGTGGAGGCGCCAGGCCGAGCTCGGATGCCGGGGGCAACAGCGTCGTCTCGACATACCCATGGAAAGCGTAGTCCCCCGTGCACACGTAGGGCCCCTCCGCCTCGGCGTGCCAGCGCAGCCGAACCATGCCGGCCTCGAGCGACATCTTCACCGCCACGATGTCCATGTGGTCGCGGACGAAGGCATCCATCGTGACCTTGGGCTCGTCCCAGCACTCCTTGTAGTCCTTCAACATGTCCTCAGACAGCGCTGCCTCTTTCATCATCACGCCGGGCAGCTTCACGTCGGGCCATTTTGAACGCTTGCCCGCGGAGATATCGTGCAAGTGGGTGGCACCGCCGTAGGATCCGTGCGCGCCGCAGTAGTAGCCCGCGTCGGAGGTTGCGACCATCAAGCGCGCTCCGACCCCACCCTCCATCGACAGGGTGAGCGCGTCGACATCCCCGTAGATGCGCTCGGTGTCCGCGGTCTCCAGCGCCACTGGCGGACCGCCGCCCATCGGTGCTGCTTCGAGGCCGAGCGTGGTCACCGACCCGGTCTTGCGGCAGGACGGGTCCTGCTCGGACTCGAAACACTCGCACGCAAACACCTCGGCCTTCGCATCCCTTCGGCGGACGTGCCAGAGCTTCTCGCCGTCCGCGACCGCGAGCGCGGAACGCTTTGCGGTGGCGCTCGTGCCCTTCGCGGTGGTCGTGTACCAGCGCGACTGGGGTCCGCTGCCCGCATCGAACCACACCAGCCACTCCTCTTGGATGGTCGCCGATGGCGTTTCGGGGCTCGGCTTCTCGGCTGCCCCCCCAGCGTCCTGTGCAGCCGCTGCGGGCTCGGCCGATTCCTTCGAGGGTTGCGGGGCGGCACCGCCGTCACAGGCCAGAGTCAGCGACAACGGGAGCAACCAGCGCAACTCGGAGATCACGGACCGGAGCGTATCAAGGCTCAGTAGACGCCGTGCAGCGATCCGCCAGGCGCTGCGAGTGCATCGACCTGACGCTCCACCTCGGGATCTTCGAGAAGCGGCGGTGCGTGGTGCGGCTTGAGCCGAGCATCGATCACCAAGGCACCCCGAGCGCCCCAGTGCTTGTGCTCGGTGAACGCACCCACGCCCGTGAGGTCGTGCGAGGGATTGCTGCGGGTGAACGTGACCCACAGGAAGTTGTGGAAGCTCTGCGCCACAAAGTCTGCGTCGTCCACGAGGACCACCAACGGAAAACCCGTGTCGGGGCGGTTGAGCTGGCCGCGTGAGGCGAAGTCGCGCGCGAGCGCCTCGGCGGCACCGGGCATCTGCGCATGCGAAGGACCCTCGACCGCCACAATGCCCGGACGCACGACCCGGGCCGGGCCGAAGCCTTCAGGGAGACCGAAATCGGCAGGAAGGCTGGACTGCAGCGAACGCAGGGGCTCGCCGGCGGCTGCCAGGACAACCTTCGATCCGCTGTTGAAGCCGGTGCCCGAGTAGTCGAGCGTGTCGATCGTGGTCTTGGTCTGGAAGTGCAGGTCGCGGGTGAGATCCAAGCGCGCCAGCACGTGCTCGAAGAACGCTCCTTCGTCGTCGACCCGCAGACTCGCATCGTCCTCGTGGGCCGCGATGATCAGATACTTGGCGAGGGAGGCCTGCCCGAAGCCCAGCACGGCGTTGGCGATGGTCAGCAGCTCCTGCGGCCGCCGCGGCCCGTACGGCACGTAGCGCTCGCTGCCCAGCGCCAGCAGCAGCGGATGCACACCCGCCGCGTCGACGGCATGCATGGCCTTGAGCCCGGGAATCGACACCGGCACCATCGGCTCGGTCAGCTCGTGGATCAACGCGCCAAACGTGGTGTCCTCTTGCGGCGGACGGCCGACCACCGTGAACGGCCAGATCGCATCCTTGCGGTGGTAGACGCCCTCGACGCGCATCACCGGGAAGTCATGCTGGAGGCTGTAGTAGCCCAGGTGGTCGCCGAACGGCCCCTCGGGCTTGGTCGCGCCCGGCTCGATGGTGCCCACGATGCAGAAGTCGGCGTCGGCCGAGAGCGTGTGCCCACCGTGCTCGCAGACGCGAAAGCGGCGACCGGCGAGCATGCCGGCGAAGACCAACTCGCTGAGCCCCTCGGGCAGTGGCATGACAGCGGCGAACGTGTGCGCCGGCGGGCCTCCGACGAACACGCTGACCCGCAGCGGCTCTCCCTTCGCCAGCGCCGCGGCATGATGCACACCGATGCCCCGGTGGATCTGATAGTGGATGCCGACCTCGCCGTCGGGCTCGTAGGCGTTGCCGCCGAGCTGAACTCGGTACATGCCCATGTTGCTCTTCATGGGCCCCGGGTGCTCGGGGTGCTCGGTGTAGACCTGCGGCAGCGTCACGAACGCCCCGCCATCGTCGGGCCAGCTCTTGATCTGAGGAAGGTCGGAGAGCGTGGTCTGCCCCTGCAGGACAGGGCCGGACGCGACGCGTTTGGGGAGCGCTCGCAGGCCGACCATCGGCGCCCACAGGTACTGCCAGGGCTTCTTGAGCGCGGCTTCGGGGTTGGCCTTGAGCTTGATCGCGTCGGCGGTGCGTCGCAGCGTGTCGCGAAAGATGAAGCGTCCACGCTCGAGGGTGCCGAACAGGTTGCTCACCGCCGCGAACGGGGTGTCCTTGACGCGGTCGAACATCACCGCGGGGCCGCCGGCCGCGTAGACCCGCCGCTGCACGGCCGCCATGACGAGGTTGGGGTCCACCTCCTCGCTCACGCGGACGAGGTGGCCGTGCGCTTCGAGGTCGTGCACGCTCTCGCGCATGCTGGCGTGGGACATCTGGCAGGGGCATAACACGCTCCGCCGCGCAGGCAACGTCGCTGCCCCTTCACCGGGTCGCTCGGCCTCAACGACGCCGTGAGAGCAGCAACCAGGCCAGCCACTCGACACCGAGGCGCTGCCCCAGGTTTCTGGTTCCCTCGTGTATCGGGAGCGACCGCATCAAGTGAATCGGGTGCGTGCCGAACACGTTGCGGCAGCGCTGCGCCGTGCCCTCGTCCACACCGGACGTCCGAATCTGTGCGTGCCCGCTGGTCTTCACGGCGCGCACCGTCGCTCTGACGACGCCGGCCCGGTCCAAGACGTCCCCCAAGTCCTGCAGCAGCGGCGTGGGCACATTGCCGCGGACCACCAACATGCGCCCGCCACGCACGCTGATACAGAAGATCTCCTGCATGCGGATGAAGACGAAGATGGCGCCCACAACGATCAGAAACAGGGCGATGGGCACCGCACCGATCTACCACGGTCCGACTCTTCGTCGGTCGGGTCCGATCACGCGGGGCTACGCAGGTCGACCCGAGCACCGCCGCGCGTCTTCACGATCCCGCGCAACGACCAGCCCGGGTCGAGCGTGAGCGTGACGAAGACGGACTTCCCGGTACGCCGGATTCCCGTCACGCGAGCGCCGGTGATCTTGGGCCGGGCACGCAGGGCCGAGGTGGAGGCCTCGGCGTCCATCACCAGCCGGACGATGCCGGAGGCGGGTTGGGAGGCAACCCCCACGACCAGGCCGCCGGAGCCCTTGAGGGACAATGATGCGCCGTCTCGGCGGGAGGCGAGTCGCAAGCCTTCGAGCTTGGCCCGCGAGCGCACCGGCGGGGGGGCAGCGCTTGGCGTGATCTTGGCGGCCGCAGGCGGCGGCGTGGCAGCGTGAACCGGCCGGGTCTTGGCGGCCGCCTCCGGAGGCGCGGTGCCCATCTTGATGCGCGGTGCATCACTCAGATCTTCGGGTGCCGCTGGGGAGTCGTCCGGCGTCGGCGTCGGCGCGTCCAGGGCCGCGAGCAGACGAGCGGCCTGTCGGTCGCCAGGCAGCGTGCTCGCCGCCAAGGCGCTGCGCATCACCGGGTCGATGGAGCCCGCCTGCACGCTCGCCCGCGCCCGGGCGAGCAACGCCGACCCCGTCGCAGAGGGGACGGCACCCGCCAGGCCTGCAGCCATCGGCTGGACCGGTGCACTCGACCCTAGGCATCCAGCCACGAGGAGCGTCAGCATCCCGGCAAGCGTCACAGCACGCATGGACTCACCGTAGCAGTCGCGGCACAGGGGCCCAAAAGATCCCCCGCAAACGATCGAGCCCGCCGGTCGCGCCCAAACTCAGCGCAGCTGCAGCAGCGCAGCGCTCGGGCTGCCGTCGGCCAGCTCGACGCCCAGGAGTACCCGCGGCGCTGTGCCGCGATCTTGCCGGAGTCGACGCACCTCGGAGAGTCGGCCTGCCAAATCCTCGTACGACTCGATGTCGGCCCCCATCACCGAGCGGATCCGCGAGCCCACCAACGCGTCGGGGTCCCCCCACAGCCGGGTCCCGGGTAGCACGGTCACCACGGTCGGCTGGTCCGCTTCACCATCGAGCCGCAGCCCGAGCTGCTCCTCGGCATCGATGCCGACCTGGTCTCGGGCGCTGGCGGCTGCAACCTCCAGCTGAAGGTCCAGCACTTCGGCTCCACGCACCACCATGACCGCGAGCACCTCGCCCTCGAACATGCCGCGCACGGTCTTCTGTAGGTGGGCGCTCAGCGATGCGATGCTGGTGTCCTCGAGTCCATCGAGCCGCTTGCCGCGAAGGGCCACGATCACATCGCCCTGCCGCAGCCCGGCGGTGTCGGCGGGGCCTTCCGCATCGACGTTGCCGACGACGAGGCCGGCCCCGTACCCCTGCGCCCGGGCCTGGGCAGGTTTGGGGTCCGTCGAACCCAGTGTGACGCCGATGACGCCCGAGCGCGCGCCTTCGGGTGCAGTGAGAGCCTCGAGGAACCCGCGCACATGATCCATCGGCAGGGCGAACGCGATGCCTTGGGCCTGCTCGGGCCGGGCAACGACGATGCCCACGAGTTCCCCGTCCAGGTTGAACAGCGGGCCGCCAGAGTTGCCGACGTTGATCGACGCGTCGAGCTGCAGCACCGCGCGCTGGGAGTCGCCCAGGATGCCCGTGCGGTCGACGGCCGAGACGATGCCGCGGCTGACAGTGTTGCGAAGTCCCAACGGGTTGCCGATCGCGAACACATCTTGGCCGACGACCAGCTCCGAGGACCGGCCGATCGCGGCCGCCTCGAATACGGCGGGCTCGCCCTTCGCCGGCTCGAGCCGGACGATGGCCAGGTCTTCTTCCGGGTCTGCCACGAGCACCGTGGCCCCCACACGCCTGTCGTTGGCGAAGCGAGCGGTGAGTTCCGGGACGGCGCCGAGCCGCGCGCCAAACAGCGTCGGCGGAGGCCGCAGCGCTTCGGCCAGCACGTGATAGTTCGTGAGCACGATGCCCGAGGGGTCGACGATGATGCCGGCGCCCAGCCCCGCGGACGACTCGAGGTTGACGACGCTGTTCATCGTGCCCGCCACGGCCTCGGCGAGCGTCGGGGGGCGCTCGGCGGGCGCGGCGGCGGCGACCGGCGCGGGCTCGGCGATGGGCTGCAGGACCGGAGGCGGCTGCGGTGGAGGGGTCTGCTGTCGACCGAGATACACGGCCGCCCCGCCGAGCAGGACGCCGGACAGGCCCGCGCCGGCGGCGAGCCACAGAGAGCTGGATGCACGCGGGGGCGACACCGAGCGTCAACGTAGCAGCTCTGACACCCCGAGTCGCTGGACCACGCCCACACGGCAAGGGTTAGGCTCGATCACGCCGGGCGGCGCCTGTGCCCGTAGTCACCGGTCTCTGAACACCCCGGGGCCGTACGGTGCCCACGATGGCGTCTACGATTGGAAATGGGGTGTCGCGTGCACCTTGCTGCTCGGACTGGGGTGCTCACACGCATCCGAGCGGGAGCGGGTCCGTGACCTTGACGGGGTGCAGACCGCTTCGGCGCCCCAAGATCTCGGCGCGACGGGTCCGGGGGAGAGTCTGGCTGAGGTTCAGCCCCACGCCTGTGTGGTCCTATCGTCCAAAGGCCTCGACCAGCGCAGCAATCGTTGCCTCATCCAGCTGGGACGTCGGCTCGATCTGGTTGGCGAGTTGGAACGTCTCTAGGACAACCGCGAGGCTGGCACCAGGACTCGCATATCCGAGACTCATCAGTCGTGCCCCGGCTCCACGCACCGTTTGCGGCGGGTCCAGGTCTCCAACTTGCAAAGTGGCGACCGCCCCGTCGTCGAACGTGATCGTCACGATCCTCAGTCGGGTCGAGATCCATTCTTCGAGGTAGCCGTCGCCATCGGTCTCGCCCCGCCGCTCACTCCGGCCATCGTCGAAGACATAGCCCATGTTGGCCTTGGGCCCTTCATCGGCGTGTGCGAAGCGCATGCGAAGGCGCTCGGGGACCCCTCGCCGCTTGAAGCGATGGACCGACCCGGTACGGCAGTGTGCTTGCTCCTTCTCTCGAAGTTCGGGGACGAACACACGGTCTCCGGGCAGCAGGACGTTCGGGTCTCCACGAGCCTCCCGGAGCGTACGATTCTCGGGCGCATCCCACAGCGTCTGCCAGAAGAAGCCGTGCTTGTCCGCGATGGAGCTGACGCACTCTCCCCTGCGGACGACGTGACTGCCTTCGCCAACAGGTTCGAGGGGTTCGGATCCCCGGTGACCGGACGGTGACATTTCATCCTCGATAGGGCCGCATCGCTCCGCAGCCGTTGCACCTGTGGAGCACCTGCTGAGGTGAAGAGGGCGCGCGCGCGGTGGCGTCCCAACGCAACGCCACGGCACCCCGAGGATGCCGCGGGTCTGTGTCTCCTTGCATTCCGACATACCGCGCCCGTGCACTGGCGTTGTAGCGGCGGGTCCAGCCCAGTGCCTCGTATTTCAGGATCGCAGCGTTGTGCGGGTGTCCCAACCCTCCCGCATCAACCGCGTACTCGTGACTGTTGTCGGCAGGATCCACGCCGTACGAGTAGGCGACTTGCCCACCGTACAGATGCCGGTCGTGCCGTCGTCCAACCGCCAGCGCAGCCTCGCGTCGACGGGACGCAGAGGCAGCGCCGCGGATGACGGCCTGCACCGCTTCCCCGGAGACTCCCGCCGTGTATCCGGCGGCACGTGTCGCCCCCCACGCTGCAGCGAGGATCGCAAAGTCCATGGCGCCTCCGGGTCGATGATCCGCTTGTGCGCTCTGTGCCGCTTGCACGTCGGCGAACAACGCCGGGATTCCGCCCCCGACCGGCATTGCTCCCAGCGACGCAAACCCTCGGTGTACTGCGTTGTCGTTGTATGCGGCCCGAAGTGCGTAGGTCCGGTTCTCGAGCAGGCACGCGGTCGCGACCGTGGCCACGTCGTTCAGCACGCCGTCCCGACCACCATAGATCCCCAACTGCAGGCGGAAGCGGGCCCGTTTCGAGGGGATCAGGCCCATCGTGTAGTTCGCCGACATGTACGAATAGGCAAACGCGGCAATGTCTCCAGCGTGCGTTTCGTTGAGCGCGGGTCCGTGGTGCGTGATCGCATCGGCCGCAAGGTTGGCGACGTGACCGACAAGCTTGCGGGGAAGGATCCCCTTCGCACAGCGGGCGATGTCCTCGTTGCTCAGCGGTGCGCCGGCGCGCGCGCCCGCAATGGTGGAGCGCGCGAGTTCGACGACCGTCTCGACGGGCGACACTTGAATGGTACGGGCAATCGACTCGCAGAAGTGCGCCAAGGCAGCGGCAAGCCCCACCACCTGACTGTCTTGGGTGCGCCAGGCCGCGAGCGCCGAGGCGGCTGCGGCAGCACTGAGTCGCTCGTCGTTGGCCTCTCCAGGATACGCCTCGTCCACGCATAGGATCGCCGCCGCGGCTGCTCGTGCCACGCGGGACACGTGAGCTCGGATGTTTCGACGAGAGTGCTTCGTGCGGCCACGCTTGAGGCTCAACGCGGCCAACGATGCCTCGGCGACCAGGCTCCGCCCGGCGCCTGCCCGTGAAGCGCGGCGTACAACGGCCATCGCCGCGGCCGAATGCGGTGCCACGGGCATGTGCACCGCTGAGAGGACCTCACCACACTCGAAGATCGCGCCGTGATGCATCGCCGTCATGGCCACGACCTCGGGAGTCTTTCGGGGCCGGCGCAGGGAGGGAACAAACGCGAAGTCGGCGTCCCCGGTAAGCAAGACGAACTTCTGCGAAGTGAGGAATTTCCCAACGTCCGCGGTCAGTGGTGGCAGCGGCGGCCGGGCTGGGCCCAACGCACGCCGGACAAGCGCTGCATGCAAAGGAGCTTGAAGCTTCGCGTCCCAGCTGAAGTGGGGAGCGGCGCGCATGCACTGGTGGCGGCGAGAGCGGACGTTGGCGGCCACGACGGCGCCCGTCGCCGCGACGAGCTCCGCACGAATGGCCGCGGTCCCGACCGCTTGTGCGGCCAGCGTGGGAAACGTCGGCGGGAACGCGCCAAGGTGCGCGAGGATGCCGACCCCCGTGCGATGAGCCCGAGCCGCCCGAAGCGCCGCGACCCCACAGTCTAGGATCGGTAGATGCGGCTGCCGGGTCGTGAACGACTGCGAAGCCGCCAACATGACCACCAGCGGCTCGGCCAGGCGGGCGTCCGCCATCGTGTAGCCATGAAGGGCGTAGTTCGCTCGCACCCACGCAGCCGCGCCCCGAGAGCGACCGATCGCAGCGGCGGACACCGACGGCACGGGCTGGTTCGGCACCGCCGGCGCGGTATTCAAAAACGCGCGCCGAAACCCGTCCTGAACACAAACAAACGCCGCCAAGCCAGACCCGTTGGCCTTGTTCGCAGCGTTCGCGTTGCCGAGACACCGCTCGACATACCCCCACGGAAACGTCATCGAGCGGGGCAAGGCACGGCCTGCGTGACGTTCACGCGGCCACTGCAACACCTCTCCTCCGGCGTTCCGGATATCCCGCTTGAGGCCTGTTCCCAGCGCGCTGTGGGCCTGGTCAGGCATGAGCCACCGCATCGTGAGCGCCTCGGGGCAGTGAAAGACGTAGTTGTAATGGTCGCGGTCCAGGTGGCTGAGGATGATCAGCGGGTCATCGCACAAGCACGGTTTCGTCGGAGGCGTCGGTTGCCTCGCGCCCGTCGTGCTGTACCCCAAGTCGTAGTACGCGAGAATGCGCCCATCGGCGCCCATGATGGGGTTGCAGTTGCCCTGCCCGACATCGAGCACACCGACAAACGGGACGTGAATCGACACCCCACAGCCACAAACCCCAGCACCGTGGACCGGCGCGTTACAGGAGTGGCACGTGAGCGACTGCGCCGGGTTGTTCTGGCCTTGCAGGTACGCCACGGCTCAGCCCCCGTCGTCGCCCGAGTTGAGTGCGTGGAGAACGGGTTGCGCCACCGGCGGCTCGAGCTCCAAGAAGAATGGAGGCAACTCGCGAACCCTCGAAAGCGTATAGGCGCCGCGGTCCTCGAACGCAGCCGCCCCTGATGGCTGAAGCAAGAGATCTGCTGTCAATGCTGCACCGGCCTCGGCGGCAGGGGAGAACGAGAGCTGATACCAACCACCGCTTTCAGGGGGACGCTCGACGCCGTAGCGCTGGCCCCAGTCGTCCGCATCGACCACCACGTCGAACAGAACGTTGTCGGGTGGATGCCCATCGAAGTACGCATTGTAGCGCGACCGGATCGACCGAAGGACGACCCGATGGGCGGGCGCGAAGCTGTCCCAAGCATCCGCGAACGTGGCGCCCTGTAGAAGCTGACGAAGACGGCCAAAATCATCTCCGAGAGCTTCGAGCGCGCCATGCAGCCAGGAGGCCAGCACGCATTCGAAGTCCAGCGTCCACGGCCCGTCCGCCTCGCCCTCCATGGAAGCGAGGAACCCATAGGTCTCAATGAGCTGTTCCACGTGGTTGGCCTGCTCGGCATTGCGAGCGACGTGATGCACCCCCGCATGTTCCGGCGCAATGATCTCCTCCCCCAACACCGGATCGGGCAGCGGGTTTGCTGAGGGCGCAGTCTGTTTCGTACGCGGCATGAAAAAAAAGGGAGAGGCTGCTACGCCCACACCGGACCCTGGGAACGGATCCACCCGAAGGTGGATAGGCCATGCCAACCGCCTCACATCACGTGCAAGGACGGCCCGTCACCCCTCACCCTGGCACCCCATCGTCTGCACATTGGCATTAGAGACACCTTCAGGGGGTGTGGTCTTGGACTCCCATGATTGACTCTACAGAATCGAGCGGGCAATGCAAGCGGCCAGAGGGCGGCTGAAATCGATCTGAGACAGGTCGATTGGCGCACAACAAGTGAAATCGCAGTGGGCTCGGCGATGCGGCTGATCACGGCCAGACTCGGATAGGTGCCAGGGCGACGGATTGAACTCGCGTTCACGCGGTTGGTCCGCTCAAAGAACCCGCCCCGGTGGCACGAGGTTTCTCCCGCGGCCGAAGCGGACATTCGAGCGGCCGTCGAGGAGCCTTGCCTCTGTCGGGAGCTCGCGCTGCAGCTTGACCTGCCGGCCCCGTCCCCCCCAATACGCGTTTTCGAGGAGGCGCTTGCCGCCCTAGAGCGCGGCCACTTCGAGGCCATCCCCCGCCAATTCCGGGCGTCGGCCTTGGGACCTCCGAGCCCGACCGTCTCTCTGCAAGAGCTTCAGCCAGACACCGAAAGTGTTCGGGCGACGGTTCGGATCGTGCTCGAACTCGTCGGCGAGGATGAGCAGCCGGTGCCTGGCGTGGCGTATCGACTGGTCGGCCCCGACGGTCGGACACGAACCGGCCGTCTCGACGCCGAGGGTCGCGCCGAGCTCCACGACCTGGGCGTGGAAGGAGACTGCCGGGTTTGCTTCCCCGAGCTCGACGAGGACGCGTGGGAACCCGTCAGCGCCCAGCGGCTGTGACCCGAGTCTGAGCTGCACGCGGGGCAGGCTGATCAGGCCAATCAGGCCGGGGACCGAGGGTCTATCCAGCGTGGAGGGTCGTCAGCCTTCGTGACAGCCAACGACTGTGCGGCCGGCAGCAGCTCCGGCGGCCAGGGCTCACGTACGATCTCGAAGGTTCCGTGGTCGAACGGGACGTTGGGGGCAGCGCTCTTGGGCACGAGTCTTTCCCGGTCGCCTTCGCGCAGCAGCTCGAGCGCGCGGTGGTGGCAGTACGGGTTGTTGCCGCGCTTCCCGGTGAGCACGTGCCCGGTCCAGGTGCAGCCCGACATGCACTCCTGCTTGTAGTAGCAAGTTCCGCAGTAGCCCCAAAGCTCGGTCACCGGGCGCTCGCGGGTGAACCGAAGGGCCGAGCTTCGCTCCCAGACATCGAGCAGTGCGTGGTCACGGATGTTGCCGCCCGTATACGCAGCGGTGGGCAGTGACGGGCAGCCCTTGATGTCCCCATTGGCCTCGATGCCCAGCGTGTCGCGCCCGGCCCCACACGTTGCGGTGTGCATGCCCTGCTCGTCCCGTCTGAGCATCGACTCGTAGGGGCCGAAGTAACCGATGTTGGTCCCCGGCCAGAAAATGACCCCAGCCTGGTCGCATCGCTGCTGCATGCGAGCGACCATGGGCATGACCTCGAGCATCTGCCACGGTTGCAGCAGCAGCTCGGGATCGTCGGCGGCACGGCCCATGGCCACGGTCAGCTGGACCTGCCAGCTATGGACACCCAAGGGGGTGATGATGTCGAACAGCGCCTCGACCTCACGGAGGTTGGTTGCACAGATCTGCGTGTTGACCGACACCGGAACTCCGGCCTCCCCCAGCGCCTCCAAGGCACCCAGCGCAGCCGCATGACTGCCACGCACCGCGCGGAGGTGGTCGTGCGTCGCCTCCAGCCCATCGACTGAGACCGACACGGTCGAAATGCCCGCGTCTGCCATCGCCTTGGCACGGGCGCGGTCGATGCCGCGGCCACCGGTGGTCACAGAGGTGTCCACGCCACGCTCGATGAGTACGGCCGCGATCTCCAGCCAATCCTCCCGGAGGTAGGCTTCGCCGCCGATCAACGTGATCGAGTCCAGACCCAGGTCCGCGATCTGATGCGCGAGATCCAGGGCCTCCGCGGTGGAGAGCTCGTCCGGGCGCGCGTGCCCGGCCCGGGACCCGCAGTGTCGGCACGCGAGGTCGCACTTGAGCGTGATCTCCCAGACCGCGTAGGTTGGCCGCACCGCGTCGACAGCTCGCACCCGTGCGTCCAGCGGCCGGTTGCGCACCGCTGGAGGGCCCGGCGGCGCGATGGGCAGGGAGCGGCGACGTGTCACGGCTTCTCGGGCGCGGGCTTCGGTTTCGGCTTTGTGGGCCGCGGGGGCGCTCCGTACTTGGTCTTCTGCTTCCGAGGGGGCTTCGGGATGTCAACGTCCGGAGCCTCGGGTCGGGGCGGCGCGCCGTACTTTCGGGCCGGCCTGGTGTCGGGAACGATCGGCGTCTGGGTGCCGTCCGGCTTCGTGTTGTCGCCCGCCTCCACATCCACCGGCGGCGCTGTGTCCTGCGGGGCGTCGGGCTCGGGCTCGTCTGGCTCGGGCGTATCGGGTGGCTCGGGCGGCTCCGCGGGGTCATGCCCGCTTGGGTCGGGGATGGCGGAGTCGAGTTCGACGGGCTCGCCCTTGGTGGGGTCGTTCGGCGCGCTTCCGGCATCGGCTGCACCGGGGGTCTGCGGTACGCCATAGCAGGCCGCCAACCCCAGCGGCATCATCGCTGTCAGCACCGCCGCCTTCCAGATGTGCGCGGTCGTCTTCGGACGTTTTCCGCAGAAGGGACAGCCGTCGCCATCGCGAACGTGCCTTTGGCACCCAGCACAAACCGTCAGAGCCATGCCGGCATCATACATCCACACCGCGGCAATCGGGAGCCAAAGCGGGCCACTGCGGCTGCCGTGGCGGCATCGAGACCTCCGGTGCCCCGCCACCGAACGCTGCTCAGTCCCCAGGCGAGGGCTTGGGCGGCGGCGTTGGCTTCGGGTTCGGCGGGCCCCCATACTTGGGCTTGGGCCGCGGCGGTGCGCCGTATTTTTTGGGGGGACGGATGTCCTTGACGATCGGTGTGTCGGTGCCGTCAGGCTGAGAGCTGTCGCCCCCCGCGGTGTCCAGCGGTTCTGGAGTCGCGGGATCATGTCCGCTTGGGTCAGGATCCGCAGAGTCGAGTTCCACCGGTTCTGGCTTCGGGGTCGTAGGATCTTGGGGCTCCGGCTTGGCCTCGGGCTCCGGCTTGGCCCCGGGGGCTTTCGCATCCGGCTTGGCCTCGCGAGCATCCGGCCTGGCCTGCCCGGGACCCTCGGTCACCGGTCCGCCGTAGCAAGCGGCCAGCCCCAGCGGCACCATGGCTGTGAGCACCGCGGCCTTCCACACGTGGACGGCCGTTCGAGGGCGGCCGCCGCAGAACGGGCACCCTTCCCCGTCGCGAACGTGCCTTTGGCAGCCACTGCAAACCGTGAGGCTCATGTGCCGATGATACGGGGCCCCCAGCGGAGTTTCAGCACCTACAGCGTTGACACCCTGGCGACCCCGCGGTAGGTCCCCGCCGCAAGCGAGTTCACTTCAAAATGAAATGAACATTGCGCGGAATCGCACCACTGTGACCACCCCTCTTCACGACGCCGACAGCGCGCTCGACTTCGCCCAGGACGAGCTGGCGGACGTATTCGGCAATATCGCGGCGTTCTGGGGCTTCACAAAGACCCAGGGTCGCATCTACGGCCTGCTCTTCCTGTGCGAGGCGCCGATGAGCCATGGCGACATCCAACGGCGACTCAGCATCAGCGCTGGCTCCACGAGCATGACCCTGTCTTCCCTGGTCCAGTGGGGCGTGCTCCGGCGTGATGGCCGGTTGTACGTGGCACAGACCGACATGTGGAAGGTGATCACCGGCGTGTTTCGTAGGCGGGAGCGCGACCAGATCGACACCGCCATCGTCCGGGTCGACCGCATCGCCGCCGCACTGTCCTCGCTCGAGACTCCGTCGAAGGCCTCCGCGTTTGCGCTCACTCGCGTTCGGCAGCTGTCCGAGTTCTTCAGCCTCGGACGGCGCTTCATCGACGCGTTCATCTCCCGCGGGCCGATCCGCGACCTGCTCACCAACATCGCGACCCGGGCCGCCACCTTTGGCACCCGAAGCACCACCGCCCCCTTGGAGCCCGATGCCCCACTCGGCCACTGAACTCTCAACCTCGGCCCGTCCCGCAGTGCCCTCGAACACGCAGGCTGCGTTTCTCGCGAGCTGCATCGGCCTGGTCGCCGAAGACCTGGCCGCCGCCGAGGCACGACTGCACACGTTGATGCACTCGGACATCACCGTGATCCCGGACGCGGCTGGACACCTCGCGTTCGCGGGTGGCAAGCGACTGCGCCCCCTGCTGGCGCTGCTGTGCGCCCAGGCAGCCGGGGTCACCGACCCCGACCGGATCACTGTCGCCGCGGTCGGCGAGCTGCTTCACACCGCCACGCTTCTGCACGACGACGTGATCGACGAGGGAGAGTTTCGACGCGGACGGCCCTGCCCTCGCATGGTGCACGGCAATGGCATCTCGGTGCTCACCGGCGACTTCTGCTTGTCACGCTCGCTGCAGGCCGTCGCCAACACCGGGCATATCGACGCCGTTCAATCGATGGCGAACACGGTCATGCGTATGGCGGAGGGCGAGGTCGCACAGCTGTACGGGGCCGGCGGTGCGGCGCTGGATCGTGACCACTACAACATGATCATCGAGCGCAAGACCGCCACGCTCATCGCCTGGTGCTCGCAGGTCGGCTGTTTGGCGCGACCCGAAGACCGCGAGCCGCTGCGCAAGTTCGGGATGGAGCTCGGCTACGCGTTTCAGATCGCCGACGACTTGCTCGACTACGGCATTCGCAATGCGTCGGGACCCGGAGAGACGGGCAAGAACCCCGGCCAGGACCTGCGAGAGGGCAAGTGGACGCTGCCGCTGCTGCTCGCGTGCGAGGCCGACCCGCAGCTTCACGCCGATGTCCTCGCTGCCTTCGACGCGGGGCCTCCCATGGCCGAAGCGACGGCAAGCGACATCGTTCGGCGGGTTCTGGCAAGCGACGGCGTCACGGCTGCCCGTGCCATTGCAGACCAGCATGCGGATGCCGCCGCCGAGGCCCTCAGCGCACTCCCACCGAGCGCGTCACGAGAAGCCCTTCAACAGATCCCCAGCTACGTCGTTCGGAGAACAAACTGATGACCAGCACGACCCCCACCATCCGAACCGTCGACGAGCATGGCGACCGCGTCCAAGGCATGTTCGACCGGATCGCACACGGGTACGACCGCGCGAACCGTCTGATGAGCCTAGGCATCGATGTCCGCTGGCGCAACGAGGCCGTTCGCGAGTTGCTGCCGGCGCAGATGCCGGCCGATCGCCGGGCCCGGGTGCTCGACCTGTGCGCGGGCACGATGGACAGCAGTGTGGAGATCCATCGGCAGTACCCGCAGGCGGACATCGTCGCGGGCGACTTCGCCGAAGAGATGCTGGCCAAGGGCGCCCACAAGCTCGCCGGATCTGTAGGGGAGCGCATCACACCGCGGCCCATGGACGCGCACGAACTGCCCTGCGAGGATAGCAGCCTCGATGCGATCTTCTGCGCGTTTGGGGTGCGCAATGTGTCCGATCTTCCGCGGGCCACGGCCGAGCAAGCCCGGGTGCTACGTCCCGGCGGTCGACTCACCATCCTCGAGTTCTTCCGCCCCACCTCGGGCGTCTCGCGGTTCCTGCACACCGCCTACAACCGCACCGTGCTGCCGGTCATCGGCTGGGCGACCACCGGGGACCTCGACGCGTACACCTACCTGCCCAACAGCATCGGCAAGTTCGAGACCGTCGAGGACTATGAGGCCCTGCTGCGCGAGCAAGGGTTCGAGAACGTCTCGATCACCAAGCTGACGATGGGCATGGCTTGGATCGTCCGCGCCGACGTCCCGGCGGAGGCCAAGTGAGCACGACACCCCGCAGCATCGTCGTGTGCGTGGCGGGGGCCTCGGGCTCGACGTACGCCAAGCGCCTGCTGGAACTGCTCGCGGCCGTGCAGCAGGGACGCATCGAGGGCATGGATGCCCTGCCCGACCTCGAGGTGTCCTGGACCGCCTCGGCCAACGCTGCGGTGTGCTGGAAAGGCGAGATCGGCGAGCCGATGCCGCAGACGCTGCACGGCTTCAAGCGTTACGGGCACAAGGATTTTGGCGCCCCATTCGCCTCGGGAAGCAACGCTCCCGATGCGGTGATCGTGGCGCCTTGTTCCATGAGCACGCTGGCCCGCCTGGCGCATGGCGGCGGCTCGGACCTGCTGGCGCGGGCTGGCGAGGTAGCGCTCAAGGAGCGCAAGACGCTGATTCTGCTGGCCCGAGAGACCCCGCTGTCGCTCGTGCACCTGCGCAACATGGCAGCCGTGACCGAAGCCGGCGCCGTGGTCATGCCTGCGGTGCCCTCCTTCTACGCCGGTGTGAAGACACTGGAACAAGCCGTCGACTCGGTGGTGCTTCGCGCCCTCGACCACGCCGGCCTCAGACTTCCGCTGCTTCCTCGATGGGGAGACGAATCATGAGCATCACCGCCCAAGAGCTGCTCTCACTTCACCTCAACCCTGCCTCCGCGGGTCGGCGTGCCTCGGCCCGCCGGGCTGAGATGTTCGGCGAGAACATCTGGATCCGGGGCTGCGAAGCCGCGACCGGTGAGCCCGCTGCCTGGCCGATGTCCGCACCCAGCGAGGGCGACGTGTTGCTGCACGTCGACCCGACTGCAGAAGGACGCCGCGCGTATGTGTCCTGGCTGCTGGAAGTCGGGAGCACCCTACCCGCTGGCGTCGCCGTGAGCGCCTACTCCACCGAGGCCGCCGGGCTGCACCGACTGTGGTGCCTGGCCGCTGCTCGGCTCGCCCTGCCCGCCGGCGTTCGCGTCGAGGTCCGCCACGATCTGGTCAGCATCCGCCTGGCCCAGATCGCCTTGGGCTTCGGCGTCGACACCTTTGCCGGACCGCTGGACTCCGACCGCAAGCTTCCGCTCGCCGGGGTCACCCGCCCCGACGAAGCCACCCGCGAGGGCATCGCCACCCTCATCCGCGCCGCTGGCCTGCGGCCCACCTTCGAGCCCACCTCCAAGACTTCCAACGATCGAGCCGCGTCATGACCGTCTCCAAAGCCGACCGCCAACGCTTCAGCACCATCACCAGCAAGGTCCGCGACCGCGTGCCGCTGGATCTCGACGACGGGGTGTTTCTGTATCACTACCCCGACCTGCTGGCGCTGGGCTCGCTGGCCAACGAAGTCCGCGAGGATCGCCACGGCGACCGCACGTACTTCAACATCAACTTCCACATCAACCCCACCAACGTATGCGTGGCCAACTGCCGCTTCTGCAGCTTTGCCCGCCTCGAGCCGGGCATGCCCAACGCGTACACGATGAGCCTCGACGAGATTCGCGGCAAGCTGGTCGAGCGCAAGGACCAGCCGGTCACCGAGATTCACATCGTCTCGGGTCTGCACCACGACCAGCCGTTCGAGTGGTATCTCGACACGCTTCGGGTGCTGAAGGAAGAGAAGCCTTCGATCCACCTCAAGGCGTTCACAGCGGTGGAGATCCACTACTTCCACGAGCGGTTTGCGATGAGCTACGAAGAGGTGCTCACCAAGCTGATGGACGCGGGATTGGGCAGCATGCCCGGCGGCGGAGCGGAGATTTTCCATCCCCGCGCCCGCAAGAAACTATGCGACGACAAGGCCACCGCCGAGCAGTGGCTGCAAGTGCATCGCACCGCCCACAAGCTGGGCCTGCGTACCAACTCGACGATGCTCTACGGCACCATCGAGACCATCGAGGAGCGGGTGGACCACATGCTTCGGCTGCGGGACCTGCAGGAAGAGACCGGCGGGTTTCAGACGTTCATTCCGCTGTCGTTCCACCCCGATGGCAACAAGATGGCCAAGCTGCCCTCGCCCACGGGCGTGGATGACCTGCGGACGTATGCGGTCAGCCGCTTGATGCTGAACAACTTCGACCACATCAAGGCCTACTGGATCATGATCGGGGTCAAGACCGCCCAGATCGCCCAAAGTTTTGGCGTGGACGACATCGACGGGACCGTCCAGGAAGAGAAGATTTACCACATGGCCGGAGCGGACACCCCTCAGGTCATGACCCGCAACCAGCTGATCCGGTTGATCCGCGAGGCGGGCCGGACCGCGGTGGAGCGGGACACGCTCTACAACGTGTTGTGGGAAGACGACGGCGCCAAGCTGCCGGGGATTCGTGTGGACGCCAGCGTGCCGTTCAGCGCCGCACGCCTGCCAGTGGTTCAGTAGCGACCCAATCTTTAGGGGGCCTTTCGCAAAGGCCCCCGCCGCTGCGGCCGGCCAAGCCGCCCTTCACTCCCCCCGAAACGGTCGCCCTTTCGGGCTCGCCTTGCCGCCTTTCAACTCTAGTTCCGAGAACACCCATCATGACCACTCTCAAGCTCTGGGCCGTTCAGTTTCTCAACGCGCGGCCCCTGTACGCACCGCTGCAGACGATGAAGGCCACCGGGGCCGACGGTCTGCCGTTGTTCGAGATTCACGAGGCACTGCCGGCCGAGTGTGCGCGCAAGCTCGCCTCGGGTGAGGCTGACCTGGCGCTGCTGCCGGTCGGTGCGTACGCGGAGATGCCGGAGCTGGAGGTCGTTCCAGGGCTGGCGATCGCGGCGCGCGGCAAGGTGGACACGGTGGTGGTCGTGGGCCACTGCCCGTTGGAGGAGGCCACCGAGGTGCTGCTCGACGGGGCGAGCCGAACCTCCATCGCCCTGCTCAAGGTGCTGCTGCACGCGAAGGGACTGACGCCCACGCTGACCCCGGTCGCGCATGGCGAGGGTGCTCCGGCGGCGACCGGCACGACGTGCGCGTTGGTGATCGGTGACGCGGCGTTTGGGCTGCCCGAGACGTTCCCGCATGTGACGGACATGGCGGCGGCTTGGTTCGAGCTGACCGGGCTGCCGATGGTGTTCGCCTTTTGGGCTGCGAAGCCTGGCGTGTTGACCGATGAGCACGTGGCGGCACTGCAGGCGGCGAAGGAGCGCGGGCTGAAGTTCGCCGAGCAGCACGCGGAGACGTACCGCAAGAGCGTGCTCGAAGACGGCCGCGAGGCGCTGAGCACCAACGCCTACGCGAACTACCTGCGCAAGACAATCCGCTTCAACTTCGACAGCTACGAGCGCGAGGGGCTGGTGGAGTTTCTCTCGCGCGCGAACGCCTGCGGGGCCGTCACGATCCCTGGCCTGGCCGAAGGGGACACGGTGCACGTGCACTTCAAGGGCGCGACGTACGACGTGGCGGAGCGGGCTCGGAGCGCCCACAAGCCGCTGAGCGCCGATGCGATTCTGGCCAAGGGTGCGGCGGGCGAGCGGCTGAGCTTCGCCGAAGGCCTGTATCTGTACGACAACGCCGACCTGTTCGCGTTGGGCGAGGCCGCAGACGCCCGTCGCAAGGCGCTACACCCCGAAGAAGTCGTCACGTACATCATCGACCGCAACGTCAACTACACGAACGTCTGCACGGCTCGCTGCCAGTTCTGCAATTTCTACCGACCGCCGGGTAAAGAGGACGGCTACGTGCTCAGCCGCGAGGTGCTGGCGCAGAAGTTCCGCGAGACCGAGGAGCTCGGCGGGGTACAGATTCTGCTGCAAGGCGGTCTCAACCCGGACCTGCGCATCGAGTGGTACGAGGACTTCTTCCGCTGGACGAAGGCCAACTTCAACCTGCGGATGCACGCGCTCTCGCCGACGGAGATCATCCACATCGCACACCTGGAGGACCTGCCGGTGCGCACGGTGCTGCAGCGACTGCACGCGGCGGGGCTCGACTCGCTGCCCGGCGGCGGAGCGGAGATGCTGCACGACGACATCCGCAACCGGATCTCGCCGTTCAAGAACAGCACGGACGAGTGGATCGACGTGATGAAGGTCGCCCATGAGCTGGGGCTGAAGACCACGTGCACGATGGTGTTCGGGTTTCAGGAGACGGCCGAGCACGCATTGGTGCACATGGACCGGCTGCGGGAGACGCAGGACCTGGCGCTGTCGCGTGGAGTCGACGGTGCGGTGCCGGACGGACGGTTCACGGCGTTCATCGTGTGGCCGTTTCAGGCGGCGGGCACGAGCTTGCGGCTGCGGGATGACACGTCGGCGTGGCGATACCTGCGAATGCAGGCGCTGGCGCGGCTGTACTTGGACAACATCCCCAACATCCAGGTCAGCTGGCCGACGCTTGGGCCGGAGATCGGGGAAGTGGCGCTGCGCTTTGGGGCGAACGACTTTGGCTCGGTGATGATCGAGGAGAACGTGGTCTCGCAGGCGGGGGCGCACTTCATGCTCACCGCGGAGCAGATCGAGCACCACATTCGGCACGCCGGGTTCACGCCCAGCCGCCGCAACATGCAGTACGACCGGTTGACGGCATGAACGCAGTCTCGCGCACCTCGGTTTGGGAGACCTTTGCCGCCTTCGGGCGGATGGTCCGGCTCTCGCACACGATCTTCGGGCTGCCGTTCGCGCTGGCCTCAGCCGCGTTGGCGCATGTGTGGTCGGTGGAGCACGGCGGCGAGGGCATGACGCTGCTGCGGCTGCTGTGGATCCTGCTGGCGTTCACGGGGGCGCGAACGGCTGCGATGGGGTTCAACCGGATCGTGGACCGCAAGTGGGATGCGATGAACCCTCGGACGGCGGATCGGGAGATTCCGGCGGGGGTGATCGGGGTGAAGACGGCGTGGGCGCTGACGCTCGGCTCGGCCGGGGTGTTCGTGCTGAGCTCGGCGATGCTCGGGCGGCTGGCGCTGATGCTGTCACCGCTGTGCTTGGCGGTGGTCGGCGGGTACAGCTTGTTCAAGCGGTTCTCGTGGTCGAGCCACCTGATGTTGGGGCTGGCGCTGGCGCTGGCGCCTGCGGGGGCTTGGGTTGCGGTGACGGGTTCGCTGGATGGTTGGGCGACGCCGGGGATGCTGATGATCGCGGTGGCCAGCTGGGTCGCGGGCTTTGATGTGCTGTACAGCCTGGGGGATATGGAGTTCGACAAGAAGGTCGGGCTGCATTCGATTCCGGCGCGGTTCGGGGTTGTGGGGGCGCTTTGGATCTCAGGCGGGCTGCATGTGGTGACGGTCGGGATGTTGATCGGGCTGCATGTGAACGCAGGGCTTGGGTGGCCGCATGCGGTTGGGGTGTTGCTGATCGGTGGGTTGCTTGGGGTCGAGCACGCCTTGGTGCGGCCGGGGGATTTGTCGAAGCTTGGGAAAGCGTTCTTCGATGTGAACGGCTACATCTCGCTAGCGTACCTTGGGTGCACGCTGGTGGATGTTTGGCTCGGGTAGTGGGTGTTTGCGGGGGCGGCGTTTCGTCTGCGGTGCAACTCGCCTTCGTTGACAGCGCGGCTGTCCGGTCCTCCGCGCTCCCCGACCATGCTCGGTATGCCTCGCGCTGTGATGCGCGGCTAGCCTGCGCGGGACAGGCACGACTGCCAGCGGCAACGGTCGCTCGGCCCTGCGCGTGCTCGCGGACCCCTCCGGCCCGCACGCCTCGCTTCTGTTTCGGGGGTCTTCCTCGGGCGTTTCGGGGGCACCGCTTCGGGGTTCTGGAATGGGCCCGAACTCTCCGAGCTGCCCCACGTAAAGGTCTCAAGACCAAAACCTGAACCACCACGCCACTCACACGGTCGCTCCGCTCCCGGCCTTGCCCAAGTGCTCCCGTCCGCGTGCCCAAGCGTCCGGTCCGGCTGCCCAAGTGCTCCGGAATACGCATTGTGTACGACGGCGTCTTGTCGGCCCGCCACGCCGCTGCTCCGCCGACCGCGAGGGCGGCGTACCCGAGCCGGCCCACGTCTGGGCCACTTGGCCACCCGCGCGCCCTGCAAGCGCCGGAGACTACGGCACTGCGGGGCCGGCCCGGCATGAGCATCAGCAGCGCCGTGCAGTGGCCAGCTGTCATGCGCAGGCGCGGTACGTTCCGCGGACCACCCAAGGCCGCGACGCCCTCGCGCTGGTGCGCGAGCACTGGTCCGCGTTTCGGGAGCGGCTCGAGGAACGCGCGGGCTCGCTGCCTGGATTCGTGCGCGACGAGCTCGAAGCGTCCATCACCTGCGGAGCCTTCGAGCACGGATTCTTGGTGGCGCAGTGCCGCCGCTGCGGGGACAGCCTGCGGGTTCCGTTCGCGTGCAAGAGCAGGGGCATCTGCCCCTCGTGCATGGGCCGGCGCATGGCCGAGACGGCGGCGCTGCTGGTGGAGCACCGCTTGCCTGAGGTCCCGTGGCGGCAGTGGGTGCTGAGCTTCGAAGGCCCGATGGCGGTGCGGCTGGGCTACGATCGGCCGCTGCTCGGGCGGGTGTGTCAGCGGTTTGCCAAGCGGGTGATGCAGACGCTTCGGGCGCGGACCAAGTGCGCGCATGGGTTGCGCAGCAGCAGGAATCTGCACCCTGGCGTGCTCATCGTGGTGCAGCCGTTCCGCAGTGACCTGGGGTTGTACGTGCATCTGCATGCGCTGGTCACCGACGGCTGCTTCGAGGCGCCGGCGAGGCCGAACGAGGCGGTGGAGTTCAGGCCGGCCGCAGGACTGTGCGAGCGGGACCTGTTGCGGACGCTGCAGCGCTCCCGCGCCGACCTCGAGGAGCACCTCGACAATGGTGACAGTGAGCCTGTGGACGAGTCGCTCGTAGCCTGCGTCCAGCTCGGCCTGCCGCTGCGTTCGGTGGGACCCTTGGTCCGCGAGCCACCGCCGCCCTCACCGATGCTGGTGCGGGACTTCGGCATGCAGCCGTCACTGTGGACGGCCGGGACCGCAAACGTCTGGAGCGAGTCTGCCGCTATCTCTTGCGCCCGCCGTTTGCATTGGACGCCGTGCAGCGCACTGCCGACGGACAGGTCCGGGTTCACTTCAAGAAACCGAATCGCTTCGGGGCCACCTACGCCCAGATGAGCCCTCACACCTTTGTGGCCCAGCTGTGTGCGCTGGTCCCTCCACCGCGGGCACACACCGTTCTTTGCTACGGCGTCTTGTCGGCTCACCACGCCCTGCGTTCGGCGGTGGTGCCTCGCGCGCAGGAGCCTGCGCCCAAGCCCAAGCAGCTCGCGCTGTTTGTCCCTCGCGGACATATCGAGCTCCCGGGCACCACAACCTTGCTCGAGGCTCAGCTGCGTGATGCTCCTCCCTCACGGCTGCCCTGGATGACGCTCCTAGCCCGCGTCTTTCGCATCGACATCTCCGTGTGCTCCCGCTGTCGCGGGCCGATGCGAGTGACTCGAGCCGTCACCAACCCGCAGGACATCGCCGCCGAGCTTCATGGTGCTCGGCCACCGCCGCGTCGGCCCGTGTCCGCACAACTCCTGCTGTTCTCCGCAACCGCCTGAGTGCTCTGGCTTTGGAAAGTCGCCGCTTCGGCCCAGGCTCGTCTCGGCGTGCCTGCAGTTTGAGCCCTCGCGGCTCGGCGGTCGCTTCGGGTCCACTTTTCGCCCCCACGCCTTCGCTTTGCCCCTGTTCACAGCCGGCCGCTCGGCTCCTGCGCCATCACCCCCCCTCGACGGCGGGAAGCCGTATTCCTTCGCATCGGCTTCTTCCCACTTCGTTTCGCTTAAACGCACGGTAGCCCTGCGAGATCAGAAGCGTCTCTCTCCCCCGCGATCGCCCCCAACTACCCTGATGCATTCAGTGTGCTTTGCCGCCGATCTCAGCGGTGGGCCCCCCTCCGAACCGCAGGTCTTCTCCGATATGTTTGGCGTCGTCGGGACGCCTCCCTTGTTCGTCCCCGAGCTCGGGGCGTTCCTTGTCGTGGCCCATGACCCCGAGGCAGAGCAAGGCACCCTCTACCGCATTCCGTTTTCCGACGGGGCCCCTGTTCACAGCCGGCCGCTCGGCTCCTGCGCCATCACCCCCCCTCGACGGCGGGAAGCCGTACTCCTTCGCATCGGTTTTTTCCCACTTCGTTTCGCTTAAACGCGGAGCCGAAACCACTTTCTACTCGCCTCGGTGGGCATCGTGGTCGGCATCGCCACCTTTGCCTTCTTCATCTCCCTCGGGCTCGGAGTCCGCACCGTCGTCCTCGGAAAAACCTTCCCGCTGGACCAGCTCGAAGTCGTACCCAAGTCCCTCGACCTCGCGGTTGGCCCGCTCTCACTCGGCGGCGGCGCAGTGATCGACCAAGCCAAGGTCGAGGAACTCGAAGCCATCGAGGGCGTGGAGGTCGTCTATCCGAAGATGCGTCTGACCGTGCCGTCGTTGGGTATTGGCGGCAAGGAAGTCCTTGGGACCGACCTCCGCTCGGAAATGGTCTCCGACGGCATCGAACCGGACCTCGTGCAGAAGGACGTCGACAGTGACCGCCCCTTCCGCGACTTCGATGACCCGCAAAGCCCCGATTACACCCCGCCCGAAGCCTGTGAGACCGACGCGGACTGCGGAGAGGACCGTTACTGCGGGATGCCGGCGGGATACCAGGAAGCGCGACGCAACAAGGACAAGAAAGAAGGCGCGCAGAAGCCGGCGAAGGTGTGCCGCCACTACATCCCCGTCATCGCGTCCGAGCACGTCGTCGAGCTGTACAACGGCGCCCTTCGACGGGCCCACGGTTTCCCGAAGCTCAACCCGGACTTCGTCCTCGGTATCAAGTTCGACCTGAAGATCGGCGCTTCCATGGTCGGCGCTTCGGCCAAGGACAACACCATCCGCGAAAAGGGCATGTTGGTCGGCTTCTCGCGCAAAGCGATCACGTTGGGCATCACGATGCCCATCGGCTACACCAAGCGATTCAACGTGGCGTTTGGCAAACCCGAGGATGCCCAGCGCTACCACTCGGTGATTCTGATGGTCCCCGAGAAGGACGACGTTGCCGCCGTGGCCGTGGCCGTCGAAGGGCTCAACCTCGAGGTCGCAGATGCTGGCGCCGAGCAAGCCGCCTTGCTGATCGAGATCTTCATCGCGGTGTTCAGCCTGGTCAGCGCCGTCATCGTCGGTATCGCGGCGGTCAACATCATGCAGGTGTTCTTCATGTTGGTGTACGAGCGGCAGCATGAGATCGGCATCATGAGAGCCGTCGGAGCGTCCCGAGGGGACATCACCGCGATCATCCTCGGAGAGGCCGCAGTCCTCGGGGTCATGGCCGGACTCGCAGGCGTCTTGATGGCCGTGGAAGCCGCCGAGCTGTTCGACGCCGTGTCGGCCAACTACATCCCCGACTTCCCCTACAAGCCGCAGAGCTACTTCATGTTCCCATGGTGGCTCATCGCCTCCTCCCTTGGGTTCTCCGTCGCCTTCTGCGTCTTCGGAGCCTTCCTTCCGGCCCGTCGGGCTGCGCGCATGCAGCCCGCGATGGTTCTCTCGGGGCACTGATGTCGAAACGACTCACGGGGGGGCTGCTTCTGTGGCGCCGTCACCTACCGGATCGACGCGCCGCTGAAGCACGCGCGTTCGTGCCACTGTTCACGATGCCGCAAGGCCTTCAGCGGTGCAGGGTCCGCCTACGCCGAGGTGGAGCCTGGCACCCTCGTCTGGACGAAAGCAGAGCCCGCGCTGTATCGGGTCGACGGAGGTCCGTGGGGCATTGCGTTTTGCGGATCGTGTGGCTCGACGCTGGCCGGCATGGTCGGGGCGCAGGCACACGGCGTCACACTTGGCTGCGTTGACGGAGATCCTGGCGTGCAGATCGAGCACCACCAGTTCGTGGGCTCCCGCGCGCCGTGGGATCACATCGGCGGCGACGCGCCCCAACACGACGAGGCGCCTCCCCAGTCCTAGAGCGGGCGGCCGAACGGTCGCGTCTGTGACGCGGGGTCTCGGTGCGGAACACGCAGACCCTGGACGAATTGCGGATTCGTCCAATTCTGGTGCGACTCCGTCCATGGGGGAACGGGGCCAGCGGTCCTACGTTGGGGTCATGAAAGACGTCACCACGCGTAGAGCGTTCGTTGAAGCGACCGCTGTCGGCGCGCTGCTCGTCGGAGTCGCGGGATGCCGCGGCCAAACCAGTTCAGACCCATCCGGATCTGAACTCGATCCCCTCCGTACCGAAGAAGACTCAGTGTCCGCTTACCTGCAAATCACCCTCAAAGTCAGCCCCTCCAACCGCGAAGCCGCCGGCGGCGTCTTCCACAAGTATCAACAGCCGTTTCTCGACTCGGTCCCCGGTGCAAAGAGCAAGAACCTTCTAATGCGCGAGGATGATGTCCAAGTACTCCATGGCTTTGAAACGCCCGAGCAAGCCAGCGCATACCTCGAAAGCTCGTTGTTCAAGGACGATGTAGTCGGCGCGCTGGGACCTTTGTTGGACGCCGCGCCCGATGTTCGCGTCTATCAGGTCGCGTAACCTACTGCGAGCCGGGCTCAGACCCGGCCTCCCCCAACACTCCACATGAAGATTGCGCGCTACAGCCTCGGCCACCCATCCGCGGTGGCCTTGCACCGGATGCCGAGCTATCAACGCGGAACCCGGGGGCTCTCAACTGTGGACCACCGCCATGTCGACTTCGACCAGGTCCTGTACTTCGCATCCGCAGGAGTCCACCACATGGACTTTCGGACGTTCGGGTTCGATGCGAGTTCGGTCGGAGTCATCCCCGCGGGCGCCGTGCATCGCTTCGACGATGCATGTGAAGCCCGCGGCTTCGCACTCAACGTCGACGTGGGCGCCTGGCCTGAGGCAACGGACATCCTCCGAATCCGTGCGCTCGCGCTGACCCGATCCCCTCTTCGGCCCCTGCCTCTGGGTTGGACGGACGAGCTGCGACATCTGTTCGCGATGGTTGCTCTCGAGCTCCGGACATCAGAACCGACCGCGGTGCTTGAAGGACTCCTCATGACTCTCGGGGGCGTCCTGACCCGCACACTCGAGACGAATGGCAGCGCCGAGTCGTCGGTACTCCTCGGGTCGTTTCTTCAGCTGGTGGAGTCGACCTACACCAACCCGCTCTCGGTGACGCGCTACGCCAAGCGACTCGGCGTCTCTGCACGGTCCCTGCACGACGCAACCGACCGGGGCCTAGGCTCGTCTCCACTTCAGGTCGTTCAGCAACGGCGACTTCTGGAGGCGAAACGGCTCCTGCTTCACTCCGAGCTCAACGTCTCTGAGATCGGCGAGACGATCGGTTTCTCGGACGCGGGCTACTTTTCTCGGTTCTTCCGGCGACTCACCGGATGCCCACCGTCGCGATATCGGGCGCAGCTCAAGGGCCCGAGTCGTTCCCTCTAGTGCTTCAGCCAATGACGGGTCGCCTCATCCGACCCCGAGGAGCTCGGCGCGATGACGAAGCACCTCGTCGAGCAGCAGGTCTAGATCGGAACGCGTCGTCCGGTGGTTGGTGATGTTCACCCGGATCACGGCACGACCACCCACCCGGCCACTGCTGGGCACGGCAATGCCGCTCTCCTGGACCCGCACGACGATCTCGTCGTTGAGTCGGTCGTCGGCGTCGTCGCGACCGGTCCCGACGCAGCGAAAGCACGTGATCGCGAGGTCCGTGGGCGTCTTGTCGGCTCACCACGCCCTGCGTTCGGCGGTGGTGCCTCGCGCGCAGGAGCCTGCGCCCAAGCCCAAGCCGCTCGCGCTGTTTGTCCCTCGCGGACATATCGAGGTCCGGGCCACCACAACCTTCCTCGAGGCTCAGCTGCGTGATGCTCCTCCCTCACGGCTGCCCTGGATGACGCTCCTAGCCCGCGTCTTTCGCATCGACATCTCCGTGTGCTCCCGCTGTCGCGGGCCGACTCGAGCCGTCACCACGCCGCAGGACATCGCCGCCGAGCTTCATGGTGCTCGGCCACCGCCGCGTCGGCCCGTGTCCGCACAACTCCTGCTGTTCTCCGCAACCCCCTGAGTGCTCTGGGCTTTGGAAAGTCGCCGCTTCGGCCCAGGCTCGTCTCGGCGTGCCTGCAGTTTGAGCCCTCGGGGCTCCGCGCTCGCTTCGGGCCCACTTTTCCCCACCGATACCTTTGCTTTGCCCCTGTTCACAGCCGCCCGCTCCGCTCCTGCCCTATCACCCCCCCGACGGCGGGAAGCCGTACTCCTTCGCATCGGCTTTTTCCCACTTCGTTTCGCTTAAACGCCGGGATCTCCTCGGCCGCCGGTGCTGTCGTTTCGGGCGTTGTTGCTTGGGACCCGGCGACTTCGGGCGCTGGCTCGGACTCGACTGCGCCAACCGCACCCAGGTCTCGCCGGTCGTGCTCCGGCGCTGGGACGTTTCCGGTGGCGTTCGTCGCTGGGGTACAGGCCAGTAGATTCGCGAACGGGAGGAGAGTTAGCCATATCACTCGCAGTGTCATGGCAGTCACAACGCGTCGAAGAACGTGTGCGCTCTAGGCCCGGACGGTGTCGTTGTCCCCTGTAGGCGCTCGCCGAGTGCTGGCGTTCCCCACGGTGGAACGCCCGGCTCGGGCACGGCGAGTCGAAGCCCGGCATGGTGTCGCACAGATCACAGACGGGAAATCCGACGGACCGTTGTTCGTGGCTCGGCGGTACCCCGTCATCAGCCGGAGGTACTGCTGGAGGTGCTGCTGGACGTCCCGACGTCGGTATCGGCATCCGTGTCGCCGCCGGAGCTGGTCGTGTCTGACTCGGTGATGTCGGTCGAGCCGAATGTCTCGGTGTCCGGCGACCCGTATGCCGACTGTGCCCCCGAAGAACCGAAGAACGTCGAGCTGTTCGCGGTACTCGACGATGCGTCCGTCGTCGACACGCCCGCCGTCGAGCTGCCGTTGGCCGTGGTTTCCGAACCGGACGCAGAAGAGGACGACGAGGCACTGTCGCCCCCCATCGTCTCGTCGGAGTTGTCGTCCGCGGGGCAGCCGGCGAGGGTCAGCCCCATCAACACGGCTGAGGCCGTCCGGCCGAAGCCACGACCCTTCGCATCTCTCAGCGAGGCGCCGCAATGCGGGCAGTCGGTTTCTCGGGGCAACACATGGATCGAACAAGCAGCACAAGCGATGAGCGGACCGGTCATATCCGTGCAATGGCCGGGAACGCGGAGAACCTTCACGGCGAAAACGAAGATTCGTGTCGGCTGGGCATGGTCATCCCCAAACTCCAGAAACAGCCCGAACCGCAAGAACGCGCGCGTTGCGCTTTGGGCCCGCGGATGGTCGACAGCGGACCGGGTCTGAGGGGTGCGATGCCAGCGGAGGTGAGCGTGTCCGATGAACTCACGGACTGGGTCGAGCGCTCGCTGTCCCCCTCGTCGACGCCGGCCGGCCAGGCGGCCCGGTCAGCGACTCGGGTTGGTCGAGATGAAAGTCAGCACTCCGGCTCGGGGGGAGAGACCGGAATGCGAAGACGGTGGCTCTGGTACACACCGGTCCTTGCACGAACGCTCCTACGAGCTGGAACTCTCCCCACGCGACGCGGTGCTGGTGTTCCAAGAGCACCCGGCGGTTCTCGAACTCCGTCAGGGCCACGTGCGGACCGCGGGGGGGTCGGTGACGGGCTGGGCGGAGGTTCAAGAGGGACGGGTTGTGCTGTGCGGACGTTGGTCTCGCGGATTCCCGGTGTGTTCCCCGCTGACCAGCCGCATCGAGCTCGAGCTCGCAGCCGCTGCTCAAGGGGCTTCCATCACGCTTCGGCGCCAGTCACCCAGTCTTCGAGCGATCCGTGAGTCCAAGGGGATCGTAGCGGTCCCCATTCTCACCGTGCTCGCAACACTCTGGATCGGCGTGGTGCCACCGATCACGCTCCTGTACATCTTTGCGGCTCAGCTGCTCGCCGTCGGAGTCGTGTGGACTCTGAAGCGGCGCGGCGCTGCACGGGCCAACGACGCGCTCCTCGACCTCGCTTGGCGAGTCTGGGCTCCGCACGTCCGGCTCTCCGGGCCAGGGCCCTACCGCGGATAGTGGAAGCTGCTGCCAGCCTCTCCGAGTCCGCAGGAGTCTCCAGCATGTGGCCCCTGTGGGTCGACGGTACTCCCGTGGCGTGGCAGCTGGAGAGCCGCCGCCGCCGAGCTGCTGGGACAGTGAGACCGCGGGTCGGAATGCGCCCCAAAGAGCGGAGAGTTTCAGGTCTGCGCGGTAACGTCCGCCGTGTCCAAACATGACAGAATCCCGGTTCGGACCTTGGGTGAATAAGAAACGGTCGGCCGGTCACCACGCACTGAATTGTGTCCGGTATTCCGGCCATCGTTCGACACATAGAACCGGCTGGCGCAGCGGCGGATTTGAGCGACCGCGAGCATCACCGCCATTCCCCAACGAACTGGTGCGGGCCGCGGGCCTGCGGAGGAGTCGACTGGCCGGATTGCTGGTATCTCACTGTATGGCGCGTTATTGCGCCGTATACGACAGGTACATTCGGCCTAACTATCTAGACCCGGGGCGTTTCATAACTGCCGCCGCCGCGGGAGTCGGCGAGAAAGCACCCGGCCCTCACCGGGCCATCGGACGGGCACCATGAGACCGAATCGCATTCCGGTCAGTCGGCAACCTCTGCCTCAACCGAGCACCGCCCCACTCTACTCCAGCCCGGCGATTCACCTCACTCACCCAACCGCTCGCCGACAAGAGGTCGCGTGGAGACGGGCCTTCCCGGGGGGATTCACCTCAATCCCGCCCTGAACGTTGTATCCTCGAAACAGGAGCCAGATCCCCCACCAGGACCGTCGCAGCACGATTTTTAACTCGGAAATCGATTGCTACGTCGAACTCGGATACTGTAGGGTTCCCCTCGTTCACGAATGCTAGCAGTATGCAGATACTGACAGCGTGCGAACATTCTCTCTCCACCCTCTGACGACGGGGTCTGAACTCAATGAACGTACAGGTTTTATTGGAGCACTACGCTGCCGGAAGGCGGGACTTTCGCGGGGTCAATCTCCAGGGAGCGGTCCTCCGGGGGGTGAATCTCAGCGGAGTGAACCTGTCGGGGGCCAGACTCAACGGAGCGGTCCTGGACGCGTCCAATCTCAACGGAGCGAGCCTGAGCAGGGCGAACGTCCAGGGAGCCAGCCTGCGCGGGGCCAGCCTGCGTGGCAGCAACCTCATGGGGGCCAACCTCCGAGGCTCGAACCTACGAGGCTCGAACCTCCGGGGGGCCAACCTCGAGCGCGCCAACGTCCGAGCCGCCAATCTGAGGGGCTCGAACCTTCGGGGGGCGAGCTTCGTGCGCGCGAACCTCCGGAGCTCCAACTTTCGGGTGGCGAACCTCATGGGAGCCAATCTGGTGGGCGGCAACTGCATCGGCGCCAATTTCCGGGGAGCGAACCTCAAGGGCGCCAACCTCTCGCAGTCCAATCATGCGGGCGCCAATCATCGCGGCACCAACCACACCGGGGCCAACCACACAGGGGCCAACCACACCGGGGCCAACCACACCGGGGCCAACCACACCGGGGCCAACCACTGGGGAGCCAACCACACCGGGGCCAACCACACGGGAGCCAACCACTCTCACTCAAACCTCCGCGGCGTAAATCGTACGCGGGCGAGATTCCGCAAGGTCAAGAGGTGACGGACCCTCTCGGATCAAGAGACCACCCACACGGAGACGAATCGCCATGGACACAAACGAAACTTCCAACCAGACTACCGTCGAGCCCTCGTGCTTCCTGACCACCGCTACGGTGGACGTGCTGGGGATGAGCGACGATTGCGAGCCCCTGACCCTCGCCCGTCACCTTCGTGACGAAAAGATGGTCACCGACAACGAGCGCGCCGCGGTCGACCTGTACTACCGGGTCGCGCCAAAGGTTGTGGCCGAGTCGACAGAGGACGAGTGGGTCGAGTTCTGGGATGAGCACCTGCGAGAGATCACCCTCCTGGCTCGTGCCGGCGAATGCGAGCTAGCCAAGGACTTGTACACGTTGGCCACGGCGAAGCTCGTGGACCGCAAGGCCACCGAGTTCTCGGACAGAGAGATGGTCGAGGAGGTCTACCGCTTCGGCATGGACAAGCTGTTCGGCGTCGATTTCACCAAGGGACTGCCGTACTCCGTTCGCTTCGCGCTGCTCAAGTTGGGGATGAAGTCCTGGGTGTCGGCCGAGCAGCTCCGGCTCCGCATCCGGAAGCGGCGCGTCGCGAACGTCGTCGAGCTATGAAGGGTCTCTCGAATCTCCTGAATCCTTTCCGGGTCGACTCCGAGCGGTGGATCTTTGGTCACCCGCTGTTCCGGAATCGAGTCGAGTTCACCGCGGATCCGGAGCGCGTGAAGGAGTTCGTGAGGACTCCGTTCACCCGGTCGCGGATGACGCGGGACATCCTGACGAGGTTCCACCTCAGCAACCACTCGATGGTCGTCGGCGACGACGACCACGCTGCGTTCCTCCGGAAGATCTTTCGGGAGAGTCGACCCAGCGCCGCGGAGTTCATCGGCATCGCGAGGGAGTTGATGGACGAGGTGTTGTCCATGCCGCCCGATGCCGACGACCTGCAGATAGATCTGTCGACCCGACTGGTACGCGCGACGTATGTGAGCCTGCTGTCTCACATGCTCGGCATCGAGCTCACCCGCCCCGTCATCGACTATATCCGGGGCGCAAACATCCAGCCCGGATCCCGGCCCCTACAGATGGACGGGGTGTTGTACGTGCTCGGCACCGTGTTTCCCCGGTGGGCGCCCATGCGCGAGATCATCGACATCCTCGTATACCGTGGGGAACGTCGGTCCCGGGTCATCTCCGGTGAGATGGAGCGGCTGATTTTCCAGTACGCGGTGCCCCGCGGCCCGAACACCTGGTACGCGGCGCTGCTCGATCTCAAGGCGACCCGACGGATCACCAGCGGTCAGTTCCGCGGCGAGCTGACGAGCATGATGGTGTCTTCGTACAGCCTCGCGGCCGCGATGAGTTCGATGCTGCTGTGTCTCGCGGCGTGCCCACAGTACGTGGAGAAAGTGCGCCACGACCCCGCGCTGGCCAGGTGTTTCGTCAACGAGTCCCTGCGCCTCTACCCGCCCTTTCGGCAGTTCGGCTACGAGCAGCAGGGGATCTGGGACTTGAGTCGACGGGAGCGGGCGAAGCTGCGCTCGACGGACCTGTTCGTGACGACCTGCGCGCTTCACCGCAACGGGACGGTGTGGGAAGAGCCCGACGAATTCCGCCCCGAGCGGTTCCTGTCGCCGGACGCCACCCGGGGCAAGAAGTTCATTCCCTTCGGGATGGGAAGGCGAGCGTGCTCGGGGCGTCAGTACGCCAGTCAGCTGCTCTATCGCGTGCTGTCCTACGTCTGCTCCGAGGAGTGCGACGTCACACTGGCCCTACCCGACGACTTCGAACGGGACGCGCACGGACTGCCCATCAGCCACACGGGGTGCCTGGTCGCATTCCCGGTCGATGACCGCGTGTTGCTCGAGAAGAAGGCGCACACACCTCTACCCCTTCACAACACACAGCAAGAACCGGAGAGAACGCCATGCACCACATGACAACCCACAAAGACGACGAAATGCAGACCAGTAGTTGGCGGATCGAGGGCGAGTCAGGCTGGTCCAGCCTGCTCAAGTGGGCGGCCGCCCTCGTCGCGCCCGCTGTGGCCACCGCCATCGCGGGGGCGATTGAAAAGGCGATCAAGGAGCACCAGTTCTGGAACGACCCCTGGGCGTTCTGCGCCTCCGAGTCGGAGGGCAAGAGCAGCAACTACGCCACGGCGGTGATCGCCAAGTCTGTCGAGAAGTACCAGACCAACAGCTCCGAGGTCAGCAAGGCCAAGTCATACGATTCCAGCTGGAACAAGGACTCTCGGAAGTCGCTGGTCAAGACGTTGATGAACTTCGACACCACGCAGGAAATGATCTCGTACATGGAGTCGTACAAGGTCAATGGATCAGCGCCGCCGTTCTTGTCCTCAGCGCCGCTGGTGCTCATTGCGGCAAAGATCAACGCCTGAGCAGCGCCGGCGACGGGTCCGGGGGGCTCGGGTCTCAAAGACCCGGCCTCAGGGTGCTCGCTGGACCATGGATGCACACCTTGCAGTCTCTGCTCTTTACCGGCCTAGCCCAACGTCACGGCGTCTCGCGGGCGATGCCGTTCTCGCAGCGAGCGTGGCGGAAGCGACACTTCGCCGTCGATCCCGGGGGGCTCTGCGCAGGTCTGGCTCATTTCTGGCTCATGGAGTTGTTGCAGCGTCGGAGGCCTCTCGGACGGCTCCGCGACCCTACCCCCTCGACCCTCGAGCAGATCGTGGAGCTCCAATCCCGCAGCCTCTACCCCGAGTTCTCCGCAAGCCACGAGTTCACGGACGACGACCTCGAGTTGTTGTGGCGGAAGTACGGCTCCGCAGATTGGGTGACCGTCTCTCGGAGGATCCACGATGCCGTTGGCGGTGATTGCATCTTGTACGACCTGCATCAGCTCTTCGACTACGACAGCGCCCGGATCCACACCGACGACGTCCTCCCCGTCGAGCTCGAAGACTTCTCGGAGCTTGAGCCCGGGTCGGCGTTCGTGGCGGTGCTCCGCTATCGCCGATCGGGCCGAGAGGCGGGGCACCGGGTGGTCTTCTACCTTAGCCGGATGGGCCGCTATCATTTCTTCGACCCGAACGCGGGCGCCGTCGTCGAGCCCGACAGTTCGCGGTTCCGGCGGTGGCTAGGAGACTACTACCAGGTGATGCCCCAGCGATCCTTCGAGCCCCCTGCCTCGGGCCCCGCGCTGAGGCTCTACGAACTCCGCGGTGTTCGCTGCGTGGTCCGTTGCGTGGCCTCCCGTCCGCAGCCAGCGGCACGGCCCAGGAGGCGAGATGCCTGACGCGACACGGACCCAGGCCCAACGCGGGTCCGCAGGGCATGCGCCCGCTGCGATGGCGCGGGAAGGGACGAATCAGGCCGTGGTGACGCCGGTGCTCGAGTCCGCCTTGTGGCGCAGCGACGACGTCGACACGTGGGGGCTGCTGGCCGAGGTCTTCGCCGCCAATCCGCAGTGGAGCGACCGGCAGTGCGAGGCCGTCTTGCGGCGGAGCATGGCGTCTCGTGCCGAACGCGAGGGCCAGGCCGACGCGCTTGGTGTGTGGCAGCGGCGGTGGAGCCGGGCGCACCGCGACGAGCTGGCGTGCACGCTGGCAGAGACGGACTACCCATCCTGGTCGGCGCGGTGTCGAGCGGCTCAGATCTGGAGCTTCGGGCGGTGTCCGGTACCGCCGTTCATCGCGATCGCGGGCCTTCTGCTCGAGTCCGCCTGGCGGACGGGGCCCTCCTCTGCGCCCGCATCGGGGGCCAAGGTGCAGCCTCGGCGAAGGGCCGCCCAAGCCCAAGCCCAAGCCCACGCCACGGATCGCCAGCCCGTGCTCGTGGTCGCGCCTCAGGAACAGCTGAGGGACTTCCGCCGCTACGGTGCCTCGCGGCAGCTGATCTGGGCGCTGGAGCAGGAAGGGCTCGAGTGGAGGCTCTTTTCGCCGTGGTCGTCGACGGAGTCCATCGACCTGGACGCCACCCCCGGCGTGGTCTTCTGGAGCTATGGCGAACTCGTTCACGACTACCTCCACCACGCGACCACGTTCGAGGACGAGTGCCGTGCGAGACGGGTCCCCGTGATCAACAGCGTGCGAGCGGGGTGGGACACTCGGCACTCCACAACTTTGGGCAAGTGGTACGAGGCCGGCATCCCATGCGCTCGGTTCCAGAAGTTCAACTCGGTCAACGAGATCAGCCTTCGCTATCCGCTGATCATCCGGACGGACGGGGTGCACGTGGGGCAGGGGATGTATCGCGTGGAGAGCCGCACGGAGGCGGAGCGCGTGATGGATGACGCGCGGTCCGACTACATCGCCCGAGCCGCGGGGGCCGTGTCTCCCCCCGATCTCGCGATCGAGTTCGTCGACGTGAGCGAGCCGGACGGGCGGTACGCCAAGTACCGAGCTTACGTCACGGGCGATACCGCCATCGTCCGCCATAGGGCGGTCGGCGAGGGCTGGCTGGTCAATCAGGAGTCGGCCACCTCGACCACGGGCGTGGAGCGCTCGAACGAGAACGACTTCGATCTGGAGCTGATTGTGCGGGCCGGGAAGGCCACGGGATCGGACGTCGCGGCCCTCGACTTCTCGCGTCGCCCAGACGGGCGCTACGTGTTCTGGGAGTCGAACCGGTACTTCTCGATGGTCGGCGATCGGGGCTATCTGCACGCGCTGTACCCCACCAAGCCGGACTCGCGGCGAGGCCGGCGAGACCGCCGACTCGGAAGGGCGATTCGTTCTCTACTCCAGCACCGGTTGGGAGGTGAGTTCCGTGAATGAGTTGGAAAGCTTGACAGTGACCTCCAAAGCAACGGGCCGGACCGAGTTGGGGACGGGCGTCACCGCGGCCGGGCTCGGCGCGATCGATTCCGCCGACTACCGTCAGCCCATGACGAGGCTGCTCGATCTCCGGGCGTGGATGTCCGACGATCTCGCGGAACTCGAGAAGGTCGTCCGCACGGCGGCCTGCCCGGCAGGCCGCAAGACGCACCGGGACACGACCGCCGTGGCTCGGGCGGCCGAGTACATCCTGGGGCTGCCCGGCAAGCGCATCCGACCGACATGCGTGTTGCTCGGCGCCCGGCTCGGCGGGCGGCCGTTCGATGAGCAGGTGTGCGATCTCGCCGTCGCGTGCGAGCTGGTCCACGCGGCGACGCTGCTGCACGACGACGTCTTGGACGAGGGCGACACCCGGCGGGGGGCGCCGGCGGCTCGCGTCGTATTCGGAAACCCGGCCAGCGTGCTGGGCGGTGACCTCTTGCTGCTGCGAGCCGTGAGCTTGGTACAGAAGGCCCGGGATTGGCGGCTGCTGCAGCTGCTCACCGACACCATGAACGACATGGTGAATGCGGAGGCTATCCAGCTCGACAATCGCGGCGGCTTGTCCCTGGACCAAGGCGCGTACCTCGAGGTCATCCAGGGCAAGACCGCGGGGCTCTTTCGCTGGGCCTTCGCGGCGGGCGGGATCATCAGCGGGATGTCCGCCGACGAGGTCACCATCCTCGGAAAGATCGGGGATGCCATCGGGCTGGGGTTTCAGCTCATGGACGATGTGCTCGATGTGAGCGGAGCCGCCGAGGTCCTGGGCAAGGCGCCGCTGGCCGACCTGCGGGAAGGGAAGATGACCTGGCCGTACCTCATCGCGGCGGAGAGGAATCCCGAGCTCCTGAGGATCGTCCACGACTACATCGAGGCCTCCAAGGAGGGGCGCACCCCCTCGGCCGAACCGGTCATGGCTGCGATCATCGCCACGGGAGCGCTCGACGAGACCAAGGCGTTCGCTCTCGAGCAGGCGGAGATCGCCCAGACCCTGCTGAGGACGCTGCCCGACTCGGTCGCCCGCGACGCGATCGGGGTCGTGATCGATGCGGCCGTCGAGCGCAATGCGTGACGTTCACGGTCCGGCGGAGGTCGCGGACCCGCGAACCGACCGGCTGCGGGAGTGGATGCGACACATCGGGGCGCCCGCGCTCAGCGTTCGGCTGCTCCGCGGCGGAGCGACCCTGTTCCAGCGTGACCTGGGGATGACCGACGCCCGCTGTGGACCCTCGCTCGCGCCGCACCATCGGTTTAGGCTCGGCTGCCTGGTCAAGCCCATGGTGGCGCAGGCTGTCCTGGAACTCGAGCGTCGTGGACTCGTCCGGCTGCAGGCATCGATCGCAGACCACGTGCCCGCGCTGTCCTCTCCGGAGTTCCGGGACATCACCCTCGAGCACCTGTTGACGCAGGCGTCGGGGCTCGCTCGAGGGTTCTTCCAGCGGGAGCCGGTCGACCCCCACGTGACCCTCGACCGGATCGTCTCGTCGCGCCTGCACTTCTCGCCGGGGACCCGGCGCAAGTACTCGCACTGGGGCTACTTCTTGCTGGGGCGGATGATCGAGGCTGTCACGGGCCAGACACCGGAGGCCTTCATCGCGGAGCAGATCCTGCAGCCGCTCGCGCTGACGCGGTGTGGATTCGACGGCGACGACGAAGTCGAAGAGGACCTGGTGGAGGGCTACTGGTCCGGATGGCGATTCGGTGCGCCGGACCCCGACACCCCTGCCCTTGCGAGCGAGTTGGTGCGCATTCCCAACTGCGCGGGCGGACTGATCGGCTCGTCGAGCGACGCGGTGCGGTGGCTCGACTGCCTGGTGGCGGGGCCGCGACGCTCGGCGGCCGCGGGCGGGGCCCTGTGTCCTACGGTGACCGAGCGCCTGTTGGAGCTGCGCGCGCGAAAGGACCAGGTGTTCACGGTGGGGGGGTTTTGCGTCGACGTCCTCGACCGGGGTGTCTGCGTCCACTTCGGGGCGTTCAGCTCGGGGCACTCCTGCTTCGCGTTCCTCGTCCCCAAGCTGGACCTGGTCGGCATCGCGGCGTGCAGCCACCAGTCCGCGGGAGACTCGCTGCGCCTGCTGTTGTCCGAGCAGTGTCGCGAACTCGTGGTGGGTGAGTCATTGCCGCCCACGCGGGTCTCGGGCGGGGCACGCCGGCTGGGGCTGTCCGACGCTCCGGAGCCCGGCGCGGCGCGGCGACGGGCGAAGCGGAGCCGTCGCGCCGCGACGCCCTGCACCGCGGACCAGGACGCCCTGCCGGGCCAGTACCGATGCCCTGCGATGGGACTGTGCGAGGTCGTCGAGCTGGGGGACCACCTCTTCATGGACTTCGGTGCTTCCGAGCCCATCGAGCTCCGTCCTCGGCGCGGGAGGCTCCGCTTCACCTTAATCGGCGGCCCGTTTCGGCTGGAGGTGGTCGAGTTTTTGCGCGACACGGGCGATGACGGTGCGATCCGCGGCTTGACGCTCAGCGGCATGATGTTCCACCGCTGCCCGGGGCGTCGAGCATGAAGGACGGAGCGATGGCGGGTCGAGCCGGCTCCCTCATGCTGGCAGTGACCGTAGAGAATGCGAGCAGGCCGACGAGCAGGACGCAAATCGGGGCATTCGATTCTCCCTGGGGCGCGCGACCGACCCTACCGCTCTCGATCCATGGGTCGCGAGCGGCCGACCCGTCATACGATGACCACGAGCCAGGAGTACACGATGCGCAATGAACCTTCTATCCCCGAATGGTCGTCGATGATCACTGCGACCTCGAGGCTGTCGCTCTGTGTGATCGACATGCAGAAGTTCTTCATCACGGACCAGGAGTCCCCCTGGGCCAACCGTGACTTCCTGAACCTCGTCCCGAACATCACGGAATTGATCGAGACGATCGGTCCGCACCGGTCCCTCTTCACGGTCTTCACACCACCCGTCGACTGGCAGACCGAGGAGGGATCTTGGCGAACCTACTACTACTATAACCGCGAGGTCACGACGGAGGTCTTGGGCACCACAGCGCTGCAGGTCATCGACGAGCTGGCGCCCTATGTAGGCAACCCCGCCGCGGTCGTGGCCCCCAAGAAGACCGCGTCGGCCTTCAGCTCGCCCCAGTTCCGGGAGACGCTGCGATCCTCCAACGCGCTCTTCTTGGTGATGTGCGGCATCGAGACCGACTACTGTGTGCTCGCCTCGGCACTCGATGCACTCAACCAAGGCTACTATGTGGTGCTCCCCCAAGATGCGTGCGCCAGTAGCAAGGGAGCGCAAGGTCAGCGCAACGCCATCGGGATCTACGAGCGGTTTCCCGAGCAGATCTGGCTGACGGACACCAAGACCCTGGCTGCGCAGCTATCCCGGTAGGTCCAGGGCCCAATGCCACAGACTGTTTCGCGGCTTCGCGATCAGCGTCACGAACGTCGCGCCCACCGACGGCGAAGCGGTGCGTGGCCCAGTGTGATGTTCGCTCGGACGCACAACTCCTGCTGTTCTCCGCAACCGCCTGAGTGCTCTGGCTTTGGAAAGTCGCCGCTTCGGCCCAGGCTCGTCTCGGCGTGCCTGCAGTTTGAGCCCTCGGGGCTCGGCGGTCGCTTCGGGCCCACTCTTCGCCACCGATGCCTTTGCTTTGCCCCTGTTCACAGCCGCCCGCTCCGTTCCTGCGCCATCACCCCCCCCCGACGGCGGGAAGCCCTACTCCTTCGCGTCGGCTTTTTCCCACTTCGTTTCGCCTAAACGCACAAGCCGGCCTCAACATCGATACGGGCATCGGCGGTCACGACACGCACGAGCTGAGCAGCGACGTCAGCGGCGGGAACCCGACGCGTCGTTCCCGTTGCGTCTCGCTGCGCCTTCGTCACGTGGCAAGGCCGAGGATCCAGTCGCCGCGGGCTCCTCGGGGTCCAGCGCTTGGGCCTGCTCGATCAACGTCTCCGCCCTCCGGCGGTCGCTCGATTGCAGCGCCCGAGCGAGGGCCAAAAGCCCTTGGGCGCGGATCTTCGATGGCAGCCCTTTCGTCGTGGCCGCGAGTCCCTCTTCGAGCATGGGCTGACCTTCGTCGCAGCGTTTCAACCCGCACAGAGCCTCTCCGAGGCGTAGCTGACTCACCACGATCATCGAGTGGCCCTCGGGATAGATCTCAGTGCGAATCTCGAGCGCCCGACGATGCAAACGCTCCGCTTCTGCGACGTCACCTTCGAGCGTGGAGACCACGCCGAGGTTGTTCAGAACGTTGGCCGTCCGTCGTTCGCCTTCGGGAAAGGTCTTTTCGAGCGCCTCGAGGGCGCGGGTGTAGTGCTGACGCGCCTCCTCCATCCGACCGAGGCGGCGCAAGACCAAGCCGATGGTGGTCTGCGCACTCGCGACGGTGGGATGCTCGGGCCCCAGCTCGGCGGTGAGGATCCGAAGAACCTCGCGGTCCAGCGAGAGAGCGGTTGGGTAGTCTCCAAGACGAACCGAGGCAAGTGCGAGGCTCTTTCGGTACTTGGCCGACACCGTCGCATCGGGGCCACTTGCGGCGTCGCTGATCGAGACAGCCTGTTCGAAGAGCTTTCGGGCATCCATGAACCGTTGTTGCTTCATCCGCAGCTGCCCGCGGTTGTTCAGGCTACGCGCGTACAATGGATGCGACGTCCCGCTGGTCATCGCATGCACGCGCAGCCCCTGCTCCATCAGGATGTCGGCGCGCCCGAGATCGCCGAGACGCATGTGGGCGATCGCCAACGTCTCGGCCGCGACGCCAACCTCAGGATGCTCCGGCCCGAGTTCCTGCTCGAGGATGTCGAGCGACCGCCGGAGAAGATCTTGGCCCTTGACGTTCTCACTGCGTTCGAGCGCGAGCGAACCTTGCGCAGAAAAGACGACGCCAAGCGGACGTGGGTTGGCGGCGGCCAGCGGTCGTGCCAGTGCCTCCGCAACGGCCAACGCTTGCGCCGCGGCGTCATAGTCCCCGCGCGAGCGAGCCAGGCTCGCAAGTCGAGTCTGCACGAACACGGCCAGCTCGGGAGTCTCCCCGTCGTCCAAACGCGCCACGGCCATCCGGCTCAACCGTCCCCAGACCTCCGCGACGTCGAAGTTCGCTCGATGGGTGTAGGCGACCAGCAACTCCATCGCCGCTCTTGCTGCGATCAGCTCGTGACCGAGTTCACCGGCTCGCTGGGCTGCATTCTCGAGCATCACGAGGTCCGCGGTTCCATCGTCCCCCCGGGCCGCGAACGCACCGGTCCAATACATCGCCTCGACGGTGAGCGGGGCATGGGCGAGCGCTTCGGCTCGCTCCAGGACGGAGCCTGCGAGCGCCGCCCCGCGCTTGAACTCACCGGCCGCGGCCAACACATCGGCCTCGGCCAACTCCGCTCGCAGCGCGCCGACGCTCGCCCGCTCGTGGACGTCGTCAGGCAGGTCGAGTCGGCGGAGCAACCCGCTGTGATCGAGACACGATTCGACCGCGTCAAGCCGCCCGACGATTTCGAGCGCCCGTGGGGCCACAGTCCCCTCCCCTTCGCTCAAGACCTTGGTCACGGCACCGAAGGAGCGGCGGCGGTCGTCGAGGCAGTCCCCCATTCGGGCCCACAGCTCCTCCGAGAGGGTCTGATGGACACGTGCCGCCTCGCACTGCCGGACGCGGACTTCGGACCATCGCTTCACGTACGCATCGAGTTCGTCCAGGGTGCGTTGGCTGGTCTCGGTCGGGGGCTTCAGCCCGGCTTCGACCAAGGGGCGCCGCCGCGTCCAGGAGTCCGCTACCGAGTTTCCCTCGTCCACGCATGCGGTCCGTCGTGCTTCGCGGTCGACCCACCACCATCCACCGACGCCCAAACTTGCCACGACCACGCCGCCTCCCACCCATCGCCACGGACGGCGTCGGGTGGCGCGCTCGAGGGCGTCGAGCAGCGCCCGCATGGAAGGCCACCTCTCCGCCGGGTCGACGCTCAGACCGCGCCGAAGCGCCCGGCGGAGCCCCTTTGGAACCCCAGGTCGAGCGGTCTGCGTCGGCTCTCGGACCCGTCCCGAGCGCACCGCCTCCGAGAGTTCGTCGAAGCTGTTTCCAGCGAACGGCCGTTGGCCGTAGAGGGCCTCGTGGAGGACAACGCAGAAGCTGAACTGGTCGCTGCGCTCGTCGGCTGGCTCCCCGCGGTATTGCTCGGGCGACATGTAGTGGGGCGTCCCCACGAGCGCCCCATTGACGGTGAGCGTGGTCATCCACACCGAGCGGTCCCCCGCGGCTGGACCGGTCTCCCCCACACGACCGCGGGCCAGGCCGAAGTCGAGCACCCGTACCCGAGCGTCGGCTCCGATCATCGCGTTGTCCGGCTTGAAGTCACGATGGACGATGCCCGCGTCGTGGGCGGCAGCGAGTCCGCGAGCGGCCTGTGCGAGGGTCTCGAGGACTTCGGTTGCCGGGTGCGGACCCTCGGCCATCCACGCGCTCAAGGTCGGGCCGTCGATGCGTTCGAGCGCGATGAAGATCTGCTGGTCGATCCGCCCCACGTCGTGGACGGCAACAACGTTGGGGTGCGCGAGCTGAGCCATCGCCTGCGCCTCTCGGAGCAGTCGCGACTGCTCTTCCGCCAGGCTTCGGTGCAGCAACTTGAGTGCGATGTCGCGGTCGAGCTGGGGATCGTAGGCTGCGTAGACCGTTCCCATCCCACCTTGTCCCAGCCATCGGATGATCTCGTAGCGCCCGACGCGGGAGCCGGGCCGCACCGGGTCCTCCGTCTGGGGACCCCGAGCTCCGGACTCCTCTTGTCCGGAGACCGTCCCGCGTTCACTCCCTACGGCGCGGCCCAGCGCAGCGACGAGAGCCAAGCACCCCGGACAGCCGTCGACGTGGGAATCGACGGCCGCACGGTCCACATCGGAGAGCTGGCCGTCGAGGAACGCCACCACCGTGGTGTCGTCGAGACACCCCTGGCGGTGTGAAGTCCACGGTCCCACGATCCGAGTGTAGCCTGCGCTCACAGGACTCACCCCTGCGCTGGACGCCCGGGTCGCGAACGAGTGGTGCGTCGCGTCAGTGATACGATGCTCGCGTGCATGAGGCGTTCCTAGCGGCACTCCCGCAGGATTCGGGCTTGGCATCCGAAGTCCTCGACGCGCTCCACGAAGAACTCTCGTCGCTGTTCGAGCAGGGCGCGGGGGCGCACCCTGGCATCCGCGGTGCCCCCGCGCTCTTCGCCGAGCGGCTCGGCCGGGTCCTCGCGGCCGACGAACCTCAGACGTGGTTGGACGTTCGGGAACGCCTGCGCGGTGTCGACGTCGAAGGCATCTACTTGGCGGCAGCGTGTGCAGCCGGGCAGGACGCTGCGATTCAGCGGTTCGAGGAGCTGTACTTCCGAAGTCTCCCCGGCACGTTGCGATCGATGGGCGCCCAGGCGACGGATGTCGACGACGTGGTCTCCGCGGTGCGGGAGAAGTTGTTTGTTGCCCACGGTGACACGCCACCGGGTGTCCTGGAGTACTCCGGTCGTGGCAGCCTGGAGAAGCTCTGTCGCGTGATCGCAGCGCGAGTCCTGCTCAACCACCAACGCAGCTCCAAGCGGCAGCGGGTCTGTGGCGACGAAGACCTCGCGGATCTGATTGCGCCGCAGCTCGACCCCGAGCTGGCGACGCTCAAGCAGCATCACCGCGACGTCTTTCGGGCCGCGTTCACCGAGGCGATCGCCAAGCTGTCCAGTGAAGACCGGAACCTGCTGCGGCTGAGTCTGATTCATCGACTCTCCATCGACGAGGTCGGGCGCGTCTACCAGATGCACCGATCGACCGCGGCCCGGAGGCTCAGCCGGCTCAAAGAGGCCATTGGCCAGAACACCCGGATGTATCTGCGCATCGAACTCGGCGTCGACAAGAAGCAGCTTCACAGTCTGTTCCGACTCGTGCAGTCGGGACTGGACGAGAGCTTCATTCGCCTGCTCAGCAACACCGCGACGGGCCAATAGCACGCGCGTCACTTCGCGCGAATCCCTCGGAGCTGGACCGGTTCGGTCGAATCCTCGGCGCGTTTGACCCGGGTCACCCGGCCCGACCAGGTCTCCCCCGTCAGCCCGACATACGAAACCCACTCCTTGGCCTTGATCGCGCTCGCCTCACTCGTCGGGACGACCACCGGCTCTCGCTTCGTCCGCCTGGTCTCCGTCTTGCCCGTCGGCTTGCAGCGACGCTTGTAGTAGACCCGCCCCCCATCGACCCGATCGATGCGATTGGTGTCGTGGCAAATCTCCGGCTTCCACGTCCGGACCTCGTCGTAAAAGTGCAGGGTGGTGGTGTCACCGGAGACAACCTTCTTCTTGACGCGATAGGTGTAGCGGATGAGTTTCCCGCGTCGGGGCGGCGGCAGCATTCGGTTCCAGGGGTCCTCTCGCTTGCTGAAGTCGAAGGGGTAAACATCGGCAAACTCCAGCGGTTCTACGCCTCCGGTCGCGGCGGTGGCGGTGTCCTCGTCCAAGCCGTTCGTCATGCCCCTTCGCATGACCTCAAACGCAGTCCGATGCGTTCGGATGAGCCGCCGCTGCTGCTCGTCGACGTGATCCATGTAGTTGCCTTCTGGGAGGTAGGGGAGTTCGGCCACGGCAGCGGGCACGTCGACGCGGGAGATGTGGCTGAGGAACAGCTCCTTGGCGATGGCCCGGCCCACCGGGTCCTTCATGCAGGAAAACCCGCCGCAGCGTGCGACGTATGCCCGTCGCAAGTCCTCCAACGCGATGAGGGTCTCCTCCGAGACGCCATCACTACGCTGTGCCTTCGCGGCGGCGGCGATGGGCTCGAGAGGTCCGAGTGCTTCGGCGAATTCTTCCTGCTCTCGAACCCTGCCCTCGGCCAGCTCGTAGGGCGTGTCCAGATAGGTCGCCTTTTCGCCGCCCTTCAGCGCGCGCACCACCGCCTCGATATTCTGGCGGGTGGTGTCCACCTCCCCCATAAACACCGTCTCCGCGTTGCTCGACACGCCGGCCTTCTTCACGGTGGCAACGACCGCGTCACGGTCGAGCGTGCTCGAGTACCAGGCCAGCAACCCTGCGAGATACTTCTCATGGTCGTTCGGTTTCTCCGGTTGCAGCTTGCCGAGGCAGCCACTTGACCGCCCGCATTCCGCGAGCATCACCGCCACATCGTAGGGGTCCGCGTCCACCGGGTCCAAGCCGTACAGCCGCGGCGCGGTCTCGGACCAAGTGTTGTCCGCGCATGCGATGGCCAGAATTTGGTGGTCATGCGGACCGTCCAGCGGCACCACTGCGTCTCTTCGCACGGTCTGAACGGGCGCGCATACGTCTCCGGACAGACGCGTGCCTTCCACGTGCTCTTCTCCGGGTCGGACGACCGTGAATAGAACCCCGCAACCCGTGCTCAGCGCCAGGAGCACGGCGGGCAGGAAACAACGCAACATCTTCACGGTTCGCGATCACCGACCGCCGAGGGAGGTCGCGTCTTTTTTTTGCGCAAAGAAACCCCGCGACATCGACACGGGCGAGCCTGCGTGGCCCTTACCAGGTCGCTTCGAGCACGACGAATCGGTTGTACCGAACCTCCTCCACCATCGCCCCCGCGCATCGCAGCGCACCCACGACCATCTCCGGCCGATTGACCACCGCAAACGTATTGGAGCCTTTGCGTTGCCACGACGCTGCGCTCCGGGTGCGCCAGGCAAAGCTTGGAGAAGAAGGACGCGATGAGTTGAACTGAGAGCTTCTTTGGAGTCCAGCGGGTGAGAGCCCCGACCGGCGAAGGTCATGGTCACCAGCCGGAAGCGAGTCTTGCGTGGGCACGGGCGGCCGTGACTGCGAAGCGTAGACAGCGAGCCTGTAGGCCGTGTGATTGAGCCCCGTAGTCGTTGCGTTGTGGGGAACTTGGGAGATCTGGAAGTCTCCTTCTTGCCGGTCGTCGCAGCGCCTGGCCCTCGGAGACCCATCGCTCGAGGTCCACGAGCACATCACCCGTTGCAGGGGCTGGCTGTCCCGGGTCCTGGGAGGTCCAGAGTTCAGCAGGATCGACAGTGTTGTGCTCGATTCGTCAGTGCCATAGAGCGATTCCTTGAACGGGTCCAGTCCGGCCCGGCGATAGAAGTCGAGGAAGGTCTCGAGGTGCGCAACGGCACGCGCAGTGCCACGCACCGGGCCGAAGTCCGTGGGTACTATTCCGTGCGTGGATGCCGACGAGGACACCGTACTGCTTCGGCGGTGGCGGGATGGGGACCGGCTCAGCGGGGACCGGTTGTTTCAGCGCCACTTTCACGGCGTGTTTCGATTCTTCCGGAACAAGACGGACGAGAGTGCGGCCGAGGAACTGACCCAGTCCACGTTCTTGGCGGTCCTCAACGCGGCCGAACGGTTTGCGGGGCGGTCGAGTTTCCGCACCTACGTGTTTTCGATCGCGCGCAACCAGCTGCTGATGCATCTGCGAAAGCGATACAGCCATGGCAAGGTGATGGACTTCGGCTCGATCTCGGTGGCCGAGCTGGGGGTGTCCCCGAGCGAGGTGCTGGTCGGCCGCCAGGAGCAACGCCTGCTGCTCCGGGCACTGCGCCATGTGCCGATCGCGATGCAGATCGTGGTGGAACTCTACTACTGGGAGGGCTTGTCCACAGCCGAGGTCGCAGAGGTGCTCGAGGTCGCCCCGGGCACGGTCCGCAGCCGCTTGGCGCGGGCGCGGGAGCGCATCTCCGAGGAGATCGAGCGGCTGGCCGGGGACGCCGCGGTCGCGCAGAGCACCGTCGAGGGGTTCGAGACCTGGGCCCGAAAACTTCGCGATGCAAACACCTGAAGAGAGTCCGGAGCGGGTCGCGGGCGGGTGCAACTCCCCTGATGTGCTTGCTCCGACTGCAAACGACATGGTGGCCCGTGCCGCTCGGGCGCGGCTGCGGCAGTCGCTGTTCGGTGTGCAGGCGCCTCCGCCCACCATCGGCCGCTTCGTGTTTCTGCGGCCGTTGGGTGCTGGGGGTATGGGCACGGTGAGCGCGGCCTACGACCCGAGCCTCCGGCGTGAAGTCGCGATCAAGCTAGTCAAGGGCCAAGGCGACCCGCGGGCGCAGAAACGGCTCGTCCGCGAAGCCCAAACCACGGCCAAGGTGAAGCACCCCAACGTCATCGCCGTGTATGAGGTCGGCGAGCTGGGCGACGCGGTGTTCATCGCGATGGAGCTCGTCGATGGCCCCAACCTGCATCTGTGGGGGCAGGAGACCCATGAGCGTACAGAGCGCCTGGCGGCGGTCGTCCAAGCGGCGCAGGGGCTCGCCGCTGCCCACGAGGCGGGACTGGCGCACTGCGACTTCAAGCCGCAGAACTGCATCATCGACTCCAGTGGACGGGTTCGGGTCGTCGACTTCGGCCTCGCTCGGGCGCAGCTCGATGTTGGGACGACATCTTCGTCCAGCGACGGCACGTGGGCCAAGACCGACTCACGGGATGGTGGATCGGTGACCGTCGGAAGCGGCGGGACGCCTCGGTACATGGCCCCGGAGCAAGCGCGCGGCGAGAGAGTCGATGCTCGATCGGACCAGTTCAGCTTTGCGGTCAGTGCATTCGAGTTGCTGACGCGGCGACACCCGTTCGGGGCCGAGGCCGCCGACTACGATCCCAGAGATGCCCGGGTCGAGGCGGTCCGCTGGCAGGACGCGGACTTGCCTCGCCACCTTCGCGAAGCGCTCACGCAGGCACTCGCGGCCGACCCGGCCCATCGTTTTCCTTCGATGGCGTTGCTGGTCGAAGCGCTGCGGGTCGACCCCGCTGCGTCGCGTCGGGTGTGGGGGATGGTCGTGGCCGCGGCAGGCGTCGCGGTCGTCGGCGGAGTGGTCGGGTTCTCGAGTGCTTCGGACGACCCGGAGCCGACCTGCGATACCCAGCAGCTCGACACCGCATGGAACTCCGGCCGACGTGCCGCGGTGCAGTCGTCATTCGCGTCCGTCTCGGCTCAGTACGCCACGGTGGCTTGGGCTCGGGTGGAGCCCACGCTCGACGCGTATGCGAGCGCACTCCAAGGGGGGTTGCAGTCGCTGTGCGCGGTCGAGGCCGTTGAGCCCCAGGCGTTGCGGACCAAGGCCCTGCGCCGCGAGTGCCTCGACCAGCGGGTGCGGGAGCTTGAGGCCACGGTGGGTGTGTTCGAGCAGGCCGACGCAGACGTCGTGCGCAAGTGGACGGAGTTGGTCGACCACCTGAGGCCAATCACCCATTGCGAAGACCTCTCCGCGCTACTCGTCGCCGAGGTCGCTCCGCCCTCACCCGAGCAGCAGGAGGCGGTCTCCGTGGTGTCGGCACAGTTCGCGAAGATCGGAGCTCTGCGAAGCGCCGGGAAGTTGGTGCTGGCCGAGGACTTGGCCACCGAAGCACTCGAGGCTGCGCGAGCCACCGAACACGGGCCGACGGTCGCGCGCGCGCTCATCAACCTCGCGGACTCCCATCGTTTTGCGCGTCGGGCCGCCGAAGCGAAGCCGCTGCTGGAAGAGGCGTTCGCGGTCGCGATGCAATCCGACGATCGGGAGTCTCTGTTTCTAGCATCCGGTGCCATGGTGCACACCGCCGCTCAGCTCCAGACGGACGACGCGGCGCAGGCCGTGTGGACGACGGTCGCCGCCGCGGCGCTCGAGCGAGCAGGCAATCCACTCCGGCTGCGTAGGCAGTGGTTGACGACCCAGGGGGTCGCCGCGATGGCCCGGGGGGACAGTGCGGAGTTCCTCGCATCCTGCGAAGAACTCGATGCGCTGTTCCGCAAGCATCCCGAGGTCAACGACAACCCGCTCGGACACCAGATGAGCCTCGCGATCGCGCTCTCGAACGCGGGCAAACACGCCGAGGCGTACGACAGGCTGACACGGATGGTGAAACAACGCGCGGACCGCTTGGGCCGCGAGCACCCTGCCTATGGGCGGACCCTCGTCAACGCGGCCACCGTTGCGCTGGAGCTCGATCGTTCCGATGAGGCGCTCGCTCACTACGAGGAGGCGCGGCCCGTCTTGGAGAACGCCCTGCCGGCGGGGCACCCCGACGTGGCCGTGATCGACATCGGCATCGGCGGGGCACTCGGCAACCTCGGCCGCCACGCGGAGGCCGTGCCTCTGATGCAGGCCACGCTGAAGACACTCCGCAGCACGTTCCCGGAGGATCACCCGTACGTGGCATACACGCTCCACAACCTCGGGCGTTCCCTCGCCGGTCTGGGCCGCAAAGACGAAGCCCGCGCCGCCTTCACGCAGGCCGTCTCGATCTTCGAGGCCCGCTTCGGGCCCGACAACCCAGAGACCCTGGATACGATCGAGGCGCTCGCCGCCCTCGACGACTAGGTCGCACGCGAGAACTCCCTCTACACGCTTGACACTGCTGCTGCCAGTTGGGCGTGGCAGCGTGCGGTGATGCCACGGTCCGGTCTCCATCGTCCGGCTCCCGATCCTGCTGCGCTACGTCGCCAGGCCTCCCGAGACCTGCATCTGTCCAAGTCTCGTGCCATTCTCAGGGGGCAAGCACCTGCTGCGGAGGCTGTCACCATGACCATCGCCGAACAACTTCACGCCGAAGGACACGCGCAGGGGAAAGCCGAAGGCTTGGCTCAGGGGGAGGGCAAGGCGGACGCGTTGCTGGTCTTGATTCGCGCCCGCGGGCTTCACGTGGCCGACACGTGCAACAGGCAGGCCGGCGCAGAACAGGCGAGAGGTCGGACGTGGTGTGCGGTGAATCGTAGTCATCGTCAGCCCCCCCACTACTTGTTGACCCGTCCACTGGTCACCCAGGTCCGGATTGGGGCGCCGGCGGACACGCCAGCCGAGTCGAACTCGAGCACGATCATGTGCGCATTTGTGCCTGCGAACGAATCGTTGGTGGAATCGAAGCTGAGATCACCTGTCGTGATGGTGGCGATGAAGCCGTCGAAGTCGAAGAAGAATGGGTCATCGCGCAGGCCCGCGAAGACCTGGGCCGTGCCCGCGCCGAGCACGGTCTCGACCGCCCCCTCGAAGACCACGTCCGCGCCCGGTAGGTTGGTCACCTGGATGCCCCAGTCGCCCTCGGGACTCTGGCCGAAGCGGCAGTGGATATCGAGGTCAGAGACTTGGTCCTCGTCGGTATCGAAGTGAACGCTATACAAGACATCCGGGTCGTAGGCCGGGGCCATTCCCCCGTTCTGCAACGCATTGAAGGCGAGACCGACGACGATCGTTCCCGCGCCGTCGTCGTGCCATGCGAAGAAGTCCGCAATGTCGGCAGCAGGATCCAGACCCGTCCCAGGGGCTTCGAGGTGGTCTGAGGCCGAAGCCCCGGGGCTGGCCGAAAGCGAGCCCAGGAACGCGAGGCCAGCGGTGGCGAGAAGAGTCGATTTCCAGCGAGTGATTCGTCGTTTCATGCCACAGCTCCAGGCCTGACCGTGCGGGCCGTGTCTCAAGTCTGAACCACGCCGAACTTCTTCGGCGGGGGGCGAAGGCGCCCTGAAAGAGGACGCCTCGCGCCGGGTACGAGGCTGCCGCCACGAGCCACATCGAGTGCGCATGTCTCACAACCCGCCTGCATGGGGCTTCCTTTGCGTGGACGCTGGCGGTTGCCACTTCCGCCTCGCGAGGCTGTCCGTGGCTGCCATGCCAGAGCAGCTCGAGCAAGCGACGCTACGGGCAGAACTCGCGACCGGCTCGGGGAAGCTCGCCTCCTCGGCGTCCTGTCGATGGCACGCCGACTGGCGGGGGACCTCGACGGCGCACCGCAGCTCGGTCGCTCGCGACGACCGAGCTGCTGCCTCCAACCCTGGGCCCGCTCGCGACACTCGCCTGGGACTCGAGCGACATGCAGGAGTCCAAGCGGTTGTATGAGCGCGTGCTGCAGATCGACCTCGAGTTACTCAGCAGCGTCTGCGTACTTTGTTGGAGAAGCGCGACCGCCAATCGTAGACATGCCCAACCCCGCCCCCTGAAGCGAGTCCACTGCGCGTCTCATGAGATAGAGCTGAGATTGTTTTCCGATCACATTCCGCCCACAGTTAGGACAACGATGCGCGTCGCCCCAATGCCAACAATGCGGTGCCAGGTTGGGAAACCGGGCGTTCTCGGGGTCGTAGACCTCAACTGCGGCTGGTACAGCCTCCGTTCGGTCCTCGGATACCACTTCCGGCGGATCAGTGGCCAGGACATGAGACATAGCCACCTTCCAAAGCCGACACTTGCGGCTTTCCACCCGCGCGACGATCTACCAGACAACCTGCGGCAGCGCGTCACCCGTAGCAACAAGCCCGGCAACGTCGGCGACTGGATCACGCAACTTCAGACCAACGGGCCGATCGTCGTGTCGGGGAAGCTTGGGGCCGCATCGTGGGGGCGACTTCCGGGTCTGGGGACCAAACTGGGCGTGGGGCACTTCATCCTCATCGTCGGTGCGCACGCGGGGCCATGGGCAGGTGGGGGCCAGCTCATCTACAAGGACCCCCTCCAGGGCGACCATATTCGCCATCACTCGTTCACCGAGATGAATAGTCGTATCGACAATGATGTGTACTACGTGACTCGTCAAAACGCGCCCGCCCTCCTCCACGCGCTCCAGGCAACCTAGCAGCCCGGCGGATCGGCATGCTGCCACCGTCGACCATGCTGTGCGCTGAGCTCGGCCCGATGGGCAGGGAGAACCTCCGTCGAGGCTGCGGCGCTGCTCGTATTCCAGGCCCGGCCCACGGACTCCGTGAGTGACTCGTATGTCCGGGGACGACGGTTTCCAGTACTGCGACACGATCGACGATGCGCTTGCGTGGGGAGAGTGCGTGGGCCCCTTCGCGTGCATTCCCGGCGAAGAGCAGGACTGCGGCCTCGGCGAAGAGTTCGGGGATGCTTCGGACTACTGCACCCTCGACAACGGGCTCCCCACCTGGGGCTGTGACGGGGCCGACTTTGACGGCTGCGCATGCAACACGCCGCTCATGCTCAAGTTCGAGGCTGCGGCCGTGCGAATGACGGCCTCCCCCGTCGCCACGTTCGACATCGACGATGTTGGCGCGTGTGTGACGACGGACCGGCCAACGAGCGCCACGCCGTGGTTGGCGCTCGATGTCGACAAAGACGGCACGGTCGACTCGGGGCGAGGCCTGTTCGGCTCGGGCACCCGACTCGACGGGAACCGCCGGGCTCGCAACGGCGTCATGGCTCTGGCTCCACTCGACACCGACAACAACGGCCGGATCGATGCGGGCGACGAGCGCTTCAACAAGTTCGTGCTCTGGTCCGACCACGATGGCGACAAGCGTGGAACGCTCGCAGAGATGGAGGCTCTTTCGGTCCGCAGCGTGCTGTCGAGCGAGTTGGACTACACGGTCCGGCGCCCCTGCGCCGAACGAGGCAACTGCGGCGTCGAGCGAAGCATGTTCGCCTACGTCGACACCACCGGCACCATCGCCCAGGGCGAAGTCGTGGATGTGCACTTCGCTTGCCAGTAGGCAAGTGGGGCCATCGCGCCGCCGGACCCGATAGGGATCAGCCGAACGCGACAGGTCCCATGCGACATGTCTCAGTGCTGCACTCACACGACGGGCCCCGTCTCGAAACGTGCATCCCCGCCCGAGTTCGGCTACGTCCTCTACAGATGTACGACTGGAGCACTCGAAGAGTCGGAGTTAGCCTGCTCGCGGCAATGACACTGGGTTGCGGCGAGGCGCCCCCGGAGTCGCCCGCAGCCGGCACCGAAGGGACCACCTCGGTCGGCTCCACCTCCGGAACCCCGTCGACCTCGACCGGAACCAGCGAGGGCACCGGCTCCGCAGGAGACTCAACATCCGGCGGCGAGGAGGAAAGCTCGACAACAGGGGCCGCCTTCGAGGCCGCGGTCAGCATCATCGCCACCCAGCGTGACCCCGAGGACGAGCTCTCCCTCTCGCTCCTTCGCATCGACTACGCCGACGGTGTGACCGACGAACCCGAGGTGCTGACACCCGACGTCCGGCGCTTCTTGGGTTTCCTGGAGCTCTCCCCCGGCGCAAGCGCGCTCACGTATCAGACGTTCGACCCCGGTGGCCCGTTCGAGACATACGTCGTGGGCTTGGACGACGGTCGGCCGCTGACGACAAGCCACCTCACCGACCCCGCCCGCCCCGAGTTCACGCGGTCCCGAATGGGTGTGTTTACGCCGGACGAGTCGCAGGTCATCTTTGCCACATCCGTCCCCGACGGGGGTCCCTCTCAAACGTACATTGCCCCAGTGGTGGACGGGGAACTCGGAGCCCTCCACGCACTCGACGAGGTCACCGCGCCCAGCACCTTCTCCGTCTCCTTCTCGGCCGACGGTGCGCGGATGATGACCGGGCTGCACATGGTGTCCCTCGCCGACCCCTTCGAGATCACCGAGCTCCCACCCACCGATCCATCGTTCTACGTCGCCAACGGGCCGCGATTCGCGGAAGGAGATGACGTGGTTTGGTACAGGCTCAGCGGCAACGATCGCGAGGTCGGACAGCTTTTGTACGTCGACGTGTCGGCACCGCCGCCATGGACAGCCGTCCCCGTGCACACCGGCCTGGGGAGCGCACAGTCGCCTGTCGCATCCCCGGATGGGCGCTGGCTGGAGTACTCCGTCGAAGACGGCGAGACCCTCGAGCGCTACGCGGTCCGCTTTGAGGGCGCAGAGGTCAGCATTCCCGTGTCACTGGGCACCTGGACCGCCACCACCGATAGCGGCGCCTTCGAACTCGCCTGGTCCGCCGACGGCTCCACCCTGGCCTTCCGCGCCGACGCGAACAGGATGTACGTCGTCGACATGTCCGGTGATACCCCGGGGCAGCCGGTTCTCGTGAGTTCGGAAGACCTCCCGCCGGACGTCCTCTTAGGCTTTCCACAGCTGGATCCGGACGGCGCGTGGGTCTACTACAGAAGGTTCGTATCGGAAGAGGGCACCCTGTATCGAGCCAGCGTCACGGGGGAACTCGCCGAGCAGCCGCAGCCTGTAAGCGACGGGCAGGACGTGGTGGGGAACGGCTTCCGAGACATCACCATCTCCCCGGACGGGATGGGCGCAGTCTTCATCGAACAACCAGACTCGATGTGGCTCGAGTACGCGGCTTGGTACGTCGACCTCTCGGGTCCGATGCCGGGTCAACCCGTGCGACTCGGGTCGGAACTCCCGCCGTCGGGGACCGCGACCGACCCGCAATGGTCGAGCGACAGCCAATCGGTTGTCGTCGACTTCTCCGAGAATGGGTTCTTCGGCCCCAACACCTACTACCTGGTCGACCGCTCCGCCCCTGACAGCCTCTTCGAGCTGGGCATGTTCGAGGACCTGCTCGTCATCGACCCCGTTGCGCTTCCGGAGTGACACGAACGTCCCCATCGGCGGCGTACACCCCTGCACGCTGGGCCTCGGGGAGCCTGGCGCTTCGTCTGCGATGCGAACAACACGCGTGGGGCGACGGCCGGTAGCGAGCCGGGCGCCCCACGGTTCCCGTGGCGTGGCTATCCTCCCGACGCCGAGATGGAACGCGCGCGACACCACGGGACAGTGACCACAGCCGCGAAGACGACGCTCGCCGCCCTCCTCGGCGCACTCGCGATCGCCCTCGCGGCCCGTCTCACGTTCCCGCTTCCCGGCACCGAGCTTCCGCAGAGTGCTCAGACGCTCGCGGTGCTGCTCGTGGGCGCGGCGTTGGGCAGCAGACGGGGTGTCCTCGCCGTGGTGTTCTACGTACTCGCGGGTGCCCTGGGGCTTCCCGTGTTTGCCGACGGCGCAAGCGGCCTCGAGACGTTGCTCGGGCCCTCGGGCGGATACCTGTTCGGGTTCGGGTGCGCGGCGGCGTGGGTGGGATACTTCGCCGACGCGCAACGCCTGGCGCGGCCGTGGTGGGGAGCCTTGGGCGTGATGCTCGGTGCGCATGCGTTGATTCTCCTGTCCGGCGGGTTCGGGCTCGCTGTGCGGCTCGGCGGGATGCAGGCTTGGTCCGTCGGTGTCGCACCGTTCCTCCTCGGCGGGGCCGTCAAGTCGGTCCTCGCCGCGACGCTCGTTGTCGCGACGCACAAGCGGCTTCCGCCTCGCGACGCCACCACCCCGTCCGCCTCGTAGTCGGCCGAGGTGTCCCCCCGTCCCGCGCTTCGGCAAATGCGACAGCGCTGTCGTATTTGCGGCGTCGCCTCGCGGGGCGCGGTCGGCAAATGCGACAGCGCTGTCGTATTTGCGGTGTCGCCTCGCGGGCGCGCTTCGGCAAATGCGACAGCGCTGTCGTATTTGCGGTGTCGCCGTCGAAGCTGGCAACGATGCGATCAGAAGCTGGCCAACGGGGGTGACCACGATGCCGGTCATCGTAGACGAGCTTCTTTCGGTCCTTCGCAGCCGTGGGAAGTCCCCCTAGATCACCCCCTGCATCCTCGCGATCGTCGAGTTTGCGGCCCGCTGGAGGTACTCGGGCGAATCGCCCCCGACGGAGAGAAAGCGAGACAACGTCTCGACCGCTCTGGTGCGCTCGCGGAGCTCGGCGTAGGCCATCGCCCGCAGGCGCAGAGAGCCAGAGTCACCCGCCACCGAGACGCTCCTGCGTGCATGATCGACGGCGCTGTCCCGCTGGCCCAGACGCAGGCAGATCCCCCCCCAGTCCGTTCTCGCGGCGACACCGTGCAAACGGTGGGCCATCGGTGGGAATCTGCTCGTACAACGCCAGCGCGGCTTGGTGGTCCGGCGTCCCGCCGCGGGGCTTGTCTCTGCGCAGACCGAAGTCGGCAAGTCCGTAACCGAGAGTGGTAGTGGCCCATCCACCGTACGCGGTCCTTCGCGGCGCTCGAGATCCCAAACACCGCCAAGGCTCGCTGCCCCCATACGCCACCGTCGTGATGCCCCCGCCCGCGCAGTCGTCGAAGCCCACGTTCCACGCTGCCCGCGTCCTCGGCGAAGTCCCGGGCCGCACTCAGTTTCGCAGCGGCCGCGGCCAACGTTCCGTGCTCCACAACCAGTCCCTCGACGTACGCTGCCCAGTCCAGACCCGCGTGTCCGGTTTTTTGTCCGGGTGCCACCACGCCCTGGAGTCTAGCCCTGCTCTGACATGGACTACCTCGTCATTGACCTTGAAGCGACTTGTGACGACCACGGCGCGGTGCCGAGGCACGAGATGGAGGTCATCGAGATCGGGGCGGTCGTGGTGGATGGCACCGACCTGCTGCCACGCGACGAGTTCCAGACATTCATCCGGCCCGTGCGCAGCCCAGTGCTCACCCCGTTCTGCACGTCACTGACTTCGATCACCCAACCCATGATCGAAGATGCACCTGGATTCGCGGCGGCGATCGTCGCCCTGAGAGACTTCATCGACGGGCGCGACCTGCTGTTCTGCTCCTGGGGCGCGTACGACAACAACCAGTTCGAGATGGACGCGCGGTACCACGGCGTCGCCCTGCCCTTCGGCGGCCGCCACCTCAACTTGAAAGCCGAGTTCTCGAGTCGGCGAAGCACGCGCAAGCGCTTCGGAATGGCGGCCGCGTTGCGTGCCGTCGGGCTCCCCTTGGCGGGCACACACCACCGCGGCATCGACGATGCGCGCAACATCGCTCGGCTGCTCCCGCACTGTCTCCGCGCCCGATAGTTCTCCTCGACAGGCGAAGCAGGTCACACGGTCCATCGAACGACGACGTCACGACCGGAGACTGTTGGCAACGACGTCTGTACGCAGGTTGCGTACTTGCGACTCTCAGCCGTGACGCGCCAAGCTCGAACATGAGGACGACAACGGCTCGGCGTACGTCGAGTACGAGGTGGTTGACCGCGGCTGCCGAGTGCCACCGTGAGGCAGCCGTCGCCCCCGCTCAGAGCCCGCCGAGTTCTTCCGCGAGCCCCCGACGCAACTCGCGGCACACGGCGAGATAGGGCTCGATGAAACGACGCCGCCCGCCCTTGCGTTTGTAGAATGGTTCGCGGTCGTGAATCGGTCGGAGATGACGTGGATACGGCAGCGGCATCCACCCGCCGAGCGTGTCCATCTGCGCGAAGAATGTTTCGTCGAGCGCCATCCGAGGGGTGAAGCGCTCGTACTTTTGCGTGAGCGTGTTCGGTGCATAGGCCGCAGCGAGCCCGGGGTCGTGCGGCGTCAGGGCATCGAGCATGTTCGCCGCCCAGAGTTCGTCGAACGTCGCGGTCCCATCGAAGTAGCTGTTGAAGTAGCGCGAGGAGGCCCCGACTGCGTGGAGGTCTCGCTCCCGGTAGGCGATGAAGCCCAGATCCATCGGACCGGATGCCAGCGGCGCGTCTGGGGTCGCGTCCAAGGGCGCGTAAGCGGGGTTGGAGTGCGTGAACCTCATGTCCACCTCGCGGACACTGGAACCCAACGCAGCGAGCAACAACGGTTGGCGAACGTCGGTGTCAGGCCCAATGGCGAGACCCAACGGATCCAACCGCTGGGCCACGGCCGCGCCAAACCGAGTCTGCACCCGCGCTTTCGTGGCGAGGTCGCCATCCCAGCCGCAGTCCATCACGGCAAGGGCGACGAAGCGCTGGTGCTCCACGAAGACCGGGTCGGTCCGAAGACTGGCCATCAGGCTCCGAACGAGCAACCGGTTGTACAGCACACCCAGGCGGAGGTTGGGTCGATGGAAGAACGCACGGCTGGGGGCCCCGCTGTGCTCAGCATGATCGGGGCGAAACGGGAACGAAGGATGGTGCCGAAGTCCGAGCCAGTCGCGTGTGGCCTCGGCATCCTCGAAGATGTCCGTGCTCGTCTCAGGCGGCAGGTTCCCAGGGTGCTCGCGCACGTACGTCGCGACAGCGGACGCCTCGATTGTCGGCCAAGCCTCACGGAGCTCCCGCTCGAGCACAGGGGCAAACAGTCCGGCAAACCGGCCGCGCCGAGTTCCGGACGAGGGGTCTGTGACCGGCGGCGCAACTTGTTCACACGCGGCCCCGGCCCGAGGCGCCGCGACACAGTCCTGAAACGACCTCCAGAGTCCTTGCTCGAGTGTGGCCGCAGGACTCGGGCTCGTGAGTTCGTCGTTGTCCGAGCCGAAGAAGCCTGGCCAGTCCGGATACATCGGCCAGATCGGCCTCGAGCGGGGACCATGGCAATGGGCACAGTCGTCGGCTTCGGTGTGCGGCTGCTGCGGCCGAACCGGTGCAACAACGGGCAGCTCCAGCGCCCACAGCTCGAACGCCTCCCGCTTGGGGTCGTAGTTCATCAAGTCGAGCCGGCCGCCCCCGTTCTGGCCCGGAGCATCACCGTTGAAGGAGATCGTGAACCCGGTCCCCTCGTCCCAGATCAGCGTACGCGGGGACGTCGGCGATGCAGACTGGCCACTGGCGACGACCTCCGGCGGCAGGAACGCCTCGAGTTGTTCGAACACATGCCCACGCTCGCCGGTACGGGCCAGACCATGTTTCGCCGTGAAGTTCTTGCGAAAGCTCGTCGGCGTCGTGACGAGCATGGAACGCAGCGAGGCCGGCTGGGACCGGGACGTCTCCTCGGCGATGCAAAGGAACTCGACGAGGCTGAGAGCGCCGTCCCGCCGGTCAACGCTGCGGCAACGCTGTGCGGCATCACAGGCGAACTCCTCCAGCCGTCCCGAGTCGCAGGAGGGCGTCGCCGGGGTGGATTCGTCCTCCACGGTCGGCTGCGCAACTCGTACCGCCGAAGACACGGGAACGCTGGGAGGCGGCGGTGACGAGCACCCGGGGCTCCAAACCGACCCCCCAAGCCCAAGAACAGAAACAAGAACAAGCCACATGTCCCTGTGCACGGCTCGAGCATACCCCGCAGCGAAACGCATCAGCCAGCAATCCCCCTGCACTCGCGCCGAGCATCCGTCCCCACCAGCCCGGTCTCCCTCGCAGGCCCGCCCCACTCGACGCAAGCGAGGGGCGCCCGACCGAGTCTGGGCGATTCCCCTCGCGCGTGTTCGAGGCGCAAGCGCCTCAGCGTACACCGTGCTCGGCTAGCACACCACGGTGCCTCGGCGCCGCAACGGCTACCAGACCGTGTACAGCGGGTGCCAAGAGATCGACAGCATCGCACCGCTGCCCCAGGCCTGGTCGTTCGACAGCGGCTGATACCAGTTCGCTTTCACTTCAAACGCCCCCGCGGTGTCCGAGTAGACCCGCGCCGAGATGCCCGGTTCCGCCGCCGCAAGCAGGCCGCTGCGTTTGCCGAGCACCTTGCCGCCCCCCGCCGTGATCGACAAGTCAGGGCCCAGCTCGAACCGCTCGCCGCCCAGCAGGGAGTAGTAGCCACGAGCGCCGCCCCAACCGAGTCGCGACTTGTTCGGGCCCATGCCGATGCGGGCGATCGCCATGAAGCCGGTGCGGTTCCACATGTACCCGAAGCCACTCCCCAACGTGCCCATCTGTTGGTCGTCGCGACCGCGGTAGCTGCCGAAGTTGTGCATGTAACCGCCCTCCATCGGAACGAGAATGAGATCGCGCTCTGGGGGGGCTGCCTCGGCCGCAGGCGCACAGAGCAAGGCGGCCAGCCCCAACGCTGCACCGATGATTTTGTTTCCAGACATGCCCTGGCCAACCCGAGGCCGACGGCGCTCTTACGCGTGGATGGGACCGTTCGACGAGGCCACGGGTTGCAACGCCCATGACGAGCGCCTCACGGTCCACGCCCGGATCCGAATGACTCGCGCTACGGCAGCAGCCACAGCGACCGTCCGCTGTCAGCCCACAGGCTGTTTCCACTCTTGAGCGCATAGAACCCCATTACGCACCCCGGCTCCCGCGCGCACGTGAGGATGGCAGGGGGGACGCTCGCCGCCATGGTCCTGCTGAAATAGACCGCCGGTGGCTCTGATGAGTTGAGGGCTCGGTCGCCCCAGGCACACTGCCCATTCTGGAGCGCGGATCCGTTGCCCGCTCCGCTCGAGGCCTTCGCGAACCGGATCACCATGTGGCTCTTGACCATCTCCACCTTGAACTTGCCCTTGCAGAGCATCTTGTACGACCGCGCCGAGGCGTCTGCGTCTTCAGGAGCCACGGTGGCGGTCATCAGGCCGAGTCCGACGAGGGCTGCGATTCTTGAGTACTTCATGGCTGAGGTCTTCTTCTCGTGTAGAGGGTTGCCCTGGGCCGCGGTCCCCAACTGAAGGTCTCTGCTCCGCAGACACGGCATGGAGGACCGATTGAGCTGCCGAGGTCACGTTCGGGGGAGATACGGATGCAAGGCCGAACCTCCCTCACTCTTTTTTTGCGCTGGCGTTGATCGCGACGAACTGCGGTCCAAGCCGCATCTTGGCGCTGCAAACGTGGCGCCCGTGTCCTCAATCAAACAGGGTGACTTGCTGCCCCGCAACCGCCGCAAAGCTCGTCCCCAGAAACTGCAGCACGCCGTCCGCCGCGGGTGCGAGCTGCCGCGAGAGGTAGTGCTCGTAGTCGAGGCGCCCATGCGGCAACTCGGCCGGCTCCGGGCCACGAGCCGTGATGACGTAGCGAATCTCCCGAACGTGCCGTCCTAGTTTTCGGGCCGCCTGGATGTGGGGCGGGACGTTGCGCTCATAGTCCTCCAAGCGACGGCGGATGCGCTTGCGGTACACGAGTTCGTCGTCGAGCTCGCCGGCGCGGACAGAGCGAGCCAGGGCCGCCATCCACTCACGCCACGGGAGTTCGGCGAAGATCCGCGCCAACAGCTCGCGCTGGAACCGGCGCGCCAAGGGCGTCCAATCGGTCCGCACGGCCTCGAGCCCCTTGATCACGAGTTGCGCGTCGGGACCCGCGCCGAGTGTGCCTGCGTAACGCTTCTTGCTGCCCTTGTCCGACCCCCGCATCGTCGGCATCAGGAAGCGTCGATAGTGGGTCTCGAACTCCAGCTCGAGATGGCTCTCGATCTCGTAGGTGGAGGCGAGGTGCTCCGTCCAATGAGCGTTCAGATCGATCGCCAGGCCCTCCCCGACCGCCGTACATCGCTCCGGCGTCGCAGGCCCGACATGAACGAAGACCGAGTCGGTGTCCCCGTAGATCACCTGCAAGCCCTGCGCTTCGATCAGCGCCCGACTGCGCTGAATGATCTCGTGCCCGCGCAGGGTGATCGAGCTGGCGAGCTGGGGGCTGAAGAAGCGACATCCTCCACTTCCGAGTACCCCGTAGAAGGAGTTCATGAGGATCTTGATCGCCCGCGAGCGTGCCGCATCCTTCCTGCGTTTGGCGTCCTCCCGCGCGGCCCACAGCCCTTCGATGAGCGCGGGGAGAATGTGGCCGCGGCGCGCGAACGTTGCCCCCTCGAATCCGGGGATCGGGTCTTCTCCAGGCACCGCGAGACCCAGCGGGTCGATCGCGAACGTTCGGATGATGCTCGGATACAGACTCTTGAAGTCCAAGACGAGCACGTTGTCGTAGAGCCCCGGAACAGAGTCCATCACCCACCCGCCGGGACTCCCCAAGGCGCCCTCCGCATCGCCAACGTCCGGCGCCACATGCCCGCGCCGATGCAGCCGGGGCAAGTACAGATTATCAAACGCGGCGACCGACCCTCCCTGACGGTCCATCGGCAGCCCCGTCAACGCCTGCCGCTCGCTGGCAAATCCGACGAGGTCAGCCTTCGCGAAGATGTCCAAGACGAGGTGAGCGTCTTGCAGGTTGTATGCAGCGAGGGCGGGCTTGTCGTGGGTGTGTAGTCGCTTGATCTCTGCAACCGCGTCTGTGCCGTGTTCGATCTTCTTGCCGCGGCCGAGCAGCGTTTGCGCGACGTTCTCGAGCCGAAAGCTCTCGAACGAGAACGTGGCTGCGCGCAGCGTCGCGATGCCATCAAGCACCACCCGGCCGGCAACCCGAGCGATGTGGGGTTGGCCATCGCTGCGAGGTGCCAGCACGGTGGCTCTGTCGCCGCCTCGGCCTAGCGTGAACGGTATCCCCAACGCCTTCGCCTTGCGTTCCAGATACGCGAGGTCGAACTCGATCACGTTCCAACCCGCGAGGATGTCGGGGTCCACCGCGGCGACGTGGTCCAAGAAACACCGCAGCAAGCTCGCCTCGTCCGGAACCGACACATACGCATCGTGCGGCGTGCCCAGATCCCCGGTGATCCACACCTGGTCCCCACCGGATCCTGCGGCGGCGACCGACAACAACGGGCCCTCGAACCCCTCGGTCTCGATGTCGAACGAGAGCAGCGACATCGGGGTCGCGAACTCGGCCGTCTTGACGCGCGGATTGGTGACCTCACGAAATCCGTCGCGTGATCGAAACGTCCCGGTCAGCGCGAACGCCCCGGTCACGAATCGCTCCATCAGGAAGCGGTCGTGAGGCTTGATGGCGGCCTCGAACGTGAGCCCCGACTCCGCCCGAATGCGGTGCCGCTCCTTCGTCAATGCTCGCTGGCTGCCGAAGTACACCGCGTCGACGGGCGCTCCGCGTAACGTCGCAAGCTCGACCGGTCGCCGCCGCCCCTGCCGCGTCGCGGTCTGACGCTCTACGAACATGACCGCGTCCTGGCCCGTCAACACCGCCTTGATGGGCCCCTGCTCGGATGCGCCCCAGAAGGTCAACTCCAAGCCATCGCGGCGGTCGAACCACTGGCGGGTCAGCAGGACCGCGAGGACGGTCTCGGTCGCGGGGTTCATCGCCCGCGCAGTCTACATCCTCCCCCCGGACCCGACGCGCAACGACACGCTCAGCAGCCCAGATTGGTGCTGAGCGTCAGGCAGTTCGCATGCAGGTTTCTCTCCTGCTCGACGGCCGTGTTGTGTCCGTCGTCGCCGCCACCAAAGCACTCGTCGTTGACTTGCTCGCGGGCGCCGATGCACTGCGAGGCCATCTGCATCTTGCTGCCGAGGGTCTCGCAGACGTTCGCGTTGGTGCAGCTGCGCTGGCCGGCGTTCTTGCACCTCGTGGTGACCTGGTTTTGAAGCTGTGAATGCCGGTCGGGATCGCAGTTCCCGGGATTCTGGCTGTAGACGCTCACCGGGACCGTCGAAGCGCCGGTCCCCCATGGGAACACCCTCACGACGCTGTTGACGACCTCGTTGGAGCAGCTGACGATGCTCGGAAGCCGCTGCGAAAGCACGGACCCGACTGCGCCCACGACGGTGCCCTCGACCGTGATGGCGCCGCAGGCCAGTGCCGCCGCACCCACGGAAAGGCCGGCGGTCGGAGCCGCAGCTGCGCCCGCCGGGACAACCGTGACGGCGACGCAGGTTCCTCCAGCAGCCAGCCCCACGGCACCCGCCATCTGAGCCACCTGGTTCACGTCGAGAGGATCGGTGAGGACGGCCCAGCACGCGTCGGCCAGACCAGCCTGCGGTGCAAGTGCGCCCTGCAGGTCGAACGCGTCTTCCACCACGAGACCTGCGCCACACACGGCGGCGTAGTCATCACAGCAGTCGCCGTTCTCAGTGCAGGTCTCGTCGCAGTAACACGACCCGTCCGAGCCTTGATCCCCGCAGTGTCCGGAGCACGTTCCGCCCGCCGGGGGCTCCTCGCTGCTGCACATCCCCGCGAAGTCGTCGCAGCAGTCGCCGTTGGCCTCGCACTCGCTGTCGCAGTAGCAGACGCCGTCGGAGCCGACGTCCCCACACAACCCCGCGCATGTGCCCGGCACGGCGCCACCGTCGTCACCCGAGCCACCGTCGTCACCCGAGCCACCGTCGTCACCCGAGCCACCGTCGTCACCCGAGCCACCGTCGTCACCCGAGCCACCGTCGTCACCCGAGCCACCGTCGTCACCCGAGCCACCGTCGTCACCGGGGGGCTCAGAGGGCGCGTCGTCGTCCGGCTCGGGGTCGGGGCCGTCGACCCAGTTGGATTGGTTGCCCACATGCGCGGCCGCATCCGCCAGCACGCGATCAAAGCTGTCCTCGATCTCGGAGAGGGTGGGCTCCTCGTCGTTGTCGCCTCCACCGAGCCCCGACGGGCCGTAGCCGCGTCCCTGATCATCACAGCCCACCACAAGCGCGATGAGGCTCACCGCCAACAACCAGGTCTTCGTCTCTGCGCTGCGCATGTCCTACTTGGGGGGTGCGACGAGGACCCGCAGAGGTTCCCTCACGCCGGGATTGCCCGTCATAGAGCCGAGCCCGGCCCCCGGCTCGTCCGATCCAGCTGCGGCTGTCGCATCTCTGAGCTGACGCTCGCCGCGTGGGCTCAGCGTATCAACGCGGCCAGCTCGCCCAGGTCCAACGTCTTGCCGCTGCTCATGCCACCGAGCACGTCCTGGGCCAGCTCGCGCTTCTCCCCGTGCAGCGCGAGGATCTTCGGCTCGATGCTGCCGTCGGTGCAGTAGCGGTAGACGGTGACGGGCCGGGTCTGCCCCATCCGGTGCGCGCGACCCGTGGCCTGGTCCTCCACCGCCGGGTTCCACCAGGGGTCCACGTGAATCACGTAGTCGGCCGCGGTCAGGTTCACGCCCACCCCCCCAGCTTTGAGACTCATCAGAAACACGTCCGCGTCGCCGGCTTGAAACGCGTCGATACGGCGCGCCCGCTCGGGCCCGGGGGTCGAGCCTTGAAGCTCGAGGATGCGAACGCCCCGCTTGCGCAACAAGCCGCCCAGCATCGCCAACACGCCGAGGAACTGGGTGAACACCAAGACCTGATGACCGGCGGCCACCAGCTCGCGTGCTCGGTCGACGACGAGGTCGAGCTTGGCGCCTCGCGGAGCGTTGTCGTCGACCAACCGAGGCTCCACCGCGGCCCGGCGCAGCCGACTGATCTCGGCGAGGATTTTGATCCGCGAACGCCCCCGCACCTCCTTGGATGCGCTGAGCCGCTCGTGGGCTAGCTGACGTTGGGCTTCGTACCAGGCCCGCTCGCGCTTGCTGGGCTGCACCATGACCAGCGTCTCGGAGCGCTCGGGCAGCTCGGTGAGGACCATGTCCTTGGTACGCCGCAACAAAAACGGGCGGACCAACGCCCGCAGGTGCGACGCGGCCTTCGCGTCCCCAGCCGCGATCGCGCGAGCGGTCGTGCGACGGAAGACGCCCTCATCACCCAGCAGTCCCGGAACGCAGGAATTGAGCACGCTCCACAGCTCGCCGAGATGGTTCTCGATCGGAGTCCCGGTGAGCCCGAAACGAACCTCCGCCACAATCGAGGCGGCGGCCTGGGTGCGTGCACTCGAGGCGTTCTTGAGCGCGTGGGCCTCGTCGAAGACCAGCGTGGCGACCTCGAGCGGGTCCCCCTCGAATCGGGACAGCAGGCCGTAGCTCATGACCGCGAGCGTCCCGGGACCCAGCGCCTGGATCGTGGGCTCGCGTTGTGCACGAGGGAGCGTGCCCACGTCCGTCACGGCGAGCGACGGGGCGAAACGCCGAGCCTCGGCACACCAGTTGGCGACGACCGAGGTTGGACACACCACGAGGGCGGGCCCCTGTTTCTTGCGCTCGAGCAGGACCGCAAGCGTCTGCACCGTCTTGCCCAAGCCCATGTCGTCCGCCAGCACACCGCCCAAGCCGGCGTGTGCGAGGCGGGACATCCACACAAAGCCGTCTCGCTGATACGCCCGCAACGTGGCCTGAAGACCGCGAGGGACTCGGGGTCGCTTGGACAACGCGTCCTCGATCTCCTGGCGGCGCCCCTTCAATTCCCCTGCGAAACTCAGCCCGCCCTCCTCTCCCAGGAGGCCCTCGAGTGCCGGCAGCGCGACCTCCGGCAGCGAGACGCCATCCCCGTCCCCATCCGGGCGGGCCGTGGCAGAGTCACGAAATCGTTGCAGCGCGTCGAGTTTGCGACGCAGGCTCTCCGAGAGTTGCAACACCTGCCCGTCGGCCAGAGGTACGAAGCGCCCGCTGTCCCCTTGCTCCGCCCCAAGCACTCTCCACGACGCAACCTCTCCGTCGTCGATCTGCAGACCGGCCTCGATCCGCAGCCAGTGTCCCTTGTCGCGTCGCACCGAGATGTTGAAGTCCGACGTCCCGTACTCGCGAGACAAACGCAGCGGCTGGCCTCGGGGCCACGCCAACGTCACGGCGCCGGCCTTCGCAGCCGTGGTGAGCTGGCCCAACACCCAGCAGGCAGACTCGACGCCGTAGGCAAGAAGAGCTCCGCCCTGCGTCGTGTCCAACCCGCCCAAGCGCGGACACGCTGCGTGCAACGCTTCGAGAGCTGCCGCCTCGGCCGCCAGATCCCGCGTCGTGGTCCGCAGGCTGCGGTCCGCGTGCGCGACCAGCTCCACCGCCCCCTGCCCGGGGGTGCATCGAGGCCCGCCGCGTCCCAAGGGCCAGCACCCGATCACCAGGTTGAGCATCGGGCTGCGCCACTCCAAGTCGATCTCGAGATCGGTCGTTGCCTCGACGCGCCTGTCTTCGAGGTCGAACGTCCCGCGCGCTTGCAACGAGAGCTGACCGGCCAAGCGCGGCAACACGGGCAGCAGACGTTCGAGCGCCTCTTGGGGTACACGGCCGTCCGACATCCCCCCGAGCGCCTCGAGCACGGCCTGCGTGGGTTCGTCCGCTTGAACGACGGTGAGCTTGCCCGGCCCGTCCCATTCCACGGCGACCGCCGAAGTCCGCAACCCCTCGGGCTCCACGAAGATCCGCGCGCCCTCAGCATCGCCGTCGACGACGATCCGAGGCGTCCCGCGGACCACGATCAGGGCTCGTCCGTCGGCGCCGCGAACCCGCGGGTGACCCACCATCGCCAGCAGTGCCGCCCCGTCGGGGTCCACGGCGCGACGAGACGCCGGCTCAACCCCGTAGCCGTGTTCGCTGAGATCACGACTCCGCAGCCACGCGTGGGCGATGGCAACGTCCTGCTCGTCGGCGAGGCCGACATGCTTGCCGAGCAGTTCCGCGATGCTCAGCGCTCGACCCTGGCTCGCCTGAGCCGAGCGAACCAGGCGAGGGGCGATTGTCGGCGCTTCGTGGGCGCCCAAGACGTCCCAGTACACAGCCGGGCGCCCGCCAGCCGACGGCTCGAGGCGCTCGGCGAGCGCTTCCAGCTGTTCAACGACGTGTTCCCACGCGGCCCGAGGCTCGTACGCCCGCAGCAGCGCCGTGTCCGGCTGAGTCTGGCCAGACCGATCCGCCAGACCCTCAAACGTCTCCGGGAGGAGCGCGGAATGAAGCCCGGCTGCACTCCGAGCGTGAGCCGCGATGCAAACCTGGAGTTCTTCGGGCTCGCCCACGGACATCCAGCGGGTGAGCAGTCCCCCCACCAGGCCCGTCGTCCACGGCAGGTGCGGGCGCCCTCGAAACACATCCTCGAGTTCGCGTCGCAACTCGCTCGCAGAACCGGCTCCGGTCTCGACGTCTCGGAACACGCCGAGCAGGTCCAAAGCGTCCTCGTGTTGTGCCCATCGCCCGCGGGCCTGCGCCAACGCGGCATCGAACCGCAGCCACGCACCCTGCTGTCCGCAGCGCGCGGCATCGACACTCGCCAGCAACATACACAGCGCGAGCAGCCCACGCACCTGGGTCGGATGGGATTCGAGCAGTGCGGACCCCACCGAGAAACAGCGGGCGAGGTCCCCATGCACAAACGCGTGCAGCAACGAGAGGCCCCCGCCCACCGCCTTTCCGCGCACGCCCGTCAGCGCCCGACCTCCCTCCGCATCCAGCGAGAGCACGCCCCCGCGGAGCAGCTCGATGGGGAATCGTTTCGTGGCGCTCAGGCGGCGAGTCCCGAGCACCTCGAGCACGGTCTCGACGAGCCCCCCAGGCAGCGCCCGGAGTTCCTCCGTGCATCGCTGGCCGACCCCCTTCGCATACGCCACCAACACCTCGTCCGGCGCGCTCTCCAGCCACACCCGCTGCGGCGTCAGGCCCAGCAGATCCACCGGCCACCCTTTCGAGCCACGGCTGACCGAGACAAACTCGGGCATGGAGACGGACACCATGGCCTCGCCCACCTGCCCCAACGCAAGCTGCACCCTGGCCTGTCTCAGTAGATCCCATCCATAGACGGACACCCGCCGCCGGGTCCCGAACGCCCGCGCGGCATCGGACTCGAGCCGACCGACTCGCCTTGCCTCCCGCAGCACCGACCAGGCGAGTTCGGTGTCCATGACGTACTGCACCCGCCATGTGTCGGACTCGCAGCGGACCCAGCCCCGCTCGACGAAGGCTCGCTGACGGCGATCGAGTTCGCTGCCCCGGAGTTCCTGGGGGAGCGCAGCCTTGCTCTGCCCACGCACGGCCCGCGCCGCAACTTCGAGCCACGCGGCTTTGCTCTGCAACTCGGGCGCGAACGCCTTGGCCACGAGGAGCACCGCGTCGACCTCGTCGAGGCCGTCGAAGAACGCCTCGCCGCGCGCCGCATCCACCATCGGGCGCAATGATGGGGGCGCACGGCCGCAAGACTCAAGGGCGCCCCCCGCCCACGGTCCGCCGGTGTCGACACCGATGAGCATCGCGCACAGGCGACGCCGCGGGATTCAGCGGGGGCTTCGGGCGGGTCTTCGCTCCGTTCGACTGGAGTCTCGACGCCCACGGACACCCCGAACCTCAAACCCGCCAATCCTTGCAAAAAGAGATACCATAACGATGATGAGTTCCGATGACGCGGCGCTGATCCAAGCTTGGCGTGGCGGAGACATCCAGGCAGCGGACACGCTTCTACGCCGCTACTTCGACGAGCTGTGGCGTTTCTTTCGCAACAAGGTCGACGACGCCGCCGAGGAAATGATCCAACGGACGATGACGGCGCTGCTCAAGACGCCGGATCAGTTTCGCGGCGAATCGACGTTCCGAACCTACCTGTTCTGCATCGCCCGCTCCGAGCTGTTCCGCTTCTATCGACAGCGCCAGCGCGCCCACGAACAGCTCGATTTCGGATCGGTCTCGGTCGCCGACATGGGTGCCTCTCCCAGCTCCGTCGCGGCGCAGCGCCAGCACGAGCGCGCGCTCCTCATCGCGTTGCGCCGGATCCCGCTCGAGTTCCAGATCCTGCTCGAATGGCATTACTGGGAAGACCTGAAGATGACCGAAATCGCGGCCGCGCTGGAGATTCCGCTCGGCACCGCCAAGAGCCGACTGCGACGCGCCCGCGAGCGACTCGAGGCCGAGCTCCGAGAGACGATCGACTCCCGAGATCAACTCTCGTCCACGCTACAAAACCTCGACGGCTGGGCAAAACAGCTGCGCGAGGCGGTCGGCAAAGCCGGCACGACTTGAGCCCGTTCGCTCAGTTGAGATCACGGTCGGATCGCGGCACACCAAAGATGAGTGCTCCGCTGGAGTAGCTGGTCCCAAACGTCTCGACCAACCCGGCGACCTGCTCCAGCGCCGAGCCGAACTCCTCGGGCGTCAGCGGCGACAGTGGATGGATGAACGCGGAGTACAGCACGCCGTCGCTGGTTCCATAGCGGGCGTCGAGCGCGGTGTGAAAGTTCGCCTCGAGCACCGCCTCGCGCTGGGCATCACTCATGTCGCCAGCGTCGAGAATCGGAGCGACGAGCCGCATCCGGTCAAAACGAGTGTCGGTGAAGCACGCCATGTGAACGCCGCCGACCTCAAAGTCCCACGCCCCATCCTCTCCGCGCACGTTGTGGGCACGGCTGCGCAGTGCAGCTTCGAGCGCTTCGACATCCATCGCTCCACCGTAGCAGGCCCTCCCACGCCGTTCGCGCAAACGATGCCCCCCACGACCCACACCCATCGGGCCGATGTCGACCCGGAAGATCCGTCGTACGCTGCGCCGGCGATGATCTACCCGCACAGCAACGAGACCCAGACCCAGTGGGACCGGGGCGAGCTGCATGTTCAGCTCGTCCAGCCCAACAACCCACGCCCGGTAGGCTTCTGCGACGGGACTCCGGCCGACCTGGCAGAGCTGCGGGAACTCGCCGAGTCCGAAGGCGCCGACGACTTCAAGATCGATCGAAAGGTGCTCAAGACCGGCCGAGAAATCTGGACGGTCTCCGGCTGACCCCGCACTGGCATCCGAGTTCCGTGCACCGCCGCACGCGGCTCTGTCCGTCACCGCGGAACATGGGTCTGGCACGCCTGCGGCGGAGCACGTTCCGCGCCACCTGCGCCAGTCTTCTGGAGCGCAGAGCCATTGCCTGGGACGGCGGCGAGCCGAGCGGTCGAGCACGGGCCGCCCCCAGCCGGTCGGCCTCGCAGCACCCCACAGCCTGCTCGGCCCGGCACGTGGCGGCGCTGTCCCGCCCCGGCATCCCCACCGGTCCCGTCCGATTTGACTTTCCCACCCACCCAAACAAGAGTCTGTGCGTGCGGTTCCCTCGCCTCGCCGCGGCTGTTCTCGGCCTCGGTTGTATTGCGGCCCCGGCGGCGGCCCACGCAGCCGAAGAACCTGAACTATCTGAGGGCTTCGTCGACCCCCGCTCGCGGCCCCTGCCCCGCAAACACCGGTTTCGGTTGGGGCTGCAGATGGACTACATGCGGCTCTCCGCCGCCATCGACGAGGACACGGACGAGGTCCAGCGGTTCCAGTTCATCCCGCTACAGCTGGACTTCGCGTACCAAGGCCGCATCGGCCGCTACGTCATGGTCCGGCCCAGCCTCGCCATTGGCGGCAACCCGGCCAACACCGTCGAAGCCATGCCGATGGTCCTCCATCCGCAGCTCTTCACGGGGTACCAAGGGCGTCTGATCGGCGTCGCGCTCGGCTACGGCTTCCTGGGTGCGCCCGTGAAGAACAAAGACGCCGTCTCGGACATCCGCGGCGGCCTGGGTCAGCCGATCCTCAGCAACGCGCACCACATCGGCGGCGAGCTTTCGTTCACGACCCGTGTACACCGCCGCCGCGAATCGGCTCCTGGTGCGGGTGAGCTGTCGATCATCCTTCGTGTCGCCGGCCTCACCGGTCGGACCCAGCACTTCGAGATCGACACCCGTCGCTGGCGGGCCATGTTCACGTTTGGCCTTGGCTGGTACTTCGGCGATGGGCGGCGTGCCCAGAGCCGGCACGCCGATCGTCCCGCCGACGAGTCCTGATTCGCGACCACCGAAGCCCAAACGCTCCGTTGTGGTTGCGATCACCGCGGGCTGGTTGGTCTCCCCTCCCCGCCGCGTGAGGATTCCCGGCGCCCGAGCAGGTAGGCACGAGTGCACGGGCGCCGCGGCCCTTGGTACTTGTGCGGCCGAGGACTGCACCGCATGACCGAGAACTTGATGAAGGGCGCCGTCGCCGACATGACCCGTGCCATCGGAGGCACGCCAATCGTCCGCCTCAACCGCGTCGCCGAGGACGTCACCTCCGAGATCTACGCCAAGGTCGAGTACATGAACCCGGCGGGTTCGATGAAGGACCGCGTGGGCATGAACCTGATTCGCGACGCCGAAGAGCGGGGCATGCTCGGACCCGGCGGAACAATCGTCGAAGCGACCTCGGGCAACACCGGCGCAGGCCTGGCGATGGTCGCCGCGATCAAGGGCTACAAGTGCATCTTCGTCATGCCCGACAAGATGTCGTACGAGAAGGTCGACGCGCTTCGGGCCTATGGCGCCAAGGTGGTCATCTGCCCGACCGCCGTCGAGCCCAGCGACCCCCGTAGCTACTACTCCACGGCTCGTCGCATCGTGGAGGAGACCCCTGGGGCCTTCTACGCAAACCAGTATCACAACCCCGCCAACCCCGAAGCGCACTACCTGAGCACCGGACCGGAGATCTGGGAGCAGACCCAGGGCGACTTCGACGTGTTCGTGTCTGGCATGGGCACCGGCGGCACGCTCAGCGGCTGCGGTCGGTACTTCAAAGAGAAGAACCCCGACATCCAGCTCGTTGGCGTCGACCCCATCGGATCGCTCTACTACGAGTACGTGAAGACCGGTCGCCTCACCAAGGCGTTCTCGTACTACGTCGAAGGCATCGGCGAGGACTTCCTGCCCTCGACCATGAACCTCGACATCCTCGACGACGTCGTGCAGGTCGACGACAAAGAGTGCTTCCTGATGACCCGCGAGCTCGTGCGTCGTGAAGGCATCTTCTGCGGCGGCTCTTGCGGAGCCGCGGTGATGGGCGCCATCAAGTACGCCCGGACGCTCAAGGAGCCCAAGAAGATCCTCGTGCTGCTGCCCGACAACGCGCAGAAGTACCTCAGCAAGGTCTTCAACGACGATTGGATGCGCTCCAACGGCTTCCTCGACGAAGACGACATCGAGGGCACCGTCGCCCACCTCGTCAAAGCACGCGGCGGCGACGTCATCACGGCGCCCGCATCCGCCTCCGTGCGGGACGCGATCGGTGTCATGAAGCGGCACGGCATCAGCCAGCTGCCGATCCTCGACGACAAGGGCCGGCACTGCGGCATGGTCGCCGAGCGGGACCTGCTCAACGTGCTCGTCGAGAACGAAGGCGGGCTCGACACCCCGCTGCGAGAGCTGGCCGACGGCGACTACGCGACCGTCTCTCCGCATACCCGCATCGCGTTGCTCAAGAACATCTTCAACGACGCCAAGGCCGTGCTCGTCACCGAGGGCGACCGACTGATGGGCGTGCTCACGAAGATCGACCTCATCGACTACCTCGCGAACCAAAAAGGCTGATCCCTGCTCGGACCGACGTCCGACAGCGACCACCTCGCAGACCGCGAATCGGCCACCGGACTCGCTCCGGGCTCGCCGCTCTCCTCGGAGGGCGGCGTTTGTCGTTGTGCGAGGCCCGCTGCTGGCTGTGAGCGCTCCCCACGGCCTCGACAGGCGGCCTCACAGGGCCAACACGGCGCTTCGAGGCCCGCACCAAGGGGAGCCACAGAGCGCTTCCAGGTGACCTCCGAAGTCCGGACGGACCGCTCGTCGTGTCAGGCAGGTTGCACGGTCATGGGCTCTGGGAACTTCGCTCCAGTCGCGGCGTGGGACTTGTCGTGCCCGATGTGTGTGGTGCCCGCGGGCACAAAAAAACCCGGGGGCTCGACCACCATCACTGGTGGGGAGCGCCCGGGCCTTTCACAGTCCGAAGCAGGCGATCAGCCGGCGGCGGGGCCCGTGAACGTGTACGTGAACGTGGCCGAACCGTCGCGACGGTCCTCCGGGGTGAGCTGCAGACCGTCAACCGCCGAAACGACGCAGGTCTGGAGCGACTCCGGGGCGGTGGAGCCCTCGGCAGCGGTCGCGTTCATGATGGTGCCGGTCTTCTTCTCGACGGTGAAGTTCACGACAACGTCGCCCGAGAGGGCTGGGTTGTTCGCGAGCTCTTTGTCGTAGCAGCTTCGGACGTCGGCGTTGCGGGTCTCGAGAAGAGCCCGGGTGTCGGTGCGGTACTGGTCCTCGCCACGGGCGATGAACGAGCAGCCCATGGAAAGGGCGACCGACGCGAGGATCATGGAAGAGATGGTTTTACGCATGTCGATTTCTCCTGCGGTGCAGCTGAATCAGCCGCTGACCTTTTTCTCTTCGATGACCTTCTCTTTGCCGTCTTCGGTCACTTCGACTTTGGTCTGCGTGACCTCTTGCTCGGTGATCACGAATTCGACGCGACGGTTCTTCTCGCGACCGTCTTCGGTGTCGTTGCTCGCGATGGGCTGCGTTTCGCCGTAGCCCTTGGCCGAGAGGTGGTCCTTCGTGACGCCACCTTTACCGGTCAGGAACTTGCGAACCGCCTTGGCGCGACGATCCGACAACTTCATGTTGTGGTTGTCTCCGCCTTCGGCCGAAGCGTGCCCCTGGATCTCGATCTTTTGGATCTGGGGGTTCTCCTTGATGACCTTGGCGACCTCGTTCAACAAGTCGAACGAGACCTCTTGGATTTTGTCCGAGTTGACCGCGAACTGGATCTTCTCGTTGATGACGATCTTGTTGTCGCGAACTTCGACCCGCTTTTGCGGCTCGGGTTCAGGGGCGGCAGCAACAGGCTCGGGCTCCGGCTCAGCAGACGTTCCGACAATGGCGAGGGAAGCGTCGTCGCTGAACACGATCGGTCCGCAAGCGGCCGTCGTGAGGAGCATGAAGCCCGCAGCAAGCAGACCGATGGCCTGGCTGGGATTGCGTAGAGCGTGCATGATGATCTCCGTACAGTTGGAAAAAGAAGCGGACCGCGAACGACAACAGGCCGACCGGCGGTGCGCGCGTGAACATAGAAAACGCTCAGAAATCGTCAACCCCGGGCCTAGAGGTAGCTTCAGTTCTCGGGCGTGCGTGGACCGTCCATCAAGGGACGAAGAGCGCTCGCTCATCGGACGAGTTGGCGCTAGCCTACGGGAGATGACGATGGTGAACCGGCTTGCATGGACGGCGCTTGTGGGCGCTGGATTTGTTCTCTGCAGCACAGGTTCCGCAGTGGCTGCACCCGCCGACTCTCCGACGGATATCGCGGCCCCAACGCCCGGAGAAACGCCGTCTACCCCCTCCGCCGAGCCATCTGCGCCCGCCGAGGCAGCCCCGGGATCGCCCGCCACAGAGCCTGGCGCGGTACCGACGCCGCCAACAGCTGAGGGTCCGCCGAAAGACGTCGCGGCGGTGCCCGAAGCGCCGCCGGCCGCCGAGGACGAGAGCCCCGCGCCCGCCGCGGAAGAAAAGCCACGTGAGGGAACCGCCACCAGCACTGCAGGCGAGGCAGAAAGCCCCACACCCGGCCCAGAGAAATCCGACGAGATTGATCCAGATCTCCTCGCTGGAGACGCTGAAGAGCCGGTCGCGACGCCGACTCCGACCACCCGGACGGTCGTTCACGACCCCGGTGCCTACGACGCGGCGCTCGCTCGAGCCTACTCGGACGAGTACCGGCCCGCCGACAACCCCGGTCGCCTACATATCGGTGCACGGGCGTTGTTCGCCAACGCGGGCGGCGACAAAGAGGTCGGGGGACGCATGGGAGGCATGCAAGTCGACGTCGGCCAAGCTTGGAACCACTTCGGATATGCGTTCACCGCGTCGGCGTGGGGAGGCCGTGTCTTGATGGCCGACCGCGTGGGCGAAATGAACGCCCTGTTCGGCGCTGGCCCCACCATCACCCTGGGTCGTGGAGCGCTCCAGCAACGCGGCATGATCGACCTCCGACTCGGCTACGACTTCATGTACGGCGTGGTCAACCAGCGCTCGGAGGGAGCAACGATCGTCGCGCAAGACGACTCTGCGTTCACCCTCGAGCAAACCGAGAACCTCCTGCCGCACGGCCCCCGCGCCATGCTGCAACTGGGCCTGCTCAGCCCCAAGCGTCGCAACTACCACCACGCAATGGGTGTCGTGTTCGGCTACCAGGGGCTGGTCGGCAGCCTCCGCGGCGACCTTCCGTTCACCCACATGCTGGTCACGGGCCTGCAGTGGTGGATGGGCTGAGCCTCCGCTGAGTCCGACCCCGCAGCGGACGGCTCGCCCGGTACCATCGCCGGCGTGTCGTTCCTGAACATCACACGCACAGCTCATGTCGCCCATGTCCTCTTGGACAACCCCAAGAAGCTCAACGCGATGGGGATGGCGTTCTGGTCCGAAACCGCCAAGACGCTGCAAACGCTGGGCGAAGACACGGAGGTCCGTGTCGTTGTGGTGCGAGGCGCCGGACGGGCATTTTCCTCCGGACTCGACATCCCGGACGTCATGTCCAAGCTGCCGATCGACCCCGCCGGCGGCCCGCCTGACGGCAGCCGGCAAGCCGCGCTTCACAGCTTGATTCGCGAGATGCAAGGAGCCGTCACCGCGTTCGAGCGACTGCCGGTCCCGGTGATCGCGGCCGTACACGGCTACTGCCTGGGCGCGGGTGTCGACCTGATCACCGCCTGCGACATCCGCCTCGCCAGCGCGGATGCGAAGTTTGGCGTCCGAGAGACCAAGCTCGCCATGGTCGCCGACGTCGGCACCCTTCAGCGCCTCCCGCGTATCGTCGGCCCCGGCCACGCACGCGAGCTGGCCTATACCGGGCGCGACTTTGATGCCGCCTACGCGGAGAAGATCGGCTTGGTCAACCGAGTCCTGCCGGATGCTGAGGCCTTGTTTGCGGACGCCGACGCACTCGCCCAGGAAATCGCCGCCAACCCTCCCCTCGCGGTACGCGGCAGCAAGCACGTGATGAACGAGGCGCAGCGTCACGCGATCGATCGCGAACTCGAGTACGTCGCGACCTACAACACCGCCCACTTGGTGACGCAGGATCTGGGCGTGGCGGTGACCGCCGCGATGACGAAGCAGAAGCCTGAGTTCAGCGGGCGCTGAGTACGTCGGCTCCCGCCGCATCCGTGCTCCCGGGCACGGTAGGGCGGGGGTCGCCGTCGATGTCGAACTCCGGATCGCCCTCGTCCCAGATCGCGAGGTCGAGGACAAGTGGCGCGTCGGGTCGCAGATGGAGGTCGGTCGTCGAGACCAAGACATCTGCGAGCATCGCTTCGGTGACCTGCACGTTGCCGTCCCCCTGCCCCACACCACTGTCCACCGCGCTGTGGTCGATCTGCGCGGATGGGCACGCCTGACCGACCACAATCGAGTTGCGGATCGCGCTGGGGCCTCCGCCGTCGCAGCCGTAGCCGGAGGTGATGGTGGAGTAGAGGATGTCGACCGTGGCGCCATCGGTGGCGACGATGCTCGCCGGCTCCGGGAAGTCCTCCCGGCGGACGAAGGAGTTCTCCATCGTGAGCGACCCGCCCGACACGTCGATCTGTCCCAGGAAGACGTTCCGCCGGCTGACCAGGGTTCCGGAGACACTCAGCCCGCCACCGAGCGCGATGGTGCTGTCCTCGAGCGTCAGGCTCCCCGTGACCCCCTTGGGCTCCGGGCCCCCCTCGAACGCCGACCGCCGGAACACGGCGTCACAGTCCGCCACAAACGGAGCGCTCCCCCCAACCACGGTCGTGTCGTCGACCCAGAGCCTCGTGTCGGCGCCCGCATAGATGCACTCGAGCACCACGCTGAGGTTTCCGCCCGTGAGTACCAGGTGCGAAAGGAACAGATGGCCGCCTCCAATGGCTCGCACCGCGAAGCTGTCCGTGCCGTCGATCTCGGCGGCGACCCCCTCGCGGGGCCCTACGACGACCAGCGGATGCTCCGAGCTCCAAACGAGCGACTCCGTATACGGCACAGCCGCTCCCGCCACGATGATCGCCCAAGCATCATCGCCTGGCTGGCTCGCAACCGCCTCAGCGGCAGGGCCGACCTCGCAAAACGGCGCAACCTCGGTACCGACCCCCGCGTCGCAATCGGCGGCCGCGTCCACCCAAAGCCGTCGCCGCGCAGTAACGCAGGCACCTGTTGTGGGCACGCATGCCCCGCTCTCGCACTGGCCGTGCTCGAGACACGGCGAACAGGCGCCGTCCGGATCGCAGATTGGCGCCAGCGCATCGAGGGCCGCACACCCAGCGTCCAACGCGTCACACCCGATGCACTCACCGGCCCAACACAGGGGAGTCGGGCTCTCACACATCGGATCCACTTCGCCGTCGGGCGCGGTGCAACCCGGCGCCCCCGACGTCGACGCTTCGCCGGACGATGACGACGAGCCGTCGCTGGTTTCCGAGGACGTCGCCTCGCTCGTCGAACCTGCGACGCCGCTCGTGCTCCCGTGATTCCCCGTCGTCCCCTCGATGTCGACGTCGCTTGGGTTGAAGCAGCCGCTGAGACCGGCAGCACCCACAAAGAGACCGAATCGAAGCTGACGAGCCTTCACCTTCCGCATCGTGGGTCCGACGACGGCGCCGTCAACGCGCACAGATTGCGGTTGCGCCGGGAATGCTGCCGCCCTCGCAGTGGTTGTCGGCGCCATGCCCATCTCACAACGGCTGCGCGCCGCCGGATTGTTTGTTCTCGCCGCGGGTCTGGGTACGGGCTGTGACCTCGGCACCAAGACGTGGGCCGCAGGAGCGCTCGCCGAAGGCCCGCAGGCGATCGCTGCGCCATGGCTGAGCCTCCAGCTCGCCTACAATCGCGGCACCGCTTTCAGCGTGTTCCCGAAGCTCGGCGACGCGCTCCCGATGATGGCCGTGCTCGCGCTGCTCATCTCCGTCGGCGTCGCGATCTACCTCTGGCGCCACCGCCCCGACGCACCCACGAGCATCGCGCTGGGCAGCATCGTCGCTGGCGCGCTGGGCAACGGGTACGACCGTGCGTTCCGCCATGCACCTGGGGGCGGGACGGGCGTGATCGACTTCGTGTCGGTGAGGCTGCCCGGCGGCTACCTGTGGCCGACCTTCAACGTCGCAGACGTCCTGCTGGTCGTCGGCGTCGCGTCCCTCTTCGTGCTCAGCGTCCGCCGGAGTCACGCTACGCCGCAAACGTCGACCGCCTGAGGCTCAGTCGATCGATTTGATCCGACGATGGAAGCGTCCGACGATGTTCGGGTCGGGCGTCAGCGAGATCTCAGAGTCTTCTTTCCCATCGTAGGGGAACAAGCTGAGGATGTGCCGGATTGCGGCCAAACGAGCTCGTTTCTTCGAGTTCGCCTTCACGATGACCCATGGGCTGAACGAGGTGTGCGTGCGCGCGAACATTTCCTCTTTGTAGCGGGTGTACGTGTCCCACAGGTCCTGCGCCCGATTGTCCACCGGGCTCAGTTTCCACTGCTTGAGCGGGTTCTTGCGACGAGCCTCGAAACGAGATTTCTGCTCGTCTTTGGAGATGGAGAACCAGAATTTCACCAGGTTCAGCCCGTCTTCGTAGAGCATGTGCTCGAACTCCGGGACCTGCCGCACGAAGGTGTCGTACTGAGGCTGCTTGCAGAACCCGTTGACCGGTTCCACGACGGCTCGGTTGTACCAACTGCGATCGAAGAACACGATCTCGCCGGGGTTGGGGAGTTGCCGAGTGTAGCGCTGGAAGTACCACTGTCCCTGCTCTTCGTCGGTGGGCTTGGGCAGCGCCACGACCCGCATCGACCGCGGGTTGAGGTGTTCGGTGAAGCGGCGAATCGTGCCGCCCTTGCCCGCCGCATCGCGCCCCTCGAACAGGATCGCGATCCGAATCCCCTTGTCCTGAACCCACCGCTGAAGCTTCACCAGCTCGACTTGGAGCTGGCTGAGTTCCTCTTCGTACTGCAGGACGGAGACCACCTTCTTGAGGTTGATGTCGCGGTGCCGCAACAGCGCGATCAACCCGTCGCGAGAGGTCACGCGAGACAGCTCGTCATGCGTGAGCGGCTCCTTGCGCTTCTTTTTGGACTTGGAGGTATCGAGGATTCCGTCCCCGTCCTGGCTTGCCACTATTGTGGCAAGAACCTCTTCGGGTGCCCCTGCCTGTCCTCGTCTAGTCGCCGTGCTCTTCGCCATTGAAGAGAGCATTGTCGCGCGCGCGTTCGGCCTGGGTTCGGCAAATGCTGCGTGAGGCCCAACAAGGGACGCTGCATTGAACTCTCCCGGTCACCTACCGCATGCGTCGCTCGAGCCTTCTCGCGGTGTCTTCGAGAACCGCTCGATAGCTTGGAGGGACCAACTCCACCTGGTGTCGCAGGTACGGCAGCAGCTCGGAGTTCGTCAGCTCGCGCAGCGCGTGCAGGGCCAGCTCGGCAAAGACCTTCTCGTTCTCGCGCAGCCGGTCACACAGGAACTCCAGCGCAGGCGCCGTGTTGATCTTGCCGATCGCCCGGACCGCAGCGGTGCGGGCCTTTTCGGCATCCGGCAGGTCGCGCATCGAGAAGATTCGACGCAGCGGCTCGAACGCGTGGGGGAAGACAAGACGGGTCGTCGAAGCGGCAGCCGCTTCGCGCACGCTGGACGCCTCGTCGCGCAGCGCCTCACCAACCAACGCGAACGATCGCTTGAAGCGTAGGCTTCCCATCGCGGCCGCGACGGCTTCCCGAATGCTCGCGTCGGGACTGAGATACAGCCGCTCCAGTGCCGCGATGACCGGATAGGCCCGAATCGACTCCAGACGCCGAATCACGTCGACCGCAGGAGCATCGCCGCCACGTCGCTCCAGATCCAAGACCAGCAGCAACGCGTGCCGTCGCACGAAGTCGGGAAAACGGCGGTCCGCCATCACGCCAGCGGCGATCAGTCCAGGATCCCCCTCGAGTTCCCACTCCGCCAAGTCGACGTACCAGACCTCTTCGTACTCCGGGAGTTGCTTGAGGAACTCCGGAACCGGGACCGGCCGCGGCGCGTCCTGCTGCTCGCTGCCCAACCGGTCCACGAGACGCCGGTAGCGTTCGCGGACCTTGGTGGGCAGCTCCAGCGCCGAGAGTCGCCCGTACACCTCGACCACCTGCCGATAGGCTCGCACCGACGCGAACCCCTCCGATGCGGCGAGGAAGGCGTTCTCGACCATTTGCAGCGGGTGCGCGGCCGCCTGGGCTTCCACCGCGGTTTTCACCCACGCTTCCGCGCTGCGCAGCCGAAGGTCGTCGGCATATGGGAGGCCCGCGCGGGTGCAGTAGTCGGCCGCTTCGCGGAGGATTCCCGCGGCGGCATGGTGCTCTGAGGCCCGGCGCGCGAGGGTGACCAGGGCTTCGTAGAGCCGAAGCGCGTCGAGCTTGAGTCCGTCGTTGCGGAGGATCCGAACGCTGTTGAGGTAGCCCTCGGCGATGTTCTCGAAGGCTCCGGCCTCGGCCCCAATGCGTGCCAACAGCTGATAGCAGTCGAAGGCTCGTTCCCGGAGGCCCTCGGTCTCGAACCAGTCCGCAACCTCTTCGACCGCGGTCGTGGCATCGGCCAGTGCCCCGCGGGCCCGCTCGTGCTTGAGGCGAAGCAAGCAAAGGCCGTAGTTGATCTTGGCCAGGGCCAGCTCGTAGCGGCGGTCACGGAGCTCGTCGGAGGCCATGACGACCTGCCACAACTCGGACGCGGCAGCGTCGTCACCGGCCCGTTCGAGGGCGATGGCCTGATGCACCGGCATGCGGGCGGCCGCGAACCATTGCGCAGCGGCGCCGTGGTGCCCGGCCCGGGCCATGTAGATGCCCTGCAGCCGCATGCCGCGAAGCGCACCTTCATCCCCCGCCTCGACATTCGCGACCGCTGCTGAAAACGCTTCGGCCGACGGAGTCTCGGTCGCGCCCAAGTACGCCGTGCAGCCAGCCGCCTCACGCCAATGGGCGAGCGCGCGCAGGCTCTCGCCCATGGCGCGCAGCCACTCCTCGTACTCGAAGTCGATCCGGTCGACGACCTCGACCAGATGCCGCAGGTGCACCAGCGCATCCGCGTGCCGACCCGCCCGAATGTTGGCCTCGGCGCGAACCCACAGCACCGCGGTATCGATCACGAGCGCCGTCCTCCCGGACCGCCGGGTCGTTTGACACGTCCGCCGTCGAGGTCACTCTGCACCTCCGCGATGATCTGCCGCGCCTTGTGGGCTCTGCGGCCGTGCGAGATGGCGTCCGAATCGATGACGTGGACCCGATGCAACGAGTCGAGATACGGGAGCTCCAACGGCCCGCTGGGCAAAATGAACACCCCGTAGACCGGTGCGCGTCCGCTGAGCAGCGCGAGTTCATCGGGCGGCAGTTGACACTCTCCGTGGGTCAGCAGGTAGACCAGCGACTGTCCTTCTTTGCGCCGCGGCGTCGCCAGCTCGCTGTTGAGCTGCCGGATCACCCGGGCATAGTTGCGACCGCGCTCGGCCCGGAACTGCAGCGCGTAGGGCACCTCTGCGCTTCCGGTCCCGCTGACCTTCACCCCTTCGTACAGACGCGAGTCGAAGAACCGAAGGCTGACGTCTTCACCCAGCATCGCCAGGCGCTTACACAGCGCCAGTGCCAATCCCCGCGCGAACACCTCACGAACGCCGCGCATCGACGCGGAGCCGTCGACGAGCACCTGATGCCGCCGGCGCTCGTTGTCCATCTGCTTCTCGTGCGTGAAGTAGAACAGCTCGTTGTCGACGAGTCGTTGTTCAAACACATCCTCATCGTAGGCGAGCTGGGTGAGCACCAGATCGTCGAGGTTTCCGCGTCGCTCGATCGATGCATAGCCGTCGATCGAGAACGACTGCTGCCCCCCCTCTCGGCGAACCTCGAGAATGCTCGGGAGCAGCTCCATCGAGAAATCGACGACGTCGGCCAACGAGGGCGAGATGATGACGTTGTACAGGTCCGCCAGGTCGATGCCCGGAAGTGCGTCGCCGCCCCGAAACAGCCCGAGAAGTCGCAGGGCATCGAGGTCGACCTGTTCGACCTCGAGGATCGGGAGCAGCCGATGCGTCGTCATCGTGCTCAGCCACGCCAGCGCTTCGCTCTGGTCGTAGCGCCCCCAAGCCGAGGTGGGCTCGACCCGTGCGTACTGCACGACATCGACGGGCAGCATCGTCGGGCGTAGCACCCGAACGTCCTCGGGAAGCTGCGGAATGATGGTGGAGAACACCCGCGCCAGGACAACGCCGACCATCGCGTCGCGGTGTTTCCAACCCGCCTGGGTCCGCACGAGCTCCGACTCGCCCAGCTCGAGCAGCAACCGGCGCCACTCCTCGCAAATCTCGGGGTCGCCCAAGCCGCGCACTTGCCCAGCCGGTTTGCCCAAGCCCGCGATGAGGCATCCCAGGTCGTGCACGACGACCAGCGGCACCGCATACCCAAGCCGCCCCAAGGCGTTGTGCCACGCAACGGCCCGCATCAGCGCGAGAGCGCCGGTGCCCTCGAGCTGCGACATGGCCATCGTCCCGACCTGCCGTTCGAACCCGGGTCCAGGTCCAGTGCCAGTACTCGGCCCACCAGCGGTATCGCGCGCCATGGAGGAGCAGTCTGCGAGAGAACCGCTAGACGAAGCGGCTGGAGGCGAACATCGTCTCCAGAAGCTTGTCGACCTCACCGATCATGCGGCCGGCCGTGGGGTTGTCGGGCATACGGGTGAGCGCGGCCTTGATATCGCCAAGGTTCCGAAGCTGGCTGAACAGCTGCATGTCCGAGAGCACTTCACTGCTGGTGAGCGTCTCGCGGATGACCTTGAGTTCCTCCAGGAGGTCGCTGAGGTTGGTGGGTGTGGCGCCGATACGAGCCTGATCGGGGTGCTGCTCGTACCACTGGTCAAGCACCGGACCGACGATCTCCTGCAGGATTTCCTCCTGCTCCGGCGTGTTCCACACGTGCCGCAGCACGAAGAAGTCGCTGTCGTTGACCTTGGTCCGTCCATCGAAGACGGCCGACGCAGCGAAGAGCTTGAGCATCTTGACGATCCGGCGGTCGGAGAGACCGAGGCCTTCGGAGCGGATCTGGAACGCGAGGCCCTTGAACGTGGCCAGGAACTCCTCGTTGAACGACAACAGGTTGCCGAAGTTGCGCTGCAGCGCCTGAAGCTCGGTCGCAGTGACCACCGGAGAGAGCGTCTTGGACTCGGGATCCATGCCCCGTGCCTCGAGCTCAATGCCTTTTTGGAGCAGCCCGCGGAAGTGATAGGAGTCGAGGTAGTCGACCCGCACCCGCAGCAGAAAGCGGTCGAACAATGCGGAGAGCGCATCGTCGGTGGGCACCTCGTTGCTGGCCGCGAACATCGAGATCAGCGGGACCCGCATCGACTGGTTGCCGTGCGTGAACCGGCGTCCGTTGAGCACGGTCAGCAGACTGTTGAGGATGGCGCTGTTGGCCTTGAAAATCTCGTCGAGGAAGACGACCTCGGACTCCGGCAACATGCCCTCGGTGCGGCGTCGGTACGAGCCCTGCCGGAACGCTTGAATGTCGACCGGTCCGAAGATCTCGTTGGGCTCCGTGAAGCGCGTGAGCAGGTAGTCGAAGTACTCCGCCTCGATCACCTGGGCGAAGCCGCGAAGCAGCGCCGACTTGGCGGTGCCCGGAGGGCCGACCATCACCAGGTGCTCGCCAGCGAGTGCACTGACAAAGAGGAGACGAATGATCTCTTCCTTGCCGAGGAACTGCTGTTCGAGCTGACGCGCTCCCTCTTGAAGCCGTCGCGACAGGTCGGGGATCGAAGGGGCGTTCGAGGGCGCGGGCGCGTTGCCGGGCGGAGGCGGCGCGGGTGACGGCTGCGTCATCACGCAGGTTTTACGATGGCGGGGACAAGGCCGGCTAGCAGATTCTCGACCGCCGCCTTCGGGACCAACTCACCCACGTGGTCCAAGTATTCGGTCCACAGCCGGTTGGCTCCCGCCTCAAAGCTCTCCAGTCCCAAACCGGCTGCGCGCACAGCCGTCCCAGACAGCGGCGATCCCAGCTGAGAGCTCAGGACTGGCAGGAGCAGCGGCAGGGCCAAGAATGCGAGCACACCGGGGTCCCGGCTGCCCAGAGCGAGTCCCAAGCGCGCGTCAAACTCCAATACCTTCAGGAAGTGGAGGTGAATCAGCGCCCCAACGAGCGCGCTCAGAGACTCTGGGTCCGAGGCGGGGACGGCTCCGGGAAGGGCGAGCATCCCCCCCGGGCGCGGTGGCAGCGGCGCCGTAGGCTTGGGCGCCACCGACGGCAGCAGCGCAGACATCACCGCCCCACCCACCTGGATCCAGTCTTTGCCTTGGGCCCAGTGGTAGACGATCGCCCGGGCCAGGCCGCGCTCGAGGAGCGCATCGGTGGCGAGCAGCGGAGACCAGCCCGAGGGTGCTCGGCGTGGCTCCAGCAGACACGTGAGCGGGGAGGCCCGCAGCGCGTCGTCGATCAGACGACCCGACTCGGGCGCGTGCGGCAGGGTCAGCCATGGCCGGGTTTCGGTCCGCGCCGTTCCGACAGAGGGGCCTCCGAAGAGCCGCCGCGGCGGCTCCTGCCCCGCAAACCGATGCTCCCCGCTGGCATTGGTCAGCAACGTATCGGTGCGCTGCGACTCGAGGAATGCGCCCACGGTCACATGCCTCGCCACCGCCGCACCCACGGTCCCCGGAAACGGCAGCGTGAGCAGGGTTCGCGTGGCCCCCTCGACGCGCCTCCACACACTGGCCCGGCTCCACACCCGCGGCCTGTCGGGGTGGTCGAACGCAAACGTGTTGTGCAACCCCATCCACAACGAGAGTTCCTCTTCGTCGGGGTCGGGCAACGAGGGGTGCGGAGTGAGTTCTTGGGCGCGGCGCAGCCGGAGGTAGGCGAGCGCGGACCCTGCCCGGGTCACGTCGCCGAGCCACTGATCGCGCTCGCGGGTCCGAAGCGGTCGGCCCACGTGCACCGCCCCTCCGCCGAGCAACGGCAGCACGAACTCGCCGAGAAACTGGTCGAACGTCGCCGGCACAGCGGTTTCCTACTGTCCTGGTCCTCGCTCGTCGTCGCGACCCATGACCGGGGCCTGTCCCCCGAATCCCCACAGGGCAAACCGACCGAGCTTCTCGTTGCGGATCGAACCCGCCGCCAGGGCGGGTGCCGACGGATCGACGACCTGGGCGTCTTCGAGGGTCAAGCGGCCGATCAGCGCCGCATCCAATGGCAGCAGTTGGTCCGGCCCGACCCGGATGGGGGCCCGATCCGGTCCGAGAAACAGCGCATGGTCCTCGGGTCCCAGTCCCAAGAGCTGACGGAGCAATGTCGGGCGCACGCGGGGCCACAGTTCGTAGCCCTCGGGCAGCAGCACGCCAGGGGCGGCTTCTCCCAGACGCTGTCCCAGCGGCACGATGACCCCCGCACCGATGCCCGCGGCCGAGGCTGCCGTCCGTGGTCCGAGGGACGAGCCTGTGAGCACGACGACCCCCTCGTCCAGCGGGACAACCCGCGACGCCGCCAACGCGCTGGGCGGAATGAGGTAGACCAGATTTCGTAGCAGACTGACCTGGGACCAGGCGATGAGTGTGCCGCGGGGCTCCTTGGGGGCCGTTGTGGCCCGAACCTGAAGCTCGACGCGCAACGGGGCCAGCTCAGCGTCGCGCAGCTGGCCGACCTCCCGAAGCTGGTTCACCCCCGTCGATTCCACCAGATGGCGACCATCGACGAAACGCGGTGGGCCACTGAGACGCTCCACGCGACCCACCCGCCCGCGAAACAGAAACATCTCTTCGCCCGGAAAACAGCTCTGGGCGGAGGACAGTGAGATCGCATGTCGATAGCCGATCTCGACCGCGGCGCGGGAGCTGACCGGAGCGAACAGGTCGATGCCCGGGATACCCGCGAGGACGTCCAGGGTCCTGGGCGCCGGCTGACGAAGTCGCAGCAAGAGGCTCGGCCGTGCGTCGCTGTCGAGCTGCACGTAGTAGCCGGCCATCGGCACCTCGGACTGCCACAGGTAGCGAAGGACGCGTTCGGCAAGCCCGGCGGAAACGAGGACCAACGCCATCTCCCGCATGCCCAGGAGCTCTGGGTCGCGCGAGACCCCGCCCAACGGCATGGGCATCGGCCGAAGCTGGAGACGCTGGATCAGCTCAACCGGATCGATCCGGTCAAGCGTTTGATAGCGCGCCGTGTGGGTCGGCTCGACGATCGTCACGTCGTCGCCCGAGGGCACGATCGGCTCCACGACGTCGTAACCGAACGGAGCGTCGCGCTCTCGCCAGCGAAGAAACACCGACCCCGCCCCGGAGTAGAGCTCGCCACGTGCAGCCATACACAGCCGTGAGATCCGGTCGACGGCATACCCATCGCCGGCCCCGCACCGCATCAACATCGCGTGTCCGCCCCCTTCGCGGCGCGCATGCTCGAGCGTCATCGTGGGGATGAGTTCGTCGAGGCTGGCCTCATCGCTGTAGGCCCCGAGGAAGGAGACCAGCCAGTCGATCGACCCGAACACCAGCAGGAGCTCCCGGCCCACGGCGATTCCGCGGGCGTCGGGCGCCAGGCCTTGCATTCGGAATCGCGTTTGTCCCGCCGCAACGGGCTCGAGCAAGGCGGATGCCACGGCGCAGGATACTAGCAGCAGGCTGAGGAAAAACCCGGCGCGGCGGATCGCCAAGGTTTTTCGTCCGTGAGCACCCGCCGGAACGCCCCTGCGTGGGCGTCGTGCAAGTTTTGGCGACGCCGCGGGGACCGAAAAGGACCGGTGAGCGGCGGCCTCGGGGCTTCGGACCCTCTGCGCGCACGTCATCCTTCCGTTGGGGCCGTGTCGGCACGGCCGGGGACTGCTAAGATCGTCCTCGGAGGCAACGGCCCCTGGCGCGAGGAAACGACCCGCTCACAAACCCGGACAATGCACTCGCGCGGCTGGACCCGACCGGCCGGGTGCGGCTGTCCAGGAGGTCTGTGCTGCGCCCCGAGGTCCGGGCAGCCCTTGCGCTGGAGGAAGCCGGCGAACTCGAGGAAGCCGCACGGGTGTTCGAGCACGCCGGCGAGCATGCCCAAGCGGCGCTCCTGCGGATCGAACACGCCCGGACGCTCCGCGATCCCTCCGACAGGCTGGACGTTCTTCGGGAGGGCTGCGCCCGGAACCCGGGCAACACGCCGCAGGGCAGGACGCTGCACTTCGCCCTGGCCGAGATGCTGCTCGACGAGCGCCACGCCGAGACCGACGCGTCTCGGATCCGGTCGCTCGAGCTCGAAGCCGCCCGCGCGCTCGAAGAAGCCGAGCAGTACGCCCAAGCCGGCGAGAGCTACGAGACCCTGGGCTTGTTGCGAAGGGCCGCGCGTGCGTACGAAAGAGGAGGCGAGATCGCCCGGCTGGAGTTGGTCCTGGCGGTGCTCGAACGGCTCGACGACAGCCGCAAACGTGAGCGCGACCTGCTGCGCGAGTTTGACGACGCCGTCGAAGCGGGGCAACGACGCTTCGCCCAGGAACTACTCGCCGAACACGATGCGCCGACGCTGCCCGTGCTCGCATCCGAAGCCCATCGTGCGGCCGCGCCGGGGCTGCCGCCTGCGTTGGTCGAGCGTCGTCAGTGGCTACAGCACCGGCTGCTCGACCGCGACCGGGTCGACCTCGCGTGGGGCAACGACCGACTGACCTCGGTCCGGATGAGCCGTCACCTGGAGATCGGCCGCTCGCCGAGCGCCGACATCACCCTGCCCGCGCCGCGGCTCTCCCGGGAGCACGTCCGGCTCTCGCTCGAGCCGCTCGAGGGTCGCACTCGACTCGCCGCAACGGACCTGGGCTCCAAGGTCGGGACGTTCTGGGATGGAGAAGCGCTGATCCCCGGCGAAGCCACCCCCCTGGAGGGTCCGGGCGCTCTGGCCCTGGGCATGACCTCCGAACTCGAAGTCGTCCCCGTCGAAGGAAACGCCGGGGCGATCCATGGAGCGCTGGTCCGCGCAGTCCCCAAGCAGCTCGAACAAGAGCCTTGGATGCTGTTCTTGCCCAACGGTGGGCCGCTGTGGCTCGCTCCCGACATCAAAGTGCCCGCCCGCGTGTTGTTCGACCGCGGCTTGGTCACCTTCGACCTCGCCACCGGCGTCGGCGCCACCCTCGGAGACCGTCCCTTGGGCGCCGGAGCCAACATCGAGTTCCTGCTGGGCGACCGCCTGTGTCTGGTCGGCGCGCCGCTTTGTTTGGAGGTGCTGGGATGACCGCCTCGTGGGCCCTCGAAATGGGTGGGACGCAGACCCCGCCGTCCCCCCTGCACAACGCCGCAGCCGAGGTCATCGCGGCGTTCGCCGACGGTGCGACGACCCCACAAGAGCATCCGCTGCTGGGGCAGTTCGCCGACGCACTCATGCGGGGTGTTCCGATGAGCGCGTTGCGTTCCGACCTGTCACAGCTCAACCACGAGGGCTACCTGCGCGGCGCCTTGGTGACCATGGCCGTCGCCCTACAACGTCACGGCAATCCAGATGTCGCGCTGGCCCTGGGTCGCGAGCTGATGGACGCTGTCGACGTCGAGCTCGGTGTTCGCCTCTGCCGCGCCGTGCTCGCCCTCGACGATGTCGACCAACACCGGCACCAAGCCGGCAGCACGTTCGTCGCGGCCAACCGGATCGTCGGGGACGCGTTGCTCGAGGCCGGCGACGCCTCTACCGCTCTGCGCCACTTTGAGGCCGTGTTGTCCGTCGACGTCGACGACCCGCGGGCCCTGCGTGGATGGTCCGAGGCCACGCGCAGCCTGGAACGCCGCGGTGTCGCCGTCGAGCACCGCACCCGCGGCCTGTCGCTGCTCGAGGGTCTCGACGAACTCGAGCTCGAAGAGGGACTGGCCGGCGAGCGCTACGAAGTGCAACGACCGCTAGGCCGAGGGCGTCATGCCGTCGTGTATCAAGCCTTCGACCGCCACGTCGGTCGCGACGTCGCAATCAAACGACTGCTCGACGCCAGCGCCCGCACCTCAGCGGCGCCCCCTCGCGTCGTGGAGGCTCGTTTTTTCGCGGAGGCCTCCACCCTCGCAAACGTACGCAGTCCCTTCGTCGTCGCCCTGCTCGATGCGCATCCGTCCAAGCGATTCATCGCGCTCGAGTTGTGCCGAGGCGGCAACCTGCGTCTCGCCCTTCGACGGGGTCTGGTGGACACCTCGGACCTTCCGCGTATCGGCGGTCAGCTCCGCGCGGCCCTCGAAGCGGTTCGCGCCGCCGGTGCCGTCCACCGCGACGTCAAACCCGCGAACATCCTCGTTCGAACGGCACGCCGAGGCTCGACGATCGCCTTGGGAGACTTTGGGCTCGCCGTCGGACACGCCAAGGCATCGGGTTCGGGACGAGGCGGCACGCTGCGCTACCTCGCCCCCGAGTTGCGAACGAAAGACGCGCCCAAGGCGACCGCACAGTCCGACCGGTTCAGCGCTGGCGCCGTCCTGCTCGAGCTCGCATTGGGCAGCCTTCCCGAGGCCTTCGACCACGTCGATGACTCGTTCGACGCCGCCGGTTTCGTCCCCGAAGACCTCCCAGACGCATGGACGCCCCGCCTGCGTGGGCTTTTGCAGTCGGACCCCCAGGACCGTTCGTGGTGAAGTCTTCCATCGCCCCCGCCTGCGTCGTGCTGCTCAGCCTCACAGCGGTGAGCTGTGAAGAGCAGCCGCGCCTGTACAGCACCCGCGCCGCACAGGGAGAGGTCATCTTGCGCGAGGAGTTCGACCGGGAGGAGCTCGGCGAGCGCTGGCACGCCACCGGCGAAGGTGCCCGCATCGACAATGGCCTGCTCGTGGTCGATGGCGTTCGCAACCACCCCTTGTGGCTGGAATTGGATCTTCCCGACGATGTCCGGATCGAGTTCGACGCCTGGGCGACCACGGAGGAAGGGGACCTCAAGGTGGAGCTGTTCGGCGACGGAGTGAGTTTCGCGACGAGCCCCAACTACATCGCCAGCGGCTACGTTGTGATTTTCGGCGGCTGGAACAACACCCTGTCAGCCCTCGTTCGCAAGAATGAACACGGGCGGGAGCGGGTCACCACCAGCGAGTTGAAGGTCCAACCCGACAAGCGCTACCACTTTGTGCTCACCCGCACGGGCAGCGAGCTGCACTGGGAGGTCAACGGAGCAGAACTTCTGGTGTACGAAGACGCTCAGCCTCTGCGTGGCGAAGGCCATAACCGATTCGCGTTCAGCGGGTGGGAAACGCAGGCCCATTTCGACAACCTCGTGATCGAAGCGCTGTGACCGATTCCCCCGACCTGCCGAGAGTCTTCGGCCGCTACGTGCTCACGGCACTGATCGGCGAGGGCGGTATGGCGGAGGTCTACACCGCCACCGTCCAGGTCGCGGCGGGTCTGACCAAGCGCGTCGTCATCAAGAAGATCCGGCAGGTCTATGCCGACCACGAGGAGTTCACGCGAATGTTCGTCGACGAGGCCAAGATCGCCTTGTCGCTCAACCACGCCAACATCGTTCAGGTCTTCGATTTCGGGCAGGTCCAGGGCGCGTTCTACCTGGCGATGGAACCGGTCGAGGGCATCGATGCGATGCGCTTGTTTCACGCGGTCAGCGACGCGAAGGAACGGATCCCCCGAGTCGTCGCGGCGTACATCGGGCATCAGGTTGCCGCTGCCCTCGCCTACGCCCACCGCAAGGCCGACGATCACGGCCAGCCGCTCGAGCTGGTCCACCGCGACATCAGCCCGCACAACGTGATGGTGTCGTTCGAAGGCCAGGTGAAGATCCTGGACTTCGGGATCGCCCGCACAGCGAACGCATCCCGCGACGCCCCCACCGCAGGCTCCGGCGACCGCACCGAGGAGACGATCAAGGGCAAGGTCGCGTACATGTCCCCGGAGCAGGCCCAGGGCCAGGCAGTGGACCAGCGCTCCGATGTCTACTCGCTTGGCGTGCTGCTGTACGAACTCGTCGCCGGCGAGCTCGTGTTTCGCAGCCGCGACCGTCTCGCGGCGCTGCAGCGGGTACGCAGCGAACCGCTCCCCCCGCTGTGCGACCAAACCGACGACGTTCCGCAAGCGCTGCTCGACATCATCAACCGCGCGCTCGAGCGCGACCCGCAGGAGCGCTATCCGACCGCCCGAGCGATGCAGTCGGACCTCGCCAAGTTCCTACACGCCGCAGACCCGGTGGTCGACGACGACACGCTCTCGCAGTTCGTGCTGCGCTACTTCACGCCCACTCCGCCTCCGATCATCGACGAGAGCGCCCTACCCCGCGATGCGACACGCGGCGGGCAAACATCCTATCCGTCGGTCCGGGGTGCCGCTGCGCGCGTCGTCGTCGTGCACATGGCGTTGGACGCCCATCCGCTGATGCCCAACGCCGGCCCGGCCGAAGCGGCGCCGTTCCTTCGGCTGGTCGAGGACGTCGCGTTCAAACGAGATGCTGTTCTGCTTCGCAAGGACGAAGCGGGAGTCACGATGGCATTTGGCGCCGTGCTGCAGTCCCCGGACGACGCCGATGGCGGACTGCGCTGCGCCCTCTCCCTGCAGGATGATGTCGCCCACATGGCCCCGGGGCTGCGCGTTGGCGTCGTCGTCGCGCGCATCCGGGCGACCGTCACCCGTGAGAGCAACACGGTGCAGGTCAAAGTGCGTCCCGAGACCGGCAACCTTCTGCACAAGGTCGCCGCGGGCGGCATGGAAGGCCCCGTCCGCGTCGCCGGCCCGCTGATCGAGGCCCTGTCCAAGGGGTGGAGATTCGGTCCCGAGGCCTTCGTCGACCCGGACGCCAGCGCCGGTACACACTCCGCGGTCGATCGCGAGCTGGGCAACGTCGCCCCCGTGCTCGGCCCCCTTGCTCCGCTCGCACGCACACGCGCCGCGGCTCCGGGAGGACGAGCGCTCCTGTTTGGCCGCGAGCTCGAGCTCAAGGCTCTGCGCGACACGTTCTCCGAGTCGATTCGGGCCCGAGAATCTCGGGCCGTCGTCGTGCTCGGCGAGGCGGGCGTGGGCAAACGAGCGGTGGTCGAGCGCTTCGTCGCCTCCCTCCCCCGCACCGCATGCTGGATCCTGCGAGCGTCCGGAACGTATGGCCGACGCAACGTTCCCCTCGGCGTGGTCCTCGACCTGCTGTCGCGGTTCCTGGGCACCGACCATCGTTGTGATGAGAGCGACGTGGTGAGCAAGCTCCAGAGCCACGGCGTGAGCGAGGCTCCGGTGCTCGGTGCAGCGCTCGCCTCCGCATTGGGGCTCAAGGGAAGCGCGGCCGATGGCGGCGACGATGATCTCGACCCGTTCACGCGCCGCGACCGGCTCTGGAAGCTGGTCCGCCGCTTGACCACGGTGCTGGCGCAGCGCCGCCCCGTGCTCATCGTCGTCGAAAACCTCAACCTCCACGACGAGCAGAGCATCGCGTTGCTCCGTGAGTGGGTTCAGATCCGGCACCCGTACCCGATTCTGGGCGTCACGACCGGCCGACCCGGAACCCCCCGCGTCGATGAGATCCTCGCAGAGCCCAACATCGCCCGCATCGAGCTGGGCGAACTCGACCCGCAGGCGCGAGCGGAGCTGGTGTCCTCGCGCTTCGAAGACTCGCCCTCTGCGACCACGTTTGCCGAAGCTCTCCTCGCGCAAACCGGAGGCAACCCGTTGTTCATCGAGGAGAGCCTCGCCTCGCTCCTCGAAGCCGGGGTCATCGGTTGGAATGCGCAGGCGACCGCGCTCGTGGTGAAGCAACACGGAGCGCCGATTCGCATGCCCCCGAGCGTGGAGGCGGCCCTGGTCGAACGCATCGAACGCCTGCCCGACGAGGACCGTCAAGCCCTGCTCGGAGCCGCGGTCTTGGGTCGCCGTTTCCGCAGTCGCGAGCTCTCCGACCTGATCGAGCGAAGTGTCGGACGAAGTGTCGACCACCTGATCGAGCGCAACCTGCTCGAACGACTCACGCCGACCTCTCCCCTCGCAGAGAACGCTCGGTTCGCGACCCTGAGCCTGCACGAGGCCTGCAAAGGCATGCTCGAGACCTCTGCCGCGCACGCACTGCACGTGCGAGCGGCCCATCTGATCCGTCAGCGCCCCGACTACGCCGCAGAGCGCGACGACGGCCCGATCGCCGACCACTTGGTTCAAGCCGGTCGGGCCTCCGAGGCCATCGCCCCAGCGTTGGCCGCAGCGCTTCGGGCGTACGACCTCGCGGGCAACGTCGAGGCCTACTACCACCTCTCCCAAGCACTTCGTGCGATGGAGGACGATGACCCGCGTCGCTGGGATGCCCTGCTGAGGCGTGAGCGGATCCTTCGAGCGTGGGGTCGGCGGCGAGCTCAGGGAGCCGACGTTCGGGCTTTGTTGCGCACCGCCGACGTGCTCGAGGACCCGGTTCGGCAGACGGTCGCGTCGATCCGGTTGCTTCGCTTCTATCTGGAGGTCGGCCGAGTCCACCAAGCGCAACGCCTCATCCCCCGGATCGAAACCCGAATCGCCACCCTGCCAGCCCCGGACCCGTTTTGGGCGGTGCTGGGCGAGCTGCGCTCGGAGCTATTCTTCTCCACAGGCGACTTCGAAGGGTCCGAAAACACCGCGAGATCCAGCCTCCCGTACTGCGCCAGCGATGCCCGAGGTCAGCGGCAGCGCTGCCGACTGCTGCGCAGTATCGGGCAGGTCAAGGCCACCATCGGACGATTCGCGCAGGCGCGTCAGTGCTACACCGAGGCCCTCGGCATCGCCCGCGAGATCGGAAACCAGCGTCTCGAGGCCAACCTGCTCAACGCGCTGGGCGAGGTCGCTGGCCGAAGCACGCACTACCAAGAGGCCGTCGACCACTTCAAGGCGGCCCTCGCCATCGACCGCGACCTGGGAGACCGCTACGCCACGGGTCGAAAGCTCGCCAATCTCGGCATGACCTACGCCTGTATCGGGCTCGCCCGCCGGGCCGAGCGATTCTTTCGCAAGGCGCTCGAGCTCCACGAAGCGGTGGGACACCCAGGCGAGTTCAACGATGCCGCCGTCCACCTCGGCGAGGTCGTCGCCGACGGCGGAGATCCAGAAACCGCCCGCACCCTCCTGCTCGATGCGGCACGCGTTGCCGCATCGCGTGGCGACATTCGCACCGAGCTTCGGGCCCGGGTTCGCCTGGCGCAGGCTCTGCGCGCCGGGGCCCCCTCCGATGAAGACCTCAAGGCCGCTCGCGTCACCGCCGAGCAGGTCCTGACCACCGCGCGCGCCCAAGGTCTACGGACTTCGACGTGTCGCGCGCTCCACGTGCTCGCCCAGCTCGATCTTGCGGCGGGCGACCTCGAGGCGGCCCAGGCAGGCCTCGAGGAAGCCGTGGAGCTCGTTCGCGCGGGTGCCGCTCCCGTCGACGGTGTGCGCTCGATCCACATGCTCGGCGTCCGACTCCGAGACTCCGGTGGGCACGATGACGCTCGGGCCCTCCTGCACGAAGCGGCGCTCATCGTGAAGGGCCGCCTCGACGAGCTTCGAGACGCCGATCTCCGCTCGGGCTACCTGGAGCAGCCCGAGGTTCGCCAGATCATGATCGATGGCGGCCTCGACGCTCCGCCCGACGAGCTCGGATAGCGGCTATCCTCAGGCCGTGAGCCCCGCGCGATCCGTTGCCCTGGCTGCGTGTCTCCTGGCCGGCTGTGCGAGCCGCTCGGGCATGCTCGTCGCGCCGACTGGAGAAACGCGGCAGACCGGTCGCGATGCGGAGAGCGGCGTGACGATGGTGGTCACCTCCGGTGCATGGACCGGGTCGCCGGAGGGACTCGAGGAGGAGCTGGAGGTTCTTCACGTGTTGGTCGCCAACGATGGAAACCAACCGATCCTGCTCGCCCCGGGGGACTTCGAGTTCCGGGACCGACGAGGTTTCCGCTACGCGGTCCTGGATACGGGTGCGAGCTTTCGGCCCGCGACGAATGCTGAGCGCAACAGCGGGCGCTATGACTTCGATCTCGAGCGAGGATACGACCCTGGCGGGCCCGCGTCTGTCGAGCGCATTGCCCCGCTCGGTGACCTGGCCCGACTTGCGCTCCCGTGGGGCGTCCTGCTCCCCGGCTCCCAGATGCGCGGCTACCTCTACCTCGAGCCGGTCGCCGAATCGGCCAACGGCGGCAGGCTGACGTGGCGTATGACGACGCCGGCCCACCAGCGAATTGCCGACGTCGTGTTCGAGATGTCCGTCGCCCGAGTTCCCTAACGAACCGCCCTGACCGCGTGCGTGAGACGCAAGAACGGCGGCACCCCGAAGGATGCCGCCGCGACTCGCAAAACTAGGTCTGGGACGAGGACTCGGATTGCCTCAGAGCATCACTCCGGGATGGCGCAGAAACCGACATCTTCGTAGCCGGGCAGGACCATGCCCTCAGGGAAGGCCGAGATACACTCCTGGCCACCGGCGACCCCCTCACAGTCCGCACTCGACTCAGGCTCGGAGATGTCGCAGTAGCTCGTGCAACAGCGTGCGCTCTCACAGCCAGGTACCGCACCGGCACCGGCACACAGCAAGCTTGGATCACAGGCGTTGGTGAACTCGCAGGCATCACCGTAGCCGCCGAGGTCTGCCCCCGAAGCATCAGGGGCGCAGACGAACCCGTTCTCGCTGGGGTAGCAAGCCTGGCCGTCTTGGCAGTTCTGCGAGAGTGGGTCGCAGGCAGGAAGGCAAAGCGGCAAGAAGCCGTCGTTGGCGATGATGCAGGTCGTCGAGATGTCGTCGCACAGGGGCGCGGCTTGGCTACCGGTACACAGAGGTGCGCAAGTTCCGGCATTCTGCTCGTCGGTATTCCAGCACATCGATCCTGTGGCGCAGGAGTCGATGCCGGTCACTCCGCTGCCCTCGACCATGCAGGGGTCGCCGGGCTGGCCGGGCGCCGAGTCGAGCGGCGTGCAGCGCGACGAGTTCCACGCGTTGCTGCCATCATTCGCCCATGGCATGCACTTCTCGCCTTCCAAGCAGTCTTGGTCCCACAAGGAACACTCGCCTCCGATGTCGTCGGTGTCGACCGGGCAACCGAGGAAGTTGCACTCATCCTCGGTCTCGCCCTCTTCCTCGCCGGTGCTGGCCTCTTCCTCGCCGGTGCTCCCCTCGGGACCTTCGTCGTCCTCAGGGATCTCCGGTCCTTCCGTAGCGGGGCCATCATCATCCTCTGGTGTGACGCCAGAAGTCGCGCCATTAGCGCCAGGCTCGTCGCCTTCCTTTGGGTCGCACGCGGTCGCGCAGAGTACGAGGGCGGTCAAGCTTCCGAAAATCCAGTTCTTCTTCATCAGATGGGTCTCCTGTGAATGGGGAGCGGCACCGCCGCCTTGCCAACATCCTATTCATAGCAAGACCTACAAAACTAACAACTTAAAAATAAACAAAACTACCGTCAGTTATCAAAACTACCGTCGCTCGCTGTTCTCCGACGACCGAGTCGCCTCACCATCGGGACCCGGAAAGCGGCCACCGGGCCCGTTGTTTGGTTCTCGGCAAACCAAAAAAAGAAGGAGAGCCCAGAGGCTCCCCTTCTTTTCGAGTCAGACTCTCAGATCAGGCAGGCAGCGCGCAGACGCCGACATCCTCGAATCCAGGAGTGACCATTCCTTCTTCGAACCAGGGCTCGCAGGTCTCCATGGTGTCGCAGCCTTGCTCAGCCGGTGCGGCGGACAGGTCGCAGACGTTCTGACAGCAACCGCCGGAGCCGGCGGGGCAGCCCTGAACGATGGCTGGGTTCACGCAGATGTTGCCCATGTCGCAGGCGTTGATGAACTCGCAAGGATCGTTGTCCGCGCCTTGGTCCTCACCCGAAGCATCAGGTGCGCACACGAAGGAGTTGTCGATCGGGTAGCAAGCCTGGCCTTCGGCACAGTTCTGCGTGAGCGGGTCGCAGGTCGGGAGGCACAGAACGAGCACACCGTCGTTGGCGACCGAGCAGCTGGTGGTCGGGTCGTCGCAGACCGGAGCGTTCTCGGAACCGGTGCAGAATGCGATGCAAGTACCTTCGTTGGTCTCGCCATCAACGTCCCAGCACATGGAGGAGACGTCGCAGGTGTCGATGCCCGACACGCCGGAGCCTTCAACCGAGCAAGGGTCACCGGGCTGAGCGGGGTTGGCGTCGACCGGCACGCAACGCGTTGCGTTCCAGGCGGCACCGCCGTCGTTGGCCCAAGGAGCGCACTTCTCGCCCTCGGCACAGTCTTGGTCCCAGATCGAGCACTCGATGTTCACGCCGCCGCCGTCCGGGTCGGTGATGAAGCCAGTGCTGATCCCGGTGGGATCGGCGCTGTCCATCGTGTCCGACGTCTCGGTGTCCGAACCGTCGGAGGTCTCCGTCTCACCCTCAGTGGTGGGGTCGGTGGTGTTGCTGTCGGCGTCCGCGGTGTCCGAGGTCGGAGCCGTGTCCGTCGTGTCGTTGGTGTCGGTGGCGTCCTCGGTTTCACCGGCGGAGCCGTTGCTGTCGCTCATCGCGGCAGTGCCGCCGTCGTCGTCCGCGTCGCAACCGATGACCAGAAGGGCGGAGCCCAGTAGAGAAATCAAGACCTTTTTGTGCATTGTTCGTCCCTTGCGGTTTTGTTGGTAGCTCGCTTGCGCGGTCGAAGAGCCAGTCCCCGTGGCTCTTTTGCTCGTTCGTCTGAGCCTCATCTGAATCCGAGGCTCTGTTGTGTGACGAGATGGAGCGGAATGACGTTGTGGGCGAGTCCTGAGGTTTTGCGAGTGGCGAGGGGTCGAAACAACGGGTCACGACCGTGACACCACGGCTGACGGAAGAATCCACAAAAAACTGCCGTCCAGCAAGCGAAAACTAATAAAAAAATGTGAGAAAGCTGCCAAGCGCATAGTCGCGCATCCTGTCTCGCTTTCTCTAAAAATGACGCCATTCCAAACACCTAGGCAAAACCTACACGTCGCGTTCACCACGCGCGCGGCGCCGTACCCGATACTTTCGTGCGTTTCGAGGATCCTGCAACCAGCGCCGCCGCGCAGATGCGCGCATCGTCACGAGACCGACGCTGCGAAGTCGGCCCAGCCTGGGGCGCCCCACCTCCAAGCCCCCGCACCCCGCTGTCACCGGGCCGGTCCACGGCTTGCACAACCTCCCTGCGATGTCTGTCGCGCAGTGTTGTCCAATCTGTCAGCAGCCCTCGGGTGCGACCAGCACCCACGTGGGAACCATGCCTCTAGAGGACATGTCCGTCCGCGTGTGCGATTCATGCACGTGTGTGTTTTTCGGCGCCACTGTCCCACGCATCGAGGACTGCTACCGCGCACGCGTTTGGGGCGGGCCACCGCGCGCAGAGTTTGTGGAGCGTGACGACGGCTCGATCGGTCGAGCGCCCCCGGAGGTCCGGTCCGCACGCAACGCAGCCAAACTCCATGCGCTGCGAGGTGCACTCCGCCGGGGCGCCGCCTTGTCCGCATCCGTCCTCGAGGTGGGTTGCAGGGACGGCGAGTTTTCCAGCGCCGCCCGCGAGCGCTTTCGCGGGCTCGAGCTCGCGGCCCTCGAGCCGTGGCTCCCGTGGAGAGACGAAGCCGCTGCCCGTGGCCTGAGCGTCACGCCTTCGTTCGCCGAGTCGGACGAGGGGGGGAGCGTGGACATCGTCGTTGAGTTCGACCTCTTGGACCACTTCGCCGATCCGCTCGCCCACCTGCAGGCGCTCACCCGCCTCATGAAGCCTGCCGGCCATCTCGTGCTCGGGGTGTCCAACATCGAGAGCTGTGCGGGCATGATGCACCCGCACCGATTGCGGCGAGATGCCCCGGTCGGACTGACCCGCCGCGCCCTGCGAGCCGCCTGCGCGGCTGCCGGACTCGACGCCCAGATCTGGGAAGACGGCCCCACCCTGTTCGCCGTGTGCGAGCGGGGGGAGGTCGCGCCCGAGCCTGCCATGCCCGGCGAAGCCGCCGCACTGGCGCTCACCTTTGCGGAAAACGACGGTCGCCTGCTCCTCAAGCGTGTCTTGGCCGAGCACGGGCCCACACAAGCCGCGCTTCGGGTCGCGGCGGTCGCTGCAGGCGGATGCGGCACAGCGCGGTGCTACACCGCGCTGTGCCGGGACGTGGCCGCGGCCTGCCAGCGAGGCGGCCGCGAGGACCTCGCCGCCCAATGGTCGGCCCACGCGGACGAAGGCCGAGCCTCACAGAATGTGGCGTGAGAGGTCCTGGTCTTCGAGCAGGTCGCCCACCCGCTCCGCCACGTAGTCGGCGGTGATCCGCACTTGTTGTGCACCCACCTCGCTCGCCTCGAAGCTCAACTCCTCGAGGACCCGCTCCAGCACGGTGTGCAGTCGCCGGGCCCCGATGTTCTCCAGCGTGGCGTTGGCCTTCCACGCAATGTCAGCGACCGACTCGATCGCACCGTCGTCAAAGGCCAACTGCACACCTTCGGTCTCCAGCAGAGCCGCGTACTGCTTGAGGAGCGAGTTCTCGGGCTCCCGGAGGATGCGGACGAAATCGTCCGCCCGCAGCGACTCGAGCTCCACGCGAATCGGAAAGCGCCCCTGCAGCTCCGGGATGAGGTCGCTGACCTTCGAGAGGTGAAACGCGCCGGCCGCGATGAACAGGACATGGTCGGTCCGAACCGGCCCGTACCGTGTCGAGACGGTCGAGCCCTCCACCAGGGGCAACAGGTCGCGCTGCACCCCTTCCCGAGAGATGTCGCCGCTTCCAACCTTCTCGCGGCCGCAGATCTTGTCGATCTCATCGAGGAACACCACCCCGAGTTGCTCGGTGCGAGAGACCGCTTCCTTCGAAACCGCGTCGTGGTCGACGAGTGCCGCGGCCTCCTCCTCGGCGAGCAGTTCGAGCGCAACTTTGACCGTCACAGTTCGCTTCTGTGATTTCTTCCCAAACTGGCCGAAGAGGTCCTTGAGCTGCTGCATCTGCCCGCCCATGTCCATGCCAGGGCCTCCGCCCATCATCGGTGGCGGTGACGCTGAGCGCTCGGAGACCTGAACCTCGACCTCACGCTCGTCCAGCTTTCCCTGGCTCAGCAGGTCGCGGAGCTTCTCTCGAGTGGCGCTGCTGGCCTTGGGCGGCTCTCCGGGGCGATCGGTGTACGTGCGCCCGGCATCTTGTGCGGGCGGCAGCAAGAGGTCGAGGACCCGCTCCTCGGCGGCGCTGCGAGCTTTGCCGTGCACCGAGCGCTCCATCTCCGCTCGCACGATCTGCACAGCCGACTCGACGAGGTCACGAACAACGGAGTCCACGTCACGGCCCACGTAGCCCACCTCGGTGAACTTGCTGACCTCGACCTTGACGAACGGCGCACCCGTCAGCCGGGCCAGCCTTCGCGCGATCTCGGTTTTCCCGACGCCGGTGGGGCCGACCATGATGATGTTCTTCGGCGAGATTTCCTCGCGCATCGGCTCGGGGACCATCTGCCGTCGCCACCGATTGCGCATGGCGATCGCCACGGCGCGCTTGGCTGCGTGTTGGCCGATGATGAATCGATCGAGTTCTTCGACGACCCGACGCGGTGTGAAGGCCTTGGCTTCGGTGCTCATGCTTGTTCTCCCTCGCCGAGCGTCAGCACGGTGTGTTCGAGGTTGGTGAAGACGCAGATCTCACCCGCGACGCGCAGCGACTCCGAAACCACCTGCTCGGCGCTCATGTCCGTATGACGCAGCAACGCCCGGGCGGCCGCGAGGGCGAAGTTGCCCCCAGAACCTATCGCCAACACCCCGTCGTCAGGCTCGATCACATCGCCCGTCCCCGACAGCAACAAGGACCGTTCCGCATCGCAGACGATCATCAGCGCCTCGAGCTGACGATAGCGCCGCTCCATCCGCCAGTCCTTGGCCAGCTCCACGCATGCCCGGGTGAAGTTCCCGCCAACCTTGTCCAGCTTGCCCTCGAGCAGCTCGAACAGGGTCAGACCATCGGCGGCCGACCCCGCGAAGCCACCCAGGATGCGACCTTGCGCCAGCGTCCGAAGCTTGCGCGCCCGACCCTTCATGATCGTGTTGCCCATCGAGACCTGGCCGTCGGCGCCGAGGGCCACCGAGTCGCCACGACGCACACACAGGACGGTTGTGGACCGAATTTCAGGACGAGCGGGGTCCGTCATCCCGGGAGTATACGGCGCGGGAGCCCAGATCCGACGGGGACCCGCTCATGCGAGGCGCCCTTGACCGTATCGGTCGCGCCGCCGACTCTTCGGCCGTGCTTCGCCTCAGCGCCTTCGCTTCCGGACGAGGATCCAACGTCGCGGCCCTGCACGCGGCGATCACTCGCGGCGACCTCAACGCGGAGATTGGGTTGGTGGTGTCGAACAACTCCGGTGCCAAGGTGCTGGAGTTCGCCGCAGGGAACGGGATTGCGACCGCGCACATCAGCGGCAAGACCCACGCCGACGAGGGTGCCGCGTTGCTCGACGCGCTCTCGAACGCGCGCACGGATGTCTTGGTGCTGGCCGGCTACATGAAGAAGCTCGATCCACGGGTTGTCGACGCCTACCGAGGCCGGGCGGTCAACATCCACCCCGGACCCCTGCCCGACTTCGGCGGCCGCGGCATGTTTGGGGCTCATGTGCACGAGGCCGTGCTCGCCGCGGGGTTGTCGGAGACTGGACCTACGGTTCACCGAGTCACGGCCGACTACGATGAGGGCGCGACGCTCGGGTTTCGCGGGGTCCCAGTCCAGACGGACGACACGCCTGAAACCCTCGCGGCGCGGGTCCTGGCCGCGGAGCACGACCTGTACTGGCGCGTGCTCGCCGATGTGTTCGTGACGTCCTAGCGCCGCGGCGTGAACACGCCGCGGGCCCACCGACTCCGGGTGCCTCAGGCGTCGTCGATCGTGGTCAGCGGCGGGAGCACCCGGCGGAGCCAATCGTCGAGCATGACCAGACCGGAGATCGTGACGCCGGTATCGACCTCTTCACGCACCCGCTGGGCGAAGTCGCCGAGTCGATACTTCTCGACCATGCCCGCCACGTCGTCGCCCTCGACCAGGCGCACGAGCTTGTGCAGGTGGAAGTTGAGCTGTCGGCGGAGCGCGTTGACGGCGGGGCCGTCCCACGGCGTGGAGATCTCCATGTGGTCGATGGCCTGGTTGAGATACAGGAAGCCCATCACGTCGGTGACCTTCAGCCGCAGCGCGAGCCACTCCTCCGGTGTCCGTCCCAGCAACATCGCCAGTCGCACGGCGTCGAGGACAGGCGTCAGGTAGCGAAGTCGGACCAGACGGTGCGCGAGTGACTGCGGCACGCCCACCTCGACCAGCCGAGCCGTTCGGGCTTTCGTGCGGCGCTTGGAGCCCGAAGGCAGGACATCGTCGACGTGGGACAGCAGCGCGAACGTCTTCTTCGCCGCGTCATCATTCATCGCCGGCAGCGGCATCTGGTCCAGCAGGTAGTACGTCGCGTCTTCGAGCCACGTCTGGGCCAGCTTCATGCAGCGATACACCGCCGTCTGCGTTTTGGAGGTCTCGGTCGCGTACAACTCCGTGCAGAGTCCATCCCACTCGCAGGCTGCGGCCGCATGCATGTACGACAGCGCGATGTCGCGGGTCGAGCTTCCGGTCGCGAGCGCAACCTCGCCGAGCATGCTACCACCGGCGTTGTCGACGATGTTGTTGACCAGCATCGTGGTGCCGATCTCGCGGCGCAGGAGGTGGTTCTCCACCGCGTCGGAGCCGGCGAGTTCGAGAACGCGCTGGGGGAAGTAGTCCCGCACCATCCGGCGCACCAGCCCATCCGGCAGAGGCTCGTCCTCGAGCAACTCTCGGTAGGCCAGCATCTTGGCGTGCGCGCACAGGACCGCGGCCTCGTGCTTGATGAGACCGTGGCCCCGACGAGAGCGACTCTGCAGCTCTTCGTCCCCAGGCATCGCGAACATGTCGGGGTTGAACGGCACGGCATCGGCGAGGAATCGCAGCGCCCGCGAGTAGCGAAACACATCCTTGCGACTGCGCTCGACGTCGAACGACACCATTCGACTCTGCGAGCGGTTGTTCTCGAGCACCATCTCGACGACCTCGTCCTCACAGTCCTCCAGCAAGCTGTTGCGAGCGTCGCGGGAGACCCCGCCGGACTTGAGCAGCGGCGCAAACAGAATCTTGATGTTCACCTCATGGTCCGAGGTGTCGACGCCGCCAGAGTTATCGAGGAAGGCGTTGTAGTTCTGGCCGCCCCGCTTGGCGAATTCGACCCGGCCGCGGTCGGTGATGGCCAAGTTGGCACCCTCGCCCAAGACGCGACACTGCAGCTCGTTGGCGTTGACGCGGACCGAGTCGTTGGCCTTGTCCCCCGCCTCGACTTGGCTCTCGTCCTTGGCCTTGGCGTAGGTCCCGATCCCGCCCATCCACAACAAGTCCACCTCGAGTTTGAGGATGGCGCTGATGGCCTTGTCTCCGTTGACGACCTCTTCGGGGCCGAACCCAAGCAGCTCACGGGCTTCCGGGCTCAAGTCGAGCTCCTTGGCCTTTCGCAGGAACACCCCGCCCCCTTTGGACAGCAGTTCCTTGCTGTAGTCCTCCCAGCTCGATCGTCCCATCTCGAACAGACGAAGACGCTCGTCGTAGCTCTTGGCCGGATCGGGATCCGGATCGATGAAGACGTGCATGTGGTTGAAGGCGCCCACGAGCTTGATCGTCTTGCTTCGCAGCAAGCCGTTGCCGAACACGTCGCCGCTCATGTCGCCCACGCCGACCGCGGTGATGACATCCGCCTCGGGATCGATCCCCAGCTCGCGGAAGCTCCGCTTCGAGACCTCCCACGCGCCGCGAGCGGTGATGCCGGTCTTCTTGTGGTCGTACCCGTTGGATCCGCCCGAGGCGAACGCGTCGTCGAGCCAGAATCCCTGCGCCGCACTGATCGCGTTGGCGGTGTCGGAGAGGTGGGCGGTGCCCTTGTCCGCCGCAACGACGAGGTACGGGTCCTCGTCCTCGAGGAACGGAATGATGCCCTCGGGGTGTTTTGTGACGCCGTCCACGACGTTGTCGGTCACCGACAGCAAAGCGCCAATGAAGCGCTTGTAGAAGGCATCGCCCGCGGCACGAAGTGCGTCTCGTCCGGCCGGAGGGTTGCGCAAGACGAACCCCCCCTTGGCCCCCATGGGCACGATGAGCACGTTCTTGACCATCTGCGTGGCCATCAGCCCATGGATCTCGGTGCGGAAGTCCTCGGGGCGATCGCTGAACCGCAGACCGCCGCGAGCCACCCGCCCACCGCGAAGATGCACGCCCTCGAAGTCGGGGTGGTAAACCCAGATTTCGCGGAACGGCTTCGGGTCGCGGCCAAACGTGAGGGTCTCGGCGGCGATCTTGAACGCGAGTGCTTTCCCCTGCTCGGCGACCCAAGCGTTGGTTCTGCGGACGGCACGGACGACCGCCGCGACGGACGCGAGCACGCGGTCGGCCGTGTAGTCGGTGACCTGGCGAAGCTCCGCGGCCAACGCTGCCTCTGAGGCGTCCCGAGTGTCGGTCGACTGCGCCCGCGGGTCGAAACGTGCGGCGAGCCAGCCGACGAGCGACTGCGCAACCGAGGGATGGTCGACGAGCACCTGCCGAATCACATCCGGACCGAACGGGACCTGGAGCTGATGCAGGTAGGCCACGAAGGCGCGAAGGATCTCGACATCTCTCGCGCCGAGGTCGCTGACCACGACCAAGCGGTTGAGATCATCGTCGCCGGCCCGTCCCGCGAACACATCGCGAAGTGCCAACACAATGCTGTGCCTCCGCCCCATGATCTGGCCGATCCGATCCGGCCGAATGTCGAAGCGGAAGTTGTCCATGTCGATCGTCGGAAGCCGAGCGATGTTGATGTCGCGGCTGTACTCGTCGACGACCTCGAAGCCGAAGTTGGTGATGACCGGAAGCTCGCGGCTGAGGTTGAGGGCCTCGCGAGAGAAGATGCGCAGGTTCAGGCTGCCGGGGTGGTCGCCGAACTCCGAGCTGTACAGGTCGCAGTCGATCTCGAGTTCGCCGGAGCGCAGGCGCTCCAAGCAGCGAATGTCGCCCTCGATGCGTCGCACGCTGCAGCGCCGCTTGTGCTCGTCGTTGAACGCATCCGAGTACGTGTCGATGAGTTCATCCTTGTGCGCTCCATCGACGGCTTCGGCAGCTTCACCCAACCGGTCGCTCCACGAACGCGCATGGGCGAGGATCTTGATCCGCAGCTCCTCGGTGTCCACTTCCCGCAGCGCACCGACACCGGTCACGTAGTAGTGGATGACAGCGTTGTCGTAGCGGTCGATGTAGACCCCGTAGTCGGCATAGGTCCCGGTGAGGTCCTCGAGCAGGATCGACTGGACCTCGCGGCGCAGTTCCTCGCTGAACTGCCAGCGCGGCAGTGCCACGACGACGAAGGCAAACCGAGCTTGGTCTCCGATCCGAATGTGGACGTCGGATCCGCCCTCGGCCTCGGCCCGCAGAATCTGGTCCGTGAGTTCCCAAATGCTCTCCCGGTCCTGCATCAGCAGGTACTCGAGAGGCAGCGAGTTGAACGCGTTGGTGATGTTCTTCCCGCGGTTGCTGTGCTCGGAGACCTTCCCGTCGGTCAGGAGGTCCTGCAGCGAACGACGAATGACGGGGATCTGCTCGGGCGGGGTGTGCAGCGCCTTGTACGTGAACAGGCCGTCGATGATGACGCAACCGCCGGGGGTGCCATCATCGGCGAACGTCGTCACCAAGAAGTGTCCGAGTTTGCCCGCACGGTGCACCGGGGATTCGACGCCGGAGCGCAGGTATCGGACATGGCGCCCTTCGCCCTTCGCCGCGGCTGCGACGAGTTCGCCGTCGCGGTCGGGTTGATGGATGCGGCTGGTGCCCAGCGCCGTCGTGCGGTTGCCGTCGGCGTCGTACTCCTCGACCGCCAGCAGTACGAAGCTCTCTTCGCAGAGCCAGCGAAGCAGTTCTTCGGCTTCTCGCAGCGACGTCGAAACCTGGCCGCGCGCCACGGAGGCGGCCGCGAAGAAACCATCGGCGACCGAGGCGATGCGCGCTCCCATCGCGCCGAAGTCCTGCACCATCGCTTGCGCCAACCGAAGCCGCTTCTCGATGCGGTCGACCACGCCTTCAGGGATGGGCTCGCTGCCTTCACCGCCGGCGGACGCCCGCATGCTGACCTCGGCGCGCATGAGGGACTCGGCCTGGCCGGCGCCGATCGAAAGCATCCGTCCGGCGGGGTCACGACGGACGCGAATGATCGCATTGAGGAAACTCTTGATCTCGTACTGCTCGTTGGCCAACGCGGCGCGGAGCGTGGACACCAAGAACGGCTGGTCATCGAGACACGACTCGACGACGATCAAGTCGCGCTCGGTGTCATGCCGGATCTCGACTTTGATCTCGGCGCGCTTGCGGTCTCGCATCAGCGCGAGCATGTCCTCGAGTTCGGCGACCAACGCCTCGGGCGACACACGCTTCAGGTCGCGAACGTCGACCGAAGCCAGTACGTCCCTGGCCAAGGAGGCGAGTTGTTCCCGGTCGGTGTTCTCGCGGCGCGGCGAGAATCCAGACACGGCCTTTTGAACTTCAAGGATGAGCCGACTCGTCAGCTGGCGGGCAGACATGCACCGGGAGCGTCCCGCAGCAGGGTGCTCCACGCAAGCCGAAGCGCCCGTGAGACTGACCGCGCGCAAACCGTTGCGCGCCCCTTGCGGGCCGCCGCTCAGGCCAGCGATAGCACCGCGATTGCACCGAGCAGCGCGGCCCCCAGCGGGCCCGCGAGCGGGAGCACGAAGCGAGGCGTATCTCGCAGCACGTAGGGCGAGCGGTCGAGCGTCATGGGGCAGTCATCGTCGCCAATGCGCCCATGCCGTAGGTCGAGTGTGGGCCACGCCGTCCCAGCGCGGCAGTGCTACTCTGCGCGCCGATGCGCGTGTCAACGGCCCGCTCTGGCGCTGCCTGTGGTGACCAACCCCGGCCCAGCGCCGACGCCTGCGCGGACAGACGTGCCCGGGTCGCGTCGATGCTGGGGCCGGATGAGGCGCTGATCCTCTCCGGCGGTGCCGTCCTCACCCGCTCGAACGACACCGAGTTCCGTTTTCGGCCGGACTCGGACTTCTACTATCTGACGGGACTGGCCGATCCCGGCGCCGTCCTGGTGCTGCGTCCAGGACATGAACCGGAGTTCACCGTGTTCGTCCGACCCAAGGACCCGGACGCCGAGGTCTGGTCGGGTCGGCGCGTAGGCCCAGAGCTCGCTTTGGAGCGATTCGGTGCCGATGCGGCCTTCGCTCGCGCGGACCTGGCGAGCGAGCTCCCTGCGCTCCTCGACGGTGTGCGGCGAGTCCACCTCCCGCTCGAAGATGCGGCCTTGCAGCGCCGGGTGCTCAAAGCCCGCACAGCCCTCCAGCGCCGCAACCGAACCGGCGCCATGCCCCCCGACGGTTTCACGGACGCTCGGGTCACCGTGGGTGAGGACCGAATCCACAAAGACGCGGCGAGCCTCGCGTCCTTGCGCCGGGCCATCGACATCACCCTCGCGGGTCACGAGGCCGTGCAGCGCAGTGTGCGAGCGGGGATGCACGAGTTCGAGGTCGAAGCCCGGATCGAGTACGAATTCCGGCGGCGCGGCGCTTCGGGTCCGGGCTACGGAAGCATCGTTGGCTCTGGGGCCAATGCGACCATCCTTCACTACGTCGACAACGACGGCCCGCTGCGCGACGGCGAGCTACTGCTCATCGATGCGGGTGCCGAGTTCGACCTGCACAGCGGCGACCTCACTCGGACATTTCCTGTCGGCGGCACGTTCAGTCCAGCCCAGCGCGACCTGTACGCCGTCTGCCTCGAAGCCAGTGTCGCGGGCATCGCGGGCACCCGAGTCGGGCAGACCATCGAGACCATTCATGAGACCTGCCTGCGGGTTCTGTGTCAGGGGCTCATCGACTTGAAGTTGTGCGAGGGCCCCGTCGATGCCCTGCTCGAGTCCGAGGACTACAAGCGCTACTACATGCATCGGACCAGCCATTGGCTGGGCGTCGATGTTCACGATGCCGGCTACTACTCCCTCGAGGGGACCCCGCGCCCCCTGAAACCCGGCTATGTCCTGACCGTCGAGCCTGGCCTGTACGTCTCGGCGGACGACGACCGAGCTCCGCAAGAACTGCGCGGGACGGGGATCCGCATCGAGGACGACGTGCTCGTCACCGACGGCGATCCCGAGGTCCTCACCGCGGAGTCGCCGAAGACGCCCGATGCGATCGAGGCACTCATGGCGCGCGGCCCGGCAGACTGAGCCGGGGTTTGATGCGAGCCAGCGTCCGCGGGCCGATACCGCTGACCTCGAGCAACGACTCGGCATCCGAGTACGGACGCCCCGCGACGATGCGCGTCGCCAGCACGGGTCCGACTCCCGGCAGACTCTGCAACTCTACGGCACTGGCCTCGTTGGGATCGACCGCCACCCCGAGCGCCGCCAAGTCCTCCGCCGTCATGCGGCCGACCTCGCAGTTCGTCATGGCATCGCCGGCCCGCAACGTGCGGCGGGTTCCGCATCCATCTTCGAAGCTCCGGTCGTCCGCGCACACCAGGCGGCCGTCCACCAAGGCGACCGCGTTGCACGCAGCGGGCTCGACCGACTCACGTGGCACCGGGTTGAGGCTCCACGCGATTCCAAGAACACCCAGGACCGCCAGCACCCAAGGGGCCCAGCCCGGTCGGGGTTTGGGTCCGGGCTCAGGTCGGGGCATCGAGCTCGAACGCCGAGTGGAGGCTTCGCAACGCGAGTTCTCCGTATCGTTCCTGCACGACGACCGACATCTTGAGCTCGGAGTTGCTCACCATCTGGACGTTGATGTTTTCGGTCGCAAGCACCGAGAAGACCCGCGCGGCCACCTCGGCATGAGACCGAAGGCCAAGCCCCACGATCGAGATCTTGGCGATGGCCCGATCGGTCTCGAGGGTGAGGGATTCGCCTCCGGGACGCAGGCGCCCCAGCACCTGCGCCGCGGCTTCGAGGTCCGCATTGCCGACGGTGAAGGTGATGTCCGTGCGTTGGTTGCGGCTGGCGTTCTGCAGGATCATGTCGACGGAGACATCCGCTGCGCCTAGGGCTCCGAACACCTCGGCGATAACGCCTGGAACGTCCGGAACGCCCACCAGAGTGACCTTGGCCTCGTCGCGTTGCAGTGCGACGCCGCTGACTTCGATGGCTTCCATGGATGGGGTTCCTCTTTCGCCGCGGATGCGGGCAACCTCTTCGGGGGCGACGATCATCGTCCCCGGGCCGTCGTGAAGGCTCGAGCGGACATGCACACGCACGCCGTATTTCTTTGCGAACGCGACGGAGCGGATCTGCAGCACCTTGGCGCCGAGCGAGGCCAGCTCGAGCATCTCGTCGTAGCTCATCGCGTGGACCTTTTGTGCACGCGGCACGATGCGGGGGTCGGTCGTGTAGACCCCGTCCACATCGGTGAGAATCTCGCAGACGTCGGCCTCGAGCGCGGCCGCGAGCGCCACCGCCGAGGTGTCCGAGCCCCCACGCCCCAGCGTCGTGATGTCTCCGCGGTCGTCGATGCCCTGGAATCCAGCGCAGACCACCACCCGCCCCTGCGCGAGCTCGGCGCGAATCCGTTGCTCTGAGATGTCGGTGATCTTGGCCCGCGTGAAGCTGCGGTCGGTGTGCATGCCGAGCTGGTGCCCGGCCAACGACACGGCTCGGCCGCCGCGATCGCCGATCGCCATCGCGAGCAGCGCCGCGGAGACCTTCTCCCCGGTCGCGACCAGCTGGTCGAGCTCCCGGTCGTGCTCGGTCGAGCGCCTCGCGGCAGTGACGTATTCCCCCCGGGCCGGCTCCTCGCTCCCGTGTTCTGCCGTCCCTTGAACCAGGGCGTTCGCCATCCCGATGAGCCGGTTGGTCTCGCCTTTCATCGCCGAGACGACAACGACCAGTCCTTGATTGGCGCTTGCGGTGGCAACGCAGCGGTCGGCACAGGCACGAATCCGCTCGAGGTCTGCGACCGAGGACCCTCCGTATTTCTGCAGAACGAGCATCGTGAGCGCGAGCAGGCTACCCCGCTTGGGGTCGGCCACAGGCCGCGTCTGTTGCAGAAAAAATCATCCGTCCGACCCTGAGCCAAACAATCGAAGCTGGTCGAGCAGTGCCGCGGGGAGGGGCTTGCGGGCTCGGGCGCGCAGTCGTTCCTCGAGCAGGACCCCAATGCCGCCACGGCAGCTTCCGCAGCCCGTCCCGGCTTCGCATCGCTCCCCGACCTCATCGACCGTGAGCGCACCCGCCCGGATGGCCCGCTTGATCTCGGCCTCGGTCACGTTGAGGCACTGGCACAGCACTCGACTCATCGGATGCTCCCCAGGGTAGCGCTATCCGGCGTCCGCGGCCCGTGCCACGGCCTCGCCGCCGCGCCGGGTGAGTTCGGCGACCACCTCGGGATGCTCTGAGAGACCTGGATCCCGCTCCAAAAGCCCGCCCGCGGCCTCCCGCGCGGCCACCAGCAGTTTGGTCCCCTCCCCGGCAAATCCGGTGAACCGCAAGCGCGGTGCCCCCGCCTGGCGTGTGCCGAACACCTCGCCCGGTCCGCGAAACTCGAGATCGCGCTCGGCGACCGCGAAGCCGTCCGCCGTCTCGGTGAGGACGCCGATGCGCTTTGCGGCGTCCGATTGTGGGCCACCGGAGGTGTGCAACAGGCAAAACGACTTGCCCCCTCCCCGTCCGACCCGACCGCGCAGCTGGTGCAGTTGGGCCAATCCGAACCGCTCGGCATGTTCGATCGCCATCACCGTGGCAGAGGGCACATCGACCCCAACCTCGATGACGGTTGTCGCGACCAGGACCCGAGCGTCTCCCGCTCGGAAGCGAGTCATGACCGACTCCTTGTCTTTCGAGGACATGCGCCCGTGCACCACCACGATCTCCGCGTCTGGAAGTTGCGTGCGCAACTCGGCGGCCGTGGCCTCGACATCCGTCGCCTCGAGCGCATCACTGGCTTCGACCAGCGGACACACCACAAACACCTGCCGATCCTGTCCCACCGCTTTAGCGACCGCACGCCGGAGCGCGCCCAGCCCTCGTTTGCCGGTGTAGAGCTTCGTGAGCGCAGGTTCTCGCCCCGGCGGCATCTCATCGATCACCGAGACATCCAGCTGCCCGTAGGCACACAGCGCCATCGTGCGAGGGATCGGCGTCGCGGTCATGACGAGCAGATGCGGCTGATCACCTTTTCGCCGCAGCACGGCCCGTTGCTCGACCCCAAAGCGGTGCTGCTCGTCCACCACCACGAGGCCGAGGTCCGCGAAGTGCACGTCGTCGGTCAGCAACGCGTGGGTCCCGATCAAGAGGTCGATCTTTCCACTGGCCAACAGCGCCATCTTGCTCGTCCGCTCGGCCCGCGGTGTGGACCCGGTCAGTCGGTCGACCCTCAGCCCGGCGGCCTCGCACCACGGCGTCAGCGTCCGTAGGTGCTGGTCGGCCAACACCTCGGTCGGGGCCATCAACGCGGCTTGCGACCCCCGCGTCGCGGCGGCCATCGCTAGACAAAACGCCACGGCGGTCTTGCCCGAGCCCACGTCGCCCTGAAGGAGCCGCATCATCGGCTGACCGGAGGTCATGTCGGCCACCAGCTCGTCCAGCACCCTCCACTGCGCCCCGGTCGGCTCGAACGGAAGCGATGCGCGGACCTTCTCGGGGTCGAGGGAACCCTTCAGAAGCGTCAGCGATGCGGCGTGAGACCGATGCTGAGCACGCTCTCGCAGCAAAGCGAGCTGAAAGAAGAAGAACTCGTCGAACGCCAGGCGGCGGTGCGCTTCTGAGGCCCCACGAACCAGCGCGTCGACCACCTCCTCATCGGCATCGTCGTCGGGGAGGTGAAGCTGGCGCAACGCCTCGAGCTGTCCGGGCAACCCGGCCTGCGCGGCGATGTCGGCGGGGAGCGCGTCGACGAACCCGGGAACATCCCCCAGCACCTTGACCGCCGCTCGCACCACCTTCGCCAACGTCCGCGGGGCGACCCCCTCGACGCTCGGGTACCGAACCCCGATCGCAGGCCCCGGATCGCTGGGGTCCCGCAGTTCCGGGTGCGCAAGCGAGAGCTGCCCCTTGTACCAACGCGCTGGACCGACCGCGAGGACAGGACCGGCCGCCCACTTCTCGAGGCCCCCGATGCGATGAAACCACCGCGCAAGCACGGTGTGCTCCGTGCCGTCGTCGTCCATCACCCGAATCTCGACCGAGGCCAAGAAACGACCCCGTGCGAACCCCTGCCGGATGCTGCCGACCTCTCCTTCGATGACCGCGACCTCGCCATCCTCGATCGCGTCGACCGGCTTGCGATGTCGGCGGTCCTCGTAGCCTGAAGGCAGCACGTACGCGAGGTCGACCACCGATTCCAGACCGCGCGCCTCGAGTTTCTTTGCCGTGGCCGGCCCGACGCCGGACAGCGAATCGATCCGTGGGAACACCGGGTCGGCGGGCGGGAGTTCGGCAGCCGCCGCCTCTTTCGGTTTTGCGGGCGCTCGTTTCTTGCGCCCTCGGGTCCGGGTGACCTTGGCCTCCGGCTCTGACGTCTTTTGTCGTCGTGGCTTGGCTGCCGGCTCGGCAGGAGGACGCGAGGCGGCGCCGAGCCTCATGCCTCGGGCGACGAGAACCGATCGGTCTTGTCGGCCGAGCCGCTCAAACCCGTCGAGGCGCGCGCGCCAGCGACGGATCTCCGTGGGGATGCTGGGAAGCGTGGCGATCCATGTGTCTGTTTGGGACAGGATCCGTTCTGCCAAGCCTGGCTCCGCGATACCAGCGAATCCGTCCACCATCGCGTTGCGAAGCGACGCATGCAGCGTCATCCAGGCGTCGGCCTGGGACGGGTCGTTCGATGTGCCCACAGTGGACCCAGGGTGGCGTACGCGGGCCCCCCTGGCAACGCACCCCGGACCGGGCTTGCCGCAAGACCCAGCGGAATCGGCTCGGAGGGCGGGGCTCTACGACGGCGGGATGAACGAGAAGCGGATCTCGTGGTCACACAGCCGGTAGGACGTGCCCTCTTGGATCAAGTGGTTGTCCACGCGCTGACCGTGGAACTCGACCCCGTTCGTGCTCTCGAGGTCCTTGATGTAGTACTGGCCGTTTCGTCTCACCACGGCGCAGTGTCGACGCGAGATGTTCGCGTCCTTTATGGGTAGATCCGAGTACTTCGATCCGCGCCCGATGACGAACTGGTCCTGGTCGACCTCGTAGACCTGCCCGTCGTAGTAGAGGTACAGCGGTCGCGCAGGCGTTGCAGCGGGCGTTGCCGGGGTCGCCGGTGGACGACGGGGTGCGGCGGGCCGTCCACCGGGGGGCGGCAGGCCTGCAGGCGGCCGCGGCCGAGCCCCGTTGTTGCCAGCTCCCGAAGGACGGGGCTGTGGAGGCTTGGGCCGGGCGGGTGCCGGAGGCGCGGCCGACGGGGATTCCGTCGTCTTCTTCCGGCTGAACAATTGTACGAGAGCGGCTTGCACCACATCATCGGTCGACATGCCGCGCCGCTGGGCAAGCGCCTCGACGCGAGCCCACACGTCGTCCCTACACTGAAACTCCCGCAGCGATTTTCCCATGGTGGGTCTCGAACACGGGGCCGACAGCGCGACCCCTGCCCATCCTAGGTTCTTGCTCGCGCTCGGGTCAACTGCGTGAGGATTCAGGTAGGCCTCACCTTTCGGGGCCGCCGGTCGCCCGAGCGGAAGGAGTGCGACCCATCCGCGCACCGATGGGGCTATGCTCCCGCGGCCGACCGATGGCTGCCCCGCCCCCCCTCCGATCGCCACAGCGCCCCTGGACCGTGCGCGGCTGTGCCCTCGCGGCCGGACTCGCGGCGTGGGGCGCCTCCGCGGGTGCCGAGGCTGCGCCTGGGCAAGCGATCCGGCTCGGCGGCGTTGAAGCCCAGGGCCCCGCAACTCGCGCAGTCACCGCGATTCACCACAACCCGGCGATGCTCGGTGCCTTGGGCGGAACAGCCGTACAGCTGAGCGGAAGCGTCGGATTTGAGCAGCTACGAACCCGGCGCTACCAGATCAACGCAAGCACGGGCGCTCCCACGGGCAGTCTCGCGGCCCCAGTCGCCGTCGCCAACCCGGCGGCCGGATACTTCGTCGGCGCCAGCGTGTTCTTCGATCCGATCGCCCTGGGCGTCGGGGTCTACGATCTCGGGACGCGCTTCAGAACGACCAGCGCCGATCCGCTCCGCTTCCAACTCGCGCCCGATCCCGAGCGATGCGTATCGCTCGGCCTGTCGAGCTGCCCACCCGATGGAGGCTCGACCCGTCTCCGCCAGGACATCTCCCTCGCCCTCGCCTTCACCCGCGGTGCGCTGAACTTTGGCGTGGCCGTCCACCTCCCTCGCCTCCGGGAGCGGTTCGCATTCGACAACGACACCGAACTAACGCCAGCCCCCGAGGAGATCACCACCGCGAGGTGCGACGACAAAGAAGACCCGCTGTGCGCGGAGCGAGTGGGTTTCAAGGGCTGGAACCACTGGATCCCGCGCGACGGGGGCGTATCGGGACTCGATGCCGCCGTGACCGTCGGCTTTGCGATTCGGCTTCGCAACGACACCCTGACCCTCGGTGCCCGCTACCGCACATTCCCGCTACGGCGCTCTGGTGAGATCGCACTCGATGGGGTCGGGCTGGTCTGCCGGCCCTCGGTCGAACTCGCCGAAGGTGTGGGCCAAGACGTTGTGCCGCCCTGCGCGGTCGCAGATCCCGTGCGTGCCAGCCTTCGAGAGCGCCTTCCCCAAGAAGTCGCGCTCGGAGCATCCATTGTTCTGGGCCGCTCGCGGCTGTGGCGTCTGGACACCAACCTTTACTGGATGGACCTTTGCCCCGGCGGGTTTCGCCCTGGATCGTGCGGCGGTCGCGATGGCCAAACACTTCGCTTGGTCGGCCTGGACCGCAACAGCTTCGTTCCTCCCGAGTTCGTCCGCTACCGCGGCGCCCAAGACCTCTATGGGCTGGAACTCCACGGCTCGTACCGCGTGCGGTCGAACATCGCGATCCTGATGCAGTCGACCGTGTCCTCCCCCTCCGTCAAACGCAGCGCCCAAACGGCGGCAAGCGGAGAAGGGTGGCGGGCGGGCCTCGGTGGCGGCGCCCGGATCCGGGTCGGCTCCAACAACGTGCTGCTCTCCCCAGGCTACGCGTTCGACATCCTGATGCCCCGCAACGTGACCGCGGCTCGGGCCGGACTCGACCCCACCGCGGCAACCGACTTCGCAGACTCGGGCGGAGACATCAACGCCCAGGGCGCGGACGCCTTCCTCGACGGCCGCGCCCGGCCGACCAACGCAGCCCGCTACTTCGGGCAGCTGCACGTCCTCACCCTCACCCTGAGCTGGGGTGAAGCGCCTCGGGTGCTGGAGTGACGACTCGCGGGCGCGGGGCCCGGGGCTTGATACACTGCAAGGGTGCTTCGAAGGCCCGCGCTCGCCCTGCTGATCCCACTGCTCGCGATGACGCCGGCTGCATGCAAGACCACTGCGACCACCGGGTCTGAGCGGCCTGCACCGCCCGAGTCGGTCTCCAGCCTCGACGACTTCGAAAACGTCTACAACGCGTACGTCCTCGTCCCAGAAGGGACTCCGCGGCGAGCGGACTACCGCGCCGTGTTGCTGCCGTTCTTGTTCGAGTACCTCGATCAAGCGATCGATGCGAAGGACGCCGACGAGGCCATGAGCGCGCTGCAATACACGGTCGCGTTGTTCACTCCGGTGGAGCTGCGAGCCTCCGGGCCCAAGCCGGGCCTGGCGCGCCGCGCGGACGCTGTGTACGGACTCGTGGCCAAGCGCAGCGCCGAAGAACCGGCGCTGCTGTGCCTCGCGGTCGCGGAACACTTCGGCGACCCGGCCATGCGCAAGGACGCCACCGAGAACTGGGAGCTCATCGAGCGCTGGCTCGTCGACAACGGCCCCTACGCCGCCGACCCGCTGCTACGCGAAGAAAACCTCGAGCGCACGCTCGAACAGGTTTCGTCGTCGTTCCCCTCCCCCTTCGTGGTCAAGCAGCTCGAGGACCTGTACGTCGCGCGGTACGAAGTCGCCAAAGCGACGGGCACGGGCCGGACCGTCTCCAGCACGGTCGCGATGCGCCGGCAGCAGATCACCGGGTACCTTCTGCTGCGCCTGCACTTGCGAGCCGACGACCTCGAGCACGCCGTGGCCAGCCTCGAGCGCGTGGATGTCGAGGTCCCGGTGGCGACGCTGGGCGAGATGACTCAGGAGGCGTTGCAAACGCGGCGCTCCGCCGCGCCTCTGCTCACGCTCGCAGACCAGTTCGCGCCCGAGCCCGATGCCGATCCGGCGGATCCGTACGTCACCCAGGGCTGGGGCATCGTCGACAACCTCTCGCGCCGGGCCGTGCGCTCACACCCCGACGACGCCTACGCCCATCTGATGCGGGCCCGCGCCCTGTCCAACGCAGGTCTGCGAGAGGCCGCAGTCGTCCACCTTCGGTGGTCCATCGACCGCAAGGAGGACGTGTTCGATGCCTGGCAGGCACTCGCCCAGCTCCAGCAGGACGTGCTCGCAGATCAAGCCGACCGCGATCCTCAACGGGCGCTGGGGATGCTGGCCGACGTCGAGGCGATGCACGCCCGGGCCACCGAGCTGTGGCACGACCGACCGGTCCAGCCCGGACTCCCCGAGGCCTTCTACACCGTCGCCGAAGGCCTGTATCAAAGCGGGGACGTCGTCGAGGCGACCAAGCTTCTGCAGCGCGGCATCGCGATCGAGCCCGCACCGTCGTCTCTGGACCTGCTCGGCACGATCGCTCTCAAACGTGACGAGCTGACCGCGGCCCGGAGTCACTACAAGGACCTCGAAGACCTTCCGTACGCCGACGAGCTCTCCCAACTCCTCTGGGAAGCCCGGGCGCGGCAACAGCTCGGAGAGATCGAGCTTCGAGATGGCGACGGCGCTGCCGCCACCAAACACCTTCGGGTCGCTTTGCGGCACAACAACGACCTGCTGGCCCGCGCCGCCGCGAGTCCGCGGGCTCGCTCCGAACGGTACGTCGAACGCGGGAAGATCCTGTTCACCCTCGGCGACATTCGGGCGGCGCTGACAGACTTCCGCAAGGCCGCGGAGTTGAACCCAGGCGGCGTGAAGGTCTACGCCGACCCGCTGCGGCTGATGGTCGCGCACGGGTACTACGACGAGGCGAACGAGGTCTTCCGGCGGGCCATGGCGCAACCGTCCCTCTCAGCCAACCTCAAGCTGTACTTCAGCCTGTGGGTCCGCGAGCTCGCGCTGCGACAAGGACAAGGCAGCCCCACCGAAGCGGACGCATTTCTGGCCGAGTACGAGGGCACGAAGTGGGGCGAGGCCCTGTCCGGCCATGCGCGGGGTGCGATCAGCTTCGAGGCTCTGCTCGAGGCAGCGGAGAATCGTGGAGAGCGAGCCGAGGCGTACTTCTACGAAGGCCTACAGCGCTGGCGCTCCGGCAACGCCAAAGGCGGCGCGGAGCTCATGGCCAAGGTCGTCGACAGCCAAATGATGGGCTTCTTCGAGTTCGACATGGCCCAGCGGTACCTGCGGTGGGGCGGCCCGCCGCGAGCGGCACGTGTCCCTCTGCCCGCGCAGCTCTCCCAGCAGCCCTGAGCACTGCGTCCGGGCCGTGACGGCCGCGCTCCCCCGGGCCTCCACAAAACGAAGACGCCGCCTCCGCAAAACGAAGACGCCGCCTCCGAGAACTCGGAGACGGCTTCTTTGATTGTGCTTGTTGGAGGCCTGGGCCGGATTCGAACCGGCGAATGGAGCTTTTGCAGAGCTCTGCCTTACCACTTGGCCACCAGGCCATTGGTGGGGCGCAGTGTCTACCACGGGCGGATCGAGGTGGCAACGAAAAGCGACGGCCCTGACTCACCATCAGAGACCGTCGGGTTGTTCGGCCAGCCCCCCGCGTCGCTCGCGGGACCGCGGCGGAGCTCGAGACTACAGCCCGTCGAGCGGGTCGTCCCCGCTGCCGAGGTTGATCTTCTTCTTGCGGACCTTGGTGACCGGAGCGGGATCTTCGGAACCCGCGGCGGGTTTCGAAGCCTTCGGCTTGGAGCCGTTCCGGTTCTTCTTCTTGGTCGTCTTCTTCTTGGTCGTCTCTTGCTCTTCCTCGGTCGCGGCGATCTTCGCCTCGAGGGCCTGCTTCTCGGCGAGCAGCTTGGCCCGCTCGGCGTCGCTCTTGGTCTCGCTGAGCTGCTTGTTGATGCCCGCGAGCTTCGCGTCCTGCTTCTTGCGCTCTTGCTCGAGTCGCTCGAGCGTTGCTTGGAAGCTCGCGCGGTCTGCCGCGGCCTGCTCCTCGATCTTGGCGCGCTCAGCAGCAGCGACGGCGGCTTCCTCTTCCGCTCGCTTCTGCCCGCTGTAGTACATGAAGCCAAGACCACCGAGGCCCAGGACAAGCAGCGGCACGACGAACAACGGCCACTTCGGCTTCGACTTCTGCTCGGCGAGCTTCATCTGCGCATCGATGCGCATCTGCTCCTCAGCCAAGCGTGCCTCTTGCTCAGCGCGACTGCGCGCTTCGGCCTCCGCGACACGGATCCGTTCTTCACGCTCCCGAGCCTCGCGGGCGGCCTGCTCGGTCGCGAGGCGCTCGGCCTCTTCGCGAGCCTGACGCTCAGCGATCTCGCGAGCCTGACGCTCCGCGGCTTCTTGAGCGAGCCGCTTGGCTTCGATCTCCGCCTGATGGTCTTCATGCACCTGCGCGACGCGATCCGCCTCGAGGTTCTTGAGCTCTGACAGCGCCATGAGCGCTGAGTTTTCCGAGTTCATGTCCTGGTCTCCTCCTCGTTCTACACACGGCCCAAGGCCGCCGATGTTCCCAAGTTCGTCGTGCGGACTTGGGCGCCCCGCCGGGCATCGCTAGTTTGTGCCGCACCGCCGGAAGGATTCCAACGCCCACACAGGGCGAGTCGGTCTTGGGCGAGCAACACGATTGATTCCGTTCGTAAGTCTGAACCCCCACCCCGGAGGACATCCCGACCCCGACAATCTGCCGAAATTTTGGGGCAATGACCAGCCCCTCGCTAGCGTGATCCCGATGTCCGCGCGAACCCCACGCCCCTGGCACACCGCTCTGTGGGGCGCCGCGTTCCTCCTGCTGGCCGCGACCGGCCCGGCCGCGGCCAGTCCGATTCCGCAGCGCGGCGAGCCCGCGGGCACGAAACTCTCGCAAAGCCGCGTGCTTCCCTACCCTGTAGAGCAGGTCTGGGGCGCCGCGATTCGCTACCTACGGGTCGACCGGGACTACGCAATCGTCGATCGTGACCCGGACACCGGTTACATCGTGTTCGAGATCCCGCTGGGCGAGGTCCAAGGTCGCGGCGCGCTCGAGGCCTTCTCCACCACCGACCCCTCTGGACGGGTGAGTACCCAGCTCCAGATCAGCACCGAAGCTGGTCCGACCCACCTTCCGCACACCCTGATCGAGGGCATCGCGAAGAAGGTCCGAGGCGAGCGAGGCCAAGCGCCGAGCGCACCGGCGCCGAAGCCCCCCGCGGCCCCGCCCAAGGAGCCCGACGGGCACGCCCCGAAGATGCCGGCGCCGGGCGAACCGAACCAGTTGCTGCTCGAGTAGCGGCTCTGGTACGGGCTCTTTGTGGACCGTATGTTCGATCTCCGCAGCGACACCGTCACCCAACCGACCGACGCCATGCGGAATGCCATGGCCTGCGCGCCGGTCGGCGACGATTGTTATGGGGACGACCCGAGCGTGACCGCGCTGGAGCGAGCCGTTGCACAAAGACTGGGCCGGGACGACGCGGTCTTCTTGCCTTCGGGCACCATGAGCAACCAGCTCGCGGTGCGGCTCCATGCTCAGCCAGGGCAAACGATCGCCTGCCACGAGACGGCCCACGTTCGTATCCACGAGGACGCCTCCGCGGCGGCGCTGGGCGGGATCCAACTGATGCCGCTGGGCGGTCGCACCGGCTACGACGTCGCGCAGCTCGAGGCGCTCGTGCGCGAGGAGAGCTGCGGATGGCCTCCGGTGGCCACGGCCTGGCTGGAGAACACGCTCGGAGATGCAGGCGGGGTGCCCTGGCCCTTGCAACGAGAGGGCTCCGGACTTCGCGAGGTCGCCGACTGGGCGCATGCGCACGGACGCACGGTGCACCTCGACGGCGCTCGCCTGTGGAACGCCCACATCGCCACCGGGCTCTCCCTTCCGGAGCTCGCCGCCGTCGCCGACACGGTCAGCGTCTCGATGAGCAAGGGTCTGGGAGCACCGGCGGGCTCCCTCCTGGCGGGAGACCAGGTGTGGGTCGATCGCGCCCGGGCGATGCGCCACGGCATGGGAGGCAGCATGCGCCAGTCCGGAATTCTGGCCGCTGCTGGGCTCCACGGGCTGGAGCATCATCTCGAGCGCCTCGCCGAAGACCACCGCCGCGCCGCCTCCTTGGCAGCCGCCCTCGCCGACGTTCCCGGACTGAGCGTCTCACCGCCGACGACGAATATGGTCCTCGCGGAAGTCGATGGCGTCCCCGCCGAAACGCTGTGCGCACCGCTTCGCGAGGCGGGCGTCCTGTGTCATCCGAACCGCTACGCGGAGGTCCGGTGGGTGCTCCACCTGGGGATCGACGACGGCGCACTCGAGCAGATCATCGCGACCATTCGGAGCGTCGCCGCCGATCTACCCCGTTGAGCGCTGGCGAACGGCAGACGTGAAAAAGCCCCGCCTGCCGAAGCAGCGCGGGGCTTTGTCGTTCGCAGTACCGCCGGGTCGCCTACATCGTGAACGGGTAGACCGCGCCCAACTGCGACTTCTGGAACTTCTTGAACTTCGCCTTCTTCACCGCCGCCGCAACGCAGTTGCCCAGTGGCGTGCCGTTGTGCGGGGACTGTGCCGAGGCCGAAGCCACGGTACCTGTGGCGCCCGAGATGGACAGCTTGACCTTCACTTTGGTGCCTTTCGACGCGCTGTGCTTGCCACCGCAAGCCTTGGCGGCCGACTTGTACGGGGCCACGCCGGCGCGAATGTCGGAGCTGGTGAGCGTGGCGGGCAAGTTGGAGTCCGCGGCGGGTTTGTTGCCACCACCGGAGGGCTTCTTGCTGCCGCCCTTCTTGCACTTGCTGGGGTCGAGGATGCAGTCGACGCTGACGTCGCCCTTCTTGCCACCGGCCGGCTTCTTGGCGGTGCTCTTGGGTGGCGGGTCATCAAACCCAGACAGCGGATCTTTGCTGGTCGGCTTCTTGGTGCCGCCCTTCTTGCCCTTGGTCTTGCGAGGCTTCTTGCCGGACCCAGCGCCCGCCATGCCAGCGTCCGCATCAGCATCCGCTGCGGTCTCCTCACCTTCGGGGTCGTCTTTGTCCTCGTCCTTGTCTTTGTCCTCGTCTTTGTCTTTGTCCTCGTCTTTGTCCTCGTCCTTATCCTCGTCCTTGTCCTTGTCGGCAACGGACGGCGCGGCTCCGGGGACCTCTTTGACGATGACCTGAGGCTGCTGCTCGGGCTTGAGCAGGATGTATGCCGCCAGCCCGCCCAGGGCGAGGATCAGCAACACCATGAGGATGTAGATCGGCGCGTTGGAGCGCTGCGGCGGCGGCGGAGCGGCGGCCGCAGCGGCAGCGGCAGGCTCCGGCACCGGCGAGACGACCAGCGGCGCGGCTGCAAGGCCGCCGAGGCCACTGCCGCCAAAGCTTGGCAGCGCGGCGTCGTCGGCCGCGGGTGCGGCCGACGATGCGGCGGACTGCTGCTCGTTACCCACCATCGAGCCGAGCGCACGGATGTCGATCAGTCCGGACCCTTCGGAACCGGGTGCAGCGGTGGCCAAGCCCTTGGTTCCGACCTGTTGGTTGGAGCCCGCGGTCGGCTTGTTCTGCTGTGCCTGCGCAGCGCCCGGGGACGCCAGTGCCTGCAACGAATCGAGCGAGAATAAGACGGAGTTCTCGTTGCGCTGACCGGTCAGGTTGGAGACGCGCGGCGAAGCCTGCCCAGGGTCGTGGGCGGGGGCAGCAGCGGCAACCGCAGCCGTGGCCGCAGCCGCAGCACCCGCGGCGTAGTCTTCCTGGTTCGCGTTTGCGAACGGGTCATCGTCATCTTGCTGCTGGCCGTAGCCGTCGTCGTATCCACCACCAGCGGCACCGGGGTCCTGCTCATGCCCCGCATGGACACCATCGGGCAGGTCCGCGAAGGACGGGACATCCCCCAGAGGGATCCAGTCTTCGAAGCCTTCCTGCCAAACCGCAGTGTCCTTGTCGATCTCGCCAGCGCTGTATCGAGCGCGTACGTCATCTTCGGCAAGGGGGCCGACCGTCTCGCCGTTGATGGCGAGGTGCCACCCGGGAGCGCCTTGGTCGGCGTCAGCATCATCACCACCATCGGCGGCATCAGCGGCGACGCCCTTGTCCCGAACGATGATGACGTTGCTGCACTTTTTGCAGCGGATCTTGAAGGTTTTCCCGCGGACCTTCTCATCCGCGATGGAATACTTCGCAGCACACTTGTCGCATTCGATCTTCATTCGGGGGTCTTCCGCCGGGAGAGTGGCCGCGCTGGCGCCGGTCTCCGCTGTCCGTTCAGGGTTTTGCTTGCAACTTCCGAGGGTTCCAAGCGTGGGCAGTATACGTGCAGCCTCACGTCACACACAACCGCGCAGCCGCGCAGGTAGCCGGCCTCCGCACCCACCTTTGTGTTCACTGTGTGCATGGGGAGAACCGGGCAAGTCCTCACCCATCCGGGGCTGGGTGCGAGGGCTCAGCCTTGGAACGCTTCGCTCAGCGCGATGGTCTCTTCGCGACCAGGGCCGACCGAAGCCAGCACCACCGGCACGCCGACCGCATCGCTGATTCGGTCGAGGTAGGCCCGGACCGGCGCGGGAATCTCGTCCCGGGTGCGAGCAGCGCGAAGTTTCGGACCCACCGAGGGATCGTCCCACCCGGTCACGGTCTCCAGAACGGGGCGCGCCAACGCGAGATCGTCCTTGCCTGGGCTCCGGCCGTCCTCGTAGGCGGTGCAGAGCTGGATGCGCGGCAGCTCTGCGAGCACATCGAGCTTGGTGACACACAGTCCCGACATGCCGTTGATCCGCGCCGCATACCGGAGCGCCGGGAGGTCGAGCCAACCGCAATCGCGCGGCCGGCCGGTCGTGGCGCCGAATTCCTTGCCCGCCTTGCGCAGGCCGTTGCCCTCGGCCCCCTCCACACGGGTGGGGAACGGACCGGCCCCGACGCGGGTGGTGTAGGCCTTGGAGATTCCCCAGACCTCGTCGATCTGCGTCGGGCCAACGCCGATTCCTGTGCACACACCGCCGGCGATCGCGTTGGACGATGTGACGAACGGGTACGTCCCGTGGTCGACATCGAGCATCGCACCTTGGGCGCCTTCGAACAGGACGCGCTTGCCGGCGTCGATGCTCTCCTGACAGACCTCCCCGACATCCGCGACCATCGGCTCGAGCCAACGCGCCCAGCTCGCCGCATCGGCGAGCAAACGGTCGACGTCCACGCGATGGTCATGCCCCAAGCGTTCGAACTCGGGGTCGACGACAGCCTTGCATTGCAACAGGCGGTCACGAAGCCGGCTGGCGTCGAACAGGTCGCGCACACGAATGCCACGACGGCCCGCCTTGGCTTCGTAGGCTGGCCCAACGCCGCGCCGTGTGGTGCCGATCTGGTTGTCGTGCGTACTGGCCCGGTCCTCCCGGAGCCCGTCGAGCGCACGGTGAAAGTCGAAGATCAGGTGCGCGCCAAGAGACACGCGGAGCTCGTTGTTCTGAAGCAGACCGAGCGCCTGCAAGCCCTCGACCTCTTCTCGGAACACGGCCGGGTCGATGACCATGCCTGAGCCGAGCGCACAGATCGTGCCCGGGTACGTGCAGCCCGAAGGCACCAAGTGCGTGATGATCTGCTGGCCTTCAACGACGAGGGTGTGCCCCGCGTTGTTGCCCCCTGCAAACCGAGCCACCACGTTGGCCTTCGAGGCGAGCACGTCGACAACCTTGCCTTTGCCCTCGTCTCCCCACTGAGCTCCCACTACAACCAAAGTCGGCATCGTTTGTTCTCTCTACTCTCGGGTCCAATTGGATGGGGTGTCTTGTGCTCGGCGGAACCGTACAACCGCCATGCCGCCCGCTTCGTCGGGCTGAAAATACGTGAGTGCGCCCGCGCCGGCGTCCCTCGCAACGGCTTGGGCATCCAGCAGGGATAGGCTGTCCTGAATCCACGCGGGCTCCCCTGCCCCCCGGGCGGTGGCGGCGACGCGCGAGGCCTCGATGCGGGCGGTGGGCTCGCAGTCCGGGTGCAGGGCGATGAGCCGACCCGACCGACCGCCGGGCGTGGGTCCCCGGTCACCGAGTGCTTGCTGCAGCGCGTCCAGGTCCAGCGCAAACCCGGTCGCGGGTGCAGCCGCACCGAAGCGACCGACCAAGTCGTCATAGCGGCCGCCGCGAAGCACCGGTGCGGCGACACCTGGCGCCCAGGCCCGGAGCCGGGTGCCAGTGTAGTAGTCAAACCCGCGAACTTCGCCGAGGTCGACGTCCAGGATGTCGGCGGCGTCGGGGGACGCCGCGTGCACATGCTCTACGATCGCCCGGAGCGTCTGCAGTCCATCGGCAGCGCCTCGGCCCGCCCCGAGGTCGGCCCCGAGGTCGGCGATCCGATCGATCACCTCGGGCCGTCCGTATGCGTCGCACAGAGACCCAACGGCAACGGCTTGGCGCGGAGCAATGCCTTTTCCGACAAGCAACGCTTCGAGGCCCCCTCGGTCTTTTCGCGCCAATCGTGCCTCCACGGCTCGCCGGTCGTCGGGCTCCAGCCCCAGCCCATCCAACACGCGATGCGCGATGCCCCGATGGGACATGTCGAAACGAAACCCGGTGAGTCCGACCCGCTTCAGAGCCGCGTGGGCAAGCGCGACGAGTTCGGCATCGGCAGCTGGACTCGCGTCCCCGACGAACTCGACACCAATCTGGTGCTGTTCCGTCTTCTCGCGCGCATCCGCGGGCTGACGGACCACGTCTGCGGTGTAGGCCAGGCGCAGGACCGCATCCGCGGGCCAGGTCGTGCCGCGGTGGTGCGCGACCATCCGGGCGATCTGCGGCGTGACGTCCGAGCGCAGCGCGACGACCTGTGATGCCGGCCCCGAGACGAACCGGACCACGTGGGCGCGGTCGGCCTCGGACAGACCTGCCGCGAGGACCTCATAGCGCTCCACCATCGGTGTGACGACCTGTCGGTACCCCCACCCGACAAAGGAGTCGAGCAAGGCGTCGACCAACGCCCGGCGACGCGCTGCCGCGGGGGGCAGCAGGTCGACGCCGTCGTCGGTACCGTGAAGGCCGCGCATCTGCCGACTAGCCCTCGTTGTCCTGGGCGAGGTCGTAGAAGACCAGGCCGTTGGGGATCTTCGGGAAGAAGAAGGTGCTCTTCTGTGGCATCACCTCGCCGCTGTCGCAGACGGCCATGACGTCTTTGACCGGGGTCGCGTTCATGAAGCAGACCAACTGAGTCTTGTCGTCCCCGGAACGCGCAACCTCGATCGACTTCTCGTAGGACTTGAAGTAGCGCAGGTTGGTCTTGGCAGCCTGAGCTTCCTTCGTGATGCCCAAGACCCGCTCGAGCACGAGTTCGTGCAACAGGGCGACATCGAGGTGCTGAAGTGCAGCCGCGACATCGCCAAGGCCTGCCGCCGCAGGGTCGAAGTCGGCCCGAAGCGTGAGCACGGTAAGCTGCCCCGAGCCCGGAACAGTGAGACCAAACGCTGCCCTGTCCTTGCCCGCCGCGGACATGCGGGTCCGCATCGTTTCGGTATCGGCAGGAAGCGCCTCGGTGACCACGTCGAAGAAGGGCTTGGCCTGCGCCACGACTGCGTCCAGGTCGACGTTCGCAAGCCCGTGCACCAATCGGTGCGTGGGAAGAACGACGAGACCGGGGTCATCGAGGTTACTCAGGTAGATCATGCCGTAGGCCGCCGAGGGGTGGCCGCGTCCCTCGAGTTCGTCTCGGAAGGCACACATCGTCTCGTAGCGGTGGTGACCGTCGGCGATGTAGATCGACTTGTCGGCGAGCACGCCTTGGAGCTTCTCGATTGCCGTCGCGTCGTCGACCTTCCAGAGCTTGTGGTCCACGCCGTCGAAGTCCGCGGTGAGTACGGGCTCCCCTTTGGCCGGCTCGACGGCGCTCTCCCAGCCCTTGTTCGGGTCGGAGAACATGCCGAACACCAGCTCGAGGTGCGCGTCGCAGGCACGCATGAGCTTGAGCCGATCCATCTTGGGTCCGCTGAGCGTGCGCTCGTGCGCCAGCACGGGGCCGTTGCCGAAGCGAGTCAGCTCGACCAGCGCGACGAGACCCTTGCGGGTGTAGGTGGTACCGAGCGCTTCGAAGGTCTGGTGGTAGACGTAGACACCGGGCTCTTCGTCCCGCGTCATCGCCTCGGAGACGATCGAGCGGAATGCCGAAGCGCCACGCGCGTACTTCTCGTCGCCCTCCCCCTCGGGGAGAATGAACCGCATCGCGTTGTGCTCGCTGCGGGCCACGAGTTCCGCCCGTCCCTGCGCGTCGACGACGTCGTAGGGAGGCGCCATCACCGGCGTTGCCGAAGCTCCAGCTTCGAGCGTGTAACGCAGGCCGCGGAAGGGACGAATCTTCGCCATGGCGCGCTCTATACCACCGTCGCTCGGCGTCCGATATCCCGTCGAAACTGCATGCCGTCGAAGTGGATGGCCCCAACAGCCGCGTACGCGTTGCGCAGCGCATCCGTGAGGACACCGGCCGTCGCACAGACCCCGAGCACCCGACCCCCCGCGGTTTCACAGCCGCCATCCGCCGACTCCCGCGTACCCGCATGGAACACCGTCACACCGCGAACGACGTCCGCGTCGGCCAACCCCGAGATGGTGTCCCCTTTGTGAGACGACGCCGGGTAGCCCGCCGAGGCGAGCACGACGCTCGCGGCTGGAGCTCCCGTGAGCCTGCCCTCGCGCAGCGTGCCGGTCACCGCCGCTTGCAACGTCTCTCCCAACGGGTGCTGTAGACCGAGCATCAGCGGCTGAGCCTCCGGGTCCCCGAACCGCACGTTGTACTCGATGACCCACGGGTCTCCCGCCCCGTCGATCATCAACCCGACAAACAGCACCCCGACAAACGGCCGTCCCTCGCTGCGCAACCCCTCGAGGGTCGGACGAACGATCCTCGCCATCGTCTTGTCGTGCACCGCCTCGGTGAAGACCGGGGCCGGCACGTACGCGCCCATGCCTCCGGTGTTTGGCCCGGTGTCATTCTCCCCGATGCGCTTGTGGTCCTGCGCCGGAAGCATTGTCGCGGCATGCGTCCCGTCGGAGATCACGAAGAAGCTGACCTCCTGCCCTTCGAGGCGCTGTTCGAGCACCACGGTCGCCCCGGCATCCCCGAAGGCTCCGCCCTCGAGGCAGTCCCGCAGCGCAGCATCGGCCTCGTCGTAGCTCTGCGCCACCGTCACGCCTTTGCCCGCCGCGAGGCCATCTGCCTTGACAACCGGAGGCACCGCGAACGTCCGCACCGCCGCCAAGCCATCTTCCAAGGACGACACGGTCACGTGCCGGGCGGTGGGAATGCCGTGCGTCGCCATGAACGACTTCGACTCGGCCTTGCTGGCTTCGAGTCGGGCCGCGGCCGCCGAGGGGCCAAACACATCGAGACCCGCCTCCCGCATCGTGTCCGCGATCCCGTCGACCAACGGCTGCTCAGGACCCACCACCACCACGTCGGCGCTCAACTCCTTGGCGAGTTCGACCAGCGCAGCGTGGTCTCCGACCCCGTGCGGGTGGTTGGTGCCGACGGTCCCGAGCCCGGGGTTGCCCGGCGCCGCGTGGACCTCGTGCCCTTCGTGATGCAGCCGCCAGCCGATCGCGTGTTCTCGGCCGCCACCACCAATGATGAGAAATTTCGCCATGGATAGTTTCTCGTGCCGGCTGTGTTGTCGCGGGGGGTCTCGCTCTTAGTGTCGGAAGTGCCGTTCGCCGGTCATGATCATCGCAATGCCGTGCTCGTCGGCGGCCGCAATGACCTCGGCATCTCGCTTGGAACCCCCGGGCTGCACAACCGCGGTCACACCCGCTGCAGCAGCCGCGTCGACCCCATCGCGGAACGGAAAGAATCCGTCGGAGGCCAGGACGCTGCCCTGCGCCCGAGCGGCTGCCCGGGAGACGGCCCCTCGAGCGGCCTCGACGCGCGAGGTCTGCCCGCCGCCGATGCCCACCGTCGCGCTATCCTTGGCCAGCACGATGGCGTTGCTGCGCACGTGTTTTGCCACGCGCCAGGCGACCTCGAGCGAGGCCATCTCGACCGCGCTCGGAGCTCGTTGGGTCGCCACCTTGGCATCCGTCGGTGCAACCCCGAGACGGTCTTCTCGCTGGACGAGGAGCCCGCCAAACACCGTGCGCACCTTCAGCGGCGGGACCGCGCCGCCGGTGTCGAACATCCCGGGAAGCTCGAGCACCCGCAGGTTCTTCTTCGCCTTGAGGACTTCCAGCGCCTCGCCTGAGAACGCCGGTGCGATGACGACTTCGATGAACGTCTCCACGACCTTCGCAGCGGTCGCAGCGTCCATCGTCTCGGTCAGCGACACGATGCCGCCAAACGCACTCTCGGCGTCAGCCTCTCGTGCGGCCTCGTAGACCTCCGCGAGGGTTTGGGAGCCGTGAGCGATGGCCGCTCCGCACGGCGTGGCGTGCTTGAACACCGCCGCCGCCCGCCCTAGAGGCTGCAGGTCGCGGATGATGTCGATCGCCGCGTCGACGTCCAACAGGTTGTTGTACGAGAGCGCCTTGCCTTGATGCACGCGGGCGTCAGCGATGCCGGGCCGGCTGTCCGACCCTGGCGTCGCGACAAACGCCGCCGACTGGTGCGGGTTCTCGCCGTAGCGCAGCTGGCCCTGCACGAGGCGGGGGCCGTCCGCCTCGGCGGCCTCGCCCAGGACGGGCTGCTCCCCTCCAACAAACACCATGCTTGGTACGCCCCCCGCCTCCATGGGCGTCCCCGCGTCGTCGTGGCGCGCAAGATACTGGGCGATCGCAGCGTCGTAGGCCGCGGTGTGTCCAAAGGCTTTGCGGCTCAGTGCCCGCCGAACCGAATCGGGCACCGTCCCCTCGTGCTCCCCGAGAGCCGCGCCCAGCCGCGCATAGTCATCCGGGTCCACGACCACCGTGACCCGCGGCCAGTTCTTCGCCGAGGCGCGCACCATGGTGGGCCCGCCGATGTCGATGTTCTCGATCGCCGTCTCGAAGCTGCAGTCCGGCTTCGCGATGACCTGGGTGAACGGGTAGAGGTTCACCACGACCAAGTCGATGGGTGGGATGTCGTGCTCTTGTGCTTCGGCGGTGTGCTCCGGCGTTGGCAGAGCCAAGATGCCGCCATGGATCTTGGGGTGCAGCGTCTTGACACGTCCGCCCAGCACCTCCGGTGACCCCGTGTAGTCGCTGACCTTGACCGCCGCGACGCCGAGCTCGGTCAACGCTTTGTAGGTGCCGCCGGTCGAGAGCACCTCGATTTTGTGATCGACCAAGACCTCGGCCAGGGTTGCGAGGTTGCGCTTGTCGGAGACACTGACGAGGGCTCGACGGATCCGGGTGGCCACGGCGCTGGAAATACGCCCTGGGCACCGGCCGGTCAACCTCGCGCGACTCGCCCGAGTGAGCGGCGCAGCCGCGTTCCGCGACACGGATGTTTTGTCGCATCCATGTCACAGTCCGGCCACGGGACGTTCACGTCCGGGGGGGGGGGATGCCCGACTACTCGGCCGTACGAGCCAGGTACCCGAGCAGTTCTTCGCCGCCGGCTTCCTTGAGCTTCATCAATCCGCGCACCTCAACCTGGCGAATCCGCTCGCGGGTCAGGTTGAGAATCTCGCCAACCTCTTCGAGCGTGATGCCGCCTTGCTCGGCGACGTCCAGCGCACAGCTGTTGCCGAGTTCCCAGACTTCGCGGTCCGGGAAGTTCACTTTGATGCTTCCCGTTGCCGGGTTCACGTCGATGTAGAGGTGGTACTTGCACGAGACGTACGGGCACGGGCGCGCGACGTTCGAACACTCGCCGCGGGCGCTTGGACGCCAGTAGCTACGCTCGGGGTAGAGCAGCGCGCCGATGCGGAGCTCTTCCTTGGTCAGGCGCTTCATCGCGATCGTCTTGGCGCGGCTACGCCGGACAATCGGCCTCGGATCACCGCTGGGCACGGCGTCGTCGTGGATTTCGGTTTCGGGAGGGGTCGCGGTCGGTTCGTACTTGAGCATGAGAGAGTCCTGATGCGAGGCCGGGGAGCAGACCTCGGGCACAGAGAGAGGTTGAGAAGGAGCAGGAGTGGGTCCACGGCGGACCCGGGGAATTCTTCAGAGCAGCTCGGTGGGGCTGGCTGCCCCTCCGCCACGCGGACGGCTCGTTTGAGCCGAGGAGACGAGCAGCTTTTCGAGGCGCAGGACGCCTTCGAGCAGTTTTTCGGCGGTGTCGCGAACCGTGGAGAGTTCGCCGCCAAGTCGCGTCCGTAGACGGTTGGGAGGCTGTTCTCCGACCTTCTTCTCGAACAGCTTGAGCAGCTCCGAGAGCGCCTCATCGAGGGTCTCGATGTTGTCCTTGAAGGTGAGGAAGCGGGACTGGATCTCCTCGATCGTGTACCGCTCCGCCATCAACCGTTTGATCGTGTTGATGCGACGGACCGCGCGAGTCGGGTACACCCCGCGGCTGCCAAGGTTTTTTCCCTTGCGTCCGACCCGGCGCGAGCGAGGGACGAGCCCGAGCTGCACGTACTTGCGCAGCGTCGCTTCGCTGAACTTGATCTGCGCGCCAGAGAACGCACCGACCAACTCGGCGGAGGTCAGTCCGTCGGGATGGGCCGCTTCAATTTCGCGGACCTGCGTCTCGGTCAGAGCGAGGGACATCGACGTGGGGGGGAGCGGAGGAGAGAGAGCGCCGGTGGTGTGGCGCGGAGAAGAACAGAGGGGGGCTGAATGGGGAGCCTCCCATTCGCGAAGTCGCACGAGCGTAATCCCGTCGCGACCTCTTCTTTACTGTATTCCATTCAATGTAATTGAGGAAGCACTTTCCACTGCGTAGGCTCAACTTTTTATCATATTACCGCTGTCACAAGTTTCAGTATGAGCATCTGACACATGGACGTACGTGCGGCTCGCCTCGACAATTCGCGACCGCGAACGCTGCTCCCCAGGGGGGCTCAAGCGGCTCTAGACCTCCGAATTCGCGGAAACAGGCCCGCGCTGTTGCGCGCTTGCGCTCGCCGGCCGGTGTCAGAACGGAACACGACTCCGATGCAAGCTTTCGCGCGAGCCCGCCCGCGCCCGGGCTTCGATCGGGATTCGCGTGACGCGAAAATGGCTCGAGCGAGGCTTGATACCCTGCGCGCTCCGGTCGTCTCTTACCTGCGACCGACGCGCTCTCGTGCCGGACCCCAACCCGAATTCCACGGAAGCTTCGAATCCCCGTCAGCGCATCCTGACGATGCTGACCTTGATCATCGCCGGCGAGGCGACGTTCGGGCTCCCGTTCATCGTCATTCGCGTGTTCCGCCCGACCCTTCTGGATGTCTTCGGGATCACGAACCTCCAGCTGGGCTCGGCGTTCGCGCTGTATGGCTTGCTCGCGATGGCCGCGTACTTGCCCGGGGGCCCGCTGGCCGACCGGTACTCGGCGCGAAAGCTGATGACCATCGCCCTGTTGGGAACCGCGGTGGGCGGCGTGGTCTACTTCCAGATCCCCTCGGCCGGAACGCTGACGCTGCTGTTCGGCTATTGGGGCATCACGACGATCCTTGCTGTTCTGGTCCCCGCTCATTCGGGCCACCCGGAGCTGGGGCGGCACCGATGCCCAGGGACGCGCGTTTGGCATCCTCGACGGAGGCCGGGGCCTGTTCGCGGCGGTCCTCGGATCGGCCACGGTTGCGCTGTTCTCGGCGCTGATGCCCGACGACATCGCGAAGGCGACCCTCGAAGAGCGCGCTGCTGCACTCCAGGCGGTCATCGCCACGTTCACCATCTTCACCGTGCTCGCAGCCACGTTGGTCTGGTTCGTCCTGCCGGACACGCCCCGCCAAGACTCCGGGCCCCGCGGATCATCGAAAGAGGTCTGGGCCAACGTGATGAAGGTGGCCCGCAACCGCGCGGTGTGGCTGCAGATGCTCATCGTGCTGACGGCGTACTGCGGATACAAGGCGCTCGACGACTACAGCCTGTACGCCCGAGATGCGTTCGGGTTCGATGATGTACAGGCCGCTCAGGTCGGCACGATCGCCCTGTGGGTTCGCCCCGTGGCTCCGATCATCGCCGGGCTCATTGGCGACCGGGTTGGCGTCTCACGGACGGTGCTGGTCTGCTTTGGAATCTCCACGGTTGCGTTCGCCGCAATGGGTGTGGGGATGGCTGAGCTCGGCCTTCCGACGATGCTGTTCCTGATGGTCGTCAGCAGCGCGACCGTCGTATTCGGATTGCGCGGCTTGTACTTCGCGCTGTTCCGCGCGGCGAAGGTCGAGCCAGCGCTCACCGGGACCGCCGCGGGCATCATCTCGGTGCTCGGCTACACTCCGGACATCTTCATCGGTCCCCTCAACGGCGTCCTCACGGACTCGTTCTCCGGAGGCGCTGGCCACGAATACTTCTACGCCACCGTGGCCGCGTTCATGGCGATCGGCTGGCTCTGCGCGTGGCTGTTTCAGCGCGAGGCGGCGCGGAGCTGAGCCCTGCGCCTATTCGAGCCGCGCCCCGGAGGACGTGATGCGGATCGTCGACTTGCCGCCGGCCTCGAGTGTGACGGGCTTGCTCTGCACGTACGGCCGATCCCGGCTGGGGCGCCACATGATCGAATGCTTGCCGATGGTGAGCTCGATTCGACGCATCGGCTCGAGGACCAGCTCGGAACCACCGTCGATCTTCACGTAGGCAACGGTCAGCGGCTTCCTGAGCTTGAGCGACACCTTCATCTTCGGCAGCGCCTTGGATGGCAGCGGCTTGGCAGACTTGTCCGCAGCCGGCTTGGAGCCCCCCTTCCCCGACTTGTTCCCCTTGGACCGGTTCCGGCGCGAAGACTTGGGTTCTGGCTCGGGTTCTGGCTCGGGTTCTGGCTCGGGTTCTGGCTCGGGTTCTGGCTCGGGTTCCGGCTCGGCAACAGGGGCACCGTCCGAGGAATCCTCAGGCTCCAGATCGGGATCGGGGGGGGCGTCCCCGGCGGCAGCTTCGGCCTCGGGCTCCGCGCCGATCTCGAGCGGGCTCGCATCCTCGCCCGCCACGGGCTCGCCGGCCTCATTCGCGCTGGGCTCGGGAGGGTCCGAGGTCGGCGTTTCGGCGAGCTCGGCCGCGGCGACCTCCGTCTTGGGCGAAGCTCCTTTGTCCTCTTTGAGCGCAAGCGCAACGCCGACAGCACCCGCCGCGCACAACAGTCCAGCACCGACACCGAGCAGCAATGCCGAGGTGCCCTTCTTGCTGGGGACGACGAACGCCTGCGAGGCCGCGGTCGCAACCCCGAGAGGGATTCCGGGGTCGGTCCCAGCTCCGGGCATCGAGGCGGACATCTCGGGGGAGGTCGCGCCGGTTTGCCGAGTGTTGGTGGCGGCGGTCGGCGGCGCGGTGTCGGCCATCGCGTCGACGGTGGCGCGGGAGACCGCCTGCATGTGAATGCCCGAGCGCGGCGTGTTCACGCCCATGTACCCACGGACCAACCGGCCCAACTCTCCCGCGGCGCTGCGATACCCCGGCCACGCCTCGAGCTGTTCGAGGGCGAGGTCGGAGGACTGCACCCGCTTGTGTTCGTCGGGGTCGAGCATGGCAGCCCGCAGCGCCAGTACCTCGGGCGGCATGCCCTCGCGCTGAAGCGGCGGGGTGTGTCCTCCGAGGATCTGGTTGTACAGCTGCATCTCGTCGGCGCCGTCGCGATACTTCGCGCCCTCGAGAAGCTCGTGAAAAATGGCGCCCGCGCCGTAGATGTCGACCGTCGGTGCTTTGGAGCTACCGCCGAGGTGCTCCGGCGCCATGTAGCGAAGCTTGCCCTTGATGTGCACGCCGGAGGTTTCCTCCTGGGCGAGCCGAGCCACACCAAAGTCGAGGACCTTTACCTCGCCCGAGACGCTGACGAGCACGTTCTGCGGCGAGATGTCCCGGTGGACAACCGTGATCTGTCGGCCCTCGTGATAGAGGTTGTGGGCATAGGCGAGCCCCTTGAGGACCTCGCCGATGACAAACCCCGCCAGGGACAGCGAAGGAAGCTTTCCCTCGGTGCGCATGTGGGCGAGGAGCTGGGACAGGTTCATCCCGTCGACCCACTCCATCACCATGTACAGACGCCCGTCGTCCTCGCCGGCGTCGAACACCTGGATGACGTTGCTGTGGGACAGCATCATCGAGAGCCGTGCCTCCGAGAGGAACATCTCGCGGTGGCGCTCGCTGTTGGTCTTGGACGGGATGATGAACTTGACCGCGACCGATTTGGTCGCGCCCCCGACACCCTGACGGCGGCCCATCCAGACCTCCGCCATGCCCCCGGCGCCGATACGGCGCACGAGTTCGTAGTCTCCAACCCTCGGTATCACCCGAATGCGAGCGTGACGGGATGTGCGGTCCCCGTCAAGGCCGCTGCCCGACCAGGGACAGGCCGGCGGCAAGACGTCGCGCTCTTACAGAAGCGTGCGGGCAGGACCCAGAAGAAGGCGCCAGGCGACGGGGTCGTAGCGTTCGGGGCCCTGGTACTTGAACGTCTTCTTCTCGTGCTGCCACACCGGCCCAGAGTCCTGGCAGCCATGGAACCGATCCGCCCGTGTGCAGTAGACCCGGACGTGAAAGTGGTCGTCATGCGGCGCCGAGTCCCCAGGCTGCCGCATGATCGTCCGGGCGTAGTCGACCAGCCACCGAGGGCGCTTGTGACGACGGGCCCACTGCAGCAGGTGGGCTTTGATGTCGTCGCTGACGAAGATCCACTGCACCCGAACGGAGCCGTCGGTGAGCAGGGCCTCGACGAGCTGCCAATTCCGACGCGCATCGAACAACCGCGACTCCCAATCGGAGTCTTCGTAGGGGCTCTTGTCGTTGGCGACCGGCTTGCCCTTGCGGTCAAACTTGACCATTCCCTCTTGAAGCGGCGCCATCGGACGCCCCTTCTCGTCCCGGGTGTAGAACAGCAGGTCGACGTCCCGGCCCGCGTGATGCGAGCTGTGCCAGGCCGAGCGGCCACCGGTCTTTCGCGAGAAATCCGCCACTCCTAAAACCGCGCGGCGATCGTGGCTGCGCACCCGGCCAGCCGCGCGTTGTACGGCGGCGATCAACTCACCCGTCGCATAGTGAAAGCCACGGCGCTTCCACCGCGGGGGTACCCGCCACCCTTTGCCCGTGATCGGCATCCGCTCCGGGTTGCGAATCCGCCCGCGGTTGACCGTCCCCGTCGACACGCTACCGAGGTCTGTGAACAGGTTTGGCCCCGCACAGCCAAAAGCGGCAAACGCGAACAAGGCCAGACATGCTGCGATCGGTCGACTCCGCACGGGTGCTTTCGATTCTAGCAGCCGATCGGGGAGACCCCGCGAGACTCGCCGATTTGGAGACGTCGGTCCCCAGCCGTTATGCTGCCCAGTCCGTGGATGGGATTGGCTTGCTTCGTGGATTTGGGCTTTGTTTGTGTCTCTCGGGCTGCAGTGCCGGCGTAGAGGGCGCTGCGACGTTTACGTTCTCGCCGCCGGACGTCGAGGTCGGCGACACGACCGGCGAAGGCCCAGAGGATGACTCGACGGACCCGAGCGCTGGCTCCGGCGGCGTCTCGGATTCCGCATCGCCCACCACCGGACTCGAGGAGACGACCGGCGACGAGTCGACGACGCTCCCCGACCCGACCACGGATAGCGACGCCCCGTCGACCACGGGTGCACCGGGGGAATGCGATCCGGGAGAGACCCGCAGTTGCTACACCGGTCCGGACGGAACCGCCGATGTCGGCGCGTGCTCCAGCGGCACCGAGGCATGCGGCGACGACACGATGTGGACCGGGACCTGCGACGGTGAAGTCCTCCCAGGCGCCGAGAACTGCGACGGTGAAGACAACGACTGCGACGGCGCGAGCGACAACGACAACCCCGACGGCGGAGACGCGTGCAACACCGGCCTCGCCGGCCCCTGCCAACCGGGCGTGTTGACCTGTGTCAACGGAGCCCTGGTGTGCGACGGCGACGTGAATCCGGCCGCGAGCGAAACCTGCGGCAACAACATCGATGACGACTGCAGCGGCGCGGTCGACGACGGTTGCAGTTGCGACCCCGGAAACCCTGGCCTCGATTGTGCCGCGGGCGAGTCGTGCACCCCCAGCGTCTCTGGGGACACGAGCTGTGCGGGTCCCGTCGGCCTGGGCGGCCAGTACACGACCTGCGTCGACAACACGGCCTGTGCGCCGGGTTACACCCTGCGTCGACACCGGGGTCGGCACCGCCTACTGCATGGAGTGGTGCACGTCCTTCCTCGACTGCCCGGCGGCACTCGACGACTGCGTGTCGCTCAGCCCCATGGTGTACGCCGACCTTCAAGAGTGGGGCGTCTGCTACGACGGCCTGGGCTGACCGACTCGTCATTCAGGCCGGCGCTCAACATCCCGCCAGCCGCACGCAACCACGAAAAAAGAGCGTGCCCCCAGGGGACACGCTCTTTTTTGTGGGTCGAAGAAGACCGGAGGGTCTAGTTTTTCTCTTCGAACTCGGCGTCGATGACTTCGCCGTCGTCGCCACCTTCGCCATCGGCGGGAGGCGCCCCGTCCGGTCCAGCGGCTCCGGCTTCGCCGGCAGCACCTTCGGCACCGGGCTCGCCTTCGGCACCGGGCTGCCCGCCCTGCCCATACATGGCTTCGGCCAGCTTGTGCGATGCAGCGGTCAGGGTCTCCTTGGCCGCGGAGACACGATCAGCGTCCTCGCTCTCCAAAGCCTCCTTGGCCCCCGTGATTGCGCCTTCGACCTCGGTCTTGGCATCGTCCGGAAGGTTCTCCCCGTTCTCGGAGATGAGCTTCTCGGTCTGCAGGACCATCGCCTCGAGCGCGTTGCGCTCCTCGACGGACTCCTTGCGCTTCTTGTCGTCCTCCTCGAACTTCTCGGCGTCGTCGACCATGTCTTGAATCTGGTCTTCCGAGAGGCCGGAGCTCGCGGTGATTTGGATCTTCTGCTCCTTGCCGGTGCCCTTGTCCGTCGCGGATACGTTCACGATGCCGTTGGCATCGATGTCGAACGTGACCTCGACCTGAGGGACGCCGCGAGGAGCCGCAGGAATACCGACCAGGCTGAACTTGCCCAGGGTGCGGTTGTCCCCAGCCATCGAGCGCTCGCCCTGACACACGTGTACCTCCACCGAGCTCTGGTTGTCGGCGGCCGTCGTGAACGTCTCCGACTTGCGGGTGGGGATGGTCGTGTTGCGGGGGATGAGCGGCGTCATCACGCCGCCGAGGGTCTCAATACCCAAGGAGAGCGGAGTGACGTCGACCAGGACGATGTCCTGCACGTCGCCCGAGAGCACACCGGCCTGAACCGCTGCGCCCAGACCCACGACCTCGTCGGGGTTGACGCCTTTGCCCGGCTCGCGTCCAAAGAACTCGGAAACGGCCTTTTGGACCATCGGAATCCGGGTGGATCCGCCAACGAGGAGGACCTCGTCGATGCCCTTGATGTCCTTCTTGGCGTCGGCAAGAGCCTTCTTGCAGGGGCCGAGGCTACGCTGGACCAGGTCGCTGATCATGTCCTCGAACTTGGCGCGCGAGAGCTTGATCTGCATGTGCTTGGGGCCCGACGCATCTGCCGTGAGGAACGGCAGGTTGATGTCGGTCTCCGGGGCACCGGAAAGCTCGATCTTGGCTTTCTCGGCCGCGTCCTTGAGGCGCTGCATGACCAGCTTGTCCGCGGACACGTCGATGCCGGTGTCCTTTTTGAACTCCTCGAGCAGCCAATCCATGATGACGATGTCGATGTCGTCACCACCCAGGGCGGTGTCGCCGTTGGTCGAGATGACCTCGACAACGTTCTCCGCGACCTCGAGGATCGAGATGTCGAAGGTTCCGCCACCGAGGTCGTAGACCGCGACGACTTTCTCTTCTTCGGTGCCCTTGGACAGGCCGTACGCCAGCGCCGCCGCGGTGGGCTCGTTGACGATCCGCTTGACCTCGAGCCCCGCGATGCGTCCGGCGTCTTTGGTCGCCTGACGCTGGGAGTCGTTGAAGTAGGCCGGAACCGTGATGACGGCTTCGTTGACCGGCTCGCCAAGGAAGTCCTCCGCGGCCTTCTTGAGCTTCATCAGCACGCGGGCGCTGATCTCTGGCGGCGGGTAGACCTTGTCTCCGGCCTTGATGTGCGCGTCGCCGTTCTGAGCCTTCACGACCTCGAAAGGCACGCGGTCCTTGTCGGCTTCGACTTCCTCGTACTTGCGTCCGATGAAGCGTTTGGCCGAGAAGATGGTGTTCTCAGGGTTGGTAATCGCTTGGCGGCGGGCCTGCTGACCCACCAGAACGTTTCCGTTCTTTTCGAACGCCACGACGGACGGCGTGGTGCGGCCGCCTTCCTCGTTGGCGATCACCTTGGGCTCAGCGCCCTCCATGACGGCGACCACTGAGTTGGTCGTTCCGAGGTCAATACCGATGATCTTTGGCATCTGCAGCAGTCCTTTCGATGAAGTCGTTGTTCTCGATGAAGTGGGGGGGAACTTGACGCTCAGCGCTCGGCAAACCCCGCGGGCTGCGGGGTCGTTCTGACCGGGGTCATGGCCAAGCGAGAGGGCCAGGGGGTCGGGTGCCGCGGGTTTGACACCTGACGACGGCCCGAACCTAATGCCCGCCTTGGGGGTGTCAACCCCGGCGGGCGAACACCGGTGCCGGCTTCAGGCCGGCAACCAGTGTTCTGTCTGGCAGTGTTCTGTCTGGCCCCGCGCGGATTACGCGATTTTGGGTTGCAGGACAGCTGCGAGCACGTCCTGCACCTTCTTGGCGTAGACGATTTCCATCTCGTCCCGAATCTCCTCGGGCACGTCGATGACGTCCTTTTCGTTGCGAGCCGGCAAAACGATGAGCTTGATGCCCGCACGGTGGGCCGCGAGCATCTTCTCCTTGATGCCGCCGACCGGCAGCACCAAGCCACGCAGGGTGATCTCGCCGGTCATGGCGGCATCAGCCCGAACACAGGTGTCGGTCAGCAAGGACGACAGCGCAGCGATCATCGCCACGCCAGCGGAGGGTCCGTCTTTGGGGATTCCTCCTGCCGGGACGTGCACGTGCAAGTCGTGGCCGTCGATCCGGTCCTTGGAGATGCCGAGCATGTCCAGGTGTGCCTTCACAAAGGAGAGCGCCGCTTGAGCAGACTCCTTCATCACGTCGCCGAGCTGGCCGGTCAGCATGAGACCTCCCTTGCCCTCCATCCGGGTGCACTCGATGAACATGATCTCGCCGCCGACCGGCGTCCACGCCAGGCCGGTTGCGACACCGGGCTCGGAGATGCGCTCTTTCATCTCGGGCATGAACCGCTGAGGACCGAGGTACTCGTTGACCAGCTCCTTGCCGACCGTGACCTCGCCCTCGAGTTCCCCCTCGACGACCCGCACGGCAACCCCGCGAATGACCGCCGAGGCCTCCCGCTCGAGGTTCCGAACGCCAGCTTCGCGGGTGTAGCTATCGATGAGCTCCAGCACCGCGTCGTCGGCGAAGTCGACCTTGATGTCGGCACTGTCGAGGCCGTGCTCCGCGATCTGCTTCGGAATGAGGAAGCGCTTGGCGATCATGCACTTCTCCTGCCGGGTGTACCCGGGCAGCTCGATCATCTCCAGACGGTCCTTGAGGGCCGGCGGGATCGGGTCCATGTAGTTCGCCGTCGCGATGAACATCACCTTGGACAGGTCGAACGGCACTTCGAGGTAGTGGTCCGAGAAGGTGTGGTTCTGCTCGGGGTCGAGCACCTCGAGCAGTGCCGAGGCCGGGTCGCCGCGGAAGTCGTGACCGAGCTTGTCGATCTCATCGAGCACGATGACCGGGTTGTTGGTCCCTGCCCGCTTGAGGCCTTGAATCAGGCGACCGGGGAGTGAGCCGACGTAGGTCCGGCGGTGACCGCGAATCTCCGCTTCGTCCCGCACACCGCCGAGGCTGATGCGCACGAACTTGCGGCCGATCGCCTTGGCGACCGACTTGCCCAGCGAGGTCTTGCCCACGCCCGGAGGACCCATCAAGCACAGGATCGGCCCCTTCTTGGAGGCGTTGAGCTTGAGCACCGCCATGTATTCGACGATGCGTTTCTTGACCTTGACCAGGTCGTAGTGGTCCTCGTCGAGAATCTCGCGGACCTTCTTGATGTCGATCTGGTCCTCGGTCGACACCGACCACGGAAGCTCGACCAACCACTCGAGGTACGTCCGGGTGACGGTGTACTCCGCCGAGCTCGGCTGCATCTGACGCAGGCGATCGAGCTGCTTGATCGCGACCTTCTCGGCCTCCTCGGACATCTTCGCCTCGGCGATCTTCTGCGCGAACTCGTCGGCCTCTCCGCCGTCTTCGTCGTGCTCTCCGAGCTCGCCCTTGATCGCCTTGAGCTGCTGGCGCAGCACGTACTCGCGCTGGCTGTGGCCCATCTCTTCTTGGACCTGCGAGTTGATGCGCTCGCGAACCTTGAGGATCTCCAGCTGCCGGGTGAGCAGCGTCAGGACCTTGCGCAGGCGCTCCAGCACCTCGACGCTCTCGAGAACGTCCTGTTTTTCGCTGGACTCAATGTCGAGATTGCTGACCACCAGGTCGGCGACCTGGCCCGGATCAGAGACGCTGTCGAGCAGCGCAGCCGCCTCGCGCGGGAGCTCGGGCACGAGCGAAATGAGTTTTTTCGCCGTCTCGCGGATGTTGGCGACGAGCGCGTCCGCTTCGACTTCAGCGCTCTCACCGAGCGCGTCCTCGAGCTCGCTGACGTTGGCGGTGATGAAGGGCTCGGCATCGATCAAGGAGTCGATGCGAATCCGCATCACGCCCTGCAGGATGACCGAGTAGTTGTCCTTCGCGAGCTTGATGACCTTGAGGATCCGTGCGGCGCAGCCGACCTCGTGCAGGTCCGCTTCGACGGGATCTTCGGTGGCGGCGTCACGCTGGGTGACGATGCCGATGATGGGTCGCTCGTGGGCGATCGCCTCCTCGATGAGCCGAACCGACTTGGGTCGGCCCACATCGATGGGGATGATCGATCCCGGGAACAACACGGAGTTGCGCAATGGCAACACCGAGATGGTTTCCGGGAGCTCGGGGACCTCTTCGACGGGCTCGTTCGACGACGTACTCATGCTTTGCAGCCGTTTTGCAGGCGCGCAACGGTAACACCCGGCCCCCCGGTGTCAACGGCGCGACCACACGCTTGCGCAGCGCCCTTCCCCGGGGCCGGCGACCCCCTCAAACGGCTCGGAGAGCTCACCTGTGGCTTCACCCCGGCACGGCGCCCATCGATGGCCGAGCCGGGGTGTCCCGGTCCGAACCTCGGAACGACACACAGTGCGAGGATCGGCTCCTGGCGGCGGCCGAATCGGCGGGAGCGGCGGCCACCGCTGGTGCGTTCAAACCCGCGGAGATACAGTGGGCTGTGCCTTCGATGAACGTCGTCGTGGTGGCGGGCCCGGACAAGGGACGGACACTCGAGGTCGGCGAGTCGCCGATCACGGTCGGAAGAGGCGTCGGCCAAGGTCTCCAGCTCAGCGACGCCGCGGTCTCGAGGCACCACCTCACGATCCAGATCCAAGCCGGGGCGGATGGGGAGGCCACCGCTCAGCTCGCCGAGCTCAAGGGCGTGAACCCGGTCTGGACGCTCCGCGGCGGGCAACGTACCAACCTCGCAGCCGGCGCGACACTTTCCGCCGGCGAGACCCTCACGCTGGGCAACACCACCCTTTCCTTCGAACCGGTGACCCAAGAGCCGACCGGCAACACGACGGTTGAAGTCGATGCCCGCCTCGTCGCTGAGCCGCAGGGACCGAACCGGCTCGCCGCCCTCGCGGCGCTGGGCGACCGACTCGCTCGGTGCGCTTCGCTGCAAGCGGTCTACCGCGAAGCCACGCGCTGGGCGCTGCAAGCACTGCCCGCCTCACGAGCGCTCGTGCTGAGCACCGATGGCAACGATGTCCTCTCGGCGAGCAGCGACGGCACGGTCCTCGACCTCGCGGTTTCCAAAGCCTTGCTCGACCGCGTTGCCCGCGAAACCAAGGCGTTTTGGGTGCGGGATGTGCTCTCCGAGCCCGATCTGGCGGATCGTCGCTCCGTCCAGCTTCGCGGGATTGTGGGCGCGATGGCAGCCCCAACCTCGGGGTTGGTCCTCTATGTAGAGTGGGGCCCGACCGAGGCGCTCAAGGGCCGTCACGACGAAAACGCCCTCCTACTACTCGTCTGCGCGGCACACCTGATCTCCGCGTTCGGCCAGGGTGCCAGCGAGCGCAAGCAGCTCGAAGCGGTCAGCCGCAGCACGTCCACACGCAGTGGTGGAGCCTCCCTGCCACGCATCATTGGACGCTCGGCTGCGATCACGCGGCTGCAGGTGTTCGTCGAGCGGGTCGCGCCGACGCAGGCCACCGTCCTCGTTCGCGGCGAGAGCGGGACCGGCAAAGAGCTTGCCGCCGCGATGCTGCACGCGATGTCCAAGGAAGCTGGCGGGCCTTTCGTGGCGATCAACTGCGCGTCGATTCCCGAGCAGTTGCTCGAGAGCGAGCTGTTCGGGCACGAGAAAGGAGCCTTCACCGGCGCCGTGACCACCCATGAGGGCGTGTTTCAGCGGGCCGACGGCGGCACCTTGTTTCTCGACGAGATCGGAGAGATGAGCCTGTCCACCCAGGCTCGGATGTTGCGTGTCTTGGAGACCCGCAGCTTCACGCCCGTCGGCGGGACCAAGGAACAGACGGTCAAGGTCCGGCTGATCGCCGCCACCCACCGCGACCTCAAGGGCATGGTCGAGGCAGGCACCTTCCGCCAGGATCTTCTATACCGACTCTCCGTCATCCAAACCGAACTCGCTCCACTGCGGGAACGCGCCGACGACATCGAGCCGCTCGTTCAGTTCTTCGCTGCGTCCATCGGCGAGACCATGGGCCGCCGCATCGAGTCCATCGCCCCCGACGCGCTCGCAGTCCTGCAGCGCTACCCCTGGCCAGGCAACGTTCGAGAGCTACGAAACATGGTCGAGCGCGCACTGGTCTTGGGCGATGGCGGATGCCTCGAACTCGACGACCTGCCGCCGGAGATGATGCACGCCGCACCGCGCGGAGATGCCGCGGCGACGATGTCCGCCGGACCGGCCGTCACCGCGGGCACGATCCGCACGCTGGCCGAGCTCGAGCGCGAGGCGATCAGCGCAGCGCTGGAAGCCACCGGCGGCAACAAAGCTCGCGCGGCTGCGCTGTTGGGCATCGACCGCACCACGCTGTACCGCAAGCTCAAGGACCACAAGGGATGAGCGACGACGGCCCGCAACCAAAGAGCAAGGGCCACGGCACTTCTCAGAATTGAGAAGGCGCAGCCCTTGCGATGCGAAACACGACCACGACCCGAAGGCCGAGAGAGGTCAAGTAAGGGTTCAAGCTAAAGAAAGACGGGTTGCTCCCACACGCCCCGTCGTACGAATCGACCAAAAGAAAACCGTTGTTGGGACCGCGTGGGTCCCGTGGCCTCGCGAGCAAGCCCGACACGGCGCCCGCCAGAGGCTGCTCCGCGAATCCTGCGGATTCACTCGGCAGTTCCGCGAATCGCTCCAGGGAAGCGAAGGGGGCTTTGCCAACCTCCAGCCTCCGCCGTCTCAGGAGCGACCCCCTAGGGTCGCGAGCAAGCCCGACAGGGCGCCCGCCAGAGGGTGAAACGAGGGGGCTTTGCCCCCGCAGCGAGGGAGACTGCGACGTCTCCCTCTTAGACTAGTTCTCGGTACACCGGGGGCCCCCGCCAATCGCTGCGCGATTCGCTACACGCCCCGACGCGAATCGCGAAGCGATTCGCTAGTCCCAAGGCGACTTGTACTTCTGGGCCCGGTCCGGGTCGCAGAAGTCGTCGTCTTGCTCGAGGGCACGCAGGAGCTCGAGTTCCTCTTTTCCGAGACGATCGCTACCGTTCATGCCTTCGCGTTGGAACTCGGCAAAGCTTGTGAATGTACTTCTGAAGTAGCTCATCGTTCCCGTTCTCCTGGTTCCCTCCGCCCCAGAGGCGTTGGTGTTTGGAGAGTACGGGCATGTCACACATGTAGGCAAAAATCTCACTCATTCTTGGGAAGGCGGTTTGTCGGCCCCCGTGACGCGGTGTCGGTGGTAGGACTGCGGGCCGTGCCGGCGCCGACGGTCATCGCGATCAGCAACCAAAAAGGAGGCGAGGGAAAGACCACTACGGCGGTCAACCTCGCTGCTTCCATTGCCGCGGCAGAGCACCGAGTCCTGCTCATCGACATGGACCCGCAGGGCAACGCGAGTAGCTCCGTGGGCTACACCAAGGGCGTCGCCGAGCAGGGGACGTACGACCTGTTGATGGGCTTGGCCGGACCGGCCGAGGTGGTGCAGACGACCGAGCTTCCGATGCTCGACGTCATCCCAAGCTCGATGGATCTCGCGGGTGCGGAGGTTGAGCTCGTGGACGTGCAGCAGCGCGAGACCGTGCTGCAGCGCGCCATGGCGTCGATCCACGAGTACCGCGAGTACGAGTACATCCTGCTCGACTGCCCACCCTCCTTGGGTCTTCTGACGATCAACGCGCTGGTCGCCTCGAGCAGCGTCATCATCCCGATGCAGGCGAAGTACTTCTCGCTCGAAGGCCTCGGCGCGCTCAACAGCACCATCGAGGCGGTGCGCGAAGCGTTCAACCCCGAGTTGGTGGTCGAGGGCATCGTGTTCTGCATGTTCGACAACCGCACCAACCTGGCTCGTCAGGTCGTCGAAGAGGTGGGAGCGCACTTCGAAGGGCTCGTGTACGAAACACGCATCCCGGTGAACATCCGGCTCAGCGAGAGCCCCAGCCACGGAAAGCCCGCGCTGCTGTACGACATCGAAAGCAAGGGTGCGCAGGCGTACCTGCAGCTGGCTCGCGAAGTCCTCGCCCGGCGTGAGGGCGCACCGCCGGAGGCACCGGGTCAATGAGCAAAGCCAAGAAGCGACCGGCGCTGGGCCGAGGCCTCGGCGCGCTGCTGCCAAGTCAGGCGAAGCAGCCCAAGGGCGAGTCCAAGCCCAAAGCCGCCCCCGCACCGTCCGCGGACGGCACCGACGCCCCGCGGGTGGGTGTCCAGACCTTACCGATCGAGCAGCTCGAGCCCAACCCGGACCAGCCTCGTCGCTACTTCGACCCGACCAAACTCGACGAGCTCACGGTCAGCATCAAGAACCAAGGCTTGCTGCAGCCGATCGTCGTCACGCCGCACACCGAGTCCGGCGGCAAGAAGACCTACCTGATCATCGCGGGCGAGCGTCGCTGGCGGGCCTCGCAGAAGGCGGGCCTGCACGACATCCCGGTCGTCATCCGTGCGATCCCCGAAGAGGACCGCCTCGAGCTCGGCCTCGTTGAGAACATTCAGCGTGCCGACCTCAACCCGATCGAAGAAGCCCAGGCCTACGCCGAGCTGATCAAGCTGCGGGAGTACACCCAAGAGGAACTCGCAACGCGGGTGGGCAAGGACCGCAGCACGGTCGCCAACGCGATTCGGCTGCTGCGCCTCCCGCAGCGCGTTCAGGGCATGGTCCAGGTCGGCAAGCTCAGCATGGGCCACGCCCGCGCCCTGCTCGGGCTCGAGCACGAGGACGCGATGAACGCGATGGCGACCGACGTGACGCGCGGGGACTTGTCCGTCCGCGCGACCGAGGCGGCGGTGCGAAAGCACAACACCGAGAACCGAGCCCAGGCTCCATCCGACGAGGAGTCCCGGCGCAAGATCATCGTAGGTGAGCTCGAGGCCCGCCTTCGCCGGCGTCTGGGCGCACGGGTCACGCTCAAGTCGAAGGGCAAGAAGGGCCAAGGGATGATCGAGATCCCCTACGCCTCCCTCGACGAGCTGGACCGCCTGCTCAAGATGCTGCTGGCCGACGCCTCGCTCTGAAGGCCCATCCGGCCCAATCCTGGCCAGTGCGGACGGGTGCTGCTGGCACCCACGCCGTGCACGCGAGAGGGTCGTCGCAAAAGACGAGTGAGCCGCTGTGTCGGCTTTCACCGTGGGCTGCTAGCATCGAGCGTGATGGTGGATGATGCCGGTCGGCGCGGAACCGAACGAGCGCCCGTAGTCCTCCAGTTGCAGTACCGGAGCGCGGGGCACTTGCTCGTCAACTACTGCACCAACCTGTCGCGGGGCGGCGTGTTCATCCCCTGCCCCGATCCGTTGCCCGCCGGGACGCACCTTCAACTCGAGGTCCTCGTCCCCGGCCACGACACCCCGACGCGCCTCGATGCCGACGTTTGCTGGCTTCGCACCGTGGACGAGCCCGATGGCCCCACCGGAATGGGCCTGGCGTTTCGCGACGTCGACAGTGCGCTGGGCATGCGCATCGATGGCCTGGTTGCCGACTTTGAACCGCTGCGGGTGTTCGTGATTGGTCGTCACGAAAGCTTGCGCACCGCGATCGCATCGCAGATCCGGATGCTCGTGCACTGCGAGACCTCGGAGTACGACAGCCCCGTGGGGCTGCTCGACGACATGGGCCTGGCCGACCTGGTCGTCGTCGATGGCAACCCCGTCCCCGAGGAGACGCTCGCGTTCCTCAAAGCGCTGCAAACCCTCGAGCGCCCCCCACCTCGCGTGGTCCTGTGCAGCACGCAAGCGCAAGAGCGTCGCGCGTTGTTCTCCCCCCTCGCGCGCCTGCTCGACACCCCCGTCGATCCCCGTGTGCTCAAGGACGTCGTACTCGGCGGACTCTCCCAAGTCTACGCCGAGCGCTTCGGCTAGGGAGGGAAGAGCCCGGCTCGTGGCGCGGGAAGCTGGTGCTAGCGTCGGCTCGCGGCCAAGGCGACGTTGTGCATCAGACACGCGATCGTCATGGGACCCACGCCACCGGGCACAGGCGTGATCGCGCCGGCTCGTTCGACGGCGGTGGCGAAATCCACATCGCCACACAGTTTCCCGTCCTCGCCGCGGTTGATGCCGACGTCGATGACGGTCGCCCCGGGCTTGATCCATGCGCCCTGAATCATGCGTGGGCGTCCGACAGCGGCCACCAAGACGTCGGCCTCGGCCACTGCGGCCCGGAGATCGCGAGTCCGCGAGTGGGCGATCGTCACGGTGGCGTTGGCGGCCAACAGTAGCTGAGCCATCGGCTTGCCGACGATCGTCGACCGCCCAACGACTAGGGCTTTGGCGCCGCTGAGTTCGGTCCCGGTGGCCTCGAGCATCTTCATGCAGCCCAGCGGGGTGCATGCGACGAACCGAGGCTCGCCGATCATCAGGCGGCCCAGGTTCTCCGGATGAAATCCGTCGACATCCTTGGCCGGATCGATCGACAACAGCACCGCGTCGGCATCGATCTGCGGTGGCAACGGCAGCTGCACCAAGATGCCGTCGACCGTGGAGTCTTCGTTGAGCTCGCGAATGAGCCCGAGCAGTCGCTCGGTGGTGGTATCGGCGCCCAGCCGATGGTCCGCCGTCTCGATGCCGGCCTCCGCCGCGCGCTTTCCCTTGTTGCGCACGTAGACCGCCGAGGCCGGATCGTCACCGACGAGCACGACGGCCAACTTGGGCTGAACCCCGCGCGCCTTGTGCTGCTCGACGGTCTTCGCGACCTCCTCGAGCAAAGACTTGGAGATTGCGCGACCGTCGATCAGCTCAGCCATCACTCCCCGGATGCCTTGCCGGATGAGGAGCCCCCGCTGTCGGAGCCGCCACCGCCGTCGGAGCTACCACCGCCGGTGCTGGCATATCCGTCCGCGTACCAGCCTCCACCTTTCAGCGCGAAGGCCGTGCCGGTGATGATGCGCTTGGTCGGTCCCTTACAAGACTCGCACTTGGAGATCGGGTCGTCGGAGAAGCGCTCGATGTGCTCCTCTTCGTGGCCACATTTTTCGCAGCGATACGCGTACAACGGCATGTTTTGAGGTCCCCGTTTGGGAAGGTGCGAACGTAGGTCCTCACCAGACTACGTCAACCTGTTTTTGCTCGTCGTCGCGCCAAGTCCGCGGGCTGCGCTGGGGTCCCCCCGGAGCCCCTCGCGCGGGTGGCCCTGGCTGAAACGACCGCGACCCCCGGCACCTGCTAGGCTGATGTTGATGAGTCTCACGCGCCGCGCCGTCGCGCCCGTTCTCGCCCTCGCCCTTGGCGGAAGCGTTGCGAGTCCGGCCCACGCCGGAGACGATTGGTCCCTGGAGCGGTCTTCGAGCGATCCCGCGCTCGTCTCCGCCCGACTCGCCAAGCTGCGCCGCAACCCCTTCGACAGCCGGCACTGGGGAGCACTGCGCAAGTCGATCGGACTCAAAGGCCTCGCCAAGAAGATCGCTGCCGGCCGCGCCCGATCCCCGTCGGACCAGGGCTGGCGGATCCTCGAGGCCCGCTTGGATCTCGCCCAGGGTCGCGCCGGCGAGGCGGCCGACAAACTCGCCGCACTGCAGCTGGCAACCTCAGGAAAGCGGTCAGTGCAGGTCTTCGAGATGCGCGTACAGGCGCTCGAGTCCGCCGCCGACTGGGGGACGTTGGTGGAACTGCTCGAGCGTCGGGCGGGGTCCAGCACCGACTCAAAAGCCAAGGCCCGACTCCTGGTCCGCGCCCACGGGTTCGCGGAACGAGGGCGACGGGCCGAGGACAGCCTGCGGGTTGCCAAGAAGCTGGTGGAACTCTCTCCGAGTGACAAAGAGGCCCGTGTCCGTCTGGCCCGGGCGGCCAGCGACGCCGATCAACCGGCGGTCGCGGACGCGGCCTACGCCGATGCCGCCGCTCGTGCCAAGGGCCGCAAGCGCCTCGAGCTCCAAGCCGAGCGGGCCCGGGCGCGACTCGCCGCCGACCAGGCTGCCGGGGCTGCCGACCTGTTGTGGTCCATGCTCAAAGACCCCGCGCAGGGCTCCCGAGTCGCACGCGAGACCTGGTGGTCGACCCTGTACAACGCCCATCGGCGGGCACGTACCACTGACGCCTTGCTGCGAAAGCTCGGGACGTGGCTGGAGTCGAACCCCGACGAGCCGGCGGCGTGGCGGACCTTGGCGACCGCACAGCAAGGCGCCGGGATCGATCCGATCGAGAGCTGGTCCAAGGCACGCACGCTCGCCCCTCGCGACCCCGAGACCCAGACTGCGCTCATTGAGGCACTCGAAACCAAGGGACGGCACGACGACGCCGTTGCCCAAACCCGAGCCATGATGGCCGGCCCCGGGTTCGATCCCACGACGGCGATCGAGCTCGCCAGCAGCCTGGCAGCAGCCGGGGAGCGAGAGCTCGCGTTTGCCCTCGCAGCCGACGTGCGGGAGCACTACCCGCGCAACGCCAAGGCCATGAGCGGCCTGCTCGACTTCTACAACCTCAACGACGACGCACCCACCGCGCTGCAGATTGCACACGCGTTGGTCAAGATGTCGCCGCGCAAGGCCGAGGCTCGAATCGCACTCGGCGAGCAGCTCTTTCAGATGCGTCAGCGCGAAGAGGCGCTCGCGCAGTGGAACATGCTGCCCAAGCTCACCCGCCCCACCCACAAGGGATGGGCGCGCCTCGCCCAGGTGTTGACCGAACACGAGCTGCATGCCGAAGCCATCTCGGCCATCGGCAAGGCCATTGCCGCCGACCCCAAGGCTCCCGAATACGCGCGGCTACGAGCCGTGCTCGCCGAAGAACAGCGGCGCCCCCGACCCGCCCTCGCGCACTGGGAACGCACCCGCGACCTGGCATCGGCGCCCCGACACAGGCTGCTTCGCGACGAGGCACGTACCCGGATCGTCGAGCTGCTCGTCCGCGACAACGTGCTGCGGACCAGCGCCCTGCCCGGCTGGCTCACCGAGGCCCAGGCGCAGCTCGACAAGGGAACGCCCACGCTCGACGCCCTCGAGTCGGGCCGGTTCCTCGCCGAGCTGCACACCCGGCGCGAGCACTACAGCAGCGCCGTCGCCGTGCAGCAGCGCATGTTGTCCCTCGCCCCGAATGACCCCGGCCGGCTCGAAGAACTCGCAGCCGCGCAACGCAGAGCCGGGCAGATCGAGTCCGCCATGGGCACGCTCGAGGAGCTGCTCGCGCTCGATCCCTCGCGCAGCCCGGACGTGCTGGCCGAGATGTCCGAGCTTGCGTTCGAAGCCGGTGACAGCGACCGCGCCCTCGAGAACGCCACCACGGCCGCCGAGAAGGATCGCAGCCACGTCGACGCCATCGTGCGACTGGGCGAAATGCACGAGAGCAAGGGCGATATGGATGCGGCGGCCGACGCCTACCGGCGCGCGTTGGAGACCAAGCCCACCGCGCTGCGACCCAAGCTTCGTCTGGCCGAACTCGAGCTGACGCGGGGCAACGTTGCGCGCTCGCGGGCCCTGTTGGCGGAGGTCTTGAGCGCGAGCGGACCCCCAGAACTGATGGAAGATGCAGGCCGACGGGCGCTGGATCTGGCCGAAGCGGATGGCGAACTCGACGAGGCGCTGTCCCTTGCGGTCCGCCGCTGCGCTCAACACCCCGAGAGTGGCGAGCCCCGTCGTTTCTTGCTCGACGCCCTCGACCGCCTCCCGCCCGCGGACGTGCATGGGTGGATCACCTCGGGCAGCGCCGGCGACAAGACCACCGCCGAGCAGCGCCGCCAATCCTTGCGGGCCCCCCTGCTCTCCTCGCTTCGTCGCGGGGCGATCACAACCCGGCTTCGGGCCGCAGAGCAGCTCGGGCGGCTGAAGCTCCCCGGCAGCGCCGCTGCCCTCGCGGCGCTCGGCAAGAACCTCGCCGCGCCGCGCGATGCCACGGCAACGGTTCAAAACGCCTACGAGCAGACCAGAATCACCGCCCTACGGTCCGCGGGCGCCCTGCAGGACCCCGGCGCGACCGAAGTCTTGCAAGAGGTGCTCGTCAGCAAGCGTCACAGCTGGAACGCCCGGCGCACCGCGGCCTGGGCACTCGCCCAGAGCGACGACGCCCAGGCTCTCGAGGGCCTGAGCCCTCACCTCCGGTTGGGCGAGGACACGCAGATCGTCGCGCTGTCCTGCCTGGCCATCGCCCGCCACCCCGAGCCGGGCCGCATCCAACCCGACACCAAGATTCGCGTGCGGCAGCTCGCAGGGGAGAGCCGCACCACCATCGTCCGCCACGCCTGCACGTTCGCGCACGCGACTCTTCAGCCCGCGAACGCCCTGGACGAACTCCGCGACAACATCGATCACACCGACCCGCTGGTGGCCGCAATCGCGGCCTGGCGGATCGGCAACATTGGCACGGCGACTCGTGCAAACGTCGCTCCGCTGCTGGCTCGGGCACTCGGGCCCGGCGGTCTCGCCCGCGACGCTGCATCCGCCGGACTCCTGCTGCTGCTCGAGCCCAGCCAGCGCAGCGCTCAAGCGAGCGCTCGGTTTGTCCCCGCACCTCGCGGCACGGGATGGGACGCATCCTTCGGACGATGGCTTCAGCGACACGTGGTCCCCGCCCTCGACCCCGTAGATCCGTCGCTGCTCACCGCTCAAAGCGAGGCGATCACCGACGCCGTCGATGCTGCACGGACGGGCACCCGGGCCCAACGCGCAGCTCTGGAAAAAGCGCGGTCTCGGTGCGCAGAGCCCTCCGCCCGGACGATCTGCATTCCCTCGGTCGCCTCCGGACCCATCCGAATCCCAAATTGACAACCCGAGCCGCCCAGCGCAGGATGCGAGAGCCATGGACCCGGGCCTCGTTTGCCACGTTTGCGGCGCGCAAAATGCTTTGTCCGCAGCGGCGTGTAACCACTGCGGAGCGGCTTTGTCCCAGCATCCTGAGGGTGCGGCGGCCGGGCCTCCAGCGAGCGCGCCTTCGTCCGTGCCCCCAGTGAGCGCGCCATCCTCCGTGCCCACAGGGCGCGACGTCGATGCCACGATGATGGCACCCGACGGGGGAGCTGCTCCGCTTCGCTTCGACCCCGCAACCGGGCAGCCGATCGCGGCTCCGGTTGGCGGCGAGGATGCACCGCCTGCGCGCACGCTCTTCTTTGGGGCGCTTCAGCAGCAGCCCGTCGTCCCACGCTTGGTCGTGATCAAGGGCGAAGGTGGGGACGGTGCCACCTATCACCTGCAGCAGACCGCGACGTCGATCGGGCGCAGTGAAGGGGACATCACCTTCGTCGAGGATCCGTTCCTCTCCCCAGAGCACGCGCGATTCTCCTCCCAGGACGGCCGACTCTTCGTGCAAGACGCAGGCAGTGCCAACGGCGTGTTCCTGCGCATCAAGAAGCCGACACCGGTCGGAGATGAGACGCATATGCTCGTCGGAGAGCAGCTGCTGCGTCTGTGCAAGCAGCCGTTCACCGACGGCAGCCCCAACGAAAACGGCACCTACTACTACGGGAGCCCGCGTCCGGACTCGCGTTTTCAAGTGGTGCAGTGCTTGGCCGGCGGCGGTGAAGGTCGCGTCTGTAGTGCCGAGATCGGCACGATGAGCCTTGGCCGCGAAGGCAACACGATGAACTTCCCCGACGACCGCTTCATCTCGGGCCATCACGCCCGGCTGGAGTCGGCCTCCGATTCGGACGAAGTCATTCTCACCGACACCGGGTCCCGCAACGGCACCTTCATCCGGCTCGCTGGCGCGCAAGAGCTGTTCCACGGGGACTACTTGTTCCTCGGCCAGCAGCTACTCCGCGTCGAGATCGCCTAGTCGTCAGGCAAGAGGTTCGCCCGTGATCGTTTGTCCGAACTGCGCCAAAGAAAACCAGGACCACTACAAGTTCTGCCTGTCATGCGGCGCCAAGCTGCCGGCCGCAGCACCTGCGGTACCGCCTCCGGCACCGGCCGCACCGCCTCCAGCACCGGCCGCTGCCCCCGCCGGGCCGCCGCCGCCGCCGCCGCCGTCGCAGCCCGCGCCTCCGCCGGTTGTGACGCCCCCGGGACCTGCGCCCATGCCTCCGCCTGCGCAGCCGGCCCCCGCAGCGGGACCGGCACCAGGCTCCGTGCCACCACCGATGCAGGGCCATGCACCTTCGGGCGGGACCGCGAGCCCCGGTCCTGCGCCGGCCGCCGCCCCCGCTCCCCCTCCGGCTGCCCCCGCTCCCCCTCCGGCCGCGGCACATCCGCCCTCGTCTTCGACCGCACCCGGCGGCGGGCCGTGCCCAGGTTGTGCGTTCCAGAATCCGCCCGGATTCAAGTTCTGCGGCCGATGCGGTGTGGTGCTCGACGACGACGAGCCTGCCCCGGCTGCCGATGTTGGCAATGCCAACACGATCTTCGTCGCCGACGCGTCCGAGGTCCAAGCAGCCGCCGCTGCGCATCAAGCCCAGCTCGACGCCGAGTCTCAGGGCGCTCCCCCCGAGCCTGTGCCGCCTCCCGCCGCGCCGGTTTCGACCCCGTCACAGCCGGAGGCACCGCTCGTCGAACCTCCGATGGCACCCACACCGGTCTCGGTGCCCGACATGGATGCGCCCGACATGGATGCGCCCGACATGGATGCGCCCGACATGGATGCGCCCGACATGGATGCGCCCGAGCCCCAGGGCCACGGACCCGAGTCGGTCACCGCACCGCAGCAGGCCGTGCCCCTCGAGCCAGGCGCAGACCCATCGGGTGACGCAGCAGAACCCATTGGCCCGCCGGCCAAGCTCGTCATGCTCGGTCCCGACGGACAGCCCGTCGGAGAGCGCGCGCTGACCCCCGGCGAGCGCCTCGAGGTCGGCCGAGAAGTCGGACCCCCCTGGGACGACGACGCGTATCTCGACCCGGCGCACGCCAGCATCGGAGTCACGGACGCGGGCTTGCTGGTCCACGACAACGAGTCGCTCAACGGCGTCTTCGTGAAGCTCACCTCCCGAGTCGAGGTGCAGGACGGCGACCTGTTCCGGGTCGGTCAGGAGCTCCTCCGCTACGAGGACCTGCCCGAGCCCACGCCCACAGACGACGGCACCGAGCGTATGGGCAGCCCGAACCCGGGCTATTGGGGGCGGCTTTCGATTCTCGTCGACCCCAGCGCCGCCTCAGCCGCGTTCCCGATCGAGGGCGAGGGCATCATGATCGGCCGAGAGCACGGAGACATCACGTTCCCGCAGGACGGCTACGTCTCGGGCAAGCACTGCCGCGTCGTCGGCGACGACACCGGGGTCTACATGGAAGACCTCGGCAGCAGCAACGGCACGTACATGCGCGTGCGGTCCGGTGTGACGCTTCCCTTCGGCAGTCTCGTCCTCATCGGACAAAAGCTGTTCCAGGTCGAGCGCCTCGACTAGCGTCGAAACCGGCGCGGTAGAGAATGGGGCCCTCGTCGGCTCCGTTCTCGTTTCCGCTGCCGGAGTTCGGCGGCGCTGAGCATGTTCGGGGCCGACCGGCGGCGCTTGCCCCAGCAGATCGGGGAGCGTTTCCGGGGAAGCTGGTATCCTAGGGGCCTATGATTCGCTTGCGATGGGCGACGGTCTGCGCGTGCTTGGGGCTCGCCTGCTCCAGTGGTGACACGGCCCCGGGCAGTGGCACGGGGAGCAACACCACCACGGGGTCCGGACCGACGACGTTCGCGACGTTCTCCACGACCCTCCCACCGGTCACCACGGACCCGGGCACCGGCTCCACGGGTGAGTCGGAGGGCTCGAGCGGTGAGGTCGAAACCGAGACCGAGACCGATACGCTCGCGGATGGGTCCTCGTCATCGACCACAGGCGACGGGCTTTGCCCAGGAACGACGCACAGCTGCATGGAGGGGGCTCCCGAGGGTTGGAATGGCCCGGTCGCCGTCCACCAAGCCGCGTTCGATCCCATGGTTCGCAAGCCCGAGCCACCACCATGCGGCGGCGCCTACCCCGACCCGGCGACCGCAGGTTTTGAGGGCCTCCTCGCCGAAGCCGCAGCCTGTGACTGCTCGTGCGGCGACGCGAACGGGACGGCCTGCGACAACTCCACCACGCTGCGCTACTGGGGCGACGATACGACCTGCGACGAAGGGATCGCGCAGGCCGTGACGATCTTCGCATCCTCCTGCAACACGCTGCCGACCGAGTTCGACGGCAACGGACACTACTCCGCGACGCCGCTCGTGGCTGTCGGCGGCGCGTGTGCACCGAGCACCGAAGAAACGCTCGAGCCCGCGGTTTGGTCCTGGCACTCGCAAGCCTGCGACGGTGCTGCGATCATTGAGGACGCCGGCTGCGCAGACGATCGAGTTTGTGCTCCGCGCCCCGAATCGGACGATGCCGCGATGTGCATCTGGCAGGCAGGCGAGCACGAATGCCCCGACGCGTTCGAGACCGGAAGGACGCTGTACGAGGACATCGATGACGACCGTGGCTGCGAGACATGCTCGTGCGGATCGCCGAACGGCCTGTGCGACGCGGCCACCGTCTCGCTGTGGAACGGCCCGACGTGTCTCGTCCCATCGGCGGGCGCGGTGGGTGCGAATGGGGAATGCGATGCCACCGGGACGGCGACGACCGCCCGCGCCGCAAGCCTCAACAGCGGAAGCCCCACGGCGTTCTGCGTTCCCAGCGTGCCCGAGCCGGCAGGCGAAGCGGTCGGCACCGAGCCCGTCACGGTCTGCTGCATCGGTCGCGAGTCGTAGACCTCAGCCTGAGCCCTACTGCGGCGCAGGGGCCCCGCCGCCGATGCGCGGCTGCAGCACGATCCCCGGCTGCGCCTCGTACCCGAAGCCGGATGCGAGGCTCAGCTCGGTCCCGTCTCCGAAGCGCAGCAGCACATCCACGGATCCGGTCTGCTCCGACTGCGGCGCAATGACGCGGACCGCCCAGGGGCTCTCGATCACGACCCCCTTGGCCGCGCGCGTGCCGAAGTAGACCACCAAGGGACCGTGTCCTGTGAAGTCGTCCCCCTCGATGAGGATGCTCTGTCCGCCGCCCTGGCGCACCGTTTCCGGGCTCACGCGGAGCTCGGGGTCCGGGGCTCCACACCCCGCCATGAGCAGGCCCACCGCCAAGCACGCGCGTACGAACACGGCCGGAGCGTAGCAGCCCCCCCGGCCGTGCTCCAGCCAACCAGCGCGTGGCCGTAGCAACGCCGCTGGCGTCTCGGGGGACACCAACGGCGTGCGGGACGTCGGCGCGCTAGAACACGTCGCGTCGTTGAAGCTCTTGGCGAATCTTGCCAAGCGCCTGCTCTTGCAGCTGTCGGATTCGCTCTCGGGACAGAGAGTACTGCTCGCCAATCTGCTTGAGGGTGAGCTCCGAGTCGTCGCCGAGCCCGAACCGCTTGCGCAGGATGTCCGCCTCGATCGGTCGCAGGCCGGTGATGACCTCGCGAACCTGCTCGCCAATCGCCTCCGCCTCGAGTTGGTCACCGGGCTGCTCGCTCTCCTCGTCCTTGAGCAAGTCGACGACCTTCCGCCCGTCATCCTCGGAGAGCGGCCGATCGAGACTGATCGGGGGATCGACCACGAGCGTGTCCATCTTCTCGATCTTCGCGGCGGTCAGGCCCGTATGCGTCGCGAGTTCTTCGTGCGTGGGATCGCGGCCGTGCTTGGCCTCGAGTTCCCGCCTAGCCTTGGTGACCTTGTGGTAGGCGTCGATCATGTGGACCGGCAAGCGGACCGCACGACCCTTGTCGGCGATGGCTCGGCTGATCGCATGACGGATCCACCAGCTCCCGTAGGTCGAGAACCGAAAACCGCGGGTGTGATCGAAGCGGTCCACGGCCTTGAGCAGACCGATGTTGCCCTCTTGGATCAGGTCCTGAAGCGGCATGCGCCCATGGTTGAAACGGCGCGCGATGGACACGACCAGGCGCAGGTTCGACTTCACGAACCGGTTCTTGGCGTGACGCAACGTCATGCAGCGTCGAGACGCCTCTGCGACGTAGTCGTGGAACGGTCGGCTCCCGCGACGAGGAGGACGAACCTGAAGATGGATGAGGTCGCGGCCGCCGTCGTCCAGAATGCTCAGGTCGGCAAGCACTTTGTCTGCAGACACCCCGTCGCAGTCGAGGCGGCTGAGACGCTGCGCCATCGTGGCGCGGTCGTTCTCATACGCGTCACGATGGGCCCGCGTCTCCCGGTCCCGAAGGGCCCGCGACGACGTGCAGAGCTGAAGGCGGTCCGCCTCGGACAGCTCGTCTTCGTCGACATTCGACCCGACCACGGACATGATTCCCTCGATGAAGGGTGGGTAGGACAGCAGCTGTTCCCACAGTGCGGTCCGGAGGTCCGAGATGCGCACAGCAGAGGAGAGTTCCTCTTCCGGCGTCATGATCGACAGGTCGGACATCTCACGGAAATAGACCCCCAGGGTCGTATCGCTGGCATCGCCGTCAGCGCGAGCCCGTGAACGCTTTGTTCGTTTTGGAGCGACAGACCCTCGCGGGCGCCGGCTCCGTGCGATGCGGGGGGGTGCCCCGCGGGTGACCTTTCGACGTGCCATGTCAGTGCCTCGATTCCTTGCGCCAAGCCTTCTCCCGAAGGTGTGAGCGCAGCCGACGCGGAACTGCGCTCCTCCAAAAAGGGGTACGGGACAGGTCCCGCAGTGGTTCCCTTTCGTTAGTTCATGCAAGTTGAGAACCGTTTCCGTGATAGGAATTTCAGGAAGTACGCGTTCACAACCGAGAAGACCCGTATGCACCCTCTAGGGGCACGGAACGGGTCATCCGGGGAATGCGGCGGTCCAACGGGGTCGGCGGGCGCCTGACAACCAACGCGGCAACCGGGTCAGGCCGCCGCGACACGACGGTCATACCCGCATGTAGGTCCGCGAACGGGACGTCCGGCGAACGTCAGACCTTGGGCTCGACCAACAACCAGATGTCGGGAGACGACGCACCATAGAACCGGCCACGCGTCGTTCGGCTCCCAGAGATCTCGATCACACGCAGGCCCGCATCGACACACATCCGGCCGAGGTCATGGGCGTTGTACCCGCGAATTTGGATTCGATGCTCGAACTGCCGACCGTCCTCGAACACCAGAGTCCGGTGCACAGCGAGGCGGTTGGTGAAGAAGTTCATCTGAGCTTCGTCGAGCACCAAACAACCATGGCCCTGCCACCAAGCACGGCTCGGCAGGCGTCCGATGATGTGATCTCGGTTGAACACATGTAGCAGCAGTCGGCCGCCGGGGCTCAGCATCCCCGCCAGAGATCGCAGCACCGCACGGTTCTCCTCGTCGTCGTAGTAGCCGAACGTCGTGCCGACGCAGAGAATCCCGTCGAACGGACCGCCGCCTGGCATGTCCCGCATGTCGGCTTTGACGAACGATGCGTTCACCCCGAGTGCGTCCTTGGCTCGCTCAGCGCGCGCGATCTGTGCGGGGGAGATGTCGAGACCCGTGACGCCAAACCCGCGCTGCGCCATCACCAAGCAGTGCGCGCCATCGCCACAACCAACATCGAGGATGCGAGCGCCGGGTTGGAGGCCAGCGGACTGGATGAAGAACTCAACCTCCGCCTTCGCCAACTTGGCGTGGTTGGCCCGGGTCATCGCCGCGCAATGCTCATCAAAGACCTCTTCGGGCCATCCAGGCGCCTTCGAGGTCACTCCGGTCGCCGGAGTTGAAGGGGTCGCAGCGGGCTGAGGCTCGACCGGGTCTTCGACCGGGGGCGCAGCGGTCTGCGGACCAGGCAGCTCCGGAAGCTCGGAGAGCTCGGCTCGAACCCGCGGAGCCGGAGGCGGCTTGGGGCCGTCCTTCGGCGGCGGGGGCGAGGCCTCCGGCCGCGCCGGCGCTGGTTCCTCGACGACCTCGGCATCTTCGACGACCTCGGCATCTTCGACCAGGTCGACAGCATCGATTTCGGAGGTGTCGTCTTCCGCTGCGGGCTGTGGAATCCCGATGACGACTTTCTGCTTGGCCGGAGCCAGCTCCGATTCCTCCTCATCGTCGTGGATGTCGAACGACCGAAACACACCCGAGCTCATCGCCTGACCCGAGCCTGCGGGCTCCGGAGCTGCGGTCGGCGGGAGCGTCCCGCCGGTGCGCGCGGGAGCGGGCTCGGGCTCGGGTTCGGGCTCAGGGTCGGGTTCAGGGGCCTCAGTGGGGATGAGCGTCTTCCCCTGCGGCGCGTCCTCCGATGAAGGAAGAGGCATCGTCGCGTCCATCGACGGTGCAGCCAGCTGAGGCTCCGGTCCGGTCGGCGCCGGCGCGATGACCGTGTGGTCCGAAGGCGCCAGCGGGTTCGGAGCGACGACGGTTCCGCCTTCAGCACTCTCGGTGGGTGCAACCAGCTCCCGCGGTGTCTCGGGGATCGTGGTCAGCGATGGAAGCACCAAGCCGTCGACCGGATCCTCCATCTGCTGCGGTTGCGCTGATGCTGCGACGGTCGTCCGGTCCGCGGACTCGTCGTCGCTTGCGAGGGCGCCCGCCATCTCGAGACCCACTTCGAGTCCAGACTCGGGCGCCTCCAAGGAGACCTCGAGGTCGTGATCGACCTTGCCGTGGACCATTGTTTCGGCCGCATCCGAGAACTCCTCACCCGCTGCACCCGCGTCGGGCGATGGACGAATGAGGGTCGCGTCACCGTCCTGTGGGTTGGGCGACACAGCCCCCGCCGGCTCAACGCTCGTGACGACCGTCTCCTCCAGATTCGCACCGAACCCGGAAGAACGCAGCCGTGCTGCCACCTCGGCGTCGAAGGAATCGAGAGTGTCCGAGGGCGCAGCAACAGCCTGCTCCTGCGTCCAAGCAGCCCACTGCGCGGCCTCGGTGACCCAACGGCTCACGGTTTCGCCCCCTGAAACAAGGCTTCACCAAGCTTGACCTTGCGCGGAAGCACGTTGCCTCCCTCGACCGGTCCCACCGGCTTCTCGGTCAACATGATGACGGTCGAACCAAGATGGAACACCCCGAGTTCCGCCCCCTTGCCCATGCGCGAGGGGGGCTCGAGGCGAGCAACCTGGAGCTCGCGCGGATGAGGATCGAAGCGATGGTAGGGGCAAGACATGTTCCCGACCCCAAACGCCGCGACCATCACGACCGCCACCCAGCCGTGGCCGGTCTCGAGCAGGTGGACCATTCGCTCATTGATCGCGAAGACCCGCGGGTCGTAGTCGACGCTGGCATCGTTGACAGGCAACAGGCGGCCGGGGATCAGGCTGACCCGGTGCGCCAGTGCGTCGCACGGTGCATGGACCCGGTGGTAGTCGCGGGGGTGCAAGTAGATGGTGCTGGCGGTTCCGCCGACGAAGCGCTCTGCGAGTTCGTGGTCGGCCAACAGTTCGCCGATGCCATAGCTGTGGCCCTTCGCGACGACCTCGGTCACGCGCTCGATGGGCGCCACTTCGCGGAGTTCACCGTCGCAGGGGGCGACCAGGACCTCGGGACTCCGATCGATGGAGCGCGCTCCGGCCCGAAGCGGTCGCGTGAAGAAGGCGTTCATGGTTTCGAACCCTTCTTCGAGAACCAAGGGGTCGACATCCCGCAGGTTGACGCCGAACAGCCGCGCGTACGTCGACACCGCGAACCGCCCGACACTCGGGGTCATTTTCAGACGCGCCGCGGCGCCGACCAGCTTGCTGGCCAAGATGGACGACCAATCCGGCGTAGCGTGCACGATGCGTGCAGCAACCCGTGCCCCGAGGGGAGTGGAGCGGCTCGACATGAACGCCGCAAGCCTATCCGACCCCTGCTGGCCCCGGCAACTGCGCAACCGACCGCCCTACCCCACAATAAGGGCCACAACGCCCCGCACGAGCACCCACCCAGACCGACACCACCCGGGATCGCTCTGAACCAGGACAAGGCTGGGCCGAACGCAGGAGCAAACGCGACGAGCAAGCCCAACTGGGCGCCCGCCAGGGGGTGAAGCGAAGGGGGCTCCGCCCCCGCAGCGACGGCGTGTAGAGAATCGCATCGCGATTCGCGGGCGACCGCGAGGTCCCCCTTACAGATCAAACATCGAAGTAGAGCTCGAACTCGTGGGGGTGTGGGCGGGAGCGTACCGCGTCCACTTCGTTGGTGCGTTTCCAAGCGACCCAAGCCTCGAGCAGGTCCTTGCTGAAGACGTCGCCCTTGAGCAGGAACTCGTGGTCCGCTTCGAGGGCGTCGAGCGCCGCGTCGAGGCTCGCGGGTGCGGAGGGCACGTCGGCGAGTTCCTCGGGGGCCATCGAGTAGATGTCCTTGTCCAGCGGCTCGCCGGGGTCGAGCTTGCGCTCGATGCCATCGAGACCGGCCATGAGCAGGGCGGCAAACGCCATGTATGGGTTGGCGGTGGGGTCCGGGGTCCGGAACTCGATCCGGGCCGCCTTGGGCTCACTCGCCGCGGCCGGGATGCGGACCGAGGCCGACCGGTTACCACCAGAGTACGCGAGGTTCACCGGGGCTTCATAGCCGGGCACCAGTCGCTTGTAGCTGTTGGTGCTGGGGTTGGTGAACGCGCACAACGCCGGGGCGTGGGCGAGAATACCGGCGATGTAGTGCATCGCCAGGTCGCTCATCCCTGCGTACGCGTCGCCGGAGAACAACGGCACGCCGTCCTTCCACAGGCTCATGTGCGTATGCATGCCGTTGCCGTTGTCGCCGAACAGCGGCTTGGGCATGAACGTCACGGCCTTGCCCGCACGGCGTCCGACGTTCTTGATGATGTACTTGAACCAGCACATCTTGTCGGCTTGGCTCAACATCGAGTCGTAGCGAATGTCGATCTCGGCCTGGCCGGCGGTCGCGACCTCGTGGTGGTGCCGCTCGACTGTGATGCCGACGTCCTCCAGCGCGAGGCACATCTCGGTGCGGAGGTCGTGGGTGGCGTCGACCGGTGGAACGGGCACATAGCCGCCCTTGGCCTTCACCTTGTAGCCAAGGTTGGGGAACTCTTCGCGGTCGCTGTTCCAGTGCCCGCTGACCGAGTCCACCGAATACATGCCCTGGTTGGTCGAGGTGGAGAACCGAACGTCGTCGAAGATGAAGAACTCCGCCTCGGGACCGAAAAACGCCGTGTCTGCGATCCCCGTCGAGGTCAGGTAGGCCTCGGCTCGCTTGGCGAGCGTTCGTGGGTCACGCTCGTAGTCCTGCCCGGTCACCGGGTCCTGGATGTCACCGAGCAGCACCAGCGTCGGCACTTCCATGAATGGGTCGATCTGCGCCGTCGAGGGGTCGGGCATGACGAGCATGTCCGAGTTGTTGATCGCCCTCCACGCTCGGATCGACGAGCCGTCGAAGGCAAAACCAGCTTCGAAGGACGCTTCGTCGAGCTCGTGCAACGGCACGGTGAAGTGGTGCCAGCTTCCGAGCAGGTCGCAGAAGCGGAGGTCCACCATGCGGACGTCCTGCTCACGTGCGTACTCGAGGATTTCGCGGGGGGTGCGGGGAGGATGCGCGTTGCTCATCGGTAGCTTCCAGATTCAGAGTGCAGACTCGCCGCGTTCGCCGGTACGAATTCGGATCGCGTCGAGCACGGGGAGAACGAAAATCTTGCCGTCGCCGACCCGGCCGCTCGCGGCGACCTCGCGCAACGCTTCGACGACTTCTTCGACGAGCCTCGCTTCGAGGACAACCTCGACCTTGATCTTGGGCACGAAGTCGATGACGTAGGCGCTGCCGCGGTGCACCTCTCGCTTGCCGCCGGTCCGGCCAAAGCCGCGGACCTCGGTGATGGTCATTCCGCCCACACCGAGCTCGGTCAGACGTTCTTTGACGTCGTCGAGCGCAAACGGACGGATGAGGGCTTCGACCTTGAGCAGGCCAGTGGAGGTCAGGTCCATGATTCCTCAGGAGCGTACGGAGGTTCGGGATCGTGGCGCCCGATGCAGCCGACGATCTCGGGGATGTTCGAAATGCCAAGTTCGGCCATCAAGGCGCGCAGTTCGTCCCGAATCCGCAAGCCCGCCGGTGGCTCGGAGAAATTGGCCGTCCCGACCTGAAGGCAACTCGCCCCGGCCATCAGGAACTCGAGGGCGTCCTCGCCCGAGACGATGCCCCCCATCCCGCAGATGGGGATGTCCGGGTGCTTGGTATGAATCTGATGCACCATCCGCAGGGCGACCGGCTTGACCGCAGGCCCCGACAGGCCCCCGTACATGGTCGCCACGCGCGGTTTTCGAGTGCGCACGTCGATGCCCATGGCAGTGATCGTGTTGATCAACGACACACCAACGGCTCCGGCTTCATGGACTGCTTGCGCCATCGCCGGCACGTCCGCGGCGTTGGGCGTCAGCTTGACCACGATCGGTAGCGACGTCGCTTCGACGCACCGTTTGGTGAGGCGATGGGCCACCTCGGGCACGGTGCCAAACTCGATGCCGCCCTTCTTGATGTTGGGGCACGAGATGTTCATCTCGAGCACATCGATGCCCCTCTCCGCCCCCGCGCTGAGCATCTCAGCACACCGAACGTACGCATCCGCGTCCTCCCCGAAGAAGTTCACCCACACGCTCACGTCGAGGTCGGCAAGGTAGGGAAGCTTCTCCGCCAGAAACGCCTCTGCGCCGACGTTTTCGAGGCCGATCGAGTTGATCATCCCCGAGGCTGTCTCGCAGATCCGAGGCAGCGGGTTGCCCATCCTCGGTGCAGGCGAGATGCCCTTGGTGGACAGCCCCGCCAACTGGGACACATCCATGAAGTGGGCGAACTGCTGACCGTACGCGAAGCATCCCGAGGCCGTCATCATCGGGTGCGGAAGCGACAGGCCTGCGAACGTGGTCGTCAGGTCGACCGCATCCGGTGAGATTGGAGTTGTGCGGACTGGAGCGCTCATGACCAGCGTACCTCCCGAGCGTCAAACACCGGACCGTCGGAGCAGCAGTACTTGTACGGCTTGGGGCCTCGAACAGGAACCGCGCACCCCAGACAGACGCCAAATCCGCAGGCCATTTCTTCTTCGAGGCAGAGCAGCGTCCGGACCTCGTGCGCGAGACCCATCGTGCGCACGGCACGGAGCATCGGCGTGGGTCCGCATGCGAGCACCTCGACCGCTTCGCCGGAAGCCTTCGCGGCTCTCAGACGCTCCTGGAGCGCAACGGTGACAAATCCTCTGTGGCCTCGGCTTCCGTCCTCCGTGGCGTAGGTCACCTTCACGCCCCAGTCCTCGAGCGCCTCCGTCAGAACCAGGTCGTCCGCATCCCGGCCGCCGTAGAACATCTCGACCCCTCCGGCTCGGCCGGCCTCTGTCGCTCGCTTGGCTTGGAGGTGCAGCGGAGGCAATCCGACGCCCCCGGCGACCAGCAACTGGGTCGCACCTGCCGGGGCGCTGAAGCCTCGACCGAGCGGACCTGTGACCGTCACCAAGCCCCCCGGACGCAGAGCCGACAGCGCCGCGGTCCCGCGGCCATAGATCTTGATGAGGATCGAAAACGACCCATCGGGCTGCGCATCGAGGACCGAGAAGGCCCTCGGGTTGAGCATCTCCCTCCCCCACTCGCCGCGGACCATGATGAACTGGCCCGGCTCGATGCCGGAGAGCGGGGCACCGCACGCCGGGTCGCAAGCGAACCGCAGCGTGAAATACCCCCCGGACAACGCTTGGTTGTCGACCAGTTGCGCGCCGAACTGGGAGGGAGGCACCCGCACCTTCTATGCCAATGCGGGAGCAGGGACAACTGCGGCCGCGCGGTGATTTCTCAGGCGGCACCGGACGTCATGCCGGGCGCGCCATCACCACAGCGTCATCCGGGGGCGCCTTGTAGTACCCCACCCGGCGCCCGATCTCCGTGAAGCCGAGCGCTTCGTAGAGCCGACGAGCCGGCCGGTTCGCGGCTCCCACCTCCAACAACACGCGCGACGCCCGGGCTTGTGAGGCCCGCTCGAGCACAGCATCCAAGAGATCTCTCCCAATGCCCCGTCGCTGGCGCGCGGGGTCCACGGCAATTCGCAGCAAGTGCGCCTCGGTCTCCCCCGCCGCCACCACGTGCCATGTGCACGAAAAACCCACCACGAGACCCCCGGGGTCGACCGCGAGCTCGACGACCGCCATCGGACGCTCGATCTCGTCGATGTAGGCGCTTGGGGCCCATGGGTTCCCAAACACGAGGGACTCGATGCGGAGAATGGCGTCGAGATCGTCGCACCTGGCGACCCGCCGGCCCACCTCCGGCACGCTTCAGGCCCCCGGCTCTGGCTCTGGCTCTGGCTCTGGCGGAAGGACCTCCGCCACCTCGTCTTCGTCGGACTCGGCCAGCACCATGGAGCCGATGTCGGCCGCCAGCCCGTCGCGACCGTGAATGCCGGTGGAGGAGTGCGTCGAGGTCAGCAGAACATCACGGGCCGAGATTCCGATCGACTCCGCCAGCTTGCGACGCGCCAGACCGCGCTTGGACGCGCCCAGCTTGTCGGACTTCGTGGCGACCAACAGGGTGGGCAGCCGCCGGGCAGCCAAGAACGCCATCATGCCGCGGTCGAGGTCCCCAACACCGCGGCGAATGTCGACGAGCAGCACCAACCCGCGGAGGTTCTCGCGCTTCTCGAGGTAACCCTCGATCATCGGGGCAAACCCCTCACGCACAGATTTTCCGGCGGCCGCGAACCCGTAGCCGGGGAGGTCACAGAACCGTAGCGGGAGCTTGTCGTGCCCGGGGCCCCGCAGCGTCAGGGAGAAAAAGTTGAGCAGTTGGGTACGGCCGGGGGTTCGGCTCACCCGTGCGAGACCACGCCGGTTGCACAGGGCGTTGAGGAGGCTGGACTTGCCCACGTTGGAGCGACCCGCCACAGCGATCTCGGGGAGGTCGGGGGTCGGGCACTGAAACACCTTGGAGGCGCTTTGCTCGAACGCCGATGTGAGGACGTGCCATCCATCTTCAGGTCGTTGCGCCACGGCGACGGACTATACAGGAGCACCGCGAGCGCCGTACTCTCGCTCCTACCCGTCGCGGGCGCGGGTTTGAGCAACATGGACGTGTACGGACTCACGGGTGGCATCGGCAGCGGCAAGTCCAGTGTCGCGGAATTTCTCGAAGACTTCGGGGTTCCCGTGGTCTCCGCGGACGAACTGTCGCGCGTCGTCGTGACCGCGGGAAGCGAGGGTCTGGCGGAAGTCGTCCGGGCGTTTGGCACCGACGTCGTCGACGAACGCGGGGAGCTCGACCGCCGCAAGATGGCCTCGATCGTCTTTCGCGAGCCCGCGCGGCGCCAGCAACTCGAGGCCATTCTCCACCCGCGGATCCGCGAGCGCTTTGAGCAGGTCCTGGACGCGCTGGAGAAGGCCGGCCACCCGATCACCGTCTACGAGGTGCCGCTGCTGTTCGAGAAGAACCTGCAGTCGGACATGAAGGCCACCATCTTGGTGACGGCGAGCGAGGAGACCCGCATCGCTCGGGTGATGGAGCGCGACCAGACCACGAAGACGGAGGTCCGGGACCGCATCGCATCGCAGATGCCCGAGTCGCTCAAGCGGAAGCGCGCTGACTACATCATCGAGAATGATGGCTCGGTCGACGAGCTGCGTCGCGAGGTTCGGTTTCTGCTCGAACGGTTCCTCCGGCTCGACGCCCGGGGTCCGTACGTTGCGCCGGCGCACGTACCCGAGTCGCCACAGACGCCGTCCTCCACGGTGACTCAGGTCCCGACAGCGCCGACCGAGACGCCCAGCCGGACTCCGACCGAAGTCCCCAGCGAGCATCACCAGCCGCCGTCCTCCGTGGGGACCCAACCCAGCATTCCGAAAGCCGAGTCGACCCAAATCGCGCCGCCCCCGCCCCCCCCGGGTGCCCACATCCCCACCCCGAGCGGCGCGCCACCACCTCCTCCGGGCCTGCGCGTGCCGGTGCCGACGCCGATCCCCGGGACCCACGCCCCCATCGCTCCCCAGACGAGTGCGGTGCCGACTCCCACGCCGGCCGACCCCTCGGGTCCACCTGCGACGACCACGCAGCGCGCCCCCGTCGTCAAACCCGGCAAGGGCGACAAGCCGGGCTGACCTTCGACCGACGGATTCCCCACAAGCCCTCGTTCGGATCGCGTCAGACGCCCAGCACGCCTTCGATCGCGTCCATCATCTGGACCCGGCGCTGGGTGATCGGGCTCGTTCCATCGACCAGAGCGTCGCTCTCGGCGAGGACCTGCTCGAGCGGAAAACGGAACACCGACGGGTCCCCGGTCTTCTCACCGTTTGCAACGAGCGGCTGCCACGCGACCATGGTGTCGGTGTGTCCACGCAGGACCGTATCCACTGCGACCATGCCGAGTCGGCCAGCCACCATGCGGTCGCGAAACGAGGGTGCCCCGCCGCGAACCAGGTGTCCGAGGACCGTCGCCCGCACATCGACATCACGCAGGTCCGACAGCCGGTCGGCAACGAGGCGGACCAACCGCGTGCACGGCGTCTTGACCCCCTCCGCTTTCAGGATCAGCACGCGCCGCTTGCCGCGGTCTGAGAACGCCTGCCGGATCGCGGATTCGACCGCGACGACGAGCGCCTCTTCGTCCCGCCCCTGCTCACGAAACAAGACAGCCTCGGCCCCCATGGCGACCGCTGCCGCCATCGCGAGGTAGCCGCAGTCCCGCCCCATGACCTCCACGACAAACGCCCTGTGGTGCGCCCGAGCCGTGTCGCAGATTCGGTCACAGCTGCTCACAATCGTGTTGAGCGCCGTGTCCACCCCGATCGATAATCCAGTGCAGCCGACATCGTGATCGATCGAAGCAGGAACACCCACGACGGGGGTGTCTGACTCGACAGCCAGCGCGTGCGCACCCCGAAGCGAGCCGTTTCCGCCCACCACGACCAGGCCGCGCAACGACTTCAGGGCCTCGAGCGCAGGCGCCCGCCCCTGCGCGGTCAGGAATCGAGGCTCGCGCGCCGAACCGAGGATGGTCCCTCCCACCGCGCCAAGCAGGTCGACGTCCGGGTCCACCCCGAGGCCGCTGGTGCCCGAAGCCACGGTCAGCGGACGCATCCGTCCCTCGAGGAGTCCGGTGTAGCCGTTCTCCACACCGACGACCGGGACACCCCGGGTCACAGCCAGCTTCGTCATGACGCGCAGCACCGCATTCATCCCCGGAGCGTCGCCGCCAGAGGTCAGGAGCCCGATCGGCAGAGACATCGAGCGAAGCATAGCGGTGGCGGGCCCCGACCTCACCGAGACTTGCGTAGCCAAGCGCACCATTGCGTCGTTGAAGGAAGCTCCCGGGAACAGCCTGGCAACGCGGACACGTGCCGCGTACCCTGATCTTCCACGATGGCGTCGGATGGTCCTCCAAAACGCCCCGGCTCTGGCTCCGGGGCTCCTCGCGTCCCACCCCCTCCCAAGCTCAGCTTCATGGAGGAGCCAGCGTTCGAGCCGATACCCGAGCTCGTCGAGGACGCGAATCCCGAGGCCACAGCACCCGCGCAGCTCGGTGCCGGCATCGACACGGCCGCCGTTCCTCCCCAGCCGCCCGAACCGCAAGCCCGTCGCGGGGTGCTGCCGCCGCCCAAGTCCGACGGCAAGCGGGTGCAGCCACTTGCGAGCAGGGGTCAGCGCACCCGAAGCGATCCCAAGAGGCCCTCGGCCAGCGGACTGCCCTCGGGAATGCGCGCGCCGGGAGTCCCCGAACAAACCGACGCGGAGAACACCGACATCCTGATCGCCAGCGCGGTCGCGGCGCTGACCGAAGGGGATCCGGCGGACAACAGCTCGGTACTGCTGACCCCCGAACCGCTCGTCGCTGCAGCGACCTCGGTGTCCACGCTTCGTTCCGTCGGCCCCGAGCCCCAGCCCCAGCCCCAACCCGAGGGATCGAAGCGCCGCGGTGCGCTGTGGGTCGGCGTTGCAGCTGCCGCGGCACTCGTCGTCCTCGCCATCGCATTCTCGAGCGGAGGCGACGACGCGCCCGAACCAGCATCGGCCTCCGCCGCGGTGGCGCTGGCGGACAAGCAGCCCAACAAGCCGGCAAACGCCCCGACCGCTGAGAACCCGCCCGCCGCCATGTCCCCCGATCTGCCCTCCCCCGCGCTCGACAGCCCCCCGGACGTCGGTGGCGCCTGGGTCGAACTGGAGGATGCAACCGACCTCGGTGGAGAAGTCGCTGCGGCCCTCGACGTCGGGTCCGCCGAGATCGAGGACGATGATCCCGAAGCGGATGGCCAGGCGGATGGACAGGACGAAGTCGCCGTCGCCGCAAGTTCGAGGCCGAACACTCGGGGTCGGAAACGAAAGCGGGAGTCCAAGGCACCCTCTTCGAGCAGCCCCCGCCCGGCACCCGCCGCTCCGGCGAAACCGCCCGAGGACGCAGCCACACTGCTTGCCAGCGCTCGCAAGGCGCTTGCGTCGGGTCAGGCCCGAAAGGCGTACGCCCTCGCGTCGAAGAGCCGCAGCGCCAAGCGGACGTCGGCTGCGCTCGTCGTCATGGCCAAGGCGGCGTGCCGGTTTGGCGGTGCGTCGCAAGCGAAGTCCGCCTTCAACCAGCTCTCGGTCGCCAATCGTCGGGGACTACGCGCGGAGTGCCGCAACCACGGCGTCCGCCTCGGTATCTAGCCGTCGAGACGACGACGCACCGCCCAAAAGACGGCGAGCACGGGGAGTACGACCGTGGCGTGTCCAGCCCACAGGTGCTCCGGATGCGTGATCGGGCAGTGAAAGTACAGCGACACAAACCCGATCAAGCCCGCCGCCCATACCCCGAGCGCCCCGGGGAGCCAGCGCTTCGCGCCGTTGCGGCTGAGCAACCCCATCGCCAACGTCGCCACTGCAGCGAAGCTCAAGCCGAAGCCGAAGCACGCACCCGCACGGGCGAGGAACGTCTCACCGATCCCCTCGACCGACGCGGGGTGAAGTGCGTGCGCCATGGGGAGCGCCGTCACAACACCAACACCGATCAGACCTGCCGCGACGGCGATGAAGCGGCGCGACATCGGCAAGGAAGGACGCCATAGCGGACGAAGCGACACCTGCAGCGCGAGCGCGAGCGGCCCCAGCAGCACGAACAGGTCGAGGGCCATTCGGCCACGCGGGTACACAGCGAGGTCGGCCCGCCGGGTTGCGACCAAGACGATTGTCACCAGGCCGAGCGACAACGTCCCGGCCAGCGCCCACCGAGCGCGGGTCGACAGACTGGCCACGCGCTCCATCGGGCCCTCAGCGGCAAGTGCAGCGTGAAGGTCCGGGAGTCCGGCACTGGGCTCGGACGATGCGGGGAGTCCTCCGACCTGACCGGAGAGTCCTCCCGGGCCGAAAGCCTCTGCGAGGTCGGCCGGGACCCCTTCGTGTTCGAACGCGTCCGTCATTGCGTCGTCCTTCCATAGCCCCGAGAGGCGGTCTTGGTTACAGCTGGATCGACGAGTCGCGTGCGGAGCTTCTCGTAGCCGCGGTGCGCACGCACCTTCACAGCCGATTCACTCGCGCCCACGACCTGTGCGACCTCTTTGAAGGGCAGCCCTTCAAACCAGTGCAGCTCGATCACCTCGCGCTGCGGGGCGGGAAGTTTCGCCACCGCTTCGTGAAGCTCGCGGGCCACAGCCGGCCGCTCCGGATCGCCCTCTTGACCACGCTCGGCGGGTTCGACCTCCCCCAGACCTGTCTCGGGGCGACGTCCTTTGCGCCGAAAGTACTGACGCGCGAGATTGAGCGCGATGGTGTACAGCCAGGGGCGCAGTTTTGCCCCTTCGCGAAAGTCGGCCCGAGCTCGATGCAGCTGGAGGAAGGTCTGTTGGACCAGATCTGCCACGTCGTCGCTTCGATTGATCCTCCGGTTCAATGTCTGCCGCAAGCGCGGCGCATACCGAGAGAACAGAGCATCGAACGCCGCACGGTCCCCCGCGCGATAGGCCGCCATGAGCACCTCGTCCGAGCGGGCCTCCGCCGTCACAGCCTCAACGCCTCGGCCAAGGCATGGAACGTCGCCGCGGCCGTGGCCTGGATCCGCAGGTCGACGACGGAGGAGACATCCGTCGTCCCGGGGTTGATCTCAACGGTGACCTTGCCCGCCTGCTTCGCGAGCATGACCGGAGCGGCGATGTATGGGAAGGCGCTCGTCGTCCCGACGGAGACCACCGCATCGAAGCCCGCCAGCAGCTCGCGCTCCAGCGCAGCGACCGCGCCCGGAGGCAACATCTCGCCGAACAACACGACCTGCGGACGGATGATCGAGCCACACTCTGGGCAACGCGGGACCGTGGGGGCGCCTGGAGTCCCCAGCTCCGCCTCGAGCGTCCGGAAATCGGCGACCCGCGACGTCCACGAGCAAGCCAGGCAATGCAGCTTCTGGAGGTTGCCGTGGATCTCGATCATCGGATCCGACCCGGCACGGCGGTGCAGTCCGTCGACGTTTTGCGTCAGCAGCCAGCCCCGTTCGCTACGGGCTTGAAGGGCTGAGATCACATCATGGGCGCGGTTGGGCTCCGCCCCCCGGCACGCCCGCTCGATCTGCAGCATGTACTTCCAGCAGACCTCCGGCCGGACGCTCAGCATCTGACCGCTGAGCGCCGCTTCGATCGGCACGCCCTCGTCCGTCGTCTCCGACTCGTACAGACCGCCCACGCCTCGATATGTGGGCAGGCCGGAGTCCGCCGAGACGCCCGCCCCGGTGATGAAGAGAACGGACCGTGCCGCCGTGAGCGTCTCCGCGAGCTGCTCGACGAGCAGGGGGTCGACCGGCACCGAGGCCGCCTTCGAAGACAGTCGCTCGCTCACCCGCTCCCCCGACCCCGCCTCAGCTCAGGCCCGTTTTTGAGACGACACCACGGAACATGTTGAGCGTGCGCTCGAGGCTCTCGATGACTTCTTCGAGGCTGTGGGAATCCTGAGCGCGGATCTCTTTCTCGGCGCGCTCCAACACGCCCTCGGCCTTGGCGATGGCGTCGCGGCCAAAGCTGGTGCCCGACATGATGCCTTGGACTTGTGGGAACAGCTCGCGGACGTCGGTGATCAGGCGTTCGGCTTGCTGGCGCTGCCGCTCGAACTCCTCCGAGGCGCGGACCTCGACCATGTAGTTTTGGCTGCTCTCGACGAGCTTCTGAAGCTCTTCTTCGGTCAGTCCCGAGGTGGCGGTGACCGTGATGCTCTGCTCGCGGCCGGTCTCCAGGTCCTTGGCGGAAACGCTGACCAGTCCGTCGGCGGAGATGGAGAACGTGACTTCGACTTCGACCTCTCCGCGCGGTGCCTTGCGAAGACCCGAGAGGATGAACTCACCGAGCAACTCGTTCTCGGCCGCCTTGTCGCTCTCGCCCTGCAGGACGAGGATCTTCACCGAGGTCTGATAGTCGCGAACCGTCGTGAAGATGTGCGACGCACTGGTCGGCACCGTCGTGTTCTGGTCGATCAGACGGTGGAAGAATCCGCCGACGATCATGATGCCCAAGCTGTGCGGAGTGACGTCCAACAGCAGCACGTCCATCGACTCGTCGACGAGCGCCGCGGCCTGAATGGAAGCTCCGAGTGCCACGACCTCGTCGGGGTGGACGCCCTTGCACGGCTCGAGTCCAAAGAACTCTGCGACGCGTGACTGGATGAGCGGCATGCGGGTCATCCCGCCGACCAAGATCACATCATCGAGGTCATTGCGGTCGATGTCCGCTTCGGCGAGTGTCTTCTCGCAGATGGAGACCGTGCGGTCGACGAGGTCGCGAGTGAGTTCCTCGAGTTCGTCGCGGGTGAGCGACTCCTGCATGTGGAACGTCTGCCCGCTGGGCGTCGTGTACAGGAACGGCAGATCGATGAGCGTCTCGCGGGCCACCGAGAGCTCGCAACGAGCCTTCTCGGCTGCATCCTTGATCCGCTGCAGCGCCATGCGATCGTCCCGGACATCCACGCCGGACTTCTCCGAGAAGCCCTGCGTGAGCCGGTCCATCACCCGGATGTCGAAGTCCTCACCGCCGAGGAACGTGTCGCCCGCGGTGGAGACCACCTCGAACACGCCGTGACCGATGTCGAGAATCGAGATGTCGAACGTGCCGCCGCCGAGGTCATAAACCGCGACCTTGCGCTCGAGGTCCTTGCCGAAGCCATACGCAAGCGCGGCCGCGGTGGGCTCGTTGATGATGCGGATGACATCGAGGCCAGCGATGCGCCCGGCGTCCTTGGTCGCCTGACGCTGGTTGTCGTTGAAGTACGCCGGGACCGTGATCACGGCCTTCTCGGTGCCGCCGCCGAGATACTGCTCGGCGACGAGCTTCATCTCTTGGAGGATGAACGCACTGACTTCGGGGATGCTGTAGACCTGATCGCGAAGTTTGATGCGCACGTCACCGTGCGGCCCCTCGACAATCCCGTACGGGCAGGACTGCTGCACCGCCTTGGACGCAGGCGATTCCCAGCGACGTCCAATCAGACGCTTGGCCGCATATACGGTGTTCTGGGAGTTCGTGACCGCCTGACGCTTCGCGATGTGCCCGACGAGGCGTTTGCCGCTCTCCGAGATCGCGACCATCGAAGGCGTGGTCTTGTAGCCACCCTTGTTCGGGATGACCGTGGGAACCCCATCTTCGACGATGGCGACGCAAGTGTTCGTGGTTCCGAGGTCGATACCAACGACGTTTTCCATGAGTGTTCCGGTCGGACCCGGCGGTCGAAGCGGCAAGCCGCATTCGCGCCAGCTGTCCCGTGCCAGAGGCTACTTCGCTTTGCACGCCTTGAGAAGGGCGCGAACGTCAGCGTCTTCGGGCTTGAGTTTGAGCGCCTGGTCTACCTGGTGCTTTGCAGTGCTCACTTGTCCCGCTGCCAAGAAGGCGTACCCGATCCAAACGTACAGGCGTACCGCATCGGCGGGTCGCACGTTCGTCCCAGTCGCCTGCGTGACCCGCAGCGCCTCCAAGGCACGCATTGCCAAATCCCGAGCCATGCTGGGATCGCCCTGACGTGCAAAGAACGCCGCGTGCGCCAAGTGTTCAGCAGTGGGCATGGCATCGGCGGCTTCGAGCAGCCACGGGAGCGCATCTGCGATCTGCCCGAGGTCGAGCCGCTGTTGCGCGCGGGCGTAGGCCGCAGCGCCGCGCTTCTCCCGCGCCGCGAGACGCACAGAGTCCCACTTCTCTGCGAGCTGTTCGTTGCCGGGATCGGCTCGCTTCGCAAGGAGGTAGAGGTTCGCCGCCTTGGCGAGGTTGCCCTCTTTCTCGGCGGCTTCGGCCGACCGAAGCATCGCCACCGCCTCGGCCTGCATCTTCTCTTGCAACGCAACCCGCTGCCGCTGCGCGCGGGCGCGCGTTCGATCTTCCCGGCGAACAGCCGCCGCGGCCTCCCGGGCCTCCCGGGCTTCGGCCGCCTCGGTCTCGAACTGCAGACGAGCCCGCGCGTCGTCTTCGATCCTCCGGTCGACCCAGGGTGCCCGGACCTCCTCGCGGCGCAGCTCGGCATACGCGGCCTTGGCTTCGCGGAACAACGACGCGAGAATCGGCCGGAACACGCCGAGATCTCGGCCGTGATACGCGTCAGGATGGAGCGCGCGGCTCGTATCGTGAAAGGCGCGCCTGATCGCCTTGGTGTCGTGCGTCGGTAGGATTCCCAGGATCTCGAACTGAGACATCGACTCGTGGCCATCGGCCATCGCCAGGATCCAGCGCTGCCGCTGCGCATCGATCGGGCCGGCGGTATCAACCCGCGGGTCATCGTGGCCGACCTTCCGCCGATCGATGCGCTCCAGGGCGTCGGTCCCGTGCGCCGAGCTCTCTGCAGCGTCGTCCTGACTGTCCGGGACAGGTTCAGGCTCGGGTTGAGGGTCGTTCCGCGGCACGCGCCCCCCCAAGCGAAGCGTGTCGGCCAGCGCCTTTCGCTTGCGCGCCTGGGCGGCCGTTCGCAGGCCCTTGCCCCGACCCGATGCGGCCGCCGCAACCGTCGCGGAGGGCCTGGCGGAGCACGGCTCGAGCGCTCCTGCCTCGACGAGTTTCGCGACGATCTTTGACGCTTCGCGGGATGGAAGACCGCACGCGCGCACGAGATCGCCAACCTTGATCGGCCCCTCGACCCGGCTGAGGACGAAGTAGTCCTGCGGGCTCAGGTCGAGAGTGGCCGGGAGCGGACTGCTCTGCCGAACGTACTGCGCAGGGTCGAGGTCCATCGGCGGGCCTCGATTGTAGCCCACATGCGGCCACCGCTGGCGCCGGGTCCGTTCCGCCGGAACGTCCGGTCAGTCCGGCACTGTGCCGTCGACTCGGTAGCGCGCCATGTCGAGGTGGAAGTGGTTGCGATGCAGCCGGTCGAACGCAGGCGTGAGGACAACGGAGAAGATGTCCTCGTCGACCGTACGCCGGGCGATCCCCTGCAAGAAGCGCTCGGTCGGAGTCTCGGGAGCGCCAGGCTCACCGTAGTGCCCAAGCACGGGGATCTCCTTGCCGCCCTTGAGGGTGAAGCTGCGGATGTCGATCGCGTTGGCGTAGCTGTGTTCGCTGACCCAGCCGGGATACGCGGCCATTTCGCGACAGTTGTAGGTGCCCATGTGCCGGATCTTCTTCACCGGCCGGCCCAGGTGCCGCTGCGCCTCCTCCTGCACGACAACCTCAAAGCGCGACAGCGCGAGGGCGACCGGACAGGAGACCTTGGGCTTGCCTGTCCATCGAATCGCTCCGGGACCGGACGAGAACCGAACCGCCTGGGGAGCCCCGCACGTGATCCCCGACTTGTTCTCGTGCACGGGAAGCCGGCTCGAGTCGAACTTGACCCCAGCCTCGGTGAGCCGCTCCTCGCAGCGCGCAATCTCCTCGGGCGGTCCGACGATGCCGTCATCCGAGACATCCAGGGTCGACGGAGCGCGAAACACCCCGTCGTCCGCCTCCTGTGTGTCGTCCGGCTCGTCTGACTCGACCTGCTTGGGCGTCTCCTGTGGTGCCTCGACCGACCCGAGTCCTGCCAATGCCGCCACGAACGCCGGCCCAAACCAGATCTTCAAGGCGACCATGCAACGTCAGCATACGTCCGAGAGGCCCACCCCGATCTAATCGCCGGCCCACAGAGCCAAATTGGGGCACGATGCGGGTGATGACGCGTGCGTCCGTCGTGCTCTTGCTCGCCCTGGTTGCCTGCCGGCCATCGACAGCGCCCACCGCGCCGGCCGCCGAAGACCCCCGACGGGCCCAGGTCTCGACGGAATCGCACGTCGATGTTGCACGCGCCGAGACCATGCACCGCCTGCTCGAGGCCGCGAAGACAAACTCAGTGGGCGCCCTGATCAAGGATGCGTCCCCTCGCCTGGCGGACAACCTCAGCACCGCCGCATTGCAAGCCTCGTTGGCCGAACTGACCGCGAGGCTCGGCGAGCCCTTGGGCATCTTGGAGGAGCAGGTGTTCTCCGAAGGGGAATCACGCTGGTACTCGGGGCTGGCATTGCACGGGCAGGCCAGCGGCGGAGGCGTCCTGAGCCCCGTGCTGTACCAATTCTCGCTCGACGCCCAAGGCCACCTCGACACGCTTCTGGTCCGTGAGCACTGGTTCATCGAAAACGTGCGGCATCCAGCCGAAGCGTACCTCCCCGTGTCCCGCTTCCACCTGCCCTCCAGGGGTACGTGGTACGTGCTCCACGGCGGCCGGGCCCGCGCCACGAACTACCATCACGGCAACACCCACCAGCGCTGGGCTTTCGACCTGATCGTCAAACGCGATGGCCGGCAACGCGAGCGCGGCACCGACCGCCATCGCAACGAGAGCTACCACGCCCACGGTCAAGACCTCCTCGCACCCGCCGCGGGCACGGTCATCCACGTCGTCGACGGCATCCCCGAGAACCGCCCGCCGGAGCGCGGCCGCGCCGGTGGCAATGGGTTGATCATCGGCCATGGCTTCGGGGAATACTCCGCGCTGTGGCACGCGATTCCAGGCTCCCTCGAGGTCGAGATCGGTGACCGCGTCGAGACCGGCCAGCGCGTGGCAAAGGTCGGCAACAGCGGCCGTTCGACGGGCCCCCACATCCACTGGCACGTCTCGTATCGGCTTCCGGGGGAGACCACCGAAGTCATTGGGCTGCCTGCGGAGATGACGAACCTCCTGGTGGACAACACCTGGTACGAGCACAAGATGCCCGTCCGCGGGCAGTACATCCGCGCCGCCCAGCGGCCCCAGCTGGAGATCAAACCGGTCGCGCGCGCCCCGGTGGTGTTCGTCGACCTCTAGAGCGGCGACCGCATGTCGGCAGGAGCGACTACTCGCTCTTCTTCGCCCGCGGGTGGGCCGACTCGTAAACGTCGAGCAGCTTTCCCAGACTCAGGTGCGTATAGCGCTGGGTCGTTGACAAGCTGGCGTGGCCGAGCATCGACTGAATCGTTCGCAGGTCGGCGCCACTCTCAAGCAAGTGGGTCGCGAAGCTGTGCCGAAGCCCGTGCGGCCCGATGCGGGCGCGAGCACCCGTCTGCTCGCACCGGCGGTAGACCAGACCTCGAATCGAGCGCGAACCCATTCGCCCCCCCCGATCCCCGAGGAATAGCGCGTGTGGCGGAGACTTCGGGCGGGCCAGGGCAGCGCGAACGTCGAGGTAGCTGCGCAGTGCCTCCGCCGCACGAGTTCCCAGCGGTACGAGGCGCTCCTTGCCGCCCTTTCCGCGGACCACCCTCACCTTCGGATGCGCGTCGCGCAGCTCCACGTCGCCGATGTCGAGCTGTGAGCACTCCGAGACCCGGAGCCCCGCCCCGTAGAGCACCTCGAGAATCGCCCGATCGCGAGCACCCCGCGGGCCGGGGCGTTGCGCTTGGTCGATCATGTCGCCCACATCCTCGACCGGGAGCGCGACCGGCAGCTTGTGACGCCGCTTGGGGCTGCTCACCAAGACGACCTCGTTCTCCTCGATCTCACCACGCCGCAGTAGAAACTCGCCGAAGCTCCGCAACGCGGACAGCTTGCGGGCGACGGTGGAGGACGCGGTCTTCCCGTGCAGGTCAGCCAGGTGCGCCCGAACGTTGCGGGCGGTGAGGTCGCGCAGCTTCGGCTCACAATCTCGCCGGTCCTCGACCGACGCCGCAAATGCACTCAAATCGCCGCGATAGGCCCGCAGCGTGTGCTTGGACGCCCGGACCTCCGCCCGCAGGTGTTCCAAGAATCGCTCGATCGCCTCGCGCACGCCCTGATCCTAGCAACTGTGGCCGCGCGGGCGAAGTTCAGCGCGCATCGAAGGGGGCGAACGCGTCATCACGGCGCAGCTTCGCCAACAGCGCCAGCCTCGAGCTGAACCCAAGCTTGCGCAGCAGGTTCGCGACGTGAAACTTCACCGTTCGCGGCGTGACCTCCAGCGCCTCGGCCATGCCGAGAGTCTTTCGCCCGTCGAGCAGCAGGCGGAGGATTTCGCCCTCCCGCGGCGTCAGCTCGGAGATGTCCAACCCAGGGGCCCGGCGCTGAGGCGGAGCATCCCCCACCGCGTCCAGACACCGCCGCATGACCGTCGTGCCCTCCGCAGCACGATGCAGTGCGCCGCGAATCGCAGCCGGCGAGACCGGCTTCCGCAGACATGCGTAGACCCCGACAAAGAAGGCCTCTCGAACGACGTCGGCGGAGAGTTCGCGACCGACCACGACCGCACGGCAGGGGCGCCGCGTCTCGTGCAACTGAAGCAGTACGTCATACGCCGAGGGGTCATCGTCGACGTCGAGCAGGACGGCGTCGGGTTCCTCCGAGGCCAGCAGGGACGACGCCTCGTCCGCCGGATGCGGACCCAGGACGTCGAAGTCGAACTCGCCCAGGTTCCCCCCTGGGAACTCCGCGTCGGCATGGGCGATGAACAGGATCTTCGGGCCGGACATCAGGGGAGTGATTCTACCGCGGGCTCGCAGGCGAGGTAGTACGAGGGCCCGTAGTCGAAGAACTCAAACATCTCCCCGTAGACCGCATCGACGGTGTCCGGGTCTCCGATGTAGGGCGCATGTCCGGCCCCCGGCAGGATGCGCAGCTCGTGCGGGCCTCCGTAGTCCGCGGCGAGGGCTTGGACATCTTCCAGCGGCGTGATCGGATCCGCATCGCCCCACAGCTGAAGAAGGGGCCGAACCCCCGCCTCGGCTGGCACTACGGGGAGCTCGAATCCGGCGAGCGTAGGCCCCGTGGCGTACACGTCGGGGAACGTGCTGAAGCCGAGCTCGGCAGCCGCGGGATCGGCACCGGCCAGAATCAACCCATAGGCCGAAGGATCGGTTTCGATGTACCCATTGGGCGCAGATTCGAATAGTGCCAGTACTTCAGGGCTGAAGAAGACTGCCTCGAACAATGGCGTGACCGATTCGTACACCATGGCCTGAACTGCCACCCGCCCAATGTGCCACGTGGGAACAGGGCTCTGGGTGCCGGCCAGCCCGACGGCGAGCGAGGCTCCAAAGCTGGTCCCAAACAGATCCACACGCGGGACCCCGCGCGCATACCGGATGCGTTCCACGATCTCCGCCGCATGCTGCAGCGATCGCTCGGTGGTGACATCGGCGCCATGTTCGGGAAGCGAGCTGCCGGGGTACCCCTCGTAGGTGACCGCGTACGCGAAGAAGCCAGCCTCCGCGACCTCGTCCAGGGCGTTCAGCCGTGTCGATGGGTCAACATCGAGGTCGTACATGTCCCCGGTGACCAATGTGCCGGGCAGCATCACGACCGCTCGCCGCGGGAAACGCAATGCGGCCGCCGGGGTGAACCGCTCGGTCACGCGGAGAACGGCACCGTCCGCGAGTACGACCTCATGTTCGAACGTCCACGACTGTTCACAGAACGCGCCGTCGCGGCTCTGCGCATCGCGCGCAAGATCTTCATCGATCCACTCTTCCGGCACGAGGGCCGCATTCGTGCCAGCCGGCTCGCACCCGGCCAGGCAAATGAGGAGTGGAAGAAACGAGCGTGAAGTTTTCGACATATTGATGTATCCCCGAATACACACAATGAACCGATCAAACGTGGACCGCCATGGTCTTCACATTTCAGTTCGTGCGGGCCGGTGCGGCTCCCCCCTCTGGCAGCGCTCCCCTGTTTCGTGATTGTCTCCGCGCTCATTGCACCGATCCTGTTCGTGCGCTGGCAGTCGCGTTGCGACGTCGCGGATGTCGAGCGCATCACCGAAGCGATTGAGGCCGCCTGCGAGAGCGTGGGGACGGGCCTCGTGTACATCGCCTCGATTCCCGTCGGCGTCCCGCCACCCGAACACGACGCCCGCGCAGCGATGCGTTTGGGAGTCGAACACGCGAGCAAGCGATGCAGTTCGGTGCACGTCGTCATCGAGGGCCAAGGCCTGCGCCGCGCGATCATCCGCAGCGTGTCAGCCGGCCTACTGCTCGCCACCCGCGCGTCGTTCTCGATTCACACGAACGCGGAAGAAGCCCTTCACGCGGCGAGTCCAACCAAGCCGCTCCAGCTCGCCCAGATTCTGTCCGTCGCGAAAGAAAAGGGATTGGTTGCCGCATGACGAAACAAGACGACCCCGCTGCGCAGCTAGCGACGATGCTGGACGGATTCCGCATTCCCCAGTGTCTGTACGTGGCGTGCCAACTGGGCCTTGCAGCACTCGTCCCCCCGGAGGGTCTCGAGACCGACGCGCTCGCACAGCTCGCCAACGTGCATCCCGATTCGCTTCGAAGGCTGCTTCGCGCGCTTGCGACCGTCGGCGTTTTTCGTCCGACCGGGGATGATGGCTGGGCGCACACGGACGCGAGCGAGGCCCTGGATCCCGAACACGCCTCGGGCCTCCACGACCGGGCCATCGGGCTCGGATCGCTCGCTTGGGCGTCGTGGGGCGGGTTGTTGGGTGCCGTGCAAAGCGGCACCCCTGCGTTCGACTCCGTGCACGGCGCTCCCTTCTTCGACGTCTTGCAGGCGCGACCAGAATTGGCGGCTGCGTTTGGCCGGACGATGTCGTCGTGGACACGTCAGACCGCGCGCGACGTCATCGCCACGTTTTCCTTCGACGCGTATGGGCACGTGGCCGACATCGGGGGCGGGCACGGGATTCTACTGGACGCGGTCCTCGCCGCGTCCCCCAACGTACGCGGCACCTTGGTGGATAGGCCCGAGGTCATCGCCACAGATGCGCCCGCACTGGGTGATGCGCAGCGACCACGAGCCACGCTGTGCGCCTTGGATGCATTCAGCGACCCCCTGCCCTGCGCCGACGCCTACCTCCTTTCTTGGATTCTCCACGATTGGGAGGACGACCAATGTATTCAGCTTCTGTCTCGTTGCATACAGGCCAACCCCCGCGCGGACATTGTCGTGGTGGAGATGCTGCTGGATGGCCCAGGGCCTGCGGCGACCTGGTTCGACCTCGAGATGCTGGTTCAGACCGGTGGTCGGGAGCGAACAACGGCTGCATTCCAGGCGCTGTTCCGGGCTGCGGGCCGAGAGGAAGCCGAGGTGAGGCACACTCCGGGCACGCACGCGGTGCTTTGCTCACGGGGGAGCTGAGAGCATCACGTCCCCCCACCGCAACACCATCGCCATCGCTGTGGATGCACTGCCGACCGCGTAGACCAACACGAGGTCCCCCGGATGGAGCCGCCCCTGGGAGGCGGCGTGATGGAGATTCGCGGCCATCAGCGCGGGGCCAATGTTCGTAGTTCGCGGATAGACAGAGACCGTCTTTGCCCGATCCACACCCAACACGTCGGCGCAAAAGTCGGCGTACCACGCAGTCGGTGTGTTGAATACGAATAGCGAAATGTCGGAGAGCGAGAGGCCCGCATCCGAGAGCGCACCGTCGCAAGCCCCACGAAGATAAGGTTCGGCGGTGTCGTGCAGAATGGCACCAGCACCGCGGGTGGTACGCATCTGCAGCCGCGCTTCCCCCTCGTGCGTGACGAGGTCGTGCACGAACGCCCCGCAGGTCTCGCGGGTCGAAATGCGGTGGGCCCCCAGCGGGGTCGCGACCCCGGCCCCGCGCTCGACCACAAACGCGCCAGCGCCGTCCCCGAGGAACCACGCCAACGAGTTCGTTTCCTCCACGTCTCTGGCGTACGTGCACGAAACGGACACGAGTACCCGGTTGGCTCGACCGGTCTCGACCAGGCTGCACGCGAGATCGAGGCCCATGACAGCGCTCGCGCACGCCGTCTCGAGGTTGATCGCAGGACAGCCCAGGCCCAAACGTCGTGCGAGCCACGACGCGTCTCCGACAGCGATCGTATCGGGGCGCATCGAGGACACGATCGCGAAATCGAAGTCTTCGAGCCCCCCCGACCATGCCTGGACCAGCGACTCCACCGCCTGGACGTGAAGGTCTACGCTTGCCGTTTCGCTCAGCTCGACCCCCCGCTCGACGCTCCCCTTGAACGGGTCGGCGCCGTACGGGGCCATCGCGCGCTCGAACACGCTCCCGGTGCCCTCGGTCGCCCACAATCGGGCGAGCGCGTGCTGCTCGGCTCCCGACACCATCTCGGGGTGGTGTTGACGCCAATGGTCATTGGTACGAATGGTCGCGGGCAACGCGACCGAGAGTGCGGATAGACCAACGTGATTCATGCGTCTCTCTGCGCAGCCAGGCTGCGATTGCGTGCACCGAACGGCGCGGATTCTTGGGAGTCGACGATCACATCGACAAGACAAGGGCCTCCGCAGCGCATCGCATCGCGAAGCGCTTCATCGAGCGTGCACGGATCGCGCACGGTCATGGCTTGGGCTCCCATCGCGCGTGCGACCGCGGCAAAGTCAACGGCGGGAATATCGAGGCCATGGGGTCGATGCCCCAACCCCTGCATACCGTCGCGGACCAGGCCGTAACAACCGTCATTGAGTACGATCCAGATGGCGGGCGTGCCCTGCCGTACCGCAGTGGTGATCTCGTTGGTCATCAACATGGACCCGTCTCCGACGATGGCGACCGCAGGGGCATCGGTCGCCATCGCGGTGCCGACCACGCCGGCGGCCATGTGCCCCATCGACCCAAAGCCCATGCTGACACGGAACCGCCCCGGTTGCTCAAACCGAAGGGCGTGGGTCGCCCACACGAATGCATTTCCAGCCTCTGCAAGAACGACGGCCCGAGTGCGTTCCACCACCACCCGCTGCACGCTCTGCATCAGCGCGCGGCAAGAAACTCCGCGACCGTTGGAGCGTGGGTAGGCCGCCGGAATCGGCCGCACAGGGCCCCCTGCGCGCGGTTTGTCGGAGGTCGGTAGCACCTCCAGGAGCTGTGAAAGAAGGCCCTGAATCTCCGCGGTGACACCGACGGTTTCGATATCGGGGTAGGAGGCGCCGAAGACGGTCGAGTCGACATCGACATGTACGATTCGGGTGCCTTCGACCAACCGGGGATCCCAAAACGAGGTGAACTCGCCCAGCCGGCTTCCGAGTACGAGCGTGGTGTCCGGTGCAAATCTCGACCGACGCTCGAACACCCGCTCATGTCCCCCAAAGCCAGTCACGCCAAGGAACCGGGAATCGGACGCTGGAAAGACCCCCTTGCCGCGGGGCGAGCACACCACACGAGCATCGAGGCGGTCGACCAAGGCACGAACTTCGGCGGATGCGCCCTGTGCTCCGTGGCCCACCCAGACCACCACCCGTTCCCCCAATGCACCCGCTACGGCACGCGCTCCGCCCACCGATACATCGACACCCAAATGCACTGGTAACGGGCCGAGGGCGGAGGCCGGCGCGTCTTGTATCTGTAGTGGCACGGCCACGTGCGCGACGAACCCCTGCGGTCGGCGTAGTCCTTCGAGAATCCGAGCCCGGACACGAGGGAGTTGCTCCGGCGACTCCAACGCGATCGCGTCGTCGAACCAGCCGCCTGCGCCGTACAGTCCGCAATGAGCGTAGCTCTCCGCATCGCTCGCCTGGAACGAATGCCGTCCTCGAAGCGCCGCCCCTGTCAACGCAGACACCAAGATGACGCGCCCTCCCTCGGCCCTCGCCGCGGCGAGGCCGGTGAGTGCATTGGTGATCCCCGGGCCGGTCGTGGTGAACACCAGACCTGGGCCACCTCCCGCGAGGTCGTGCTCGAGCGCCATGAAGGCCGCGCCGGACTCGTGGCGCGCGTGAATCGGATCGAGCCCCTGCTCGACGAGCGCCGAGAACATCGGCACCGCCGCCCCGCCCAAGATCCCAAAGGCCCGTCGACACCCGGCATCCACCAACATTCGCGCGAGTTCCGACGACACCGTTGTCGTGCGCCCAGCGTCCACGTCCGTGGAAGGTTGGGCTCGTTGTTCAACCATCATCATCCTTGGCGGCGTCATGCTGCTTCGACCAGCATGGATCGCCGGGCGTCGGTTCGCACTGTGTGCAAGACGGATTGGGCACAATGAGCATCCGCGCGACGTCCGGATGTCGCACCTTTTTGATGTGACCTGTCCCTTGGGACAGCTCCCCTTGCACGCCTTCGTTGCTACCGTATTTCTCCAATGCAGGATGCGGGTGAACGCGCACAGTTGCGTGTATTGGTCCGCCATAGAGCGGACGCCATTGCAGCTGCGGCCATGGTCAAAGCGCTGGTCCACGGCGCAGGTGGCTCTGGTGTGCACGCCTCCGTGGTCGCAACGGCCACGACCGAGCTGGCTCAAAACATCGTCTCGCATGCCGGGGGAGATGGTGATGTCATCGCTTGGCTCGAGGACGGAAACATCGTCGTGCGAGCTCGCAGTGCGGGTGGGGGCGCGAGAGGTGCTCCCACCCGTGGCGGGCTTGGCCAGGGGCAGGCGGCCGTCCGCCGCATGATGGACTCCGTCGAGTTTGAGGCCACGCCCAGCGGGGGTTTGGTCGTGACGGCTCGGATGCGCATCGAGTCCGTCGGGAGGTCCGCTTGCAGGTGAACGAGCTGCTCGAGGAGCGCTTGTTCGGGATGCTGGTCCGCTACACCTCCGAGCCGACCGCCCGAGGCATCCTTCAACGGGCGCGCAGGGGGCAGAACGCCAAGCGCGGAGACCCCAGAGCGTACTTCGACATGGTGATGTTCGGTGCCAAGCTCTTTGTCGAGAACACGCGGCACGCAGACCTCACCGAGTCCCTACAACAGGTTTGCTTCGGATCGATTCGTCTCCAGCCGCCGCGGCCCAGTCCCCACGAAGTCGAGATTGAGGATGAACACTCTAGCCGAAGGGCCCGAATGCTGGTCCGGCGGCTCGTGCGAGCTGCTGGGGGTCGGGAACTCACCGCGGTGCGAGCCGCCACTGCGCTCAGCGAGTTGACCCGAAACGCCTTGATGTATGCAGGCGGCGGGTCGGTTCGTGTCGAGTTGAATGATCGGGACCGGAAGCTCCGGGTGGTCGTGCGCGACGAGGGACCGGGGATCGATGATCTCGACCGAATCCTCGCCGGCGCCTACCGAAGCAAGACGGGACTGGGACGCGGACTTCTTGGCGTACGAAAGCTCGCCGACCACTTCAACGTGCAGACCTCGGCGTCCGGCACGACGATCTGCTTCGAGATGCTCGTATGAGACTCACGACAGCACAGCGCATGCGGCCCTACCCCGGGTTCACTTCCTCCGGCGACCTCGTGGTCGTTCGGCAGGCGGCCTCATGCACGATGCTGGCCGTCATCGACGTGCTTGGACACGGTCCCGACGCCGCCGAGGTCGCCGTTCGTGCGGGCGAGTACCTGCGCAGTGCGGACCTGAACGCCGACGTCGAGGCTTGGATGCAGGGCCTGCACGAAGCACTGGCCCGCACCCGTGGCGCTGCGGCGGGGCTGGGGCGCGCCGAAGCCGGTGCGCTCGAGGTCGCGGTCGTGGGCAATATTGAGGTCCGGTGCTGCGGTACCCGCGTGGGCGTCATCGCGACGCCAGGCATTGTGGGACGTCGGATGCGACGACTCCGGTCGTTCTCCTTCCCGATGCGGGGCGGCGACCGTCTGGCCATGCACAGCGACGGACTGCGCCACGTGGACCTGGCGGCAACCCGGGAGCTGTCTGTGGAACCCGCCTGCGACCATCTCATGCACGAGTTCGCCGTCGCGATCGACGACGCCTCTCTCCTCCTGACCGATTTTCACGATGCTTGACCACCTCGACGACGACCTCGAGTCCCCCTTGCCCATCATCTGGCTTTGGGACTGCATGCTCGTCCCCCTGCAAGGCGAGCTGAGCGACGCGCAAGCCGCTCGCCTGAGCCAAGACGCCCTCGACGGTATCCGCGCGCGCGGATGCGTGGGGCTCATCATCGACGTGTCGGGGCTCTGGTTGGTGGACAGCCACCTTTGTGCCGTCCTCGCGGACATCGCCCGCGCCGCCCGCCTGATGGGGACCCGCACAATGCTCTCCGGTCTGCGCCCGGAGGTCGCGCTCACCCTGTTGGCGATGGACATCACCTTCAGTGGATTCGAGACGGCGCTCAACCTCGAGCAGGCCCTCGAAGCGCTCAACATACGCCGCGCCGAAGACCCTTCAGACAACCCGTTCGACGGCACCTCTCCCAAGCTCCAACGCGATGACTGACGCTCAACCCACCATTCGAATCGAGCCGCCGCGAATCGCGGGACTGCTCGATGTGCTCTCCATGATCGCCGTCGGCGAACTGGACATGGAGGCGATCAATCTCAAGCTTCCGCCCAGGACGGACGAGTTTGGTGAGGTCGAGACGATGCTTCGCACACTTGCCGCGGACCTCGGCGAGGTGCTGCAAGCCAACGAGCACTACACACAGCAGATCGAGGCGACCGCGCGGGAGCTTCAAACCAAGCTCGACACCATCGAGCGTCAACAGCTCGCCATCGCGGACCTCTCCACCCCGGTGCTCGAGATCTGGACCGATGTCCTCGCGTTGCCCATCGTCGGTATCGTCGACACCCAGCGCTCGGTCGAGATGACGGAGCGGCTGCTGCAGGCCATCGTCACCCGGCAAGCCCGCTGCGTGGTCATCGACATCACCGGTGTGGATGTCGTCGACACGGCGACGGCCGACCACTTCGTCAAGATGGTCAGGGCGGCCGCCATGCTGGGCGCCCACTGTGTCGTCTGCGGCATCAGCCCCGACGTCGCGCAAACCTTGGCGCGGATCGACGTCGAGCTCACCGACGTGACCACGATGCGCAGCCTCAAGGACGCGCTGCACCATTGCCTAGCCCACATCGACAACATGGAGAAACCGCGTGCCCGCAACCGGCGTGCCGCGCTTGCCCGAACCGAGGAGAACGAGCCGTGACGTGTACCCGTGGAAACATCGACAACCTCTACTTCGTGCGCTGGATCCGACCCGAGGTCTCTGACGCCGTCGCTATCGTCGAGGACGTCCGCGCCCTGCGGCGGTCTGCGGAGCAGCCACTGCACTACTTCGCGATCATCGGCCCCGATGTCGACCCTCCCGGAGACGAAGTTCGGGCCTCCATGAAGGAGAGCATCGACGACCTCCTTCAGCATTGCGCGACGGTCCACCTGGTCATCGAGGGGAAGGGGTTCCGCCGAGCGATGGCGCGAAGCATCGGGACCGGAATCTTCTTGCTGTCCAAGAACCGGGGCCGGACCTTCGCCCACGACCGGGTCGAGGACGCACTCGCCCGCGCGGGACTCTCGAGCGCCGAGGTCACTTCAGTCCGGACCGAGGCGGCAAGCCGAGGTCTCCTCAACGAGGATTCTGGTGAAGCCGCCCCGCTCCACTAGCGCCGGCTGTGGACCTGCGTCGGGCTCCGGTCCACGAGAACGGTCAGCCACACTCGACGTCGACGTCGACCTGGCCATCCCGGCTCAGGATGACGAGGATGTCCGTGCAGTCGTCGGCGTCCAGGCCCGTGTCCTTCGCACGCAGTCGGTCGTTGTTGCGGAACGTCTCGTTGTTGGCCAGACCCGCGATGTCTCGGAGCTCGGAGCCGCGAGCGTCGACATCGGAGAGCAGCTCGTGGAGTTCGAGCCCATCGAGGTTCCGGACCCCGGAGTCTTGGAGCGTGATCGACGTCAGCCGCTCCCACGTCGCGACAAACGCGACGCTGCGCAGTGGGTCGCCGGAGACATCGATCGACTCCATGTCGGTGAGAACGTTCAAGGGTGACAGGTCGTCGACGCCGGTGTTCGCCAACCCGAGGCTTTGCAGACGGGCACCCGCGGCGATCTGCTGCACGTTCTCGGCCGTCAACGGGGTACCCGTCAGGTCGAGCGCTTCGAGCGTGGGCAGTTCGGCAACGACCGCCAGCGAGGTTTCGCCCGCATCCGCGTAGATGATCCGCCGCAGGACCTCGCGCCCGGCAAGGCCGGAGAGGTCGAGCGTCTGCCCCGCCCCACCCGCGGCGAGCTGCCCCAGCAGCGGAAGCGTGGCCACGGCATCCACCGAGGTCACGGAGGGGTTCTGCCGCAGGTCCAGGTTGCGAAGCTCCGGGAGACCTTCGACTGCCGAGATATCCGAGAGTTGGTTCTCGGCCACGGTGAGCCGCCGCAGGCTTACCAGGGTCTCGACCCCCGAAAGCGACACGAGCTCGTTGTTGCCCAGCGACAAGGTCACGAGATTGAGCAGTCCCGCCACCTCCGCGGTGGTGCTGACTTGGTTGTCATTCGCCGAGATCTCGATGAGTTCGGGCTTGTCCTGCACCCCGTCGAGACTGGTCAACGCGTTCCCGCTGACCTCCAGTTCGACCAACCCGGCGGCATCCCGCAGCGCAGTGATGGATGTGATCGCATTCGCGTCGAGATCGACGTACCGAAGCTCGGCCAATCCATCGAGACCGTCGATGTTGGTCAGCGCGTTGTCGGCCAACGAGAGCGACACAAGACGGTCCAGAGCTCCCAACGCCGACACGTCGTTGATCTCGTTGCGTGACAGCATCAGGTTCGTCAGGCCGCCCAGCTCCGCCAACGGGGAAAGGTCGGTCACAGCGTTGCTCGCGGCGTCGATCCCGGTCAGGGTCTGAATCGATGCGAGCGGCGACAGGTCGCTGATCTCGTTGCCATCGATCGCCACGACCTCCAGCCTCTCGAAGCCCTGCAGCGCGGTCAGGTCCGTGAGTTGGTTGTTGGAGAGCTCGAGCTGGCGAATCCCTGACAGGTCCTCGAGGGGAGAGAGGTCGGAGATCGCGTTGCCGGACAGCCCCAGGGTCTCCAGCCGAAGCGCGCACTCGAGGCCCGTGAGGTCAGCAATCCCCAGGTCGGTCGCGCGCAGTCCGGTGAGTCGTCGCAACTCCTGAGCGAGCACGACCGGCGGCGGCTCCTCCTCGGCATCTTCAGGGGGCTCCGGTTGCGGCAGGATTTCCTGGAGCAGAGCTCGCAACGCGGGGTCGGGCACTTCGACTTCGCCGACGCACAACGCGACCTGTTCGTCGTCCACGATGATGTACCCCTCGCCGGGCACCTCCTCGGCACAACCGACCGGTGCGAGCAACAAGCAAACAGCTGCACGAAGGACGCGCCTCATCACCTCGACGCTACCATGCGCCCGGAGGCGCTCAGGGTGTCAGGCCTCGATACCGCGACGCCCGAGTTCGACAATGCGCCTCACAACAAAGAGGCCCGCGGTTGTCGCAGGCCTCTTTTTCGTCTGTTGGACGTCGGCGGGTCGATGACCACGCCGCGCCGGGGGCGAGCTCACCCCTGTGGTTCCGGTGTCGCGAGCGCCTTGAACAGCTCGGCTCGGTCCTTGTGGACCTGCTTGAAGCTCGCATCCGAGATCACGTAGAACCACTTGTCGAATCGCAGGCGCAGCTTCGCCGCTTGCTCGGCACCAAGACGGGCCGCCTCTTCGTCGATGACCGGCGCGGCAGGAGGCGCTTCGCCCTCCACGGGGGGCTCCACGGCCGGCGCTGCCGTCACCGCCGCCTGGTCGAGCGTCGCGTCGTAGCGAACATCGACGAACATGTAGCGGTTCGCGGTCTTGCCCTCTTCGTCTCCCTCGGCGCCCACGGCAGCGCCCTCGTCGGGACCTCCTGCGGTCAAGGCCGTGCCGGAGTCGAACGTGACCTCACCGAAGTACAGCGTGTACACGATGCCGCCCTTGGTGATGATCGACGCCTGTCCTTCGTTGCCGAACAACTGACGCCCGTCGGGTGTCACGAAGAAGCCCTTGGACTGCAGCGCGGGAAGCGTCAGAACTTCGGGCCGCGGACGCACACCGACGATCTTGACGTTGGCCGCAGAGGTGACCATCTGGCGCACCTTGCTGGCATCGAGTTCCGTGCCCTCGGGGGAGAGCGTGGGCGCAATCGCAGCCCATGCATCTTTCCCGTCGGCACCCGGCTCGAGCGCCGCGATCACCGGGTTGGAGCCCATGACCTTGCCCTGCTTCTCGTCGACCGAGTACGGGTCGTAGACGACCTGCACGATGTCGTCCTTTTGGACGTGCAGCAGGTCCTTCTCGATCCAGTCGCCGAAGTCGGTGGACACGTCGAGCGTCAGCTTGGCGCCGTAGACCCGCTTTTCGTCGGGCAGGCGGACGTAGTAGACGCCCTGTTTGCCTTCGGGCTGCTTGCCGACGATGACGTCGACCAAGATCGTTCCGGACGCATCCTTGATCGTGATGCGCTGGCCTTTCTCGTCGCCCTTGCCCTCGGTCCCCTCGGGATCGAGCACACCAAAACTGGCGTGTTCCTCGACCTTGTCGCCGTAGTAGACGTCCTTCTTGACGTCGATGAACGACGCGGCGGCCTTGCCCATGCGTTCGGTGCCGTCCGCCGGATAGTCGTTGTGGCTGGGGATCACCCACAAGCCAGCCTTCTGCTCGACGGCAAACCGGGCCACCGTGGCCTGGTCTTCGTCCCACGAAACGACCGACAGCGAGGTGGCCGAAGCAGGATCCGAGAATGTCGAGAAGAGCACCTCACCGGTGTCTTCGAACTGAGCCTGAGGCAGGTTCTTGGGCCGCATCGACCACGCACCGCCTGCGGTGCCCAGCGCGATGGCGACCATCATGATGGTTGCGCGGTTCATGCCTTGCCTGCTTTCGATGCCGATGCGCCTTTGCGTCGGGCGGCGGGGATGTTGTCCCGCTCCCGCAGACGCTTGCGCATGAAGATGAAGATGCCCATCAACAGGGCCGGGATGGGAGGAAGCAGCAGCGACCAGATCCGGATCCGGTTCTGAATCTCGTCGACGCTGCGTCGGTGCTCCGTCTCGGTCCGAGCGACCGCGCGTTGCTTGTCCCGCTCGATCGTCTCGGTCTTGGCGATGAGGCGCCGGTTCTCGGTCTCCTCCGCGCTCTTGAGCAGGACCTGCTTCGTGGTCTCATCGAGGTCGGCGCGCTCCTTGACGGCAGCAACTGCAGCCTCGAGGGCAGTCTTCGCCTCTTCGAGCTCCGCATCTGCCGCCTTGTTGGCGGCGTCGATCTGAGCCTGACGCTTGTCCCGGGCGTCTTTGGTCTCTTCGTCGAGCTTGGTCAGGCGCCGGAAGGTCTGTCTCCGCCGCCGAAGCTCGACGAAACGGTCGTCGCCTGCGAGCGAGTCCACCGCGTTGAGCAGGAACGACACGTTGTCGAAGCGCACGTCATCCAGACCATCGCCGTCGACGTCGCCGCCGCGGGTGTGCATCTGGAAGAACAAGTCGCCAAACAGGTCGAGGTCGGCGAGCACGATCAGGTTGCGATCGGCGTGGCCCCCTGCCCCATCTTCGCCCTCCCCGGCAACCGCACCGCCTTTGATGCGCGCGCCCATCACGTAGCTTTCGGCGGTGGCTTCACCCAACGCGCGTGGCGGGATCGGGCCCTGCATGCCGAACAGCGGGTGTCGCTGAACCATGTCGTCGAAGACGTTGACGCCCGACGCCTTGGACGTGGTCAGCAGCGGGGTGAACTTGTCCTGATACCCATCGGCCGCCGTGATGGACCCGGGGTACAGGAGCACGACCTGGCTCAAGCCATCGACCGTGGGATCGATGCCGTCGAACTCGGTCACGCCGCTGCCGTCCGAGCGGTGTGCGAACACGATCTGGGGCTGGATGCCCGAGAAGACCGGGTTGGGGTTCGTACGGTCATAGACGATCTGGTCGTCCGCCCACTCGACCCCAAAGTCCCGCAGGAGGCCAAGGTAGTCGCCCTTGGGCTCCGAGGGCGGCGCCCCGCCGAACATGTTGTTCTGCTGTTGTCCCGGCGGTGGAAGCTTGTCCTCCCGAGGCGAGAGCCGAACATCGAACAGCGGCATCGGGTCGGCGGTCAGCAGCGCAGGGCGACCCGCGTCCACGTAGGCACGCACCGTGTCGAGTTCTTCTTGGGAGCAGCTCGCGAGCTGCGGGACGAGCAGGACGTCGACGTCCTCGGGGATCTCCGCCTTGGGGTTGAGGCTGCGGACCTCGTACTGCTTCTTGAGCTCGGCGATGATCTGCCACGCCGGCTGCTGCCGCTTGGCCTGCAGATCGAAGTTGCCCATGATCGTCGCGTCGTTGCGCAGCACGCCGACGACTCGTTTCTTCTCTTGGGTGACGACCCGGAGCGCACGGGCCACCTCGTACTCGACCGACAGGCCGCGATCGAGGAACGGCACGACCTCTTCGCGCGGTCCCGAGACGAACGCGAGGCCCATGAAGACCTCCATCGCATCGACCCGTCCCGCCGAACGGTCGGCGAGCTGACGGGGCACGATGCCGAAGTTTTCCATCGCGTCTTCGGCTTCGAGCGAGAACGGCTCGGGCTCGACGATACGAACGATGAGTCCCTCGCCGCCCTGCGCTTCCATGGTGCGCAGGATGTTGAGAAGGCGTGTCCGAGCGGTGACGTACTCGCGTGGCACATCTTTGGAGATGAACGCGTGCACGGTGACCGGACGCTCGACACCGATGCCTTGGATCACGCCCAGGGAGTCGGGTGTGATCTCGGAGAGGTGTTCCTCGGTGACGTCAGCGAACGAGTTCGCGCGTGCACCCATGTATCCGACCGACGCCGCGGCGGCGACCAGGGAGAAGAAGCGGACCAGCTGATGGTTACGACGGGTCATGACTACCAGTGCCTCCGGCCAAGCAAGAACGAAGCGAGATACAGCAGAACGGCGATGCCGCCGGCGAAGTACAGAACGTCTCCGAGCCGAACGACACCTTCGCCGAAGCTTGCGACGTGGTCGGTGACCGAGAGTGCATCGAACACGTCGGCGAAGCTGTTGCCCTCGCGCAGTGCGTCGGCCCCTGCCTCGCTTGCAACTTCAGCTCCGGATCCCGTTGCGGCTTCGGCTTCAGCTCCGGAACCGCGACCAGCCGCAAGCCAAACGAAAGTCGCTGCCAAGCCACCGACGAGGCCGCCGATACCGGCAGCCGAGCCTTTGTTGGTCAGCGCGTAGGTCGTCAGCGCCGCAGCGGCGCCCACCAGTGCTGCCCCAAGAAGACCGCTGGCCCACGGCTGCGTCCCTGCGAACACGAGCCCAGCGCAACCCAGCGCGCCGAGGATGAACGCAACGGTGGCGTTCTTGGTGAGCATGGAGGCGACCAGCCCAATGGCGCAGAACAACGCGCCCATGAGCAGGTAGCCCAGGTAGGTCGAGGCCATCAGCCCCATGTCGGGATCGCCCAGGTACATGAGCACCCCGACGTTGGAGAGCGAGAACGCCAGCGAGATGGCGTACATGCCGAACACACCGAGGTACTTGCCCAGCACAACCTCGACGTCGCGGACCGGCATCGTGAGCAGCAGCTCGTCGGTGCCACCCCGGCGCTCCTCGGCCCACGCACCCATCGTGATGGCGGGGACGAAGAACATGAGAATCGCCGGCATCATGGCGTTGAGCTCTGCGAGGTCAGCCAGGTTGCGGGCGAAGAAGCCGTCCTGCAGGAACGCCGCCGCGGCGGTCGTTGCGATGAACAGCGTGAGGAAGACGTACCCGGTTGGATTGCCCAGGTATTGGCGCATGTCCTTGCGGAACACGGCGGAGACGACACCAAAGTCGATACCCATCATGCAGCCCCTTTCTTGGCGTTGGTCTTGTCCTGTTTCCGGCCCTCGGTGAGCTCGTAGAACCGCTCTTCGATCGCTCCGGACTCGACCAGCTCATCTTTGGAGCCCGCGAAGACGATCTTGCCGTTGTAGACGAAGACCACATCGTCAGCGACGGCCTCCACCTCTTGAAGGATGTGGGTCGACAACAAGATGGTCTTCTCCTGGCCCAGCTCTCGGATGAGCGCGCGGACCTCTCGAATCTGAAGTGGATCCAGACCCGAGGTGGGCTCGTCGAGGATCAGAACTTCGGGATCATGCAGCAGCGCTTGGGCCATGCCCACGCGTTGCCGGAACCCCTTGGAGAGCTTGTCGATCGGCTTGTGCAGCACCTCTCCGATGGCGCAGCGCGAGACGACGTCGTCGATGCGCTTGGCGGAGCGGTCCAGCTTGCGGATCGAGGAGACGAACTCGAGCGACTCCTGAGGCGTCATGTCTCGGTACAGCGGGCCCGACTCGGGCAGGTAGCCCAGGCGCCGCGCCAGCTCGATGCGGGTGTCCGCGTCGGAAGGATCGAACCCCAGCACCTCGGCTCGGCCCGACGTGGGCGAGGAGAAGCCGGTGAGGATCTTCATCGTGGTGGACTTGCCAGCACCGTTGGGCCCCAAGAATGCGGCCACGGTGCCCTTGCGGACCTCGAAGGAGACATCGTGAAGCGCGGCAAACTGGCCGTAGATCTTGCTCAGCCGGTCGGCCCGGATGGTGACCGGCCGATCGCTTGGCGTCCGGTAGGGACTGTCTTTTTCGCTCATGGAAAGCGGTTCCTCCTGCAACAAAGAACGGTGTCTGGTGGGAAACGACGCGCGGAAACCTGCTGACGACGATGCGTATTCCAGGCCGCGTGCCCGGCGCGGCGGACATGGTAATCCCCGCGGCCCGACCGTCAACCGGCAACCTCGAAAAAAGGACACCGAGAGCGTCCTGGCTGAAACTCATGCCCAAACCCACCCGTGGCATACCCTCCGGACCATGCCCAGGGTTCGGACGCGCATTGCCATCGCCACGCTTTTCGCTCTGGCCGCCTGCGACAAGGCCCCTTCAGAAGAAACGCGCGGATCCCAGAGCCCACAAGCGCCGGCCGCAGAGCCCGGCGTGACCGACGCTCCCGATCCGCAGCCGCACGATGCACTGGCGGATCCCGTACCGGAGCCGGAGCCGGAGCCGGAACCGGAACCGGAACCAACGTTTGGTCCCGGAGAACTCACCGCCCTCACCGAGGCCCAGCGGAAGACGTTGGCCGAAGGAGAAGAGGATCCCCCGATCCCCGTCGACATCCACTACGTGCAGAGCAACGAGAAGCGTCACGACCTGTTCTTCCCCTACGTGGAGAACGTGGGCGGCTGCGCGATCGGAGTCGGCTCGGACCAGACCTTCACCGCAGCCGCCAAGGCTCGCTCCACGTTCCTGTTCATGATGGACATCGACCGGCGAATCGTAGACCTGCACCTGATGCACCGCGTGTTCGTTCTGGCCTCGGAGACCCCCGAGGACAACTGGGCCTGGTGGGACGCCAAGAACGCGCACAAGGCGAAAGCGCTGCTCGAGGAGAAGCTCCCGGAGGCCGGCGTCAGCGACAGGACGATCAGACGGACGCTGCATGGCTACGCGGCCTACCGCGAAACCGTCTACCGCCACCTGCGTCGTGTCATCGGCCGCGAGCGTGAGGGAGCCAAGGTCACCTGGCTCTCGGACCCACACAGCTACGCCCACATTCGCGCGCTCTACCAAACGGGCCGCGTTCGCGTGATGCAGGGCAACCTCGCGGGCGAGCACAGCATGCGCACCGCCGCCAAAGCCTGCGAAGCGCTCGGCGAAACGATGCGTGTGGTCTACATGAGCAACGCCGAGGAGTACTTCACGTATACCCCCGACTTCGTGGCGAACGTGCAGGCCCAGCCCACCGACGACAAGAGCGTCCTGCTGCGTACGATCTACTCGAAGAAGTGGGAGCACGCGGACCTGTGGGCGTACCAGGTCCACAAACTCTCGGACTTCAAGGAGCGCCTGAACGACCGTAGGAACCGCAAGCGCACCTCGATGCTTCGCTATGCCAAGAACGACGGCGGGCTCGAGCGCGAGTCGTTGGGCATCGAAGGCTTCTCGCGCATCGGCTACGTCGGCGACGACAACGCGCCGTAGCGTCACCGCAACTCACCGGCCGGCAGCGTGGCCGCGCAGCGGATCTTCGAGAGGACCCACCGGCGGCCCGAGGACTTCGGGGACGCCGCGCGTCACTGCGACGATATCTTCGATACGAACTCCGAACGCTCCGGGCACGTAGATCCCCGGCTCGTTCGACATCGTCATCCCCGGCTGTAACAGGAGAGCGTTGTCCGGTCGGAGGTACGGCGGCTCGTGCACCTGGAGCCCAATCCCGTGGCCCAGGCGGTGCGTGAAGTGCTCGTAGCCCGCGCCGTGCCCGGCGGCATCGATCACCGAGCGGGCGGCCGCATCTGGAGCGCTGCACGAGACACCATCGCGAATCTGCAGGAGGGCGGCGGCTTGAGCCGCAGCGACGGCGTTCCAAGCATCGGCGAACTCGGGGCTCGCCGAGCCGACGGCCCACGTTCGGCTGACGTCGCTGCGGTAGCCGTGCAGGCCTCCCCCGGTATCCACCAGGACGACGTCGTCCTCGGCAAGCACGCGGTCTTCCTCGGTGCCATGAGGGAACGATGCCGCAGGTCCGAACAACGCCAGGCACCACACCTGGTCCAACCCCGCCGCCTGCTGTGCGGCGGTGAGTTCGGCTGCGAACGCGCTCTGCGTCATGCCCGGCTGCAGGTTCTCCGCGGCCGCGGCGATCGCCGCCTTTGTCGCTTCGTTTGCCTGGCGGAGCCGGTCCAGCTCGGCCGACGTCTTGAGCAGGCGAACCCTCGCGATCGGGCCCGCGTCGACGACCGCTCCTGGCACGTGGCCACGGATCCCAGCGTAGATGAACCCCCTCGCATCCGAGTCAACGGCGAGCTTGGACCGGGCGCCGACGAATCGAGCCGCGAGCGCGAACGGGTCCTCGTGCTCCTGCCACAACAGCAGCTCCGCGCCCGGAGGCAGGCGCTCACCTGCAGAGCGCTGCTCAAACGCGGGACAGACCCAGGCCGCAGAGCCATCGGCCCGCAGCAGACACAGAAAGGGGCGTTCGCTTCGGCCCCAGCGCACGCCGGCGAGGTAGAGCATGTTCGGGCCAGGCTCGAGCACGAGCGCATCCAAGCCCGCGGTCTCGAGCGCAGCGGCGACATCTCGGGCCCGTGCCGCGTACTCCTGCGGACCCACCGCGGGGACACCATCACAGAACCCACGCAGCGCCTCGTATCCGTTTGGCGAAGACGTGCGGACGGAAGTATCAGCGATTGGGGCGGCGGCCGGCGGCGCTGCGATCACCCCGGCGACCCCTGCCGGACCGCGGCGACAGCCCGCGAGCAGCGAAGCCATCGTCATCGAGGAGAACGCACGCCTGGAGACCTTCATCCGCCTGACGGTCGCGCTGCAGCGACGTCGCGTCAACGGGCGCCGCGCAGGACGTCTTGAGCTCGGGCCACGGCGACGACCCCGGGAGGCTGCTCGAGCCGAACCGACGCCTCGAGGACTTCGAACGTCGTGGCCTCAATACGGTCGATCGCCGCGGCGACAGCGTCACGGTCCGGCGCTGGGGCCCCGGACACGGTGAGCACGCCCTCGATCACCGCACCGGCGCTCACGACGACATCGGGGGCGTGCGCGATACCTGCGGCCTGGAGCACCAGGCCGACTTCGGGGGTTCGGAGCTGGTTGTTCGCCGACCCGCAGATCGCCCGGCAGCGAAGCCTCGGTACCAAATCCGCGGAGATGATGCCCCCGACCGCGCAAGGTACGAGCACATCACAGGGCGTCTCGAGGATCCGGCTTGGGGCGACGATCTGTGCCCCCGCGTCCTTGGCGGCCCGAACAGCTGCGGCGGACGTGTCGGCCGCAATGACGCGCACGCGCAGTGCTCGCAGCGTCCGGATGAGCGCCAACCCGACGGAACCACAGCCTTGCAACGCGACCGAGCTCCCTCGAGCCTCGATGTCGAGAAACGCCCAAACCGCACGCAGTCCCGCCATCACGCCCCGTGCGGTCGACCGCCCGGCGTCGTTGCCCGGCGGATTGACGTGCTGTGTCGCCCCCCGGACCCAGCCGAGTTCGCGCTCCCCAGTCCCCAGGTCGGGGCCGCACACGTAGCGCCCTCCGAGTCGCTCGATGGCGGTGCCCAAGCGGCGGTAGATCTCCGGGAGATCGAGCCCCTCACGGTGCACGATCACCGTCTTCGCCCCGCCAGCTTCGAGCCCAGCGAGCGCCGTCTTGAAGGTCATCGCCGAGGCGAGCGCGAGAGCATCGGACAGCGCCAACGACTCCGACGCATAGGCGAGTCGCCGCACCCCTCCGAAGGCGGGTCCGCGGCGCGTGCTGTCGATCGCGATGATCGCATGCAAGCCCAACTCGCGGTCGTTGAGGACGACGAGTTCTTCGTAGTTCCAGCCGGGACCCGAGCGGTCGAACAGCACGACGCGAACCTACCCCGAAAAGCGCCGGCGATGCGAGGAGGACCACGCGAAGGCTCCCGCGGCCGAAGGCGTCACACGTGGCCGAGGATTCGCGACTTTTGCTGGTTGAACTCTTCTTCGCTGAGGAGTCCGGCAATGCGGAGCTCGTTGAGCTTTTCGAGCTTCTTGGCGAGGTCCTCAGGGGACAGGCCGACACCGGCCGGTGCCGCCGGCGTCAGGGCCTGCTGTGGCGGGTAGCCAGGAGGAGGCTGAGGCGCGCCCGGGTAGCCGCCATGCATGTGGGGCTGCGGAGGATAGCCCGGCGCCCCGTAGGGGACGGGCGGATAGCCCGGCATGTAGCCCGCAGGCGGAAGCATGTTGACCACCACCTGCGGCAGCATGTTCGCGCCGTTGAAGCGGCGGTTGAACTCGTCGGTGTCCATCAACGCGAGCACAAAGAAGTCGATCACGGCCAGCAGTGCTGGAATCATCGTGAGCGAAAAGAGCAGGTACATCAGCCCAGCTCCGGTCCTCCCGAGGTAGAACTTGTGGACCCCGATCCCGCCGAGGAACAGCGCGAGGATTGCCGCGACGTTCTTGTCCTTCATCCGTGGTCTTTCGCCATTTTGGTTTCGTCGAATCTGGGAGCGGGCTGGAGCGACCGACTTCAGCGCGGGAGGTCAGCCGTTGCGAGCGTCACGCTCGGACAACATCAAGGACGCCGCCGTACCCGTCTCGGTTGCACTCTGCATACGATAGACCCACTGACCCGTGTCGAGGTCGAGATCTTCCTCGAGGACGCCGGCCTGTTTCATGTGCATCAGCGTCTCCACCAGCGCCGATTCGGTCCACCGCAGCGCCTGGGTCAGCTCCTCGAACGTGGCCTGCCGCCGCTCCTGGAGCCAGCCGCGGACCCTGCGGCCGCGCTCGGCAAGCACCGCTGGACTCACTGTGGGCGCAGGTGGGAGCGCTTGGGCCTGGGCCGCCTCGAGTTGAGACTTCCGCTTCAGCGCGCCCAGGAACGCGACGCCGCCGCCAAACGTGACCATGCCTCCGAACAGGGTTGCGGTTCCGAGCGACAGCGGGAGCGCGAGTCCGAGTCCGAGTCCGACCAGCCCCAGTCCGAGACCGCCGAGCAGGAGCCCACCGGGCGGCAGGGGTGACTTTTCTACCCAGCTTCGAAGGTCCCCCCCTCCGCGGGTTCGCGCGGGCTTGCTCGGCTCGATGCGCTGAAGTGCACGCACAGGTCGCATCTGCGCGCGGAGTTCTTCCACCGGGAGGTGCGCCATCGACGTCAGGCTAGCAGCCCCCGCCCCCCGCGACCACGAGAGCGTGACGCGGGGACGCTGCGCCCCCCAACGGCTGCGGTGTGTCGCCCCCGGGTCGCAGGAGGTTTGAGCCGCATGCGGTGCATCTGTTAGCGTGCCCCGGCCCGCTCATGCGCTTGCGACTGTCCTTGCTTCTCCTCGCTGCTGCCCCCGGATGTCTCGATGCCGGCAACAGTGAACTCATCACGATCTTCGCAACGCACCACGCAACGCCGGAGGACGACAGTTTTCCGTTTCGCGGTGACGACCTGCAGCCGCGAGTGTTCGACCTGGAAGACGGTTGGGAGCTCACGCTCGCCGAGTCCTACGTCACCATCGCGTCGACGACCCTGATCAGCTGCTCCGGAACGGAGCACCAGCTACGGATGTTCTGGGGCCCCTGTCCCGAGGACCTGCGCCGGGCCGACCTCGAGGCGCTGACCGTCTCGGGGCTCAAGGTCCCGCCGGGTGACTACTGCGGTCTCGACATCGAGTACGCCCCCTACGAGACCCCGGTCATCGACGACGAGGCCCAGACTCGTCACGTCGTCCCCACCCTCGAAGACGTCGAGGGCGACAGCGTGTTTCTACGGGGCATCGCCCGGCGCGGCGAAGACGAGAGCGTTCCTTTCCAGCTCGAGAACGGTGAGAATTTCACCGTCGAGCTCGATCTCAGTGAGCTCGAGGGCCCCGGCAACCCGCTGACCATCAGCCGAGGGCAAGACTTCCCCACCGAGGTCACCGTGACCAAGACCTACGACCGATTCTTCGATCAGGTCGACTGGGAGAACTTCGACGAGCAGCTCCTCGAGGACTCGATCGACGAGGTTCTCAGAGACCAGACGCGGGTCACACGCGGCCTCACCATTCCTCCCGACCTCTACGACTAGAGCACATCTCATACCTCGACGCGGTGGCTCGCGAAGGATTTGGGGCCGGTGGCTAGGAGCGGAACCGCCGCTGTACCGGCGTACTGCAAGGTTTCGCGACGACGCCATCGGGCCCAAAGACCAGCGAGACGTCGTGGCGAGGTTATGAGATGTGCTCTAGCCGTCCCGACGGCTCGGAGTTCCTCGCTCAGTCCCCTGCACCACGGCGGGTGTGGGGCACGTCTTGGGCGGGTTCGCCGTCTTCGGGAAGCTCGTCGTACAGACCGAGCAACACATCCCCTTTGGCCTCCTCGGGGAGTGCGGCGGGGACCGCCTCCTCGATGGGTTCGCTCCCCTCCAGGAAGTACTCATCGAGCGTCTTCCCCTCGTAGCCCTCCGCCGCCGAACCGGTGGGCGCGAGAAGCCCCGACGCGGCGTCGATCGTACGAACGCTCACGGTCGCTGGGGGTACGAAGCTCTTGGCCGGCCCCGAGGAGACCGCCTTCATCGCTCCCAGCCAGATCGGGAGCGCTGCCTTCCCGCCGGTCTCGCCCTTGCCGACCCGCTTGGGCTGGTCGAAGCCAACCCATGCCACGCTCACGTGGTCCGGGGTGTAGCCCGCGAACCATGCGTCCCGGCTCTCGTTGGAGGTGCCGGTCTTGCCCACGGCGTCGCGACCGAGCGCGCCCGCTTTGCGACCGGTGCCCTCGGTGACCACACTGCGCATCATGCTGGTGAGCAGGAACGCAGGCCCCTCATCGAGCACCCGCTGCTTCGGTTGCTCCGGGACCCAATCCTCGGCGCCGATCGTCTCGACTCGGGTCACGATCCGGGGCTCGATGCGCTCGCCACCGCGGGCGAACGTTGTGTACGCGTGAGCCATCTCGAACGGCGAAACCTCGCCGGTGCCCAACGCGAGCGAGAGATTCTCGGGCAACGCCGAGTCGATGCCCATCTGGTGCGCAAACTCGACGACGGTCTTCGGACCGAGTTCATCGATCAGCTTGACCGGGATCGTGTTGACCGACTTCGCCAAGGCGATGCGGGCACGAACCTTGCCGAGGTAACGATCCCGCTTGTAGTTGGTCGGCTTCCAGTCTTTGTAGACTTCGGGGCTGTCGTCGAGCAGCGTCGCGGGGGAGATCTTGTTCTGGGCCAGCGCCGCCCCGTACACGAACGGCTTGAACGACGAGCCCGGCTGCCGTTTGGCATCCATCGCGCGGTTGAAGTCACCTCGGTCGTGCGAGCTTCCCCCGACCATCGCGATCACATCGCCAGAGGCCACGTCGAGCACGATGACCGCCGCCTGAGGACCGGCGTCGATGCGTGCCTGCGCCGGCGCCTTGTCGGTCGCGGGCTTGGTGATTCGCACCGGGACAACCGCGCCGACGGGAAACTCTGGAAGTTTGTCATCCGGACCCGCGACCCGCTCCCGGTCGGTCAACGTCACGGTCAGCAGCTCCGTCCCCGCCTTCGCCTGAAACGTCCCCTCCCCCGCCTGCGTGATGACAACCTCGAGGTGACGTCCCGCCGCCAGCGCGCCACCAGCCTCGGACGCAACTCTGGCCAGCGTGTCTTCGTCCGCGGGCTTCAGACCACGCGCGTACCCGTTGCGACCATCGATCGCGGCGAGCCCTTCGATGGCAGCGCGACGCACCTCGGCTTGAGCCTTCATCGACACCGTCGTGTGAACGGCTGCGCCCACGGTCATCAGGTCGTCGCCATAGTGCTCACGCAGAACCTCGAGCGTCGCATCGACGAACTCTTCAGCACCGCCGACCACGACGTCTCGCTCCTGCGGCGTCGCGAGATCGAGCGGCGCGTCGATGTATCGCTGCGCATCATCGGAGGTGGCAAAGCCATGCTTGACCATCTGACGCAGGACATAGATCTGCCGAGTCTTCGCCTTCTCGGGGTTTTGCAGCGGGGAATCGCGACCCGGGGCCTTCGGCAACGTCGCCAGCAAGGCCGCCTGCCCCATGTCGATGTCGGAGATGCTCTCGCCGAAGTAGAACCGACTCGCTTCCTCGATGCCGTAGCGCCCGTGTCCGAGATAGATCTCGTTGAGGTACAGCTGCAGGATTTCGGTCTTCGTGAACGCCTGCTCGAGGCGCCGCGCCAGCAGCAGCTCCTGCACCTTTCGCTCGAGACTTCGCTCGGGACTGAGCATGAAGGTCTTGACCACCTGCTGGGTGATCGTGGACGCGCCTTGGGTGACCTTGCCTGCCCGCACGTTGGCGATCAGGGCCCGCACCATGCCCGCGTAGTCCATCCCCTCGTGCCGATAGAAGTCGGCATCTTCGGCCGCCAAGAACGCGTTCTCGACGTGGCTGGGGACCTGTTCGTACCGGATGACGGTGCGTCGCTGCTCGAACACCTCACCGATCACCTCGCCGTCGCGCGCGTAGATCCGAGTGACCTGCGGCGGCGCGTAGTTCTTGAGTCCGTCCTCGTCGAGCGCCTCGAGATCGCGGCTGTAGTACCAGAACATGCCCGCGACGCCACCGATGCCCGCCACCACACCGAAGACACACAGCGAGACGAACGTGATGATGATCCGGCGGACCCAGACGTTTTTCACGAAGACTCCATCGGGACACCCAGTAGTGAGGACCAAAGCCGCTCATCCACACTGTCCATGTAGTGACGCGCGCGCAGCTGCTCGCGCTGCGATGCATCGAGTACGACCGCCCCGGCGGCGCGATGGCGCGAGGTGAGATCGTAGAGCGTAATCGCGGCGCTCACCGAGAGGTTGAGGCTCTCACTCATGCCGACCATCGGGATCCGAAACCCCCCCGTACACGCGGCCCGAGCCTCGTCCGACAGCCCGCGGGTCTCGTTGCCGAACATCACGCAGATCGGACGATCGACGGGCAGCTCTTCCACCGTGCGCTCCGCGTCCATCCACGCACCAAACATCGACACTCCCCGGAGCCTCTCGTGCCCCAAGAACTCGGAAAGTTCGTCGTGGTGGTGGGTGCGAACCCAGCGAAATGCGCCCTGCGTTGTGTTCTTCGCGTGCAGTGCTCGTCGCTCGCTCGCGACAAGGTGCACATCCACCACGCCCAGCGCCTCGGCGGTCCGCACGACAGCAGCGGCATTGTGAGGATCGCTGGGCGCCTCGATGGCGACCTGAATCTGGGGCAGACGCCGATCGAGCAGCCGCTCGATCTTCTCCCGACGGACCTCCGTGACGTAGGAGGTCAGCGTTTCGGCAATGTGCGTTGCGGTGTGGGCCTCAGTGAGCCGCGCAAAGGTGCGATCGTCCATCGAACGGCGAAACAATGGCATGCGCAGCGCGGGTTGCACACCCCACCAACGCGCGAGCAAGGCGTTGTCATCCCGTGCGGTCCACAGGCGCAGAACGTCGCGCCAGCACCCCTCTAGCCATCCATTGCGGGGGTCCCGAGATCGTCGATGTTCGCGGGATCCTCGCTCCCGGGAAGGGCGTCGAGTGTCGGCAGCCCGTCGTACCCCTCGGCCGGGTCGAGGTCGAGTTCCCGGCCTTCCTCGGGAGCGGCCGGCGCCGGATCGTCGAGCACAGCCGCGCTACTGAGCAGCCCCGAGAGCGGCATTTGGGTGAACGTACCCGCCCGCATACGATTGATGCGGCCTTGGCACGCGCCGACCGAGCCGCGGCGGCGTAGATCGAACACAACCGGTTGCTCCTTCCACAGCTCGTACTCGAGGTCGGAGAGTCGGCCGCGTTCGTTCATCAACCGAAGGATCCGCTGCACCTTGATGTTGAACCGCTCGGACAGCTCGCCATTGCAGTAGTAGACGCTGCGCTTGACCGGACTGGGCAGCATCAGCGCAAGGAACACGGCCTCGGGTGGGTCGAGGTCGCCGGGGTGCTTGCCGAAGTAGTAGCTCGATGCGTCGACGATCCCGTAGATCCCCGGGCCGTACTCGATCCCGTTCAGATACAGCTCCATGATCCGGTCCTTGCTCAGAACCTTCTCGACGTACCAAGTCAGGAACATCTCCTGGAACTTCCGGGACAGCGTCCGCTCGTGTCCGAGCAGGACATTCTTGACCATCTGCATGGTGATCGTCGACGCCCCGAGCCGGACCCGCCCCGCGGCGAGGTTTCGCCGCAGCGCCACTTCGAACTGCGAGGGCATGAAGCCGTTGTGCTTCCAGAACCCCCCGTCCTCCGTGGTCCGAATCGCGGCGGTCACCACCGGGGAGATCTGGCGGATCGACGCGAAGCCCCGTGCGCCGGGGAACATCTGCACCGACGACGTCCCACCGTCGTTCATCAGCACGCGGTGCGTGAAGCCGCTGGCAAGACGATCTCGGTCTGCAACGAGTGGACTGGCCCGGACCTCGCATCCCTCCATGTCGACGAGCCCGCCCAACGCCAGCGTCTCGAGATCTGCGTAGTCGACGTGCAGGGTGACGTGGGCGCCAAACTCCCCCCCCAATCGAAATCCGTCGAGTCCGGGTGCAAAGCCCTCGGGGACAGCATCGAGGACCGATTGGCAGGCCACATGTGGGAGGTCGGCAACGACATCGTAGCGTCGGCCCCTCTTTCGTTCGGGGTGCTCCACCACCGCTGAAGCGGTCAGTTTCACGCCTCCGCGCTCGACGTCGACGTAGTGCAGCACGGCGCGGCGGCCGATGGGGTCGACCTCTGCGGCGAACGAAACATCCATGCCGAGATCCCGAACCGTCTGGCGCGCCAGCGTCGCCGATGAAACGCCGAACCCTTGCAGCGAGAGATCCCCTTCGAGCGCAGCCACGCCATCGCCGAACACGACCGCGAGGTGGCCACCGACCGTGGCGTCATCCGACTCGACCAGCGGGAGCTTCGCGACGACGTTTTTGGGGACACGCGCGACCTCGAAGGCATCCATGTCGACCCGCAGGACGCCCTCGGACAGATCGCGGCGGACCCGGCCTGCAACCGACCAGAGTTTTTCGGCCGCTGATTCGGTCTGAGCGTCACCGAACGCCCCTGCGAGGTCGAGCGAGATCTCGGTCGCGTTGTCGTCCGAGACCTGGACCCAACCATCGACGCCCGCGACCGCGATCCCCTCGTCGATGGGGGCGGCAACACCTCGGACCTCGACCCGCTGCGGAAACCGGACCACATAGCCCCCGTCCGTCTTGTCGGCCTGCAGCGTGGCGCTGACCGAACGAGCGAGGATCTCGGCGCCATTGCCGTTGTCGAGTTGGACTTCCTGAGCCGAGCTGACCACCCGCAGCGTTGCGACGTCGATGCTCGCATCGAGGCTCGCCCGAACGCGCCGTGCCCCGCGGGTCACGTCCAAGGCGAGTCCTTCAATGCGAACCTGCTCGGGTCGCATTTTCACCCGGCCCGTCGACACTTTGGCGCCAGGCTTGCGTCCCGAGCGGATGCGGCGGACCAGGTCTTGAAAGCTCTCGAGTGTCCCCGTTGCGAGGCCGCCGTGGACCGTTGCGGCCGTCACCTCGGCAACGCCCGACCACAGTGCCTCCTCGTCGAGCGTCACCTCGACACGATCGAGGGTGATGGTGGGCTCACCGTCGCCGCCACCGATCCGAACCGAGGCCAAGGAGACCTGCCCCCACCCGATCGAGACCTCCTCGACCTCGAAGCCAACTTTGAGCCGGCGACGGATCCGCTCCTCGACCTGGGCCTCAGCGTACGGAACGGCGAGCAAGGGGATCGCGGCCACCGCGACGCCGAACAACACCAGCAGCACCAACAGCACCCCGACCACGACGGGCCAGCGGCGTCGCTTGGGCTTGGGGGCAGGTGATCGCGCGGGGGGCATCATCGATGGGCCGTTCCTCGAACGCGGGCCACGAGCCCAGGATTCCGCGGCCAGGCCGGATGGTAGACGAAGCGGAACCAAAAGAAACGCCGCGCTCAGAGGAGCACGGCGTTTGTGGCTGCGGCTGCGTTCGGGCGGGTGCGCGCCTCAGCGGCGAGCACACTGAATGGCCCAGAAGATCCGCCCGGTGACCTCTCCGGACTTGTGCTCACCGCCCTGGACGAAGAACAACCCGTTGTCTTCGATGCTGTAGTCCATGGCAACGAGGTTCTTCTTGCCGTCGCGATGGGTCAGGTCCAAGTGCAGCTTGAGCTTCTTCTCGTCTCCACCGAGAAGGCTGAGCTTCATCTTGTGACCGGTCTTGAATTCCGTGGCCGTGGCTTTGCTGACGTTGAGCTCGACCTTCTTGGACCCCAGCAAATGGAACGACTTGTAGCGATCGTAGGGCTCATCGGTGAGCCACTCCTTCATGAACTCGAGGTTCTTGGGGATCTTGCCGTCGCCTTCTTTGGAGGCCAGGACCGCGTGGACCTTGCAGACGGCTTTTTCGGCGTTGGCGCTGACCTTCTTGGAGGCAGTCTTCGCCGGTGCCGCGTGGGCGGCAGTCGACACAGAAGCCACCGCTGCGAGCGCGGCGGCCGGCACGAGAAGGGAGCTGAGGGCCAGGGAGAGCAAGCTCTTGGTGCGGCGGGGCTTCATAGCGAACGCTCGGTGTCTTTCGGCTGAGCCTCTTCTTCGAGGTAGAGAACGGTGACGGTCCCGGTCTTGGAGATGCGGCCGGTGTGTCCCGAGAACTCGACCCCGTGAATCTCTGCCTCGACCTTTTTGGGGCTTGGCAGGTCATCATCGCTACCCAGAGCTGGGTCCGGCGATGGAAGGTCTTGGGCGGGAGCGACGGCCATTCTTTCTCCAACGGAGGGAGTCGAAGGCGAATCCTTCGACTCGGCGCGCGGAGCGGCAGCCGTTTCGGGCTCTTGTTCCGCTTCGTGCTCCTGTGCAGACGCGACCGCTCCAGGATTATTCTCGGCGCCAAGACCTTTGTCGGACGGGTCGGAGTCCGTGACGGACACGACGACCAGCGTCACAGCCGCGGCTGCTGCTACGGCCGCCAGTGGGATACGGACCGGCCGAAGCGCGGTCCAGACCCTGGACCACAGAGACCCAGCTGAAGGACCGGCCGCGGCCGCTTCACGGTCGAGCTGACGGTCGATTTCATCCCAGATCTGCTCAAACCGGGCCTGCGGGATCTCTGCCGCCTTGGTCTTGAGCGTCTCTTGTACGAGACCGCGAACGACCCCCAGCTGAGCGAGTTCTTCGCGCAGTTCGGGATCGGCGTCGATCTGGGCGGCGAGTTCGTGGGCCTCAGCCCCGGTACTTTCGCCGTCGAAGTGAAGCGCGAGTTCGTCACGCGACACGCCGGAGGTTCCAACTTGGTTGGTCATGATGCAGCCTCCTGTGAGACGGACCCGGATGCCCCGGTGTTCGATTTGGACTCAGGTTTATTTCCGGCCTTGTCCTTTTTGGGTTTGGAACTCCCATCCGGGTCGTCCTCGGTATTGCTCGGAACGTGCTCCAGCCGGGCCTTGAGCTGTTTTTGCATGTTCCGACGCGCATGGAACAGGCGGCTCATGATCGTGCCTTTGGAGCAGTTCATCGCCTTGGCCATGTCGGCATACGAGAGGCCTTGGAGCTCGCGCATGACGATCACCATCCGATGCTTCTCGCTGAGTTCGCCAAGGCTGGTCTCGACGGCGTCGAGGATTTCCTTGTTGCGAACCGCTTTTGAGGGGTCGCCGAGGGTTGCGGCGGGTAGGCGATCGGACGACGCGTCGGTCTCACCGTCGTGCCGAAGCTTGTCGTCGAACTCGACGTCCTTCTTGCGGCCAGCGCGCCGGAGGTGATCGATGCAGAGGTTGGCCACGATCCGGTACAGCCACGTGTAGAAGCTCGATTGACCCTCGAACTTCGGCAGGTAGCGGTGGACCTTGATGAAGGCCTCCTGGGTGACGTCCAGCGCATCTTCCTGGTTCCGGAGGAACCCATAGGCAACCGCATAGACCTTGCGCTCATAGCGCTTAAATAGGAGTTGGAACGCACGGCGATCCCCACCCTTGCAGGCTTCGACCAGCTCGTGGTCGTCGGCTTCGTTGGAAACCACGTATTGCTCGCGCTTCGACGGCCGGCGATGGGGACTATTCAGGGGCGAATGTATGTCCCGTTAGAAACCGACCCGGAGGGGACGGAGGGGTCGCGGCAGCCCGGCCAGTGACTGCGTGGCGAAGCGCGGTTATACCTTTCCTCGCCCCCCGCGCGCCAACCCCTGGCCAGCGCGGGGTGCGATCTGGAGTTCTGTTTGGCTGTCCCGCCCTCGAATACGGTTGCGCCGCTGACGCGGTTCTTGGTCTCGGCGTCCCGCATTGCCGCTCTGCGCACCGCTGGCGCCGGACTGTTCGATGCCACCCTGATCGCTTGTGCATGCGCTGGCGTGGGTGCGTGGCTGGCGGGCTGGACGCTTCGCGGGGACCTGGTCGCCCCCGTAGCGCTCGGGGCGGCCGGCGTCGCCCTGCTCGGTTGGGTAGGACGCAACGCCCTCCATGCCTGGCGTGCCTACGGGCGCCCGATGCGGACGGCCGCGGCGATCGCCCGCCACCGGGGGCGGCTTGGGGACGATGGGCCGACGCATCAGGCCGCCGATCGAAGCCTTCGCCACGAGGTCCTCGGGGCGATGGAGCTGGCGAGCGGCGCGGATGTGCGCTCGCCCGATCTCGCAGCCGCCTACGTCGACGATGTTGCGCGCCGCATCCGCCAGCCTCGGATCGATCCCAGCCTCGCCCTGCCCGGTCCACGATGGAGACCCCGCGCCGCGGCCTCCATGGTCGTTAGCGCCTTGGCGATCTCCTGCGTCGTCGCCCCCACCGCGGTCGGTGGGCTGGCGTTGCTGCTCTCCTCCCACGATGGACGCCCCCCGGCGCCTCCCGAGCCGGCTTGGTCATCCCTCACCCTCGAGCTCCGCTACCCCGACCACACCCGGCGTCCCCCTCGCGTGGTTCCCAACCCCAGCGGCGCCCTACGAGTCGTCGCTGGGACAGAGGTCACGCTCACGCTCGAAGCGTGGCGTCCGGCCGCGGAGGCCCGGGCGGTCCTGAACTACGATCCGAGTGCAGAGCTCGAACACCCCGAGCCTGAAGTGGTGGAGCTCACCGCGCTGCCGCCCGACCCGGACAACCTCGAAGCGAAGCCCGGCCTCCGCTTCGAGGGGAGTTTCGTCGCGCGCGGCAGCGGCACGTGGACCGTCGTGTTGCTCGACGAGCCCGACGCCGAGGACGACGCCCGTCATTCCCCTCCCATGCCGCTGGTGCTGGAGCCGGACCGCGCCCCAGATGTGGAGCTGCTGCCTCTGCCGGCGTCGCAGCGCGAGGTCAGCGAGCAACAGAGTGTCGACGTGCGGTTCGTCGCCCGCGACGACTTCGGTCTCGCATCGGCACAGCTGGTCTACCAGATGCCCGATGGCACCACGCACCGCCTGAGCGCGGGAACGCCGACCGCCTCCAACCGGGCGTGGCGGCAGCGCTACACGTGGGACCTCTCGTCGGTTCCGATCGAGCAACGCAGCGAGGTTCTGTATTGGGTCGAGGTTCGCGACAACGATCCAGGCCTAGGACTGATCGCTCTACACGACCCGCCGGGGAAGATGACCCGGTCGGCCACGATGTCCCTGGTCGTCCAAGACGACGAGGCCGAGCACGCGGCCAACATCGTCAAGATCGCGGAGCTTCGCGACCGGGCGGTGGACCTTCTCGCCGCCCGAATGACCACTGGGGCATTCGAAGAAGAACCGACCGACATCGCCGGCTTCGTGGTGCCCCTGCCGGTCCAAGCCGCGGGGGCACGCGAGCTGCTCGGCGGGAGTGGGCAGTTGCTGGCGATGCTGGCCCTCGCGATCGACTCGCTGAGCGTCGACACGCTCACGCATGAGCGCGACGTCGCGATCCTGACCAAGGTGCACGCTCGCCTCAAGGCGCTGTACGACGACGAGCTGAAGCTCCACGTCAAGATGCCAACGGGGCTCGCACGCCGTGACCCCGACGCCACCCACACCGCGCTGGAGAAGCTGGGCAAGCACAACGGCGAAGAGGTCACCCAGCTCGAGGACGAGATCATTCGCATCGATGACCTCGTCGACGGTCAGGTCATCGAGAGGCTCGAGGCGTTGGTCGCTCGTCTCGAGGCCACCCAGCGCAAGCTCGTCGACCTGCTGGAGCAGCTCAAGGCCGGCGACACCTCCGCACGGCCACAGATCGAACAGCTCGAGCAGCGTCGGCGGGACGACCTCCGCCGGATCGCTGAAGCACGGGCCATGCTGCGCGAAGAGCTCGATCCCGAGTTCATGAACCTCGATGCATTCAAGGCGCTGGAGGACATGAAGAAGCAGGAGCAGCTCTCCGAGATGCTGCGCCAAGGCAAGACCGACGAGGCCCTCGAGGCCGCCAAAGGACAGCTCGGCGAGGTTCAGCAGCTGCGCGATGCCGTGCAGGAAAAGCTCGGCCAACCCCAAGGAGAAGCACCGGCGCTGTCCGAGGAAGAGCGTCAGCGCATGGAACTGCTGCGCGAGCTCAGCCGGCTGCAGGACGAGGAGTCGAGTGTTCGCAGCAAGACTCGGGAGCTCGAAGATGCGTACCGCTCCAAGGTGGAGACGCAGACCGCCGAAGAGGATGACCGCAAAGACGCCGGAAAACGGGCGCAGGCTCTGCGGGAATCGCTCGACGAGATCAACGACGCGCGCCTGGGTCGAGATGCGCGAAGCGGACTCGAAGACGCACGCGCGGCTCTCGAACGGCTCGAGGACATCGCGCAGCGCGAAGACGCGACCCAGCTCCAGCTCGATGACGCCGCCCGGGCCGCCGCCCAGGGCTTGGACCGCGCCCAGGCCGGCTCCGAGACCACCGAGCGTGAGGGCAAGGCGCTCAAGAAGGCAGGCAAGAAGGCGCAGGCCCTGCGGACGAAGACGCGACAACCCCTTCCCGGCACTTCGGACGTGCTCGACGCAACCCAGCAGGCCAAGCTGCAGGAGCTCGAGGGACGGCAGCAGGGGCTTCGGACCCGAGCTTCGACGCTCATGGAATCGGACAACGCGAAGCTGCTGCCGAAGGAAGGCCGCGGGGCCATGCGAGACGCCGATGGGTCGATGGAGCGCAGCGCGGACGAGCTCGGGAAGGATGGCACCGAACGAGCGCTCGATGCGCAGAACGGAGCTTGGAACGCGCTGCAGCGCGCGATCGACAGCTTGCGGGAGGGTCCACCACCCCCACCCCCGCAAGGCGGATCCCAGGACGCCAGCACCGAGGCAGAACGCGATCGGAGCCTTCGCGACGCGCTCATGGAGGCGATGAAAGAGAAGTCGCCCGACGGATACGACGCGCCGGTGAAGCGCTACTACGAGGAGTTGCTCCGATGACGCGCACCCGAACGCTTCGCACCCTTCGCACCACCCTCGCGGGATGCTTCGTGGCCGCCCTCACCGTGATGCCTTCGATGTCCGCGCACGCGACCATGGGCCCGGCGGTGACCAGCCCGACGCTGCTCGCCGCGCGCCCGCTCGCGTTGCTGGCCTCCGACGCGCTCGACGACGTCGACGCTGCGCTGCTGGCGTGGGACCTTCCGGCTGCACGCGCCGCCATGAAGCGCGCACCGAACACCCCACAAGCCAAGGTGAAGCGCGGCGTCGTCAAGCTGTACGAGGCCGAGTACGCCGAGGCCGAGGCTCTGCTCGCGGAGGTCATCGCCGCGGGCACCCTTCCTGAGGGCAGCGCCGCCCTCGAAGAGGCCACGCACTACCTCGGCCTGTCTCGTGGTGCTCAAACGGCGCTCGATCAGGCGATCGTCGTCCGCAGCGAGGACGGCAACTTTGAAGCCGTCTTCGCGAGCGATGAGGACGCGCTGCTCGCCCCGTACCTCTTCGATGCGATGAAAGACGCCCGAGAACGCATCGGGGCGATCATCGGCGTCATGCCGGCGCACACCGTTCGGTTCGAGTTCCTCGACCTGGCCACCAAGCTCGCGCTGGTCACCCCCCTGTCGGTCGAGAACATTCGCACCACGGGCACGGTCGGGGTCACCAAGTACCGCCGCGTCATGATGATCTCGCCGCGGATCATGGTGTACGGCTACGGTTGGCTCGACACCGCGGTCCACGAGTACGTTCACTACGTCCTGACGATGCGCACGGACAACCTCGCGCCCGTGTGGTTGCAAGAAGGGCTCGCCAAGCTCCTCGAAACGCGGTGGCGGCGGACCGATCCCGAGCCCTTGGGCCCCACCATCGCCTACCGACTGCACCGGGCGATCGTCGACGACGACCTGGTGACCCTGTCCGAGATGTATCCGTCGGTCGCGATGCTCCCCAGCGCAGAACGGGCCGCCCTCGCCTACGCCGAGGTCGAAACGATGCTGGGCCTGCTGCATGAACGCAAAGGCAACGAGGGACTTGCGCGCCTGCTCGACAAGGTCGCCGCAGGTGAAGATGCCGAGGCAGCCCTCGCCCATGCCTGGGGCGACGACTTCGAGGCGTTCATGTCCGAGTGGAAGCGCGTGACCAAGGCCCGCACGGCCAGCGGCGAGGACGGGGAACTCTCCACGGTCGAGTTCAAGGACGGCAAGCCCGCGCCCGAGCAGTTTGGTGATGTGTTCTCCGAGCTTGGCGGCGGCGTAGCCAGACAGCACGCGCGCTTGGGAGCCCTCCTTCAGGCCCGCGACCACGACCACGCTGCGGCCGCCCAGTACGAAAAAGCCCGCAGCGCCGACAAGCGAGCCCGCAAAGACCCGACGCTTGCGAGACGACTGGGTCGCTTGTACGTCGACCTCGAACGCTTCGTCGATGCGGTCCCGCTGCTCGACATCGCAGCAGCCGTCGACCCCGAGAACGCCAACCTCGCGGCCGCGCAGGGTCGCGCCAAGTTGCGCAGCGGCGATCAGGACGGGGCTGCGCTGGCGCTGGGCCGCGCCATCCGAAACAACCCGTTCATTCCGACCTTGCACTGCGACCTCGCAGCGCTGGCGCCGACGGAAGCGCGCCGGCTGGCCGAGCAGAAGCTCTGCGACGCCAAAGGCGGCTAGGCGACGCCGACGGCACCGTGCGGAGAATTCACCGCATCGAGCGTGGGGTCGGCACCGGCCACCCGACGTTTCTTGGCGGCGCGCTGGAACGTGCCATCGATCTGACGTAGCAGCCGGCGAAGGCTCTTGCACACGGGAGCCGCCTGTCGGACCAGCACGCCGACCTGAAATCCAATCTCTGGGGGCCCGATGCGATCGATGACCAGACGGACCGTGCCCACCACGGCCTGGATCTCCCGGCCCGCGTCCTCGGTCGGTTGGGCGTCCACATCGAAGAATACGTGGGACAGCCGGCACAGGGCTCGAGCCGCGAGGGCTTCGTCGACATCCGAGGTACAGCGACCGGTCACGATCTCGGCGTGACGCAGCAAGAACGCACCGAGCACGTCGGGCGTCTGCGACAGACGCGAGAGTTTTTCCACCACCTCCGGGTACGCGACGGCCACGACCTCCTCGACCGGTTCGGCATTCACCCCCGGGCGCGCCGTGAATCCGCGGGCCAGGAGCCCCTCCCATCGACCCACGATCGTTCGGGCACACCGGGTCTTGCCGGGCAGCCAGGTGGCCTCAGCGTCGAGCCATCCGAGCATCGCGTGGACCGCCTGCGATCCGACCAGGTCACCGGCGGTGGCGTGGATCGGCTGCCCACCGTCGAGATAGATCGTACCGAACCGTTCGGGGCGATTTGCCGTCTCCGCGCAGCGTAGATGGAGGGCGCCATGGGCTCCGGCAGCGCAGTGCAACGTGAGGAGCATCGGCGTCGGGACCCCCGTCGTCGTGCCCGAGAACCCGGCATCCGGGGCCGGCTGGCGTAAGAGTTCTTGGAGCTGCTTGGCCCCAAAGGGGCGGGCGAGCAAGCCGGCCGCGCCGAGGTGGCACGCCGTGGCCACCCGCTCGTCATTCAGGCGTTCAGCGTATGCGACGACCGGCAGCCCCGGAAATCGGGTCTCGATCTCGGCCACAAGCTCGGTCGCGGCGTCCGAACCGAGGTCGAGGTTCACCACAACAGCATCGAGCGCTCCGCCGGCCTCAAAGACCGAGACGGCCTCGGCGACGCTGGCCACCACCTGAATCGCGAGCGGTTCAGGGAGTGCCGCGCCGTCCGCACGTAGGCCTTCTACAGACCCCGGGGAGGGGTCGACCAGCAGGATTGGGGTGTGGGCGGGGCTGACGTCGTTCATGGAGTGGCCTTCGACTCGTGTATCGGCAGCTCCGGCGCTCGGTTAAGGCGCGGCGGCGTCCCGACCTCGGCCGTGCACAGGCCCGGCGTTCCACTCGCGCAGGAACACATCCGCACACCCTGCGTCCACCGAAGAACCGAAACGGGACGCAAGGACCGGGCGTCAGAGGATTGACCCCAGTGGTCCAGAGTCGAATGATCGGTGTGTGATTGCGGCCGATGATTCGATCCTTCCGGGGAGCTCCGTCCTGATCGTGGACGACCATGAGCCCCATCGGACGCTTTTGCAGAACTATCTGACCGCGGTGGGATGCCAATGCACCGGCGCCGGCGGAGGAACCGAGGCGCTCGAGCAGTTGAGCAAGAACGAGTTCGACATCGTGCTGCTCGACCTGCGTATGGATGACCTCGATGGCATGGAGGTTCTCAAGCGCGCGAGGAAGCAGGGACACACGGCGCCAACGATCATGATGTCTGCCGAGGGCACGATCTCCCATGCCGTCGACGCGATCCGGCTCGGCGCGAAAGACTTCCTGGTCAAGCCGTTCGAGCTCGAGCAGCTGCACGAGACGGTCACTCGCGTTCTGGGAGTTGGACGCGGCGGCGCGGCGTCCGGACCCGACCCGCGAGCCCTCTGGAGAGATGCCCACGCACCGGGGCTCATCGGTGACCACACGAACCTGCTCGAGATCTTCCTCGTCTTGGAGCGGATTTCGGGGACCGACTGCACCGTCCTGATCACCGGCGAGTCCGGCACCGGCAAAGAACTCATCGCACGAGCGATCCACCACGCCTCCGGGCGCGCCAAGAATCCCTTCGTGCCCGTGAACTGCGGCGCCATCCCCGAGACGCTGATCGAGAGTGAGCTCTTTGGGCACGCCAAAGGAGCGTTCTCGGGCGCAACTCAAGCCCGGGAGGGACGGTTCGCCGTCGCTGATGGAGGCACGCTGTTCCTCGACGAGATCGGCGAGATGTCTCTGTCGGTCCAGGTGAAGTTTCTGCGCGTGCTTCAGGAGCAGGAGTTCGTGCCCGTCGGCGAGACACGGCCACGCAAGTGTGATGTTCGGATTCTTGCCGCAACGAACAAGAACCTCGAGCAGATGTCGTCGGAGGGGTCGTTCCGCGAGGATCTCTTCTATCGCCTCAACCTCATCCCCATCCACCTTCCGCCGCTGCGTGAGCGCTCGACCGACATTCCGCTGTTGGTCCGCTACTTCCTCGACCGCGATGCCCCCAAACGCCCGCGGCGAGTCGACGAGATCAGTGAGCGCGCGCTCTCCCTGATGGAGTCCTATGCGTGGCCCGGCAACGTACGGGAGCTGGAGAACACCATCGAGCGCATGGTGCTGCTGCACCAAGGCACCGGCACCCTCGACGTGGGCGATCTGCCGCCCAAGGTGCGCCAGAGTGCTGCCCCGGCACAGGCCCCCGCCCCGCCGCCCGCCGAGCGGTCCGCGCCCTCGGCAGCCCGCAGTGTCTTGTCCTTCCCCCTTTCCGCCCCAGCTCCGGACGCTCCGCTGCCAGCGGCGGCCCAAAGTGGGGAGTACGCCGTCGTCCCTGATCCCTCGGAGTCGATGGTCGCTCGGCGAGTCGCGACGACGCCGGACGGGTTCCTGCTCCCGGAGAAAGGACTCAACCTTCGCGAAGCTGTGGAGGCGTTCGAGATGAGCCTCATCCAGCAGGCGCTCGAGCGGACCGGCGGCAACAAGAACCAGGCGTCGATCCTTCTAGGGATGAATCGAACGACGCTGGTCGAGAAGCTTCGGAAACGAAAGCGCAAAGCCGGCGGTTCCTGAGCCGCTGCCGGTTTTCGGCCGGGAACGGGACGGTCGGTCGAGTACCGTCTCCGGCGCTTTGACACTGCGGCAGTTCCCCGGCGTCCCTGCTCAGGGCCGCCGGTTTTCCTGTCCCGGCCGACGCGCAGGGCGGGCGGTCCGGTTGCCAAGATCGGAGGCTACGAGACGGGACCGGGGTGGATGTGCGGTGGCCCGGCCCAGGCCCATGCTCGTGGGCCCATCGGTCCTGGCCCAAGCCTTGCACAAGCTGGGAGGGCGGAACGTCCCGCCCCCTTGCGATGAGCCACGAAGTCCCCCAGTCCGTCTCCGCGATACAAGACGCCTCCGTCATTCCATTGCACGGTCGGCCTCAGCCCACACAGGCGCGGGTCGTGGCGCTCGCATCGGGTAAGGGCGGCGTCGGCAAGACCAACCTCGCCGCCAACTTCGCGCTCGCGCTCGGTCGCCAGGGCTCCCGAGTACTCGCCGTCGATGCCGACCTCGGGCTCGCCAACCTCGACATCGTGCTGGGCCTCGCGCCCTCGCATACGTCGCTCGACATCCTCACTGGAGATGTCGATATCGAAGACGTTCTGGTGCCCGCCAAGAACGACGTCTGGTTGCTGCCCGGGTCGCCGGGCAACTACGACGCGAGCAATCTCGAGGAGCTTCGCCGATACGAGCTGATGACGGCGATCGACACCTTGGACTCCCGATTCGACACGGTCGTGATCGATACAGGCTCCGGCCTGGGACCCGGGACGCTGGGCTTCTGCGCCGCTGCAGAGGAGGTGTTGCTCGTCATCACGCCCGAACCCACCGGCCTCTCCGACGGCCTCGGCATGCTCCGGGCACTGCAAGAAAAGCACGGGATCCACCACGTCAAGGTGGTGGCAAACATGGTTGGTACCGCAGCCGAAGGCGAGACTGCGTTCGAGCAACTGCAGACGATGTGCAACCTCGCCTTGGACGTGCGCCTCGAGTATCTCGGCGCTGTCCCGTATGACCCGAACGTCGGACGTGCCGTCATGCGCGGCCAGCCGACCAACGAGGCGTACCCCGACAGTCCCTTCTCCCAAGGCATCACCCGCGTCGCGGATATGTTCTTGGCCTCCACCCAACGCGGAGCCCGACCCGGCGCCTCGCAGATCTTCTGGCGCAGACTCTTGCGCCAACACAACCACGGAGCCGAACTATGACTGCAGCAGCCGAAAAACTGATCCCCCGTTCGAGCCAGCCTGCGAGCAGCCCAGCGGCACGGGCGGCCAACACGGCACCCGGGGGGTTCCGCCGGGTCGACGACGGCGCTGCACCGGCCAACGAACGTCCGCCGGCGGTCGACCCCGCGCAGTACATGGACTTCGTCCGCAAACTCGCGCGCCGCCTCGCCCGAAACCTCCCCAGTCATGTCTCATTCGACGACTTGGTCGGTGCCGGCATGCTCGGCCTCATCGACGCGAGTCGCAGGTTCGACCCGACCAAGTCGGATCGTTTCGAGACCTTTGCCGAATTCCGCGTCAAGGGGGCGATCCTCGATGAGCTTCGGCGCTACGACCTCATGGCTCGCAACGCCAGGCTCGCGACAAAACGGATCGCCCGGAAGACCCAGGAACTCACCGCCAAGCTCGGCCGGCCCCCGGCGGAAGAGGAACTCGCAGCGGGACTTGGAATGAGCGTGGGCGACTACCGAGAACTCGTCGCACGCGTCGGCAGCGTACGCATGCTGAGCCTCGACGAGATGAGCCGGAGCGACGACGACGGCGGGCGCGGCATGGAGCTCCCCTCCCCAAGCCCCCGTCCCGACGAACTGAGCATGAAGCGGGAAATGGTCAGACGGCTCGGTCGTGCCATCGGGAACCTGCCGCCCCGAAAGCAACGTGTCTTGGAGATGTACTACCAGCGCGAAATGACGCTGCGCGAGATCGGGCTCGAGCTCGGGGTGACGGAATCTCGAATCTGCCAGATCATGGGCGAGGCCACCGCGAAGCTCCGCACGATGCTCCGTTCCGACAGCTCACCGCGCTAGGCCCCCGGAAGCGGAGGGATGTCACGTCCCCCGGCGGCTCTTGGGCCGCTTTTTCGATGCGCATTTCCCGACCACTGCATCGTGCCTGTGTCATACTTGGTGGACCACGCCCTCCCACGACCCGTCCGGCCCCGTTCTCATGGGATACGCCGGGATACACCGGGCCACGGCGATGGCGCCGGCCTGAAACGGCCGGAGAACAGACGGACCTGAACCAAGATGAGCAAACGGGAGAAGCCGAATCCTTCGACCGCACCCTCGGGAGACGCTAATGCTGACACTCACGCGGAAGATCGGACAGAAGATACTGATCGGCAACGGAATCGAGATCGTGGTCCGGGAGGTCCGGGGACGGCAAGTCCGGCTGGGGATCTCGGCACCGGCGGGACTCCCGGTCTACCGGGAGGAGCTGTACCAGGGGATCGCGGACGAGAACATCAAGGCGTCGAACACGCCGAGTCCGGACGAGCTGTCGCGCCTTTACGCGCAGTGGAAAGCGCTCGCTTCGGTCGAATAGAGGTCCCGGAGGCTCAGCTCATCACCTTACCGATGGGCCTGCCCGGGTTCCCCGAAGCCAAGACGTTTGTGCTGATCGACGGGCAGAGCGACAACCCGTTCCGCTGGCTCCAAGCCTTCGAGCGCCCCGACCTGGCGCTCATCGTCATCGACCCGCTCGAGGTCGCCCCCGGGTTTCCGCTCGATCTCGTCCGGCGCTCGGCGTCCTTCGCAGGCATCGATCCCGACGAAGACCTCGTGGTGCTCGTCGTCTGCACGGTCTCCCAGACCGAAGAACCCACCGCCAACTTCCTCTCGCCGATCGGCATCGGCAAGACGTCCCGCCTCGGAGCGCAGGTCGTCGTGCACGAATCCGGGTTCGGCTCGCAGGAGAAGTTCCTCCATCTGCTTGCGACGCCGTGATCGCGCCCCGGCGCGGTCCATAGTCGGACACTGCCCCCCGTTATTGGGGGATCACCGCGGCAGCCAGACAGCCTTCGAGGCTGTCTGGCGCCGTGATCCGGTTCGATCGTCAAGAGACCGGTCGACCGGATCGCCATGGATTCGTCGATCGTCAGCGTGCCGTGGGGTCGATCGCCAGCGTCTCGTCGATCGTCGGCGGGCTGGCGTCTGACCTCCAACCACCATGGCGCTGACGACTCGACAGGTGTGGACCTGTCGGCAGCCGGAAGTCCACAGACCGGATTCGACGCGCAACAAGGCCGTACCGGACCTTGTGGGCTGACTGAACCCTTCCCAGAACCAAAGAACGAAACGAAGCCCACGTCAAATATTCGGCGTGTTCGCGCAATGGAAGGGTTGGCACGCTTCGAGCAACAAGTGTTCTCGCCTACCGATTCTTCGAGGACCGCCATGCATCTCGTCACTACCCCCTCCGTCACCACTCCCGTCCGCGTCCTTCCCTTCACTGGTGCTTGTCGAGGCGAATCCGCGAACGACTCTGGTCTGATGACATCGCAGACCCAGACCCATCACGTGAACATGCTGGTCGCCGGATTGGTCGGTCGGGTCGCGGCTCGCGTTCAGTCGAAGAGCGTCAACATCGCGCTGCGGCTTGCACCGGGCGACCCAGCAGTGACGACGGACCCCGGCGAGCTTTCCTTCGTGATCGGGGCTGTGCTCGGCGCTGCCCTACGCATCGTGGAGGAAGAGCGTGGAGAATACGTGGGCGTGCATGTCTCGGCAGCCCGCTCGAGAGTTCGCATCTCCATCACGACCGACGGTGTGCCGCCGCTGCGCTTCGTTCGAGCCCTCGACCCCCGCGGCACGAGTGAAGACGTCGACCCCACGCTCGCCCACTGCCGTCGACTCGTCGAAGCCCGCGGTGGCGCGCTGGTGCTCACCGAAGAAGACGGACGCCTCGGATTCGCGCTCGAGCTTCCTCGCGCCGTCCTCTCCCCGGGCATCCGACTCGTCCCTGGCCTCCGCAAAGCAGCGTGAAACCCACAGTGATCCCTCCAAGCGCCAACGGACCGCCGGCGCACGTCTTGCTCGTCGATGATGAGCCGGTCTTCGCAAGAGAGTTGCGCGAACTCGTCCAGTCGTACGGCCATCGGGTGACCGCGTGCAACAGCTGGACCGAGGCCCTGCGCGCGTTCGGAAAGGGAGACGTCGACCTCATCTTGATGGACGCCGTCATGCCCACCGTCGATGGCTTCAAGCTCACCCGGATCATCCGGTCCCGAGCGAAGACCTACGTCCCCATCGTCTTTCTCACCGGCCTCGCCGACGACAATGCGCGTGCCAATGGCGTCGAGGCCGGCGGGGACGATTTTCTCACCAAACCGATCGATCCGCTCGAACTCCAGGTTCGCATCAAAGCAATGCTTCGAATCCGGTCGCTGACGAAAGCGCTGGAGGAGAAGTCGCGCACGTTGAGTCGACTTGTCGCCATGGATGCGTTGACCGGGATCGGCAACCGCCGGTCCTTTGACGAGCGGATGCAAGCGGAGCTCGGCGAGACCAACCGTTCGCCTGAACCTGTTTCCGTCCTCCTTCTCGACCTCGACCACTTCAAGTCCGTAAACGATTCGTTTGGGCACACGGTGGGCGACGATCTGCTTCGCGTCTTCGGCAGACTCCTGGCCGACAACACCCGGGCGCGCGACCTGCCCTACCGTTACGGCGGGGAGGAGTTCGCCGTGGTGTGCCCAAGTTCCACGACCGACGATGCGTGCACCCTCGCGGAGCGCATTCGAGCCGCGTTCATGCGGATCAGCCCCAACGCCACTGCTGCGGGCGCCCGTACGTGTTCGATCGGCGTCGCCGGAACGGACATTGTACCAGGAGCGTCCAAGGAACTTCTGCTTCAGGCAGCCGACGCGGCGCTCTACCGCGCCAAGGACTCCGGGCGGAACTGCGTCTGCAAGTTCGACCCGCTGTTTGATCAGAAGGTCGCGTAGGGCAAGGCCCGGACGGATTCGAGGAGTGCCGCTCTGGCAGCGCGTCGGAAAACCCGGGCGCCTAGAAGTCGTGGCGCGACCAGCCGTCGGATTCCTGAGCAAACCAGATCGCCGCGTGGACCGACAGCCACTGCTCGGCCCGGCGGGTACCGGAGGTGCCGAGCAAGATCCGTTGCGCCCCGGGGGCGGTGCGTGCCCGGGTCTGCAGGACTACGGTCGACCCCTCTTCGAGACGACGAAGAATCCACCCGAGCACGAGGTTCGGGTCCTCCAGTCGGACTGCGAAACGACTGCCGGGCTCCAGTTCCGCGGCAGCACGTAGGACACCGTCGGGGGTCGCGTCGTCGATGAGTGCGTAGTCACCTCCGGGCATCGCCGTCGCCAGAGCTTCCGCGCCGCCTTCCCCCCGCACAATGCACAGCGTCCCCAGGGCGACCTCGTCCGCGAACGCTTCGAGCGACTCACGAACGTCGAGTTCTCGAGGTTCCTGAGCGAGGTGCTGCGGCGGCGGGATGACCAGTTCGGCGAGATCAATGTCCTCGTCGTCGAGGCCTTCGTCGTGGGCCCCCGAAGAGGTCTCGTGCGCATCGACGAGGTTGGCCGGCTGTTCTCTGGTTGGGGTCCGGAGTTCGAAGTCCGAGCCCTCCTCACCGGCCATTTGCTTGGACCAACTCGGCTTCGAAGGCGGAGGGGTCGGGGCTCGCGGCGGCGGCACGGGGGCCTCGGGAACACCGATGTCCCAGGCGGTGCGACGCTTGCTCGGCCGAAGGATCGACTTCCCGGTTGAGGGAATCGATTGGCGATCGGGTTCGGCCGTGTCGAGCTTGGGCAGGTCGAGTCCGCGGGTCGAAGACGCGGGTGTCTCCGTCTCTGCCGATCCGGCACCGCTGGACCGTCCGCGTACAACGATTCCTTCGGACGCCGGCTCCGCCAGGAGGGTCCAGTGATCGCCGCCGACATCGACGCCGAACGACACCACGTTGCCCAGTGCGAGCTCGGCTTGCTGGTCGGGACCGAGCACCAGCGACAGCGCATCAAACAGCTCGGATTCGGAGAGTGGATCGCCCACCGTGACCGAGCCGGCATCGGTCTTCACCATCGGATGTTGGTCCGACTCAAGCGTGACCTCGGTCGCACCGCGAAGGCTCGCCTCGTGCAGCACCTGGGGAAGGGACGGCATCCGACCAGAATCTAGCAGGGTCCTCGCCGTCGGGTTCGGGTTCCCTTTCCCGCGCGCACAGCGCTCCCCCGGCTGCTCCTGGCACTGGCGATTGGTGTGACGTCCTCAACTCTTCGGTCTCGGCATCCGATGGTCCCGTTGAAGCCCTGTGAGGAGTTCGACCCCGATGATGCGTGCACTGACCCTGTGTTCCCTGCTCCTGCTGCCCATGAGCGCCTGCGACGACGCAGCGTTCAACCTGGTCGAATCGGCCGATCGGCCCTCGGCGATCCCGGATCCGCCGGACGCCCCCCTCGTCCCCACCTGCGAGTTCTACTGCGCCGACTACCGCCTCGCCTGCGACAGCCACTTCGGCTATGCCTCGGTTTCCGAGTGCGAGGCGCTGTGCGGGTACTGGGAGGCCGACAAGGACTTCGATTGCCGCTTTGCCGTCCTCGACGAGATCGCCGACGGCGCCGTAGAAGTCCTCGAAGCGGGCTGTGCCGCCGCCGGTCCATATTCCGAAGAGTGCGGGTCTGGATACGTGATCACATGTGACCGCTACTGCGACGAGCTCCGAACGGTGTGCACCGAAGACGGCACCTTTGAAGCTTCGTTCGAGTCCCGGGAGGAGTGTCAGGCGTGGTGTGACGAAGAGCCCTTGTTCGGAGATGACAAATCGATCGAGTGCCGACTCGGTGCGATGGAGTCCCTCGCCGCCGCACCCGACTGCGAGGCCGCCGCGCCCGACAACGGCTGCAAGTAGGCCTGGTCGACCCCGCGGAGCCGGTATAGTCCACCGACGCCGTGGAGTTCATCGAGCAGATCCCACGCTGGGTCCTCGAACTGGGATTCGTCATCTACGCGGTGACCGTCTCAGTCGTTGTCGTGCTCGAGCGTCGACGGCCCACCACCACGCTCGCCTTGGTGCTGTCGTTGGTGTTCCTGCCGATCGTCGGACTGCTGGCCTACGGGTTCTTTTCGCAGCGAAAGGTTCGCCGTAAGCGCAAGAATCGGCGCCGACGCATGATTGACCCGGTGGCTGGGACCGAGTCGATGGCGACCCTGGACGCGCTCCCCCAAGGTCTCTCGGTTCAGCAACGCGGCCTCGTGCGACTCGCACTCCATGCGACGGCGGCTCCCCTGCGGCGTGCGAGCGACGTCCAGCTCCTGATCACTGGCGACGACGCGCGGGAGTCGGTGCTGGCGGCCATTGCCGCCGCAACCCGCTGCGTGCACGCCGAGTTCTACATCTGGCGCGACGACGAGTCGGGCCGAGCCATCACCGCGGCGTTGGTCAGTGCTGCGCGCGCGGGGAAACAGGTTCGGGTCTTGGTCGACCAGCTGGGCAGTTGGGGACTCAACCGAGCACACTTCGCCGAGCTGATCGAGGCCGGCGGCGAGGTCTCGATCTTCGGCCCCGTTCGCGTTCCGATCCGTTGGGGGCGCTCACGGGTCAACTTTCGCAACCACCGAAAGATTCTCACCATCGACGGGTCCACCGGTTTTGTTGGGGGTCTGAACGTGGGCGATAGGTATTTCGGCAGCGGTTCCGAGGCGCACGGCTGGAGCGATCTATTTGTGCGACTCCGAGGCGACGCCGTCCTCGGCCTGGAGGCAACGTTCCTCGACGACTGGCTGGTCACGACCGGCCAGGTTGTCGATCTCGAGGGCAAGCGGCCAGCGGGGACCCAGTCCCTCGACGCCCGAGAGCTCGTTGGGCAGCACGCCCCAACGAAAGCCCTCGAGCAGGCCAACCCGTTCAACGGGTCCGCGAGCCGCCCCATTCGCTCCGATGGCCCGCTGACCCAAGTGATCCCCAGTGGGCCCGACCTGCCCGTCACCGGAGCCATCGCGGCACAGTTCTCCGCTGCCATCGCTGCGGCCCAAGAACGGGCATACATCGCCACGCCCTACTTCGTCCCCGATGAGCCGCTGATGCTCATCCTGCGGACCGCCGCGCTTCGGGGTGTCGACGTCCGCATCCTCGTCCCCAGCCCAAAGAAGAATGACAGCCGCTTGGTGGCCTACGCTTCTCGGAGCTACTACGACGAGCTGTTGCTGGTCGGGTGCCGCATCTTCGAGTACGACGCTGGCATGTTGCACTCCAAGTACCTGATCGCGGACGACGTCTGCGCGATCGGGTCCGCAAACATGGACATACGTAGCTTCCACATCAACTATGAGATCACCGCGATGTTCTACGATGCGAAGGTCACCGCGGACCTCGCGTCCGTCTACGACGCCGACCTTCGGCAGGCGACGGAGGTCCTGCCCAGCGACCGGACCGAACCGAGCATCTGGATCCGACTTCGCGAAAACACCGCCCGGGTGCTCTCCCCGCTACTGTAGTCGTGCCGCGTTTTCCCTACTACGCTCGACTCCGCCCGAAGCGGCAAGCCATCTACCGGCGCTCAGACGCGATCACTGAGGTTCCCCTTGGCGCGTGCACCGACGAGGACGAAACCGAATCATTCCTGCGGGGCATCGAAGAAGGGCTCGCCGGGGACGACCGCCGCGAGGTCCAACGCGGATGTGCGGCGCTTGTCCGGCGACTGTGCGACGAACTCGAGGTCCCGCGCGTCAGCCTTCGTGTGCTTGCCCGGCGTCCGAGCGACGCCACGGCGGAGCTTCACGGGCTGTACGAACGCGAGGAGGGCAAGCGACCGATCATCCGAGTCTGGATGCGGACCGCGGCCCACGAGCGGCCGGTCGCCTACCGCACGTTCGTCCGCGTCGCCATGCACGAGCTGTGTCACCACCTCGACTACGACAAGTACGGGCTCGACGACTCGATGCACACGCACGGATTCTTCGCGCGGGAGTCCTCCCTGGTCCGGCAGTTGCTCGAAGCGGGTCCGCCTGCAGAAGCTCCCGAAGACCCTCAGCTTGGGTTGTTCGACGCCTGATCCGATCCCCCACCCGCCCGGGAGCGAAGCGTGGCGACCGCGACAAGCGAGGCGAGCATCATCAACCCGCCCGCGGGGACGAGCAGGACCAACGGCCCCGGATCGGTGGGTCCGTGCCACGCACCGCCGCCCATGAAGCCCAGACCGACGAGCAGCGCGCCGGACCACGCCGCCAGCCGAATCCGCGTTGCCCATCCGTCCGGGGTCGCCAACCGCTCCAGCGCCCACCCCACACCGACGTTCACCAGCGCGAGCAGGCCGCCATGCGCGTGCCCCAACCGAAGGAACTCTCGCCGCAGAGGGTCGAGGGCGACCCCCGACACCCGCAGCCCAAGCATCGCCTCCAGCCACATACCCATCGCCAGGAACCCGGCCAGGCTCCACAGCGACGCCCGAAGGTGGGTCGAGGGCGACATGTGCGGAGTCTACCGCGTCACTCGCCGATGGCGATTGCGACGTCGTCCCGTTGGCCCACAAGGCGTTGCCACAGCTCGGGCTCCGAGGACACCACGCTGTGCCCCAGCCTGCGACGAAGTTCGTCGACGACCTCGATGCGCTCGGCCGGGTCCGCCATGAAGTCGTAGCGAAGAAGCATCACCCGCTTGGCCTCATCGCGAACGAGTTCAAGCAACCCCTGGTGACCGAACCACCGCACGGCCGGATAGTCATCCTCGAGCGCGTCGACCAACGCCTGCATCCGGCGGGCGCGGGGTCCCACGGCCCCCGGCCGCGCGAGCGCGTGAGCAGCCAGGGCGCGCTGCACCGGGTCTCCGCCCACGAGGTCTCGCTCGACTCGTGATCCGCGTGACTCGGTGTGCTGCGTAGCCGCGGTCCCCCGCAATCCCAGCGAGACCACCGCCGCCGACGCCCACGCCCGCGTCTGGTCCACGTGGCATTGTGTACAGGCATCCGGCATGTCGTCCCGACCGACGAGTGCGCCCGGGTCAGGCGAGGTAATCCGATGACTGATCAACCCTCGCAGCAACCCGTAGGTGACCCGCGGCATGTGGCAGTCCTGACACCCCACCGTATCGTGACCACCGTGACCGGCCACCGAGGCCGGAGCATGGCACGAGCCCACACAAGCGGCGTCGCCGTCCGCTCCGGGTCGTAGCTGCATCGACGGCGTGTCACCGTGCATGGTGTGGCAGCTTCCGCACGACATCCCCTGCCCCTCGTCGTAGCAAGGCGAGAGCAGCAGGCCTTGGTACTCGTAGGCCGACAGCCGAGGCGTTCCGTCCGGCCAAAACCGCGGCGCGAACGGGCGCGCGTCTGGGGGATCCGAGGCGAGACGACCGTCCGCGAGGATCGGGCGGGAGACGTCCTGTAGCGGCGTCCCTGGGATGAACCCGTCTCCGTGCGCCAAGACCTCGAAGAGGTCCTTGCCGATACGTTGCCCGTGGCATCGCCCACAGACCTCGCTGTGCCGGTCGGGTTCGAGACGATCGGGGTGCGTGATCGCCCCGTCCCCGGACTCGCCGATCGGCGCGAGCATGCGCCGTAGCGGATTGGACTGACGCTCGATGTGTGCCTGGGCCGGACCATGGCACGCCTCGCAACCGATGCCGATCTCTCCAAGCGCCGTCTCGAACGTGCCATCGTCACGAAGTCCGGGCACCGGATCGGTGTTGTGGCAGAACACGCAGTTGTCGTTCCAGCGGCTGAAGTGACGGAGGTAGGCCTCGGTGTCCCCTTCGGTCAGGTCGGGGAACAAGAACGCGCCTCCGAGATGAATCCATCGCTGCGCTTGAGGGTGCCATGCGAACGGAAGACGCCAACGTTCCAAGGCCCCACCGCCGCGGTCGATCCGTGCGACGTATTGCTGGTACCTGTGCGTGCCCACCGTCAGCTCGACGTCGGTGCCCAGGACCTCCTGCCCGTCGGACTCACGAACCACGGACACATGCGGGCTCCCGCTGCCCCCCGTGCTGAAGGTGGCGACGAAGCCCGCGACCCGAAGGGTCTCCCCGGAGAACGGCGCGAGGATGATCGCCTCCGGCGAAGCGATCGACTGCGTCATCGTGCGGTGGTAGCTGGCGTGCCACGACGCATGCTGCTCGGGGTGACAGCGCCGACAGTCTGCGCTGCCCACCACCTCTCCTCGGGATTCGACGACCGACCACGCGTCCTCGTCTGCCAGCGTCGCTGCGACGCCCATCGTGGCCGCCACGGTCCAAGCAAGCGCCGGGCCGAAGAGCAGCGCGGTGTCCGTTCTCATCCCGGCTTCATCCCGGCAGGGTCCGGAGGGCGATCTCTTGGTCGTACAACTTGAGCGTGGCGGCCCCTGCGTCGTTCCGCAACGGAACCGGAACGCCGGGCGTCAGCTGCCGGCCCATGTACTGGCTGCCATTTTGACTCTTGAGGTCTGCCACCCAGATCCGGCCTCGGTGCATGAAGATGCACGAGTGCAGCCGGCTCATTCGGGGCGACGGCACGAGGAACTGGCACGCCTCGTGGCGACCGAGCACGACCGGCCCGCGCCGGATATCGAAGGTCTGCGGCGGATGCCCGGACAGGCAGAGCTCAACCCGCGGATGCATCAAAGGCTCGAAGAGTGTCTTGGCCTGAGCGGGCGGCTCCCAGATACCGTCCTGGCCGGCCGCGGTGTGAAAGGCCTCGGCCATCTCCACGCCCGAGCTGAAGCGGTCCGACGGATTCTTCGCCATCGCCCGGCGCATGAACGCATCAAGGGATGCAGCCCCGTGAAACCCACGCTCCGCGCTTCCGCCGGCGCTCTCGATCGTGGATCCCCGCCGCGGGGCCCGGACCGGAATCTGCAGCGCCGGGACTTCCGCTTCCATGTGCTGCTGCAACAGCTCGGGCAAGCTCCGTCCGTCATAGGGCAGCCGACCGGTCAGCAGCTCAAACGCGATGACTGCCAACGCATATCGATCGGTCGCGGGGCCGACGTGTTTGGTGTCCCGAAACTGCTCGGGGCTCATGTAGTGCGGCGTGCCAAACACCGAGCCTGTCGCGGTCGCAGCTTCGTGTGCGAGCCACTTCGCGATTCCAAGGTCGATGATGACCGGCTCCCAACTTCCGGTCCCGGGCCGGAGCAGGACGTTGTCGGGCTTGAGGTCTCGGTGCACGACGCCCAGCCCGTGCAGTTCGTCGAGTGCTTTTCCGACGCCTTCGATGAGCCGGTGCACGCCCCATCCATCGCCCTCGGAGATCGCGGTCGCCGGATTCACGCCGTCGACGAATTCCATCGTCATCCAGGTGCGGCCGAAGTCGTCACTCCCAAAGTCCTCGACCTTGATCACGCCATCGAACTCTGCCCCGGCCATGCGCTTGGCTTCGAGCTGAAAGCGGGCGCTCGCTTCGCTCCCGGTGTGGACCTCCGCGCGGAGCCACTTAACGACGACGAGTCTTCTGGCGAAGACATCGACGCACAGGTGCACATCCCCAACCGCCCCCTCGCCGAGGGGACGGACCTTGCGGTGGGGGCAGCCCGGCACCACGCCAGACTACCAAGACGTCCGCCGTCGCGGAGGTTCCCATTGGTATCCGTGGCGGCAGCGGTCCATGCGCGCCGCAGGGGGGCATCTGGGCATCCCGGACCCAGCTGGGGGCCAGTCCGGGGCTCAGAAAGGCCGTTCTAGAGGGCCAGGGTCACTTCTGTGTACGGTTCGGCCACAAACGTCGCGGTCTTGTCACCGTAGGTCATCTCGAAGAAGCCGGGGTTTTTCAGCGTGACCTTCTTCGTGTCACCTGGGGCCACCTTCGCGCGCTTCTTCCAGGAGCGACCGACCATCTCCACCTCGAGCTCCGCACCGCCCTGGTTGGTGATGACGATGATCGTCTTCGGCTCGCCGAAGAACTTCACCGGGAACGTGTAGAAGCCTTTGATCTTCTTCTCCAACGTCCCGAGTTTGTCCTCGATGCCGGGCGCCCGGTAGGGGTATCCCGCACCCAGGCCCTCCAGCTGCTGACGGGACCAGTCGAGCTCGGACAGCGCCTCCGCGGCCCGGACCACGGTACCTGGGTACTTGATCAGCCCCGACTTGCGCAGCGCCGACTTCTCCTTCTTGTACAGCGACGGCTCTTTCGCGGCGAGGTACGCAGCGATGGCGACATGGACCTCGGGAAGATCCTTCCCGTTGCGCTTGGCAAGATCGAGTTCGGTCTTGGCGGCGTCGAGCTTGCCGCCGTCCACGTAGTCGATCGCCCGAAGGGCCGCGAGGATCGCGGTGACCTCTTTGTGTCCCTTGGCGGATGTCTCGACCTTGGCGAGCTTGGTCCGCGCGTCGGCGAGCTTGTTCTTGCCGGCGAGCAGAAGGACCTCTTGGAGCTGCAGCGAGGACTTGCCTGGCCGCATTCCGAGCGCCTCTTTGATGTCCGCGTCCGCACCCGCGGTGTCGCCCTTTGCAAGGCGGAGCTTGGCTCGTGTTGCGTAGATGGTGGCCACCTGGTCGCGGATCTGGTCGAGGCGCTCCGGGGTCAGCTTGAGCTTGCCCGCCGCAGCCGCATCGACGATCGCCATCAGACGCGCGAGAGCCTGGTCAGGCTTGCCCAGGCGGTTGAACTCCATCGCCACTTCCATCGCGAGTCCAACCTGCTCCTCGGGCTCGACGCCGATCGGAGCGAGGTCGAGCAACTCGTCGGCCAACGGCACATCGCCCTGCTCGAGTGCGAGCAGCACCACGGCGCGACGCATCTCGAGATACTGCCGGCGGTTCTCCAGGTCGTTCTGCATGACGAGCTCCGTCACCGATTTCAGACCTTTGGCGGACCCCGCGAGGTCCTTCTGCGCGTAGCGAGCCCGCACCACTGCGAGCCAGATCGCAGCATCAGGAATGATCTCCAGGGCCTTGCCGTAGTCGACCTCCGCCTCGGCCCAGCGACTCTCCTGCATGAACGCGTCGCCGCGACCGATCAGCAGAACCGCGGTCTGGCGATGACAGTTCCGGCAGTCCGCCTCTTTGTAGCCCTTCTCGGCCACCTCGAGCGCTTCGGGGAACTTGTACAGATCCTGCAGCGCGCCGACGAGGCCGGAGTACGCGTCCGCGCTCTTCGGATCGAGCTCGACGGCCTTGCGGAAGTACCTCTCGGCGTGGATCGCCTTCCCGCCTTTGTCCGCGGCCTTGCCCAGCTCCAGGTAGATATCGCGAAGCTCCTCGGTCGCGAGGTCCCCGAGATCGGCATCGTTCATCGCCTCGCGGTACTTCGCGTCGGCGTTGTCGAGGTCGCCCTCGCCGTCGGCCCACGCGAGTCGTGCGTCGTCCAGCGGCGTCGAGCAGCCGGCGGAGCCTCCCAAAGCGGTGATCAGAGCGGCGCCTGCGACCCACCGAAGCAGGGGGGTCAGGCGTCCAACAGTGCGTAGCGGTGTCCGTTCCATTCGTACAGTTCGCGGGTGAAGCCGGAAGAGGAGACGTCGTATACCGAGAAAGCGGCCGTACGTCCCGGTTTTTGGACGACGGACGTGCCCGAACCGATCCCGTGCACGGGCACCGCGCCGCTCGGGCCGGGTAGCGCGGTGTCGGTGCGCACATGCTCGTGGCCGTGCAGGATCAGCTCGGCCCCAGCCGCCGCGATCACCTCGGCGAACGCCGAGCGGTCGGTGAGTGCGTGCTTGGGCTTGGACAGCCCGTCGACGGGCGGATGGTGCACCAGAACCACGCGGGCGAGGCCTTCCTCACCCAGTTCGTGCAACACCCGGCGCAGGCGGGCCAACTGCTTGGCCCCACACTGCCCGGTCGCGTCGAAGACCGGGGTCGCCACCGCGGTCGAGACCCCGATCAATGCCACATCCCCAAAACGCTGAACGAAGGGATAATCGCCAGATTCGCGCTCCCCTTCCATGTAGGGCTGCATGTAGCGCTCAAACCGCTGCTCGCGCTCACTCCCCCGGGTGTAGGTGTCGTGGTTCCCGGGGATGACCGTGACCGGCACGGGGATCGTCTCGAACTTCTCGACACACAGCTCAAACTCCGCCTCGAGGGCGAGATTGGTGAGGTCGCCAGTCACCACGAACCGGTCGAGCCGCAGTTCCGCGGACTGCTCCACCATGTGATCGAACAGCCCTTGGTCGTGCTTCTTCGCGCGATGAAGGGCGAGGTTGAGTCGCCCCGTGAGGCGCTTGCCGACGTAGCGCCACGGCATCACGCCATCGAGGCGTAGAAGATGAATGTCGGAAGTGTGAAGAAACCGCAGCATGGACCGGCCGGGCTCGTTCATAGCAGACCCGGCCCGCTCGCTGCCCCTTGAGTTGCATCACACGCGCGGGCGACCGCTCGGAAACGACGATGGGGGCCCGCGGGGTGCTGCGCCCCGGGGGCGGGTGGCTTACGCTCCGCGTCATGTCCTTGCTCGAAGTCGGCCGCACACACACGTGCGGTGAGCTGCGCCGCGACCACGCTGGCGCTTCCGTCATTCTCTTCGGATGGGTGCACCGCCGTCGCGATCTCGGCGCTCGCATCTTCATCCAGCTCCGCGATCGTGATGGCATCACCCAGCTCGACTTCGCGGCCGAGCTCGGCGAAGAGGCCTACAAGCTCGGGGACTCGCTGCGAAGCGAAGACTGCATCGCCATTCGCGGGAAGGTTGCCGACCGTGGCACCAACGCCAACACCGAGATGGCCACCGGCGAGATCGAGATCAAGGTCAGCGAGGTCGAGGTGTTCTCGAAGTCCCAGACCCCACCGTTCGTCGTCGCTGATGACGATCGCCTCGACGCCACCGAGAACCTGCGCCTGCAGTACCGCTACCTCGACCTGCGTCGTCCCGTGATGCAGCGCAACTTCCGGGTCCGCTCGCAGATCGGCTACTTCACCCGCAAGCTGCTCACCGAAGGGGGTTTCTACGAGCTCGAGACCCCGGCGATGGTCAAGTACACCCCCGGTGGTGCGCGCAACTTCCTGGTGCCCAGCCGGATCCACCCCGGACAGTTCTACGCACTCGCCGAGTCGCCGCAGATCTACAAGCAGCTGTTCATGGTCTCGGGATTCGACAAGTACTTCCAGATCACCCGCTGCTTCCGCGACGAAGACCTTCGCAACGACCGGCAGCCGGAGTTCACCCAGATCGACGTCGAGATGAGCTTCGCGACGCCAGAGCGGATCTTCGAGCCCATGACCGCCCTGATGCGGACCCTGTGGAAAGAGATTCTGGACGTCGATCTCGCGGAGACCTTCCCGCGCATGAGCTGGGACGAGGCAATGGCTCGCTACGGCTCCGACAAGCCCGACGTACGCTTTGGCCTCGAGCTGCAAGGCGTCACGGACCATGTCCGCGACAGCGGCTTCAAGGTCTTCGACGGCGCGGAGTGTGTCAGCGGATTGTGCGTGCCTGCCGACAAGGCCGGCAGCCTGTCCCGCGGGGCCATCGACAAGCTCACCGACTTCGTCAAGCAGCGCGAGAGCGGCGGCGCCAAGGGGCTCGCGTGGACTCGCATCGGTGAAGACGGAAGCTGGAGCGGCGCCGTGGGCAAGAATGTCAAGCCCGAGGCACAAAAGGCCGTCGCCGAAGCCATGGGCGCCGGTCCCGGTTGCGTCCTGTTGTTCATCGCCGATGAGTGGCACACCACCCACACCGTGCTGTGCAACCTCCGGCTGAAGCTGCGCGACCAGCTGGACCTGCTCGCGGGCAACGACAAGCCCTGGCAGTTCCTTTGGATCACCGACTTCCCGATGTTCGAGAAGAACGAGGCCGGGCAGTTCGTCGCCGCGCACCACCCCTTCACATCGCCGCACGATGAGCACGTCGACATCCTGGTGAGTGACCCGGGTGCGGTACGAGCCAAAGCCTACGACCTCGTGCTCAACGGCAACGAGATCGGTGGCGGCTCGATCCGGATCCACAACAGCGACGTGCAGGCCAAGGTCTTCACCGCGCTGGGGCTGTCGGACGAAGAAGCCCAGTTCAAGTTTGGGTTCCTGCTCGAAGCGTTCAAGTACGGTCCCCCACCCCATGGTGGCATCGCGCTCGGCCTCGACCGCGTCGCCATGTTGATGACCGGCGCGCAGAGCCTTCGCGACGTGATCGCGTTCCCGAAGACGCAGCGCGGGCAAGACCTGATGACGGGCGCACCCACAATCGCGGACGAGCCTCAGCTCGCCGACCTGTACCTCACGCACCGCGACATCCCGGTCAAAGACAACAGCTAGTGGACGAGCCCAAGCCCGGCCTCACGCGCCTGCACCGTCTGGTGCTCGCGGCCCTGTCCGTCGTGCCAATGGTGCTGTGCGTCGCGGACTGGGACATCTGGGTCTTGGGGTACGTCGCATGGGTCCCCCTACTGGCCGCGGTCGACGGGACCCGACCTCGCCAAGCCCTCTTTTGGGGTTGGCTGGTCGGCACCTTCACGGTGTTTTGGGGGTTCTTCTGGATCACCGAGTTGCTCGTCAAGTTCGCCGGCTTCCCGCTGGCCATGGGGGCTCCGATCACGCTGCTTTTTGCGAGCTACCACGGCTTGTTGTGGGGCTTTGCGATGATGCTGACCGTATGGCTCACCGCCCGCACGCGCCTGCCCCTTTGGGTCACTGCGCCGCTGTGCTGGGTGGCCGTTGAAGCCACGCTGCCCAACATCTTCCCGATCTACATGGCGCAGGGCTGGGCGGCCGAGCCGCTGATGATTCAGAGCGCCGAGCTAGGAGGGGTGACCACGGTCAGCTTCCTCATGGTCGCGACCAACGCGGCGCTGTACACCGTGGGCGTTCGCTTTGTGCGAACCCGCGCCCTGGACAGGCACGCCGCCATCGCAGCCGGCGTCTTGGTGCTCGGCGTCCCCGCCTACGGTGCCGTGCGGATCTCCCAGGTCGAGTCCACCATGGAGGCCGCCGACCACCTCAAGATTGGTGTCGTCCAGGGCAACATGAGCATCGCGGAGATGACCCGTCCTCGGCTACGCGACCGCGCGTTCGAGGGCGAGCTTCGCAAGAGCCGCGAGCTCGTGCGGGATGGCGCCGAGGTCATCCTGTGGGGAGAGACCGCCTATCCCAACAGCCGCATTTTTCACCGGGGCAGCAAGCAGGAGCCGCCACAAGGCCACCCCTGGCGTCTGCACCAAGGCTTCGATGTTCCAATCATTTTTGGCACAGTCACCCGCGAGGACCCGCGCGGCCAAAACTGTGGCTCGATTCACAAGTGTTGGAACACTGCCCTGCTGATCGGCAGTGACGGCAAGATCGCGGACCGCTACGACAAGGTCTATCGACTGGTGTTCGGGGAGTACGCGCCGCTGGTCGATCCCGAGTGGTATCTGGCCCAGATCCCGACGGCGTCACATCTGCAAAAGGGCGAAGGTCCCAAGGCGCTGCAGATGGATGAGCATCGCCTGGGTGCCTTCATCTGCTACGAGGACATCCTGCCGCGCTACGTTCGGGAGACGGCGAACCAGGGCGTGCACGCGTTCGTCAACCTCACCAACGACGCGTGGTTCGGCAAGACCCACGAGCCGGCTCAACACTTGGGGCTCGCCGTGTTCCGAGCGGTCGAGCACCGCAAGGGCATGCTGCGCTCGGTCAACACCGGCATCAGTACGTACGTCGACCCCACGGGGCGCAAGGTGCATCGCACCGAAGTCACCGACCCGGACATCGACGGGCCGCAGGACCCGGATGGATTTGTCGCGGACGTCCCGATGATGGACCCAGACGCCAAGACGCCCTACATGCTCACCGGCGAGCTGTTCAACGGGCTGTGCATGCTGTGCATCGTGGTCCTGGGTTGGCGGTTCCGCCGAGAGGACGCTCCGAAGGTCACCGACGAGGATTCGGAAGCGGCGTGATGCGGCGGGCGGCCCTGTTCCTGCTTGGTCTGACGGCCTGCGGCGATGCTGCGGGACCGCTGGCGATGGGCGGTACGACCGGGGACATCGCGACGAGCTCCGGGAGCACCGCCGGCTCGACCCGCCTGCCCGCCTCGAGCAGCGGGCGTCCGGAGGTGTCCGGGAGTTCCGCGAGCGACGACTCCGGGTCCACGACGGGTGGCGCGTCGAGCAGTGACGGCGCGGCTGAGACCGGCACCGGGAGTTCGACGTCCGCCGAGCCTCCCCCGAGCGTCGTCGTTCAGCTCGTCGGGAACAGCTACACCGCCGGCGGGGTCGGACCCATGCTCACCGCACTCGCGGCGCAGGCCGGTCTCGTCATCGAGGCACGGGTCATCGCGCCACTGCCCGTGAGTCCTGCGGCGAACGGCCGCGGCCCCAAGCGCCCAGACAGAACATCGCCGAGGTCGGCGCCGTCGCCACGCGGTACGCTCCGCGCCGATCCATGAAGCCCACGGACCAAGACGAGCGGCCGGCCGACTCGCAGAACCATTGGCAGACGCTCAAGACGCTGTCGCGCCACCTGTGGCCGGCGGACCGCCGTGGTCTGCAACTGCGCGTTGTCATCGCGCTCGCGTGCTTGTTTGGAGCGCGGGTGGTCAGTGTCTACGTGCCGGTCATCTACAAGGATGCCGTCGATGCCCTCACGCCGACCGACATCGCCCTCGTGCTTCCGTTGGCGGTCATCGTTTCGTATGGGCTGGCGAGGCTGTCCAGCACGCTCTTGGGCGAGCTGCGGGACTTCGTGTTCGTGCGGGTGTCCCAGCACGCGCAGCGCACCGTCGCGCTCGATACGTTCAAGCATCTGCACCGTCTGTCGCTGCGCTTCCACTTGGACCGCCAGACCGGCGGGCTGTCTCGGGTGATCGAACGCGCCCTGCGGGGCATGCAGTTCGTCCTGTCGTTCATGCTGTTCAACATTTTGCCGACGCTCGTCGAGCTGCTGCTGGTGATGGGCATCATGGCGGTGTACTTCGACTACCGGTATCCGCTCGTCACCGGCGCCACGGTCATCCTGTACATCGCGTTCACGCTGGTCGTGACCGAGTGGCGACTGAAGTTCCGCAAGGAGATGAACGAGAAGGACTCGGCCGCCAACACCAAGGCGATCGACAGCCTGCTGAACTTCGAGACCGTCAAATACTTCAGCAACGAAAAGCACGAATACGGGCGCTACGACGTGTCGCTGGCCGGATATGAATCCGCTGCGGTCAAGAGCCAGAGTTCACTCTCGCTGCTCAACGTCGGGCAGGCGACCATCATCAGCGTCGGCGTGGTCTCGCTGATGTACATGGCCGCCGCGGGGGTCGTGGACAGAGACCTGTCCCTTGGGGACTTCGTGCTCGCCAACACGTACATGATGCAACTGTTCTTGCCTCTGAACTTCTTGGGTTTCGTGTATCGGGAGATGAAGCAGGGCTTCATCGACATGGACAAGATGTTCGAGCTGCTGAGCGTGCAGGCCGAGGTCGAGGATGGCCAGGGCGCCAAGTCCCTGGTGGTGGACGGGGGGACGATCGTCTTCGACCACGTCACGTTCGCCTACAACGAAGACCGGGTCATTCTCGACGACATCTCGTTCACCGCAAACGCCGGTGAAACTGTAGCGATCGTGGGTCCGTCGGGCAGCGGCAAGTCGACCGTCGCGAGGTTGTTGTTCCGGTTCTACGACCCCCAATCGGGCTCCATCTCCATCGACGGGCAAGACGTTCGCTCGGTGACACAGGCCTCCCTGCGCGAGAGCATTGGCGTCGTGCCGCAGGACACGGTGCTGTTCAACGACTCCGTCGGCTACAACATCGAGTACGGCCGACCGGGCGCCTCGCAAGCCGACATTGAAAGCGCCGCCCGCCTGGCGCAGGTCTACGATTTCGTCACCAACCTGGAGAAGGGGTTCGATACACCGGTCGGCGAGCGCGGGCTCAAGCTATCCGGTGGTGAAAAGCAACGGGTCGCGATCGCTCGGACGATCCTCAAGGACCCGCCGATCTTGATCTTGGACGAAGCGACGTCTGCCCTCGATACGCACACCGAACAGGACATCCAGACCTCCCTCGAGCAGGTCTCCAAGGGCCGGACGACCGTGACGGTGGCTCACCGGCTCTCGACGATCAAGGACGCTCATCTCATCGTCGTGCTCGACCACGGCAAGATCGTCGAGCAGGGGACGCACGACGCGTTGCTGGCGGCAAACGGTGAGTATGCGTCGATGTGGAACCTTCAGCAGCAGGCTCGTGAGTACGAGGACAAGCTCCGTCAAGTCGTCAAGCGTTGAGCCCCCAGTCGGCGGAGGCGCGCAATGCCGCAATGCCGAACGCGTGGTTGAGTTCGGCCAACTCGGGGTCGGCCAGCCGTGGCACATGTCCGATGTACTCATGCACGACATCCGGCTCTGGCGTATACAGGGGCTCGCTCGAGTCCTCGCACGCGTGTTGGTAGCGACGGCATCCGACCCGCGAATGCTCGGCCTCGAGTTCGTTCCACACGCTCCGCCAGACGCCCTGCTCGACCGGGTCGTAGGCGCGAGATTCATCCGCATTCAGACCGGAGTTCTCCGTGGCGCGTTGAGGTTCTTGCCACCTGACAAGGTGAGACTCCAATGGCCAACCTCGTCGCCTGCCCCCACTGCCAGGTGCACGCCCGCTCCAGCGAATCGCGCTGTCCCCATTGCTCGGGGCACCTTCGCCCGGTGGGCGGTCGCCTGGCGTTGACCGCCGCCGCTGTGCTCCTGGGCCTCTCCCCGATGGCGTGTGAGAAGGCTGGCCCCGACCCCTCGCCCCCATCCGACAGTGGCGGCGTGGCCGAGGCCGAGTACGGCGTCCCCGACACCAGCGGGCAGGACCCCGATGTTCCTGCGGAGCCCGATGGCCAGGACCCCGACGCGCCCGCGGGTCCGCATGACGACCCCGACTTCGCCGCGGAGTACGGCGTGCCCGTCACCGACGACACCCCGATGGCCCCGATGTACGGCGTCCCACAGAGCGACGACCCCCAGAGCTGAGCCTCGCCATGGCCCGCCTGATCGCTTGCCCTGCCTGCAACGCCCATGTGCGCTCCACCGAGCCTCGGTGCCCGCATTGTGAGCGACCGATGCGGGCCTGTGGCGGCGCCTTCGTATCCACGGCTGCCGCCGCCGTCCTGGGATTACTCCCGGTCGCGTGTACCCATCCGGATGAGCACACCGAGCAGCGTGACGGCTCCGACGTGAAGCCCAAACGCGACCTTCCGGCCCCCCAAGAGGCCGCGGAGCCAGCGTACGGCGCCCCTTATGTGGACGACGCTGTCGAAGCGGAGTCACCGGGCGCGCCCATGTACGGCTCGCCTCCGGTCGATGACGACGCGGTCCCACGTGCGATCCCCCAGCCGCCGCCGAAGACCCCGAAGCCGAAGACCTCGAAGCCTGAGCCCGCGCACGAGCCCGAGTACGGAGTTCCCGATCTCTAGCCCGTAGGACGGCTAGTTCGCGGCGGCCTGTTCGTCGAGCGCGGCGGCGAAGCGGCGTACGATGTCTCCAGCGGACTCGACCTCGTGCACACCCGACACGCTGCGCCCGGCCTGAAAGTAGTTCTTGTAGCCGCTGCCATGAAGGTTGGCCTTCTTGAGCTGCCAGACCGAACGCAACGAGTAGTACGTCCGGATGTAGTGCTTGAGCTTGGGGTGCCGCAGCATCCGCTTGGCGATGAAGCCTGCCTCGGTCCCGACCGCTTCGACGTACGGGGTCTTGATCACGGCAACCGGCACACCGGAGATGCGTTCGCTGAGCACGATGTCGTCTTCCTTCGCGTCGACGATGGCGGTCTTGTAGTCGGCGTGCGCGGTGCACTCGGAAGTCGCGATGAACCGTGTGCCCATCTGCACCGCGCCGTACCCGATCGAAAGGGCGTCGACAAAGCCGGACGCCTCCCCCACCCCACCGGCGCACACCAGCGGAAGACCCAGGTCTTGCATCGAGTCGAACAGCGCCTGCGGGGTCTGACTTCCGGCGTGTCCACCAGCGCGGCCGTTGACGCAGATCAGGCCGTCGACTCCGGCGTCCTTCGCCTTGAGCGCGAACTTTCGCTCGGTGACGTCGTGGTAGACGAAGCCGCCGGCCGCGTGGACCTTGTCCACGACCTGACGCGGATCGCCGAGCGCGGTGATGAAGAAGCGAACCCCTTCCTCCAGCGCAATGTCGATCCAGCGCATCATGCGATCCAGATAGACCTTCGAGCTCTTCTCGACGATGGCGTTGAAGCCGATCGGCTTGTCCGTGAGCGCTCGGATTTTCCGCAGACCTTCGCGGAAGTCGTTGCCGTGCACATACGTCAGGGAGATCGGTTGAACGACTCCGATGCCACCGGCCTCCGAGACAGCCGCGACCAACTCGGGGTTGGAGCACGGATACATCGCCCCGCAGATCAACGGGATGGAGGCTCCAGAGTGCTGCTCGAAGGCACTGCGCGCGTTCATAGGGCCGACGCTAGCCGCCAAGCACCCCGCGGAACCACCCGCAATCCGGCGGGACCGGGCTGCAAAGCCGCCGGACCCCTGATAGCGTGCTCTGGTGTCACAACAGCGGCGTTTGGGTGGATGGATGTGGGGTGCGACCGCGGGCGTGGTCTTGAGCACTTTGGCGTGTGGGCCCGCCGTCGGCAACGGAGATACCGACGGCGACACGGGATCGGGCAGCGTCGGCACGAGCACAACCCAGCCGGACCCCACCACAACCCCTCCGACAAGCTCCACGACAGCGTCGCCTCCGAGCACGGTCACGACCGCCCCCCCAACGACCGCCGACACCAGCGGAGACTCCGGATCGAGTGAGACCGGCAGCACCACCGGCGAGGTTCCGGGGTGCGAAGCAGGCAACTGTCGGATCGACATCGTCGTCGTCGTCGACAACTCGGCACGGACCGCGGGGGCTCAAGAGGCGCTCGCGTTGGGGATGATCGAGCTCGAGGCACAGCTTCGGGGGATGGGCGCGGACTTCCAGGTGATGTTCACGACCACTGACTATGGCAACCCCCTTTGCACCCCCTTTGAGCCGGACGGATACGACCCCGCCCGAGGCTCTCCCGTCGCCACGGCCTGCACGACCCGGCTGCAGGATTTCGTCGGCCTCGGCGGTGTGCCGGACACCGCCGAGACCGCATGCACCAACGTCTGTCCCGACTCGATCGGGCCGATCGACGACCCCTTCGTCGCCTTCGATGGCATCAACCAGAACGTCCCCGAGTTGACCCAGCCGGTCGACATCGACGGCGACGGTGTGCCGGAGAACGAGGTTGCGCGGGCCATGGCCTGCCTCGCACCGATGGGCATCAACGGGTGCTCGTACGAGTCGCCGCTGGAGAACATGCTTCAGGCACTGAACCCAGGCGCGGAGTGGAACCAGGGGTCAAGGCCGTTCCTGCGCCCCGACGCAGCGCTGGGTATCGTCCTGCTCACCGACGAGCTGGACTGTTCGGTCGCGGACTACTCGATGATGACCGACCCCGCACTCATGGAGATCTTCCCCGCGACCGGCCAACCCCTCGGGAGCAGCGCGTTGTGCTGGAACGCCGGCACCGACTGCGACGGCCCGGACCCTGATGGCACCTATCAATGTGTCCCGGTGGCCGATGAGAACTTGCACCCGTTGGCGCGCTACACGAACTATCTCGAAGACACCCTAGCGGACGATATGAAGAAGCCGGTCTACATGCTCGGACTGCTGGGCGTTCCGGCGGTCGCAGATCGGCTCGACCGTTCGCCGTTCACGCCGACCGCCGGTGGGATCCTGGAGCTCGAGATTCGGGATTGGACCGACGCCGATGTACTCCCCGAAGACGCTGCAATGGGCGTCACGGCCGCAGACCAGCAGTTCGGATTCGGCATCGGCCCCTCGTGCTCGCGACCCGAGAGCACCACCCGAGCGCAGGGCATTGCGCCCGTTCGCATCGCCGAGGTCTGCGACGGCCTCTCCGAAGCCGACAGCCAGCGGTGCTGCATCGAGTCGATCTGCGACGACGACTACACGCCCGGCATGCGCTGCCTGGCGGGCATGTTCCAGGCGGGCTGATCCGAGCTACGCAGGCCGGGCCTGGGGTCCGCGGATCAACGCGCCCGGGAGGACCCCGGTGTGCTCGCCGTCGACGTAGACGACCTCGCCACCGATGATCGTGAACCGGTAGCCCGTCGCGTCCTGCAAGAGTCGCCGCCCGCCCGCGGGAAGGTCCCACGCCATGCGAGCCGGACCGAGTTTGAGGTTCTCGTAGTCGATCACGTTCACGTCGGCCCGCATCCCGGGTGCCAAGACCCCCCGGTCCAACAGGCCATAGACGTCGGCCGTGTCCTTCGTCTGCCGCTTCACGACGTACTCGAGACCGAGCCTGGGGCCGCGCCGACGGTCTCGTGCCCAGTGGGTCAGCATGAATGTCGGCATGCCAGCATCACAGATCGCGCCGCAGTGGGCCCCGCCGTCCGCCAAGCCAAACCTGGTGTTCGGATGGCTGTGCAGGGTGTGCAGCGGATCGAGGCTTCCGGACGCGTAGTTGAACAGCGGGAAGTAGATCATCCCCTCGCCATCGCGCTCCATCAGCGCGTCGTAGGCGAGCTCGAGCACGGCGACGCCGGAGCGCGCCGAGATGGCGGCCAGGCTCTCCTCGGGCTCCGGCTCGTAGTCGAATCCGGCTAGCATCGGGAACATCCGCGCGAAGGTCTGCGTGATGAACGACTCGAAGGGCCCGACCGTCGGCGCCGTCTCTGCCAAGAGCTTGGTCCGGAAGCTGGGATCTCGGAGCGTCGCCAGCTGCTCGGGCCACGGCCGGGTCGCCAGCGCTTGCCATGACGGATGCAGTGCGAACGGATGTGCTGTCCCTCGCCAACACATACACAGACCGATGCTTCGGCCGGCAACCTGCCCCGTCAACGACACGCCATCCGCAGCGGCCTTCTCGAGGACGGCAAGCGCCTGCGTCCACCCCTGCGGGTTGGGGTCGGTCTGGCTGAGGTTGAACAGGACCGACGTCCCCTGCTCGCGGGCCATCGCGTCGAGCCACTTCACCTCTTCTTGAATGCGGTCGTTGTCGCAGGCAATTTCGAATAGCGCCCCTTTGCTGGCCAGCACGGCCGCGATCGCAGTCAGCTCGTCCATGCCAGCATCGGTCCCGGCCACGAGCACGCCCTGAGCCGTCTTGTGCAGAGGGGTTCGAGAGCTGGAGAAACCCAGGGCCCCCGCGTCGACGGCCTCGCCGACCAGCGAAGCCATCGCAGCGATCTCCTCGGGTGTCGCATCGTGCTGCTCGGAGCGCTCCGGCCCCATCACGTATCCACGAATCGCGCTGTGCGGCACCTGGGTCGCGTAGTCGAGCGCATGAGGCCGCCGCTGGAGTGCGTCCAGGTACTCCGGGAACGACTCCCAATCCCACTGGATCCCCTCGTGCAGCGCGGCGCCAGGGATGTCCTCGACCCCCTCCATCACATTGATCAGCCAATCACGGTGCTCGGGCCGACAGGGTGCGAACCCCACCCCGCAGTTTCCCATCACAACCGTGGTCACGCCGTGCCCGCTGCTCGGCGAGAAGTGCGGATCCCACGTGGCCTGGCCGTCGTAGTGCGTGTGCATGTCGACGAATCCCGGCGTGACGAGCAGACCGTCGGCATCGATCTCACGGTGGGCCGTTCCCGAGACGTCCCCAACCTCGGTGACCACCGAGCCCCGCAACGCCACGTCGGCAACACGCGCCGGTGCGCCCGTCCCATCCACCACCAGGCCACCTCGAATGACGACGTCGTGCTCGCTCATGAGAAGTGAATCTTATTCACTTTTTGAATCACATTCAACCGCAATGTAGACTGTGGCCGTGAGTTCGTCCGCCGCGCAACGCTCCCCCCGTCGCGCTCGCACCTTCGCCACCAAGCATGAGGCCATCCTCGACGCGGCCATGACCATCGTGATCGGCGACGGCCTCGTGGGGATGACCTTGGGCAAGGTCGCGAAACACCTGGATGTCGCTGTGGGGGGCCTGTATCGCTACTTCCCCAGCAAGGAGGACCTCGTCATGGCGCTGCAGCGACGCGCGGTCGAGCGGTTTGGAGATCGATTGGCCAACCACCTCCCGACCAAGCCCCGGGCCGGCCGGCCCGTCGCGACACTTCGCCATGCGTTGGCCCCGTTCGCGTTCTACGCCGCGAGTGCGAGCGCGGACCCGCTCGAGCACCGCCTCATGGACATCATGTTGTCGAACCTCACCCCATCGCTCGACGACGCACAGGCACGGATCGTCGAGGGCGCGCTCGGACCCATCCTTGACCAAGCCCAACGAGGCCTCGAGCTTGCACGGGAGACGGGTGCCCTCGCCCCGGGCGACGGCCGGCAGCGCACGCTGTTGCTGTGGAGCGCAACCCATGGTCTGGGACATCTGCGAAGCCGCGACCGACTTGAACAGGCGCCGTACCGTGTAAAGGCCCTGCTCAGCGCGATGTTCGAATCGCTGTTGGTCGGGTTCGGGGCGGATCCAAAACACGCCCGGGCAGCGGCGCGCCGCGCTGTGTGACCCCCCGAAGAAGCGGGCCCTCGCGAGCATACAGGCCTCCACGCCCCGTACACCCACGTGGGCCTCGCGCGACCAAAGCCGCACCCGCCAAACGCAAGCGAGGCGCCGAGGTTACGAAGAACCTGGCGCCTCGGAGGCAACGAACGACGGGCTGCGAGAGAGACGAACCGCCAAAACACGGATGCCAGAGTGCGTCTGGGGCCAGCTGTGGCCAGGAGGGAGGCCGAAGCTGTGTCGGGCACACGGCGAGCGCTGAGCGACGCCGCCACAGCTGGTCCCAGGCGTGCACTGGCGCGTGTTTTAGCGGTTCGTCTCTCTAAATCGGCTCGCCACCCTGCGTGGTGCAGTCGTCCGCGGTGAGCAGGATCCAGCCCTTGCCCTTGCATTCGTTCAAGCCGCCACAGGCGTGGCCCTTGGAGCCTGGCTCGACGCGACCATCAGGGACGTCGCACCCGGACTGACCCGAGCAGTCGTTGGCGCCAAAACACTTGATCTTGGCAGCCGCTTTCGCGTCGCCGCCTGGCGCAGCTTCGTCGGGCGTGGTCGAGGCCTTGTCTTTGTCGCATCCGCCGAGAAAAAGGGCGGCGGCAGCGAGTGCCAACGTGGTGGGAATGCTCTTGGACATGGGTCTGGTGCTCCTTGAAACTACTCTTTGGGGTGACAGCCAAAGCAGCCGAAGCCTTGGCCTGTCTCAGGGTTGTACGGCTCCATGTCGAGCAGTTCGGCCGACTCCGGGACGACCTTCTCGACCATGAACTTGGTGATCGCCTCATCGAACTCCATCGCGACGCCGACCGGGTCCTTGGCGTCGAGAGGGAGCAGCGAGTCGGTCGGCATCGCAAAGTTGGTCTCCTTCATGTCGTCGCCGTGGCAGGTCTGACACTTGAAGCCGGAGAACTGCGCTTCGTCGTGCGCCTTGAAGGTCTTCTTCTGCGCCTTGAGGAACGTGATCCCCATGTACTCCTGGCGCTGCTTGAAGGTCTTGTCGGCCCACTTGACGCCGGGAGCACCGGGTTCGGTCTTGGCCTCATCGCCGGCAGGAGTCGCTGCAACGTCGTCAGCGGCGGCGGGTGTGGCCGGCGTGGCGTCGGCAGGAGCAGCCGGTTGGGCGCCTTTGTCACAGGCGGACAGGCCCAAGGCGAGGGACGAAGTCAGAAGGATTGTCGCGAGCGAAAGCTTGGCGTGCATCGAGAACTCTCAGAGGGTGCGTAGGGTTCGGTCTCGCCAGGCGTCAACGCCTAGCAGACGTGGTTGTTACGCGGGCCGAAGCCGAGATTCAACCCACCGGACAACCACCGGTCCGCAACAGGCTGTTACGCTGTTTGCAATGAAGCACGACCGGCCTAGCCTCGGTCATGGCGTGGGCCTGAGGGTCCCCCACTACGAAAAGGCGCTGGACGGCTCCCTGGACGTGGATTGGGTCGAGGTGATCACCGAGAACTTTCTCGGCGACGGAGGCCGTCCCGCAGCTGTGTTGGCGGGAGCGCGGGCCCAGGTCCCCGTGGTGCTCCACGGCGTCTCACTCGGCATCGGCTCCGTCGAGCCGCTCGATGCGGCGTACCTGGCCCAAGTCCGGGCGCTCAGCGACCGGATCGAGCCCGCGTGGATTTCGGACCATCTGTGCTGGGGACGGATCGACGGACACCACGCCCACGACCTGCTTCCGCTGCCCTACTCCGAGGAAGCCCTGAGCTTGGTGGTGGAGCGTCTCGGGCAAGTTCAAGACGTGCTGGGTCGCCCGCTCGTCCTCGAGAACGTCTCGAGCTACGTGGCCTACACCCAGAGCGTGATGCCGGAGTGGGAGTTTCTCGCCGAGATCGCCTCACGCAGCGGCTGCCGGGTGCTTCTGGATGTCAACAACATCGTCGTCAGCGCGAAGAACTTCGACTTCGCCCCGCAGGACTACCTCGGCGGGATTCCGGCGGACATCGTGTGGCAGTTTCACCTCGCGAATCACACCGACCGGGGCCACTACAAATTCGACAGCCACAAGGGCGCCGTCTCCGAGGAAGTCTGGGCGCTGTATCGGCTCGCCGTCCAGCGCTTCGGCGAGGTCTCGAGTCTGGTCGAATGGGACGAAGATGTGCCCGCATGGGACATCCTTCGCGATGAAGCTCGCAAGGCCGGGCGGATCGCCGCACAGGAACTCGCCCGGTGACGCTCGAGCAGATCCAGACGCTGCTGTGGACCGCGATCCGGTGGCCCACAGGCGTCGAGGACTTCCTCGCCCAAGCCAGCGTCGAGACCCGTCGCACCTTCGCGGCGACGTTTGCCGAGACTCCCGCGTTCGCCCGCGGGGCTCGGGTGCAGGTCTATGCGGAGGCCTATTTCTGGCGCCTGTACGAAGTGGCCGTGGACCAGTACCCGGTCACCGCCTGGCTCGCCGGAGGTCCACCGTTCCACGATTTCGTGACCGACTTTGTCCTCGCCCATCCCTCGAGGACCCCCGATATTCGGCGATTCGCGGCCGGCCTTTCCGACGCGCTGCGATCGCACGCCCTCGAGCAGACGTACCCGGGCATTGCGGACGTCGCCGCGGTCGACTGGGCAATAGGCGAGGCCGTCGACATGCTCGATGAGATCCGTCTGCGTGCCGCTGCCCTGCAGTCTGTGCCTGCACAGTCATGGCCGGGCGTACGCTTTGGGCTCACGAGGACCGCCGCGCTCATTCCGTGTGCCCTGCCCTACTCCCAGCTGCGACGCGCGTGGGCCCAGGAACAACCCGTCCCCACGGTCGACGTCCTGCCGCGTACGGTTCTGGTGTGGCGGCAGGCCGACGACGACGTCTACCAGCGCACACTCGGCGATCCGGAGGCCCGCGCCTTGGAGAGTATCGTCCGTGGCGGGACGTTCGCAGACGCATGCGATGCCGCTGCGGGTCCCCACGCCAACGACGCCTCGCCGGCCGACGTCGCGGGGTGGCTGCGACGCTGGCTCGGCGACGACCTGTTCGTCACGCTGGACTACTCGTAGGCGCAGCTGGATCGGACTTGCCCGGCCAACGCGGAAGCCTTGTGCCGGGCCAGGAATCGGTCCGCCGCCTTGCGCGCCGCCGCCTTCCGACCCAGCTCGCACAGCACCCGCACCTCGAGCGCGCGACGAACCTCCGCGAGTTCGCCCTTGGGGTGCTGCTTGGCGTGCTGCCGCAGCGCGGCAAGGGCATCGCGGTTGCGACCGCTCGAACTTGCGACACGCGCCTTCCCCAGCAGGGCCGACTCGGCCGCGAGCGCCGACGTGTTCCCGGTCTCGGGCTCCGTGTTCCCGGTCTCCGGACGAGGGTGCTTGCGAGGACGCGTCTTGGTTTGAGGCGCCTTGGAGGCCGGATGCGACACCTCCTGCGCCTCAGGTTCGGCGGCGACGTCGGGTGCCTCGACGACCGAGATAATCTCGACCGGGTCCAGGTCCTGTGTCCTCTTCGTGCGCTGTACCGGCTTCGCCGCAGCGTCGTCGTCAACAGCGATGGCCTGAGTGGGATGCGTGACCGGGGGCGACTGTGGCACTGGCGGGGAGGCGACCCTGGCCACGCCAACGCCGACGCCTGCAGTCAACGCCAGAACGGCACCGACCTTCGCCACCGTCAGCGCGATCGATGACGTCGCAGCGCTCGAGGCGGCCGCAGTGGAAACCACGGCGCTCGAGGCGGCCGCAGTGGACACGGCAGCGCTCGAGGCGGAGGCCGTCTTCGCCCCAAGCGTTGCGGCGGCCATGCCAAGCACAGCGGCCCCCCCGGCCTGCGCCGCGATCTTGGTCCACATGCGTGTCTCCGCTTCTGGCGGAGGCGGTTGGTTGTCCAGCGACTTCGCCGCAGACACGAGTTCGTCGAGTTGCGTCATCCCGCAGCCATCCTTTTTTGTCCCTCTCGTTGCGACCGGATCCGCAGTCGCTCGGTTGCCCGCTCCAGATGTTCTCGCGCGCGGCGAAGTCTGGAGTAGACGGTGTTGATGCCAGCCCCGGTGGCTTCGGCGACCTCGGCGGGGGACAGTCCCTCGAGCTCGGTCATGACAAACACGACGTGCTGCTCGGCCGGAAGCTCGGCGAGGAGTTCGTTGAGAAGCTGCGCCGCCTGGACCCGCTGCGCGTACGCCTCCGGCCCCGTCGGGCTCGGTGCCGGGGTCTCGGCGACACGGGCTTCCTTTGCCCGTCGCCGATGGTCTTCTTGGGCAACCCGAAATGCGATGCCGTACAACCACGTCCGAACGGAGGAACGCCCCTCGAACGCGGCGAGCTGACGGCCGACGACGATGAACACGTCTTGTACGACGTCCTCAATACGCGGGTCGGGGGTCCCCATCTTTCGGACCGATCGCCAGACGAAGCGCCAGTGCGCCTCGTAGACCCCCCGCAGCGTCAGCGTTTCAGCCACCTGCCGCCTCCCACAGGCGGAACTGCACCCCGATCGCGACCCGGGCCGCGAGTGGGCCCCGTGTGACCGCGCCTCGAGCCCCCTGGACGACGAAACGGGGTCGATACAAGCCGACGAGCATCGCCGGCTCGAGCCACAAGCCGAACCTCTGGGTCGGCCACCATGCGATGCCCATCGCGACGATGGCATCCACGCCGAGCCTGCTCGCCGCTTGGACCCGATCCACCGAGACCCCGCGCGCTCGCACGAGCCCAACACCCACGCCGCCGCACCCGAAGAACTCGACCGACGCCCGTCGAACCGAAGGGCAGGCACGGGCCTCCGCGCCCACCGACAACAGGGATGCAGCGGCATCACCGTCTCCCACAGAGATCGGTGTCCAGCCAGAAAACGTTCCGCCCAGCTCCAACCGGACGTTGCCCAACGAGAGCGAACCGGCGAGCCCAGCGGCACCACCAGGCTGCGGATACGCGGCCACCACAACCCCACCACTCGCCCGAAGGTCGAAGGCGCGTCGCGACGGGGGGCTGCCCCTGTCTTGCTCGGGGTCCGGCTCCGGCTCCGGCTCCGGCTCCGGCTCCGGCTCCGGTTCCGGCTGTCCACCCACCATGGCAACCGGGTCGACCGCCATGGCCACATACAGCGCGGCCGAATCGACGAGCGGTTCACAAGTCGGGGCGGACAACCGTCGCTGCGTGGAACCGTCGGCGGTCTCAACGACCAGCGTGAGCCCGAAGCCGTCGGCGGTCTGTTGGATGCGTCCGTCGACCCGCACCACCGACCAATCCGGGTCGGCCCCGCCCAGCAACCGGCGGACCTCGCCCTGCAGAGATGCTTGCGAGGGGCAGGCGGTCGGCACGTCCCATCGCACCGCGTCGGCGTCACCCGCCGCGGCCTGCATCAACACCCAACCAGCCATCCAAGCTCCGTGCGCCCCTGCACCCTCCCGGGGCTCAGGGTATCGCGTCTGGGGCGGGGTCTCACGTCAACAACTCGGGGATGGCGCCCGGGGCGAAGCCGCCGAGTCCGAACTCGTCGAGGGGGGCACCACCAGCGTCGGTGACGCAGGCCATCTGCAACAGGGAGTTGAGCACGCGGTTGACGTTCTCTCCCGATCCGTCGAAGTGATACTGGCGCCGCCCGGGACCGCTTCCACCGGCGATCAAGAAACACAGGTCGAAGGCGCCGTGGCCATCGCCCTCGCCCAGATCCGAGCCCAAGACGCACAGGCTGTTGTCGAGCGCCGTCTGGCCGTCCGGGCCCTCCACGATGGCGTCGAGTTCGGCGCACAGCTGGGCGAACTTCTCGACAAAGAACCGAAGACCGGTGACACGCACCTCGCCGTCCTTTGCCCAACCGTCGGAGGCGTGCACCACGGGGTGGTGCCAATCCTGGACCGTCGCGACGGCGTCATCGACGAGCGGAATCCCGAAGAACGGATTCTGCTGCTGGAAGAACTCGAGGCGCCCGACCGGCGCGACGCCGCACGCCATCGCGTGTGCCATCAACCGGATCTGGATGTCAGCATAGTCGCCCATCGACCAGTCTGTGTACGCCTCGGCGTCCTCGGACGGTGCTCCGGGAATGCTGCACGCCAGCGGCGGAGGCATGTCGAGCTCGATGTCGCGGATCTTGTCGGCGTGGTCGTCGAGCACCGCCCGGTCCGCGGATGAGAGCCCCTGGCGCAGATCGACGAAACTGTCGCGGACCGCATCCAGCACGCTCTTGCGGCGGCGCTGCAGCGTCAGCAGAGACTCGTCGACCTCGCCGTCGGGCATCACCCCAGCGAACAGGCTGGCGAATGCGAGGCCGGGGTTCGCCTGCAAGGTGACCGGGTTCTCCGATGCTTCGTAGAAGAACTCACTGTCGACGCTGTCGGCGAGCTGCCGGCCGGCAACGCCGAGGTCCACGGAGGGCCGCAAATGAGACCCATCACTGAGGAACTCGCCGATCACATGGTCGACCGAGGGACCGTTGGCTGTGCGCTGGTTGCCATCGGGCGACTGCTCCACGACGTTGTCGATGTGGTTCTCGCCGCTGGCCCCGAACGCGTGCCGCATCAAGGTGCCCGTGAAGACGGATTCTTTCTTTCCGGGGTGGCCGTAGACGTAGCCGGGCCCCCCGACATCAAGCACCGCGTTGGGGCAACTGCTGACCACGAGCGTCCGGTCCTTGAAGGGCTCCATCGATGTGGTGATCGAACCAAAGTCGAAGTCCGACCCGGTCGCGGTGGGCCGGAAGAAAGGGACATGGGTCCCCATGGGGTAGGCCATCGTGATGACCCGACGAGGGCCGTTGGGGTCACCGGCGGCGCGCGCCTCCTCGGCGGCGAACCTCGACAACATCGGCAAGCCCACGCTCAGACCACATGCCCCTTGAAGGAATCTTCGTCGTCTCATTCCCCACCTCCATCGCCAGTGTTGCGGAATCGGAACCCGTCCGAGACCGCGATCGCCACAAGAAGCTCCCGAACATCCCCCTCACTCGAGGAAAACGCGGCCCGAATCTCGTCGAGTGAACACGTGTCCTCCTCGGTCTCGCGGCGCCCCATGGCATACCGGAACCAGTGGGTGGCGTAGCAGTCCTGCGCCAGTTCAGACTCTGCAAGGGCCACGACGAGCTCGGAGGCGTTGGTAAACGATCCGGCGAACACGCCGATGTCGATATCGACCGCGGTGTCGATGTCCGCCCCGTTTTCCTGGATTCGGTGGGCGCCCACCCAGTCGTACGCCTCGAACGGGAACCCGAACGGATTGAGGCCGACGTGGCACCCGGCACAGGACGGCTCGATCATCAGGGGCTCGAGTCGTTCCCGCGCGGTCGGCAGGTCGCCGTAGTCACCGAGTGTGCCCTCGATGTCGACGTCTCCGGGAAACGCGGGGACGGGAAGACACAGGACGTGCTGGCGGACGAAGGCGCCACGCTCGACCAGCGAGGTCGAATCGCTGTGGGCAGCCGATGCCATCGCCGCCGCCGTGGTCAGCACCCCTCGGCGCGCGGAGCCCGTGGGCTCTGAGGCGTTGTAGATCGCGTTGAGGCGACCATCGCTGGGGAACGCCTCCGTGGTCAGCAGCGTACGAAACGATCCATCCGTCTCATCGATGAACCACTGTCCGAAGGCACGCAGCTCTTCGGACATCGCCGCGCTGGTGTCCTCGTCCCACAACGGATGGTTGCGCTCGGCTCCATCGAGAGAGAATCCGCGCAACCACTCGTGGTGGAATGTCGTCATCGCATTCGAGACGTCGGAGGACGCGGAGAGTCTTCGTGCCTGGTCTTCCACCCCCTCGCGGGTCAGCAGACGCCCATCCGATGCGGCTGCGACGAGTTCGTCGTCGGGAAGACCGCCGGAGAACAGCAGCGCCAACCGAGTGGCGACCTCGTGCCCGGACAGCGCGACCACAAGGGGATCCTCGGTCGGCAGACCCGGCTCCGTCACGTACAGCAACCCGGGCGCTTGCAGGAAGAACTGCAGAACCGCTGCGAGTGCTTCCTCCACTCCATCCTCGTCCCGCACGCCAGCGTAGAGATCCAGGACCAGAGCCCGCTCGGCCTCGGTCGGCGGCCGCCGAAACGCTCGCGTCGCAAAGTCATCGACGAACGCGGGCATGCATCCGTCCACGACCTCGACCGAGAGCCCCTCGGACACGCATGGAATCAACATGGGCGCGAGCGCGGCCAAGTCCTCCCGGAACAGGGTGGCGATCGCCTCGGCGTTGTCCTCGATCTGAATCGACTCGGCGGTGGACACCGTGTTCGCGCTCGCGAACGTGGTGAAGTTGTCATCGATGCGGGTTTGGGGGAACGCATTGATTTCGCGCGCCGCAGTTGCGAGTGGCGCCGGTAACAGACCGCCGACGACCTCCCAATACTGCGCCGCCGACAGGCGCCGCAGCGGCTGCATTCCGACCGTGTCGCAGGTCAGCGAAGGCGGCTGGGGGGTGTCCCCGGTGTCTTCGCCGGACTCGGTCTCGGATGTACCGCTAGGCCCCTCCGTGTCCGAGGCCCCATCTCCGGTCCCGGATTCCAGCGCTACACCCTCGTAGCAGCCAATGACAACAAGCGCGGGACCGCACAATGCCCAGGCCGCGGTCGCGCTCCGTACTCCTCGCATGATGGTGGGTGGTGCCCGGGCTCCGGATCCATCCCCTTGATTGCAGAAATGCCGTCCCGGTAGTCGCCATCACGAGCTGCGCCGATGCACCTGGGTGTGACGCCTACATCTCCCGACGCACAGCGGGCTCGAAAGCGCGAAGTGTCTCAAGGGTCGACGTCGCACCCGATAGGCGCGGTCGCAACGACGATGTCGTCGATTCCGAACGTGGTGTCGCCGGAGTGCGTGGGAGACCCTATACCGCCAATGTCGATGTTGGCGACGCCTTCAAACGGCACCGTGTCGATGCCGGGGCCGTTGCCCAGCACCGGGACATCGTCGACACGCACCTCGACCTCCCCTTGCCCCTGCGAGATCTGAACCCGGAGCTCGACACACGACCACGCTCCGGGTGTCAGTAGGTCATTGCCGATCACGTTCGCTTCGGGACTCAGCAGGTTGACGAACATCAAGCCAGCCCCAGGCCGTAGATCGAGGGAGAAGCGCTCCGTCCCCGCGTTGGTCGATCCGAAGATCTCGAACAGGATCGCCCACGTCTCGACCGTATCGGCCGCGGGCAGCCAGACGAACGCGCGAATCGCAAGCAACCCGTCGTCCATCGGTGGCTCCAAGTTGAACTCCAGCTGCTCCCGCCCGTCGGGGCCGACCTTCACCCACCCTGCGCCGAGCCCGGAGTTGACGGGGTCCGCCGAACGCCCGATGGATCCTCCGTTCCACGCGGCGGCGAACGCTCCCTCTTCGAAGCCCTCACAAACCAAAACGCTCGGGTCGTCACACGCAAGCGGAGACGCCTCGCAACCCGACAGGCCGCACGCTTCACCCGGAGCGCAGCGGTCATCGCGAAACGAGAGCACGCACTCGCCCTCGCGACACTCCGCTTGCTGGCACTCGTAGATCGTGACGCACGCCGGGTCGCATCCGGCGGCGCCAGTGCTGCGACCGGAGTCCTCGGAGGTGTCCCCGGTCTCGGAACTCGCCACTCCCCCGGTGCCCGTGCCGACCTGGTCCACGGTGCCAATCGTCCCGGCCGGCCCGATACAGCCTGACAGCGACGCAAGCATGAACACGCCGAGGCCCACTCCCCTTGCCACGGGTCGAGCGTATCACCACGTTCCGCGCCACCCCCCCACGGCCTCGACGCGGTGGACCCGCGAACCGTTTGAGGGCCGCTAGTGGTTCTCGACGATCGTCCCGGCGCCCTGCGCGAGCAGGTCTTCGGCGATCGCTGTCCCCAATGCGCCCGCCTCGGCCCGCGGACCTTGGCGCGAGGCCTCGTAGCAGGGCTCTCCGCTTGGATCTACGACCATACCGCGGACGCTCACCGTATCTCCGGAGAGCGTCGCGTAACACGCCAGCGGTACGGTGCAGCTCGCCTCGAGTCGCACGAGGAACCCTCGCTCCGCCGCCGCCCGCACGGTGGTGTCGGCATCGACGAGTGCGGTCAGAAGCTCGCGGACCCGCGCGTCGTCCGACCGACACTGCAGCGCGAGGATCCCCTGAGCGGGGGCTGGCAAGAACGCGTCCTCGTCCAGTACCTCACTGATGCGCTCCCCCATCCCCAGCCGCCTCAGCCCGGCGGCGGCAAGGATGACGACATCGACATCGCCCTTGTCGACCAGCCCCACCCGCGTCGGAACGTTGCCGCGGATCGGGACCACTTCGACGTTTGGGTTGATCCGCCGAACGATCGCGCCGCGACGCAACGACCCGGTGCCGACTCTCGTCCCGGCGGGGAGCTTCTCCAAGGATATGGTCTCGCCCTCCCGGCCGACGAGCGCGTCCCGAGGATCCTCCCGCTTGGGGGTGCAGGCGATGTCGAGCCCGTCGGGTCCCAGCGCTGGCATGTCTTTCATGCTGTGCACCGCGAGGTCGACGCTTCCATCGAGGAGCTTGGCCTCGATGCTCTTGACGAACAGGCCCTTGCCGCCGATTTCGTGGAGCGGACGATCCTGAACCTGGTCGCCCTTGGTGCTGATGACGTTCAGGTCGATCTGAAGGGCCTCGCCCCAGTGCGCGCGCAGCCGGTCGCGAACGTGGTTGCTCTGCCAAAGGGCGAGCGCGGATCCACGGGTGCCAATTTGAACGGGTGAGGCGAGAAGTTCGTCGCGGTTCATGAGGGCTCGGGTCGAGGCTTGGCGGTCGAAGCATCGCCGTCAGCCGTCTTTGAAGATTGAGCGCGTGCGCGCGGGTCAGGCTCGTCGAGGGCGAACAGCACCGAGAGCGACTCCGCCAGCTGTTCGCCGTCGAGTCCTTTCACGGGACCGTTTGCGCCCTGCCGGACCGCCGACATCGGCGAGTGAAGGAGCTTTTGCGCGATGGACTGTCCCAGCTTCTGCAGAACCTTCTGCTGGGCGGGCTCGAGATCGGGAAGCTTGGCCAGCGCGCGCGTCACCTCGGCGTCTACGATGCCGCGGGCTCGCCCTTGCAGGGCGCCGATCAACGGCCCCACCGCGCGAGAGCGCATCCACTGCACGAATCCATCGACCTCCTCGTCGACGAGGGCCTCGGCGCGCCTCGCCTCGCCCTGCCGGGACCGAAGGTTGTCGTGAACGATGCTTTGCAGGTCGTCAACGTTGTAGAGGAAGATGTGACTCGACCGGGCGACCTCTGCGGCGACATCGCGTGGCACCGCGATGTCGACCAGAAACAGCGGGCGCTGCCGACGTTTTTTCATCACCGGCTTGAGCGTCGACTTGTCGATGATCGGTAGCTTGGATCCGGTGCTGCTGATGACGACGTCCGCCCGCACCAGCTCGGCCTCGAGCCGATCCCACGGCTCGAACCGGCCCTGGACCTCTCGAGCAAGGGCCTCGCCGCGCTCGACCGAGCGGTTGACCACAACGACCTCGGGCACGCCCGCGGCCCGAAGGTGAACCGCCGCGGCTTGGGCCATTTCGCCAGCGCCCACCACGAGCACCGCCGAGTCGGTCAGGTCGCCGAAGATGCTGGTCGCCAGGTCGACGGCCACTGAAGGCACGCTCGCGCCCCCGCGGGCGATTTCGGTCTCGGTACGCACCCGTTTCGCGCCCTTGAACGCGAGCGAGAGACACCGATCGAGCACCGGGCCAACCCGTCCGTGATCCTTCGCGTGCTGGTATCCCGCCTTCACCTGACCCAGGATCTGGGGCTCTCCGATGACGATCGACTCGAGGCTCGAGGCAACGCGGAAGATGTGCCGTGCAGCATCGAACGACTCCCGGACGAAGGCAGCGGTTCGAAGCTCTGCAATCGGCACGTTCTTGCAGCGCGCCAGCACGTCCAGCGCCGCGGCGCCGCTGGTCTTGGCATCGTCGGAGACGCCGTAGATCTCGACCCGGTTGCAGGTCGAGACGACCATCGCCTCCCGCAGGCTTGCATCGTGCTCGAGCGCTTCGAGCAACGGCGCACGCTCATCTTCAGAGATGGCCAACCGCTCGCGCAGCTCGACCGCGGCGCCATTGTGGTTGATGCCGAGCGCGACGAGTTCGGTCACGAGGCGTTCACTCCGTACCAGATGACGATGCCGACAATCGCGGCAAAGGCGATGAGCGTCAGCATCGCGGCTCGCCGCCCTCGGGTACCCCGTGCAGCGCGTGCGATCAGGAGACCGACGGATGCCACCCAGGCGACCCCAGCTGCCGCGAGCTCGAATGCCCGTCCCTCCAGCGAATCGGGTCCACCCAACTCCAGGATCCACAGGACGCCGGTCACGATCGCGAGCGTGAACACAGGCGTGACGACCAGCACCAAACGATGGTGCAGTCGGTCCAGACCGGTGAGGGACATGCCCCCGCGCCCAGGGCGGAAGACCTTGTTGCGAAGCCGACGTTCGGCCAGAAGGTACAAAGAGGCGACGCCAGCGGCCAAGGCGAAGCCCGCAAGTCCGAGCGAGGCCAAACCGACGTGCACGGATGCGAGGCCCTTGGCGCCCGGGACCACGCCCTCACCGATCCCGCTAAACACCACCCCGAGCACCAACCCGACAAGTCCCAAGGGCGCAAGGACGGCGCCGAGGGGAACCAATCGACCCCGCCGGGAGAGGGGTAGGTAACAGCCGACCGCGATCATCGTGCCGAAGCTTGTCGCGAGAAAGATGTTCTTGAACGGGTGGTCGCCCTCGACACACTGCGCACCGATCGCACCCACGTGCAGTGCGCCTGCGACCGCAAGTGCGAGCCGGCCCCAGCGTTGTGGACCGGCGTCGCGGCTTCGGTCCTCGCTGCGCTCCGCTCCGTAGGCGAACGTCGCCGCGCCGTAGGCAAGCGCGGACAGAATGAACAGGACGAGCGTCATCGCGGACCCCTCGAGCGTATCTCACAACCCCGCCGCCGGGATGAACAGCGACCGCGCAGTCTCATGTTGGCAATGCGTTGCCGCAGTGGCCGCGCTGGCGGCCAAGGCGCAATCGTTCCCGCTACAGCTCCAGGGGGAACACCGTCGCGATCGCCCACCCCGCCTCGGGGTCGATCAGCGTGTAGCTCAGGCCAAACGACGGCAGTTCTTGGCCGTCGGCTGTTGAGAACGTCCACTGGACATCCGCGCGCGTGATTCGAGGGGCGAGTCGGCGTGTCGCGAGGACCTCGAAGCTCGCCTCCCCGACCTTCAGCTCACGATGGCGTGCAAACTGTCGTTCGAAGCGGGCCCGTAGTTCCGCTTCGGTCTGCAACGCAATGACTTCGGGGCCAGAGGCGACCAAGCATGGGCGGTGGACGAGCTTGATGACCGCATCGACATCATACGCCGCGAAGGCCTTGGAGTAGCGATCGAAGAACGCGTGCAAGGTGGTGGCCACGCCCCACCGTACCAGGCCGGATGCAGACATGAAGCCTGCGCGGGCGGCATGGTTTCAGTCGTAGAGGGCGGCGAATTGCTCGAAGGCGTGCGCCCAATCTCGCGGATCGATCTCCAGGTCGGCTGCGTGATTGAGGAAGAATTCGGCGGTCTCCCACGCGCTGACCGTGACACCGAGCAAGGAACGGTCTCGCAAGTGCGGCAACAACTGCGAGAGCTGCGTCCGGTTGAGCGCGCCCGCGAATCCACCATTGCGGACCCACATGACGCCGGCGGAGGATTGAGCCTGAACCCTCGGCCAGACCTCAGCGACGCGGCGTGCAACGTCCGGGTCCACCGAGGGTCTTCGCGCGCCGGGAATGACCACGTACAGCACCCGAGGCCCGTACTCCTGCATGAGGTGGGTCGTCGCGCGGAACAGGGCGTCGAGCGACGCCGTCTCCATCGGCTTCCGAGTCCGAAGCAACGCGACCTGATCGATGACGCCGACTGCGAAGCCATCGGTTTCTTCCACCACGTCGACCGCAGGGCCGGCCCCCGCGAACAGCTCGTTCACAACCACGAACTGCGGAGCATACCGGGAACGGTCGCGGGGCTGAAACGGGCGTCCACAACGGAGGTCGACCGGCCACGCTCCCGGTTCATCCCGGCGGAAGACGGTCGGGAGGAACAGCGTTCCCGTCTGCAGTCGCTCGCTGTGGGTCCATTCCACCGGCTCGGACGCGACAACGACGCACCCGGGGGGCATGGCGGGCCCGGTCGGGCTCCACGCCATTCCACCGTCGCCCAGGCGGGAGGATTCAAGCATCGAGGCGCGGTTCCGAATCGCGCGCACGCGTCGTGGTCCGACGGACCGGGAGGCCCAACCCGAGCGGCCGCGGCACCATGACCCATGAGGACAGGTCCCGGAACCCCCGAAACGAACGACTGACGCTCGACTCCCAACCAAACAAATACGCCTCCCGGGCCACAGCCACGGAAGGCGCAATCGTCAAACGAGTCCGAGCTAGAAGCGGAAGCTTGCGCCGACACCCTGGGTGTCGCGGGTCAGGATCGGCGAGACCCTCACGTCGGACACGGCGCGCAGCCCCTTCTCCTGCTTGAGGAAGCCCTTCGCATCCCGACGGTCCTGCCAGATGATGATGGCGAGCACGCCGCCAAGCACCGCAGTCCCGCCCAGGAATGCATCCCCGAACACGGCGCGGCGCCGCATCGTGCTGCCGGTCGAGCTGACCTCGGTCGCGAGCACGACGTACTGGCCGTCGTTGGCGAGGGTCGGATCCTTCGAGGGATCGCCACCGATCTCATCGGTGTACGCGTCCACGGCGTCCACGGCGTCCTTGTAGGGGCCGCGAGCCGCGAGTGCCGCGCTGTAGAACGCGATCGTTCCAATGGCAGCGCCGCTGGTCAGGGCGAGCGCGACCCAAGCGCGCGGTTGCCAGTATCCCCAGAACGCGCCCCGCTGACACTTGGGGCTCAAGTCCTTCGGGTCGTCCCGGCTCTCCCGTTTCTTGCGCTTGCCCTCGCGGCAGAAGTCCTTGAAGTCGGCCTTGAGGTCGACCTCGACGTCTTCGAGGTTTGCGGCCACACCGGCGGCGACCTCTTCGGCTTCGGCCGCTTTCTCTGCGTCCGCGATCGCTTGCTCTTCAGCGGCGATCTCCTCGGGCGTTTTCTCGGGCTCATCAAGTGTCGCGATGACGTCGAGTTCCTCTTGGGTCGCGGCCTCCGGCGGCTCGCGGTGCTCATCGAGCGTGCGGCCCATCGCGCCGCCGAGGACGATCGGGAGGATGAGGTCACCGACGCCAAGCATCGGGCGAAGCGTCTTGATGCGCTTGTTGTCCGCGACCGCGTAGACCACGATCTCGGCCTGCTTCTGCGGACCGGGATCGACACTACCGAATACGATGAAGTCGGCTGCGGTCTTCGGGCTGTTGTTGAGCCACTTGCCGAGCGCCTCCAGGCAACCGTCGCTGCTCGGGTCGTCCTTGCACTTGATGCGCTTGGCAGCATCCGCGACGTCGAGGGCAACCGTGGTGACGGTGTAGCCAGCTTCGGTCAGGGCGGTCTGCGTATCGACGCGCAACTCGGTCGACTTCGCATCGCCGGTGAAGCGCATCAACGCGACGGTCTTGCCGTCTGTGCTCGGGGCCTCTTTGGCCGGAGCGACGACGAGGCTCAGTGCCTCGGCGGCCGAGGCCGGAGCAGCGGGGAGCGCAGCCGCACCAATCGCCGCGGTGACGGCGATGCTGAGGATGCGGGACGCGAACGGGGCTGAAGTCTTGGCGGACATCACGGAGACGGGGTTTCGAGAACAGGTGCGCGGTCCGCTCCGGTCTCTTGGGCCGCGGCATGATAACGGCCCCCTTCACCCCACTCAAGCGCTGCGTTGGCGAGCCGTAGAGGTCGCTCAGGCGGCAAATGGGGAGGCAAAGAAGAACGCCGCGGCGACAGCGGAACGTCCGTAGTGGTGCCGGACAGTCGGTCCGGGCACTGCGAGCCGGACCACGACGGCCGAGCTGTGCATCCACTACGGACGCAGACCCCACAGCGCGCTGCAGGGACGGATCCCGTCCAACCACATCGGTCTGAGGCCCATCGCACGTGCCACCAACGTCGGACCCCGGCTGGACTTACGGGTCAACGACACGAACAACCCGCGCCGACCGCGAGAGGTCAGCGTGCCGCCAATGCGCGAGGGCTCACACCGGGAGGATCACCCCTGGGCGATCACCGTTCGGGACGAGGCAGCAGGAAGAGCAAGCCGCACAGGGAGACGAGCGCGCCCAGGCACGCGACGAGCAGGACGTATCCGTTGTCCGGGTGGGTCGCATCCTGGACTGAGGAGATCCACAGCCAGCTCGACAGGATCGTCGAGCCCACGAGCAGAGCCCCTCGCAACGGAGTCCGACTTCGGGCCCAAGCAAGCCCGCTGTGCAGCACCACCGTGAGCCCGATCGCGCCGGGCACCAACGTCGCACCACCGAGTGTCTTCCGACTCCAGACAAACGACGCGGCGGCGGCTGCGATCGCGATGACCGCCAGCGGCACACGAACCCGCTCGGGGACGGGCTGCAGCACCGGGGAGTGCTGTGCGATCGAGACCGCGGCCCGGGCGACGATGGCCAGGACACCGCCGGCGAGCAGCGCCACAATCATCGCGGCAATGCCATGTTCGGCCTCGAACACGTCGAGCCCGCGAGCCGTAGAGAGGACATCCGCGGCCCCGACGATCCAGCGCTCGAGCGGCTGTCCCGCTCCGAGACCCAGTTGGGGGACCATCCATCCCGAGTGCGCGACGGAGGCTGCAACGGCCGCCGTTGCGACGACGATGGCCGCCGCGGTCCACGTGGTCCCGGCACCCGCGGCTCGCGCCCGGATCTCGGGCATGCCCGCCAACAGCAGGAGGGCCGGTGTCCAAGCAACCCAGCGCACGGGGCCACCCGCCTCCGAGAACCCGACGCCGCCAACTCCAGGCGTGGTCTCGAACGCCAACACCAGTCCGGCGGTCAGCGCTGCAACGGCAACAGCCGCGGTGAACCGAGGCGCACCGCGCTCGAGGAGTGTCCGGCCCTTGGGGATGAACAGGACGAGTAGGCCCAACCCGAGCCACGCCAGCGCACCGCTGCGTCGCTCAGAACGAACCACGGCCGGATGGGATCGCGTCTGCGCGTTCGATGGAGCGATCCCCACCCGCGGTTGGCCGCGGCCTTCCGTGTACCCGGGCCAGCGACCCGTCACGCCCAGGCCTGCGCTCGCCTCCGACGCGTACTTGTTGGGACACATCCGACTCAGGAGTTTGTCGGGTTCGGGGCCGCCAGGCTCGTCGCGTTTTCCGGGGCAGACGAACTCGACCCGGGAGTGTTGTCCCCAGCCTCCGGAGTGCACGATCACCCGCGGCTGGGTCTCGGCGCCGGGCGAGACGCCAAGTGTCTCCTGGACGGCTGGGAGCGTGACCGCCTCCACGGTCGCGTTCGCGTACGCCGCTTTGGCCCGGGCGGGCCCGTCCGAGAAGTGCACCTTCGCGATGTCGTGCAGCGCCCGCTCCAAGGCGCTGGCGAACGTCTCGGGGTTGTAGCCCCGCCCCGCTTCCGGCTCGACGTAGTCGTTGATCGGGACATCGAACGGCCCGTAGCCGTCGACACGAATCGCCGTCATCTGAAAGGGATGAATGCCGTGGATCGGTCCGCTGTGTGCCCAGCCCGACGCGTCGGGGCCAGCCGCTTCGTGTCGTGCGCCAAAGATGCCTGCCGCGGGGACGAGCAGCGCCATGCCGATCGCCACAGGCAGGCGCGCCCGAGGACCCACCCCACCAGCGGTCGCGGCTCCGAGCAGCACAATGGGAACGGCCCAAATCGAGCCAGGAAACGCGACCGTCACCGCGACGGCGACGCTGGCTGCGACGGCCGCCAACGCTGCGGCCGACAACCACACCAACAGCGTCGCTGCGTGAGCACCCCGACCCAAGGGCGGCACCGACCGATAGGCCCCGCCCGCATCCCGCCAAACGGACACCAGCCCGAGAATCGCGACCGCGGCCACAGGCAATCCCCAGCCATGCTCCACGGGCAGGGCCGGGCCCAGCAACACCGCTCCCACCGCGGCGAGCGCGACTGCAGCGGCCTTCGAGGTGCGGGCGGCATCGGACGAGGCGATCACGGTCGACTCTTGTACCAGCTCACGGGAGCGGTGGACCGCCAATGACGGCCTGCGTCCGCTCCTGCTACTGTCCCGCCATGGCCGCGCGCCCGCCGTCCCGCCCCGCAACTGGAGAGTTGCCGCTACTCCCGCTGCGATCGATGTCGCTGCTCCCGGGGCTGCCGCAGCCGATCGAGCTCGGCCGCTCGACCTCCGTCGGGGCGATAGAGAAGGCACGCAGCCTTCCCGAGGGCGACCCGTTCGCCAAGCTCGTGATCGTCGCCACCCAACGCGACCCGCTGGTCGAGCGCCCCGAGCTCGAGGACCTCTATCCGGTGGGCCTGCTCGCCGAGGTGACCCAAGCGCTTCACGGTGTCCCCGGTCGCATGACCGCGATCGTCCGAGGCTTGCACCGGGTCCGCCTGCTTGGCCTCAGCCGCGGCCCGGACATCAGCACGATCCAGTACCAACTGGCGCACGAGACGATGGGCGACCCGACGCTCGCGTACGCACTCGCCGGCGCGCTGCAGGATCTCGTCCGGCAACACGATGAGTCGCTCCCGGCGGCCGCGAAGAACCGCAACCGCGCGCAGACGCTCGCGGTCCTCACTGCCGAGCGCAGCCCCGGTCCGATCTGCGATTTAGCGGCCACCCACGTCGACCTCGAAGCGGAGCAGTCCGTGGAGGTCTTGATGGAGCTGCAGATCACCGAGCGGCTTCGCAAGATGCTCGAACAGGTGAGTCAGCGAATCAACGTCCTGCACGTCAAGCGCGACCTCGACAAGCACGTCCGAGACCACCTGAGCCAACACGAGCAGGAGGCGCTGCTGCGCCACAAGCTCCGTGCGATTCAGTCACAGCTCTCCAGCGACAGCGGCGATGATGAGGATGCGTGGCTCGACACGCTCGCCGACCGACTCGACAAGAAGGCGCTCACCGAGCACGCACGAGGAGAAGTCGCCCGAGAGCTGGACCGCCTGCGACGCATGAACCCGCAGAGCCAAGAGGCGAACATCGCTCGGACCTACGTCGAGCTGATGGCCGACCTCCCCTGGGGCTCGCAGGACGCGACCGAAGACAAGCTCGACCTCAAGGCCGCACGAGGCCTCCTGGAGCGGGAGCACTTCGGGCTCGACAAGGTCAAGAAACGCATCATCGAGTACCTCAGCGTCCGCAAGCTGGCGCCGGGCAAGCGGGGGCCCTTGCTGTGCCTCGCGGGGCCTCCGGGCGTGGGCAAGACCTCGCTCGCCAAGTCGATCGCGGAGTCGCTCGACCGCAACTTCGTTCGGATGTCCCTAGGCGGTGTCCGTGACGATGCCGAGGTCCGCGGCCATCGCCGGACCTACGTGGGCGCCCTGCCCGGTCGCCTTGTCCAACTCATGCGCAAGAGCGGCACCACCAACCCGGTGTTTCTGCTCGACGAGATCGACAAGCTGGGCGGCGACGCCAACCGGGGCGACCCGGCATCGGCGTTTCTCGAGGCGCTGGACCCCGAGCAGAACGACGAATTCGAGGACCACTACCTCGGCACGCCCTACGACCTGTCCAAGGTCATCTTCATCTGCACGGCCAACGACGTCTCCAAGATCCCGTTGGTGCTGCGTGACCGGCTCGAGTTCATTCACCTCACCGGCTACACGCTGCATGAGAAGGTCGCGATCGCGCGGGAGTACCTGGTGCCCCGCGCCATCGCTGAGCACGGCATGAGCCCGGAGGCGGTCGAGTTCGAGGAGGAGGCGTTCGACCTGCTCGCCACCCGCTACACCCGGGAGTCCGGAGTCCGAAACCTGCAGCGGCAGATCGAGGCCATCCTCCGCGACGTCGCCATGGGCCTGGTTGAAGCGGGCCAGGAGGACGGAGCGCCGCCGGTTCGAATCACCGCACAAGAGGTCGAGCGCGTGCTCGGACCCCCGCGCTACACCGAAGACCACCTCGAGCGGGCTCCCGCCGTCGGCGTCGTCACCGGGCTCGGCTGGACCTCCACGGGAGGCCGGCTGCTCGTCGTCGAAGCTGCCACCACCCCCGGCGAGGGCCGGCTACGACTCACCGGACGCCTCGGCGAGGTCATGAAAGAGTCCGGTCAGGCCGCCGTGAGCCTCATCCGCAGCCGCGCCCGCAAGTTCGGCATCGACCCCGCCCAGATGCGAAAGCTCGATCTTCACGTGCACTTCCCCGCCGGCGCCGTGCCCAAGGACGGCCCAAGCGCTGGCGTCACCGTCACCACCGCCCTCGTCTCCAGGCTCACCGGTCGACGCGTGCGTCACGACGTCGCCATGACCGGCGAGATCACGCTCCACGGCCGCGTGCTGGCGATCGGCGGCGTCCGAGAGAAGGTCCTGGCCGCCCACCGAGCCGGTGCCAAGATCGTGATCCTCCCGGCGCAGAACCGCAAAGATGAACCCGAGATCCCCGACGCCGTTCGGGGAGACATCGAGCTGCGCTACGTCGATCGCATCGACGAGGTTCTCGAGATCGCCCTGCTCGAAGCCGAACCGGTCGTCGCCGCGAGCTAGTACCTCATGCCTGAGGTCCGTGCCGGGTTTCCGCGGCCCCCCCTTTGGGGTGTGGGGTAGAGAGAATCGCGCCCCCGCGATTCGCGGAACCCGGAGTGATTCGCGCAGCGGATGGCGGAGGGGCCCTCCGAAACCCTCGGTTGGTCAGGCCTGCGTTCGGTACTTTCCGTCTTTCCCGCTACGCATCCCTCCGGGACGCTTCACCCTCTTGCTCCGAACTCCTCGGAAACCCGGAACGAACTTCAGACCTGACGTACTAGTCGGGCTTCCGAGCCACCAGGAAGTCCGTCTTCGACCCGGCGCCAACATCCGGCGTCTGTAGGTCGGTGAACCCGGCGGCCTTCACCTCGCGGTGCAGCGCCGCCTTGGACAACCCCGTCGCGACCCAGGGCGCCTTCCCGAGCAGCCGCATCGCGAGCAACATCGGCGCATAGGGGATCCAAGACTCGCCCAAGCACACCGTCGAGGCGACGAAGTAGCCGCCCGGTCGGAGCAGATCGAACGCGCGTTGCAAGGCGGCGACGCGATCGGGGACGAGGTGCAGCAGGCTGTAGGCGAAGAGACCATCGAGGCTGCCGGGGCCGAACGCGTCGAACGTCTCATCGAAGGGCCCGACATGGAAGTGCAGGTTGTCGACCTCCTCTGCTTTGGAACGGGCGATGCGGATCATCTCGTCGGAGAGATCGAGGCCGTGTACCTGCGCGCCGGTCGGTGCCAAGCGGAGGCAGAACGACCCGGTGCCGCAGCCCACATCGAGCACGGTGTGCCCGGGTTCGACCAAGGCGCAGGTGACCGCGGTCTTGCGGTCGAACGCCTCGGGGTTGTCGACCGGCTTGGCGGCGTAGGTCTCGGCGAGGCCGTTCCAGAATCGTGCGTCTGCGGTAGCGGTCATGGCGAACGCTCTCAACCTACGGGGCCGACGCCGCCTGCGCCCGGTGCGAGTTCAGGACCGAGTGTCGCATCGGTGATACGCGTCCCGTGAAACCGCTGTACGTGGGCACAGATCGCTGTCTCGACGCAGTTTCGTGCCGCACGAACGCGGGCATTGAGCCGCAGGTCCGGGTGGTACAACAGCCAAAGATCGGCCACGTGCCGCAAGTCGGGCTGCTCGAGTCGGCGCAGGCGGGCATCGGTATCGCCCACATACGTCGGCAGCATGATGAGACCCAGGCCCGCATACGCCGCCTGTGCGACCGACTCGATCGACCCGAACGACCCCCACAGCGGGAGCTCCGGGTGGCTCGACCCATCGACCATCAGCTGGCTGGTCTTGCGGTCGTCGAACGCGATCCAACGCGTACCTTCTCTGGATGGATCTAGACGCTCGGCGTGCTCGATGGCCACGTAGCTGCAGACCGTCACCGGCGCCAGCACCCGACCGATCAGCATTTCGGGAGGCGTCGACCCGCGAGCCAGAATACGAAGTGCGATGTCCGCCTCGCGCTTGGAAAGATCGAAGGAGCGCGAGTCGGTGGCAAACGCGACGTCCAGGCCGGGATGTTGGGCGCACAGCTCGGCGACCGCGGGAATGACCATGCTCGACACGAAGGCGTCGCAACACGTCAGCGAGACGGTGCCGTCCATTCGGGCATCCCCGCCTGCCAATCCGCGCTCGATCTGGCTCAGCTCCTCCTCGACCCGCTCCGCCCCCGGAAGCATCTCGCGACCCGCCTCGGTGAGCATGTAGCCGTCCCGATTCCGATCGAAGAGGCGTGTGGACAGACGCGACTCGAGGCCCTCGACCCGTCGGGCCACGGTCGAGTGGCTCACCCCCAGACAAGCGCCGGCCGCCCGAACAGAGCCGGTGCGGGCCAGGGCCAAGAAGTGCCGGACGTCGTCCCAGTCCACGCTGCCGTTGTAGCACCCGGCCGTCGATGGCGAACCAACCGCCATCGACGTGATGCTTGGCTGCCTACCCCTCGGGCGGCACGAAGTCTTCACAGGTCGTGTCGATGATGTCGACCGCGGACTGGAAGAAGTCGTTGTAGCTGTCCGCACAGACCGAGCCCGAAATCCCGCGCTCCCCCCAAGAGTCCACAAAAGCCCGAAGGTTGACGCTGGGCTCGGCGCCGGCGCTGGAGTCCGGATCGAGCGGAGGGCAGATCGCACCCGGCTGATCGTTGTCTCCGTACAATCCGAGCACCACGACCGCGGATTCGTCCCCGCCCTTCGCCGCAACGAGCGCTTGCCGCCAAGCGTCAACGTTGCCAGCCGAGTCGTTGTTGTCATCCTCATCGGTGACGAACGTGACGACCAAGATCGCATCGTCGCGAATGAACCCGGCGTTGCACGCCGCCGCCGCAGTGCCGGCAGTGACCGCCTGAACCATCGATTCCATCGGACGCTCCGTGCCCTCGGTCGAACCCACGCCCACGTTCGCAGCGCAGGCAAACGTGGCCGGAAGGTCCGGTTCCGCACTGTCCATGTAGCGCAAGCCGTTGGCGAAGTTGCAGTCCTGGTTGCTGGCTCGGGTCCCGCGCGGATGTACGACGCCGGCACCAAGCACCGCTTCACAATCCAGCGGGGTCGTGCCGCCACCGCAGTCGTACCCCTCACATGTGGAGTCGATCAGCTCGCATCCGATGAGGCACGCGAGGTCGGCGAAGGGGTTGCAGGAACCGTCTTCGGCGATGCACTGCGGCGGGGCGAGGCCGCAAAACCCCCCGCAGCCCGCGTAGACCCACGCATCGGTGTCCGCCACCATGAGGTGGTAGTCCTGCGCTTCATCGAGCGTCGTTTGAATGGTGTCGATGAACCCGGGGAAGCTGGCGATCAGGTTGTCCTGCTCGTCACCCATCGATCCGGAGTTGTCGATCACAAACAAGAAGTCGACCTTCTTGCACCCCATGTCACCATCGGGGTCGGTCGTCGTGACTCCGGTCGTCTCGGCCGGCCCAACATCGAGCTTGATGTCGTCGTCGTCCCCGGTCGAGTCTTCGGCGCTGCCGGATCCGGACGTTGGCGCCGTGTCGGGAGGTGTTGTGCTCGTCGAGGACGGGCTGCTGGTGGCCGCCTCATTCCCCGTCGGCTGCTGCGCCGCTTCCTCTTCGCGTGGTGGTTCGCTGCAACCGGCAACCACGAGCCCAGCGCCGAGCGCCAGAACCCGGGGAGCACCGCCCCAAGATCCAAATCCCCAATCCATTGGTAGACCCTACCTTCCTTCTCTCTGGAAGAGAATTCCGGCAGGGCCCCCGTTCAAACCGTGCGTGCGGTTTTCCCCCACACGGCTTACCAGGAGGATCTTGAGCCGTCGCATTACGCAGCCC
>Ga0316204_10000174_pt1 | contig 269125 bp, 224 predicted proteins | sample 6monrhotite_MG_2_FD_205661 | JGI IMG/M metagenome (GOLD analysis project Ga0316204, IMG submission 205661) | Microbial mat bacterial communities from mineral coupon in-situ incubated in ocean water Damariscotta River, Maine, United States -... | ecosystem: Environmental > Aquatic > Marine >... | reverse complement strand
GTAATCGTACTGTTTGAATCGAGCCATGATCATCTCCATTTCTTGATGGCTCTATTATACTATTTTTGAAGTTTCGATTTGCTCTCAATTTGAGATCTTTTTGACTTTTTCTACAGCCTCAACGCTCGCCTCAATTGAGGTTGACTTTTATTTTTTGCCTTCAATTGCCGACCTGGTTATACGCTCTTTCGAGCTTCGTTGATGCGAAGCCTACTTTGAAACTCAACTTCAAACTCATCGTCAATTTCGAAGTAAAATTCACAACTTCTTCAAGTGAGTATCTATCTTTCATATCTATCCCTCCAACAGAAGTGTGTCAACTGCCATCGATATACCTGACAATGTATGCATCTCGTTTATATCCTTTAATTTCCCCACTCTCAAACGGCTGGTCAGTGACAAGTAAAGTATCACCAATAGCCCACTTCCTAAAGCTCACACACAATCCTTTGACCTTAAGTGCTTCAAACAATTCGGTGTAATTCGATGGCATGTTTGTCATAGCGTATAATGGACTTGGGCTAGCTCTTTTCCATCTTTCTTAAACAAGACATCCAGTGTTAAATTAATCATTTACGCCCTCTTATCCTGTTCTAGAGATTCAAACTTCATAAAGCGCTCTATCTCTGATTGATGATAACGTAGCCTAATATCTTTGAGAGATAAATTGTTGTCTATTCCAAAGACTTGTCTGTTTAGCTGTATTAGTTTCGACTTGTTTGGCACCATTATATAAAATAAGCAACTACTTCTGGCAATCACAAAAACCCGCCTCCCTAAAAGGGTACTCAGGCTCAACATACCTATACTTTAATAGCGGTGGGTGATTATCTTCCATATGATAAATATGTTCACTTGCCTTTATTTGAGCTTCTATTATATCTGGCAAGCCCTCTAATAAAAGTAGAGATGTAGGAACCCTTGATTGCAGTTTATTCACGGCCTCATAAAACACTCTCCAGTATTTTTTGAACCCGGGATGTCTACATAATCCAGCTAAAGCTCTGTACGCAACTCCTATCAGATTAAAATGAGTTAAACCTTCCTTTTTAGCTTCAGAAAGTCTCAATAAATATAGAATACCTATAAACCCATAAATATCAGCTCTTCTAAATAGTGACTCGACATCTTCCACTGCAAATTTTAAACGCAAATGAGGCTCTCCGTATTGACCTTCGGGTAGATTCCACATAGGAATTCGACCTTCAAAAATCCATTGCTCAACTAGCTTTTTTAATCTTTTGGGACCAATTGGTCTGTCTTCTAATAATTCCCATAGAGGCAGTTTATATAAGCAACTGCTCCCTTTATGCAATTCTTCAACTGCTTCAACATGGTCAGGTTTTATTACGTGCACTCTATTAAACCACTTTTCAGCAATATTGCTTCTACGCGATTTCAACAGCTTTGAATGTAGTAATTTGTCTAACTTGATGTATGAGACTTTTTTATCAATAAATAACTCATCAGCCCAAATGTCGTGCCTGAGTTTCATAATTTCGTTAGTATTACTTCGTCGTCTACCTGTTAACTTATTCAATTTTTCTATAATAGATTTATTCATGTGTCTCTGCGTAGATTAATGTCATTATAATTTGACAATATTCTACGTCAAAATCGAGATAAAAATATGGTAATTTGACTGTATAAGACTGCTAATGACTAGAGACGCCAAAATGAATGAACTAAATAATCACCAATTCAGAGATCGGCTAAACTCAATTCGCTCAAAATACGGCGAGTTGTTAACACTATCTCAAGTAGCTGAAGTTTTTAAATACAGAACCGTTACCGCTGTCCGTAAAGCTCATTCAAGAAAAACACTGGCGGTAAAACTCTACCGATTTAAATCTCGTTCAGGATATTATGCAAAAGCGAATGAAGTTGCAGAATCTATAGAAAAAATGGAAGTTTCCTAAGTTGTCCCGCCCAGTCCCAATAAGTCTTGAAAAAAGGAGAGCAAAATGATTTAGACATAAAAAAACCGAAAACAATTGCTTGATTTCGGCTTCCTTAAGAAGGTGATACCTTCGTCTGGTAACCAAAGTATCCCTTCTTAACTCCCGTCAGTCAAGCATTACACACATTTTTTATTCGAATTTTATTTTCGATACTTACGCACGCCTATTAAACAAGCGTACTGGCTCGAATTACGGAGATACTCATGCTTACTGAAAATGATTTTAAGAAATATGCTAGTAATACGCACACTCTTTCAATTGCTGCAATTGATTATATAAACGCAACTAGGTCAACAGAACCTTCTAGAATGGTTGGAACGCATGCCAAGACGAATGTGATTTCCAGTTTGATATCAAAAAAAATGGGCTCAACTATTTCTGTAGAGAGTAGAACTGCTGAGCGCGCTTTCTTTTTACTTTGTGAATACGATGACAGAGTTATCGAAATATGGGATCAGCCACAGCCAATAAATATTGTTAGAACTCTAAAATCTGGTGTAAGACGTAAAGGAAGTTACACGCCTGACTTTCTTATATTAACTAAGGAGGGACCAACTATAATTGAGGTTAAAACAAGCGAAGAATTAAAAAAACTATTGATTAAAACACCAGAAGATTGGCAGGTTAACTCCAAAGGAGAATACAAATACCTTCCAGCTTATGCGGCGTTCATAGATATTGGTCTGACTCATCGTATTTTCGTTTATTCAAACAAGTTACGATACCTAGTCGCTAATTTAGAGACTCTAATGCATTCACGGCAACATGAAAAAACTACTCAGAACGTAATAGATAAAATCCTAACAGCATTTGATAAATATTTTGTATGGAGTCTTTATGACCTTAGGAAACATCTGAAATTGGAAAGTTATGCGCCTATTATAAGAATGATCGATAAACAGAAACTATTTTTCGACCGAAATCGAGAGTTGATTACTGTACCGAAGGGGTGCTTTATTGCAACTTCAAAAGAACTGCTTGAGCAAGCTAAACATTACAGAGACAAACGAAAGCTATTTAGAGACCTTGATACTAAACACATATCGATACTGGCATTTCCAACACAAAAGGTTGCTGCAGAAACCATAAGAAAATTAGAAAGAGTTAAAAATAATGAATCCAGCAGCAGTGTCAGAAAATGGAAAGTGAAAATTAGAGAAGGTGAAAAAAACAACCTCACACCGTTTCAATCATTGATTTCAAGAAGGTATTTATCTGGAAATCGACAGGCTAAAATATCTAAGATTGTTAGAGATTTTTTAAGTCGTTTTATTGCGAAGTCATTTTCAAAGCAGCCCGGAATTTCTCTCTATCGCAGCTTTAATCAATACACAATTGCAGCCAAAGAAGCACATCCAAATTTTGACCCTGTATCCTATGTTTCTTACTGCAAGACAATCTCTAAATTCCCGACATACCAAATTGCGCTACAAAAAGGCGGCAAACGGTCGGCGAACGCGGCTTCGGAGCCCACTGACCCAACACAACGTTCACTTAAAGCCAGAGCAGCTTGGCAATCAGTAGCAATCGATCACTGTCTTGCTGACATATACCTAGTTTATTTTTCCTCCAATGACAAAACGTTTGCTTTGAGACCTTGGATAACTGCGATGATTGACCTTTGCACATCAAAAGTTTTGGCGATAACAATTTCGTTTCAAAATCCCTCTAGAAATTCAACAGCAAAGGTTCTGCGAGAGTGTGTTCGCCGCCATGGAAAGTTACCAAGCGAAATAATCGTTGATCGAGGTTCCGATTTTACGTCGACCTATTTCGCGTCTTTCTTAGCACATTATGGAGTGACCTATACCCTCAGACCATCAAGTCATTCTCGATATGGTGGCGAAGTTGAAGGATTTTTTGGAGAGTTCAAGAAACAGTGGCTATCGCAAAGACCCGGCAATATGAATGACTACAAGAATGCTCGCGGTGTTGATGGGAAGAAAACTCCAAAGAATATGGCCGTTCTATGTCCACATGACTTTTACAGCGAACTACAGGAATATACCAGTTGGCGAGATAATAAGTGTAGGGGTTATAGTCACCAGTCTCCGTCTTATCAACTAGACAAATCCGAAAAAGACTTTCCATTTTTCGGGATACCAGTTGAGTATAATCAGGACTTTCTATTGGCAAGCGCAGTTGATTCTAAACTTTATACCGTTGACTTTAAAAGAGGATTGCACATTAAAGACTTCTGGTACTGGCACCCAGACATCGGAAAAATTAGAGGAAAGAAAAGCAAACTAGAGGTTAGAATCGACCCAGAAAATCCACATCTGGTCTATGCGCTTATCGAAAATAAATGGGTTTCTTGCTGTAATGCTCATATCAATGCTTACTCGGCGAAAGATCCCGTCTCACAATTGGTCGACGGGCTGTTATATAGCGAAGTTTCGGATGAAAAACAAAAAATTAGGGTAGCAGCTGATGAAGAGCTAGCCAAGATGGTTAAACAAATAGGCAAACTTTCTCCAACTAAAAAGCTAAAGGCAACAGCGGATTCAACCAAAGAGAAAAGCAATTCTTCTAAGGATAAAGAAAGCTATGTCACTTCAATATTTCAACAGGCAAAAGCTAAAAGTGATACTCCAGTCAAACTAAATTATTGGGGAGGTAAAAAATGAGCATTTGCATTGACTCCCTTCCAAATTTAGATATAAAAATTAATCACAAGAACTGGCAAATAGCACTATCACAAGCATTTGCGCTGTTGGTGTCAGCATCCCCAGGTGAAGTGTTGTGCATTACCGGACCGTCAAGAGCTGGTAAATCGATGTTAATTGATGAGCTCAGAAGTCTGTTGTGTGGAGCACATGATTTTGAGAAAACCGGATTACTTCCAACTATTTCTGTAGTAGCTTCAAATACAGGTCCCCATGGTACCTTTTCAACCAAATCATTTATCCAAAGAATGCTAGAAAAGGTTAAGCATCCCACGCTTTCATTCTCAGCTTCAGATGTAGACGAATCTTCGATAGCTCACAAACTAGAGAGATCGACTGAGTCAGTGCTAAGACTAGCTCTTGAAAGAGCTTTACTTCTAAGAAAAACGCGCTACCTGTTTATCGATGAAGCCCAACACGCAAAATATGTCAACAAAAGCACAATGGCTGCTCATGCAGTATTAGACTCCTGGAAGTGCCTTGCAGAATCGACAGGTGTTGTACTGATAATTGTTGGTGCTTACCCCATTTTGGATATTTTACGAAACTCTCCTCATTTGCTAGGTAGGAAACACCAAGTTCACTTGCCCAGATATCAAATGACAGGACCTGATATAGAAGCCTTCATGTTAATTTTAAGGCACTTCGATAAAGTGGTTTCGGTAAGCTCAGAGCTTAAGTCGTTAGCTCACTGCGCAGAATACCTTTATAAAGGCTCATTCGGTTGTATCGGTTTATTAAAAAGTTGGCTAAAGATGGCATCTGCAATTGCTTGCTCAGAAAATACGTCTATAAATCAAACCATATTGAATCGTTCATTACGCCCAGATGTTGAGCGTAGAGAGATAGCTCTCGAAATTAGCGAGGGTGAAAACCTGCTCAGCTCTATAGAACTTGAACTACCTGAGTTAAATAGCATTACAGAGAGTGCCAAAAAGGTAGTAGCTGCAAAGCGGTCAAAACCATACAAGCGTAAACCCAAGAGGCTAAAAAAAGGCAACCGTCTGAGCTAGCGCAATGACGATTAGACTCTTTCCAGTAAAACTACAAGGCAAGGATTCGTCGGAGGTCGAGTCTTTGCCCTCTTACGTATTCCGTTTGGCATTTGAACACGGCATGTATGTTGGCGAATTCATTCGGTTTGTTTATAAAAATACAATTCACTCATTAGGCCATCAAGAAGATTTTCCGAAACTTCCAGACTCAATCACAATTGAAGAGCTTAGCCGCCCAAACAAAACAACAAGAATGCTCTTACAATTATTTCAGAAAACGACAGGAGAAGAGCTAAAAAGCAGTACACTTTGGTTTCTGAACGGCAATTTAGGGCGCTCAGCAGGGGAAGTATGCAATGGGTTCAGGTGGTGTCCTGAGTGTTTCTCTGAAATGACGGCTCTGGGTCAACAGCCTTATATGAAACTTATTTGGCATATGTCTGCGCTCTCTCATTGTCCCATCCATAAAACTCCGCTTGTCAATAAATGTTCGAAGTGCCAATGTGAACAAAGGTCTTATATCTTAAAATATCCTTTTGGAAAATGTCAGAGTTGCGGAGAAAAATTAATAACTAGAGTGAAACCTCTTAAAAGAAAGGAAAGGTCGCCTTCCTGGCAAACCTCAGGCTCAGACTTGCTAGAGCTTCTCTCCGATTTAGCCATTAAGAAAAATAGAATATTGCCTGAGAATGGCGTTCAAAAATCGATAAGTTACATTTTTGATTACTATTGGGAAAAGAACAGAGAAGACGAGTTCTACCAATTACTCTCAAGAGACGAGCTACTGGCAATTATTCACAAGCAATCACCTGTTTGCCTGAAAACAGCTAGAAGGCTAGCTTTTAAAATGGGCATGTCTTTGTATACCTTAATGACTGGAAACGCTCATAACTCAACGGCAGTGCTCAATTTTGAATGGTACTGTCAACTCCCAGCCGCTTTTGAAGGAATATCAAATAACAATAAAAGGAATCACCAGTTAGTAACGAGGAAACTTCAAAAAATACTATCCGACGAAAATGGTTGTCCGTCACTCAAAGAAGTCGCCCGAAAAATAAAGGTTTCGGTGGGGTATTTAGAATATAGGTTTCCAGCTTTAGTCAGCAGTATCGTAACTAAACATCAAGAGCTTGTAGAACATAATAAATTGAGACAAATGTATTACGCCCAGTCTTATGCGCTTTCATTTTTTGTCAGTGAAAAGTACGGTTATTGCAAGAGATCTAAAAGGCAAAGTTATCGAGTTCTAAGGGAAGAGACGGATTTACCAAAACGAGCACTGAAAGTCGCAATTCAAAGAGCATATTCCGCTCTAAACTAATATTTAGATGTAACTAGTTGATAATTTGGATGTTATTAGAGATGACTACGCGCTACAACTATGGTTTCATATAAACCATAAACGGAGCAAAACGCTCTAACTATGGTTTCAAGAACATATAAATCAATGGGATATGAAATGGTGGGCCCTCCCCGACTTGAACGGGGGACCTGCCGATTATGAGTCGGATGCTCTAACCAACTGAGCTAAGGGCCCTATTTAGATAGGATTGCATAGGTTTTCCGCGCCTAATTAATGGATCAATCAAGCGGAACGAGAGTTTACGGAAAAACTGCCTGCCAATCAATAGCTAAGCGAGCAAAATTGCTCTGTATATTGGTTCTGGCATGACAAAAAAATCTCAGCCCAGCAATTTGGTCTAGAATCCACAATAACAGCTGAGGTTTTAGGTAATAATCACCAATAAATTGCCTAAGATCATCTAAACTCAATTATATCTACGGTTATTTTCAACTCAAAACACATGGCAGACTCGGCAAACGAAATCGCAAAACTGATAGAGCAATATAAGTCAAAGCCTTTACTTCCTCTCGAATTAGGCTTAATTGTTGATAAAGTAAACGCGGAGAATGCTTCAGTACTCGACTTTAAAGAACAATATAAGCGAGATCCTCTGTTTTGCAGCTACCTCATTGACCTCGCGTGGCATAAGACGCAAAAACGCACAAACCACCCATTCGCAGCGGATCACGCGATGAGTACCGTTGGTATCGAAGGCGCTAAACAATATCTTGCCAACCTATCGATAAACCTCGACAACAAGTCTTTGAGCGAGAAAACGGAATTCCACCATGAACTTAAATTTATAATGAGCAGTAGCTTGCTCGCCGCTGACTTGGCCAAAAACCTATGCAGTAACCAACAAAAAGGTAATGCCTTGTACTGGGCAAGTATGGCTCATCAATTTCCTGATTTATTGCTTTGGTATCTAAAGCCAAAAATCATGTGGCGGATACAGTATCGGCAAGTCAAGCTTCCGAAGAAACTGAACATTTTTGAGCAAGCTAAACTAGGTTTTGATCTAAGCCAATGGCGTCTGGCCGTCGCAAGAGAATGGCACATGAGCGAAACCAATCACATTACTTACTCAAAACCTATTCCTCAGAAACGTAAGCAACTCATCGAATATATGCGTCATGGATATAGTGACAAAACACCTGCATTAAAAGAATGGCATCGAACGGATAGTTGGCAAATTTTAACGACTAACTGGCTAGCTCGCTCAATTATGACACCTTGGTTGCGTAACTCTTACCAACACTATTTTAATATCGCTCAACAAACATATAATATGAACAAGAAAAAATTATCACATGTCATTTTCGACTCAATAAGAAATACCAGCTCGCATTTAAAAGGAAGTCAACTTTTTGTACCGGCAAGTTCTTTTTTGTCGATGAACTGTCAGTGTAAATATCCTGACTGGTTAAACGCCTCAGCCAAAATACCGGTAAAACGCGATGCTAAATTCATAAAGAATACCGCCAAACTAAAACAAACGTCCAACAAAATAGCCGTTGAAAACTTTATTCGTGGATTAAAAAAAACACCTCAAAAGTTCGCGAACGAATATCAACTATTTAGACAGGTTTTGCAAATATGTATAAAGCGACTGGGCTATTCACGAGCGAGTTTAATGGTCGTCGATTGGAAAAACAAGCAAGTCTCAACGAATATTTATTTCAATCAAGAAAATTGCACGACTATCAAACCTGATTTTGATTTCAAACAAAAAACGCCCTTGGTAAAATTTCTCGCAGAGCAAGGTTTTCTTTTATTCGATATTAATAAACATGAGAAAATTTGGAGCAAACTACCGAAAGAAATTATCAGACAAAAAGTTAAACATTTCATTCTATTTTCAGTGAAACCAGATAAACGAGTCAAAGAACTAATTTATCTGGATCTGCAAGGCGGTCAAGCACCAACCGCAAACAGGATCAAACTAACTAAATTATTGCTAACCGCAACCAATTTCGCGTTACAGGCAAATACTAAGAAGCGTTCACTAGCTAGCTAATTTCTTATTGTCAACGGGTTATTTTAATCATGTTCCAAAACCACGCTTGTACGGCTTCCGAACACTTTTCGAACTCCCACTTTAAAATCCTCCAAAATCATATACAAAGATGGAATTAAAAACAGTGTAATCACGGTAGCAAACATAATTCCAAAACCGATTGATATCGCCATTGGAATAACAAACTGCGCTTGCAAGCTGGTTTCAAAATAAATTGGTAACACTCCGAAAAAAGTGGTCAGCGAAGTTAACAAAATCGCCCTGAATCTTTTAGTGCCCGACTGAACTACTGCATCAATAACTCTTAGCCCTTGAGCTCTGGCTTTATTGATAAAATCAACCATAATCAAACTATCATTGACGACCACCCCCATCAAAGCGATCACGCCGTACATTGACAGCATGCTCATAGACTTACCCAATAAAAAATGTCCTACTATTGCGCCGATAACACCAAAAGGAATAACCGACATTATTACAAATGGCTGAGCGTAAGAGTGAGTCGGAATAGCAATCAGAACGTAGATCAACGCTATCGCACCCAGTCCTGCCCACATCAGCTGAACAAGGAAATCCATTTGCTCTTTACTTGCGCCTTCGATTCCTGATTGTACGCTTGGATACTTGGATAATATTTTAGGAATTTCTACCGTATTTATTTCGGTAATCACTTTTCTAGATTCAACTTTATTTGGATCAATATCAGCGGAAATAGTAATAGATCGCTTTTGGTTGACTCGAGTAATACTCGAAAAACCAGTTCCAATTTCTACATCAGCCACTTGATAAAAAGGTACTTCTTCGCCACTTGGCGTTCTAATCCACATATTTTCCAAGTCTGAAATAGAGCGCCTCTCAGCTTTGGGGTAACGAACCATAACTTTTAATTCGTCTTTGCCTCGTTGAATACGCTGCGCTTCTTCTCCATAGAAAGCTTGTCTTACCTGTCGTCCTAAATTAGTAAGTGTTAGACCTAAAACCTCTGCTTCTGGTTTTATCTTAAGCTGTATCTCTTGACTACCACTACTAAAGGAATTCCGAATATCAAAAACACCATCGTACTCAGTTAGTTTAGTTTCTAATTCTTGCGATGCTAGATCTAACTCATGATCGTTTGCTCCGACTAATTGAAATTGCAGTGCTGCTCCGCCGCCAGCATTCGTTCCAGCAAAAAACCTTAACTCTTTCGCTCCAGATAGTTCGCCAACCTTTTCTCGCCAGATTTTCTCAACTTCAAAAGAAGAAACATTACGTTTTTCAGGTTTAGTTAGTTCAAGCAAAAAGCCGCCGCTAGTATCACTATTGGTAAAAAGCATTGTGTGCTTAATAATTGACTCACCATCTTCTTGAATGTTTTCTTCACCCATCTCAATAGCAGCTTGCATTATTTTATCTAATGCCGCATTTCTTTCACTCGTTGAAGAACCATCTTGCATAGTCAAGTTACCTTGAATAAAATCGCTCGGTACATTTGGAAAGACTTCCAACTTAACTAAACCACTGGCAATCAATCCAAAAGAAACAAATAACACGGCGAAAAAAATCGCCATGGTGTTGTACCGCTTAACAACCGCTTTTTCTACAAGTGGTTTGTATTTGTCATGAATAATATGATCTAACCAAGCCTTAAATTTCACCTGCACTTTTTCAAGCCGATTGGTATTATCGGGATCATAAGGTTTGTATTTCATATGCGCCAAATGCGCGGGTAATATCCACTTAGATTCAATTAAAGAAAAAACTAAACACGCACTGACAACAATCGCAATCGCTCTAAAAAATGCCGCAAAACTCGCATCGATCATCAGTAATGGTGTAAATGCCGCGATAGTAGTCAGCACTCCAAAAGTTGCGGGCACGGAAACTCGGTGAGCGCCAATGATGACATTATTGACAGTGTGACCTTCAGATTGAATCTCAGAATAAATACTTTCGCCAATAACGATCGCATCATCGACCACAATCCCAAGAACCATGATAAAAGCAAACAAGCTCAACAAGTTAATCGATACAGACCAATCACCTAACAAAGGCATCACAATAAATGCACCAAGAAAACAAACAGGAATTCCCATCATTACCCAAAATGCAATACGCAACTTTAAAAATAAGGCAAGTACAATAAAGACCAGAATAGCTCCCATAAACATATTACTGATCATCATATCGAGTCGCGCATTTAGGTAAAAAGACGAATCTCCCCAGACTCCTAATTTTGCACCATCAGGAAGTGCTTTCTGTTTTTTCTCAACATACTTTTTTACCGCTGCCGCTATTTCCAAATCATTTTGGTCGCCAGTCGATTTCACTCTAACACTCGAAGTCGGCTCCCCATCAAAACGAGCAAATCCTTCACTTTCTACAAATCCATCGACAATATTTGCAACATCTCTCAATAACAAACGTGTACCATCAGTGTTGGTTCTTAAAACCAGGTTACCATATTCTATCCCTGTATATGCTTGTCCTTTGGTGCGTAATAAAATGTCTCCACCGTCGGTTTTAATTGACCCACCAGGTAAATCGAGCGAAGAATTTCTAACGGCACGGGAAATTTCATCAAAGGTTAGGTTATATTTTTTTAACTTAAACTCTGATACTTCAATACTAATTTCATAGTCGCGACTACCTACCACCTGCGCAATATTTACTTCTGATAGCGCCATAATTTCATCACGAACTTGCTGTGCCAAAACCTGTCTATTTTTACGATCCATACTGCCGTAAACAGAAACCCAAAGTACGTCGCCTTGAAATTCTACCTTGCTAACAATCGGCTTTTCAGTTTGGGTTGGAAAAGTAGTAATTGCATCAATTTGCTGCTGTACTTCGTCCAGTTTTTCAGACATGGAATAACCAGATTGTAACTCCAGGCTGACTCGTCCTTGTCCCTCAAACGCAAAAGATGTCATTCGCTTTATTCCTTCGATATTTTCCAGCGCTTCTTCAACTTTTAATATCACGGACTTTTCTACTTCTTCAGGCGCAGCTCCTAAGTGTGGAACAACAATTGAAATAGTATTTGGATTAAATTCTGGGAACATTTTTTTGTTAATGGTTGAATAGGAAAACAATCCAACAAAAAATATTCCAAACATCAACAAATTCGCGGCAACTGGATTGCGCGCAAACCATGCAATGATCCCGGTTAGTTTTTTTTCTTGCATCATTAGAGTTTGCCTCCCTCTTTAACTGATGGAGTCTCTTCTCTTGGTTTTTCTAGCTCAGCTTCGACTTCATCGCTGTCAATTTTATCAGTCGACTTATCATCCAGATCCGGTGAACCTTTAGCGGCCATTCGAGTTTCATCAGTTTGAGAGCCGTCGGCTTCTTCTGGTTTGGAATTGGCACTTGAGCTATCTTCTTCAGAGGTATCTGGATCGCCTTTTAAACGCAATGCCATACCATTAACAGCCGTCGCTAGTTTTGTAAGAATCACTTGTTGTCCATCTTCTAACCCACCCGAAATATAAATATTTTTATCATCACTGCGTAGAATATCAACTTGTGTCACATTCAACTTTCGGTCATCGCCAATAAGGTAAATATTACTCGCACCTCTCACCGCCTTCCTAGGAATAGCAATTATATTTGCGGTTTCAATCCCAATAATTTTAGCTTTGACAAAAGTTCCAATTCGGATCGGCTCTACGCTGCCTTTTTTTGATAATAAGCCGTAAGGATCATTCACTTGCGCCACAACATAATTAACTCGACTAGTTGCATCAACCACTCCTTCAGAACGAGTAATAAAAGTCGACCACTTTTTAACTTTTCCTGATTGAAAAGTAGACAGCTCAACTTGACTACCGACTTGATCGGTTATCCCCATTGATGGAATATCAATATAAGCTAAATCTTGTTCTTTGATGGGCAGTCTTATTTCTGCGTAGTCGACAGCAAATGTCATCGCAAGTTGCGAACCGGTGGTAACATATTGACCTACATCGACCATTTTAGTTTTTAACATTGCATCATATGGCGCAACAATTTTGGTTCTTTGCAGTTTTATTTCGGCGCTTTTCACGTCAGCTTCGGCCGCTTTAACATCCGCCTGAGCTTGTTGAAGTTGAGGTTTTCGCAAAGCTAAAATCGGTGCATTTTTTTGTGAACGCCCAGTTAAACTCCATTCTTTTTCTGCTTGTTTACCGCGTGCTCTTTCTTCAACTAATTTAGCATTCGCGCCATCCAGTCTTGCTTGAGCCTGTAACAACGCGACTTGATAGCTGATGGGATCAATTTCTAAAAGTTGTTCCCCTTTTTTGAAAAAACCACCTACAACAAATTTTTCTGAAACATTTTTAATTTGTCCAGCCACTTCAGATACCAAGGTTGTTTCTGTTCGAGGTGAAATACTGCCTTGAGACTCGATTTCAAAAATAACATTTCCTTTAGTCACCTCTAAAGTTTCAACCAAAGGCGCCTTACTAACAATCTCTTTTTTTTGCGGCTTTGGCGCAAACGAGCTCATCACAATAAATACGGTTATACCAGCAAAAATAATTCCTCCAGGGATCATTATTCTTTTTAATCGAGATGGTTTATTGGCAAGAACAGGGTCAAGGTTATTTTCTGGCAGGTTCATAAGCAACTCTTCTTCCGTTGGCGTTTATCTAGTTGATTTTATTGGTAAGAATCAAAACGAGTAAGACGTATATTTTGAACTATGACAACTGAAATGTATTGCTAAATAATGTAAATAGCCTGTTTGATTGTTACATTTAGTGTCAGATTTAAACTGTATGACTAGCCTAGTTTAAAACTAGTCGATTAGTATTCAGTTAGAGACGTTTTCAATTTGATATTCGGCTCCACAATAGGGACAACTCGAACTTTTTGAATCAGTCAGCTCAATATAAACTCGTGGATGCATATCCCAAGCAGGTGTACCTTTCTGCGGACAACTAACAGGTAGAGATCCTTTGCTTACTTTAACGATTTGTTTTTCGGAATTCATTGGATTTTCCCTTTCTCGCTACACTACTAGAATTAGCCTATTTTAGCTGGCATTTGTTGATATTGAAACTAAAAATGTGGAGTGCTACAGGTTTGAGCTTTCAATTCTAAATAAATATACACCTTTCCTGGTTGCTGCACTGTCTACAAAAAATCGCACCACTTAATAACACGTACCAGATCAAGCACCAATTTAGTGCGGCGAGAACAAGAAAACTCTGCAATTTAGCGCATTTTTAGCTAATTTCCGCTGGCACGCTATTTGATATATTTGATTGAAAATTCTTCATTGATATGGATAAGCGGCACTTGTATTGGCTAACTGTAATTATAAGACCTTTTAAACTCAACGATCTCTACGAAAGACTAATTGACGAGGGTATTGGAGGAATGACCATTACTGAAGTAAAGGGTTTAGGTAGACAACGAGGCAACACCGAGCTCTATAGAGGTCACACGTATACCACTGACTTTATTCCCAAAATAAAGATAGAAGTCGCCATAAGTAAAGAATTGCTTGAGAAAACCATAGACGCCATTGTTGAAGTTGCACGAACCGGTAAACCAGGTGACGGCAAGATTTTCGTGTCCAAACTCGAACAAACTCATCGAATTAGAACTGACGAAATTGATTTGGACGCGATATAAAAAGACCCAATAGGCAATTATAGATTAATCAACCGAAATCAAAATAGAAACACATAAGACGAGACACTAAGAATGACCAACGAAGCATTAATTTTTGAATACAACTACCTTTTTAACACCTTGTTTTTACTATTTTCGGGCGCGTTAGTCATGTGGATGGCGGCTGGTTTTTCTATGCTCGAAGCGGGACTTGTTCGCAGTAAAAATACCACTGAGATCTTAACAAAAAATATATTGCTCTACGCCCTCGCCTGTATCGCTTATCAAATAATCGGATTCGACTTGATGTATCAAGACAACTCACAAGGCGGCTGGTTACCAAGCTTTGGATTTGGTATCGAAGCAACCGCGCCGAATTCTACCCAGCCGAGAGAAGTCGACTTTTTCTTTCAAGTGGTATTTGTCGCCACCGCTATGTCGATTGTTTCGGGCGCGGTAGCGGAGAGAATGAAACTATCAGCATTTTTAATTTTCGCCATTTTCATGACCGCAGTTATTTATCCGGTAGAAGGATACTGGACTTGGGGAATGGGCTTCTTGGGTGCAAAGGTTGAAAATGGAGGCATGGGATTCAGTGATTTTGCGGGATCGGCAATTGTTCATATGGCAGGCGCAATGGCAGCTCTCTCCGGGGTGATTTTATTAGGTCCAAGAAAAGGTCGCTATTCAGGCAATGCAGCAAAAGCCATGCCTGGCGCGAATATGCCGCTAGTTGCATTAGGTACTTTTATCTTATGGATGGGTTGGTTAGGATTTAACGGGGGCTCTCAATTAGCCTTTAACTCGGTAGCTGATGCTGACGTAATTGGCAAAATTTTCGTGAATACTAACGCAGCAGCCGCTGCTGGAGCCCTCGTCGCTTACCTGCTAAGTTCGACGATTTACGGTAAAGCAGATTTGACTTTAATAGTGAACGGAGCACTTGCAGGTCTAGTCACCATTACTGCCGCGCCAGATTCACCAAGCCCGACTCTCGCTGTTCTTTTTGGCTCCTTAGGGGCAACAGCTGCGTTTTTCTCAATAAACTTTTTTGACCGGATCAAAATAGATGATCCTGTAGGCGCCATCTCAGTGCATGGCGTTGCAGGGATCTTAGGCGTGATGTTAGTTCCGTTTACTAAAGAGGTTAGCTTTGCGACTCAATTTATTGGGCTCACGGTTATCGCCAGCTGGGTTTTTGGCTCCAGTTTCGTTGTTTGGGTGATTATCAAGAAATTTTACGGCATTCGAATTAGTGACGAAGATGAATACCAAGGCGCAGACATATCAGAGTGTGGAGTCGAAGCCTACCCCGAATTTGTAGGAGGAAAAGCCTAATCCTGAGATAAATTAAAAAAAGGGTAGCCAAGGCTACCCTATAAAGGACTATCAAAACGAGATGAATACCTAAACCAATATCAATCTGTTAGCTACTGACGAAAATCAATCAAATTAATTACAATTCAAGCCATTCGTGGAGCTGGTCAATATCTTGTAATAAAAGAATGCTAGATTTATTTTGTTACAATTCAATAAGTTAGTGAATCAGCAATAAATTGCTAAAAATTTGCTATACTTATCAGGTATTTTGGAAAAACGATGAAGAGCACTATAATTGTATAAAAAGAAATTGCTAGCCTCACAGACAAATAACTCCATTCACCAAAAGTATTGCTGGTTTCAAATGCCGCTCGTATCAAACAGTCACTTTAAAGGCTTAGCTGACCAGTTTAAACTCATTCGAATACCTTGCCAACTACCCAGCTTTGTATTACTTGTGAATATTTTCTTTTTCTCCTGTTTAAATGTTCAGGCGGAAGAAAATTATTCTGCAACTGATGATCTCTCGCTTTTTGGAATTGCAATCCATCAAGAACAGCGAAATGACATCTACATCGGTGCGCTATACGCGCCTTCAAACGTAGAAACAACCAAACAACTGATCGATCCGTCAATAAGTAAAAAAATGAGTTTAAAATTTCTCTCAAGATATTCAGAAAGAAAAATGGCTCGCTTCTGGAAGCAACGTATTGCGCTTAATAATAGTAAATCAAACTGGCAACCCATGACTAAATCAATTCTTCAGTTTGGCGAATTATTCAAACGTTCCATGCAGGTTGGTGATGAACTTAGCTTGCAATTCTCGCCCTCGAAAGGAACCAGTATATTTTTAAACGGCACTCACTTTCTCACCATTAAAGATGTCAGATTTTATAAATTATTACTCAATGTTTGGATTGGAAACATACCTCCAACTAAAGCATTTAAAACAGGTATCACAGGAAAAAATAAAACCGAAGTTACCGAAAAACTCCTGCAACAATATGCCAACATTCAAATGGAACCGGGACGTTTTGATGCCGATAAATCCCTGCCCGAAAAAGTGGCGGCAAATACAAACAAGCAAGATAATAAAAAAGCAACTAAACAGCCAGCCGCAAACATAAAAAAGAAGAATTCCGAACAAAAATCTAAAGTTGATGTCCCTTCAAAACAGCAACCGTCAGTAGCTACAAGCAAAAAGAAAAATACTAGCGTAAAAAAAGATTCGGACGTAAAGAAAAGCGTCGCAAATAGCTCAGCAAAACAAACAAGCAATTTACCAATTTCTACTAATGTTCCACTAACTCCCCCTGTCACTGAGGTAGAAGTAGTCAAACCGGAACTAATCTTAGATATCCCGACTGGAGAAAAAAATACACCATCAGATAATCAACAGAAAGAAAATACGCTATCTGAATCTACCGATGATTCTCCTGATATAAAAAAAGAGCAAGTTGCAATACTTGAACCTCCACAAGAAAAACAATTTGATTCAGATCTATACACCGGCACTTATACCCGACAATTGATTAACGCAATACGAAAAGTTCAGCGCTACCCTAAAAGAGCTGTTGACCAGGGGATCGAAGGTGATGTCGTTGTTTTGATTAAGATTGATGCGAATGGAGAAGTTCTAGAGAGACGTTTGACTCAACGATCAGGTTCGAGAATTATTGACCGTGCTGTACTGAAAATGGTTAACAAGGCAGAACCTTTCCCTACAATCCCAGAAGAGCTTGGAGTTGAAGAATTTGAATTTAGTGTTCCACTAAGTTTTGCCTTCACCAACTAATTATTTCTTTTGAGCGTGTATTTTTTCATAGCTAACACAACGATTTTTGCCCTGTTCTTTGGCCTCAAATAAAGCTTCATCGGCATAACTGATCAACTCAAGCGCGCTGATATTATCTTCATGTTTATAAGTCGATAAACCGATACTTACACTTAGGTACGCGCTTGTAGTACTCCATTCATGTTTAATTTTTAACGACGATATTGTTTTCAAAATTAGCTCCGCTATCTTTCTAGCGCCAGCAGCTGGTGTGTCGGGCAAAAGAAATAAGAACTCTTCCCCACCGTATCGAGCAACAAAGTCTACTCTTCTTCTTTGACATGCCACCAGCGCGTTAGCAACTTCTTTCAAACTATCATCGCCAGCGAGATGACCGTAGTGATCGTTATATTCCTTAAACGAGTCTATATCTAACATCAATATAGAGAGCTGATATCCTTGGCGTTCAGCAAAACGTAACTCCTGCTCTAGCTGATTATCAAGTGCGCGTCGATTTGCAATTCCGGTTAGCCCATCAGTCAATGATAGTGCGTGAAGCTTTTCTTTTTGTTCTTCAACCTTTTCCGCAAAGTAATTAAATGATTCAGCAATGTCGGAAATCTCATCATTTCCTTTTAAGTTTAGATCAACTTTCTTACCCGCTAAGCGACGTAATACGTTATGGCTCAACAATATCAATCGCTTTATAATTATTACCCTTAGAAAAAAAATGACTCCCACAAGAAACAGCACAGACAAGACTGCAGAAATTGTGACGATTCTTGTTTGTTCCACAATATGGATCTTGGTAGAGTCTATCTCATCTATAACCAGTCGATTTAGTTCGAGAGAAGAAAACTGGACTTGTTGAGAGTAATCGCTAACCAAATTTCTAACAAAATTACCTCTACCTGTAGACTTACCAATACTTCTCAATTCTTTAATTCTAGTTGGAAATAACCCCTTTTCAGCAAACAAAACGATTTGCAACTGTTCAGTTAGTTTCTTAGGACTGTCATTACTGTTCGCTACGGTGAAATCGCTTTCTTGCAAAAGTGATTCAAAGCGATGCTCTATCATCTTCTGTAACTGGCGGGCTTGAACCAATCGCTCGATAGTTAGCACCTTTCCCATAAGGGCAACTAATTCTGAAAAATCAATCGCCCACAAAACGACTTGACGGCTTTCTGAATCTAGTCCACCCATTCTATTCTTCATAGCTAACGCACTTTCATGAAGTTTATACATCTCTTTAGTTTTATTCGCTACAATTTCTTGGTATTGAATTCGTTGCTCAATTAGCAGGTCTAAGTCATAAAATTCATTGGCGACTATATTCAATTGTTCTCTTATATAAACATCCTTATTTTTTTCCAATTCTAATTTGTTTATTTGATTAATCGTGTCCTCGATTTCTTCATAAGCAATCCTTCTAAAGGCTTGTGTTTTTGCGTTTATTAAGCGCTCGGACAGGTAGTTTAAGCTATTAGATTTATCGTAGGTTTGTCCAGATAGTTCAGCCTCAGGCAGTGTTTCATTAGTTAGTAAAGACAGTATTTCTTGAAAGTCTACAAATCTTAAAACTATTAAGCTATTGGTAATTACGAATATTGACAATATGAAGAAAAATGCGGTACTAACAGTAGAAACCAATGACCGTCTTCTATTTTTTTTATTTAAAAGCTTGTTGACTGACCCCTTTGATTCTTGAATGTTAATCATCAGGAAGAACAACTGAGTTTTTGTGAATATCTGTTAACCGGGAATCAAGTGTTAGAGAAACTTTCTTCTTATATTTAATATCATCGATCACAATGTCTGAAATCAGTCGAGACATTTGGTTGTTAAATTTTAACGGAGATGCAGCTTTAAAGGAGGAGTATCCATCCCCACCAGCAGCTAAATAATCTGTGGTCGCGACTTTATATAATTTCTTTGTATCTAATGACTCTCCAGCAATAGTAACTTTTACCACTCTATTTCCAACCGGGTTGGTGGAGTTATAAATAACTGTCATTCCTGAAATTTGTGGATAACGCCCTTTCACTTTTTCGATAACACTAAAACCATTTTCTAGCGCGTCCAAAATTTGCTGACCCGATGCACTTAACAATGCTATTTGATTTCTGAAAGGGATCTCTTTACTAATATCTCTTCTTGTCAAGAGTTTATTGGCAGGATAGTCCGATTCCCCTCTGATACTTCCACTGTTAATAAAGCCAATATCGGCTTGAGTAAAATGTTTCATTGCATCAGCAATAAAATTACCAAAAGCATTTTCACTCGTCCGAATCGATGCATAACGAGTTTGCATGGGAGTCAAAAAGATGCCTATTCTTTGGTCAAGCAATCTCGCTAAACGCTTAGTGTAAGACTTTATTTGCCTCAATAATTCTGGATCTTTTGAATAGTGATTCAGATCCACTGAGTTCCAATTTAGTTGAAGCGATTGAGGTTTATATTTCTCCCAATCGAGTTTAATCAAGGCTATCTGGTTAGATTCATTCACCAGCACATCATGAGGATGTCGACTTTTTAAATCGCTATTATAAGGGTTAAAGTGTATCTCCTTACACAGAGCAACATCTATCACACTAGTTCTCAAAAGTTCCTTAATTTCTGATTTTGGAATTGAATACAATAACACAATCAAATCGACATCTTGAGCTCTTAGATCGCGTGACCTTCTTTCAATCGCTAATTTCTTATCGATTACTTTTATTCTGGTTAGCGCGTATTCTTCAACCGTACTTTCTTCTAACACCGAAATAATACCTAACTTATAATCGCCCTGCTGAACGACAGCACTTCCCACCAAACCATCTAAATTCCCTTGAGTCAGAGAATCTTCAATGTTACTCGCAACGAACGGAAAAGCTGCTTCATAGGCTCTCAAGGATAATTCGTCTTCAAGAAAGCCAAACTCACGTTTGTCGATCCCCATCGCATCAGGTTCTAGACTATTCAACAGATCTATGATGTGCGCTCCTCGGTCTAGAGAAGACATTGGGCTAGGACTGAGGCTATCGCCACCAAAAAGAAAAAAAGTGTTTGTGCTCGCTTTTCTTTGTTCCTTTAGCAAAGTTGCTAGTTCAGGATAGCCCCCTTTGGTTTTACTCTCTATTTCATTCATTTGCGCAGCAAAAATGATGGTCGCTTGCTCCGAACCATAGGCAAAATTCGCAAAAAAGATAAACTTTGCGCTAAGTACAATAATACAGCCGAGGTGTTTAAATCGAACCATTATATCAATGCTACCCAGTTTCTTTGTTATGGAACGTGTTGAACTTATCTCAACGCGATATTATTTTGCTATTAAGCACTTTGCTATCTATAAATATAGTAGTAAATAGATATTTGTTTGTTTTTCTAAGCTAAAAAATAATCGGCTTTTACGCCATTTGATTCAATTTAAAACCGATACGTTATTTATGAGAACTAACCTGATTTACGCATCAACCAAATCGCTAGACTTGAAAAAACCAGCAGTGGTATTATTGCGCCAATAAAGGGTGACATACCATAGATCAAACTAATGGGGCCAAAAGACTGCTTGGCGAGATGAAAACCAAAACCTAGCATAACACCGGTTAAAACTCTCGCCCCCATAGAAACATCTCTCATCGGTCCAAATACAAAACTTGCCGCCAAAATCATCATAATCGCTAAGGAAAAAGGTAGTAAGATTTTCTGCCAAATTGCCAATTCAATCTCTCCTGAGTCCAGCGAATTATTAGTTAAATATTTCTTATATTTTAGTAGACCTTTAATATTTAGGGTTTCAGGTTTTAAAGTGAGCGTTTCAATATTATCTTCATCAATTGGGTTTTTCCAATTCATTTTGTCGAAGTATTTTTTATCTACCCGATCAGAAAAGAAATGACTTTCGGTGACTTCAAAGAGAAACCATTTTTCATCAGTAACACGCGCTGTTTTGGCTTCAGTTAATTTTTTTACCTGATAGTCTTTATCCAACTCGAATAGTGAAATACTGTGCATTTCTCCATTTTTATGGATGCTAGAAATATGAATAATTTGATTGTCCCGCTTCGCCCAAAGTCCAGTCGCTGAACGAGACACCTTGCCATCACTCAATGAAGATGTTCTTAATTGTTGAGCGTACTTACTGGCAACTGGGGCGACAATCTCACTCAAAACCAGAACACCTACCATTAAAATTAAGGACGCTTTTAATGTGGCTCCAGCTATCCTCCAAGTGGTCATTCCAGCCGATCTCATCACTGTTAATTCATTATTGGCAGCAAGCATTCCCAAACCAAATAATGATCCAATTAAAACTCCCATCGGAAATAATTCAAGAATTTTTTGCGGTAACATTAGCGCGACATACAAAAACGCATCGGCCATTTCATAGTCACCGCGACCAATCAAACGTGACTCTTCAAGCACGCTAAAAATAGCTCGCAACATGATCAATAAAAACAAAATTAACAAGCTCGCCAGGATCACTCGTTTGGCGATGTACCGGTCAAGCAGATTAAACATGATCGCCCTTTTGAATTACTTTCTTCTTATTATCAAGATCATTATTACCATCTTCACCATTAGTATCTCCACCTTTGTCATAATTCCGCTTTAATTTAAGCGGTCGATATAGCCAATTTACAAAGATCGCCATTCCTAAATGAATCCACCAAAAACCAACTAGCCCAGGAATACGACTCGCTTCAATAAGCTTACGAGAGTACATCATCAGTAATATATAGATCAGATAAATCATGATAGATGGCAACATTCGGGAAAATTTACCTTGCCGGGGTCTGGTGCGAGACAAAGGTATAGCAAGCAAGCAAATTAACGGGATCGAAATTGGCGCGGCTAACCGCCAATGAATTTCAGCCCAATGTTCATCGTCAAGAGTTTCGAATAACTCCAGCATAGAAGACGCTTTTATTTGGTGCTTTATTGGCGCTAATTCATCTTGAAGAATTTTAGTGTAAGAGGACGCAAAGTCGGTCATTTGCCATCGTCGGGTGGTTACTATTTCATCTGAATCAGACCGTTTATCTGTTTCTTGCAATTCTTCAAGAAACTGCCCTTGGTCAAGCACCAAATAACTGACACCTGTTTCGGAATTTTCCCACTGGCGTCCCGTTTTAGCGGTTTGTACTTTAAGCAGCGTGGACTTTTTATTAGGCTTTTCCGGCACATCAATTTCAGCATCATCAGTTTCCTCCTCTACTGGTCGCGAAGCAGAAAACACACCCACAATAACACCATCGTCTGATTTGGACTCAACAAAAACAATACCATCCTTATTACTATTTTCCCTAAATCGACCTGCGGAAAAAACCCCTAATTTTGCTTGCGCGGCTTGCTCAGCCATTAAGATCTTGCTTTGTGAAACGGCCCAGGGAGTTAACATTGTGGACAACCCACCTGCAATTGCCGCAAAAACCAATGCCATGGGCATCAGCATTTTCGCCAGGTCACGTTGCCCCAAACCTAACCCATGTACGACAACTAGTTCATTATCAGAATAAAGCTGTCCAAAGGTCATCAATATCGCCAAAAAAAATGCCAAGGGAATCAAAAAACCTGCGATTGACGGGATCTGCAATGCTAGCAATATAAAAACCGCTTCCGCTGAAATGGTTCCATCCACAGCGAGTTGAATATATTTAACGAAGCGAGAGCTAACAAAAATCAATATAAGCACCAACAAAATAGCGGCGGTCACACGATAAATGTCTTTGTTAATATAATGTTTTAGTATCAAACAATGTACCCGGTAATTAGATAACTGAAGTCAGCCCACATCAGTTTTTCAGTTAATATCATTAATTGCACATATTATACAAATTCAGGTTAAGAAAAGTGATCCTTTTACTTAATAAATACAGTTTTATCAGTTAAACTCTCGTTTTAACCAGTTTTACTTATCATTCGTTTCATGCAAAAGATCTCTCAATAGAGTGTTTGCTCAATCACGAGCCATTCTAGCACTGCTCGTAATAAAATAAAGGTTCATCCGATGGAATTTAATGTAAAAAGCGGCAATCCTGAAAAGCAACGTAGCGCCTGTGTCGTTATAGGCGTTTTTGAATCGCGTAAACTATCTCAAGCTGGCGAGCAGCTAGATTCAGTGAGCGAAGGTTATTTGAGCAATTTACTTCGTAGAGGAGACATGGAAGGAAAACTTGGTCAGATCTTATTACTGCACAATGTCCCCAACACCTTATCAGATAGAGTATTGTTAATCGGCTGTGGCAAAGAAAGAGATTTTTCGGATAAGCAGTATCAAACAGTCATAGCAAAAGCAATAACGACTCTAAACGAAACAGGTTCCATGGAAGCTGTTTGTTTTTTAAGCGAGTTAAACGTCAAAGGTCGAGACATTCACTGGAAAGTCAGTCATGCCGTATCATCAACTCAAGATACCCTGTATGCTTTTGAGGAGTTTAAAAGTAAATCAGAAGCAGCGCGTAGACCTGTAAGACGCTTGGTATTTAATGTTACCACCCGCAAAGATTTGGCAATTGGTGAGCAAGCTATATTGGAAGGACTCGCAATATCAAAAGGCGCTCACAAAGCCAGAGATCTAGCTAACCTTCCACCGAATATTGCAAATCCAGCGTACATTGCCGAACAAGCGAAAATGCTCGCAGTAGCCAATGATAAAGTCGAATGCTTAGTAATTGATGAAATTGAATTAAAAGAAATGGGCATGGGCGCTTTTACTGCAGTCACCCAGGGCTCGGAAGCATCAGGCAAATTAATCGTCTTAAAATACAATGGGGCAAATGCTGATGCTGATGGCGACACCGATTCAGGTTCAGATTCAAATTCTGATTCTGAAGCAGATGCCGAGCAAAAACCAATCGTATTAGTCGGTAAAGGGATCACTTTTGACAGCGGTGGGATTTCGCTTAAACCTGGCGAGCGAATGGATGAAATGAAATACGACATGGGCGGTGCAGCTGGCGTATTTGGAACCTTCGTAGCTGTCACCGAGCTTGAGTTAAAAACAAATTTAATTGTAGTCATTGCGGCAGCGGAAAATATGCCGAGTGGCAAAGCCTGTCGACCCGGCGATATTGTGACCACACTTTCAGGACAAACCGTAGAAATTCTCAATACCGATGCTGAAGGCAGGTTGGTCTTATGTGACGCACTCAGCTACGTAGAACGCTTCGACCCTGACGTGGTGATTGATGTCGCCACACTTACCGGAGCATGTATTGTAGCACTTGGCGATCAAGCATCTGGCTTGCTAAGCAACCACAACCCTCTCGCTCACGATCTATTAAATGCTGGCGAACTTTGCGGTGATCGTGCCTGGCGTCTTCCATTGTGGGATGAATATCAGGAACAGCTTGATTCCAACTTTGCAGACATGAGCAACTTGGGCGGAAAAGGTGCGGGAACAATTACTGCAGCTTGTTTCTTAGCGCGTTTCACAAAAAAATATCAATGGGCGCATCTAGATATCGCTGGAACGGCTTGGAAATCAGGTAAAGCTAAAGGGGCGACAGGTAGACCCGTTCCTCTTCTAACGCAATATATTTTAAGTCGAACGAGTGCATAAATTCTTATGACTCAAATCGAATTTTATTCTGTTGAGAATGAGCAAAGCAAATTGCCCTACACGCATTTAACCGAAGTCGTAAAACGTGGCTATCGTAAAGGGCAAAAGATTTTTATTCATACTGAAAGTAAAAAACTTGCCGAAAAAATTGACGAAATTTTATGGACTCATGATGCGAAAAGTTTCTTGCCGCACCAACTCGTTGGTGAAGATGAAAATACCAAGCCACCTATTGAAATAGGTTTTGGTCAAGAGCCAAATATTCACCCTGATATCTTAATTAATTTATCGAGTGAAGTACCTTTATTTTTTAGTCAATTCAAATGGGTCTTTGAATACGCTTTCGGCGATGAAGAAAACAAAGAAAAAGCCAGAACAAGATTTAAATTTTATCGACAAAGAGGCTATCCTCTTAACCACCGAAAGATATCAGCATGAAATAGCCTCCACATAATTGCTGAAATAATAAATAACCAAACATTTACGAGAATAATTAGAGTAACAATGGATACTTCATACAGCCCCGAAAACATTGAGCAAAAGTGGTATAAGAAATGGGAAGCAGACGGCAACTTTAAAGTCAGCGGTAACGGCGATCCTTATTGCATTTTGATACCCCCCCCAAATGTCACTGGTAGTCTGCACATGGGGCATGCCTTTCAACACACAATTATGGATACGTTAACTCGTTACCATCGTATGCAAGGTGAAGAAACTCTTTGGCAATGTGGTAGTGACCATGCAGGTATTGCAACCCAAATGGTAGTGGAGCGCCAACTAGAAGCTGAGGGAAAAAAGCGTACTGATTTTACCCGCGATGAATTTGTTAAAAAAGTATGGCAGTGGAAAGAAGAATCAGGCGGAACGATTTCTGACCAAATGCGACGCCTCGGAGATTCGCCTGATTGGGATCGCGAAGCATTTACTATGGATGATAATTTATCTAAAGCGGTGCAAGAAGTTTTTATCCAACTCTATAAAGACGACACCATTTATCGTGGCAAACGGTTAGTTAACTGGGATCCGAAATTTCAGTCTGCCATATCGGATTTAGAAGTTGAAAACAAAGAAGAAAATGGATTCATGTGGCATTTCCGTTATCCACTCGCTGATGGAGAAAAAACGCTCGATGGTAAAGACCATTTAGTAGTCGCAACCACACGTCCAGAAACAATGTTAGGTGATTCAGCTGTAGCGGTCGACCCAAAAGATGAGCGATATAAAAACCTGATCGGTAAATTTATCAACCTGCCAATTGTTAATCGACGTATTCCTATCATTGCCGATGACTATGTTGATATGGAATTCGGTACTGGTTGTGTGAAAATAACTCCCGCCCACGATTTTAATGATTACGAAGTTGGTAAACGCCACCAGTTGCCTTTGGTTAATATTTTTGGTGCAACAGCAAAAGTTTTAGCGACAGCTGAAGTTTTCGATTATAAAAGTAAACCAATTAAAGACTTTCCAGCTGACTTACCAGAAAAGTACACCGAACAAGATCGCTTTGACGCGCGAAAATTAATTGTAGAGGAATTTGAATCACTTGGCTTGTTGGAAAAAGTTGATGACCATAAACTAATGGTTCCAAGAGGTGATCGTAGTGATGTGGTGATTGAGCCTTTATTAACGGATCAATGGTATGTAGCAACCGAAGCATTAGCGAAGCCTGCAATTGATGTCGTTAAAAATGGTGAAATTAAATTTGTTCCTGAAAATTGGGATAAAACCTATTATCACTGGATGAATAATATTCAAGATTGGTGCATTAGCCGTCAACTCTGGTGGGGGCACCGTATTCCTGCCTGGTATGATGACAATGGCAATGTTTATGTTGCAGAAAGTGAAGCCAGAGTAAGAGCTGAAAATAACTTACCTGACGAAATTAACTTACGCCAAGATGAAGATGTTTTGGACACTTGGTTTTCTTCCGCTTTGTGGCCCTTCGCAACGATGGGCTGGCCTGAAAAAACACCAGAGCTAGAAAAATTTGTCCCGTCAAGCGTTTTAGTCACAGGCTTCGATATTATCTTTTTCTGGGTTGCCAGAATGATCATGATGACGCTCAAATTTACAGGCAAAGTTCCATTCAAAGATATTTATATTACTGGATTGATCTGCGATGAAAATGGCGTAAAAATGTCAAAATCGAAAGGAAATGTTCTAGACCCCATCGATCTTATCGATAGCATTGGTATCGAACCATTAGTTAAAAAAAGAACTACCGGTTTAATGAATCCGAAAGCAGAAAAAAAGATAGAAAAAGCAACTCGAAAGCAATTTCCTCAAGGGATCGATTCTTACGGAACTGACGCACTAAGAATGACCTTTTGCGCACTCGCATCGACAAGTAGAGACATCAGTTTCGACTTAGGACGAGTCGAAGGTTACAAAAACTATTGCAATAAACTTTGGAACGCAGCGCGGTTTGTTTTGATGAACACCGAAGAATATGATTGTGGTAAAAATAGCAAGGATATGGAGCTTAGTATTGCCGATCAATGGATTATAGGACGATTTAATCAAACGGTAAAATCATTTGAAATTCACATCAATGCTTATCGATTTGATCTTGCAACACAAACTCTATTTCAATTTAGTAAAAACGATTACTGCGATTGGTATCTAGAACTATCTAAACCGATTGTAAATAGCGATGATGCAACCGAACAACAGAAGCGCGGGACGCGACATACACTCGTTAATATTCTTGAATCTATGATGCGATTACTTCATCCGATGATACCTTTTGTCACTGAGGAAATTTGGCAACGTCTAAGACCATTAGTGAATGCTGATAATATCAATCATAGTGACACTATTATGCTCGCTCCGTTTCCTGTTTATGACTCCTCCTCAGTTGATGAAAAAGTAATTTCTGATCTAGACTGGATAAAATCATTAATATCTGGAGTGAGAAATATTCGTGGAGAGCTCAACATTTCTCCATCCAAACCTGTTAATGTTTTACTTAAAAATGCTGATGATAATGATACTCGTTGTTTGCAAGTTTATGAAAGTTTCTTATCGTCACTAGCTCGTTTAGAAAGCATTCAAATTATAAGCAGCGATGAAAAAACGCCGCCTTCTTCAACTGCGTTAGCTGGAACTTTAGAAATTCTAGTACCTGTTGCTGGCTTGATTGATATCGACGCTGAAGTAAATAGATTGCAAAAAGAAATCGACAAATTAAATGGTGAAAAAAAGCGTTTAAGTGGAAAGCTAAGCAATGCCAAATTTGTTGACAATGCACCGGCTGAAATTGTCGAAAAAGAAAAAGAAAAACTTATGAATTCAGAGCAAGCATTAATCAAACTAATCGAGCAACAAAAAGAGCTCAAACTGCTTGAATAAGAATTATCAAACAGGTAGCACGAACAAAAATATTCAGTTAAAAACAAACCAAATCGCAACATTCAACTCGCTATTTGGTCTATTATTTTAATATTGCGAACCACATATATTATTGGAGTTTTACATGCCACAATCCCGCCACTGCAAACTACTTATCTTAGGCTCAGGACCTGCTGGTTATTCCGCCGCAGTTTACGGCGCACGAGCAAACCTTGATCCTGTTCTTATCACCGGTATGGAAAAAGGCGGTCAGTTGACTACCACAACCGATGTCGACAATTGGCCTGGTGATAATGAAGGCGTACAAGGTCCAGAGCTTATGGAGCGAATGGAAAAACATGCTTTAAGATTTGGTACAGAAATTATTTTCGACCATATTCACACCACCGAACTCAGCAAAAGACCTTTCACTTTAACGGGCGATCAAGGCACTTATACTGCCGATGCTCTAATCATTGCCACTGGCGCAACCGCAATGTATTTAGGCTTAGAGTCCGAAGAGGCATTCAAAGGTAAAGGCGTATCAGCTTGTGCGACTTGTGATGGATTCTTTTACCGTAATAAACCTGTCGCGGTTATTGGTGGAGGAAACACCGCCGTCGAAGAAGCACTTTATTTATCAAACATCGCTTCCGAAGTTCATTTAGTTCATCGCCGAGATGCGCTCCGTAGCGAAAAAATCTTACAAGATCATATTATGGAAAAGGCAGAAAATGGCAACATCACCATTCATTGGGATAATACGCTAGATGAAGTCGTCGGCGATAATATGGGAGTCACTGGGATCAATATTAAAAGCACCAAAGATGATTCTATCGAAGCACTCAAAGTAGACGGTGTTTTCATAGCCATAGGTCACACTCCCAACACTGGAATATTCAAAGATCAACTAGAAATGGAAAACGGCTATATCACTGTGCAAAGTGGCATTAAAGGCAACGCAACCGCCACAAGTGTTGAAGGAGTTTATGCGGCTGGAGATGTCGCAGATCAAATTTATAAACAGGCAATCACTTCTGCTGGAGCGGGTTGCATGGCAGCGTTAGATGCTGAGAAGTTTTTAGATGCACAGGGGTGATTTTATCTCTAATATAGCTGGACTAAAGATTTAGTCCAGCTTAATCCGAACATGGTTCATAATTCAGAACTTGTGAATCGTGCCAAAAGCCGACTAAAACATCTTCTCATTTAAGTACTCAGCCTTAATCAATTGATTAAATCGTTGGATAAGCTTCGCTTTATACTGAGTATCTTTTTTCGTATTAATATTCTTGACCGCAGCAAATAATTTTTGCTTATACGGTTGATCTATTGCTGCCAGGATCTGAAAAGCAAAATCAAACGACAATGCAAGAACTTGAGCTGCCGGTAAAATATCAGCGCCTGCCAATGATTTTGGCGCACCATTTCCATTATGAAACTCCATTGCTTGTAAACATAATTCTGCCGCTTCTGACCAACCTGCCATTCTAGATAATAACCCCGAAGCCATAATACACTGCTGTACGCTCATCTCATTAACAATCCCATCAGGCTCTACTTTTTGAACCAAATGCAAAAAGATTATTGCCGCGTGAAATTGCTGTTCATCTGCACTTGCGGTTAACATGTTGTTTAACTTGTTAGCTAAAACAGAGCATACTTCATAGAATTGAAAGTGCGAACGATTTTGCTGATGCTGACTCGACAAGTATTCGAAAAACTCCATATCAGTTGCATCCATAAAACTAAAAGCATGACCATTGTCTGAATCTTGAATAACCATCGAAGTGGTAAAATGACCATCTTTTATCGCTGTAATCGCTTTTTCAGCCGTTATTACTTGCTGATCTGCTTTTGCTGATTGAACTTCATCAATTATCTCATTTAATTTTTCTAAAATATCACCGTTAGCTCTATCAGTTTCAATCAGTACCCTGAGCTGCAATTCGATCAGGTTAACAATTTGGATGGCAAATCGACCGTAAACAGAATGGTAATCGATTTCCTTCGAGCGAATGGCTGAGAATAGATCTTCGAGGCGATGAGTTGCGTTAACAAATGCCTCTAGAAACACCATATTACAATTCCCTTTAACGGTGTGAATCGCCCTAAACATTCTATCAATCACATTTTCATTAACCGACTCCTGCAGCTCAGATACGCAATCATTGATATCGCGGATCGCGGTAACAACATCTTCGAAGAACTCTTGCTTGACCTCATTTTCTAGCTCAGAAAATGCATTACAAACAATATCCACTGCCAATTAACCTCAAAATATTTTCAATTCACACCTGTCAACAAGTATGGCAAATATTTGGATTATTTGTATAAATTTTAACAAAAACATTGAGTTATAAGCGTTGAAGGGGGAATGAGTGGTTTGTTTGAATCAACTAAATAGGAAAGTAACTACTTCAAGCCGACAAAAAAAGAGCCTTGAAAGGCTCTTTTATAATTTCTTAACTTAAGACTGCCAGGCAGACAGAATAAATTTTAAAAAGTTAATAACGGCGCAATCACTAAACTTACAATCGCCATGACGTTAATTAAAATATTCATCGCTGGACCTGATGTATCTTTGAATGGGTCGCCAACCGTATCGCCAACAACCACTGCTGCGTGAGTATCAGAGCCTTTACCGCCATGATTACCTTTTTCAACGTGTTTTTTGGCGTTATCCCAAGCGCCACCAGCATTCGCCATCATCAGCGCCATCAAAACGCAGGTAATAAGCGCACCAGATAACATACCACCGAGAGCTGCCGCACCAAGAGAAAACCCAATAGCAGCAGGCGCTATAATTGCTAATGCACCAGGTAAAAGCATTTTTTTAAGTGCTGCTTGTGTGGCAATATCAACACATTTTGCACTATCAGGCTCAGCTGTTCCTTCCATTAATCCTGGAATTTCCTTAAATTGGCGACGAATTTCTTTGATCATATCAAAAGCCGCCGTACCAACCGCGCGCATGGTAATTGCTGAAACTAAGAATGGAAAAATACCGCCAATAAACATTCCCATTAGTACAAGCGGATCACTAATCTCAAGTGAAAAGTTAGGAATGCTTTTTGAAACTATTTCAATGAATGCAGCAATGATCGCAAGCGCTGCAAGACCAGCGGCACCTATCGCAAAACCTTTACCAATCGCTGCTGTAGTATTTCCAACTTCATCTAAACCATCAGTGATTTTTCGAACATCTTCACCCAAACCAGCCATTTCCGCGATACCACCCGCATTGTCTGCAACCGGTCCATAAGCATCAATCGCCATAGTGATACCAACTGTTGCTAACATACCCACAGCCCCGATACCGACTCCGTAAACGCCAGCCCCATCCAGTAAGTAAGCACTAGCAAAGATAATTCCTGCAATAGTCAAAACAGGAATAACGACAGACTCCATTCCCAGTGCTAATCCACTGATCATTACCGTTGCAGGACCAGTTTCACCTTCACGCGCTAGATCTCTAACAGGCTTACCGCCAGTGTAGTATTCGGTCACTAGCCCGATGATACTACCGCCCGCTGCGCCTACAATCACACAGTACCAAATATTTATATCAAGACCTAAATGAGCAACAATAAAATATGCCGCTGCAATTAGAATCACAGTCGAGCCTAAAGTCCCAGTCCTTAGCGCCTTAGCTGCCTCCATACCGGAAAACATTTTGACCATGATAATACCGATTATTGAGCAAATGAGCCCTACAGATGCGAGCATCAACGGAAGTATCATTAAGAACTCTCTACCACCACTCGACAAATTGTTGACCGTTGCTAACGCCATAGTCGATGCGATAGCAATAGTCGCAATCATAGAGCCACAATAGGACTCAAAAATATCCGATCCCATTCCTGCGACGTCACCCACATTGTCGCCAACGTTATCAGCAATCACGCCAGGATTACGCGGATCATCCTCTGGAATTCCGGCTTCGATTTTACCAACCAAATCCGCACCAACATCTGCACTTTTAGTAAAAATACCGCCACCTACACGAGAAAACAGCGCAACCGTAGAACCCCCCATTCCGAAACCGTGAATAGCTTCAGCGTGTTCTGCACCAAAGAAGTAATAAAGAGAGCCAAGTCCGAGTAATCCCATCGACGCAACGGCCAAGCCCATCACCGAACCACCATAAAATGCAACGGTTAAAGCCTCAGATGAACCTTTTTCAGCCGCAGCTACTGTTGTTCGGACATTCGCTTTAGTTGCTGTGAGCATACCTATATAACCTGCGATTGCCGAACTGAACGCACCGACGACAAATGCGGCAGATGTGTGCCAGCTTTCAAAAAACACAAATAAAAGCACCGCGATCACAACTAAAAATCCCGATAGAATAGAATACTCACGACGCATGAAAACCATTGCCCCATCGTGAATATCTTTGGCAATTTTTGCCGTTTTACCTTCCCCGCCGGAATACTTTGAAATTAAGAAAAAGATAATGAAAGCGACGACTAAGCCGACAATTCCAAGAATTGGTGGTAATTGAACAAGATCCATAACTCCCTCACTAAAATAAAATTATTATTGTGATCGCTTTTAAGAATGAGAACGATCGCTAGTTATGAGAATAAGCCAAGTTGTTCAAATTATAATCAGTACAATTAATAACCAACTGCAGAACCTGACCGAAACCAGTCATCTTGTATAACAATAAACTCTATAGAGGACAATAAACCAAAAAAAGTTATTTTAAGCTGTTGATTTACCAGCTATTTAATTATTTTTGTCGGATAGTTTATTTTGCAGTGCACTATCGCTATAATACGCGCCAAATTTTACCTTCAACAATAGAAACTAGAATATGAGTTTAAACAAAGTCCCTGCAGGCAAAGACTTACCCAACGAAATCAATGTCATTATCGAAATCCCAGCGCATGCTGATCCGGTAAAGTACGAAGTTGACAAAGAATCTGGCGCGATGTTTGTTGATCGTTTTATGTCTACTTGTATGCACTATCCTACTAACTATGGCTATGTACCGCACACTTTATCAGATGACGGCGACCCCGTTGACGTTTTGGTACCAACTCCTTTTCCACTATTAGCTGGTTCCGTGATCACTTGTCGTCCAATCGGCGTATTGATGATGACAGACGAGTCTGGAATCGATGCAAAAATCTTAGCAGTTCCTTTGAGAAAGCTGTCACCTGTCTATCAAGGTATTAAAGAAACATCCGATATGCCTGAATTATTACTCAATCAAATTCAGCACTTTTTCGAGCATTACAAAGATCTAGAGCCAGGAAAATGGGTACGAATTGACGGCTGGAAAGATGCCGCCGCAGCTAAAAAAGAAATCACAGAAAGTGTTCAGCGTTATGAAGATGCGCCAGAGAAGCCTGCCTTTTAGTTTAGAACCAGAAAATATCGCTGGAAATTATCTCAAATGTTGTATAAATTAGCGGACTGATTTATACAACTAAAACCTTCTAGCTAACAAATTATAAGGGACTATCTATGTCACGTACGGCAGTACATGCAGTTTTTCTTTTTATCAGCGCTCTCTTTAGTATTACGCTAGTCGCTCAAAACGAGCCACAAACCAAAAATATTCCTGAACTTCCTATAGAGTACTTCACCAAAACTTCAGAAAATCGCAGCGCAATTATTTCACCTGACGGAAAACACGCGATAATCATTACCAAAAAAGATGGTAAGGATGTTTTTGGGATAATAAGAACTAAAGATCAAAAACCTATTTCGTTAATTGGTGTTAGTGGCTCAAAAAATCACGTTGATAAAGTTCATTGGGTTAACAATGAACGTCTTGTCTACACAATATATGAAACAAAGAAATATGATAAACGTTATTTTGGAACCGGCGAACTTTTTGGTGTAAACCTAGACGGCTCAAAACATAAAATCATTTTTGGTCATCGAGCAAGACAAGGAAAAGGCTTTTCAAAACACAAAAAAGCCGAAACTAGCTACGCTACCCATAAAATTATCAGCTACTTAAAGAATGACAAAAAAAGCATTTTGATTGCTTATTATCCCTTCAAACTTATCGGAGATTATTGGCGTTATGATTATTATGCTAAACCCTACATCAAAAAATTAGATATTTACTCAGGTAAAATGACCGACTTAGGAAGTCTTCCCATCTCAGGATCGAGGGCACTGGTTGATAACAATAGTGATGTACGATTTGCAATAGGTATCGACGAAGAAAATAATAGAGTCATATCTTATAGAGAGACACCACAATCAAAGTGGGTAAACTACTCTATTGAAAATTTCGAGGGGGTTGATGCGGTACCCTTGAGCTTTGCAAAAGATAACCAAAGTGTTTACCTGACCGCAAACGTTGGTTCTGGAACCCGTGCACTATATCTTTTTGATTTAAAAAACCAGTCATTTAAAAAACTTTTTCATGATAAGAATGTTGATATCGGTCGACGAGGTTATGACTACATCAACAAACGAATCATTTATGTTGCTACTGAGTTAGGAGTCCCAAAATATCATTATCTAGAACCTAAACATAAAGCAGCTAAATTGCACCGAGCATTACTTCGATCATTTCCGAATCAAGACATTAAAATTACAAGTGCAACAGAGAGCTATGATAAAGCTATTGTTTTGGTTTATGCCGATAATAATCCAGGAGACTTGTACCTTGTTGGGACGAACCCGCTAAGAGCTGACTACCTGATGAGCCTCAGTAAATGGATTGAACCAAGTTATTTGGTAAAAACAAAGCCTGTAAATTTCACTACCCGTGACGGTCAAATTATACACGGCTATTTAACAAAACCGCGCGGTGCTGGAAGTGAGAAACCGCCGTTTGTAGTGTACCCACATGGTGGTCCACACGGTATAAGAGACGAATGGTACTATCAGTGGCGAGTACAGCTACTAGCCAATAGAGGTTATGCAGTATTGCAAGTAAATTATCGAGGGAGCGGCGGCTTCGGCAAAGAATTTGAAGAAATCGGTTATGGCAAATGGGGCACATTAATGCAAGATGATATTACCGATGCCACAAGAGCTTTAGTTAATCAAAATATTGCTGATCCTGAACGAATTTGTATTTATGGAGGAAGCTATGGCGGTTATGCCGCATTAATGGGAGTAATTAGAGAACCAAATTTATATAAGTGTGCAATTGGCTCGGCTGGAGTCTATGATCTACCGCTCATGTTTGAGGAGGGCGATATACCAAATCGTCTTAAAGCTGGACTGGCATATCTAAGAGAAGCCGTTGGCGAAGATGTCGCAGATCTTAAATCTCGCTCCCCCGTTTACAATGTCAATAAAATAAAAGCAAATATTCTACTCATACATGGCAATAAAGATGAACGTGTACCAATATCTCAAGCCGAAGCCTTGAAAGTGGCACTCGATGGCATTGAAAAACCTTACTCATGGCTAGAGCTGAGCGGTGAAGGACACTACACCTTTGACGAAAGAAACAGAACGTTATCGTTCGAAAAAATACTCGCATTCTTAGATAAAAATATCGGCGAACAATCACTAAAAAATATCGCACAAGATTAACGCACAACTAGAAATAAAATTTAGAAAAAACTAACGGGCGGTAGCGAATTTATCATCCTGAGGTTTAATGTTTAACCTCATTAAACGGATCTTCGCATTGAACTCTCTGATGATTGCATCGTAAGTTGGGTCTTGTCGAACTTTTTCAAAGATTGGATCAATCTCCAATACCCAAACATCAACAAACCCTTCTTGCACTGCCTGCCTAATTAACCCTAACGATTGCAGGGTGTCATCGGTCAATGCTGCGAGTGCGGCTTGACTATAACGAGCAAATTGGGGGCTAATACTTTGTGATTGACTCAATCGATTTATTTCGTTTGTAACCAAATCAATATAAGACTCCGCTCGTAATAAATCACCGGACTTTTTCCAAGCTATCGCCAACATTAATTGTGTTCTTACGGTCATTTCATTTTGAAATTTCGGATTTTCTTTTTTAGATAGACTCAACGCGAGTTCTAGTTCTTGAGTCGCATATTTCCAATCCTTTTTCGTCATTGCGACAAAACCTCTCCACAATCTTTGATGCCATATTTGAGTATTTTCTTCAAAGGTCGCCACCCAGCCTGCCAACTCTTTAATGTTATTAGAAGCTAACCACAGCTGAGCTTGCAATTGTATCAATTCTTTTTTGTATTGTTCGTTCTTTAGATCACTAGCAACTTGATCTAGGTTACGTTGAGCCAATTCGAACTGTCCGAGTGGAATATGTATTCGATTTGCGCGCAACAACCATTCATTATCATCGCCACTCAAATCCGCTATTTTCTTGTACATACTATACGCTTGATCTAGCTGACCTACAGAGTAACTCACATCACCCGCAATGGCGTACGCATTCGCATAATTGGGGTTATTTCGGACGATAGTATTGAAAACATTCATCGCTTTTTCGTACTGACCTGTTCGCACTAAATCGGAGCCTCGATTAAAACCAACCACTGCTGCTTGCGGATCAATTTCAAACGCTTTCCTATACAACTCAGAGCCATCAGCCATTTGCCCCTGGTTCTGCAAAATACTGCCATACCACATGTATGCTTCGGCATTTGAAGGGTTAAGTTCAATCGCTCGGTTTAAATGGAACTTCGCTTTTTCGAGTTGTTCGATTGACTCTTCTGGTTGATCTTTTTTGGTGTTCGCTATTTGCCAGTGATATAAACCTTTAACCGCATGACCGGTTGGTAAATCTTTATTCAGTTTTAGCGCGTGGTCAATATTCGGTTTTGCTAATTCAAACGCTTTTTCGTTTTTAATTAATCCATAACTTAACTGCAGTAAATAAGTTTGTGCTAACATCGCGTATGATTCGGCATAGTTATTGTCGATCGTTAAAGCTTTATTCAAGTGTTCAATCGCTTTTAAAAAATCCGCTTCATTTCTATTTCTGATATAAGCAACACCGCGAGAATACTCAGCGAAGGCTGCTATATTTTGTGTTCCAATATCAGATGTTTGTTGTTTGGTTTTTCCCAATAATTTTATTTCGAGAGTTTCTAAAACCGATTGCGCAATTTCATCTTGCACTTTAAAAATATTTTTGGTGTCTTTATCCCAGGTCGATGAAAACACATGGACATCTTCATCAGCTTTGATCAACTGCGCTGTTACTCTGATCTGCTCTCCCGATCGCCTTACACTCCCTTCTAAAATATATTGAACGCCTAACTCTCTAGCAATGGTTTTAACATTGATATTTTTATTTTTATATTGAAATGAAGAAGTTCTGGCGACGACTCTTAAGTTTTTATTGCGCGCCAACACATTGAGAAGTTCTTCCGATAAGCCATCCGCAAAATAATCATCCTCTTGCGAACTGCCAAAACTGGCGAAAGGTAAAACAGCGATGGTTTTTTGCTCATCTGAGGGATTCATTAATTGGTGAATACTTGATTGATTAGCGCTTGGTAATGTCTCGCGATTAGCTTGAGCGGATTGATTAGCACTTTTAAAATATAACAGCGCTGCGCCAGCACCAAACAAGAGAATAATAGAAAACTCAACCAATCGACTGGTCATCGAGCTTTTAGTGGTTTTCGACGAGTCAACAGTGACATCTGACTCATTTTCTTTCGCAATGAGCGCTCTTTCTCGCCTTATATCAAACATCCACCCAAAAATAAGTGCGACTGGAAACCCAGAAAACGCAACAATAACCATTGAGGACATGATCCAGTCAGGATATTTAAGGACAGGCAGAAGAATATCTGCAATTTGGATAATACCCCAGCTTACCGCAGCATAGAGCGTTGCGGCTTTGAAGATTATGCGACCTTTAACCTCTTCCCAAACACTAGACATACCGCTAGAGCCACTTAATATTGATAACCAACTAATAATACCTCATAAAACGATCAGATCAGCTATTTGGTTCGATTTAATTCAGTTTTTTTGTGATATTTTGTTAAAGATATCCCTAAAAATATTATTTTTAAGAAATAGCCTTAAAATAACGCAAATTTGAAAGCACTACTTTCTTTTGCTGGCTTTTTTTAATCCAATATTACCACTGACCGTTGACATCCGAATCACCCCATTACCATTACCAGCGGTAAATTTAAGTTTTTCAGAACCGATAAACGAGCTAGTCGGCTTATCATCTGATAGTTGATTAACCACATCACCGCCGGGGCCAGTATCTAACACGACTTTAGCATTAAGCTCGCCATCCACATAAAAATAGCCGTTGCCAGAAACACTGCTTAGCCTTATTTCTCCATCACTCTGTAGCTGACCATAAAGTTTGCTATCACCTGACACGGTGGCAAGTTTTGCCATTTCAAATTCACCTGTTTTAACTTCAATATCCGAAGATACCCCACTAATCGACAGTTGCTTAGAAGAAACCTTCGCGTCAACATCACCACTGACCGTTGAAATTTCTAACTGACCTTTCAACCCGTTAAGCTTTATATTTCCACTGACGCTATTGATGTATACCCTGCCATCAACCTTGTTAAGCTCTACATCACCGCTTACGGAGTTTATATCAACACCCGCTCGCAATTGAGAAAGATCAAGATCTGTCGCCACACCTCCAAACTGTACTGCTAGCTCGTAGGGAACGAATATTTTTAGATTGGAACCATCCCCGCTTCGCGCATGAACATTAGTTTCCGACAAAATAACCTTAATCAGAGTTTTTCCTTTTTCGGATGTGAAGACAAATTTTTCAGTTAAATCATCTAATTCTCCTTTCACGGAAACCTGATTTTTATCCCACCCTTTTAAAGTGATTTCACCACGATTATTATGGATTTCAATCTCACCCTGAGCAAGAACATCTAACTTTTTATCTATTTTTTCACCAGCAAAAGTCGTTATACTAAATAACGAAAAGATGAGAACAAATAATTTTTTCATTAAAAATACCTCTGTTAAATAATCTATTTAATTCTACAAAACCTTTGAATATTGGAACTTAAAATTCAAATACCTAAATCCAGTACTTAAATACTGTTATCCAATTTCGCTAACTGAGTCAGCACCGTTAACTCTTGCTGATAAGTCGCTCTTAATAATTTGGGATATTCGGTATTTTCAGGCTGCTTTTCAATTGCACTTTTTAACAATTCAGCGGCTTTATTGATAACCGATAAATCTCTCTCTATCTCTGCAAGTAATGGCTTATCAATATTGTCTCGATTCATGGAAATTTGCGACATCAAGCCAACTTTCGCAAGCTTAAACTCTTGTTCCATCAATTCAACCTGATATTGAACACTGCTACGATAACTTTGCTGTTGAGTCGATTTTTGTATTTCTATTTGCGCATAAATACTTTCTGCTTGGCGTAAATTATTCCAACTCATTCCAAGCGAACCAAGGCTAATCACCAAACTCGCAGCAATTGCCCATGAAGCCCAACGGTTTTTTTTGTGTTCCGTCGATGAGCTTTTTGATTCAACATCAGTAATTTTTGACTCAACACCCATCCAAAGATCGCGCGATGTAGACTCTTCAGTTGCTAAACCAGCTATCTGCTGATCTAACAAATGATTAAGTTTTCTCTCTTGATTTAAATCGATCGGTTCGTCTTCTTTCATAACTTTATCAACTATTCTAAACTCTCTCGTAACAATTTTCTTGCTCTGGAAAGTTGCGCTTTCGACGTGCCTACTGCGATATCAATTAGCTCGGAAATCTCGCGATGTTTATAACCTTCAATATCATGCAAGATAAAAACGCTGCGCGCTCCTTCGGGCAGCAATTGGATCAATTTTTCTAAATCCCTGACCTGTCCTACATTTTCGTTAATAGCTTTATGAACTTCATCATAATCAGCCATTTGCTGCCAAACTTTGGCATTTTTAACTCTTAATTTATCGATAGCAATTCTGCTCGCAATGGTTCTTAACCATGTATAAAGCTGACTTTCCGCTCTAAAACTGCCTAGATTTTGCCACGCCTTAATAAAGGTTTCCTGGACTATATCTTCAGCGGAATTGACTGAATTAGTCATACGTTTTGCAAACAAATATACTCGCCTATGATAAGCACGGTAAATCTTCTCAAATGATACAACGCAGCCCTCCACCGCAGCGCTGATCAGCTGGTGCATATTATCATAGACCTCTGATTCGTTACCCAGCTTCTGACTATCAGGCTCTGACACTCGATTATTTTGAGTCAAAATTCACCTAGTTTTACTGTTTCTATCTAGTTAGACGTAGACATTGCTAGTATGGTTTACTCTGTATCCATCTCGAGGTGTGACAGATATACAAAAAAGCCTAAAATAGTTACTACCTTAGGCTTAATCTTTCAAAGTTATAACCTTTTTAGCCAACTTATCCTTTGGTCAATAACTCTCTTAGATCAATCAAACCAGCGTTGGCTCGACTAATGTAATTAGCCATTACCAAAGAGTGATTTGCCAACCCACCAAAACCACTACCGTTTAATATCATGGGACTCCAAACTGTTTCTTGAGTCGCCTCTAGTTCTCTGATGATTTGCGCTAAGCTAGCTTTAGCATTTTTCTTTTCAAGAACGGGTTCAAAATCAACTTGAATAGCCTTTAAAAGATGAATAAGCGCCCAACAGGCTCCTCGCGCTTCATAAAATGTGTCGTCTATTTTGAGCCAAGGGGTTTTTACCATAAATTGACTCGCTGTTTGAGTGGACTGTGAGGCGGCATCATCTCCAGAAAGATCAGTATTGAGTCTTTCCTGCCCCACCGAGGCAGATAAACGTTGAGATAAACTGCCGAGTCGTTTGTTGACCAATACCAACCAAGCATTCAAATTATCCGCTCTGGCAAAAAACTGTGCTTCAGTTCGTTCAACATTGGCTAAGTTTTTTCTAAAGTCGCGTAATTTATTCACTCCTTCGTTAAATTTGGCTTCGGTTGAAGGATAAAACCAGCGTGAATGACTATAATTAAAAAGAGGTTCAGCCTCACTCAAGTCAAGGTTTTCTATCGATTGAGATTGTGAACGACTCATATCATTCCGTAAAGCCGATGCAATATCGCGCACTTGAACGACTACGCCAAACTCCCAAGCCGGAATATTATCTAAAAATAGTGATGGCGGAAGAATATCATTACTTAAGTACCCTCCATTTTTATCTAACAAAGTCGTGGCAATTTTCTCAGTGGTGGCGAGCGTGGTGTGACCGACAACAAACTGTTTTGACTGCCCCTGAGTCACATAAGCCTCATCTTTATTGACCTCGAATAAACTCGGTTCGAAACTCCAATAGACACCGAGCAAATATATACTAAAAAGAAATAGCAGACTTACAAACCCAATTCTTTTGGCTACGGAATTAGTCGACTCACCATCACTTGGGAGAGCCCCCTCATTACCTTGAAAACTGCCAGAATCGCTTTCTTCTAACTGCGGCTCATCGATTTCAACTGAATTTGAGTCGATAAGATCTTTATGAGCTTTTGAACGACCAAACTTCCACATTCTTTTTCTCCTAGTTTTATATAACTCAACTGAATCAAATCTAAAGCCCCATTTGGATGAATGCTTTCACTTAAAATTTGTTACTTTGAGCGCGAACCAACTTTCACATCAATCGATTGACGACTTTGATCATCATATATTAGATCGAGAACAAATGGGTCTGGGATAGTGTCTTTTTGCAATCCCATCAGCATGATATGTGTTCCGCCCGGAACAAATTCAACCGCTTCGCCAGCTGGAATTGTAACATTTGATTGATGCTTCATTTTTACCACGCCATCTGATTCGACTGTTTGATGGATCATCACATGGTGCGCAATTGAGGTAGATGCTCCTGATAGAACTACGGTAGCGTCTGTTGAGTTTTTCATTATTAGATAAATTGCAGCGGTACGACTGACGGGTGGCACCTTCGGCATATACGCATTAGATATCGTCAGTTTTGAAGTGTTAGAAGTAGTTATGACTCGTTTATCTTGGCTTAATTTACCTGGGTCTTTGGCAAAAGAAAGTGGCACAAAAACTAAACTACATACTAACCCGATTATCTGTATTTTTATCCGCATTTATTTGTCTTCGCTAATTAAAATATAAGAGCAATTTTAACAGCTAATCGGACGCTTTCCCTAGCAAATTGTCCTTTAATGATAACTGGATTAATAAAAGTGATATTTAGATTAATAAAAAAGCGCCCCTGCAACGATATACGCCAAAAACACCGGACCGGTAAATGTGAATAAACCAACGACGGCAAGAATTCTCACAATTGTGACATCCCATCCGAACTGCTGAGCTATTCCCGCGCACACACCCATAATTTTTGAACGGGCTTTTGGGCGAGAGTACTTCTCTTGCTCGTAATCGTAAAAATTATCGTTATTGTCCCAACGATGACTGCTATGCCGACTTTGTTTATAACGTTCGTAATGACTCATCTATCGCTCCTGTTAAATTAACTGTTGACTCTGTTCGCTTGCCAAATTTGAAAGTTGTTTGTTTTATTCAAAATATTAAGACGCTTTTTTCATCTTTGCTTTTAATTCTGCAAGTTCTTTGTCAAGATCTTCATCAGTTTGCAGCGAGTCAATTTGCTGACTTAAACTGACGTTTCTTCCTAAGTCCATCGCTTCGACTTCCGCTTCCATTTGATCCATTCGCTGTTCAAAACGATCAAAACGACTCATTGCGGTATCTATTCCACTGGTATCCATTTTTTTACGCATATGGATAGTTGCTTTCACAGTATCATGGCGCGCTACAATCGCTTTACGGCGCGCGATGGCTTCATTCAATTTACTTTGCAATTTGGCAATGTCGTGATCAAGTCGCTCTAATGATGCTTCTAATGCATTAAATTCTTTACTTTGAGCTTCGATTGCTTGTTCGATACGATGCTTTTCTTGAAGCGCTTGTTTAGCAAGATCATCTCGATCTTTTTCTAATGCTAACTCCGCACGTTTTTGCCATAACTCTACTTCAGCTTCATAGTTTTTGATCTGGCGTTCCATTTCCTTTTTGTCAGCGATGGTTTTAGCCGACTCAGTACGAACATTGAGTAAGGTACTTTCCATTTCGCTAATAATCATACGGACTAGTTTTTCGGGATCTTCGGCCTTATCTAACATGGCATTCACATTGCTATTTAACACATCTGAAAATCGTCTAAATACACTCATTGCTTTCTCTCCTGACTAAAAATAAAATCGTCGAATAATAGTTGTAGAATCAATCTAATCTGATCAAATCCTGCAGACTGAATACTGGGTTTGAGATTAATAGCTTGGCTCAACTGACCAGATTACCTTTGATATAATTCATTTTTTGTGCCAACAGTGAATAATTCATCGTAAGCAACTGAATTTAATGAATTATTTAAATTGATAGGTTGGTGGCGGTGGATTGAAAAGCATTTTTCGTTTAAGTAAAAATACTAACTTATGGTGAGATTAACTAAATCAAAAACGGATTCAAGGCTGTAAAATTGGATCTTAAAATGGATTGGTTAAATGCCTTTGCAATCAACAAAAGACAAAGCATCTAAAATTACCTGGATGCCCGCATCAGGTTTAGTTGCTCCTTCACTGAGATGTCGACGCCATTTTTTTCCATTGGGTTGACCGTGATAAAGCCCTAAAATATGGCGAGTAATGTGTTGTAGTTTGCCGCCAGCGTTTAAGTGATTCTCGATATATGGGATTAAACTTTCAATGACCTCTGAACGAGTTAACGGAGAACGGTTATCTCCGAATATAGATTGATCAACTTCCGCTAGAATAAAGGGATTATGATAAGCCTCTCGTCCGATCATCACCCCATCGACTAGTCTAAGATGATTGATCGATTCATCTATCGTTTTTATACCGCCATTTATAATAAACTCAAGCTGTGGAAAATCCTTTTTTAATTGATAAACGCATTCATAAATAAGCGGTGGAATTTCTCTATTTTGCTTGGGACTTAGACCACTCAAAATAGCCTTTCTGGCGTGAACGATAAAACTATCACATCCCGATCCTGATACGATTTCGACAAATCGGTGCAGCAGTTGATAGGAATCTAGATCGTCTATCCCGATCCGATGTTTAACCGTAACGGGGACCTTAGTAACGTATTTCATAGCAGCCAAACATTCCGCTACTAGTTCCGGCTCAGCCATCAAACAAGCGCCAATTCGCCCCGACTGAACTCGATCAGAAGGGCAACCAACATTCAAATTGATTTCATCGTACCCATAATCCTCACCAATTTTAGCGCAATCAGCTAACGCCTTAGGATCGGATCCACCGAGTTGTAAAGCGATTGGATTTTCAGCGGGATCAAAGCCGAGAAGTTTTTCACGGTCACCGTGTAAAACAGCTCCGGTGGTCACCATTTCTGTGTAAAGTAAAGTATGACGAGAGATTAATCGCATAAAATATCGAGCATGACGGTCAGTCCAATCCATCATTGGTGCGACTGATAATTTGCGGTTTAGTGTTGATGGTTTTGACACAGAGCTCTCTAAAAGTTGAATGCTGCAAAGAAGTTGCGAATTATAGCCTTTTGTTTGCTCTAACTATAACCTATATAATTAACCTTCTGAAAAATGACAAACAGCCTGAAAACTTTGAATCCCTCTCCAGTAGTTAACTAATAGCAATTCTCTCACAAATGAAAACTATCTTCTCGCACAAAAACTAAGGTTTTCACCATTAGCAATCTGCTTTAAACGGCTGCAAAATACTCACTCCACCTAACTAAATGATTTAGTTATTTAAACCTAGACTCAAATGCAAACCTAGGGCACAAGGAATAGTGTATGTCGAAACACAACGTATTCACCAATAATCGCAGTAATATTCATAAAGGCAGTGGCGATAAAGCTTTTGCAGCTGCGCCTGATGTCTGCAAAACACCTATCGGTTCTGCTGTTGTTCCCATACCCTACCCCAATATCAGCCAATCATCTACACTCAAAAAAGGCACTAAATCCGTTAAAATAAACGGTCAACCTGCCGCATTAAAAACATCAGCTTTTGCCAGTAGTAATGGTGATCAAGCGGGAAGCATGGGTGGGGTCATGTCAGGTGTCACAGGTAAAGAAACTGAGTTTTCTAGTTTTTCTTTTGACGTTAAGTTTGAAGGGAAGAATGTGGTACGCCATTTAGACATGACCACCCATAATAAAAAAAATACCATGGGAGCGGTGGTTGGAAGTGCAACAGCTCCAATGGTCGCAAAAAAAGAAAAACAATACCAATGTGAGTGGAAGAGTTGCAAGGGAAAACACGATAGTAAAATTGAGTATGATAATGACGGATGTACGGTGAGAGGCGAATATACAGGGATATGGCAGGAGCCGTGGTTTGGTGTAACCAGTAAAACATCTAGTAAAATTACACTCGCTCACTACAAAAAGGAAAATAAAGTCAAACACCAACAAACAGCTAAAGATTTATTTGGAACAAACCGATACGCTACCGAGAATCATCATTTGATACCGATTAAAACTATCGAGAAAGTAGCGCAACTTGCGCATAATGCTAAGCTGATTGGATTTGATATCAATGATGGTAAATACGGGATCGTATTGCCGTATTTTATTACCGATATATTTCGCAACGACTTGCAAAGTCATAAGACAAGCCATTCAAGTTATAGTAAGAAAGTACTCAAGGAGTTAAAAAAATTACAAGAAGAGTGTTTAAAATATTGTAATAATAGGAATCAGAGAGAGCTATTAAATGACCTACGAGACTTGGCAGATGATTTGAGACTCTATATAAAAAATTGGGATGAGGCTTGGTTGTTACGTGATTCATCCGTTAATAATGCCCTAAAAGATAGAGAAAAATCCTATACTCAGGCTGGTTTGGTACAACCATCATAACAAGGAATAATTATGTATTATGTTCTATCGAATGAAATCGCTAATGAAAAATTAGATGCTGAGTTATCTGGTGACGTTAACTTGGAGTTAGGTGGTGATATCTCATTTGAACGAGGAGAAGTAGTTTCTATGCTTCCGATACCGAAAGTAATCTACACAATGAATGATGATAGTAGAACGGGACGAATGACTGATCACTTAAGTCTTGATGAGGCATATGGTCTGGTATTTTCTTCTCGATTGCGAGAGTTATTGTTTGATCTTAAGATCGAAAATATCCAATACTTTGATTTGGATATTGTTAATCCTGAAACAAAAGAGGTTTACAATGATTATAAAATTGCTAATGTAATTGGTCTGGTTGACTGTGTTGATAAGAAAAAATCTGATTTGAAATATTTTGCAAGTGGTAATATTAAAAGAATAAGAAAACTTATACTAAACGAGAGTCGAATTCCCAGATCGGCAAAAATATTTAGACTCTCCAATGATGTGACCCTTCCAATCGTACATGACAGTGTTAAAAAAGCAATTGAAGCTTCTGGAATATCAGGGTGTTTATTTTATAACGTGGAAGATTATCATTAAAATTTAGAATAATGCTTGGCTATTACGTAAAAAAACAACTCAGGATAGAAAAGGCTCATATAGGCGAGCAGGCTTGCCACACCCATAACCTTTTTGGAAAATGACCGTTCATCTAATAATCACTGAACTTTACAGTTTAGTTTTTTCTTCGCGACTTCGCGATTAGCTGTACACTTTATATTGACATAAAAATAGTAAGTTTTAAATTTACATAGGAGAGTTCAAAGTGATGTATCAGGTTCTTTGAGTTTAAGGAAACCACACATTTTATAAACCCCCTTCAAAATGAATATCTCATTGAGACTTAGTCATCAACCTCCAATACAATTAATGGGTTGTCAATTTCAACCTGTCACGTATACTCAGATAAAATTCTAAAATTGGATTAATACTATGTCCCGCGCATCAATCTCTACTGGCAATGTCACTTTTAACTTCAAAAAGCCTGAAGACAGCCCAGAGTCGACCCAATCGAGCGATAACGAAGCCTGTCATATGGTAATTATGGCTGATTTTAGCGGTCGTGATCACCGTGGTTTGAATGATTATGGTTCAATAAAACAACGGAAAATCATCAAGGTTGATAGAGATAACTTTGATGAGGTCTTCTCCAAGTTGGATGTTCAGTGTGCCTTGCCAATCGCTGATGAGCCAATCTCTTTTAATGAAATAGATGATATGCACCCTGATTTTATTTATGAACGAGTTAGATTATTTGATCATTTAAGAGTCTTAAAAAGAAAATTGAAATCAAATGCAACTTTTGATGAAGCTGCTGCTGAAATTTATCAGTGGTATCAACCTGTTGAACATGCGGGAGGAGGTGTAGAACCTCAAAAATCGGAAGACGGAGATGGCACTGGAGTAAGCATCGAAGGACTATTCGAAGGCGATTTACTCGATAATATTTTGTCTGATCCTAACTCATCAGCTAACCAGACATTCAATATTCAAGCGCTTATTAAAGATGTGATCGCACCCTACGTTTCTCCAAAAACTGATCCTCGCCAAAAAGAACTTTTGCAAACCGTGGATGATGCAACGAGCGATCTGATGCGAAAAATCATGCACCACAAGCAATTTCAAACCATCGAGTCAGCTTGGCGTAGTTTAGATCGTCTAGTTAGGCGCGCGGAAACTGACGGAAAACTCAAACTTTTTATCGTGGATATTAGCCAGCAAGAGCTTATTCTTGATGCAATATCGGCGGATAGTTTTGAGCAGTCTAATCTTTATAAACTTTTGGTTGCCAACCGCGCCTCAAGTGGCTCAACTCCTTTTAGTGTGATGATGCATGATGACTCCTTTGGTCATAGCCTGGAAGATCTCGTGGGGCTTGATAATTTCGCTTCTATCGCGTCATCTTGTGGTGCCATTGCAATTGCTGCGGGCACGGAAAAGCTAGCTGGCTGTGAAAACCTTGCTCAGACTCCAGATAGAGATGACTGGAACTACAAGCACCCAGCGGAAATCAATGAAATTTGGCAAGCACTTCGAGAAACACCTCAAGCGGCTAGTTTAATCTTGACCGCGCCTCGGTATTTATGTCGTATGCCATACGGTAAAAAAAGTGCGCGAATAGAAAGCTTTGATTTTGAAGAGTTACCCACGGAAAATCGTCATGGTTATTATTTATGGAGCAGCAGCGCCTGGTTAGTAACGCTAATGCTCGCACAAAATTATGCTGTCGCAGGTGATATGCAAACCATGGTGGTGGAAGAAATAGACAAGTTACCGCTGCATGTTTTTTATGAAGATGATGAATCAGTTGTCACACCTTGTGCCGAAACAGACATGTTAGATTCGGCAGCTGCGGCATTACAAGGTATTGGCTTAACAACAGTCAGATCGATCTTAAATAAAGACAGTGTTGTGATACCCGAATTGAAGTCAATCAAAAAATAAAGCAGTAATTTTTAACCCTTAGTCTGCTTGTGAAGACTCTGGCATTCGTTCACGAATTTGTTGGCTAAACTGCTGATGGGTTTGTTGATTGCCTTCTTCATGAGCCTCAAGTTCGCCACTTTCCACAGTGGCGCGATATCCTCCCCAATCCTCTATTAAACCCAACTTAAGCGCTGCACGTGTTGAGTGACCGGGCAACAAATAACGCCAGGTCATTGGAATTCGGTTGGGCGTTATTCGATTAACTTGCTGCACAATTGAAGTTAAGCAGGTGGTAAAAATTGAGTTGTACCACTCTGGTTTACTGGCTAGTTGTTGGGTACGATGGCAAAGTTCAAGAAACAACGCTTTTTTCTTTTCATCAGTTGCTGTTACTCGATACAGATGAACTTTATTACCCCTTGCATTAGTTCTCAATCCAATTAAATCTCGCTCACTTCCCCAAATCAAGCAGAGCTCATAATTACGCCACAATCCTTTCCAAGGATCATATCGTTGCCGTTTTCTTCGGCGAACTTCAAACGACGCCGTAATAAATTTTCCGCCTTCAAATTCGAACGAAAGCATGGTGTGAGCCAATCCTCTCATAGAACTAAAATGATCGACTATATACCAAATATTCACCAGCTCATCTGATTGCACCGAACATTCAGTCCAAACCTCGTCGCGATCACGAGTAGTTCGCCAAACGAAATCTCGAAAATTACGTATAGTTACCCTTTGTTCAAGAATTTCAATATCGGCTAGATACGCACAATCTCCTTCCCAATCAGCTTCCAGCTGAGGTACTCGCCTGCTCAATTTTATAAAAAAATAACTAACATAAAAAAGAGCGGCTAAACCAACAACGGAGAGCCCCAATTGCAATGGTGTCCAATTTGGTAAGCTAGATAATTCCAAAAACCTTCCCTCTCCCTAACCCTCTCCCTTAGTGAGAGGGGACTACGAATCATTAAAATGAGCTAACGTTTTTTTCATACCAATTAAAGCAAGCTTGCCGCTTAACTCCCGAAAAATTTATCGTACTTTTCTCCCGCCGAATATTTTCCTCTACTGACATAAACGTTTCTTTCGGTAAATTAGTTAACCAATCTGTAGAATCAGGATGATTCAAATTTCGCTTAACGACAATATCAAATGCTAGTGGGTTATAGGAAAACAGTTCTTCAAGTGAGACTTCGAGTGATGGATGTAAATAATTTTGCTCGATTAAACCACGTAATGGAAATAAAAATCGCGACGCCGCTAATGGATAATCGCTCCCATAAAGCAAACGATATTGAAGTTGATCCTTTTGAGAGCCCATAAGCGCCTTAAAATGTTGGAAATTTTTATCAAGAGTCAGCGCCGAGATATCACCAAACAAACACCAGTCCTTTTCATTTTTTTCATCTAAGACCATCTTCATAAAATTCCAATGATTGCGATACTCATGACTGAGCGGTATTCCATGACCATGTTTTTTCGCGTGAGTTTGATCGCCTGTACTGGTTAACCGTTGCCCTTCAAAATTTTTAACATCATCCCCACCCGCATGAGAAAGAATGATTGGTATTCCCATATCCAGTGCATTTCTCATTAAAAGAGGGTTACCAAATTCACGAGTCGATTCATCCATAACGTTAAATGCATGCTCGTCTCCGGTATGCGACATAATAACCATACCGTACTCTTTTACTTTTTGATAAAAAGGTTGTATTAACGGGTTAGAAGGATCAAAGCCTTGCGATGGAGCCACCCATTTAATGTATCGAGCTTTATCTTTTAATTCCGTTAAACGCAATAACGCATCTTCACGATAAGGGTTAATCGAAATAACCGGAACGAAAGGTTTGCGATATTTGAATTTACTATTTAAACATTCGGCTAACTTAACTGTGTACCAATTTGGAATGAATAGATCTGTTTTATCTTCCACAAATTTAGAATACCCTTGTTTAAGGTAAAAATTATCTTTGTTTGGCTTGTCATAAAAGCCATCTATCGCTAATAGGTGAACTCTAAAATTATAACCATTTTCTCCTTTAGCTAATCCTTCCACTAACTCTAAAACACGCTTTACCGATTCTACATCGGCGTTATTTTGATTTCTTACTTTTACCGTATCCATCAATACACTGGTTTTAAGTTTACTTACCGGCTCACTCCAGTTGAATCTAGCCTGATTAAGCCAAGTATTTAAAGCCGCGCCTTTTGGAGTGTCAGACAATTCGATTGAAGGGCAAATATCTTTCACACTTTGACCATTACCAATAATATGAAAGTGATGATCAACCAACGCAGGTTTGTTTTTCGAGAGGTCTAAATTAAATGCCTCATCTAACAAGTAGCGCGCATCCGTTGAAAGCTCTTGTTTCATCTTTAACGGATCTTTTGTACTGAAACCACCGCCAAAAATAGAACAACCAGAAATAAATAACACCCCCACTGAAATTAATATTGCTTTGTAAAACATTTTATTGATTTTTCCTTACATATTTTTTATAAAGCGACTCAGGCAATGAATGCCGTTCAGTCCAATCATGCTTCTAAGGCTGCCTTATAATTCTTTAAACGTTTGAATCACCGATTTAAAAACAGGCCAAGCCTTAGTCTTTTTAGATGACAGAGTCCACATCATGACAAAATAATATCGCTCTTTGCCTTCGAGATAGACAATCATATAGTCAATATCATTATTTTCCACATTACCATGCATATGATATTGAAGTGCCTTACTTCCATGAACATCAAACTCACCACTTGAAATCAGCCTTAAACTCGAACTAGCCAGTGACTCATTTTGCAACGAAGCGTACTCTTCAAAAGGAACATCCCCTATTTCAGAAAAACTATCTTCAATTACGATCATGTACTCTTCTCTTCTTAGGTTCGCCATTTGAAAAATTGCGTCATCATTCAAATCTGAACGATTTGACCAATTGCTCGGCACACGCAATTCAACCAGCCCTAAGCTGTCTGATACACGCTGAGTGGATGAAGAAAATTGCTGATTTGAATAACTCCCTTTTCGACACGCAGGTGGACGATATTTAGTAGGCAAGGTGCCACCACTGCAATCCCATGTTAACTGCCCATCGGTATTAGTCGGCACGAACAACATGGTTTCTTTAGCAATCAATGGGACACCTATTTTTGAAAACTGCAGCTTTATAATTCCTTGCTCTTTTAAGCTAATGGATTCAATGATAGCAAGCCTTGCATTCGCTCTAATACCGAGTTCTTCAATGTCGCCCGCAAATCGACTATTCTCGTTTACATATCTTTGCATCTCACGTTGTATGGGATTTATTTGATTTAAAGCTTCAGAAATTTTTGCTCGATAGGTGTAGTCTTGATACGCGGGAATTGCAATCGCTGCTAAAATACCAATAAAAAAGACACTTCCTATAACAGCAGCGGCAATGACTCCACCACTGGTTGGCATCACATTAGAATACTTACCCTCCCAGCTTTTTTTGGGAGTAAATAAAAAAACCAATGATTCAATGATCGCCACCAACCAACCAAGCACACCAAATATAATGTAAAAAATCCCCCACCACTGGCCTAAATAAAAACGATGAGCACCCAAAAACCCAAGTAGAATACCAAACGTCGCCGCGACAAATTTACTTTTTTGTTTACCCTGAAATTGATATTGATGACAAAACGGGCATTGGCGAGTCCTTGGCGTAATTTTCTTTCCACACTGAGAACAAAAAGATCCGTTCCCATTAGGTGTTTTTGGTGCTTCATAAGGATCTTCGACAATAGAAATAGGAGAGTTTAGATTCTGATTGTTATTCTTTGACATCATTTTCCTCTTTTATTTTTTATTTTTTATTTTTCAAAACTACTAACAACAAACATTCTTCTGGATAAATGATTCTATCCGTCTAGGCTTTCTTAGATTCAAGTTTACCTTAATCCAACATTAATTATACATTACTAATTCTTAAACCCTTTACCAAATTCCGCCAATGTCTTGTAGGCAATTGACAAAGGTAACGCAAACAGCAATATCTCACCAATGATTATCATAGATTGATAAGCAAATTCTAACTGATACCAACTTAACAGTATCAATTTAAATAGATAAGCAAAAACAAAACTCAAACTAATAACAAATATTGTACTCACCGTATCAGAAAACCGTCCTTCAATCACTCCCATAAATACCCCAAAGGACAGCGCTACGCTAATTAGCCAACCAAGTAAAAACAATAGGTTCATTCCTATGGCTGAAAAAAAACCAAATGAACTCACATCGTGTAAGCTTGTATTCGCAAAATAAACATCTGTTACAGAGTTAATAAGAATAAGTAATACAAAAGAAAACAGCATCGCCTTAATCGGTTTTAGCCATGGATTTCTCATATCAGATCTCTTGGTTAGCCTTGTTTGAATAAAGTCGGTTTCATAATTAGCAACGAACACTACTTCCAGAGTGACTTGACTAAACTATACCCTGTTGGATCATATTTCTCTAGCTCTTTTGCGGTATGAGGAAAATAATCATTTTTAGCGAATATTGCCTCTGTTAATTCAGAGAAATACTCCCACTCATCTTCCAGTGCCCATGCTCTACTCATCGTCACAGGAACACCGTGTTGACTCGTACCGAGACGATAGATGTTTCGGTAAAGTTTTTGTTTTATTGCAGAATAATAAGCCGCTTTAACTTGATCTTTTTTCTCTTGGTTGATTCGATGATAAAAAGCGTGAGCCAATTCGTGAATCAACACCGAACTAATCAGGGGATCTTTACCACTCCATTTTAAATAGTTCTTAATATTAGTGATTTCAATGCCTCTAAATTTATCAGGATTATAATCGTGTTCAAACAACCAATTCTGATAAGCATGATAGCGAGCATAGCCTGACTTTTCTAAATCAAACTCTACCCAAATACGGATCGGTTTTAAGATTCCTAATTGCTGTTCTGGTAGTAACCTTTTTGCCGATGCAATTTGCACTGATAGGCGTTTTATTATTTTTGCCTTTAGTTTTTTATCTTGAGTAACTTTCGGAGATAGAAAAATTTCAACCTCCTTTATTTTAAGGTTTTGGTAGTCGGAAGTTGGGATGTATTTTGTGGGTAACGCAATTGATTTAGTTTGCGGTGGCGAATGTGTCTTTTCTATAGCAAAAACAAGGCAAGAAAAAATAACCACAAACAATAGGCTAGTACAAGTTAATATCTTCAATATGATTTCTGATCTTTAATTTTTTTATGGTGGATAACTGTAGCATAATTTCTAGGTGAGGTATAAATATTGATTTTGAGACTCATAATTTCATGCTTTCAAACTCTATTCGCAATTTATTCTGGTTTAAATGCGATACTAATTATCCGCTTTAATTGTTTCATTTAATTTTTGTTCTTCAAGAGCTTTGATAGCATCACTGGCTAAATCAATATCCTTCCATTCAATATTAGTATCTTTATTGATTGGTGGATAAGCATACGGATGAGACTTTTCCCATTCAATCGCTCTTCGTTTTGCTTCTTTGACTTGCTCAGTGGTCATGCCTTCACGACTGATCAATAAATCTCTACTCCATAGCGTTATATTTAAGGGTGATCCTTTACTAATTTCCTCACCTTCTTTTGGAAGCTGATACCTAGCGATGGCTAAAGAGAACCATTTGTAAGACTCGATTAAATCTTTTTCTACGCCTCGTTCGGTTAAATATAGACCTCCCAAAGTATCTTGCGCTTTAGCATGACCTTGCTCCGCAGCGATATAACTCCACTCGGCATATTTACCCCAGTTTTCATCATGAAAATTCCCCACATAAAAACTTAGAGCATGATCGTACTGAGCTACTGTATAGCCACTATTCATTGCTTTTTCAAGCCAGTAAGCTGATTTTTCAGTATCTCGCAAAGCAACAGGCTCATCGTGATTCCCAATGTAAAAACCTGAAAGATAAGTTTGCGCATCCGCATATCCTTGCTCAGCCATGCCTAAAAACATTATTTCTGCGGCTTCAAAATCTTTCTTATATAATCGATCTTTCGCTTTAGAATAATATTCTCTTAATGCGGGTACTTCCGATGCTAGTTTTAATTGAGGGCGTTTGAGAGCCATTTCTTTTGCATAGCTTCTTAATTCAGATAATGGGCGCGATATCTTGGTATCAAAATATGCTCTACTATTATCAATTTCTGACTCATTGTCTTGCTTCTGAATATCACAGCCATTCAGACATAAAAAACCAAATAAAAAAAGTCGCACATTGGTTTTTAGTCTTGAAAATATAAAGCTAACCATTATAGGCCCGCACTGTTTTAGCTCCTTCAGGATAGAGATGTTTGTAAGATTTAACAAGATTATCTATGGTTCCTTGGTGTGTACGAAGTATGATTGACTTAACCGAAGCCTCTGAGGTGGAGCGGACTCTAACATACGTTGTATCATAACATGGCATCGCCCATATGAAATCGATATGTTTCACCTCAGTCAAATATACGTTTGCATAGAGCTCTGCCATTTTAACTTTATCGCTACTGTCGATTTTCTGATAATCTACAGGAGTCTTTACCGGATTAGGTTTGCTACAACTTGCTCTAACAATACGAGAACTCTGTGGAATAGTCGCTTTCGGATTATTCGAAGCATATAGCAAATGCGTACCTCCGAAACTATGCTCTTTTGTTCCTTTATAGATATCGATTATTTTATTCCCTAACAAATTCAGACTCTTCTTTATGATTTGTGTATTAGAAATATCATTCGTATTAATGACTTCCGACCTAGAGATGAGCTCTCTAATCGCCCCCCTACTATCATTTTTATTTTTAAAATTGTGATCTTTAAATAGCCGTAGTAAAGTCTTTTCAACCGATAAATACGTACTCAATGGGTTGACAGTATACATTCTCGCTGCATCGGTTACTGCGTTTACCAGTTGAGACTGAAAAGTATTGTATGGAGCACTCAACATAGTACGTGCGTTCTTCATTTTGTTAGCGTGATAGTGTTTCGCATAAAGCTCCTGCGCTTTAAAAGCTATCCAAACAGGTAAAGCTGCTTTCTTCGCCATTTGTGAAAATGCTAAGGACAGGTTTTTTCCGGCATCCATACCAAAATTAAACCATAGAGCAGATTTAATCAACGGGTCATCAGTTGGTATTTCAGGTAGAGGAATACTCTTTATATTTTGCTGCGTAATGGTTGCCCACCTTTCAATTTCAAACTGTACTGCTAGAGCTATTATATCACCACTAATTTTCATAATTCATATTCCTTATGTTAATAAAAAAATTTTACCTCACAAGCATTGCTGCTATATCGGCTAAGGAAATTATTGCTCAACATTAGTACTTGGAGTTATCAATATCCTGCCAATTACTAGCAATATTCGGACATTTTGAGAGAAAATTGATCGAAAATGTGAACTATTACCAAAAACGCATCAATTGAACTTACTAAAAGTACAAGTTTAAATTGAGTGCTTAAATAAATTGGTCTTCAAATGAATTGTGCTTTTACGCATGGCATTCTAAAACAAAGAATTGCCTACTACCGGGGAGAATACTGAGCGCGAATGCAAGCCAAAAGTGAATCGCTTAAATCTATAAATTCTCCAGCAACTTAGCCATTTCCTTAACTGGCCAAAGACAATCGGAGACACCTTTAACCATGCAGGGTCTTTCACTCAACCAAGCTGAGGTTGAATAGGGCATAACGTCTGTAATATCTAATCTGTCATACTCAATCATATGTTTTAGGTCACCTGCCATTCGATTCATAGTTCCCTGGACTGTTCGATCACAGTTACTATCAAAATCCAAGGGTGAAAAGTGATTTGGTAACTTTTCAATCAATTCAGGTTCGATACCCGATTTTAATAAAGTATTCATCAAAACATCCTGGAAATGGAAATCTAAATTTAAAAAATAAAGTTTGGTGAGGCAAGAGATAAACAAAGCAAAACGAGTTTTATCGTGATCAAAAATGATACATTGTCTACGTTGTGTGGTAAGCAAGTTGGCATGCCAGTCGCCAATTGGATTTGCCGCTGGTGAATTTTCTCTTTCCGCTTTTGGGAAGTTATCTTTCTGATGTATTTCTGAATTAGGAAAGGCAATGATGTTATCAGGTAGATCATTTCTAACCACCTGAGCAGCAGCCGTTTGTACATTTTTATTTTCGGGTAATTTAGCTAGTAATTTTTTTGTGCAATGAATTTTCATTTTTTCTCTTTTTTTCAATGGTTTTCAATGAGTGGATCTGTTCGGTTTAAATGTTACTGACCACCTTCCAGTACCTGTCCTGTCCCCCGCCAATCCGCCGCAGTAAACCAACTTGTTGCAAAGCTTTTAAATTATACTTAAAACTGATTTCGCTGATTCTAGATAGTTCTCGTGTCACTGTTTTTCAGCTGGCTTTTGCGTTATCTCTTAAATAATCAATCATTACCCGTTGGATCTCGGTAGTTTTATGGGTACTTATCTGGGCTGCTTTATTACCAAGTTCAACAGTAACTTGCACTACCATTTCCAACAAAAATTCAATAAAGGAAGTTGATTCTGACGCTTGATTGCTTTAACGAATCGCCCAGTTATTCGACGGCTACAATTTTCGCCTAAAGAGATCAACTTTAGTAGAAATAGTATAACTTGCGGTGTTAAGTTCATATTAATCGTTCTTTAATCACGAACAGCGAACAAAGAGTAACACTCAAATTGCAAAAATCAAGATGTTAATCAAGTCCGAGTAGGTTCTAAACTAGGCTGTGCGGTAATGGTTCGGTATAATGCCTAACCAAAATTACGTCATAACCAAAGATAATCGATATGATTAAGCTGTATCAATTTAGTGCCTGTCCCTTTTGCTGGAAAGTGAGGGTTCTTTTAAACTACAAAGGTATACCCTTTGAGGCTATTGAGGTTCATCCTCGCAGCAAAAAAGAACTGGAATTCACCGATCATAAAAAAGTTCCAGTGTTGGTAGATGGGAAAACCATCGTTACCGAATCAGCGAAAATAATGGATTACCTCAGCAACAAATATGATGTTTCCTTACCTAAGGACGACGAGTCTGAGTGGTGCGCTTGGGTAGATGACACTTTGGTACACTACCTGCCACCCATTATTCATCGGGATTTCAAAACCTCCTTCAACACTATTGGTGAAGCAACAAAAACCGGGCGATCAAACTGGCTAAGTCGATTTTTCACTCGTCTAATGGGAGCCGCCATTATGTCGAAGGTGGCAAAAAAGAAAGCTTTAAAACTAGGCATTACCGATCCTATTACTGAGCTGAAAACAGCTATCGATAAATGGGTCAATAAGGGATTGAAAGGTCAAGCTTTCTGCGGCGGCAATCAAATCTCCATTGCCGATCTTAGTGTGTTTGGTGTATTTCGCTCTACTGAGCAGCTAGAGGTGGTCGATATCGCCTGCGAACATGAACAGGCATTTGCGGCGTGGTATGCAAAGTGTAAAGAACTTACTGCTTGTTAAGTAATATGGCGTGGAACGGGTATATATTCGACTTTAACAATTACTTAAAAACCTTCCAATAACCTGACCGAGGTGCTCCAATTCGCTCCAATAACCCAGCCTGTTTTAAAATTTTTAAATTATACTTAATACCATTTTCACTGATACCCGATAAATTTTTTGCCATTTCCTTACGGCTGGCTTTTGGATTTTTACTTAAATAACCTAGTATAGCATTTTGGTTCTGGGTAGTTTTATGGGTAGTTATCTGGGTAGTTTTAGAGCCGAGTTCAATAATCGCTTGATTGATCATATCTAACATAAACTCAATAAATGGAGTCGATTCAGATGCTTGAGTGCTCTGCCGGATCGCTAGGTAATACGCATCTTGATTACTATATACCAAACTCTCGACGGGAATATAACTAAAAACGGATTGCCACTTAGACAAAATAAGCGTTTGCCACAAACGTCCCATACGCCCGTTTCCATCTGTAAAGGGGTGAATAAATTCTAGTTCATAGTGAAACACGCTACTTGTAATCAATGGATGAGCCTCCGTTTTGCTTAACCAATCAAACAATTGGTGCATTAATTGGGAAACTCGCTCGGCTTGGGGTGCCATATGCACCACTTTGTCGCCAGACATTACTCCGACGCCGCCCACACGATAGCTACCAACATCATCCACTAATCCTTTCATTAACATTTCATGTGCGGTTAAAAAATCTTTCTTGCTGGATATTTTCCATTGCCCTATTTGCTCATATACATCAATCGCGTTACGTGCTTCTTGTATTTCTTTGGGCGGTGCGAGTACAGGTTTTCCGTTTAGAATTGCGGTGATTTGATCTTCGGATAAAGTATTGCCCTCTATTGCCAGTGAGCCTTGAATTGTACGCATTCGGTTTATGCGGCGTAGTTTTAGATCTTGTTCTTGTTTAAACAAAACCGACAGCCGTCCAATAGATTCGCTGATCGCGGAGACCAGCGATAGGATTTTATCGTTTAGGGTGAATGGTGGTTTGTAGTTAGGCATTTGTTTTGTTCAGGCTGTCTGTGATTGATTTAGCATTTAACTGTCCGTTATTATTTTTTGTCGCTACCGTTAACTTTTACCAATATCCAGTATTTTCTCTAACTTCTCACGCATAATGGAATTATTTTTTTCAATCTGACATTCAAGTTCAAAAACGTTTACTTGAATTTTTAATTCTTTTTTGATTTCCGTTATAACACTCGGAATTAATGTAAGTAATTTTTCAAGTTTCAAACTAGCTATTCTAATCAATTCTAGTGGTTCTGCCTCATTCTTCAAAGCCAATAAGCTAACATCTGAAAATTCTGCCGCTACTATCCCAACAAATTCCATAACGACTCTACTAGTCTGTGCGTCAGCAACACAATACATCTGACCGTAAATTCGATTATTTTCAATTAATATTTGGCTTGCATTTATAGCAGCGGTGTCTGGTTGAGCTGCCATTACTACCGTTAGCACTTGTGTATTTATCGCTCCCCCAACTTGAATCAATATATCTTTTTTAACTGCTTGCCTATGATTTCTGTGATTCCAATATAATATTCCAACGACACTGATTACAGCAGTTATTGCCAATACCCAATTTGAGTCTACCATTTTATTATTCCTTGTAGATTTCTACACATTTTAAGTTTTCGATACTTAAAATATAACTAGTTCTATGCGGAGTTTTAATATATTCAAAGATCATAAATCCTCTAAACACACATCTCCAACCGCTCAAATATCAACCGCTCTCGATCTTCAATATTATTTGAAGCACTCTGCACCGCATATTCAAAGTTATCATCCGCAAGCAATTTTTTTATTTCTTCACCAATAAATATTCGCACACCTTTATCTGCAGCTATAATTTCATCAACAAGTTCGATCCGCCCATCAAACAAATTAAGCAGATCTTCAATATCGTGACTCGACAGCACATCATTATTTCCACGCCCCTTATATGCTTCCATTTTTGTAGCAATAAAATATTCCGAACTTATCAGCCGGATGGTTAACTCGTCGGATATCTGGAAAGGCTTAGCTTTTTCAATTGCTTTTGGATACCATCGATTGCTAAAGCTCAAAATATTAGGGTCATCAGGCATAACGTCAACCTTTAACCTGTCTAATAACATTCTACAGATCACCTGATTGGAAGATTCCATATCCTCACTAAATCCTCTGTCTCTCAATTTTTGTTGTAGTTGATACCACTCGCCTCTACCAACAACATGAACGATAAGATCGACATCTTCCGTATAACGAATTTGCTCTTTAGTAAAATCATCCGTCACTAACAAACCCGTGGTACAACCACCAACAAAAACGAACTGCTCCAACAAATCCTTTCCAAGCGCAAGAGCGACAAGTTCAATCATCTCTCGCTGTAAATTAATATGACTCATTGTAATTCCTTTACTAATAAACTGAGTTTATCGATGGCAAGATTTCGTTCTCTCGGTTTCCCTAAACGTATAGCATCAGTAAGCGCCAAAAGTGCGTATAAAACAATATCGTTATTCACCGCTTGCCCAATATTTTTATGCAGCGGCTCTATAGCAACTCCTTTGACATTCCCATTTACATGAGACCAAACGGGCGGCAACTCCGCTAAACTGATCAATTGCTCTTTAAACACTGGTGCAGCAAAAGAAGTCGGGATCCCCCTGGTTACCACACCAGCTTTCACGGGAAATACATAGCGTATACCGTAAGCGATAAATTCTAGCAATGCTTGAGTATTCGCTTTTGGCGACAAGGTTTTTCTATCGAGCTTTGCCAGACCAACATCAATACAACGATTAAGTGACAAACTTACTTGTGATTTACTAATTCCAGTCTGATTAGCTAGCCCTCTTACAGATAACATACTATTACTAGATTCAATTTCTATATAATCTGGAGTATGCTCATTTACTTTCCAGCCTTTCCATTTTTCACTAAAATCAATAACTTGTGATTTTTTACCTGCCTCGTTATGGTTTCCGTGTAAGGAAATTAATTTAAGTAACAACAATATATCTTGGCTTTTCATTTTTCTGGCTCATTATTGTCCTACGTCCTAGGACTTGGGACAATAGTGAATTGCTATTTATCTGTTGTCAAGTAATCATTCCCCCTGCACTGTAACCAGCAATTTCCTTTCCCCACCACGATCCCTGTGCTCACAAAGACAAATCCCTTGCCAAGTACCCAGATTCAACTTTCCATCAGTAATCGGTACACAAACACTCGCGCCGAGAATAGACGATTTAATATGCGCAGGCATATCATCCGATCCTTCATAGTCATGTTGATAGTAAGATTGATTTTCTGGGACAAATTGATTGAAGTGGCTTTCGAGATCTTGCCGGACGGTAGGATCAGCATTTTCATTTATGGTTAAAGAGGCTGAGGTGTGTTTGATAAAAACATGCAGTAAACCGCAGTTTATTTTTGAAATTTCTGGGAGCGATCTGATGACTTCATCGGTAATCAGGTGAAATCCCCGCGATTTTGCGGCAAGTTTTATTTCCGTTTGTTTCCACATTGGTTTGACTCCTCCCTAAAATTAAACATTTCGACCTCTCCCTAAGCCTCCCCCTTTACCAAAGGGGGATTGAGGGGGATTTTTCAATGCAGAGAACTTGTAACTAGCCCTTCTTTATTCCACACTTTTTAAAATCTCCCCTAGCCCCTCTTTGTAAAAGAGGGGAAACATATCACCTAAAACCTTAACATCATGATTTTATTCAATAAATCCTGTTCAAGAAACAATCCCAAGGAGAGGAGTTATTGTATTAATAGCCTTCCTCATAAGCAGGCGCATAGTTAACGAAACGATTGTAATGCCCCTGGAAGGTGACGTTGACCGTGCCTATTGGTCCATTTCTTTGCTTGCCGATGATAATTTCTGCAATGCCTTTTTTTTCCGTTTCCGGATTGTAAACTTCATCTCGATAAATAAAACAGATGAGATCTGCATCTTGCTCGATGGCTCCTGATTCCCGCAAATCTGACATCACTGGGCGGCGGTCGGCGCGTTGCTCTAATGAACGATTAAGCTGTGATAGCGCCACCACAGGGCAATTCAACTCTTTCGCTAAAGCTTTGAGTGAGCGAGAAATTTCTGAGACTTCCTGGGTTCGGTTTTCACCCATTCCTGGTACACGCATTAATTGCAAATAATCGATCAACACCATGCCGATATCACCATGCTCTCTAACTAGTCGTCTTGAGCGCGAGCGAACTTCCGTTGGCGATAATCCAGCTGAATCATCGATAAATAGTTTACAGTTGTTTTTTAAAATATTACTGGCGACTGATAAGTTATCCCAGTCGCGATCATCTAATGCACCGGTTCTAAGACGAGTTGCATCGATCCCACCAATTGAAGCAAAAGATCGCATTAACAATGACTGTGACGGCATTTCCATACTAAAAACCAGTACGGGTTTTTCACCATGAATAGCCGCGTGTTCCGCCATATTCATCGCCACAGTGGTTTTACCCATAGATGGGCGACCCGCAACAATGACTAAATCAGCGGGCTGTAAGCCAGAGGTTTTTTGGTCGAAATCTTTAAAACCAGTGGCAAGACCGGTGATCCCGCCTTTGGATTTTTGGATTTCTTCTAAGCGATCGAGCGCTCTTGGCAAAATATGAGCAACTCCCTCTGGCCCGCCATCGTTGGTTTCACGTTCTTCAGCAATTTTAAATACTTTGGTTTCTGCCAGATCGAGCAATTCATCAGGCTTACGCCCTTTTGGCTCGTATGCTGCATCCGCGATTTCATTGGCGACTCCGATTAACGAACGTAAAACAGCTCTTTCTCGAACGATATCGGCATATGCGCCAATGTTAGATGCACTAGGAGTATTTTTGGCGAGATCGGCAATATAAGCTAAGCCCCCAATTTCATCGGCCTCACCTTCCTGCTCTAAAAACTCAAACAGCGTGACCACATCCATTGGGCGGGCGTTTTCAGCTAAATAGTGTAGTGCTTTAAATATCAGTTTATGATCGTTGCGATAGAAATCTTCAGAGACTATTCTTTCTGAAATCTTCTCCCATGCATCATTGTCGAGGATCAACCCACCCAAAACAGATTGTTCTGCCTCCAACGAGTGAGGCGGCATTTTGATATTTTTTACTTGTCGATCTTCACTCATAAGGTTTTACTGCTTGTATTATCAGCCGGTTATTCTGCTTGTCCTTCCCATCCCCTTCACGAAGAGGGCTAGAAAGAGAGAGTATTGTTATTTATAGACATAAAAAAACACCCGAAGCCTTGGACTTAGGGTGTTTCATTCTGGCATATAGACCTGTTTAAAAGCAATCCTTCAAACAGGGAATCTACATAATTTGCTTAGTCTTCTTGAGCGACAACTGTCAATTTAAGCATCGCATTTACATCTGAGTGCAAATGAATATCGATCTCAAACTCGCCAGTGTTTCTTAAAGCGCCGTTTGGCAAACGAACTTCGTGCTTTTCAACTGCTACACCTTCAGCAGTAATCGCATCAGCAATGTCTTTAGTTCCAATAGAACCAAAAAGTTTGCCTTCTTCGCCACTGTGAGCTTCAATTGAAATATTAAGCGCAGCGATTTTAACAGCTCTACCTTCTGCTTCAGCTAGTATTCCTGCCGCTTTCTCTTCGAGTTCCGCTCGACGCGCTTCAAATTTTTCTACGTTATCTTTTGTTGCTGGTACAGCTTTACCTTGCGGTAATAAGTAATTACGTCCATATCCATTTGCTACCGAAACACTATCGCCCAGCCCGCCCAGATTACGGATATTTTCAAGTAGAATGACTTGCATGAGTCTATCCTCCTATAATTCGTGAATGGGTGCTATTTATGAGCGTCGGAATATGGCAATAAAGCCAAGAAACGGGCGCGCTTAACAGCAGTGGAAAGTTGACGCTGATATTTTGCTTTTGTGCCTGTAATACGGCTAGGAACAATTTTACCAGTTTCAGTGACGTAGCTCTTTAAAGTCGCTAAGTCTTTATAATCAATTTGCGTTACACCTTCGGCAGTGAAGCGGCAATATTTACGACGTCTAAAAAATCGAGACATTTTCAATTCCTCCGTTATTCAGTTTCTGATTCAGCGGCTGCATCATCAGCTTTAGGCGCTTCTGCTGGAGCGTCTTCAACTTTAGCTGCTGCTTCGGCGGCTGGTGCTTTGTCTTCACGTTTTTTATCAGATGAATCAAAACGCTTGGCTGCTTCTTCCTTTGCTTTCACAAGAGGCGAAGCTTCGCTGACAGCTCCTTTCATTTTGATAACAAGGCTTCTTAAAACAGCATCGTTAAACTTGAAAAGAGACTCTAACTCTGAAATCGAAGCATATTCTGATTCGACATTAAAAAGTACGTAATGTGCTTTATGAGAGTTATTAATTGGATAGGCTAACTGGCGACGTCCCCAGTCTTCTGTTCTGTGCATTGTACCACCAGCTTCGGTGATCACTGCGGTATATCTTTCTATCATTGCTGGCACTTGATCGCTTTGATCAGGATGCACCAGAAATACGATTTCATAGTGTCGCATTAAAAGCTCCTCACGGTTTCCAGTCACTTAAGCACTTGAATAATAAGCAGTTTAAGTAACAAGGAGTTATATCAAATTGTGTTTGTATTGTTTAGTTCTTATAAATCGAGCCAAATGCACGAAATCTAAGAGCGCGGGATTATACGAGGGTTGCAGCTTAAATACAATAATAAATATCAAAGCGAATTGATTCAGATTAAATTGACTGTTAGTAGCAAGTTAAATTGACTATATCCAGACGCTCAAAAATGCTATCTTTTATCCCATAAAAACGCCAAATTCACATAAAAACATCAAATTTAAAGGAACAAGCATGTCTCTTACTCCCGATCTACTCGACGAACTGGAATTACTTAACTTATTCGACCTAAACTCCACTCAAGGTGGTTTAAAAGTACACAAAGATGCCAACCTGAAAAAGGTAGCCGCAGCGCAGAGACTCTATGATAAGGGCATGACAACTTTGTCAGATGGTGGATATCTGACCGATAGAGGTGTGGAAACGACCGAGCACGTTCAAGCGCTTATCAAAATGTTACAAGCGGACGATTCTTAACAGCAGTTCAATAAACCATACCCCATCTCAACTTTCGATTGATTTAAGGCTAATCACCATGATTTTTGTTCGACTACTCTCTACCACATCCAGGTTAAAACTAGTCCTTTTGCTACTATGTTTTATCAACATACCGATAATCAAAGCACAACAAAAAACTGACACAAATAAAAAACCATTTACTGCTGAAGATCTTGTGCAACTTAAGAGAATTTCCAGTCCGCAAATTTCGCCGGATGACCGTTCGGTAGTTTATGTTGTTCGCTCAACGGATATGGAGGCAAACAGAGGTCGAACGAACTTATGGATAACCGATATCAAATCGAAAACAGCCACTCAATTAACCACAGATAAAGCGGCTGATCATTCTCCAAAATGGTCCGCTGATGGTCGTTATATTTATTTTATATCTTCGCGTTCAGATAGTAGCCAAGTCTGGCAGCTCGATACAAAAAAGAAAAATCGAATTACTCAAGTTACTTATTTTCCATTAGATGTGTCGAGCTTTAAATTATCACCTGACTCAAAAAGCTTACTTTTTTCTGTGAGCGTTTATCCAGAGTGCAAGAATTTCAATTGTACTGCTGATAAATTGAAAATAGCAGAAAACAAGAAACATACCGGACAAGTTTACGACAAAATGTTTGTCAGACACTGGGATCATTGGATCGGCGAAACCCAATCTCAACTTTTTTTGACTCCACTCAATAATCAAGGAATTGCTACAAAAAATAAAATTATTGCTGTTTCAAAATCGGTCAACGCCAATGTGCCTTCTGATCCATTTGGCGGCGATGAAGAATATAATTTTTCAGCGGACGGCAGCAAAGTTTATTTTTCGGCTAGACTGCAAAATGCTCAAGAACCCATGTCAACAAATTTTGATTTATATCGCGTTAATTTAGATTCTCCAAGTAAGGCCAAATTACTGACTAAAAACAATTTAGCATGGGATACAGCCCCAGTTATAAGCCACAATGGCGAAACAATGGCGCATTTGGCAATGACAAGACCTGGATTCGAAGCGGATCGATTAGAGGTTATTTTGACCGACTTAAAAACAGGTAAAACGCAAAAACTCACCAAAAACTGGGATCGTTCATTTAGTTCTTTAGCATTTTCTAAAGATAATGAATCTCTTTATTTAACCGGAAATAATTTAGGTACCAAAGCTTTATGGAAATTAGATATTGCGAGCGGCAATCAGGCACAATTTAATAATGATGGATATATCAGTAGTGTGTCTGTGGGCAACAATAAACTAGTGTTTAGCAAAGATAGTTTAAAAAGCCCATCTCAATTATTTGTGGCGGAGCTAGATGGAAGTCAACAACAACAAATCACCGATGTTAATAAATCCATGTTAGATAAAATTAAATTCGGCGACTACGAGCAGTTCTCGTTCAAAGGCTGGAACAATGAAACCGTTCACGGTTATATAGTGAAACCAGCTGATTTTGTCGAAGGTAAAAAATATCCGTTGGCTTTTTTGATCCACGGCGGTCCCCAAGGCAGTTTTGGGGATCATTTTCATTATCGTTGGAATCCACAAACTTATACCGGACAGGGTTTTGTCGCAGTAATGATAGACTTTCATGGCTCGACTGGTTATGGGCAAGAGTTTACCGATAGTATTACTCAAAACTGGGGGAACAGACCTCTCGAAGATCTGCAAAAAGGTCTGGCTTTTGCTCTTGAGAAATATCCATTCATCAATGGAAATAAAGTTTGTGCGTTAGGAGCTTCTTATGGCGGTTATATGGTTAATTGGATAGCAGGAAATTGGCAAGAACAATTCAAATGCCTGGTTAACCATGACGGTATTTTCGATAATCGCATGATGTATTATTCCACCGAGGAACTTTGGTTTGTTGAATGGGAAAATGGTGGTAGTTATTTTGAACAACCAGAAAAACATGAGAAATTTAATCCGGCAAACTATGTTAAAAACTGGAAAACGCCGATGTTGGTGATCCAGGGCGGGAAAGATTTCCGAATTCCTGAGACTCAATCATTAGCCACATTTACCGCGCTACAAAAATTAAATATTCCAAGCAAACTTCTATATTTTCCCGATGAAAATCACTGGGTTTTAAAACCTGCAAATAGTATTCAATGGCATAATGAAGTCAATCAATGGTTACATCAATATTTGGATTGATCTAGTTTTTTGGATTGTTCTAATTTGGAAATTGGGCTGACTGGAAAAACAAACGAGCAATATAAAAATCCCCGGCAAGCCGGGGTAATATTCTACAACCAAGGTAATCTATACCAGATGAGCCAAGTTCTGAATCCTAACCAAGAGATGCATGTCCACCATACAAACGATATCCTGCTTTGATGATTTGACTTTGCAAGACCTCATTACTTTCACAAGATTTTTCTGAATTGCTGGGTAAGTGTAACTCGCCGCAGGATGCGCAGGCTTTGACTCTCATTCTACCTTTGCGAAAAGTCGCCCACTGATGTTTAAATTCTTTCATCTTAATGTCCCTTTAATGAAATAGATTGATTCATTCAAGTCTCTAGAATAAGAATATTGTGCAAGATATTGTAACGAGAAACTAGTCTAAAATTCGGAAAATAGCTTAGGCTAAAGCCCAAAGACCGCGTAAGAGATCTCCTACACGATTTTGAGATATTTCGCTAATGAGCTGTTTTTAAAGACTAACCTGTTTATTAATTTAGACTAAGACTTGAGTCATCACAAAATAATAGATATTCGCACCCGCTAGTCCTAGAATACTCAACCAAGTAAGAACCATGCCTGCGGCACGACCGAACGAAACTTTAACGGTTTTTCCTAGCCCATAAGCATGCAAGAAACGACCTACAACGAGCATTCCTCCAGCGATATGCGCAACCATAGCATGTCCATGATTACTCTCAAATACGGCAAGTAAAATCAGAGCAATAGGCACATACTCAATAAAGTTAGCTTGAACCCTAATCAGCCTCGCCATATCTTTATTTTCACCATCGCCGATCCCTATTTTAAGTTTCTTCCTGTTCATCGCGACATTCAACGATAAATAAACTAACAGCAACCCTAAGATCCCTGAATATAAAGCAAGTATTGGCATATTTTTCTCCTATTTAGTTTTGTTATTTGTTTTAACTGTATTGAGCGATGAAATCAATAAAGGTTTGTTCATCGATAACCGGTATCTTTAATTCATCTGCTTTGGTCAGCTTTGATCCTGCTGATTCACCTGCGACAACTTTCGTAGTATTCTTCGAAACACTACCGCTTACTTTAGCGCCTAGCGCTTGTAATCTTTGCTTAGCATCGTTTCTTTTCATTTGGCTCAGAGTTCCGGTCAACACCCATTTTTGCCCAGTCAACGGCAGATCACTCGAATGAGTTTTCTCGATTTTTGGCCATTCAACCCCAAGCTCTTGAAGCTCTCTGATTACTTTTATATTTTCTTCATTAGCAAAAAAAGCCACAACATGTGCCGCGACAATAGGACCAATATCATCGATCGCTTCTAACTGCTCCTGATCGGCTTTAATAATATTTTCTAAATCCAAAAATTCATTGGCGAGATTCATTGAAGTATTCTCACCCGCTTCTCGAATGCCCAAACCATACAAAAATTTTGCTAAGGTCGTTTGTTTGCTTTTTTCGATTGAATTGATCACATTGCTCGCCGACTTTTCTGCCATCCGTTCCAACCCGGCTATTTGCTCTACCGTCAATCGAAAAATATCTGACGTTTTCACAATCAAGTCTTGCTCGCACAACATTTCTATTAATTTATCACCAAGACCTTCTATATCAAGCGCTTTGCGAGAAGCAAAATGAATAATCGAGCGAGTTCTTTGTGCAGGGCAAATTAGTCCACCGGTACAGCGATAAATAGCTTGATCTGATTCTTTTTCCACAGGAGAGTGACACACTGGACACTCTGTTGGTGTGCGTATAATTTCAGCACCTTTGAGCCTTCGTTCAACCACAACGGAAACAATCTGCGGAATGACATCCCCTGCTCTGCGAATAATTACCGTATCACCCACACGAACATCCAGTCGTTTAATTTCATCCATGTTGTGAAGAGTCGCATTGCTAACATTCACCCCACCAACAAAAACAGGGGTCAACCTTGCGACAGGGGTAACGGCTCCCGTTCGTCCAACTTGAAAATCAACCGCAAGCAAAGTGGTCATTTCTTCTTGCGCGGGAAACTTATGCGCAATCGCCCAGCGCGGCGCTTTAGAGACAAATCCTAGCTTTTGTTGCAAATCAATTTGATCGACTTTAAAAACGACTCCATCAATATCGTAGGGTAAATCATCCCTAACTTTAAGAATGTTTTCAAAATATTTTATGCAATTTTTAAAACCTATGAGCTTTTTTATTTCTGGGCAAATGGGTAAGCCCCATTCTTTTAATTGTTGCAGTCTTTGGAAATGATTTGCTTGTAAAGTTTCTTCAGATGCACTTCCAATCGCATAAAAATAGACTGCCAGTTTTCGTTTTGCGGTAATCTTCGGATCAAGTTGACGTAAACTTCCAGCTGCTGCATTACGAGGATTTGCAAACACTCTTTCGCCTTGTTCAATCGCTTCGTTATTCAACTGTTCAAACACGCTTTTGGGCATAAAAACTTCGCCTCGCACATCTAATTCCGGCGGAAAATTTCCTCGTAATTTCAGTGGTACGCTCGCTATAGTTCGAATGTTATGAGTAACATTCTCACCCTCCTTTCCATCACCTCGTGTTGCAGCGTGAACTAGCTCACCATTTTTATAAAACAAACTGATCGCTAAACCATCAAGTTTTGGTTCACCAACAAATTGGAGCTGCTGACTTTGTTCTGAATCAAGGGATAAACGTTCGCCAATTCGATGACCAAAAGCATTAAATTCTTCTTCGCTAAATACATTGTCGAGGGATAACATCGGCGTCAAGTGAGTCACTGATTCAAATCCGTCTGCAAGTTTTCCTCCAACTTTTTGTGTTGGTGATTGAGGGCTAATTAACTCAGGATTTTGTTCTTCGATTTGGATTAGTTCACGCAATAAACGGTCATACTCTGCGTCGGGAACATTGGGTGAATCCAAAACGTAATACTGATAATTATAGTCTTCGATCAGTTTAGTAAGTCGAGCTATTTGTTTCTCCGGTAAATCCTCGTTTGAATTGATTTTACTCAAGTGTTTTATTTCCTATTCAAAATTTTGTGATATTAAATCTTTTACTGCTCGCTAAACCACCACAAACTTCAATTAGATCTTAATTAAGCCCGCGACTAAATCATTTTTCGATTAAATTCTTGAATCTGATCGAGTCGATGATTATGAGTTTGCTCAGTATATATAGACTGTGTTTCGTCGAAAATTTCGCCTCCAAGTTCTTTTTTCAAAAGCTTAATCGTTTTGACCATTGCATTATAAGCAACTTGAGCATCATCAGGGCCAGGCATTGTCATGAAGAGTGCCATTGCTGGTGTTTCAAATAACTCAATATTGTCCATACTAAAAGTCCCCGGCGCAATTCCGTTAGCAAGACTGAAGTAAACTGGACCGGGCTTCGCTCCTGAGTTTTGGTGACGATGAAAAATACCCATTTCGCCATGTCTTAAACCCTGCGATAAAAATATGGGCAGAAAATCCTTGCCTTTATAACCTTCTCCTTGCGCAGCTTTTAATAAAAGCGACAAAACTAACTGTGGCTGTTGTGAATGAGCCGCACTTTGTTTTTCAAATAAATTCTTTGTCGTCTGATTTTCAACTTTATTTTCCGCCTGTTTTTTTTGATTATTATTAGACGATTCTGGTTGAATATTCTTTTCTTTTTGCTCGACTAAATCCTTGTCTTCAATTGAAACTTTATTATCAGAGTTTGAATCTTTTATTGCAGGACGAGCCTGACCGACACCATCTCGGTCAAAGTCTGAATGTTCCGATTGTTCATCTAAGTTAGTAAATTGACGTTTTAGTCGTTCGTTTTCTTTCTGAATTTTTCTTTTTTTATTAAAATCATAAAAGATATAACCAACAAGAACAAACCCGCCAATAATCAAGGCTATGCGCATTTGCCATTCCATATTCTTACCTTTTCTCTCTCCGTAAATTAGTTACTAAACGCTTTAAATTCCTGCTAGTTGTGCCGCTTCATCTACATCAACGGCGACTAACCGAGATGCTCCCGGCTCTTGCATGGTAACACCAGCCAGAGCATGTGCCATTTCCATTGAAACTTTGTTGTGGGTAATATAAATAAATTGCAAATGCTCAGACATCTCTTTAACCAAATTACAAAAACGACCTACGTTAGCATCATCAAGCGGTGCGTCGACTTCGTCGAGCATACAAAATGGCGCTGGATTTAGACGGAAGATTGAGAATACCAAAGACAAGGCTGTTAATGCTTTTTCCCCACCTGATAACAAATGAATGGTGCTATTTCTTTTACCCGGAGGTCTTGCCATCACTGTAACTCCGGTATCGAGAAGATCTTCACCTGTCATTTCTAAATAAGCATGACCGCCACCAAAAACTTTCGGAAACAGTTCTTTCATTCCACTATTAACTTTGTCGAAAGTTTCTTTAAATCTGGTTCTCGTTTCTTTATCGATTTTTCTGATCGCTGATTCAAGTGATTCAAGCGCTTCTTCTAAGTCTTCATTTTGCGCATCGAGATAAATTTTTCTTTCTGACTGTTCCTTATGCTCATCTATTGCAGCTAGATTTATTGCGCCTAGTCGTTGAATTCGATTAGCCACTTTTTCTAATTCACTTACCCATTCTTCTTCCGTTGCTTCTTCTGGCAAATGACTCAAAATTTCTTCTATGTCTTCATCGTGATTAGAAATATTTTCTTCCTGAGTCGTTTGTTTGGTGCTATTTTCAGACCAGCGCATTCTCAGTTTTTCTAAACGACTTCTCACACCTTGCGCAGATTCTTCTGCTTCAGAACGCTGTTTTTCGAAAACTCTCACCGACTTTTCGACCTCTTCAAGCATATCTCTTGCTTTGGCTAACTCTTGTTCTGCAAGCAAGCGTTTTTCTAATGCATCTTCTAACTCAATTTGTAAATCATCATCCGGCGAGTTGGCTTGCTCTAATGATTTTTCAAGAGAGTGTTTTCTAGTTTGTAAATCACTAACTTGCGAATGCATTCGCTGATTAGTGGACTGATTAGAATTTATTTCTGCTTTAATATTGGCGACTTTTAGCTCTAACTCATGACTTTTATCTTTTGCCATGCGAGCTTGATTTTTTGCCTGTTCCAAATCGTTTCTACGTTCTTCTCTATGTCGATTAAGTGTTTCTCTTTTATCTAAATCACCGGCCATGGCGTCGACTAATTTTTCAAGATTAGCACGACTTTGAGACACAGCTTGCTCATCCACTTGAAGTTGTTGCAACAGATCTGATTTTTCTTTGCTTAATGCGTCTTTGCGCTTAACCATTTGTTCTAACTTGGCTTGTTTAGAGCCGACCTGCGCCCTTAAATCACTGTATTTTTTTGTAGTGACACTTAATAATTTTTGCTTTTCTTCCCAGTTGTTTTCCAGATCTTTTAATTGATCGATTTCTTCGTCTGATTGCGTTTGTAAAAGCTCCATTTTTTCTTCAAGCATTTCCAATTCGATTGAAAGCTCCGCTAATTCGGATTCTCTTTCTAGCACGCTGACTTGATCGGCTTCTTTCTTTGAAGTTCTCAGCCAATTGGCACCAAGCCAATAACCATCTTTGCTTACAATTGATTGGGTAGCAGATAACTCACTTCGTTTTGCAAAAGCTTGTTCCAAGTTATCAGCAATAAGCACCTGATTTAAAACATGACTTACCAAATCAGCGTTGCTCACCTTAGCTGCCAAAGTTTCGCTCGAGTCCCCATTAGAAGAAGATTCGCCGCTCACTAAGCATATCGAGCCTGTTTTAAGTTGAGTAATTTTAGCGGAAATGTCATCTAACGAATCCAAAGTTACGGCTTCAAGATAATCACCTAAAACAATTTCTACCGCTTGCTCCCAGCCTGAATCAACTTTTATTTGCTGAGCTAATTTTTTACTGTGGCTACAATTTTCTTTAAGCCAATTTTCAACGCCTTTATCGTCGCTTCCAAGTGCGGCTTTTTGTAGTGCCGATAATGAAATATGCCGACTTTGTACCTTTTGTAATTCGGCTCGGCAACTATCGATTTCAGACTGACGCTCTCTTCTTTGTTGGCGCTGAGTTGAAATTGTTTCAAACAATTCTTCTACCACTTCAGAAAGTTCAGAAGTTTGCTCCTCTGCTTTACTCAACTCAACTGACGCATTCAATACATCTTCTTCAATCGGTTGTGCTTGTAGACTTTTCGTTTCTGCATCATTACTATCGATCCGTTTTGCTAAACGCTCAATAACTCGCTCAAAATGCTGAATACGAGTTCTCTCAACTTCCATTTTCTGGTTATTTTCAGCCGAAACTTTATTGTATTCTTCCCAGTCTTTTTCCCACTCGACCGTTTTGGATTCTAACTCAGTTAATCTTTCAAGTGCCTGTTCCATAGTTTGTTGCTGGATTTCTAAATCTGGCTCAATTTCTATTAACTGACCATTCAAAAGTTCACGCTCTTGCTCATCTTGTGACATCTGATCCATCACTTGACTTAACGAGCCTGATACTTGTTGAAAGTCTTGATTAAGCTGTATTTGTCGCTCTTTTTTGTGTGCAATACCTTGCTCTAACCGCGCAATATCAGCACCGACACCATAAAATTTTCCTTGTGCACGGTTAAATTCATCAGACAGTTCAATATGCTTTTCACGAGTCTGTTCAATTTGCGCATCAGCGTGTCGCTGATCGGCTATTCTTGCTTCTAGTTCGGTTTCGAGTTTGCTGATTTCCGAACTTAGGGTTTCAACTTGCTGGTTGAATTTTTTCCACTTAAGTGCTGAAAGTTCGCCTTTTAAAGTTCGTTCCTGCTGTTTGTAATCTTTGTATTTAGATGCCGCGTTCGATTGGCGTTGTAGGTGCGCCAGCTGTTTACCTAGCTCTTCTCGAATATCAGATAACCGCTCCATGTTTTCTCTGGTATGTTTAATCCGATTTTCAGTTTCTCTGCGGCGCTCTTTGTATTTTGAAATACCAGCTGCTTCTTCGAGAAAAACTCGCAACTCTTGCGGCTTAGACTCAATAAGACGCGAAATCATGCCCTGTTCAATAATCGCATAACTGCGTGGACCAAGTCCGGTACCAAGGAAAATCCCTGTAATGTCTTTACGACGACATTTTGTACCATTTAAAAAGTAGTTAGATTGACCGTCGCGGGTTACGGTTCTTCTTAGAGCGATTTCAGCATAGCTTGCGTATTCACCGGTTAGAGTACCGTCTGAATTATCGAAAACTAGCTCAATACTCGCTTGTCCGACTGGTTTCCTTGAGGTTGAACCGTTAAAAATGACATCGGTCATTGAATCCCCACGAAGGTGTTTCGCCGATGACTCGCCCATTACCCAACGAACGGCATCGATCAGGTTCGACTTCCCACAACCATTCGGTCCGACAATTGCGGTAAGGTTATCGGGAAAAGGAACGGTGGTAGGATCAACGAAGGACTTAAAGCCTGCTAGTTTTATCTGTTTTAATCGCATTATTTGATTCTATATTCTTCTCTATCTCGGTATTTTTGTTTATATATCAAATATATACTATCGACACACAAAAACGACACGGTTTAGTCTTGTTGTTTTACAAACTCAATTTTTGGCTACAAAATGGCTTTCTCACAGTCATATCTAATCGATATCTAGCAGAAAAGTCTTACAAATTAGGTCTGGTTTTATCAAACGCATTAGTTTAAATTATTTCTGGCATAAAACACACAATTAATACCGATTAAAAGAGATAATATTTTAACAATGAATAGTCCGTCTTTCAGTGGCGCTCAATATTTGCGCAAAGGTTTCCATTTGGTCTGGCAACCAGGAATTAAGAAGTTCGTTTTTATTCCGCTTTTGATTAATTTTGTACTGCTAGGCATCGCGACAGTTTACGCATTCGAGCTGATTGGTGACTGGTATCAGAGTCTTCCTTTGTGGCTAGAAACCCACATGAACAGTGAACACTGGTATGTTCGTTGGCCTGCGGAAGGTGTCAATTGGCTGGTTGTCACCCTCGATTGGCTGCTTTGGCCATTAATTGTGATTACCGTGTTTATTGCCGTTTTTTTTATATTCGGATTTATCGCGAACTGGATCGCGGCTCCCTTCAATGGCTTGTTGTCCGAAGCTGTTGAACGTCACCTTGAATCGGGTAAATACCAAGAAATGGAGTTCAACTGGGCAATATTCATCAAAGATGTGCCCCGCCTGGTGGGCAGAGAGTGGCGAAAACTGATGTATTATTTGCCAAGAGCTCTTGGCTGTTTGATTTTGTTGTTCACGCCCATCTCGCTATTTGTACCGATTATTTGGTTTTTATTTAATAGTTGGATGTCGGCTATTCAATATATTGATTATCCCGAAGACAATCATCGCAGACCTTTTCAGCAAACCTTGACGAATATTCGCCAAAATAAGAGTGGACCATTCGGATTTGGTATACTGGTGATGTTGTTTACCATGATCCCTGTGGTAAATATATTGGTGATGCCTGTTGCCGTGGCTGGAGCGACTAACTTGTGGTTTGATCATTATAGAAAATAAAGAGAGTCTCGTATCATCTTCTGAGAGTTTCGGTTCACTTTATCTCCGAAGTCTTTTAATTGACGTTTTCAACTCTCCAGCTTCAAATGTTCGATTGAAGGCCGAGGATGATTTTCAGGCGCTTTTTTAGGTAGTATCCGCTCACCAACCTTAGCAAGTGATAACTCGCTAGTATCGACTTCCCTCTTTTCGTAGACTTTCTCTGGTAGTATTTGCGCACCGGCGGCTGCAATCGACATACTTGAGCCATCAGTTTCTGGGCTCAGACTTTCTGCCCCTTCGACTGGTTCTGCTTGAGCAACTGGTGCAGGGGCTTCAACAGTCGCAGGTTTGGCTTCGACAGATTGTTGTATTTGCTCTGCTTCTGATTTTTGCTGGGGAGAAGTAGATTCATCCGTTGTGAAACTTGCTCGCCCTTGTGTTGTTGCTTGAGTTTTAGCTGGAACAACCTGCTCAGCTTGTTCTACTTCTTTAATCAGTGCTAAAGCACCGGCATTTTTAAGCGCCGATTGATATTTCATCGCAGTAGCATAATCAAGTGACTTTTTAATCGTCACTTCATCACCACTAAATAGTTTATCAACTGCACTCTGTGAGGACTTGAACAGTTTAACCAAGTTCCCTTTGACTTCGCTTAAGTCGCTATTTTTCATGGTTTGACCACGAAATATTACATCAAATTGACCATCGATCATGACAAAACTCTCAGTTTTAACGAGCTGTTACTCCATTATATACCTATTCATATTCAAGAGGTATATTTCAAATAACTCTGTTGTTTATCTGACAGCTACCAACTACCAACTACCAACTACCAACTACCAACTACCAACTACCAACTATGATATTTTCTATCTAAAAAAAAGCAAAAAGGCGATTTAGTACCTATAATTTTAAAAAGTATTGCCAATTTAACGAAAATTCTTAACCGAAATAATATGGAAAGCGGCTTAAAATGAGCATTTGGAGCAACTTTAGCCTAAGAAAAAAAATCCTTAGTGTCGCAGGGATATTTTTATCCGGTATGGTCATATCAATTGCCGTTGCAGGTTATGTTTTATTAAAGCAGGTTCATTTATTTGAATCCGCTGTCAATCTAGCTGCCACTAGAATTGATGCGGCTAGCACTGCCCGTGTGGCGATCCTGACAATGGAACGTTCCATACAAGCCGTTATTGCCGAAGATGACTCTAAACAAATTCGCGTTGCAGCCATCAGTGCGATTCGTAACGGAGCCACAATAGATGAAGCAATCGAGAGCCTCAAAAAATCATTTGCTGGTGATGCTGATGTTAGCTCTTTAGAAGAAAAATTGACTCTGTTAAGACCCAAGCAAATGCGCATTATAGGCAAAGCTCGCGCTAATAATGATACGGAGGCATTAAAACAAGCTGCGGCAGTCGAGCAAGAGTTTCTAGATATATCAAATAGTGCTCAGGCTTTAGTCGCAAAAGCCCAGGAAAGCTTAACGCAAAACATCATTCGTACAAAAGAACAATCAAACAAAGTGATCTCTATTTTGGGAGCACTGTTTGCTGGGGGAGTTCTTATTGGAATAGGCATTTCACACGCAGCAGCTAATATGATGAGTAAACCACTTATCCAAATAGAAAGAGTTATCACCGCAATGGCTTCTGGGGATCTAACAAAAAAAATGTCTCTTAACAGAGATGGGCGCGATGAAATTGGTCGCACCATTTTGTCCTTAGAAACAACCATCGAACAACTTGGAAAAATGCTGGAAAAGCTCTCCGACTCATCAAAAAAAGTCTCTACAGAATCAGGTAAAGTCTCCTTGCTCGCGGATGAGTTTACCTCAATTACTACGACTATCGACGATAACATCGAAGCCATAACAGGCGATTCGACGCAAGTCGATCAAACAGCAAACACCGCTATCGAACAAGCGAGCAATGCTCTAGATTTTGCAAAAATAACTTTTGATGCGACATCTCGTTCAGTTGAACGAGTGCAAGAAACATTGAATAACTTCGATGAATTTAAAAAAGATATGGAGCAAACATCTATCCAAAGTCGAGAACTGGCTAACATTGTTGGCAATATTCAAACAATTACTCAAACAATTAGCGGCATATCGGAACAGACTAATTTGCTTGCATTAAACGCGGCGATTGAGGCTGCACGCGCGGGAGATCAAGGCAGAGGCTTTGCTGTTGTCGCAGACGAAGTTCGTTCCTTAGCTGGCAGAACAACTGAGGCAGTTCAAGAGATTTCTGCATTAGTGGGCGGCATAACGAGCAGCATAGATAACACGGTTAATTCCTTAGATAAAGCCCGTACACAAGTCGATGAAAATGCCGAGTTATTGCAAAAAGCTTCGGATGAAAGTAGCACGAGTCTGGGGCAAGCGAAAAATATAAGTGTCTCTATGCAAGAAATGCTCGCCCTGTTAGAAGCTCAAAAAAATGTAACCAGCCGTATCGTGTGCTCAATTGAAGAGCTTAGTAATGTAGCAAGAAAAAATAGTAGTAAAGCGAACCTATTGCGAAATAATTCGGAATGCTTAGACCAAACATCTACTGAGTTAGCTGAAGAGGTCGGTTTTTTTAAAATTTAACATGCAACTTTTAATTTAAAAATAGGAAATATCTAATGACTAGATTATTAGCCTTCTTACATATCACAATATCTCTATTAGCAATCAGTTCTTCATCGCTGCAGGCTAACGAAAAGTATATTTTTGAAGCGGGTCACCCTAGCCTCCAAGAGTGGTTGTTACCCGATACTCCTCCACAACCAAAAGATAATCCACTCACTAAGGAAAAAATATCGTTAGGTAAAATGTTATTTTTCGATCCACGTCTTTCTGGTGATGGCAACATGTCTTGCGCGACTTGCCATAACCCTGTTTTTGGTTGGTCAGATGCACTGCCAACCGCAAAAGGAGTTAAGAGTAAGGTTCTCGGACGAGCATCCCCGACGATTATTAATTCAGGGTTTAATAGTATTCAAATGTGGGATGGTCGTAAAAAATCGCTCGAAGATCAAGCAATGGGACCGATGGAAGCGACGGTCGAAATGAATATGGATACAAAGAAACTATTCAAATGGTTAAACTCTAATGTGGGCTACAAAAATGAATTTTCTAAAGCATTCCCTAATGAAAAAATCGACGCTAACACTGTAAAAAAAGCCATCGCCTCCTATGAACGAACAGTGATAAGTAATAATTCTGCATTTGATCAATGGGTTAAAGGGGATCAAAAGGCAATGAACAAGCAGCAAGTTTCAGGCTTCAAGCTGTTTACAGGTAAAGCAAAATGCTCATCATGCCACTCAGCTCCAAACTTTACCGATGATGGTTTTCACAACATAGGATTAAAATCTTGGGGAAACAAAAATCCCGATATGGGTCGCTACGCTCAGCGCCCGTTAGGATTGATGAAAGGTGCATTCAAAACCCCGACGCTACGTGATATAGCTCGCACAGCACCTTATTTTCATGATGGTTCAGCACTCGATTTAAAAAAAGTTATGGATCATTATTCTGATGGTGGTGTGGTAAAAACAAATCTTTCACCAAGTATGGAAGAATTAAATTTATCTGAAAGAGAAAAATCACAACTGGTAGAATTTTTAAACGCTCTGACATCCCCTTATAAAGCAATCACATTACCTGAACTACCACTTTAAATTAAATCGTATTTAGTCGAAAATGAGAGAATTGAAATGAATAATACAACCCTGATGAGTATCACTATAGTATTCAGCTTCTTCGCACAAAGTGCAATTTCGCAGGAACATGAAGTCGCTCAAAAAAATAAGTCTTTTACCAAAAAACAATTGCAAATAAATGTCGGCGATGTCGTAAGTTTCCCTAACCAGGATCCCTTTTTTCACAACGTATTCAGCTTATCTGAAACAAAAACATTTGACTTGGGTTCTTATAAAAAAGGTGAAACGAAAAAAATCACCTTTAATGATCCCGGTACAGTTGAGGTCGAATGCGCAATTCACCCTAAGATGAGAATGGTCATAGAAGTTAAATAAATATACAGGCAAGGAAATACCAACATGCGTGCTTTATTCATCTGGATTTTAACGGCGGCAATATGCTTTCCGTATAGCTCAAGGGTTAACTCAGGCTCTTCTGAAGAGTGCGGAGCTGAAGGCAAGTCTTGCTTTGAGTATGGTGCTACAGTTTTTCAGAACAGATGCTCACTATGTCATGGTTCAGACGGGTTAGGAGAAGGGGTTCTCGCCCTTTCCATAAAAAACTACCCGAATACAAACTTATTAGAACCCAAACATGGAAAAACCTATAGAGACGTAGAATATATTATTCGTTACGGCGGTGGAACAAATAACAATTCACGAAGAAAAGCGGTCAGTAAAGAAATGCCTCCGTGGGGAGATGAGTTAACCGTTGCTCAAATGGAATCGGTTGCAAATTTTGTAATCTATCTTAGGTCTGACACTGATGAAGCCACAAAATTATTACGCAAAATATCTGCGACACTAAAACCCTCACTCCGCATAGGTCGAGCAATTTATTTGGGGCGGTGCTCATTGTGTCACGGTTCACTGGGGCTTGGCGATGGAAAGATGAGTCGCATTATCAAAAATCCACCACCATTTAACTTAACTCTCAGTAGAGCCCCAGACGCTTATCTTAATGAAATGATCCATAAAGGTGGTAAAGAAATGGGGCGCTCACCTCGCATGCCCCCATTTGGAGAGGACTTAACAAAGTCAGAAATTGCATCTGTAATTATGTTTATTAAAACCCTAAGAGAATGACGCTAACTAAACAAGAAAGACTAATAATCGCTAATGACAACGGCAATCAACACTAACATTCAATGAAAAAAAAAGGACTATTAGACAGCTCTAGCCAACATCGGATCACTAGCGAAGAGCAGTTTAAAAATAGAAGAAAGCTCCTTTCCAGCATGGGATATTCTTTGGGGGCGAGTCTCCTGGGCAGCATGAATTCATTTCTCGCGGGTGCAAAATGTCATTCAGATAATAAACTTTCCCATGAATTAAAACTAAAGCCTAATCAAATCAAAGAGATCACCCGTTATAATAATTATATGGAGTTCTCCAGCAATAAAGAAGTTATCCATATACTTGCCCAAAAACTATCCACTTCACCTTGGACGCTAATCATCGATGGTGAAGTAAAAAAACCTTTAAATTTAAGTCTTGAAGATCTAAATCAATTTGCTATTGAAAAACGGATCTACCCGTTACGTTGCGTTGAAGGTTGGTCGATGGTTATTCCCTGGCAGGGCTTTCAGTTATGTCATTTGATTGATATGGTTCAACCAACAAGCAAAGCACGTTACCTTGAATTTACCAGTATTCTAAGACCCGAACAAATGATTGGTCAACGAACTAGTAGCCTTCAGTGGCCTTATCGAGAAGGGTTACGGCTCGATGAAGCCATGCATCCACTAACTATTATCGCAACAGGGATGTACGGCAAACAAATACCAAAACAAAATGGCGCACCTCTTCGCTTAGTTGTTCCTTGGAAATATGGATTCAAAAGCGCGAAAGCAATCACTCAAATAAGGTTGACTCACAAACAACCAGAAACTACCTGGCAAATCGCTGCTCCATCAGAATATGGTTTTTATGCAAACGTAAACCCTTATGTCCCTCACCCTCGCTGGAGTCAGCAACGAGAAAACCGAATCGGAGAAATGCGCAAAAAACCAACACTCTTGTTTAACGGTTATGAAAAACAAGTGGCTCACTTATACCAGGGAATGGATTTATCGGTCCACTACTGATGCATCCCGTTAGCTTCTTAAAAAAAAATACAAAAGCTATTTGGTGGCTATTGTGGCTGCTATTTTTGCTACCAGGACTACAACTTATATATCAATATGATGATCAGTCTCTGGGCGTTAACCCTTTACAAAAATTAGAACGTACAACAGGCAATCTTGCCTTACTAATGTTAATCATCACACTCAGCATAACGCCTGCTCGTCACTATCTCACAAAACTGTGTATCAAGCTAAATAGCAAGAATGGCAAACGCCTTGCGGATTGGAATTGGCTAATACGAACTCGAAGAATGGTGGGACTTTATTGTTTTTTTTACGCTTGTATTCACGTCTGCATCTACATTTCCCTCGACCTAACGTTTGAATGGGATTGGTTTATCTCCGATATTCAAGAAAAACCTTACATTATTGCTGGTATGATCAGCATAATATTATTGATTCCCCTCGCAATAACATCAACCAATAAAATGATGAGCCGTTTAGGTGTAAATTGGCGAAGAATTCATAAATTAATTTATGTGATTTCAATTACTGCAATCATTCATTACTGGTGGTTAAGTAAAGTGGGAACTTACGATCCCTGGCTTTATACTGCTATAATTTTTCTTCTATTGATTTATAGGCTATTTATCAAACTAGGCATTATTAACCCAAATCCTGCCGATGATGGAATGGAAGCGAAAGATGTTCGCAAGCATTACAATGAGAAAAGGCAAAATAACAGTGATTAATATTTCTGATCCATTCATCCTCGACAAGCAAGTTTTTATGGTGTCCTCAGTTTGAAATTAAGTTACACTGTTTATACTCAATTAATCCTAGATTAGTGTTATAACAAAGCGATAAACATCATGCAAGACTCAGATGAATCACCCAGCTTCTTAGAAGAAATGCAAGGCGTTATAAAGATCGAACAAGATAAAATCTCTTCTCAAGACAAAACAAATGAAGTTACACAATCAATAGACTACAGGCGAAATGCTGCGCAAAAGCATGCCGAGAAATATGAGAACTTTTTAACCGATGGTGAAGTGGAACAAGTCGAGCCGCCGGAAATATTGAATTTTAAGATCAGCGGCATTCAGCCAAACGTATTTAAAAATCTAAAAAATGCCAAGTATCGTTTTGATTATCACTTAGACCTGCATCGAATGACTGTAAAACAAGCACGTGATGCAATCTATAAATTGATCAGCAGTGCTGAGGTAGAAGACTTTAGATGTTTTTTAATCACCCATGGAAAAGGCGAAAAAAGCGAACATCCAGCGAAACTAAAAAGCTACGTGAATCACTGGTTAAAACAGATCGAACAAGTGGTCGCATTTCATTCGGCACTTGCCAGACATGGTGGCGCTGGTTCGGTTTATGTTTTATTGAAAAAGCCAAAGCAAAAAAGGAAAATTAACCAAGTAAAATATGATTAAATTAAGTGAACCAGAAAACCCAAAAAGTGAGTAAAATCAACCGCCATTTAGCGCCTTATCAATTTCTTCCTTCTCCATCCCTTTTTGAGTTTTAATATTCAAATCGCCCATTTGGATCACTTCATATTCGCCCGTTTTAGGAGGATGATCACCCGTATGAGTCACGCCCCTTTCATCAACCCATCGATACATAACCCTTTCAACGGTTTTAGCCACATCTAAACCACCAGTGGTGATCTTTTCCCCCGAAAAGATAACCACAACATCTTTCGATAAACTCCCAAGGTCACCTCCATGCCGATACTTGTCCCAAGCTTCACTCATTTGAGTAAAATCTCGCCCACCAAATAATTGCAGACCAACGATAACCAGAATAAACAGTACCAAGATCACAAGAAATTTTTTAAACATTTTTTAAACCTTTGAGCATCTACCTATGGAAATTGTATATAAGCAACTCCCTTATTGCCAGGTAAATTTACAGGTTAGATAACCATATATGTCTCAAACCAGGCAAAATAACCTAATATCAGGTGCGCTAATCAACAAACATTTTTTGCCACTCAGCAAGATCGGAATGTTCCGATGGAAGGATTTTAAAGCCGAGCAAAAATTCATTCGAACCGTTTTGCTCAACCCATTTTACTTCACCGGCTAAAAGAAACTTGTAGCCCCCACTTTCGAAAGAAATAATTAACTCAAAAATCTCCTCGGTTGGTAACAAGCATGATGAGTGAACCTTCAACCCATCTTTAGAGATATCTTTTGTTGTGCATTCAACTTGATGGTTATCATCGACCGAATCAGCGTTTGCACCAAGCACTTCAATAAAAATAGATTCCTCGCGGCTATGTCGTTGCTGTTTTCGCTTTTCGATATCCATTTGGAGCGGTTGACTAATCACAGTTTTACAAACGATTTAAACTTTGGATAAATTTACTCCAAACTTGGCGATTACTTTTTTCGATATTTACTAACTTTATACCTAGATAATAAGTTGGTGCAGCGTCTATTTCCAAACACCACTTCACTTCGGCTTTAACGTCAATAACCGCCCACAAACTACCTAAATCAATTTCTACATCAAGCACACTGTCTAACTCTAATGGACAATGAGAAATAAGTTTTAAACCACCAGCAGAAACATCCTGAGAGCTACAAGAATGAGTTTCTATTTGGTTATTACGTGAGGCATTTTTATATCTTATAATTATCGATTTTTCTGAAAAATTCCTGCTTTCTCGACGTAAATCATCTAGTTGGGCTGGCATAACATAAACCTATAACTATATCCTATCACTATATTTGGCGTAACTAATCAAGCCGAACGGTTATATATTGCCCAAGTATAGAAGAGCTTTATTAAATTTGCACTGATCAACTTCAAAGTATCAGCCTTAACAAAAAAAAGACGCTAATAGCGCCTTTTTTAAGAACCTTTTGAGCAGATTAAATTCCGCTAACTTAAGATTTACTCGCGATATATTTATCGATAAAAATTTCTAATATATCTAGTGGAACCGCGCCATTTTTTAATACAACGTCATGAAAATCTCTCACATCAAACTTTTCTCCCAACGCCTGCTTTGCTTTTGCGCGTAGCTCCAATATTTTCATCATACCAACTTTATACGCACAAGCTTGACCAGGCATAACGATATATCGTTCTATTTCGGAGATCACATCTGATTCAACCATCCCCGTGTTAGCAAGCATATAATCGATTGCCTGCTCACGCGTCCAATGTTTGGCATGAATACCGGTGTCAACGACCAAACGAACTGCCCTGAATAACTCAGCTTGCAAACGCCCAATATTATCATAGGGATTATCTTGAAAACCCAATTCCCAGGCAACCCTTTCAGAATACAAAGCCCACCCTTCAATGTAGGCGGTAAACGGCGCAAACTTTCTAAACAACGGCATATCTTCTAGCTCTTGAGCCACACTGATTTGAAAATGATGTCCAGGAATAGCCTCATGATAAGCCAGGGTTCGCATACTGTATTTAGGTGTCGCTTTAATGTCATACAAATTCGCATAAAAGATCCCTGGGCGAGATCCATCAATCGCTGGCGCATTATAATAAGCTCCTGGACTGGTTTTTTCTTTAAACTCTGGAATACGCTTCACTTCGACACCAGCCTCAGCACGGATTCTGAATGCTTGATCTAAACCTGCGTCAATCTCATTAATCATGGTCTGATAATCCGCAAGAATTTGCGCTCGTCCCTCATCGGTGTCTGGGTAATAAAAACGCTCTTCCGCCGCCATTAATTCTATAGCTTTAGAAAAACCTTGAGTGGTATCAACTCCTTCACCGCTTAAAATCTTCATGATTTCAGATTGAATTCTGTCAACCTCTTTTAAGCCCACGTTATGGATATAGTCAGGGGTATAATCAGTGGTGGTAAAAAATTTCAAAGCAAGGCGATAAGCCTGGTCGCCATTAGGATGCTTCCAAAAGCCATCATCAGTATTGGTACTATCACCTAAGCTTTCAAAATAATTCGTCAATTCTACATAAGCCGGATAAACATCATTGATAATCGCCTCTTTAGCTTGCTCTAGAAATTGTTGTTTTTCTTCAGAATCAAATTCTTCAAGTTTATTTAACTTTTCATTGAGCGATTTATATAAGATATTTTCTTCAGGCTTGGTCGCCACAAATTGTGTCATCTCATCGACGACTCTTTCAACTACGAACTTTGGTGGAAGAATTCCTTCATCTGCACGAATTTTTAGCCCGTCTAAAACTTGTGAGAATTTTAAAGGCAACTTCTTTAATCGAGCGATATAATATTCAGCATCTTCTTCATCGTTAATTTGGTGCATGGATTCCATGAAAGTTGGAAAGCCATTTTGCACGCCAAATAGTTGATTTACTGGATAATTGTGGTAGCGAAATGCTTTAGCGTCTTTGGCAAACTCAAGTAAATATAGGGCGATCTTCTTCGACATTAACTCTTCACCTGATAACGAGTCATCATCATAAGACTTTAATACCGCCATTTCAGATTCTAGAAATTCAAAAAATTCGGTGGTAGATTCTGGACTCGCGTCATCTAGTTCGGCGTTGTGACCATCAATACCTATTGACTCAAGGAAATGCAATGAAGTAAGGGTTTCTGGGCTGTTTAGAGCCATTTTTAATGCGAAACGATTGAAAAAATTATTAATTAACGCTGGTTTACCATACCACTCATGCGCGGCGAAACCTCCTCCAAGTACTAAGATGACTAAAAAGATCGCAAAAAACCATAGTAATATTTTTTTAATCATTAATTTTCCACCTATTTTTTAGAGTTATTATTTCAATTAGTCATTATACGTGGCGAACCAGCTCTCTACTAGCGACCGTATATAGCAAACTGTAACAAGAAATTTAACCTTTTAACCTATTTTTCAACTGGTTATCTCATCTAGATATAACTCGTATCCAGTTGATTTTATTGGATAAAATATTCAATATTTAGCAAACATCTTAAGCTGAGACATTTGTCACATTAATCCATTTTAGCTTTGCTATGATTGAAACGTGCAAGGAAATAAACATGTGGAAAATACTAGGAGTATTCAAATGAAATGGTATACACAAGATAACGGTGTTTTATGTCTGGGAACCAGAGAAAATCAACGGGTTAATTTTCATGTTGCAACGGAAGTAAGAATGGAAGCAAAATTTAGCGCTCCGTTGAGTGAAGCACACATTGAATTGATCGGCTCTTTTCCAGAAGATTGGGATGGGGATTCAACCATCTACCAAAAAATTAACCAGACCGCAAAGCACTTTTTTGGATTTACATTCGAATCCAGCATAGCGGCTTAAACACTCAATTAAGATTAGCAAAAACTAGTAGATACAATAATTAATCTACAAATATCACGGTGTTTTTTTCGGTCGAGTTAGAATTTATCGCCTCTTTATTTTCCAGAAATATCGGCTGATAATAGTCTTCAATTTGTTGACGACGGATTTTTAGAGTTGGCGTCATCATCTCATTTTTGGTGTTCCACTCGGTCGAAGAAACTAACAAAGCGTCTAATTGCTCATGTTTCTCTAAACTTTCATTTAGTTGTTTCAGTTTTTGTTCGCACTCATCGATAAAACGTTCATCCGCTTTCTTGCTTTTAGGATCGGTACACACAATCACGGCAATTGGTTGAGATAATTGACTACCGAATACGCAAGTTTGCTCAACCGAAAAAATATTTTCCAGACTTTGCTCAATAGGAACTGGCGAAATATACTTACCTTTACTGGTCTTAAATATTTCTTTTACCCGACCCTTAATACTCAAATAGCCGAAATCATCGACCTGTCCGAGATCGCCCGTTCTAAACCAGCCATCCTGAATTGCTGCAGCTGTCAACTCTGGCTCTTTATAATAACCATCCATAAGGCACGGACTGCGTAATAATATTTCACCATTTTCCGCGACCAGCATTTCACATCCGTTCATTACTCTACCCACAGTGCCCACTTTACGGTGCTCAGGAATATTTAAGTTAGAGATCCCTAAAGTCTCGCTCAAACCGTAACCCTCACAAACAACTAAACCTAATTGGTCATACCAATCAAGCGTGTCAGAAGATATTGCAGCTGCACCGGTCAGGCAATACTTTGCATTGAATAAACCAAGCTTTTTGATGATTCGCCGAGCAATAAACCCGCCGATAATTGGCAGACTGATAACTTTTTGAAAGCGCTTTGCACCGCCGAATTTTCTCTCGATACCTTGTTTAATTTTAACCCAGATCCTTGGAACCGCGATAAAAATACTAGGGTTGGTATTAACTAAATTGCTTGAAAAAGTCGATAAATTTTCCACAAAAGAAACCTGGCAACCATAAACCACACTCATGATTTCCACCGCGATCCTTTCTAAAATATGTGCCAAAGGTAAGTAAGATAAAAAGGTATCTTCACCATTAATCTCAATGGTATTTTCAATACACTCTAAACCGCCCGAAATTGCTCGATATGACATTACCACGCCTTTCGGCATTCCAGTAGTGCCTGAAGTGTAAACAATGGTTGCGATATCTTTTTCGTTTGGTTGAAAAAAATCGCTGATAGGCTCTATCTCTTCAATTATCTCAAGCCAAAAAGGATATTCCTGCAGCTTGTGATGAATAGCAACCACCTCAGCGTTTTGCTGGATAACTGATAGATGTGAAAAGTCCGTTAAATTTCCAACAAAAACTAATTGAGTTTCGCTGTGCTCCAAAATCTGAGAGATCGTTTTGGCACTCGCCGAAGGATAAATAGGTACGCTGATCATACCCGCAGCTAAAATAGCCATATCGACCAAGAACCAGTCACGGCAATTATTCGCATAAATGCCTATTTTGGTATTCTGCGGGTATTTTTTAAGATAGGCGGCTAATTTCGCAACTTTATCATAAGCTTCTCTCCAACTGGTGTGCTGCCATTTGCGGCTACTCGGCTGGCGAAGAAAACAAGCATCTGGCTTTTTCTGCGCCCAATGCTTAAGATAGTTTGCTGGAGAATAAATCTTTGCCGCCATTGATTACCTACTTAGCCTTATAACTTATCGTCTTTATTTTTCAGACTGAGCGTTAAAATAGATACTATGCCGCATCGATCAGGGGTTTAAGTTCTTCATTTTGGTGCATTTCCATCACGATATCGCAACCACCAATCAACTCACCGTTTACCCAAAGTTGAGGAAAAGTCGGCCAATTAGCGTAATTGGGAAGTTCTGCTCGAATGTCCGGGTTTTGCAAGATATCAACATAAGAAAATTCCTTCCCGCATGACATTAATGCTTGAACAGTCTGCGCTGAAAAACCACATTGAGGCGCTTCTGGCGAACCTTTCATATAAATAATGATCTTGTTATCTTCGATTTGAGATTTGATTTTGTCTAAAGTTTCCATAGTAATGCTCACAAAAGTCGGTTAATAAATTTAATAAATGCCAAACTGACAGCTCAAATGGAATTGTAGCGATTTAGCACCGTAAAAACTAGTAACAACCGCCAATGTCGTCAATATCCTAGTCAACTCAGGGAAGATCTCTTACACCAATAGAATCCTTTACGCGTAGATCACAGCTAGCGCAATCTCTATTATTCGCTCTCAGCTGGTTATCTATCCAGTTAATCGATTACAATCACAAAATTATACAAGGAATGTATATGAAAAAGTTATCTCATTGTCTAATTCTGCTATTCGCCATTAACACATTGATTCCTGCCTGCTTTTCGCAAGCAATTTATCATTGGGTCGACGAAAATGGTAAACACCACTTCAGTGACCAAAACCCAAAAACCGGAATATCCGAAGAGTTTAACCAACATGAAATTCCGAGCATAAAAACAGTTAAATCCAAGCCAACAGTAAAACTGAAAACAAAAAAACGCAAGGCTAAAAAAACAAAGAGAGTCGCTCGCGAAAGCAAAACGGAACGATGTAATCAATTGAAAGCCGATATAGCCTCGATCCAGAGCAAGCTAAAAACTCGCTTGCTTGCCGATAAATCAGACCAGTATAGTAAAAAACTGTCCGATCTGCGCTGGAAAAAACTCAAAACCTGCTAGTCTAACGTATTCGCAATCACTCGTAATAATAATCAACTGATCATTAGTGTTCAAAATTTGCGGTATAATGGAGCTCTCAGATTAGATTAGCGATTTTACGCCTATATGCCCTTGATTCATCAAAAATTTCGACACACAAATTTTATTGTTGACGATCCTCAAAAATGCTGCGGTACTATTTCTATTAAATCAAAGTCAGATCGAATCATTATAGTTACCAGTCCAAACTCAAAGCTGAATTCGTTGATTGACAAAACCAGTGAAACGAAAATTTGCATCCAGCCATCTGAAATCAATCGTTATCTGGGACAAGAGTTTGACTGTATTTTATTTGATCTATCCGAGCAATTTAATGTGAATGCGTTTACTGCGATCTGCGGTTGCTTAGTCGGTGGCGGCGAACTTATTTTAAATCTACCAACATCAAGCGATTCAATTTGCCCTTTGTTGACCCGATTTATACAAGAAATAAAAAAAACAAATAATGAAAAATCGCCCAAAACATCAACAAATGATGATTTTTTTATTGAACAAGAGCAACTGATTGAAAAAATTAAACGCTGCGCACTTGGTCATGCGAAAAGACCCCTTGTTATTACCGCCAATCGCGGTCGTGGCAAATCCGCCACGCTGGGAATAGCTGCTGGACAATTGGTCAAAGAAAAAAATAAGAAAATAATTATTACCGCGCCAAGAAAATCAAATCTAAATGTTTTTTTTCAATATGTTAAGCGACAAACTAATGATGATAAACAAATTAGTTTTGTACCTCCAGATCGATTAATCAAAGAAAAAAAGAATGCCGACTTAGTCATTATCGATGAAGCGGGAGCCATTCCAGTACAAATTTTGGAGAAAATAATTAATACTTATAACCGAATGGTTTTTTCAACAACAACTGATGGTTATGAAGGAAACGGACAAGGATTTAAAATACGATTTCAAAATAAATTAAAAAAACACTTTCCGCAATCACCTTCTGCGACATTAAATAACCCGATGCGATGGGCAAGTGGAGATCCTCTCGAGACAGCTTTAAACAAAGCTTTTATGCTTTCATTTGAGAAAGATAAATCAGAAGATAACTCTCCCCCACGAATAGATAACACTCATTATCAATTTGTGCCTAAATCAAAATTGTTATCAGATGAAAAACTACTCAAACAAATTTACACCTTACTTGTCGAAGCACATTATCAGACCAGACCAAGCGATCTGCAAAGAATTCTAACTGATACGTCTATGCAAGTATTTATCGCCTTCAATAAAGAACAGGATAAAAAGGTGATTGCAACCGCATTAGTTTGCGTGGAAGGAAAACTAAACGAAGAGGATTCTATCCAAATAGAGAAAGGACAAAAACGCCTTGCGGGTCACCTATTACCTCAGTCATTAATGGCTTATCAGGGAGATATTGATGCTGGAAAATTAAGTTACTGGCGAATAATGCGGATCGCAGTTCGACCAGAGTTTCAAAGAAAGAGACTAGGCAGTCAACTGCTCGAATATATCGAAGAGCAAGCGAAGGAAAGTTCAATTCAAATATTAGGAGCTAGTTTTGCCTTAACTCAGCCTATCGTCCAATTTTGGTATCAATCCGGTTTTAAATGTACTCGTTTAGCCTTAACAAAAGATTCATCGACCGGAAGTTATCCTGGTGAGTTTATGAAACCAATTAACTTTCCAAAAAATGACCAAAATAATAGTTACTTTAAAGCTATAGCGAAATTCCAACAATCTTTTTTTTATTCTTTAACATCGAGCTATCTCAATATTGATAGCGGTGTACTACTAAGCATTCTAGATTTTCAGATAGAAGGTGATTGTGAAAAATTAGCGGATAACATTATCTCGGAAATTTTAAGATACGTTGAAAAAGCCAGAAGCTATGAAATGGTTGAATGGCAAATCAATCAATTAGTTTCGGTTTATCTAACTAATAAAATTGATTCGAATTTAAATTCTGAGCTAACTAAACGAATGTTATTAGAAAAATCACTACAAAACAAAAACTGGCAAACAATGGTTAGCGAGTTTGAATTCGATGGAAAAAAAGTAGCTAAAGAAAGAGTTCGAAAAGCAATCGAAACACTTATCAGAAGTTATAAACCAAAGTGAAAGCGGTTATCGTGTCTAACTTGTCCGTATCAATACGCACGTCCGACTGATGAGTCGCAGTAATAGAGAGTTTTAATGCAAGATCTTCCATCAGGTTTGCTGACAAACCCGTATAAGATTTAGTAACGGTATTATCTTCGCCTATTTCAGTTGATAATTTTTGTTCAAACTTTGAATTCTCTGTTATTTCCCAAACGAAATTACCAGCTAACCTGAAAATGCTTTCCGAAAGAATTTCTTCATCCAAAAGCAAAGTCGCCTTTTTCTTGGTTTCTCGATAACCGCCACCTAACTCAATATCAAGTTTAGATTTTTCACCCGTAACAAAACTGAAGCCTCGTCCAATAGATGTTGATACCTGATAATCATTTTCTGAAAATCGATCATCATCATAGTTAGCTAATATAAAAGCGTAGGTTGAATCGGAATATTTATAATCAGATTTTCCTTGAATGAAATATCGTTCCGCATTGGTTTCCACTTGAGAGGTCGCTTCACTTTCGGCAGAACCAAAAATAGTTTTAATATCAGCAGAATGACGCCAATTATCTGCTTCATAAATTACTGCGATTCCACTGTTAATGCTTGTTGTTTCCGTATTTCCTGAAGTCGCAACGTAACCAAACTCAATACTTGATTTCCATTTTGAAGCTTTTGCAGTCTCCGTTGTTTCAGTATCTTTCGTTTTATCAATAGAAGCGTCTTCCGCCCATATAGATTGACAAAAAGCAAGCAATACTAAAGTTCTAAAAAATGTAAGTATGATTTTCATGACTGTCTAAAATTCGAGAATAATTTCCTCGAATACTATCAGCCAAGACAATTGAATAAAAGAAAATCTTACTGATAATTTGAAAAACTTGAGACTTGGCTTATAACTGCCAAGCATAGGAAAATTTAGCGAATAAAGTACGCTCTGTTCTGGTTAAGCTATTCAATTGAGAGTTCTTAAAACCATCATCGGAATAACCAAAAAAGAATCGGGTGAAAGGATCGAGCTGGTAGGAGTATAATAATTGACTAGCAAGATCACGATAATCCCCTTCTTTGCTAGCTTGTAGTGTAAGACGAAGAAAGCTATTTACATCGATTTGATATGCGGCTCGCATATTATATAAATGAACATCGAATTCGTTGTCGGTATTCTCCCTTAGTTCGAGCGACTGGTTAATGTACTCTAAGCTGAAGCTCAAATAGTCATTAAATTGGTACTCGGTATTTGATATGACCGTTAATATGTCGCCAAAATCACCAGTAGCAAGATGAACACCATCCCCCCAGTCGATACTAAAACTTAAATCTAACCCTGCAAGCGGGGTAATATCTAAGTAAGTAGAGTAAGAATCGACTTCATATTCTTGCGATAACAACAAATCAGGTCTATTTCTGTAGCGCTGGGCAACATAACTTTCGGTACCTTTCAGATAGTCAATCCCCCATAACAGCTGATAAGCTCCTGTAACCGCAACGCCGACTCTCTGGGCGTTATTCAAGTTATTGCCATCCAAATCATCAAACGTGAACCATTGAGCGTCAAGAGTAAAACTTTTCCACCACTGTTTTTGATCCTCTGGGTACCAGTTTCTCGCAACGACAATGTCACTCGACTTCCAATTGCTCTTACTTACAAACCCTGAATCAGCGCGGAAATCTTTTCCAAAGTGATGATGAGTGAATAAAATATCCCAGTCCCTAGATGAGTGCTTATAATTCAATGAAAAAGCGTTGCCAGCTCTTTCACTTGTTTCACCAACTGATAATGTATCAGAGCTCATTGCCTGAAATCGAAAATAATTAGAGTCATTAAACCAATACTTTCCATCGACCGAAATCATGTCATTGTTATACCCAACAGCGTCACGCTGGGTATAGGTAAAACCAACATTACCTTGCTTACCTAAATCATATCGATAACGCAACATTTGGTTTTCACTTTCTAGACCTTCATGGCTAACTAGGCTAGAGCTTTGACTGTCTGGTAATAAATACGTTGTATTGTCATCTGTCAGAGATATTATTCCGTAGCTATGATCTCCCGATTTTCCAGTAAGCTTAAGTCCATATTCTGGTTCAGCGAACAACCGAGTATGGATCAGGCTACTCCAATTAGAAAAATAATTGGCTCCGTCGAGAAAGAATGCCCTTTTTTCCGTAGTTCTAACGGCAAAAGCCTCATTTATTTCTAACTGGATTTCATCCGCTTCAACATGAGAAAAATCGGGATTAATCGTAGCGTTTAAAAATACGTTTTGAATAACTCCCCACCTCAAGTCTAAACTTGCATCATCATCAACATCTCCGTCTTGCCAAGCACCAACATCTCCACTATCACTTACACTTCTGTGATCGCTTTGCAGCAACGTAACTGAAGGGATAAGTGTGAGATTTCTTGCGGAAGTAACTTCCTTAAAGCCCACAAAACTAGCATATTGACAAAGATCACATTCGTTATTTCTATCTTCTCTTATATTGGCGAATTCATGTTCTACATCTCTTATCCATATTCTTGAAAACTTAATTTTCCACTGCTTTAATTCATCATTATTTTCAAATCTTAGTGACTTGAAAGGGATCACCATTTCAACCGCAAAACCCTTTTCATTGACCGCTCCAGTACTCTGCCAGATTGCATCCCAGCCAAGATCTTCCGTATCAGTGATCTCGTCGATAATCAAATCAGCCTGCACACCAATCGCGTTGGTATAAAACTGATAAGCTCTACGCGAATCACTAAAAGTATCAAGTGCAATACCGACGTAATCGCTTTTCCAAAGATCGTCTCTCGCCGCAAGGTAAGCTCTTATTTTACTTGGGTCAGGATCATCGGCTTTGAATCCGACATAGATATTTTTACCATCTTCGAAAATATAAGCGGTAGTCTTTACCTTGGCAGGGATATTTTCGGCTGGTTCTACTTCGTATGATAACGGAACTTCTAGCGCGTTTTTCCACACGGGATCACTTAACTTACCATCCAGTTCAATTTCTTCTTGGATGTGTGGGATCTCACTGATTGAGATATCTGAATTTTGCTCTGCCATACCCTGTGTTGTCACAACACTGAAGAACATGACCAGGCTTCCTGCCAATTTATTTTTAAACATTAAGCGCGAACTTCTGTTAAATTAGAATTATTAGTCAATTGCAATATGCAACAATTTTCCCCGTGGGCGTAAAGTAACAAAAACCTAATATAGATCAATAGACTAATTACCCTAAATGGAGAAAATAACACTGTTTATTCCAAAATAACTCTATTTGAGATAACCTTGACTGAGGTTTTTATTGTTGAAGTTAGATTTGAATAATTGAAGCCGAAACAAACCGCAGCATAAGCAGCTTAAGATGAAGCACTAATCCTCAGTATTGATTTTATCTATTTCATAAACCTCTAGCCAATCTCCGGCGGTTTTAGCTCCAATACTCTTTTTTAACTGAGATTTTTTAGGGATAAAGTTGAAATTGCAGTTTTGCTGCTCAGCATAGTGTTTTACTTTCTCCGAAACGAATATTTGCCCTGGTCTTGCCATCGATTCTAGCCGAGCGGCCATACTCACCGCAGTCCCTTCCAAATCAGAGCGCTCAGTCACTTCGTTATGAACAATGGTCACCTCACCTAAATCGATGCCTATGCGTAGTTCAAACTCAGCCGCCATGAGAACATGCCTGATCATCCATGCACACTCCACTGCAGATTTCGCACTTCTAAAGGTTGCCCTGAGTGAATCCCCTTCCATATTCGGATAGCTCGCATCCCACTTTGCTAAGATCGGCTTGAGTAACCCTCTAAAAAGTGACATCCGCTCAGAAATAGTCACATTGCTCCACTTAGTAAAATCTTTTAAATCGATAAACAAAACGCTAAAGTTTCTGACTTGATCGACTTCATACTCGGCTGCAAGCTCCAGTAATCTCGGCCAAAATTTATCTTTAATCCCTGCAACCGCTTCTTTAAATTCTCGCTGCATGGTTCGATCTGCGCGCATAGCAAGTTGAGCATTTTGAATTCGACTTGCCTCTTCTTTAAGTGAATTTTCTAACTCGCCAACCGAATGATGCCCTACTTCGTCGACCACCAGTTGAACCAACGCTCCACCAGCAATATCTTTAACCGACTTTAAGCGTAACGCAACGCCCCAGTGACAGGCCTGTAAATGTTCAATCAATATAGGTAAAGTTGCTATTTCGTTGGCGGTGAGACGATATTCATAACGTAGATCAATGGTGAGAGACTCAGCGTACAACCGCTCAAATTCACCATCCGTATAATTGGTTTTATCAATTGCCCCTTGATCCCAATATGCAAATTCACAACGTACATTACTGATGTCCCAGCCGATACTATTTATATTAAACAAGGTCGCATCAGTAATATTTGCTTTAGACAAATTGGTATTGGATAAATTGGTACCACTCAGATTACAACCACGTAAATTGGCATTACTCATATTCGCCCCCGAAAAATCGAGTGACGAAAGATTTATATTACTTAGGTTCGCGTGTCTAAATTGGCATTTATTAACAACCGTTGCAGCCATTAATGCGGAAGACAGATCAACATGATTGAAAATCGCACTACTTAAATTCGCACCTCGCAAATCGACACGCCGTAAACTCGCATAACTAAGATCTTTTCCAGAGAGGTTTTGTTTGCGTAAATCACAACCATCAAGGGTGATCCCTTTCAAGTTGATGGTTTGCAGATCAATATGACTAAGATCGGTATTAACTATCACCGTTTTTTTGAACTGCGCAGTTAAGAAATTCACCTCTTTCAACTGACATTTTCTAAATGCGGTATTCTTCAATACTGCGGCAATCAACTTCGAATGGCTAAAATCACAATGAATAAAATCAGAACCCGTTAAATCGGCAGAAATGAGGTTGGTGCTGTCAAACTTACAGTAATGAAAATGACAACGATGAAACTGAACGTGAGAAAAATCCAGACCAGAGAGATCTAAATTATGAAATTCCTCGTCCTCAAAAGTAATTGTTTCTGATTTATGCGACTCTTTCCACTGCGGCCAAATAGCAGGATCTAACAAACAGATTGTATCTGTTAGCGCTGTTGGTTGAGAGGGCGTAGGTTCAGCTCTAGACTTAACTTGATTATTCCCTATTATACTTTTGACATTATCGAAGTTCATTTAAATTTTATTCTAAAATCCATACACTTGAACCATCCGAATAACACGAAAACACAGTGGTCAGTTCATACAAAAACTATTTCTTATGCCAGAGAACCATTGAACCACTTTTTTATAACCATTTCAATTGGTAACGGTGCTTTTTGGATATCAAATCTAGATTAAAACACAATTTATAATTACAATCCTAGCACAAAACACGCATTTATCTGGGTTTGATTGGGTTATTCAGTTAATATTACCAATTCTACTCGTCCTATTTAAACGTGACCAATCCATGACAAACGCCTTTGAAAAATATAGAGAAAAAAGAAAACAAGGTACAGAAAAACTACTCGATACCGATAACTTACTCACTAAACGCTTTATTTCTCTCGATAAACAGGCATACAAAGACGGCGAGCTTTCAGCTCAAACGAAGGAATTACTCGGACTAACTGCGTCGATGGTACTGCGCTGTAACGACTGTATTGATTATCACCTTGATGCGGCAATCAACGCAGGTAATAATAAAGCCGAAATTGATGAAGCAATCGGGATTTCGCTGCTGGTGGGCGGCTCGATCGTAATCCCTCATGCACGCCATGCCGCAGAAAGTTTAGAATATTTATTTGCCGAAAAAACTAAACAAGACTGAAACACTCCCCTGCAATGTCTTGAGAGAAAGATCTTATTTGAAAACAGCTTCTCTTAACAAGCTTATTTCATCTCGCAATTTAGCCGCTTTTTCAAACTCTAAGTTTTTAGCGGCTAAGTACATCTCACCTTCAAGCTGTTTAATTGCTTTGCTCATTTGCGCTGGTGTTTTCACTTGATATTTTGCAGATTGTTCGGCGACTCGGCGCTCTTTACTCAAATTTGAAACACTGAACTTCTCGCCAGTTTGCATGATATCTGATATCCCTTTTACCACACCTCTAGGTTTAATATTGTTATCAAGATTAAACTGATGCTGAATTTCCCGTCTACGATCGGTTTCATTGATGGCTTTTTGCATAGAGCCCGTCACTTTATCAGCATATAAAATTGCTTTTCCTTTAAGATTTCTTGCCGCTCGACCAATCGTCTGGATCAGCGAACGTTCTGATCGCAAAAACCCTTCTTTGTCGGCATCTAAAATCGCAACGAGCGAAACTTCTGGCATATCAAGCCCTTCTCTCAAAAGGTTGATGCCAACTAATACATCAAACAGCCCTTTACGCAGATCTTGAATAATTTCCATGCGCTCCACGGTATCAATATCCGAGTGTAAATAACGAACTCGCGCGCCGTGTTCAGTTAAATACTCAGTCAGATCTTCCGCCATTCGTTTGGTTAACGTGGTCACCAGAACTCGTTCATTGTCAGCGACCCGCAAATTAATTTCCGATAACAAATCATCTACTTGCGTAGCAACGGGTCTTATTTCAACTTGTGGATCAAGCAAGCCTGTTGGGCGTACCACTTGCTCAACAATTTCACCGGAATGTTCTAGCTCATAATTAGCAGGAGTGGCAGAAACAAATATGGTTTGCGGAGCAAGCCTTTCAAATTCTTCAAACCTGAGTGGTCGGTTATCAAGCGCAGAAGGAAGCCGAAAGCCATACTCTACCAAGTTTTCCTTACGAGAGCGGTCGCCTTTATACATCGCACCAATTTGCGACACCATCACGTGAGACTCGTCAATAACTAATAACGCATCGTCAGGTAAATAGTCAAACAAGGTTGGTGGATGCTCTCCTTGCGCCCTTCCAGAAATAAACCGCGAGTAATTTTCAATGCCCGAGCAGTATCCAAGCTCCTGCATCATTTCTACATCAAATTTAATCCGCTGTTCTAAACGCTGATACTCGACCAGTTTATTCATCTTTTCTAGTTGCGCTAACCTATCAACTAATTCCAACTTGATTTGTTCAATCGCATCGAGGATTGTCTGTCTTGCGGTCACATAATGAGACTTAGGATAAATAGTCACCCTAGTGAGCTTTTTATAAACCTCCCCTGTTAACGGATCAAACGCTCGCAAATTATCCACTTCATCGTCAAAGAGTTCGATCCTGATGGCATTTCTCTCAGATTCCGCCGGAAAGATATCAATCACATCGCCTCTGACTCGATAGGTGCCGCGCTGCAAATCAACATCATTACGAGTAAACTGTAACTCGGCAAGCTTGGTTAAAATGGCTCGTTGTTTAATTTCATCACCGGGCTTTAAATGCATCACCATGCTATGAAACTGCTTTGGATCGCCCAGACCATAAATCGCCGAAACCGAAGCGACGATAATAGAGTCCCTCCTTTCTAACAATGCACGGGTTGCGGATAACCTCATCTGCTCGATATGATCATTTATCGACGCATCTTTTTCGATAAAAGTATCACTACTCGCCACATAAGCTTCTGGCTGATAATAATCATAGTAAGACACAAAGTATTCCACCGCATTTTCTGGGAAGAACTCTTTCATCTCACCATAAAGCTGCGCCGCCAGAGTTTTATTTGGCGCTAGAATAATCGTAGGGCGACCCGTATTTTGAATAATATTTGCAACAGTAAATGTTTTACCTGAGCCAGTGACTCCCAATAATGTCTGGTGGCTTAAACCATCGTCAAGACCTTCCATTAATTGCTCAATTGCTTTCGGTTGATCGCCTGCGGGTTTAAACGGTGATTTTAAGTTAAAGTCTTGTGCCATAGAGGTTTTAGTAATTGCTTCAAATATCGACAGATATTATACGCGCAAATATTCTAATTTTGCAGAACATTTCGAGACTCACTCCCGTCGAGAAAAGTGATAGTCTGCTATACTCTAGTTTCTTGCTTCTAGCCCCCTATTTTTTATGACTGAAATGAATATGAACCTGATAAAAGCATCCTTATGTAGTCTTTTCCTGATTTTTTCTAGCCAGGTATTCTCAGATGAAGCTTTAGACTCCACTCTTGAAACAATTGAGTCTTCTATTATTCAGCAAAATAGTAAGGCTATGGATAAGATCTTTAATTTTGAAAAATTTCTAGATCGCGCGCTCGAGCCACTTACCGGTGTTTCTGCAAAAAATAAGAGTGATTTTCGCCGAGGTGCTTCGACATCATCCGGCTTACTCAGCGAAAGAATGATTTCGAGCTTAGCTAATGCTGTAATAACCCGATTAAAAATAAGCCAAGAGAAAGGTAATCAAAAAGCTCTTTATCGGTTTGACTTGGGTGAAGGCGGTTATGCTTATCTTGAATTCATTCTGCGTAAAACAGAGCAAAATAATTATGAAGTTATCGATTGGTATTCTCATGTAACGTCAAGCTTTGCAAGTGAAAGTGTTAGACAAGTCCTTGTTTTTGCCTTTCCAAATGAAGGTATGCTCGACAAGTTTTTAAATGTGGTCAGCGGCAATCAAGCTGACATAAAAAAATTTACTCAAGCGATGATCGCTTTTAGCAAAACACGTAATCCTTATCCGTTAATAAAAACCTACGAAGCAAGCGGCGACACAGTCAAGAAAAATGCTAATATTTCAATGATCTATTTAACACTTGCGGGACAAACTAACGACAGTGCCATCTATGAAAAAGCCTTAAAGCTTTTTGCCAAGAACCACGGCAACGATCCTCGTTTCGCATTTGCGATGGTCGATCATTATTTCACCATTGGTGAATACGGCAAAGCCGTCAGCGCGTTAAATAGTTTTGAGCGAAAAATTGATGTTGCTGATCCTGCTCTTTATTTCCTAAGAGCTAACTCTTATCTACTAGCCCAAAACTACCAAAAGTCTATCGAACAATCTCAACAAGCTCTTGCTCTCGATCCTGGTTTTGAAGATGCTTATTGGTCAGAAATTAATGCTCAAGTGGCGATCAAAAATTTTAAAAAATCGGTCGAATTACTCAGCATTTTAGAAAACAACTTCGGGTATCTATTTGAAACTGAACACTTTCTCGAAGATGATACTTTTAGTCCATTAGTTAAATCAAGAGTATTCATCGATTGGATCAATGCTGAATAGTACCAGCAAATCTATGTAACTTAAATCTTGTTAATGTACAATTAATCTTGAACAAGTACTACTGTAATATTTTAGGACAAAATAACTAAGACGGGGTCTAACAATGGACATCAAACTATCAGATCGGATCAAAAAAGTTAAACCATCAAGCACCCTCGCGGTTGCCGCAAAAGCGGCAGAATTAAGAGCGGAAGGTAAAGATATCGTTGGGCTTGGAACAGGGGAGCCTGATTTTGATACACCGGATTTTATTAAAGATGCTGCCATTCAATCCATTCGAGACGGAGCAACCAAATATACAGCGGTTGATGGTACGCACTCTTTAAAACAAGCGATCATTAATAAATTTAAAAATGATAACAACTTCGATTATCAACTAAATCAAATCTTGGTCTCTTGCGGCGGTAAACAGAGTTTTTTTAATCTTTGCCAAGCGCTGCTCAATGATGGTGACGAGGTCATCATTCCAGCACCCTACTGGGTTTCCTATCCTGATATGGCGCTGCTCGCAGGTGGCATTCCAGTCATCATTGAAACCCATATCGATAATCAGCTTAAGATCACACCTGAGCAGTTAGAAGGGGCAATCACCGATAAAACAAAACTTTTTGTGATCAACAGTCCAAGTAATCCAACTGGCGTCGCCTATAACAAAACTGAACTCGCGGGGTTGGCTGAAGTTTTACTTAAATATCCAGAGGTCTTGATTGCCACTGATGACATGTATGAACACATTATTTGGACCGAAGATCCATTTGTTAATATTCTCAATGCTTGCCCTGAACTGTATGATCGCTGCGTGGTTTTAAATGGCGTTTCAAAAGCCTATGCGATGACAGGGTGGCGAATTGGCTACGCAGCCGGACCAAGCACTTTAATTGCTGCGATGAAAAAAGTTCAATCACAAAGCACGTCAAATCCAGCGGCGGTATCTCAAGCTGCTGCAGAAGCAGCACTTAGTGGCGATCAATCTTGCATTCAAACCATGCTGACTGAATTCAAAAAACGTCACGACTATGTCGTACGCGAACTGAATAACATAGAAGGCATACAATGCTTACAAAGCGATGGTACTTTTTACGCATTTCCTGATGTATCAGAATTAATAGCTAAAGCAGGTTGCAAGGATGATGCTGACTTTGCTGAATACTTAATTAAGAAAGTCGGATTAGCGTTAGTTCCAGGCAGCGCCTTTGGCTCAGTTGGTCATTTAAGGCTTTCTTACGCCGCCTCAATGGAAACCCTCGAAGATGCACTTGCTCGTTTGAAAACTGTTGCTAACAAGTGTTTTGGCTAGTATTTTTTGTTGGGAATTGTTCAAAATTCGACCAAAATACAAACCTCTTGCTTCAGCCAGTTAAAAGAGCAAAAAAAAGCCCTAAAAATAGGAATTTGATGTTGACCGACTCATAATCATCCACTATTATGTCGCTCCCTCCTAACGGAGGGCATAGTTCCCCCTTAGCTCAGTTGGTTAGAGCGACGGACTGTTAATCCGCAGGTCCCCCGTTCGAGTCGGGGAGGGGGAGCCAAATTCCTGCAAAATATCAAGCACTTACAAATTCAATTTGTGAGTGCTTTTTTATTTCCGAATATCAATCAGGAAATAAGTAACTTCAAGCTCACCACTTTTTTGGTCTTTAACAACAACTGGAAAAGTATTGAAGGACTTTAGGAAAGGATGCCCGGCAATGCGATGACTGGCATATAGAAATATTATGATTCTTTCTTGCAAAGTTAAAAATTAGCACTAGCTAATATATCAGAACGAGATATAATGGTCAGACCAGTTAGTAATTTTTGATTAAATCATAGGATACTCTAAATGAAATACAAGTTAGCCCCCTTATTCACTTGCATTTTGAGCTTGTCACTCTTTGGTTGTGACAGTTCTAAAATCTCTGAAGTTAAGAATGCAGGATTCAGCACTTTAACTTTTGACGGCACAATAGGACAGTTGTTCGAGGAAACCCAATATTGTGAATCGCACGAATGGAAAGTCGTTGAGGTAGACAGGCAGGAGTTAATCGCGGGTATCTGTGACGTTGATTTAAAATTCGGTAAGGATAAAGTTTCTGAATCTGCAACACTAAGCGTATTTTTCGAGATTGATAAAGAAGACGTTTATTACGTAGCCTCGAAAATCGAAGCTAAATTGAAAAGTGGAAAAGATCAAATAAAAGAATTTAACGAAGACGGGACTGAAGCCATACTTACCAAGTTATTCGCTGACAACGTCAAGTCCTAAATGAGATAAATTACCCGAACTTTAAATGTAGTAGCCCATCAGTTTTCCTTGTTAATGACGCTACTACATTATATTGCAACAGTTCAGTCCTAAATCCACTAGCTTTTGTTCAAACAATCCATTTCTGTCTAGGATCTTCCTGAGGCTTTTTTTTGCCCACGCACTTATTCGCTATCTCAAATTCACGAATCTAGATATAATCTCAATCTATCTAACTAACTCCATTATCTCAAGGTATTTAGCTTCAATGCTAATTGAAAAAATCAAACTTCTGCCGATCTACGATATCTTTGAAAATCCAAAAGAGTATTCTTTTGCGATAGCTCTCACACTTATTACTTTGTCGGTGATGTTTTTTCAACCAGCTTCTGCAGACTGGCTTAGATATCAGTCCGCTGAAGTATCAAATGGTGAGTTATGGCGAATATTGACAGCTAACTTTTGCCATAGTAACTGGAATCACTGGATGCTTAATATCGCAGGGCTTTGGTTGATGGATTTATTTTATCGCCCGGTATTGTCTCAAAAAGTCAGGATGTTTTTACTAGTCACTTGTATGTTGCTCAACGTATTGATGCTGCATTTATGGATGGATATTCGCTGGTACGTGGGGCTGTCAGGCGCGTTACATGGCTATTTAATTGGCGGGGCACTACTATCCTGGAATAAAGCAAAAACCCTCAATTTTGCGATAATTTTGATAACAAGTATCAAGTTAGTTATCGAGAGTCTCTGGGAAATTAATTTGGCAACTGAAAAACTAATTGGAGCTAACGTACTCGAAGAAGCTCATTCGTTTGGCGCGGTTTCTTCCGTGATATTTTGGCTTGGCTATTTGCTCTTAGCTCGAATAAAAAAGCCACTCTAGTTTACTTAACTGAGCGGCTTTTTATCGCAGGGCTTGTTTGCGTGTTTTATCGCTTTAACAATTAGTTATTTTAGCGAAATGCGTTCATGATTTTTTGCGATAGTCGCAACGCCAATTCCTTTAACGCTCGCTAGCTCTTCAACGGCTTTAAAATCACCGTGTTTTTCACGATATTCAACAATTGCTTGCGCTTTTTTCATGCCAACACCTTTAAGCGCTTTGGCAATTTCCTTAGCGCCAGCTTTGTTTAGGTTGATGCTTGTTACCTGTTCGCTGCTTGATTTAGCAGAAGCTGTTTTCGCTATAATTGGTTGTGAAAAACTTAATGCGAAAAATAAAGTGAATAAAATGGTTGATAATAATTTCATGATGTCGCTCCTTAATTGTTTAAATTTCCTTGATCTCAACTTCTCAATTACACATATTCCCAATTGAACTGCTTTTGATCTTTTATTGCCGACTGGCGAAAGAAATAATACTCAACCGATACAGGGTTGCCTAGTTGAAGGCAAGACTTTCAGAGATTTCGCACAAAGCCTTCAGAGGATCGGGCGATTCGGTAATGGGTCGTCCAATAACAAGATAGCTTGCTCCCGCTTGAATCGCTTGCTTAGGTGTCATTACTCGCGACTGATCTCCCTTCTCGCTTCCGAGCGGTCTAATTCCCGGCGTGACTAGCTTAAATGCTTCACCTAAATGACTTGATAAACGTTGTGCTTCTTTCGCAGAACAAACAACCCCATCTAAACCGGATTGTTTTGCCATTGTCGCAAGATGCAATACTTGATCATCTAAGTTTCGAGTAAAACCGAGATTGGCATATTCTGTAGAATTCATGCTAGTCAGAATAGTAACCGCCGTTAGCAAGGGGCGTTTTTCGCCAAAAGCTAGTACAGAATTCATTGCTGCTTGCATCATTTCACTACCGCCAGCGGCATGTACATTCACCATCCACACACCTAATTTAGCCGCAGCAGCACAGGCCTTGGCAACAGTATTGGGGATGTCGTGAAACTTTAAATCTAAAAAAACATTAAAATCTAACTCCACCAACTCTTTCACCCACTCAGGACCAAACAATGTGAACATTTGTTTGCCAACTTTCAGGCGACACAAATTGGGATCAAGTTGCTTAACTAGTTTTTTAGCTTTATCTAAGTTATCAAAATCCAGTGCCACAATAATCTTATTTGCTGTAGGAGAGTTACCTGGTTTAGAAAAATTATTCACCTTCAATACCTTGGATGGGTTTAACACTGCCCCAGAATTTACAACCAGGACACTGCCAGAATAATGTTTTAGAATCAAAACCGCAATGATCACAATGATAAATTGGTTTCTCTTTAAGGAGCTTAGAAACTACATTTTTCAGCATTTCCAAACTGGGTTTGGCATTTTCACTGGCATGCTCGACGTGCAACTCTATGAGCTTTAACAACCCCTTAATAGACGGATGCTGATCCATTTGAGCTGCGATAAATTCAGCGGCTTTTTTATCGCCATATTGAGCTTGCAAAATATCTGCGTAGGCAAGAATAGATGAGATCCCGCCACCTTTTTGTATTGCATCATTTAAAAAGGTAGACAATCCTTGTTGATCATTTAGTTGAACATAGCACTCAGTCAAAGTATCGATCGCTTCTGGCAAGAAAGCAATATCTTGTTTGATCAGATCGGCATAACATTTTAAAGCCTGTTTGTAGCGCCCTTTGGAATAATGAATTTTAGCGCTAAGTAAGTTAGCTCTTACGCACAGAGGATCGATTTGAAACGCTTTTTTTATCGAATCCAAAGCCTCTCGATATTGCTGTTTTTTTAATGCTTCTTCGGCAAGTTCGCAATAAAAGTGCGAGATTTGATTTTTGATATTCTCGCTCATCGGTGACTGCCACTTACGCGCGGTCTTTATTGCTTGTTCCCAGTCTTTAGTTTGCTGATAGATAATTAACAGTTGAGCAAGACTGGCGCTTTTGTGTGCTGGATCTGAAATAAGCTCTTTAAAAATATTTTCTGCACGATCTAAAAGACCTGCGGTCATATAGTCATATCCCAATTCAAGCAGTGCGAGTTTTCTATCTCCTGACGATAACGAAGGTCTGGCGATTAAGTTTTGATGGATTCGGATGGCACGATTCACTTCGCCACGTTTTCTGAATAAATTCCCTAACGCTAAATGAGTTTCAACTGTTTCTGAATCAACTTCTAGCATACTCACGAAAGTATCAATCGCTTTATCTGATTCTTCGTTTAATAGATAATTTAAACCCGTGAAGTAAGTTTTAGACAACCCATGTTGACGGCCGGAAGACTTTCCGACTTCTCTTTTTTTTCCGTTGCGATAACCAAAATACCAAGCAAGGGGTAAAACAAGAATAAAGATGAGAAGTATTTCATTCATATCGAATTAATACTCATCCTTAATCGGCAACGCGCGAAGGTTTTGAATTTCTTTTTCCTGGAGTTTTAATCGTCGATTAGCATTAACCAGTTTTATTTTAGTGCTAAATAGATTAACAACAAGTGAACCAGCTCCTACTACAACACCCAACATGAAAATAGTAATCATCACCCAATTCATTTGCCAATTTACCGTACCACCAAAGTATTTTATTTCAACCAATGCGTCATTTTGCGCAAAAAACAACGCCGAAATTGCGCTGACAATAACTAACAATATGATCAATAAAATAGTTTTCAACTGTCAATTCCACTTTTGGAGAAGCCTGCGTATGTTGATTTTAACCTAGCAACGACTTGATGTTAAATAGATATTCTAATGTCGTACATTCTAACACTACATATTCTGTGCGCGAAAAAAAAGCACGTCCCGCGACATGCTTTTATTAACGAAACTTTATTAGTTAGGTTTCATGAATACTGGCGTTAACCCTATCCCTCAGCTCTTTGCCTGGCTTAAAATGAGGTACGTATTTTCCTTCAAGATTAACTGATTGACCTGTTTTAGGGTTTCGTCCTACTCTTGGTGCACGATAATGCAAAGAAAAGCTTCCAAAGCCTCTAATTTCAATTCTTTCGCCCTGAGCAAGCGATTGCGCCATGTGCTCGAGTAAACTTTTAACGACTAACTCAACATCTTTTAAAGACAGTTGAGTTTGTCTTGCTGCCAACCTTTCTATCAACTCAGACTTTGTCATCGAGTCTTTCCTTCATTCTTATTAGAAGCAAACAAACCATACTTGTACCTTAGTCAATTTGAAAGCAAAATGCAAAAAAAAATGTCCAAAATCAATAGATTATGGACATTTTTTTATTTCTGAGTCGATTAATCTGACTCAATAAATCAACAACATCTTAACTTGCTGAGATTAATCCTGGTCTAATTGCTCTTTTAATAAGTCACCAAGAGTCGCCGGTGCATTTGAATCGCCATCTTTACTAAATTCAGCAACTGCTTCTGCTTCTTCTTGCTTGTACTTAGCTTTGATTGATAATGAAATGCCACGGTTCTTTTTATCGACTGCTGTAAATTTAGCTTCAACGGTGTCGCCTTCTTTGAAGTGCTTGGCAGCATCATCAACACGTTCTTCACTAATTTCAGAAGCTCTTAAATACCCTTCGATATTCTCACCAAGAGATATTTTTGCTCCTTTAGCGTCAACACTTGTTACTGTACCAGTTACAATCGAACCTTTAGCATTTTCAGCAATAAATTGCGCGAATGGATCTGACTCAGCTTGTTTAATACCAAGAGAAATTCTTTCTCTTTCCGCATCAACCGAAAGAACAACCGCTTCAACTTCATCACCCTTATTAAATTCACGAACCGCTTCTTCACCAGTCAATGACCATGAAATATCAGATAAATGGACTAAACCGTCGATCCCACCATCGAGACCAATGAAAATTCCAAAGTCGGTGATTGATTTAATGTTACCTGTGACTTTATCGTTCTTGTTGAACTTACTTGCAAATTCACTCCAAGGGTTAGCAATACACTGCTTAAGACCCAATGAAATGCGGCGACGTTCTTCATCAATATCAAGAACCATCACTTCAACTTCATCACCAAGATTAACTACTTTACTTGGGTGAATGTTTTTGTTTGTCCAGTCCATCTCAGAAACGTGAACTAAGCCTTCCACACCTTCTTCAATTTCAACGAAACAACCATAATCAGTTAGGTTAGTCACGCGACCAAATAAACGAGCACCTTCAGGGTAACGTCGATTCAAATCAGCCCATGGATCTTCACCTAGTTGCTTCATACCAAGCGATACACGTGAACGCTCACGATCATACTTAAGTACTTTAACGTCAATTTCATCGCCGACTTGAACCACTTCTGATGGATGCTTAACTCGTTTCCAAGCCATGTCAGTGATATGCAGAAGACCATCCACACCGCCTAAATCAACAAACGCTCCGTAATCAGTAAGGTTCTTAACGATACCTTTTGCCTTAGCGCCTTCTTCTAATTTTTCTAATAACTCTTCTCTTTCTGCTGAATGCTCAGCTTCAATCACACTACGACGAGAAACAACTACGTTATTACGTTTTTGGTCGAGTTTGATTACTTTAAATTCTAGATCTTTACCTTCAAGATGGGCCGTATCACGAACAGGACGAACATCGACCAGAGAACCTGGGAGGAATGCTCTAACGTCTTTAATTTCAACAGTGAAACCACCTTTCACTTTACCAGTAATCACACCGATCACTGTTTCACTTGCTTCACAGGCTTTTTCTAATTCAATCCAAGTAGCAAATCGCTTGGCTTTTTCACGAGAAAGTTGAGTCGTTCCGTAACCATCTTCGATGGCTTCCAAAGAAACATCAACGGCATCGCCGATTTCAACTTCTACTTCGCCTTTGTCATTTAAAAACTCTTTTAATGCAATGACACCTTCTGACTTTAATCCTGCGCTAACAGTGACTGTTTCACCGTCAATCGCTACCACTCTACCTGAAACAATCGCACCGGGGCGCATTTCAGTTTCTTTAATACTTTGTTCAAATAATTCTGCGAAATTATCGCTCATCTTAAGTTACCTAAAAACACATTTACGCGATGTAAAAATTAACATTGCTAATGTGTATCGTTACAAACTCCAAAAAAACATCCAGTTATTTCGGGATTACTAATAAATGCCAATCAATCCGTTAATCAGCGATATGTACAAATTTTTCATGCTTCTGACATTCCGAATTCGGATGTTCCAAATTCAGACGCTCCAAATATAGTAGAAATTCAGGAAAAGCAGCCCCATTTCCCCAATAAATCGCTGAAAATCAACGATTTTGATGAAACCTTATTGCAGCAACTCTGGTCGTTTTTTACCAATATAATCAATAACTTGGTCAAAAACCTGACTAATAGATAATTCAGAGCTATCAACGACAAAAGCGCCATCTGCAGGAACTAAAGGTGCTACAGGGCGATTTTGATCACGCTCATCGCGTGCTTTGATGCTCTCTAAAAGCGCGCGAATACTAACACCAACGCCTTTGTTTATCAACTGTTCATAGCGCCTTTTTGCACGGCATTCAGCGCTTGCTGTTAAGAATATTTTGATCGGCGCATCATTAAACACAATGGTTCCCATGTCTCGCCCATCGGCAACTAGACCAGGTGCTTGCTCAAAATCTCTTTGACGAGCTAATAAGGCATCTCTAACGGTTGGAATTGCGGCGACCTTTGAGGCAGACTGTCCGGCTTGATCGGTGCGAATTTGCTTGCCCAGGTTTTTATCATCCAAATACGGTTCTACTTCGCCTGAATCCGAATTTAACTTAAACTCCACATTTAAATTACGCGCTATTCGCGTGATGGATTCTTTATTTTTATCACTCAAAGGCTCAATAGAAAGATCAATATCAGCACGTTCAGCCGCGACCCCCAAAATACGATAAAGCGCCCCACTATCTAGAATATGCCAACCGAGTTTCTCCGCCACTAGTTTTGTTAAAGTTCCTTTTCCAGCACCTGATGGACCATCAATGGTGATAACTTTATTATTGGTGATTAAATTATTGGTGTTTGACTTGCCATTTTCCATGTCCGCAAACTAACCCAGAATCTCTGATAAAGCGTCTATATATTTTTGATTTTCGCTCTCTAAACCAATACTGACTCTTAAGTGATTCGGCATTTTATAATTAGCAATAGGTCTAACAATGACACCTTTATGCAACAACTTTTCATAAATTGGCATCGCATTTTGCCCCATATCAATGGTCAAAAAATTGCCTGCTGAAGGAATATAATCTAAATTGAGTTTCTGACAACTCACCACTAACTGCTGCATACCGCTTTGATTAACCGATATCGCTCGTTGCAAATAAGCATCATCCTCTAATGCTGCGATACCAGCCGCAAGCGCAAAGCTGTTTACATTGAAGGGCTGGCGTACTCGATTTAATAATCCGCAAATAACCTCACTCGAAACCGCGTAACCAAGCCGCAGAGAGGCCAGTCCGTATGCTTTAGAATAGGTTCGAGTCACCACCAGGTTTTCGAATTCAGATAGCCACTCAATGGTATTTGGGATTGAACCGTCAGTAACGTATTCTGTATAGGCTTCATCCATCACTACAATAATATTTGCTGGAACGTTTTTAATAAACGCCTTTAGTTCAGCGTCGCCGAGCCAAGTGCCGGTCGGGTTATTAGGGTTCGCAATAAAAATCATTTTAGTTTTATCTGTGATTGCTGCAAGCATTGCATCGAGATCATTTCCCCAGTCTTTAGCAGGAACTTCCACCAAAGTAGCACCTATAGCTTGAGACACTATCGGATAAACACAAAACGCATGTTCAGCAAAAATTACCTCGTGATGGGGTTGCAAGTATACTTTCGCAATCATCTCCAAAACATCATTCGAACCGTTACCTAAAGTAATTTGCGCTGAAGCAACGTTTAGTTTTTCACTTAAAGCGGCTTTCAGATAATGTCCATTTGAATCTGGATATCGGCATCCATCTTGAAACTCTTTTTCAATCGCGAACTTAACTTTATCACTCAACCCCAGAGGATTTTCATTGCTCGCAAGCTTAACAATATTAGTAATACCCAATTCACGTTCCAATTCACTAACTGGTTTTCCTGCCATATACGGCTGGAGTTTTTGCACGCCAGAATTGGCTAGCTCGATATAATCACAAGACATAGGGTTACCTATATTTAATTTGTACAATTTTTTGTAAGCGATAGTTTTTCACATACAAAACTATTTACAATAGCATTATTTCAGAAAGCCATTCTCTGTTAAATAATTCATAATAATTTCCACACATGACTCAGCATCGTGAGTCTCGGTATTCACAGTTATCTCTGCGTGAGTCGGTGATTGATAGTCAGAATCAATCCCCGTAAATTTTTGAATTTCTCCACGGCGAGCTTTTTTGTACAACCCCTTTGGATCGCGAGATTCGCAAACAGCTAAAGGAGCATCAACAAATACTTCGATAAATTCACCTTCTTTTAATAGACTTCTCGCAAAACTTCGGTCAGTCCTAAATGGAGAAATAAATGCAGCTAATACGATCAATCCAGAATCGACAAATAACTTGCCGAGTTCACTGATCCGCCGAATGTTCTCCACTCGATCCTTATCTGAAAAGCCTAAATCCCCACATAACCCGTGTCGGATATTGTCACCATCCAATAAGTAACTGTGCTTGGATAAACTGTATAGACGCCGCTCTAAAAGATTCGCAATGGTCGACTTGCCTGCGCCACTAAGTCCAGTAAACCATAAAACACAAGGTCTCTGCTTACTTAACTTGGCTCGCTCTTTCTTGGTAATGTTATGCTGATGCCAAACGACATTAGATGAATTCTCTGCATTTGCATTATTGGTCATAATATTTCTCTATACATTCGCTTATAACTTGCTCTCATAACCTTGGAACAAATATCGAATAAAGTTTGCTACTTAAACTATGGATTAAAAATATCCTTCCATTTTTTTCTTTTCCATTGAACCTGTGGAGTCACCATCAATTACTCTTCCTTGCCGCTCTGATGTTTTGGTTAATAACATTTCCTGAATGACTTCGGGTAATGTTGCCGCTTCTGATTCAACCGCACCTGTCAGTGGATAACACCCCAGCGTTCTAAAACGAACCATTTTCATCATCGGCTTTTCTCCTTCTTCTAAGGGGAAACGCTCGTCATCAACCATGATTAATACGCCTTCTCGTTCAACTACGGGGCGCTTTTTCGAAAAATATAAGGAAGGAATCTCGATATTTTCCTGATAAATATATTGCCAAATATCAAGTTCTGTCCAATTAGATAGGGGAAAAACTCTTATGCTTTCACCTTTATCTACTTTTCCGTTATACAGACTCCAAAGTTCTGGTCGTTGACTTTTGGGATCCCAGCGATGTTCGCTATCTCGAAATGAATAAACTCGCTCCTTCGCGCGAGATTTTTCCTCATCGCGCCTGGCACCACCAAATGCAGCATCAAATTGATATTGTTCAAGCGCCTGTTTTAGACTGGCAGTTTTCATTATATTTGTATGTTTATCGCTACCATGCTCAAAAGGGTTAATGTTCATCTCCAACCCTTCTGAGTTTTTATGGACAATCAGCTCAAAACCGATTTCTTTCGCCATTTTATCTCTAAAAGCGACCATTTCTTTGAATTTCCAGTTAGTATCAACGTGCAACAAAGGAAAAGGAATTTTTCCCGGATAAAAAGCTTTTCGTGCAAGATGAAGTAGCACAGAAGAATCCTTACCCACAGAATATAACATTACTGGATTGTCAAACTCTGCGGCTACCTCACGAAATATTTGGATGCTCTCGTCTTCGAGTTGAGATAGGTGCGATTGTTTCTGTTTCTTCATAGAAAATAATCTTACTTAACGATGCGTTATGTATATCACACGGATACTTCAGTTTGGCATATGATAACAGATATCTAATTAGACCAAGAGTTAAATTAACTGTAAAATTGATTCTAACACGCGCCGAAGAATCAATCTGTCAAAACCGAAGTTACCACCCTCGAAATCCCTTCTTTATCTTGAGTTTAATTGATAGAATAGTTGCCTGACAATCTCTAAAATACCTTAGTAATGGAAGTGATTTGATATTAAAAAATATGCTACGAGCACTATTTAGAAGAGAACATATAAAAAAGTGGCAACTAGTATTTTGGGTAAATAGTCTGCTGCTGCTTTATTTGACTCTGATGCCATCGATTGACTCCGGTATCAGCTATCCTCACGCAGATAAACTATTCCACTTCATCGGCTTCGGCGCTTTCGCCCTTTTTTGTGGGTTAGCGTTTCGTCGACTAAGCTATCTCTGGGTGATACTAATTGCCTCTTCTCTAGGCGTTATTGTCGAAGTTGTCCAATCCTTTTTGCCACACCGAGGATTCAGCTATGCGGATATGCTAGCCGATTTGATTGGTATCGTGTCGGCAATAGTCGTTTTACATGTTAGTGGCTCGCGGCAAGACACCGATAATCAGACTAATCAAACAACCTAAATTCGCCCATAACTGTCCTTAAGACGAACAATGTCATCTTCGCCCAAATACGAGCCGGTTTGCACTTCAATTAATTCAAGCGGTACTTTACCAGGATTTTCTAGCGCGTGAATTTGTCCAATTGGAATATAGGTAGACTCATTTTCAGAAACTAAAAACGTTTTATCACCATTAGTCACACTGGCAGTGCCCGAAACCACAACCCAATGTTCAGCACGATGGTGATGCATTTGCACACTGAGCTTTGCACCCGGCTTCACCGTTATTCGTTTGACTTGATATCTTCCTCCGACATCAATAGAGTCATATTTTCCCCAAGGGCGATAAACTTCCCGATGAATTTTCCACTCATCTCGATTTGATGATTTTAATAAATCGACTATCTTTTTTACATCTTGAACTTTCTTCATATCAGCAATTAAAACTGCATCTTTTGTATCCACGACAATTAGATCATCTAGACCCAGAATAGAAATCAATCTTTCATCTCCATGGACTAAACAGTTTTTTGAATCGACAGAAACCACATCGCCCAGTGTTCGGTTACCAGACTCATCCTTTTTACTGACGTCCCATATTGCCGACCAAGAACCAATATCGCTCCATTTGGCATCCATAGGAACAACAACAGCTAAATCAGTTTTCTCCATAACGGCGTAGTCAATCGATTCTGACGGGCAGTTCTTAAAAATTTCTTCGTCGATTCTGATGAAGTCAAGATCTCGGTTTGCGGCATCGATGCTTTTTTTGCAGACCTTTAAAATTTCAGGATAATATTTTCCTAACTCGGAAAGATACTGACTTGCCCTAAACATAAACATTCCGCTATTCCAGTAATATTCTCCAGATTTGAGAAACTCTTGCGCCTTTTCTAAATTTGGTTTTTCTACAAACTCCACCACCTCAAATGCTTCGCTCTTCCGACTTTGGTTTGCTCCCTTATTATCAGTATGAGCTTGTGTGAGTTTTCCACGCTTAATATAGCCGTACCCTGTTTCTGGCTTGTTCGCGACGATGCCAAACGTCACAAGCTTTCCATTTTTTGCATGCACATAAGCGGTATTGGCTGACGACTCGAATGCCAAAACATCCTGAATAATGTGATCCGCTGCAAGCACCAGTAAAATAGGATCGTCACCTCGCTTAATCGAATTTAAGGCAGAGAGTGCTATTGCAGGCGCGGTATTTCTACCAACTGGCTCTAGAATAATATCGCCTTCCTTACCAATATTATGCATTTGCTCTGCGGCAAGAAAGCGATGCTCATGATTGCAAATTACCACTGGCGAAAGAACATCCAGATTAGACAGCCTTTTCACTGTATCTTGGAGCATTGTATTTTCACCAACGATATTCAGGAACTGCTTTGGATGCTTTGCCCGTGATAAGGGCCACAAACGACTACCAGAACCACCAGCTATTATTATCGGTAAAATCATTTTAGACCTTTATATAACTGAAATTAGCATAGGTAAATAGAACATCCTAAAGTCTAATAGATTTGTTGACAGTTTATTCATTCTAGTTCATTTAGCGCAACAAATTATTCAAAAACTCTGAAAACTCCTCACCCTTTGCTTTATCTCTCAGCCCATATTCGACAAAAGCCTTCATATAACCAATTTTTGAACCGCAATCGTGGGATTTTCCTGTCATATGAAAAGCTTCAACTGTTTCAAGCTTCATCAAACTTGCAATGGCATCAGTTAACTGGATTTCCCCACCAGCACCAGGAGGGGTGAAATCGAGCAGCTCCCAAATCTTCTCTGAAAGCACATACCGACCAACTACCGCGAGATTTGAGGGCGCTTCGTCAACTGAAGGTTTTTCTATAACCTGAGTCATTTGAGCTGATTCGCCAGGCTTTAAGATCGCTCCATTACAATCAGCAACGCCATAACTCGAAACTTTTTCTTGTGGTACAGGCTCAACCATTATTTGACTAGCCTGTGTTTGGGCAAACCTTTCTAGCATAGCCGCCAGGTTTTCTGATTTCAAATCGCTGGTAGCGTCATCCAAAAGCACATCGGGCAAAACCACAACAAAAGGATTATCACCGACCAAAGAGCGAGCCTTTAACACCGCGTGCCCGAGCCCCTTTGCTTCTCCCTGCCGGACTTGCATGATGGTAACCCCTTGAGGACATATTGCTTTAATTTCCCCAAGCTGTTGTCGCTTTACGCGATTTTCAAGTGTCGCTTCCAACTCAAAAGACTTATCAAAATGGTTTTCGATTGCATTTTTAGATGAGTGGGTCACTAACACGATTTCAGTGATCCCAGCCGCTACACATTCATCCACAATATATTGAATCAGTGGTTTGTCAACGATAGGTAGCATTTCCTTAGGGATGGCTTTGGTTGCCGGTAACATTCTCGTGCCTAAACCTGCAACGGGAATAACTGCTTTTGTTATCTTTTTGGTCAAATCTAAATCCCCTCTAACTCCCCTTTGCGAAGGAGAGAACTGGTATTGCTCGATTTAAAGATTGTTAAATTCTTAGCCTAAAACTGATAGTAAAACTTTATGCTAGACTGAAAACCATCCACGATATCATCGCCCTGGGGTGAGTCATAAGCTAGATCTTGATAGTATTTAAAGTCAGCCATCAAACCAGAACTTTCTCCAAAAAGATTATATCGGTAATTGAAACCAAATAAATAACCATTAGCCGTTTTGATCCAGTCGAATTGAGCTATTCCAGCATAAAATTCCATACTGGAAGATTCGTCTAATAACATCAAATAGTTAACTGGACGAAAAGCAATCATCTGTCCATTGCCAGGCAGGTTATCATCACGCCCTAGTGGCATGCTATATTCTATAACAGCTCCCCAGAATGATTGCTCGTCCAAAGTTTCATCAGTCGATTCTTCCGAGCCAGAATCCCGATAAACACCGAAGCTAATACTTGTTACGCTGGAATCATCCTCTATCTGATCGCCAAATTTTTGATCCACATCCAGCGCGTAAACTCCTCCACCAATTGTAAATTCATAATGAGTTTCCGCCAAGCTATCGGTACTAAAGCACAAAAGAACGATGGAACAAGAAAACAAGACCGAAGATAATTTCATTTTCTAATACTCCAATGATATTTTGACTTGGCTAAAAGAATCACCAAAATTATCTTTTCCAGTGTAAGTACCTATGGTAACCAGATGTTTTTGCCATTGAAAAACGTAGTTTAAATCTAGCTCCCAAGCTCTTTCAAAATCAACTAGATTAGTATCTTGATGTTCAGCAAGTCGTAAAGCAGCTGAAATAACATTGCCACTTTCTTGTTCCCATTGAGCGTTTAAATAATGAGACGTACCAAAAACTGCGGTATCAGCTTCACGCTGAGCTTGCATTGCCCAATTCCCTAGTACAAAACCTTCATTGACATAACCTTGAGCATAAACATTATTGACATACCATCCATTTTGCCAATCGGAATATTCATAGTTTAAGCTCAAATTCTCGCTTAAAAAATATGGAAAATAAAACCCTGCAGTTACTGCGGTATTACCTAACTGATATATTTTATTGTTCGAAGTATCTTCACCCGCTAACTCTAGCGAAAAAGTAAATGGCAGCCGACCATCAAAATTCATCTTGCTTGAAATCGACGCTATTTGATTACCCGACTCTTCCTCAATAGTCGCATCATTATCTGCTCCGCGCGGATCAAAAAATGCTCGCACCAAAGTGCTAAAACTCAACGGACGCTCGCCTCCACCAAACTGAAATGCTCGGGACACACCGACAGACCACCAATCAGTTGGTTGAACGCTAAAATGCAAACCGGTTAACAGTGGCTTTTTGCGATCACTAAATTCACCAGCTCTAAATTGGACTTGTTGACGTGACATTTGGCTCAAAAAGCCTAAATAACTCCACTTGATACCAAAAATTTCTATTGGAACATTATTACTCAAGGAAATTGATGGCATGGTCTGCGCTTGAGTACTCAACAGTTGCGCCGAACCTTGAAATGGTGATAACCAGATATCCTTATAGCCTATATCAAGCTGAGCCCAGTCAACACCTAACGAAATCATGCTACCACTAGCTTGATATTCATTATCTAAGCCATCTTCGGTATATTGGGTAACGTCCCCTCCGAGTTGCACCGCGAACCAATCATTAAACCGCCAGTGCCCTTGTACATGAGCGTGTAAATTCGAGTCTGTATATCGACCGCGAGAATTAGGAAGCGCTTTATGCTCATCAGAAGCAGCTAGCGATGCGGACAAATGGGTAAAAGCACGGTCTCGTGAATAAGGTTTTAATGCAACCCTCAGTCTGTTATACAGCTTCGGATAAGATTCTCGAATATTTTCCATATGCAGCTGTATCGCGTTTATACTGTAAGGTTTATATAGATTAGACATCCCCGAAACAGCTGCAAGCCGCTCTATTTCATTCTCCAATACTGGAGAAATTGAGGTGGGTAAATAAGAAGAAATACTTTGCGCAAAGCCTATCTGACTGCCCGTCGACAAGAATAATAGCATATAAGCACAAACGATTAGTTTTCCGAATTTCATATTAAATACATAGATTCCATTTCTGCAGACAGGATTTTTGAAGGGACTTGTCTGATTTAGCGCACCAACGGCGTCGGGGAGTAGCGAATGGCATTATATTGATTTATTGTGAGTGAAACAACTTTCAATTAAACTACTACAAAATGTTAAGCTAGTTGACTTTGCTATAATCACCTATCCCAAACAAGCAAAATTTTAATTATTTATATACTTTTTCAAGAAAAACATCCTAACTAATTTATGACTTCAAACATAAAAAGACTCGCCATCATCATCGACACCCTTAATGGTGGCGGAGCAGAAAAAGTCTGCTTAACTCTTTTCGATGCGATGAACGCAAGAGGTATCGAATCACATTTGATCGTGCTTAAAAAAAAATGCGTCTATGATTTGGGGCAAAAACAAAATATTCATTTCATCTATAAAAACCCAAAAATAAAGCTTTATAAAAAATCAATTCAAGAAGATGTCGCTGAAAAAATAATACTGCTGACTAAAAATCTGGGTGGTTTTGATGCTTGTTTATCGAACTTGGATGAAACTCATGCCATTGTCAGCAAAACAAATCTACCAAACTGTTTCTACGTTATACACAATTCGGTGGATAAAACTTTAAGAACCCAGGCGAGATTTGGACCTTTTAAATACTTTCGTAATCTTAAAGCAATAAAATCATTGAATGGAAAAAATCTAATCACCGTATCAGAAGGAATTAAAAAAGAGTTAGAAAATTCTTCGTTCATAAGGGCAAAAAGTATTACCACCATATATAATCCTGTTGACATCAACCTTATTCAGAAAAAAGCTAGCGAAAAAACAAAAAACATTCCATCTCAACCTTACATTATTTTTCTCGGAAGAGTCGCAAAACAAAAACGAATTGATATTCTTATTCAATCATTTCAGCGGCTCAAATCCTATGTAGACTTGGTGGTTTTAACCAATAATAGAAAAAAATTGAGTCGAATAATAAATAAGAATAATGTCAAAAATAAAAATATTATTGTTGAAGATTTTAAACAAAACCCGTATCCGTGGATCAAGAACGCAAAAGCACTGGTTCTTAGTTCAGACTATGAAGGGCTGGGGATGGTTTTGATCGAAGCTCTAGCATGCGGAACCCCCGTTGCTAGCACCGATTGTCCTCATGGTCCAAATGAAATTTTAACAGGAGAACTAGCTCAATTTCTGGCTAAACCAGGAGAGCCTGTTGAGCTAGCAAAAAAGATAGATTTGGCAATATCAACTGGCATGCGCAAGGTGGAAATAATGGATAAAGTCAGCTTAGATAAAGTCGTGAATGAGTATTTAACTGAACTTCAGAGATATTAAGGTCACTAAACTATACGGGCTTCACCAAAAACTAAACAAATATATGATGTCAAACTACAAACTCCATTGATCGCGTCGGTACAAAAAATGTAAGGCAAAAACTTATATCTTCGGCTACACTCACTCTTTAACGAGCTAGAAACCTTGAAAATTAGAATAATAATTATCAATTCTCACTTATCTCATTGTTTTTACAGATAAAGCAGGTATAATTGTGCACTGAGTCACAATCTAATAATAATGAAAATAATGGATGAGGACAAACAAGAACAAATCTCAATGGAATTATCGTTATGAACGAATCTTCGGCTGTCATTCAAAACTTTTTATCACCTCAATTTTTTCTTGCTTTGGTAATAGCTGTAGCTCTAGTTCCAATTTTAAAAAGAATAGCTGTAAAAATAGGGCTCATAGATCATCCCGGGGGAAGAAAGCAACATAAAGCATCCGTACCTTTAGCAGGAGGCTCTGCAATACTATTTGCTTCCGGTATATCGTTATTTATTTGGGGTCTTCCTGTCGAATTTCGGGGTATGACTTGTGCGGCTACAGGTTTATTTTTGATTGGCGCAATAGATGATCGATTTGATATTAGCGCTAAATTTAGACTGATTTTTCAAACTTTTATGGTCGCAATAGCCTTGTATTGGGATAACAACTGGATTTCTACAATAAGTTTCACAGAAAGCCTGAGTTTTGATTTAGGGGTATTTCAATACCCAATTACGGTACTAGCAATATTAGGGGTCATGAATGCAATAAACATGCTAGACGGATTAGATGGCTTATCGTCAGGTGTAGTGTTAATTATCGTCGGATTTATTATTGGTATATCCGTTGTAGCAAACCAAAGTAATATTGCGTTAGTCAGTACTTGCTTGTTTGGAGCTGTTTTAGGTTTTTGGGCGTACAACTATCGATTTGCATGGCGCGAAAAAGCATCAGTTTTTATGGGTGACTCTGGGACAACAATGTTGGGTTTTGTGCTCCCTTACTTGGCAATTAAATTGTCTGCAATAGCACCTGCATATGCACCAAAGTCATTTCTTTTATGGCTATTTGCAATCCCTATTTGGGATCTTTGTGCTGTCGTTTTAAAAAGAATTCGGGAAGGAAAATCTCCATTAAATGCTGGGCGGGATCATATTCACCATGTATTAATGAATGCTGGGCTTTCGGTTAGACATTCACTTCATTTAATTTATTTACTAACGGTCGCCACTATATCTCTGGGGGTGTCTATACAATTTTTCGCTCTAACAAAAATCGAGGGCTATGCTGCATTTTTAGTATTTATGGTTATTTACCTGTTAAGAGTCGGCTCGCTCACTCGTAAGACTAAGGCTGAAGTCTACACACTTGATACGATCGAAAAAATCGAGCCAAATATTGATGACACAACTGTTATTGAACTATCGAAACGTAGCAACACTCTCAGCTGAAAATTAAATTTTAGAATCACTTTTAGTCGCCTTGTAAGAGCGTAATTTCTCTATTCTCCATCAGGTTTTCCAACTCCTGCACATCACCATTCGGCCAAATCACTTCAATACTTTTAACTTCCTCTTCCCCCAATCCAAAATGCTGAGCTTTTGGATGAACAGACATATAACCAATAGAACCATGGACTTCTCGCCACATTGTCAAACCGCTTTTAGTGGTGAGAATAATTCGGGCACCGATTGCGTCTCGGTTAACGTTCTTCTTGATATCTCCAATTAGTTTAATCTTGAGCCAACGACTGTTTTTTTGATTCAAATCGTTTTCGTAGAATACGGACGCTTCGTGGTAATTATTCACGGCAATATCCAAATCACCATCATTATCAAAATCCAGGTAAACCGCACTGCGCGAATTTCCGACTAGGTCAACACCTGAATCTATCGACTGATTAATCAACTTTCCTCCATCATTAACAAAAAAAACATTGGACTCTTTTGTCGACACAGGAATATAAACATTTTTCTTTTGATTTTCTAACGGATCTTCATAATAGGGATTGTCACTACTATACAAATTAAACTCGTTCATTCCATTCAGCACATAAAGGTCATTATCACCATCGTTGTCATAATCGAAAAAGTCAGCATCCCACGACCAACCAGTAGATGAATACCCTCTGCCAACAGCTTCACTCAATTCATAAGATAATTTTCCTGCTTTATCTTTCTTTGATAAAAATAAATCGTTCGCTTCGACAACGCGCATATTTGCTAATTTATCCGCATCGAATTTCATTGGCGTATTTTCATTCGGTAAGACATATTTTTCATCTTTATTCATGGTGACGATATTTGAAATGTAAATATCAGGTTGCAGATCCTGGTTGAGATCGCCAATTCCAATATTCATTGTATAAGATGGCTTTTCTGTCCCTAACTGAGCAGAAATATTGCTAAAGCTACCATTCCCATTATTGCGTAGATATGCGTTCACGCCAAAGTCATTCCCTACAATTAAATCTTGCCATCCATCTCCGTCAAGATCGGTATGCGCGACGGCTTGTCCCCAACCAGTGTTATCGGTACCGCTTCCTTTAGTAATATTTTTAAATACAAAACTTCCCATATTTTTAAACAACTGATTCGGTAATCCGTTGTCATTTCTGCGTTTTAATGTGGGCAAAACTCCTTTGGTATAATGACCAAAATAAGTCACGTAAATATCAAGTAATCCATCATTATCAAAATCCGCAACTGTCGCAGGACCGCCAACTAAATCCAGACCACCTAAATTTGCCTGACTAGTTACATCTTCAAATTTTGCGTTTCCTAAATTTTTATATACACGATGCTGGTCATTCACATAAGTAATCACAATGTCTTGAAGACCATCGTTATCTAAATCCACAATCAGCGGTTGTCGTGGTTCACCATAAGTATTGTCTGACTTTCTTCGCCACTCTAACCCTGATTTTAAAGTAATATCTTCAAACGATTTTCCCTGTTGATTTAAATAAAGCTTATTTCCAACACCGCTTAAAATTAATAAATCAATCCAGCCATCATTATTAATATCTTCTGCAGCGATACCACTTCCGCCGAAAGCTGGTGGAATAGTAATCACTCCCACACCCTCACTTTTTTGCAAATAACTTCTTAATAATCGACTTAACCAGTCTGACGAGCGATGCATTGCATCGATACCGAGCTTGTCTGTGACATCATTAAACATTTTACTGTTTTTTGAATGACTTTTATTTGATTGGTTTTGTGATGACACGATCTTATTTTGGGTATCCATGTTATCTTTAACTAATGCATGGCGGTCAATTTTTTCTTGAATCGATTTTAATCCGTCAATAAAATGTGACTGCTGAAGTCGATCTATTCCTAAGTTTTTTCCGATATTTCCAGCCGACCTTAAACTCAACACTCCAAACTGAGCGATATTTTCGACAATCAATTCTAGCGCAAAGGGATCTGGCTGTAACACCGCAGAAAAACCTGGTGACTTGATTGCATAGTCTAAATATCGCCAATGACTACCGCTATCTCGAAACGAGTCCATATCATATGATTCGATAGTTACTCGATCTTCCGCGCTCAAATTTGGGAAAAATATTGCATCTTCATACTCATTTATTTCGTGTGGAATAAAACTCTGGATCAATTCGTGAACATCGCTTTCAAGGATTAGTTTATGTTTGTTTTTTAAGGCTATGCTTTCTGATTTTTTATAAACATCGAAAGCAAACTGGATCATTGTTTCAGTAAATGTATTTCTAATCAAATCACCTTCAGCTTTATTCTTTGGCCAGCTAATTCTAGCGTAATAAACTTGTAAATTTCTGACAAATAACTCGTTGGATATTTGATTGTAGGCTTTATATGAGTCAACCTTTTGTTTGATGATTTTACGAACAAGTTTTAAATCAGCGCTCGTATTGGATTGCATGTTTTTTTTAGCTACCAAAGAGTTTTCACCATCTACTTTTGCTAACCGCGTCCAAACTTCATCTAACGTTTTTTTCTCGACCTGATATTGATCACTCTTACGAGCCTTGGCATCCGCAACTTTTAAAACTGATAAACTAAGCAATTCAAGACTTTCTTTTAATTGATTAATTGCTGCTGGCTGCATTGGCAAAAGCTCGATATCGAAATCCATTAAATACTCTTGCTGAACGGCAAGAATAGCTCTAAGCGCATAAGCAATGGTCGAGTATTGTCTTTTATCTTCAGCATTAATTTTGATCGATTGACCACCTGAAAACTTTATTAACCAATGCTTTTTCTCATCTTGAGAGAAAGTTAGGCTTTGATTGATTGCTTGTAAGATCACCTCTTTAGATATAATATTTTTGTTTTTAGTGACGGCTATTTTGGTGGCATTTTTCCAAATATTTTTAGCCCAGACTTTTTGTAAAAGATTTTTTCTAAAGCGAGCTTCATCAGACAAAGGAGTGCCAAACATAAAATCTTCTAGACGGGATGCTGTTGCGTAACATTTTGGATCACGCAACTTTTCAAGCTGTTTAATTTCGTTAACGATATCGTCAACCGAACTGCTATCAGTCGAACTACTATCAACCGAACTGTTATTAGCGGCATTGCTAACAGCGCTCATTAAACACAGGAACAAAACTATTACTCTAGGATAATTTATATGTAGGCTTCGTTTATTTTTATACATTGATTACACCTGCCAATTCTTGAATTCACTAAATTCAAATTAGAAGTGCATTATATGATGCAAGTCAGCTTAAAACAAAGGAATTGATAAACAAAAAAGCGGTTAAAACCTCGTTCTAATGCCGATCGAAATTAGTTCAATATCATCTCCATAGCTATCATAACCGATAACAAGGTTTTGATTGTCAGCAACTTCCCACGAGACAGTTGCGCCCAACAACAATAGGTCTTCACTGTCATCCGCAATAAAATTAGAGGATGTATCTAACCCAACAAACCCAATTTTTACGCGAAACCCAAAAGAAGAATCTTGTGGGCTAAATTGATAGCCAACCGCTCCTTCTAATGCTTTATAACGAATATTTCCGGGATATACAAACGTCGGGTTCGCATGAGTCAATTTTACATTACCTAAAAGCGCATAACCGATTTCAGCAAACCAATTTTCACTTATTTCAGCACCCAAAATTAGTTTTCCCGCTAAGTCAGTATCATCTTGAATTTCCCATCCGGAAACACTAACCACAGGTTCAAACTGAGATTGCCCCATGCCAATTTCCGTATACCAGCACATTTCATTTTCACTACCACATGACTCTGTAGCTTGCGATGAAAAAGTAAAAAGGCAGGCAGCAATTAAGGCTAATTTACTCATAGGCGCTTTAAATGAGCGAGCGACAAGACTCCTGCTTCTCTGAGCGATTAAAAGTAACAACATCATCGCAAGCAAAATACTCAGTGAGCCGCCACCAGAGGTCGCGGTAACTTCAACTTCAACTTGCAATCGATCATTAATGCCATCATTGTTAAAATCACCATTCTCGTCTATATCAGCAATTCCATCACCGTCGGTATCGCTGTCCCGGTAAGCCAAAACTCCATCGCCATCTAAATCGTCATTGGAAATAGTGGCATCATCTAGACCATCGCCATTACTATCTACACCTGAAGTCGAGTCGACATCAACCGTATCATCTAAGCCATCATTATCAGAATCTAACCCTGATAAAATCACTAATAACTGTTCGCCAGCATCTGAAATATTGTCATTATCGCTGTCTAGATCAAGGTAATCGGGAGTACCATCCTGATCTGTATCGACGACACTGTATATATCATCAACACCATCAGAGTCTACATCCGCGCCTCCAGTAAAATCGACATCAAACTGATCGTCAATTCCGTCCTGATCTATATCTTGACCCAAGGCTGCTGGGCGATCAGCTTCAAACATATCTGACAAACCATCGCCATCACTGTCAATATCCTGAGAGTCGATCAGACCATCGTTATCAGTATCTAAGTTACCTTCAACCAGATCGGAAATTCCATCACCGTCATCATCCAAATCAAGCCGATTAGACAGACCGTCTTTGTCATGATCGATCCCCGTGCCAAATTGAGTAGGATCATTATCGATAGCGTCAATAATACCGTCATTATCAGCATCAACAGAAGCATCATCAATTTGTCCGTCACCATCAATATCTAATGAAGCTGCTTCAGTCACTTCGATATCAAAAGTTCCATCATCATTGCTGTCCAGATCTAAGTGATCGGCAAGCCCATCGCTATCAGAATCTCTTGGGGTCTCAGTTATCGATTCACCGTCATCCAAAAGTGCGTTTAGATCATCATCAACCAGTCCAGCTTCTAATACGTCAACTAACGAGTCGTTATCTGAGTCTAAATCAAACATGTCTGGCACAAGATCGTTGTCTGAATTTTGTAATACTGCAGCATCATCTACACCATCTAAATCAACATCTAAACCACCTGTGAAATCAACGTCAAACTCGTCAATAATCTGATCAAGATCGCTATCGACTGAAGTAGTTGCCGCTTCAGAAAAATCACTAACACCATCACCATCGCTATCTAGATCGATGGAATTAATTAATCCATCGTTATCTCTATCAAGTAACGTTAATATTGCTTTCGTTTGAACCGACTGCATAGCCAACATCCCTTGATCATTCTCCAATGCATCCGGGACAGAATCTCCATCGCTGTCTCTGTCAATGTAATCCGGAACTCCATCTTGATCGGTATCTGTCAATGATATGTCATCATCTATCCCATCGTTATCAGCATCGATACCACCGGTTTGATCGACATCAAAAGTATCATCAATGCCATCACCATCCGTATCAATACCGCTTGCTCCTGACTCATCAAAATCTGAAACGCCGTCATTGTCGCTATCGTTATCAAATGCATCAGCAATACCGTCTCCGTCAGTATCAACTCCACCATTAGACTCCAATGAATCTGGCACACCATCGCCATCTTCGTCAAGACTGGTATCTAAATAATCAGCGATGCCATCACCATCAGAATCACCATTGCCTTCTTCACTATCCGGAATCCCATCATTGTCACTATCTTCATCCAGGTAATCTGGAATTCCATCACCGTCTGAGTCGCCAGTTCCTTCTTCCAGGTCACCAATACCATCACCATCAGAATCAAGGTCGGCAATTACTCCCGTTTCAACACTCGTTACTGATTCAAGTGTCCCACCACCATCGGTATAACTGACAATCACGCTAATCGTCTGACCAATGTCATTTTCAACAAGCAGATAAGTACTAGCTGTCTCACCAATTAAGTTGACTCCAGTTCTCCTCCACTGATAACTATAAGTACCTAATCCATCAACATCTGCGATAGGTGACGTATCTACACCAAGATTTTCTGTCCTGATCAGGTTACCCGTTACTAATGGCAAACCTGTAGGCGAATCGTTTGTGTTAATAACATCTATTACGAAGCTTTGATCACTATTAACTGTTCCATCATTGGCTCTAAGAGTAACATTATGAGAGCCAACCTCGTCATTGCTCGGTGTTCCCGAAAGAACACCTGTTGACGCAGCAAAACTTAACCAACTCGGTAAAACCGGAGCGCTATAAGTTAAACTATCACCCACATCCACATCACTTGCTGCAAAGGTATAACTATAAAGTGCATCTTCATCAACACTCGTGACCGCAATACTATCAATGGTCGGAGCATCATTTGTATTGAGCACTGACAGGGTAAAACTTTGATCAATATTGATTGTTCCGTCGTTTACTCGAAGCGTTATATTGTGAGTACCAACTTCATCATTGGTTGGTGTACCCGATAAAATACCTGTCGCTGGTACAAAACTTAACCAACTTGGAATTACTGGCGCGCTCAATGTCAAACTATCTCCAGCATCCACATCACTTGCACTCATGGTGTAAGTGTATAGCGCATCCTCATTTGTAGATGTCACGGCAATACTATCAATGATAGGCGCATCATTGGTATTGGCAACAGTGATAACAAAACTCTGATCAATATCTACCGTACCGTCGTTGACCCGCAAAGTAACATTGTGAACACCCACTTCGCTATTAGTTGGCGTACCTTCTAGAACTCCTGAGCCGGTAACAAAACTTAACCAACTCGGTAAAACCGGAGCGCTATAAGTTAAACTATCGCCCACATCCACGTCACTCGCGGAGAAGGTATAACTATAAAGTGCATCTTCATCAACACTCGTGACTGCAACACTATCAATGGTCGGAGCATCGTTGGTATTCACTACGGTGACAACAAAACTTTGATCGACATCCGCTGTGCCATCATTGACTCTTAAGGTTACATTATGAGTGCCTACATCGTCATTGGTTGGAATGCCGGATAAAAGCCCAGTTCCAGAATTAAAATTTAACCAAAGAGGGCTCACCGGAGCGCTTAGGGTTAGCATATCACCTACATCGATATCGCTTGCGCTAAAAGTATAACTATAATTTGCATCTTCATTGACTAGAGTCACCTCTGTAGAATCGATGGTCGGTAAATCATTGGTGGGATCGATAGTGACATTCACAGTGATCGAATCGGTTAATGGATCGAGTGCATTATTGTCTGTTATCTCCACAACAAAACTATCCATGCCATTGAAATCAGTGTTCGGTGAATAATTCACCACCTTGGAATTACCTGTACCAGAAGCTGACGCTGTTCCATTGCTGGCGTTGCTCAAAATGCTCCAGCTGATAGCTTCAGACTCTGGATCGCTTGCATTTAAGGTTAACGCAAAAGCTGTTGGCGTTTCATCTTCGCTCATAGTGACACTAATTGTTGCACCTTCTGTAATCACAGGCGCGTCATTGTATTGTTTAATAATTGTGTCAGTAGATGGAGTACCTGTATTGCCAGCAATGTCAGTCAATTCAAAACTAAGGGTTAACGTACCTTCGTTAAAGCTGCTGACATCAATGCCTGAGAAACTACCGCTAACGGTTGCAATTGTTCCTGTCGCAGGCGTCGAGGTAGAAACGCCATCGGTGATGGTATAACTATAATCTGCACCAATTTCTGCACCACTGTAATTAAATTGGAATGCGGTATCATTGCTGGCATTAATAAAAGTTTGAGGCGTACTAATCGCCACCGCATAACCTGTGGGTGCGGAAATATCATTGGTTACTGAAAATTGCGTCGCCGCAGTATTTCCATTGCCGTGATCGTCTTGAGCCACACCCGCATTAATGTCGATAGTCACGTTACCATTGGCAATGGGCGAAATGGTCGCAGAGTAAGCCGTACCAGAACCTGTAAATCCACTGATATTAGCATTACTTAAAATCACGTCTGAACTATCAAACCCGGTTACTGGATCATCAAAGTCGAAATTAGCGGTAAATGGCATATTGGTTGGATCGGATACTCCGCTAGAGATAACTACGGTCGGCAGCGTATTATCCACACTAAATGTATTCACACTATCCGAAACTGCTTGAACATCACCCACGTCGTTCCGCGCAGTTTGTATATCAAGCCCGATGCCAATTGTCCCATCGCCAATAAGATTCGAGATTACAATTGTCGGAGTTGAGCTTGTTCCATTTATCACTGAAATGTCTGGATTAGCAGTATCATTATCAACAAAATTTAAGGTACTAGCTGTACCAGTAAGATTTAAATTCACTTTATCGCTGGTTAAATTGATATCTGTCGCATTGCTGTAGGTTACGGATGCAGTAACAGGCCCCGTATTTACCATTTGACCTGCGGTCACAGAGATGCTGGCGCTTGGCAGCGCAGTCGTATCATAATCAATTGAAAAGACGCTGGAAGCTGTATTAGTTTGAGTTCCGACTCCTAACTCTTCCACCACACCTGCTAGCAACTCAACATCAATCGTTGTTCCGTCTGAAGGCATTATAATGTCGAAAGTATAATGATCTGCTGACACTTGAACTAAGTTACTTGCGGTTCCATTGGTGACACTAATATCTGTATCAACAAAGCCTTCAATGTCTTCAGAAAAAATGATGTCCATTGGAATAGGTGCTACACCAGTTAGCGGTGAAACACTTGATGTTATGGAAACAATTGACGGAGGAAGATCGGTTTCAATTATAAAGCTTGAAGTCATCGGCGCAATTGCCACACTCGCAGAAGAAGTGACATTTGATGAAACCACCGAGTATGAACCATCCGCAGCCCCACCCGGAACACTCAATGTGACAGAGAAGTTACAGTTTGTTCCTGCAGTCAAATTACCACCAGTAAAAATTAAAAATGTTGTTCCGCTAATAGCAGAACCCGTACCGCAAATATCATTTAACGTGCCTGAACTGGACGACATCCCTGCAAGAGCCGCACTGAGATTCATAGTGAAGGTGATCCCCGTATTATCCACGGCTGACAAATTGGATAAGGAAAAATCAAGAGTCGCTGTTGTGCTTCCGGGCTGAATATTATTATCAGCATCTCCGTCATTATCAGTGACAACAACACTAGCCGCTAAAGTCACCACATCAAAACTCGAGGTAACCGCAGGACTGCTAACAACATTACCACTAACCATTGCAGAAACGTCGCTGGAAATCACATCCACATTAGTCGACGCGCCGCCGCCCGGCAACTGTAAAACAGCTGTAAAGCTACAACTACTACCAGAGGTAAGCGTTCCAGCAGAAAAGTCAATAGTAGACGTTCCAGAAAGAGATGAGCCAGCGCAGGTATTTGATGGAAAACTTGTTGCGGCCATACCTGCGAGAGCAGCATCTAGATTGACGGTAAAAGCCGTTGAAGTGGCATCTGGAGAGCTTGCACTGTTAGTTAAAGTGAAGGTGCTATTTAGAGTTCCACCCGGTAAGACCTCAGTATTATCAAAGGTAATATTCAGCGAAGGTGCGGTAATAATCTCAAAAAGCCCCGATGCCGCACTTGTGCCAGTAACACTTGATGCAAGAATGGTTGCGGTAATTGGGTCAGTCACCATCGTATGAGAACCTGCTGAAGCAGAATTTGGTATCGTTATACCGACATCAAAGGTACAGCTATCTCCCATCGTTCCGCCGATTGCTAATGAGCCTCCTGTTAATGAGATAGCCTGTCTATCAGTTGACACCCCTACCATAATCGATGCTACGGCAGAGCCAACGCCACAAGGATCAGCGGGAAATGTAAAGGTTGCCAGAGAAGGTGCAAAGTCGTGAATATCCGAAACAAAACTAATATCAGTCACAGGATTAGTCACATCAATATTGGTGACTGTGAAAGAAGCCGTGAGTTCATTACCTGCGACGACTGGATTTGGCGCAACTGATAATTCAATTGTCGGAGCCTGAGAGATGGTCAAATTGTGAGATACTGCCGGTTTTACTGTCGGTGAACCACCTAAGTCATAAGAAAAAGTGCTGGTTGTATTGGTATTACTTGAAACAATTGCATTTGCGGGAATCAGGACACCAACACTAAAAGAACATGAAGCTTCAGGCGCTAACATTCCGCCAGTGAATGTCAAATTTGAAACACCTGTAATCGAAGATCCCGCCCCACATGGTTCAGTTGGCAGAGATGTTGCGGTTAGCCCCGATAAAGCCGCGTCTAAATCATCTGTAAAGCTAATGTTTGTCGCCGAATTAGAACGGTCGAAATTAGTTAAAGTGATATCGAGAGTGGTCGTTGCACCAGGAGTTGTTGGATTCTCCGCGAAACTCAATAATGCAAATGCTTGGGAAGACGTCAGTACCGTTTTAGCACTTCCACTATTTAGGGTAGAAGAAGAAAAGACAGTCAAAGTCGACGTTGAGGCTGCTAACTCACCTATACCTGTTGCTTTAACATCGAAATTAAATGTACAAACCGCACCAGCCGCTACAAGACCATCAACACCGACCGTAACTACGCTAGATCCCGAGGAAGTATTGAGAGAAAGCCCTCCACAGGATGCTGATACACTACTATTTGCATCATCAGCTATCACCAATCCTACTGGTAAACTGATAGTGGAGGAAAGGTTGCTAATTAAACTACCATTCAGTGAATTATCTACGGTCACCGATAAAGTGCTAACCGCGCCTTGATTAATACTAGTCGGTGAAAACGACATACTATAACCAGGGCGATCAGTAGCAACGATTAAACCGCTTGTTGCCGTCAAGCTGTTACCTTGATCTGAAGTTAAATCGCCAGTCAGAACGGTGTAAGTGCCAGCAGTGGTCGACGATAAGATATCAACAAAAACTGTACATGAAGTATCAGCGGCGACATCATAACCAGAAAAAGTTAGGGTATCACCGCCATCTGGAGCGCTTAGAGTTCCATTTGAACACGTAGTTACCGCTCCAGAAGAAGTGGCATGAACTAATCCCGCTGGTAGAACATTGGTAAAGCTAACATTTCGAGCTCCTGTGCTACCAACATCAGTAATAGTAAAAGTTAAAGTGCTAACATTCCCCGGACCAACTGTTCCTGGACTAAAACTAGCAGAAAAGCTTGGAGGAGCGGCGTAAACAAATCCAATATTCATCCCAATCAAAACACAAAGACTGGCTACGATCTTAACCAACTTACTAAAAACTGCAGTAAAACTAGTCATATAGAATCCCTCTCTCACACTTAAATTATTATTTTTCAGCTTTTCATCGAATGAAGCTGATGTATTGTTCAAACAAGTCTAGCTGATCACACTAATGAAAACAAAAATAATGTGATGCTGTTCAAAGTTTACGTGATTTCATCACTATTGAAGAATAACAACCCAATATTCAGCAATTCACACAAACTATCTTCTGGTGAACTTCGCTTGTTTAGAATGATCTTGCAGACCTCATTTAACTCAGTTATCGTGTCGACGTTAACACACATAAATAATCATCACTCAATAAAATGGAATAGTAACTTGATGAAAAATACAATAAAAACAATTATATACATCGCAGCACTGGCTTTGACATCTGCGTGTTCAAACGATGAAAGTAAAAATACCAATACAAATTCGCCTCAAATATTCCAGATTAGTGACGGATTACAAGTCAGTTTAATCGCCCCAAATGACTTTAATATAACCACCGAGCATTATGGATTCGCACAGGCTGAAAGCTTTTCTCGCATTCGAATTTCAGAAAAAGAACACCCCTATATTCCCTATGTTAAGAGCCTCTCAAAAGAAAACTTACTTAAAAATAAACTGCAATTAATCAATCAAGAAGAAATTGATATTGCTGGTGCCATTTGCTCACTTTTCACCTTAAGACAAAATATAGCCGGTACTTTTTTTGAGAAACTGTGGCTAGTTTCAGGAGATGATCTATCCAGCATACAGATCGAAGCAAGCTATCCCGAAGGTTCAAGCACAACACACAAAGATGCAATCAAACAAAGCTTATTGACTCTCTCCGTTGCATCTGACAAAAGCAAACGCATATTCACCGGTCTGCCATTTATGCTTACCGACACCGGAAACTTCAAAATTAAGCAACGCTTCATTAATTCTATATTGCTAATTCCGACTGAAAATAACGACTCATCGACATCGATTGTTATTAGCCATGGCAACACCGCGAAGGCAGTAGAAGATATCCAAACACTATCAGAGCACTTTCTTAACAACAGCAAAACTCACAAAAATGTTGATATCCTCACTAATGAAATGATCAAACTTGATAACATTCCGGCTCTCGCCACAACGGCTGATGTTCAGGTAAATGAGATGGATGCACAAATTTATCAAGTCGTATCTTATCAAAAAGAGCGATTTTTATTAGTTCAAGCTCAGTCTTCCAGATCTAAAAGCGAGGAACTTAAGAAGGATGTGGAGAATATTCTTGCGCATTTTAAGTTTAAATAACCAGCAATCACTTGCTATCTCAATAGAAGATAATCCAGTCTAAACTGGTTTTACCACTCACGTTTTATACAAAAAAACTGTGACTTAATCACCTATTTATTGGACTATTTTATAAATTATTGACATACTTCACGTTCTGGAAGGAGGGATTCCATACTTTAGTGATCTTTTTTTCCCCTACTAATAACAAGAGGGAGTTATAACTATGCGTAATTTAATTACGGCGGTTTTGCTAACATCCACAGCAGCACTACCTGCCATTGCACAACAAAACCCATACGATTCAATCAAACACGCAAAAGCAGAAAAATTTGTCGTCACTAAAACGAGTTCCTCAATAGAACTTGCTTCCAATAAAACCTACGATAAATATATCATTTCAGTTTCAGGCGCAAATGGATACAGCTATAGCAAAGAAAGCAATACTCCCTCATTAAATATGTATGACCTTAAACTCCCCAATGACGGCACATACAGCTACGAAATTAAAGCCGTGCGACACATCGCAGAAGTCAAAGATACCATGAATAACGGGCGGGCACCTGACGCTGTCGGAAAACTCAGCATAGTTGATGTGAGCAGCGGCAAATTCACCAGCCAAAATGGTGAAATGATGGTCAGTGAAAAAGTTACTGAACCTAGAATTAATCATCTTCCAGTTTCAGCTCACTCAAATCACACTAAATAAGGAGATCGCAATGAGTAATTTAAAAACAACGATAAAAACAAGCGCCATCTCTTTGGCAATACTTTCCTCTGCCAATGCTTTTGCTGACGTACAACACTTAGACGATGTAATTATTTCTTTTAGTCTGTGCGTTGGTAATGACTGTGTAAATGGAGAATCTTTTGGTTTTGATACACTGAGATTAAAAGAAAACAACACTCGCATGCACTTTGATGATACCAGCACTTCAGCCTCATTCCCCAGAAATGATTGGAGATTCATCGCCAATGATTCTTCTAACGGAGGAGCAAGCTACCTAGCAATCGAAGATAGTACTGCGGGTCGCCAAACTTTTAGAGTCGACGCAGGAGCTCCTGCTAATGCACTACGTGTAGATGCTCAAGGTGACATAGGTATAGGAACCGCAAGCCCAGTAGTGAACCTTCATATCGCTGAGGGCAACACCCCTACACTTCGTTTAGAGCAAAATGGTAGCTCAGGCTTTACCCCACAGACTTGGGACGTAGCAGGAAATGAAACGAACTTCTTTGTGAGAGATGCGACAAATGGAAGCAAACTGCCGTTTAAGATTAAGCCGGGAGCGCCGGACAATGCACTTTTCGTTGCTGCTGATGGGGATATTGGGTTGGGGACGGCTAGCCCAACAGCAGCCCTACATTTGCGAAGAACAGATGCGACTGCGGCTTTGAAAATAGAAGAAGCAAGCTCTAGTCCTGCGGTAAGAGAATTACTATCAATGACAAATAACGGCGGCTCTTATATGTCAATGGTTAACAGTGCGACCTCGGATACTTGGTTTATAACCCATGAAAACAACTCTCCAAATGATTTAATAATCAGCCACTCCATTGGAGGTGCTCAGTTCAGACTTGGCTCTAATGGAAATGTTGCTATAACAGGCACTTTAACTACTACGGGCACGACTTGTAGTAGTGGCTGTGACATGGTCTTCTCTAAAGATTACGAACTAGAGTCGATCAGTGAGCATGCTGAATCTATGTGGAAAAATAGCTATTTGCCAGCTGTTGGTCAAACGATTGAAAACACACCGTTTAATTTGACCGAAAAAACAGGAGGAATGCTCAACGAGCTTGAAAAAGCTCATATCTATATCGAGCAGTTAAATACCCGCCTCACAAGTAAAGAGTCTGAGTTAGCGGTCGTAAAAAAGACCGTTTCTCTACTTGAAATTCGTATGGCAAGCATGGATGGTAACAAGTAGTTTTTCATCTATTAAGTTAAAAGCTGCCATTTCGCAGCTTTTAACTGTGCTCTAACTTTAAAAATCATAAATTATCCAGTCCCAACTATTTTGAAATTTAAAACAAACAAGTCTTGAAAACCAAAAGCCTAGATTTGAATTGAACTTTAATTTAGTATTTAACTTTCAATATCAGCTAATTCACTTCAAAACTTGAATAAATGACTCATACAACAAATTTGTTTATCCTTCTAAAGTGGTCATTTTTTGCAAGAATATCCGCACAACTGTTAACTCTATTCGTTGCTTTTTATAGCATCAGAATGTTAACGTCAGAAGATTTTGGTCTTTTTGCAATCGCATCACTATTTATCTCTTTGATGATAATGGTATGCGAAGCAGGAATACAGTCAATTATTATTAAGAACAAGCGTAATACGAAAAGCTATCTAAAAAAAATCCTCGGTCTCATTATATTATTTCATTTATCTCTGTCTCTTTTGATAATCGTTAGCTCAACTCTTATCGCTGAATTTTACGGTGATTTAAGATTATCAAAATTATTAATTATTTTGAGTTTTAATGCGGTAATTTTGATTTTCGCTCAAATTCCTTCAGCATTACTTTTAAAATCTATGAAAATCAAAACCTACTCAATGATAAAATTAACTTCCGTCATATTCCAAAATATCGTATTGTTTTCTCTAATCTACTTTGGTTTCGGAATATGGTCGTTAATATCAGCCCAACTTTTATCAAATTTACTATTAGTTTTTGTACTTAATATAAAGCAGCCTTTTATTCAAATCCCTTTGTTTCAATTTTGTACACTAAAAACTGAAATAAACTACGCTATTCACATTATTTCGCAAAGACTCATTTTCTTTTTAGTTAACTTTTTTGACATAGCGCTTGTTGGTAAACTATTTGGAGTAGTAACATTAGGTTACTACTCGGTAGCTAATAATATCGCATCGATGCCACGCCACCTAATTCTACAGTCTGTTAACCATTTAACTTTTCCTTCAATAACAACAATAAAACATAATAAAGAACTAGTTTCTTCAAATTTGTCAAAAGCTCTCAATTTAATGTCTCTAATCATTTTCCCTGTATCATTTGGTATTTCTGCGCTATCTGAGCAATTTATACACGCAGTTATAGGAGAAAAATGGTTACCATCATTATTTCCTCTATCCACTCTACCAATAGTGATGCCATTCAGAATGCTATTTGCTCCAATTACAGAAACATTTAACGCGCTAGATTTACATACAAATTCTTCCAAGTTTCAGTTTTTCACAATGTTCAATACTATTTTCTTTTTATATATTGGCTCCTTCTGGGGCATTAACGGCGTATGCATTTCCTGGATCATAGTAGTTTTGTTTAGTCAGATATATATCTTAACTATCACAAAAAGAACTCTAAACATTGGATTTTCAGAGTTTATGCACATAATTAAAGGACCACTCATCTCTTCTTTACTTATGTACGGAATAATCAAAACCACGAATACACTCATAAATCCAATCCAATTAACTTCCGTCACAAAATTCGGTTTTCTAATATTGGTTGGTGGCATTTCGTATTTGTTACTTTCCCTTTTATTATGCAAGAACTCCCTGAATTTAGTGAAAAAACTCGTTTTTGAGGATGGTGGAATAAAGTCGTAAAAAAAGTGCTCCACTGGTTCGAAATATAATAGCTGTATTGAACCTATTCTTGCTAAAATTTTGATATTTACTAAACCTTAACCACCTATTTTTTACACTTCACATCCACTCGATAATGCGAATAAATAAGCGCACTTGGCTGTGTTATAATTTCAACGGAGGTAAATCCAACATATCGACCTACTTTTTTTAACCATTGGGTGTCAAACCATGTGCCTAAAATAGGTTTATCTATTTTTAAGTGCTCAAAATAAACATTTTCTCTTTCAACATCATTATAAAACTCCCATTGTTTAGCGAGGTCTAATACGTCAGTTATCAAAATGGTTCCTTCGGGCTTTAACCAATAAAATATTTTTTCAAATAAAACAACTACTTGTTTGAGAGAAAAATGCTGTAACGCTGCCGCACACAGAACTCGATCAAAGCGACATGATTCGAATTTCAATTTATCGACATCACTAACTAAACAACTCACGTTTTGAGGTTTTGTTTTATTCATTAAATTTATAAGTTCTTCGCAAAAATCAACACCGAAAACACTTTCAGCCCACCCCGCCATTTCATTAGTGATTAAACCGTTCCCACAACACAAATCTAAAACAACACATTCGTCATGAAGGTCAAGATTATTTCTAATGTGCTGTAAAGTGTTCTTAAAGGACTCTTCTGATTGGGCTTTTTTATTTTTAACTCGAAGTACTTGCTCCAGAGGACTTAAAAACTCCACACTTTCGGCATGTTGATTCCAATAATTTTTCCAATACTCAGACATCGCTGTTAGATCCTGTTAACTATATATTCCATGTCGCCAACGGTATACCTTTGATCTACTGGTAGCAAACACATCTCTTGTATAAGCTTTTGTTCCCAGCTGGAATTACAGCGTTTCTCAGTTAACTCCGCCCACAACGTCGGAACATATATACCCATTTGAAGGAGGCGTTTTTTAAGTGCTACCTCCTTAGACAAGTAGGGAAAATATAATGGTACAAAATATGAGTCATTTCTTATTTTCATCTTGTTTTCACCGCTTAGCGCAGAATTTAAGAAATCAAAGTTCTCTCTTCGTCTCTTTGCAACCAACGGATAATCAATTTGATTTAATTTTTGCTCGCTCCAAAGAGAAACTCGTCTAGGTACATCAGATATTTTAGACTCATGGTTCAAGAACTTTTCATATGCCATCGAGTCATCAGAGTTATTTCTTAGATAAAGATATTCCGTATCAAACTCGCTCCTAGCTAAATTATCAGTATCTATTGTGCAGTTTGAATAGAGATAAGCACCATCGGATACACCAAAAAATTTTCTAATTGAATTAAATGATGTCTCGATACCAGAATTCGCTCTAAAAAATGCTTGGCTATCATCAATAATTAGTTTGCTCTTGTATGTTTTGATTAAATCCTCAACATATTGATCATTTATACCAAAATAGTTAACATAAAAAACGTACTCCCCTTCTTGTAATTGTTCTGGCAAGTCTATCCCCTCAAGACTCTCATCAACCGAATAGCTTATTATTTTAACAGAGCTATTTTCTATAATCGTTCGCATACAAGAGCATATGTAATCAGGAAAATAGATACTCTTAGGCGATAAGCACTTAATAATCAAAGAAAAACAGGAACGGGCATTACTTAACAATGATGCTGAATGGTACTCTGAAAATTGATTGTCGAGACTCTTCTCTACAGGTAAAAAACCTCCCATGCTATTCATTCACATTGCACTCATTTATCCAATTTTTCACTTGTTCAGGGCCATATTTGAACAATAGATGAAGTATCGACAAATTCATATCGTCGGTTAATAAAAGTAGTCGAGGCTTAATAATTTGTAGCACTATGCCAACTTGTTTGAAGGCGCACTCAGTATAGAGCGCTTTGCCCCCCGGAAGGTTCATATAACAATCTGCTTTAGCCATTCTACATATATCGAATATCCTTTTGATACCCTTAGATTGGATTTTACTATAATCTTGATCACTAATACTCATTCCGCAACGAATACCAAGTAATTTTTTAGTCGCATTTATGCTAGCTATAGATAGAGATGAAATACTCTCATATTTAGAGTCCAGCACTGATTTCAACATGCAAAAGACTGGTTCAAAATAAAGATAGCAACCATAATTTTGTCTAACCGTTTTATAGAACTTGCCTTTCCATTGAGCGTATTTCGATTGATCAATAAAAGTATCAGCTATTAGAACATTTGAACTCTGCTTGCGAATCGGTACGCTAAAAAATAAGATCTTTCCATCAACCAACAACCGGTTTCTATTAATCCAACCTTGTTTTATATAACCCACATCATTATAGGATACAAATTCGTCCACAGCGCCAAGTAGCTGGAAGTACCCAAAATAAGGGAAAAGATAAGGCTGCATTATTGCAATGCTTTTATTCACAAGTTAACAATCTACAAAAGCACAACTAATGAACAGTATTATCATAGCTATATTCATCCATAACTTTTTTACAAATGGATTCTATCTCTGAAATATCTTTCTTACTAAGTACATCGTTAAATTTACAAACTGAAGTAGTGGTTATAGGTCTTCCATAATTTTGGCTTCTTGAAGCTCCAACTTGAAGATTTGCCATATATGATATATTTTTCCATTCGCTTTCGGGACAAAAACCGAATGATAATTTAGTGATTTCTTCTAATAATTTTATCTGTACATTAGGTTGAGTAACTAACTCTTCATACTTAATAAAGTGAAGTACATTATGATGTTTTTTATTAAACCCTATTAAATTTTCAATGTAGGATAAATAACTTTGGGCAAGACGTCTGATATCACTGTTAGGACATTCATATTTAACTCCTAACTCAACGCTTGTCTTTTTCATAACTTCTAATTCAGACACTATCTGATCTCTAGGATCTCGTATTGTAGCTATAAATATTGCATTTGGAAAAACACTATACAACTCTCCAATGACAAGTGAAAATTCAGGGTTTTTCAAAATGATAGTTTTCGGTTTATTAGATCTTGGAACTATAGAGTGTGCGAACTCTCGCATCATAGCATAAAGACATTCTTTATTTTTTATGACTAACTGTTCATTATTAACTCGAATATTTTGCTTCTTATACCACTCTAGCACTTTTGTTATTCTAGTTAGAATTTGAGCTTCCTGACCTAAACTATTTGCTGTAACGTCAGATACCAGAATAGCATTTAACAGAGTAGTTCCACTTCTTCTTCCACCACAAACGAATATGAGCTTAGCACCTCCATTGTCAACTTGTAAATTCGCAGAATCTAGATCACTTACCTCTTTTTTTCCAAACAACCGGTTAATTTCATCTTGGAGCCTATAATATTCGAACCTTTCTTTTTTTGAAGTTATCCTATTCCCCAGAATATTCAACTCAATCAAATTGTAAATATTCCTTTTAAAGTAGTTTTTTAAAGCTATTTTATCTTCAAAGTATGAACTACCAAATAAATCGAAGTTTTCTACCGACCAAAAATAAACATCTAGAATTTTAGCTATCACTTGTAGTTCAGTTACCGAGTATTTCCGTTGCAATCTGACTCGGTAATAGTCTTGCCTCATTTTTTTAGCCCAGTCATAAACACCGGCGATTTTCAATAAGTACAAAAATCGATTTCTTAGGTTAGGTCTCCCCCATTTTACAAGATTGTATCTACGACGGTGAATTTCTTTTCTTACTAAATTCCCATTATTTTCTAATCGTTCGAATAACAACTTGAGCTTGTCCCTGAAGACTAAAGCACTTGATGTGAGTTTCATTCTACCAAGTGCTTTTAATAAATGATTTCTTGTCAAAAAATCCTCCTTATTAAACAAGCCATCCCCTAGGTAATGAAATACTTTTATGTCATTAGGCGAATTGTTTCCCGCAGAATCTGGATTCCTTTTCCTAATGAACTCGTCATGAAGGTGTAGAGGAAAATTATAATTAACAGAAAGAGTTCCGCACGATAGATTATAGCGACGATAGGAAATTGTATTTACAATTTGAGATTTAAACCAAGTATCAAGCACATTATCGACGTTTTTAATATCTTTTTCATAGGTTTGTGACATTTTCTCAACATGCCAGTTGGGTGAAACAATAAAGCCAAAATTGAAGTAATATGGAGCTAACCGAGTATTTGGTTTGTTAAGTTCTCCCGCTCCACCTTCACTAGTATATCGATTAGTAAACTCTGGCTTAGATAAACCGGCTTCATTAAATATTTTTTGCCACCACATCTCCTCGGATAAATGTAAGTACTGGGGCTCATTAAAAGGAGAGACATGTGCTATAAACCCTAGTTGTTTCTGGAATTTATATGCCTCCTGTATCACTTCGTCCAGGCTTGATACGACTAAAATATCTGCATCACACATTATAACAATATCTGCTTCAGATCTAACGTAGTAACGGTCTAAACCGGTACCATCATATTCATATTTCTTAAATATATCCTCATCGACCCAACGAATTTCTATCAATTCATCCAATATCCAAGGGTATTCAATGCTTAAATCTCTCCTTTCCTCATCTCGGCTTATGGACACTACAAATTTGGCATCTTTCACCATACTCCCGCCAAATTCTCTAACAGACTCAATTAGATAACGAAGCATTCTCAAGAATTTTTCGTTCGCACTTATAGGTACTCTAAACTCTACGTTTGGTTTTTTATTCTTCATGACAATGGGTTATAACGCCATCAGCTCACCTAATTCGTCAGAACATAGGTATATTTTTTTGAGTAAGCTACATACTGCGAGGATATCTTGTTCCGTAATAGAAGCACCGCCGGGCAAAAGCATTATTTTATCCGCGAGTGTCTCAGTAATTGCCAACCTAGTTTCACTAGAACCCGATCGCAGCTTCATTTTATGACAGCCAGGATAAAAATATCGCCTCGCTATCACGTTTTCCTTGTGTAGGATTTCTATAATTTTATCTCTTTTAAGTCCAAACTCATCTTCGTTTATTGTGAGGACAATATAGTGACTGTTAGTTTCTCTCAGATCATAGCGTATAAGGCTGATCCCCGGAATATCGTTCAAATGCTCTTTATACAATAAATAGTTTTCTTGCGTTTTCTTTAACGTCTGCTCAAGTGATGTTAGATTAACAAGTCCCGCTGCGGCACATACTTCAGTCATTTTAGCATTGATACCTAAACCGGCGACCTTATCATATCCTATGAAACCAAAATTACGAACCTCTTTGAGTTTTTTTGCTAAAACCGTGTCATTTGTAGTTATACAACCACCTTCAAAAGTGTGAAAAAACTTGGTCGCATGAAAACTGAAAAACTCTGCAATACCATTTCCGCCTATATACTGATTGTTAGTTTTACATCCGAATGAATGTGAAGCATCAAAGACTAATTGCACTCCCTTTTTATCTGCTAATTTCTGCAAGCCTTCAACATTACACGCAATCCCCCAAAGATGGGTGGCTATAATTGCGGTTGTTTTCTCACTTACTAAGGCTTCGCAGTGTTGGATACTTAAGTTATGAGAGTTTTTATCTATATCACAAAATATGGGAGTAATACCAAATAAGTTCAACAAATGAGGAGTAGAAATAAATGTGAAAGACGGCACAATCACATGCCCCTTAATATCAAGAGCAATTAATAAAAGTGCTAACGCCAAAGTACCGTTGTTACTTAGAACACAGTGCCTTACTCCTAAATGTCGAGCGATTTTTTCTTCAAGCTCCTGTACTAAAGGTCCATTGTTCGAATAAACTCCGGACTGAAAAACCTGCTCGATTAACTTCGTATATTTTTGTTTGTTAGGCGTAGACGGCTTATTGACATGGCGCTTTTCTTCAAAAAAAGGTTTTCCTCCACTAATAGCAAATTGTTCAATACTAATCTTTTTATTCAAATCCAGACCTTTAATAGTTATTTTTTTTATAAGTCATATCCCAGCTCACCTAGTTTTAATTTAGAGCTGTCATTTATGATTTCTATATCCGTGTCATACTTATATGCCAGAGAACGAGTTTTATCGATCCTCCTTGCTGCCTTTATACAGTCACTATCCGTAGCCTGTAATTCCAAAAACTCCACCAAAGACTTGAGGACTCCGAAAGGCTCTTCAAGTAAAGCTTCAAAAGATATAGAAATTGAGTTTTGCTTTTGTATTTGAAACTGACATTGCTGTTCATATTCATACCATAAATTCAACGCTTCATTAATATTTGATGTGACCGTTGTCGTATATAACTTTTCTCCCTTATAAATATCCCAAACATCACTTAGGATACTAGACTGCTTTCTGTGGTGACTCTGATCATGCTTTCTATTTATAAGGCTCCTAGATACGTCGATACCGTGACGCTTTATATGAATAACTTTTACACCTGAATAATATCGACTCCAAAAAGGTAAAGTAAAACAGTTTCTTGGGTCTTTAAAGCCCCATACTTTTTTAGGATTAAGCAGGGCGCTCCCCTTATACTCTAGCCAGCCAATGTATTTCTCGACTCTTTGTACTGCGGACGCGAGTAACTTGTAGTTAGTATCAATTTGGTGCTCAATATTATTGACGGTTTCCCAATCAACTCCACCGTTTTGTAAAATCCAATTATTTATCCGTGTGTAAAAAGTAGATTCATTAGAGGTATTTTTTAGCCAACCGCCATACCACCCAAGCTCCTCCAGACATTCACTAAGTAGTGTCGTTCCAGAACGATGCATTCCAATTATTATTGCAGGAGGCTGTCTCACTATGATTGCTCTTATTCCTAAGTAATACTTTTGGTAAAAATCAGTTATACTGATTATTAACCCAATCTTTGTATGAACCGTTCATCACATCGCGCCACCAAGATTCATTGTTTAGATACCATTGAACAGTTTTAACAATACCTGAGTGGAAAGATTCTTTCGGTTCGTAACCTAATTCAATGTGAGTTTTTGTTGCATCTATGGCATACCTGCGGTCATGACCAGGTCGATCTTTAATATAGGTAATTAATGAGCCGGTATTACCTTTAATAGCAGCCGAGGCTTGGGGAAACCTAGTTGATAGAGTCTCATCATTATGAAAAGATTGCTCGAGAAGCGTGCAGACCTCTTTCACGATATTAATATTCGCCCACTCATTATTACCACCAATATTATAGGTCTCGCCAACTTGTCCCTTAGATAAAACAAGATCAATTCCATAAGCATGATCTTCAACATATAGCCAGTCGCGAACTTGCATTCCATCACCATAAATTGGTAGCCTTTTATTTTGCAATATATTGATGATTACAAGTGGGATCAGTTTTTCGGGAAAGTGGTACGGTCCATAGTTGTTTGAACAATTACTAGTGGTAACATTTAAACCATAGGTATGATGATATGCCCGAACTAAATGATCACTCGAAGCCTTACTTGCCGAATAAGGTGAATTAGGGGTGTAAGCCGTAGTTTCAGTGAATGCTGGATCAGTAGGTGAAAGAGAGCCGTAAACCTCATCAGTAGAAACATGATGAAAACGATGTCCTTCAAGTACTTTTTCACCATCCAACCATATTTTTTTAGTCGCTTTGAGTAAGGTGTATGTTCCCATAATGTTAGTTTCAATGAACGCATCAGGATCTGTAATTGAACGGTCGACATGGGATTCTGCCGCAAAATGAACTATGGTTGTTACCTTATGTTCCTCTAATAATCTCTCTACTAACACCTGATCGCAGATGTTACCCTCTACGAAAGTAAAGTTGTTACTAAATTCAACAGGTTTAAAGTTCGCTCTGTTTCCAGCATAAGTCAATGCATCTAGGACAATAACTTGGTCATCCGGATACTTTGACAACCAGTAATGAACAAAATTTGCTCCGATAAAACCAGCTCCACCAGTAACTAATAACCTTTTCATTATATTCAACCGTTCTCTATTTTTTAAGAGTATTTAGCTCATTAAGCATTGTTTTAAGCTGAGTTCGCCAATGAAGCGAAGGTATTTTAGAAAAGTCTTTTGCCAAACTAGTCTTATCTAACACACTATAACTTGGCCTTTTCGCAGGAGTTGGATAATCACAAGTTGAAATGGGGTGTATTGGAATTTGTGTATCTAACATTTTCTTTTCGAATGCAATTTCCTGGATCGATACCGCGAAATCGTACCAACTAGCAACACCTGCATCAGTCCAATGATGAACTCCCGTTATTTTATTTGTTGCTGCATATAAACAAGCCATAGCGAGACCCTTAGCATAAGTCGGCGATCCTATTTGATCACTAATAACACTCAACTTAGTCTTATCCTTCATCAAACGTAGCATCGTTTTTACAAAATTATTTCCGTGGGTTGAATAAAGCCATGATGTTCGAACAATACAACTATTATCAGGCAATAGATTCCGTATTTTCATCTCCCCTTCCGCTTTACTCTCTCCATAAACACCGAGAGGCTTGATAGAGTCTTCCGGTAAATAAGGAGTACTCTTCTTACCATCAAATACAAAATCAGTGGATACGTGGATTAAGTGAATAAATAACTCATCACAAACGTCAGCAAGAATCTCTACGGCAACACTATTTAGTGACAAAGCATTTACTTTATCTGTTTCCGCTAAATCAACATCAGTATATGCAGCAGCGTTGATAACAGCTCTGGGAGAGTGGCTGTTTAGAACATTCAGTACAGATGAACGACAGGACAAATTTATCTCATTTCTACCCAAACATATTATTTCGTTTTCTGAGGAATTTAATCTTCCGATCTCCCATGCCAGTTGACCACCTTTTCCAATAACAACGATTTTCATTTAAAAAATATTTTTTTTACCGTTCTAATCAAATGAAGGTGCATAATCAAACAACATTCCCATTTGATCTTTGACGGACAACATTGGAGTAGCTCCATTAATCAACGGCCAATTAATATTAAGCGATGGGTCATTCCATAGTATAGAAACTTCATGTTCAGGTGCATAATAATCAGTACACTTGTATACGAATTCCGCATAATCACTCATAACGTAAAACCCGTGAGCAAAGCCTTCTGGAACCCACAGTTGTTTTTTATTTTCCGCTGATAAAATCACCGCAACATGCTGGCCAAAAGTCGATGATGATTGACGCATATCAACAGCAACATCATATACTTCACCGGCAGTCACTCTTACCAATTTACCTTGAGTGTTGCTTGTTTGATAATGCAAACCACGTAAAATCCCTTGGCTAGATTTACTGTGGTTATCTTGAGTAAAAACTACATCTGCTACCTTTTCTTTAAACCAATCATCACGAAAGCTTTCAAGAAAAAAACCCCGTTCATCACCAAAAACTTTAGGTTCAATAATTTTGACATCGTTAATTGCCGTATCTAAGTATTTCATGAAAAAACTTTATCATCTAACAATTTTAACAAGTATTCACCATACCCACTCTTACGCAACGGTTCAGCGATTTTTCGTAGCTTCTCATCGGTAATCCAACCATTTCTATACGCTATCTCTTCCGGGCAATTGACTTTTAGTCCTTGTCGTTTATCAATTGTTGCTATAAATTGGGCTGCAGCTAATAAGTCGTCCATAGTGCCAGTGTCTAACCATGCTGTCCCCCTACCCATAATTTCAACTTTTAGTTCTCCTAATTTTAAATATTGATCAATCACATCAGTAATTTCTAATTCTCCACGCTTTGATGGTTTAACGTTCTTAGCAAATTCAACAACCCGTTCATCAAAAAAATATAAACCAGGAATAGCATAATTTGATTTAGGTTCAACGGGTTTTTCATCTATAGAAATAGCTACACCACTATCATCAAACTCAACTACACCATAAGATTTAGGGGTTGCTACATGATAACCAAAAATTGTACCTCCACTTTCTTGTTCATTTGCTTTTAGCAATGACTTAACTAGGTCATGACCATAAAACATGTTATCACCAAGCACCAAAGCGGCTCCACTGCCTGATAAAAAAGCTTCAGCAAGAAGAAAAGATTGGGCCAATCCATCAGGGCTAGACTGAACCTTATAAGACATTTTTACACCAAAATCATTACCACTACCTATTAAATCTTCATATCGGTGAATTTCTTCTGGTGTTGATATTAATAAAATATCTCTAATGCCAGCTTGCATTAAAGTAGCTAACGGATAATAAACCATTGGCTTATCATATATTGGCATCAACTGTTTACTGACTACTTTTGTTAAAGGATGTAGGCGTGTACCACTTCCCCCAGCTAAAATAATTCCTTTACGCATCTTATTACCTTGCACATAATTATTCTAATAAATCGAAGTATTGTCGTTTTACAATTTCCCATGTATATCGACACTCAGCTATATTTTTCATTTCATCAGCATTGTAAATGTTATTTTCGTTTTCTATAAGGCTCACAAGCTCTACTGTATTAGAAAAAAAATTAGCCTTATTTTCTGTAGTTGCTCTATTATAATCACAATCAAAGGCAAAAATATTTTTGCTAAAATGCATCATTTCTACTAACGAAGGGTTGGTTCCTCCTGCAGAGTGTCCATGTACATAAAAACTGCACTTTTGCCGTATTTCAAAAAGCGTTTCAATATCGTAAATAGGATCAATAATGTCAACGTTTTCAATTTGTTGATATTTAAACTTCATGGAACGCCCGAAATCGCTATTCTCCCAATTACCGATAAACTTTAATTTTTTATTCGTCTTGCTAAAACTCTCCAAAATTAGCTTAACATTATTTTCTGGCTCAATTCGGCATAATGCTAGCGCATATCCGTCATCTGCTGCAGTTGAGCTCCCTGCAACAGCGTGGTCACCGCCATATGCAATAACTTTAGAGCTAACTCCATACTCAGTTTTGACATAATCTGCGATCGCTTGATTATCGGCTACCACGACATCTGAATATTTTACCGCAATCTTTTCGGAGAATTTTAAAAATTTTTTAGCTAGCCCTCCCCACTTATGCCTTCGCCATTCAAGCCCATCGATATTTGTAATAACTTTAGCTTTGCTTATGAGACGTATAACGGGTAAACATATTGCGCCAGAAACACCTAATAATAAAATACTATCAGTCTGCTTAAACGCAGCGTGGAACAATGACCAAATATCATAAGGTATACTTTGTACACCATTAGCTTTCAACGAAATATATTTGAGATGAGCGTTTTTATAAAATAATGGTCGCTCAGCATAACTTTTTGATGAGCAATAAACAGTGATATCGTTTTTAATATCTTTTTCATCCAATAAGTTTTCAACTAATGATTCAAAACCACCATAGCAAGCAGGTACACCCATAGTTCCAACAATACTAATCCTCTTTTTGGATGCTATCTCATAATTATTCTTCATTTAGTTCCAGCCACCCACCTAGAACAACCAAGCTCCATAACCAATAACCGTAATTTCCTCGTTCAGTTTGATGAATATTCCATAGATTCAACACAGCTTTTTTATCGATAAAATTTATTTTATTCAAAGCAATATTTATTTTTTCTTCGGCATAATCGTGCAAAGACCCACGCAACCATTCATCCAACGGTACTCTAAATCCCTTCTTAGGTAACTCCGTAATTTCTTTCGGAACAAAACGACCTAGAAGCTCACGAAGGATCACTTTCCCGTCATTTTTATTGACCTTAAATTCATGAGGTATAGAACGCGCAAACTCAAATAAGTTTTTATCCAAAAATGGTACTCGAAGTTCAAGTGAGTGAGACATGCTTGCTATGTCTGACTTGACCAGTAAGTCATCAGGTAAGTAATAGTTAATATCAAAATGATTAAGAATATTAGTATAATTAACTTCTGTAAAATCCATTCTAGGATAGTCGATGACAGTTTTATTCAAAAGTGGAGCTTGGTGCCAAAATGAATCTAATAGTAGCGCTCTCCGTGATGCTGTGGTTGCCTTAATAATTTCTAATAATTTAGAAACCTTGTCTCTCGCATTATTAAATGGCAACAAACCTGCTATAAACTTGTTCGTGATTAGTTTTGATGGTAATACTCGAATTAAAGAAGCAAACAGATCAATTTTGTTTAAAACTTTTGGGTATGACCTATATTTATCATACCCAAGAAACCCCTCATCACCACCATCACCAGAAACACATACTTTAACGTATTTTGCTGCCATTTTAGAAACGATAGATGTTGGAATAATACTGCTATCGGCAAATGGTTCATCCAATTGTTTTAAAATATCCGGAACAAGGGAGAGCACATCTTCTGACGTAATCTTAAATACAGTATGATCGCATCCCAGCCTTTCCGCAATTTCTTGAGCAACGATACTTTCATCAAATTCCTTAATATCAAATGATATATTAAAAGTTTTAATCCTTTTTTTAGACAGCTTTTGGTAATACGAAGCAATCAAAGCAGAATCGATACCACCACTCAAGAAACAACCAATATCAACATCCGAAACTAAATGACTTTTTACAGCTTTTTTAAGCTTTTGATCTACTTGATTAAGAGCATCGTCAAAGCTTTCGAAATGGGTTTTAAATTTATCGTTCCACTTATAATATTGAGTTTTCTTTCCAACGTCCTTACCTATCGTTGAAATATTAAACTCAATATAGCATCCAGCTTCTAATTTATTGACATCAGAGTATAAAGTATAAGGAGCTATTATATAATTGCGCTCCAATAAACTGGCAATAGCCACAGGGTTATACTTTCGTGAACTTTGCCCACTTGCTATCAAACCATTAAATTCACTACAAAACACCAAAGCTCCATCACTTTCGAGGAAATAAAGTGGTTTAATACCAAAAGGGTCTCGTACTAGCCACAATGAATTTGATGCCTGATTATAGTAAGCAAAAGCAAACATCCCTTCAATCATAGCTAGGGTTCTATCGATCCCTTCAAACTTTAGCAAATATAACAATACTTCTGTGTCACTATTTCCCTTTGGCTTAAAATCGAATTTTTTCTTGAGGTGATTTAACAAAAAGTCCGTATTATAAAGTTCTCCATTATACGACAGCCAACAATCAAGTTCTTCGCATGCCATTGGTTGTGCTCCTAGTTCAGAAAGTTCCCTCACGGCTAATCGTACATGACCAATCGCTCCACAATCAAACGACTTAATTCCCGAACCATCGGGTCCTCTATGATCAATTTGATTTAACATACTTGAGAGTATAGACTCAGTACTTTCAGGGGTAAGCAAACTAGTTTTGCTTAAGAACATACCAGATATACCACACATTACACCTGTCTCCGTTTACGTGAAGAATCCGAAACTCCAAAGGAAAGACCAACAAGAAATGAAAGAAAATATAGATTGTAAGCTGAATAAAACACTTTGCCCGCAACTCCAACAATAGTAAAAGTTAGAATCACAGAAAGACAAAAAACAGACAATGTTGAGAAGGGCAGTTCACTAAAAAGTAATCTAATAAATTTATAATAAATTAATGCAAAAATAGCTCCTCCAACAACGCCCAACTCGCAGATAAATTTTACGATATCACCATGAGCATCCAGCTTAAAGCCCCTCTCATATCCAAAACCTTTCATAAAAGGAACATTTCCAACACCAGCACCTAAGTAAAAATAGTTATTGTACCAATCTGTTAGCAATAATTTCCAATGCAGTACTCTAAACATAAATGTGCTTTGAACCATATCACCCTTTTTAATATCTAGGTCTATTCCAGCTGTGACAACTTTGTCTAAACGAATAAAAAGATCAGCACCGTAATAAACTATAATTGGAGAAGCAATTATTGCCCCTAATAATGTTACCTTAAGCAACCGGCTAAATCCAAATCCGGAAAAAAATAGAATAAAAAAAACCCCCACAGGCAATACCAAAATATTTTTCAGGGTGGAAGATAGTAGAAGCGTCACTAAGGCTAATATTAGAGAAAATGCAACGATAATTCTATAGGTTCCCTGAAGAATCCACTTTTCACAGGATTGTAAGTAAAAATAAAATAACAATGAAAAAAGTGAAATATGAGACATAACTTCGGAATAGCCCACAATACCTATTGGTCGTACTATATTATTCACAACCTCATTTTTCCCTAAACCAAAGTATGATAGTAGAGCAAAAAAATTACATATATTTAGAATAAGAATAAAGTAGAATAAGCTTGCTTTATAACCTCTTGAAGCTGCAATAAAGCCAAAATAGCAAAGAAAAAGGATAACTACATACTTTAATAAAAAACTTAAAGATATCGATAACTCGAATCCGTTCATCCATCCGATAATAGATGAGATAAAAAATAAACAAAGTATTAGGTAATTTAACATCATCATTTTATTAGATAATGCTCGAATGGACAGAGTTGAGTTTTTGAACACTGACAATAAAAAAAATAAACCTAAAAATGCAGGTGCTAATAAATTTAAGCCTGCGTACTGTAGATTCAAGGTAAAAATCCGTATCGATATAATTGTAAAGATAATATAATGATATTTGATCATATATTTCGATAAACTTCTTCTATTTTTCTCATTACTTTTTTCTTCGTAATGGACTTTTTTAGAAAAACACGCCTAATATCCATTCTTTTTTCGGGAGTTAATTTTCCTAAATAACTAATACGCTCGATAGTATCCTTAGTTAACAAATTATCTATATCTACCAAGTCGCAATTCGGCACTTGATCAAGCAAGTTACTAACATCACCTACACTTCTTGCTAATACAGGGCAACCGCAACTTAGTGCTTCTTTTACTGAATTAGGAGAGCCTTCTCTATCTGACAGCAACAAATGAACATCGGCACTATTGAAATAAACAGGAATATCTTCTCGAGAAACATTACATAAATAGATTGGTCTAATTTCTACGGCATTTAATCTATCACTGTTTGATAAATATTTAATCAAATTATCAAATAAATCTTTCCTTTTTTCAGGGCGATCTATTGATTTAGAGCTTACAAAAAGTAAAACTAATGCCTTCGAGCTAATACCCAGTTTTTTTCTAGCTGCCAGTTTGTCTACGCATTGGAAGATCTCTTCGTCGACTCCATTAGGTATGTAATAAAATTTTTTAGCAAAAATTGAGTTTGATCTAGGCAGTTTTGTGATAAGCGCTTTACCAAAAAAACTCACGATAAAATAAATAATTGGCCCAAAAAATTTTAATTTTTCTCCTACATCGTACCCATTTGAAAGATAAGAAACTACAAGCTTAGACCGAAATCCTGCTAATATACACACTAGTCCCGAAAAAATATGATGTGAATGGTACACATCATATTTTTTCTTCAAACTTCTTAAGTCTCTAATAGCTTTAAAATATGCTGTGGCTCCACCAGTTTCAACATCAATATGATATATATCATTTTCAAACATATCCAAACCATTTAGAGACTCAATTTGTTCCTTAACAAACACCCCATAGTCAGGAAGCTTAGCAGATGGGTATAAATTAGTTATATGAAGAATTTTCATACTTTTTTCTTAATGTAAACCTTACAAACACCGATAAAACCCTTATAAGCTGCCTAAAAAAATCACCTAGATTGTGTTTAAAACATTGTTTTGTACCATCTACTTCAATATAAAGACTACAGAGCTTCTCTATTGCCGCATTCGCAAAGAAATTAACCTTAGAATACTCCTTAATCCATTTGGTATATTCGTCTTTTTTTTGTTTAGAATTTTGTATGTGTATAATTTTAGACAAATTTTCGTTTACTGTTTTCTGAGCCAGTCCTCTTTCTGAAAAATTAAGTTTAAAGAAATGCTCAATACATTCACTGTCTATAAGCTCAGGTAAATACTCGTTACTGGTCGGGCAACAAACTATTTTACCAATACAAGCCGCCTCCATAAGAGATCTTCCCGTTCCAACAATTATATCTGCAATGCCTAAAATGCTTTTCGCGTTATCCGCATAAAGGGATTCCGTTATAATAATTAGCTGAGGATATTTTTTTCTTAGCTTATTTAATAAATCGTAATCATAAACCTTACCAATTAAAAGCGGTCTGGCTTCAATTCCGTGTAAGTTTAATTCTCTAGATAACGCTACCGTCTGCTCAATTGATCTAAGATAATAATCATCAATTCGGCATATTCTTAAAACTACTGGGACATGAGGGTGAGGGGGTAGCTCTAATAACTCCCTTAATTGGACAATCTTAGTCTCATTCGGAACAAATTCTTCTACTCGATTAGGCAAATACATTAACGAAGTGATTTTTTCTGAATCCTCAAAAAATTCAACATTTTCCCGACTTAAACATATTAGATTATCAACCTTTGGGAAGTATCTATTCTCAGGGTTCTTGCCTCCGCACCTTGTGTAAAATAATCTTGAGTTACCAACAGAAATATAGCGAGCAAAAAAATAGGCAAACTCATCATAGGCGTGAATGATGTCATACTTTGAACTGTAATCTTTTAGCGAGTACAAAACTTGCAGTATATTCACCCCATTAAAGGAAATAAAGATCGCATTATACTCTTCAATCCATTCGGGCTTTTCGTTTCCTACTACAAGGAGCTTTACCAAATATCCATTTTTTTTCAATAAAGCGCCGTTAATTACAAGTGCTGTATAATAATGTCCACCATGAGGCTTGTCATGCACAGAAACTATATTGAGGACTCTGATCATTTTAATACCTTGTAGTTACTACAAACGACTATTTGTGATTCTTCTAAATCTTTATAAACTACAGCATTAGGACCAATAATCACATTGTCTCCTATCTTAATTCCACCAATAATTCGTACACCGGGATAAATCGTCACATTGTTACCAATTTGTGGATATTGAGTTCCCGTTGCGGTACGTTTTCCTCCAATAGTAACGTTATTATAAATGTTCACGTTTTCACCAATTCGAACTCCATAACCAATAACAATGCCATGAAAGTGAAAAAGTTTCATTCCAGAGCCTATTGGATATATATTATTAAACTCGACTGAATATTTCACTTTTAAATGGTTTCTTATTAACAAAGAACAAACGGAAAAGAAACTAGAGTTCTTTTTCTTAAATTTCTCCGACATTCGATATAGAACGAGCACTCTAAAATCTGGTTCAAGTAACCATTTTTTTATTTTTTGCATAACTCATGTGACCAACATAAACGAAGAAGAGAATAGAACAAAATAGATAGGAGGCGAGGGTAGAATATGCCGCACCTTTCGAACCATAGCTAGGAATAGTTATAATATTTAACAGTATATTTAAAATAGCGCCTAAGGCAAATATAACCAGTGGCATTTTCGTAAACCCTTTGGACGAAAGCATTCCATTTACAAACTTATAAAAAAGCATTGTTATATAGCCAGGTAATATGATGTTAAACAGACTAGACGACTTTGAAAAATCGGAGCCAAACAATATTGTAAAGATATAGGGTGATATATACCATATAGGAATTACTAGAGGTATAAGTATTGTAACAAGCAATAACGTTTTTTTAGCATTTATTAGTATTTCATCTAAGCTCTTTGTAGCGGATTTAGAAAATATGTATGGCGAAATAATAGCAGGTAGTACCCATGTCAAATTTGCTATAGAGACAGCGACTTGATAAAAACCAACTTCCGATGGTTCTGCGAGCCTTCCGAGCAAGACTATATCTATTGTAAGATTAACATTAATAAAAAAAAGAGGAACTGCGAATGACAATGACTTCAAAATAAATTCAGAAGTTATTTTGTAACTCCCTATAAAGGTATTTTTTTTTTCGTCAAGTTTAACACATGCCAATTGAAATAATGCACTGACCAAATAAATCAAAAAAACCTTGGTTGGGTCAAGTTCAGAGAATGATGCTACAACGACAATCAAAATTATTTCAATGATTAGTCGTATAACATTTATCTTTGCAATTTTGTATACACTCTTATCGAAATAATAAGTGTAAGAATATATATCTATTAGAGCTTTAGCTAAAAAAAGAGCTCCAATAACGTAAATATCCTCATTATATTCTGGGAAGCTAAAATAAAAACCTATTATAAAAACCATCACTAAACTTGATGATATCAATAAAGTTAGATACAGCGACATTCTTGACAGAAAGAGCGCTTTATCAAAATAGTAATAGGTCATACCTTGCTTCAGCCCCATGACAGCAATAGGAAGCATTAAATTAATGAAAGAAATAGGAATAGCGACAACTCCCCGCCCATTGACCCCCAAATGACGAGCCAACAGTACTGATTGAACAAATCCTAATAAGCTAAAAACAACCCCCCAACCAAATACCTTTCCTAGCCCACTATTCATTATTTAATGCTGCTCAATCTCTGACATGTATTCTGACAAATTTATGATATTGCAACTAGAATCAACATAGCTAACTTCTGTCCGTATGAACAACCCGCTTTTTTTATAAAACTCTTGAGTTATCAAATTTATAATTTCAAATACTTCTTCAGACGTTGCTTTATAATGGTTTATAATAAAGTTAGCGTGTTTTTCAGAAATACTAGCACCGCCAATGGTTGTCCCTTTTAGCCCCATATCTTCAATAATTTTTCCTGGCGGTCCGTATTTTTTATATATTTCTGGTGATGATTTAAAAACAGATCCACAATTTGGGAAGTTTAGTGGGAATTTATTTTTTCTTGATTTTAGAATATACAACATTTCCTTTTTAACTTCCTTAGAAGGTCGTAACACCAACTCAATATCAGCTGATATTATGAGTAAATTTGTATCCTGAAAAAAAGACTTTCTATAGCTAAAGCCACATTCATTTCTAGAAAGTTTCAATAACTTTCCAGTTTCAGCATTAATGGCGGTTACTTTAGTTACAACTTCCCCAATAGCTTTCCGGTTTGAGCCGCCATTCATATAGATCAAACCACCTAACGAACCTGGGATTCCAATACAATGCTCAACGCCTGAATAACCGCGTGCCCCCATTACATAACACATCCACGGTACAGATGTACCGGCAAGAACGCGAAAACATCTAGGTGACAACTCCTCAATGTTAGAGAAATTTTCCCCTAAAAAAATCACAATGCCACGAATATATTCGGACGTGAATAACAAGTTAGATGACTTCCCAACTATAATAAATTTTTCATTTAATTCATGTAATTTAGTAACGAGGAAAATTAGCGATTCTAACGAAGTTGGAAAAAAAGAATTCTCTAATAGGCCACCGATTTTCCAATAACTCATTGATGATAAATTTAAATTATGGCAATATTTCCCATAACTTTTATTTTCAAAAGACAATATTAGTTTTTTCAATCTTTTCACGAAATCTCGGCACCTAGGCTTCTAAGTTTATCTTTAAAGTAACAATAACCTCTCTCAATTTGCCACGCATTCGAAATCCTCGTCACCCCATCTTTACAAGCCAAACCGAGCAATGCTAATGAAATTCCGGCTCGCAAATCCGTTGCTTCAACCTCAGCAGCAACTAAGCTTTCACGTCCCCTTCCCATGATTTGAAGAGTAGTATTACTGATAGAACTTTCTACATTCATTTTGCTAAATTGAGAGGCGTAAGCATATCGACCCAAAAATCTTAAATCGACAATCGTGCTATGCCCGTGAGCACAGGCAGCATATGCCGCTAACAATGGTTGCATATCTGAGTTTATGCCTGGATATGGACCAGTACTTATTTCTAAAGGGTATATTTCAGATCCTTTTACAATCGCATTACTACCATCTCTATATATTTTACAACCAGACTCCCGCAAAAATACAAGAGGTACTTCTAAATGCTCAAAAGGGAAGTCCTTAATTTCAACAAATCCGTTAGTTATCGATGCGGCGATAGTCCATGTCAAAGCTTCCATGTTATCAGCTATAACTCTATGCTTAACTCCCGATAACTTAGATACACCTTTTATTACAATTCTTTCTTGTCCCTTGACTTGAATTTTTGCTCCCATTTTATTCAGCATTGTGATTAGATCTATGACTTCTGGTCTAATATGTGGATTCCATATATTGGTATTTCCTTCAGCCAAACACCCAATCAGAATAGCATTTTCTGTTGCCCCTGTAGACCGCATAGGAAGTCGAATGTCAGTAGCTTTTAAGGCGCCTGTCCTTACAGCTTTGAGTTCAAGATCATCTTCAAATATTTTGGCACCAAATTTTTTTAATATATCAAGGTGAATATCATATTTTCTATCACCAAGTTTACATCCTCCAGGTTGAGGTACACTCCCAGTACCAGTTTTCGCAAATAACGCGCCCAATATAAGCAAAGTATTTCGAATAGAGCGTTCACTCCATTCTAACTCACTTACCGCATCTTTAACTTGTTTGATACTGAGAGTATCAGACTCCTTATCGAATACGCACTCTTTTCCCAATTTTTCTAACATTCTCACATGTATTTGAGCATCAGAAAGAGATGCTGGAAAATTTTCAATAGTGACTTCACCTTCTGTCAGTAAAGATGCGGCAAGTAGTTTTAGTACAGAATTTTTAGCTCCCGACAAGCTAACTTCTCCTTCTAAACAACTGGGATATACGTCTAATGTATCTATATTCATTTTTTCAACCAATAATTCATTTATAAACAAGGCATTATATTTTTAACACCCAATGAGATTAGATTTTTTTATTTATTACCTAACGATTTTTTATGTGTCGACACAAAAACATTGAACGCTCTGTCAAAAGTTAGATATGGTAGCTTGCCCTTTAAACTAAATATCATTTATCAATTTGTTCTCCTGAATTCAGGTCTATTCTTTATCCCGCATAAAATGCCGAATAAGCACTATTAGAGTAGACAATATACCACCTATTAAAAAACCTAAGATTGCTACCACAGGTCGCTTTGGTTTTGATTTTTCCTCAGCTATTTTAGCTGGGCTTAAAGTCTTAAAAACATATTCATCACTTACTTCAGCCAACATTAAAGTCTTAGTCTGCTCTTCAATTAACTGATAAAAAACCGCTTGCATATCTGCAATATTAGTTTCTTTGATTTTATCGTTTAAATACGCAATACTTTTAGTAGCTTCTTCACGATCTCGCTTTTGGATATGTGCGTTAATCGCCCTTACCAGTTTATCCGTCCATTGTTTTGCTATCTCTGGTGAATAATATTCTACTGATAAGCTAATTAACCCACTAGCTTCATCTTGACTAACACTAATTCGATCTTTGATTTCTTCAAATAACTCCCAACTACTCGGCTCTGCTTTTTGACCTTTCTTCGGATTAAAAGCTCGCACCCATTTATTACTTTCAATATCGTAAATATCTGGGTCAATTACCAGCTGATTAGAGGAACGACTCCAACCTTCGGCAGCAAATACTTCAACCTGAATATTATTATCTTTAATAAACCCCTCTAAAAACCCCCAAGTCTTAATTATTTCCATGGCAATAACGGATTGATCTTCCGCACCGCCGCCACCAAGATTAATTCCAGCCAAAGAGGCAAGCCCGCCAAATTGACCAGCTAATTTTCCTAATGAAGAAGAATTCGAAGACGACGCTGGAGCTAATAAAACTGTCGATTTATATTCATCGGGAAGGTTTAGGGCGTAGAGTACGGAGATTAGAGAGAAAATAAAAGTAATTGAAATTATTAGCCATTTTCCTGACCAGATAGCTCGCCAGAGTTCGGCGAGATCAATTTCGTCATCAGACGATAATTGATCTGGAGCGAGGAGCTGGGAGCGGGATGCGAGGAGCGTCACTTGAGCTTTTAGCTCTGCGTTTTCTGTTTCGAGATTTTTGTTACTTTCTTCAGTCATTTTTATTCTATTTAAATTATTTTCTTTGTTTCTGCCTAACAAATAGGAGCGAGACTCGGGGAGCGTGGAGCTGAGAGCCTGTGGCTGGAGCGAGGGTCGGGGTGCGTGGAGCTGGGAGCCTGTGGCGAGGGTCGGGGTGCGTGGAGCGGGATTTTAAGGCAAGGTATTAAACCTCGTCCCTCGAATCCCGCTCCCTATTATTTCTATCCTCGCTCCTCGAACCCCGCTCCTTATTATTTCTATCCTAGCTCCTCGAGTCCCGCTCCAGCCGTAGACACCGCTACTTAATAAACTCTTTTCTCTTTTGTATTAATGCGCCAATCATTCGACTGACAACTTTAGCCTCTCTCTGGAATTGTTCGGCTTGTTTTTCGTCATAGTAGCCAACATTCTGACCAATAATCACCTGAGTATACAATTCCCCACAAGAGGCTTTAGCATAGGATAAAAAATTCAAGGATTCTTTTATGGATGTCCGTTCCAGACCCTCGGCAATATTACTAGGAATCGATAATCCAGAGCGCCCAATTTGATCTCTAAATCCATAATCCTTTATTTCTCTGTTCGCTAAATAGATACCGGTACTTAATTGAACCGATTTTTTCCAAACATCCATGTCTTCAAATTTCATAAACCATCCTTAGTTTGTTTTTTAACCTAGCTCCTCGAACCCCAATCCTTATTTTTATTCTATTCCATCCAATTGGCAATCTTGAGATCGGGTATTTTAGAAAAGTGTTTTTCGTTATTAGTAACCACTGTATAACCTAAAGTTATTGCAGTTGAACCAATTAACAGATCAAAGTCAGCAACCGTCACGCCTTTTCGGCTTAACTGTGCTTTTAGTGTTCCGAAACATTCCAGTATCGCTTTGCTTGCGTCTATTATTGGAAAGATCTCTTGTAATCTATGTACTTTTGCAAGATTGCTGGCTATCTGAACAGATTTATTCGCTCCGTAAATTAATTCGCCATAACTTATCACAGATATTGATTTAGGGGCGTCAGCATGAAGTTTAAAATTCTCGATTACTTTGGGATATCCTTTTAGCGAGTATATGAGTATATCTGTATCGAGTAAAAACACTAAAAACTCACATCTCGATGATCGCTATTAATAGCTCGATTTTTTCGAATATCCTCTACCATACTCTCAGCCGACTCCTCACCCTGCCAACTACCACAAAGCTCTAAAAACTGCAGGTTGTTGCTTTTTACGTTCACACTACTTGGCGTTGAAAGATAGGTTTTTAGTATGGAGACTACTTCCTGACTAATTGAACGATTCTCCATCGCCGCTCGCCGACCAAGAGATTCATATAGATCATCGTCGATTGATTTTACTTGTAAATTTGCCATAGAAGCTGCCTAGCTATTTTTGAAAATATTTGTACACTTTACAACAACAGTCATGAAAAAGCAATCGAAATGGATGAGGCTGAAACACTTCCCGCTTCCTTAACCCCGCCTTTCAAACCTAGAGTCCAGCTCCACGAAACTTACTACTCGAAACTTTATTTTTGTTCATGCCTCTGCATTTAACTCAGTAAAACTATCAATATGAATAAAAACTTAAACATTTCGACCTCTCCCTAACCCTCCCCTTCCAAGGAGAGGGGATTATAGCCCCTCTCCCTTTGGGAGAGGGATATTTGTAATAACTGAGTCAACTACATAGGCATGTTTTTGTTTATTTCAAATGTTTACTGAGGTTCATTTCTCCACCGAGTACCCGAATTACTCTTAACGCCTCATTTTCTAATATGTAGAAAATCACGTGTTTTTTGATGGGGTAGCTAAAATACCCTTTACGGATATCATCACACTTAGTACCAGCTAACGGATTTTCAGCCAGAAATTGAATTCCATCATCAAGTTGATCGAGATACTTGTCAGCTTGTGCCGTACCCCACTTATCGAACGAATAAATCCAGATATCAACTAGATCGTTTTCAGCAGCTATATTTTTTACAATTCTGAGCGCCACTAAACCTCAGCTCCCACCTTTTTCTCTAGCTTTTTGCTTTATTTGGTCGATATCCAGAATACCTGCGTCGCCACTACGTTCCCCTTCGACCAGTTTAGCTACCAAGATTTGACGTTTTAGCTCCTGATATTCTGTATCAGAAACTATAACTGCTATAGGTTTTCCATTTCTGGTGACACTAATCGGTTCTATCTGGGATCTAATTAGAACATCACCAAACTCTCTTTTCGCATCAGAAGATGTGAAGACTTGCATTATTGCACCACCTTATTGAACAAATTGATTAACTTAATCAATTTTAGAGGGAATAACTCCAAAAATCAATACTAGTATTTTATTTGTAGAGCACTCAAGAGGCCTCTCTCGAGACTTACACCTCGAATCCTGCACCTGCCGTAGGCACTAGCTTCTCAGCGTAGCGCTCCAACATACCAAGGCATCGCTTTGGAAATTCCCTCTTGTATTCTAAACTCTGGTGAATAACCTAGCAATTTGCTTATTTTAGATATATCCGCTTGGGAGTGTCTGACATCGCCATCTCTGAAATCTCGATAGATTGGCTCTTTTTTATAATTTACTTCGTTTTCTTCTAGTGCATTCTTGATACTTGAATACAGTGTGCTTAGAGTTGTTCTATCTCCGACAGCGACATTATAAACTTGATTTTTCTCTTCATCATTCGCAGTGGCGGCTAATATGTTCGCTTGCACTGTATTTTCAATAAAACAAAAATCTCTGCTTGTTTCGCCATCACCATTAATAAAAACATCTTCATTATTAATTAAAGCTGACGTCCATTTGGGAATAACCGCTGCATAAGCACCATTTGGATTTTGGCGTTTACCAAATACGTTGAAATAACGCAGACCTATCGAATTGAAATCATAAGTTTTCTTAAAAACTCGCGCATATAGTTCATTAACATATTTGGTCACTGCATAGGGCGATAATGGATTGCCAATATTTTCTTCTACCTTTGGTAACGCTGGATGATCACCGTAAGTTGAACTAGATGCTGCATAAACGAAATTAGTTACTTTTTCATTCTTAGCGGCAGTTAATATATTTAAAAACCCTGTAATATTTGCAGAGTTAGTTAACACTGGGTCGGCGATAGAGCGAGGTACAGATCCTAGTGCTGCTTGATGTAAAATATAATCGACGTCCTTAACTATTTTTTCGCACGTTTCGAAATTTCTGATATCACCTTTTGTAAAAGAAAAATTTGCCCACTGTTTCTCTGACACCTCTTTTTTAACTTCATCTAAATTATGCTGATACCCAGTCGCGAAATTATCTAAGCCAATAACATTCTGATCGAAAAGAAGTAGAGCTTCCAGTAAATTCGAGCCGATAAAACCAGCGACACCGGTTATTAGCCAGGTTTTTGGTGATTGTTTTAATTGCTGTTTTATTTGATCGTATTTATTCATTGTCTATCTTCGGTTCTTCGATCTGGCTAGTTGGAGCTAGGAGTTAGGTTTAAACATTTGATTTTTTTCGCTCCTAGCTCTCCGCTCCTGATTTTAAAGCCTCATATCAACACAGCTCTTAGGCAATATATATTTGAGGTCATACAATACATGCTCTTCTTTGCCCAAAGCATGGATGGTTTCTTCACCCATCTGTTTAAACTCATCGTGAGCAACCGCTACAATGATGGCATCGTAATAATTTTGTTTTGGTTCAATTAACTCCAAGCCATATACTTGTTTTGTTTGTTCAGTTGAACACCAAGGATCAGTGACATCAATATTTACATTGTATTCCTCTAACTCAGCAATAATATCAATGACTCTTGTGTTACGTAAATCGGGACAATTTTCTTTAAAAGTTAGTCCCATAATTAGTATGTTGGCACTTTCGACCTGAATCTTTTTGTGCAACATTTTTTTGATTAATTGCGAAACAACATATTGCCCCATGCCATCATTTAAACGACGACCAGCTAAGATCATTTCTGGATGATAACCCACCATTTGTGCTTTATGAGTTAAATAGTAAGGGTCAACGCCAATACAATGCCCACCCACTAAACCAGGACGAAAAGGTAAAAAGTTCCACTTAGTACCAGCAGCTTCTAATACTTCCAAGGTATCGATATCAAGCTTATTAAAAATAATCGATAATTCGTTAATTAAAGCAATGTTAACGTCACGCTGGGTATTTTCAATAACCTTAGCAGCTTCTGCCACTTTTATTGAACTGGCTTTATGAGTGCCTGCTGTAACGATTGAAGCATAAAGTTGATCAATTTTTTCTGCTATTCCTGGGGTGGAGCCCGAGGTCACTTTCAGTATATTAGTAACTCGATGCTCTTTATCGCCTGGATTAATTCTCTCTGGCGAATATCCCGCATAAAAATCTTTGTTGAAAATAAGCCCTGATACAGATTCAACTACCGGGATGCATTCTTCTTCGGTCGCTCCTGGATAAACGGTTGACTCATAGACAATTATATCACCTTCCCCAATCACTTCACCCAGCATCTCACTTGCTTTAATTAGCGGTGTTAAATCCGGTTGTTTATGAGTATCGATCGGAGTTGGTACTGTCACGATATAAATATTGCATGATGTCAGATCGGTTACTTCAGTGGAAAAAGTTAGCATGATTGTTTCGGCTAACTCTTTATCACTGACTTCCAGAGTTGAATCAGTCCCTGACTTTAATTCATCCACTCTATCTCGATTTATATCAAAACCTAAAGTCTGATATTTTTTACCAAACTCCACAGCAAGAGGCAAACCAACATAACCAAGACCGATTATTGCTATTTTAATTTCAGAATTTATCACATTTTTCCTTTCGTTATGTTTTGTAGCTTATTTGTCAAGTTTGGAGATAACTTGGTGGTTCAAGCCTCAAATCAAAGATAATAGTTCCAACTAGCCGCCAATCGATACTTTTCCTGCTGCCTATCAAACTGGTCAATTACTTTATCGCTATACTCAAATTCGATATCGAATCGATGAGCTTTTGCGGCTTGCCATTGCCATTTGGCAGTGAATCGTTTGGCTTTAGTTGGGCTTTGTCTAATCGTATTCCGAAAATCTGATGTATCTTGAGTACTGTCTTTATTAATTTCTAAGCTTTGTACTTTAACGCTAATGCTTTGCGTTCGTGACAATTGTCCCATCAAACCTAATGTTGTAGCTTTGGAATCATTATCATAGGTTGAACCGATTACTCTATTGTTGAATCGATAACCGTTGGCAAATACGTCATCTTCATAGGTCACATTAAAACTAGAACCACTAGCGAAAGTTTTACTGGATTCTGCGTATATTCGCCAATTGCGATTAAATACAATGAGTTGCGTCGACACCCCGAATTGAGAGGTTGAAAAACTTCCTTGCTGACCTTCATCAGTAACTGACAAATATAAATTCGTTGGTAAGTTACTTGTCAAAAGCTTCGGAAGTCGCCATCTAAAATCAAACGCCGAAATCTGCTTGTCTTCTATCTCTCCCGAATATTGCAGTGCTGTTCCGCCCGAAATTGAAGTTGCTCTTGCGCTAAGTTCTAGCGAATCCACTGGTTTAAATGAAAAAGATGCGCCGGAAAAATAATGCTCTTTAAAAGCGCTGGTTTCTTCTAGCTGACTAACAAAGCCGCTAAAACTCCACTGACCAAGCCAATTTAAAACGGGTAATTCAATGGCATCAGAATAATTTCGATTTAGGGTAATTCCAAAAGGTGCTCTGGCATTATTTGAAATTAAATTTGCAGAATCCCAACTCGCTCCCCACCATTTTTCAACAGAGCCAAAACTAACAATCCAGTTTCCAGCAACGCCAGCAATATATGATCCGTCATAATGGTATGTGTCATTATCGAACGGTTCTCTTAATCTATTGACTTGTAAGTTCCAGGCGAAATATTTATTCATGCTAGCGGCGCTTGCGTTTAGTTCCGCTTGTCCTCTAGATGAGTCACCAAAAGCTCTAAAAACTTGCTCACCGCTCGCAAAAGAGGTTTTTAGCACCCTACTATTTTGATTAGACAAAGATGCCTTTGCTCGTTTTTTTACTCGCCAGAAGATCGCTTTATACTCTGACGGAATATTTTGAATATCCGCCTCGTCGATATTTTTAACAATTCCAGACCACATTAAAGGGTATGTCGTGATTGGAACTTTAATTACGCCGATATCAGACAGGGTTTCAATATCAGAGCGTAATTGTAAATCAGTTGTATTGATCCAAGGTTCGCTTTTTGTGGTCGCCGTAAACCCAAATATCCCTATCCCAAATATCAGAACCCGAGCAATAACCCTTATCATTTACAAAGAGTTGATCGCCGCAGCACCAAGTGCCAATTGATAAACTAATTGGCTAACAGTCGTCCATAGAGTCAAGGTTTTAATTTGGTCTGTATCAAGTGGAACGACCACAGTGTCGCCTGGACTTAAATATTCATTTTGATGAGTCAACCAGCCACTTTGGTTAGGTAGAAACACTGAACCATCTGCCTTAACTACATAAATTCTATCGTCATCAGCACGATTAGTTAATCCGCCACTTTTTTCTAAATAGTCTTCCAGAATCCAATGATCGTTGTATAAATGAGAAGTGGCGTGCTGTACTTCACCTAGCACCGAAACTTCTTGTCTAAAGCTCGGGATCATCAACTCATCGCCATCTTTCAACTGAACATCATCGACAGTTCCCGAAACAATTGCTTCTAATTGAATAACCAATCGTCCTATAGCCTCGGTTTCAGAAAGCGCTTCGAGCAAACCTTCAGAGTCTTTAAGTGCACTTGAATCTCCAGCCGCTGCGTCTTGCAATTGGCTTGCGGCAATATCTTCGCGCATTCTTTCTTGCAATTCTTTCAGCTGTTTAGATTCCTGAATTTTTAGATCGACTCTTGTAAATATCGCCGCATCTATATGTGCCATAGGCGTAAAACCACCAGCGCGCCCAACCACTTGCGATAGTGTTTCGCCCCGCTTAAATTCATACAGTCCAGGAAAACGAACTTCGCCTGTCAAATTAATACTTAAGTTTTCACGGTATTCGGGGGTAATATAAATTGCGAGCTTATCTTTTGCTTGCAGTCGAAATGAATCAATTGCTGTCAGCTGTTCAGCAAGGTTTACGTTAAAATGCTTTACTGTTGCCGTCTCCATATCACTCAAATCTCGACGAGTGATTTCGGCGTTTCCTAAGTAGGAAGCTTCTGCCAATCCGCCAGCCATTAATACTAATTGCCGAACATTCATATTTTCGCTTAACGGATAGCGTCCGGGATAACGAACATTGCCTGAAATATCAACTAAATGAGCCAAACCACCACCTTCGTTTTGCTCTTGTATTTTTTTCAGTATTGGTACTAATATTTCCAGTCGCTGATCATTTTGCTCGAAAGTGATAATCTGATCGAGAGGTTGTAAAACAAAATCACTAAGCTGAGAGTTTTTCGTTGAAACAACGTTATCCTTAGCAATCAGATCACGAAGACTAAATTGTAAAACTGAAATATTTCTGAGCGGCATTTCCTTACGAATAACCAAAGCTATATTTAAATCTACATTTTCTTTGAAGTCTTTAACCGACCGAATGACATTTGACAATTTCAGATTTTTTTTCCACTTGATGGCTCGCTCGCGATGAAATGCTCCTGTTAACTGCACAACATCTTCATAAGCTTTGAGTACCGTACTGATTTCAACGAGATCGCCATTTTTTAATGGTGTTTTTTGTGCCGCTTTTTTACTTAGGTCAACATCGAGAACGGTGGTAAATCCACTTGAACTCTTCCTGGTAATATGAGAAATATTAGGATATGCTTCTGCGGAATATCCACCCGCAAGTTTGATTAATCCACGCAGTGAGTTGTTATTTTTTAGCTCGTAAATTGCTGGCCGTTTCACTTCACCTTGTATGCCAACCGTTTTTCCGACTGGCGGAATATAAATCACATCGCCAGGTAATAGCCTTGCATCATTTTGAGTATCACCTCTTTGCAGCAAATCATAAAGATCTAATGTTGTAATTATTTTTCCTTGACGCTTTAATTGAATAGTTCTTAATGAACCGATGTCAGTGATTCCACCACTCACAAAAAGCGCATTGGTCATTGTAGATAAAGAACTCACGGTGTAAGAACCAGGCTTAAAGGCTTCGCCTAATACAAAAACCTTGATCGATCTTAATTCTCCAAGGGAAATCACTGCACGTACGCCGATCATTTGTTCTGTCACTTTTTGCTGAATTAACTGCTTTGCTTCCGAAAACTTTAGTCCTGCAACAGAAATCGGCCCAAGGTCTGGAAAATTAATCGCGCCGTCCCGTCCAACCGACAAATCATGGTTTTCACTTATTTTTCCAAGCAATTGAATTTGCATGCTATCGCCTGGGCCAACTACATAATCAACTGGGACTGGAATATCCGTAGCCGGAGCGAAAGTTGTTGGCACGCCAGCAAAAAGATCGTAGCCGTATCTTACCAGCTCACCATCTTCACCTGTTTTTGTCTCATGATAGCTACGATCAACTGTGCCCTCTATGTCAGAAGTCTCGTCTTCTTCGCCAATTACACCTCTATCGCTGGTTTCCAACTTCACGCCTCGAGGCAAAACAGTCTGAATTTCCTCAAGATCTTGTTGATTAGAACTATTTTTTAAACCTTCCAATGACTCGCAAGCGGCATCGATATCATACCCCGCCGACATGGCAAGTTGACGTTGCTGAGAAGTAATGTTTTTACACTGCTGCTCTAATTGCGATGTGTCTACAGCAAAAGAGTCAAGACTTATCCAACCTACCATCAAAATGATAGTTGAGAACAAGTTAAAAATAGGGTGAGATTTATTTTGCATATTTTTTATATAAAAACTAGTGACGGAACATTCCAAGTTTTGTTTTTTGATTTTGTTTAGTCCATTTGAATCGGATACTGACATAACAGTGAAAGGTGTAACACAGTCACAACATTCAATCAGTATATTTTTAACACGCTACCGCCCTTGAGTTACCGCTCTCAGAGTGCGAAAAAATGCTTAAATATCAGCCAAGCGCCTGATTTTATTGGCGCGATTATACACTAAGCTCATTACGAGATGCAGCTAAAAATAACCTCCTTTAATAAAATGGAGGAGCATTTATTCGTAATATGAGATAAAACAGCGATTAATCGGTGATAATTTGTTCGTTGGCAACATTGAGTCGATTAGTTTGCCCCAAAAACTCCACTAATAAAATTGCCCTTGATTCACCATCAGGCTTATCAAATATGGCTTTTAGCCCTGCAAAAGGCCCATTTAAAATTCGCACTGGTGCGCCAGGCTCAAAACAATTAATAACAACTTCATTTTCTGAATCGGATGAACTTTCAATTAACTCCTCAACCAATTGTGCAGGCAATTGGGCAATTTTTCCACCAAACCTTACCCAATCTCTTATTCCCCGTGTTGACCGAACTTTATGCCATAACGGATTATCACTGGAAATGCGGAGAAACAAGTAACCGGTAAAAAGCGCTTCTGTAACGATATGTTTTTTACCTCGGCGAAGCTTTTCTACTTTAACTGTAGGGCAATAGCCAACTATGCCCTGATTATCTAGATGCTCAACGGCTCTCAGCTCTTGCCTTGGTTTAGAAGCGATTAAATACCATTGCTCTTCACTCGCAGGCTTAACACCTGTATTAAGTTCTTCGGTTAACATTATTTTTGTGCTGTATTGTCGACGACAGAGACTGGCTGTACTTGAGTTTGCGATTGAATTTGAGAAGAAGTTTGAACCGGTTTATTTTTTTCATCTAAGTAAGCAATAAGTCCCTTAACGCCTCGCGTATCAACGAGTCGTCTATACTCATTTTTTTTGGTTTTTACATAACTGATCCCTTCGACCAGTATGTCATAGAGCAACCAGTTTTTTTCAGATGATGATTTCTTACGGGCGATCTTAAAAATAATATTAAAAGAGGGTAAATAAATGGGTTGCAGCTCGATAGTCACAAGCCCTCGAGTTTGTTTTTTATTCAATTCGATTTTAAGTAATTTAATCCTTTGACCATCATAATAGTCCATTCCTTCTTGGACATAACGGTGCAAGGTTTTGTTGAATATAAGCTGTAACGATTCAATATCAGCTTTAGTAAAGCTTTTCCAGTTTTTAGAACCTAACAATTGTTTTAGTGTAAGATCCGCACTCCAATGGGGCAAAATATTAGAGTTTACAAAGTTTTGCAAATGCGAGCTATCACTTTTGAGCCGCTTTTGATCAGCTAGTAGCGTCGAATCAATTTTCACCACAATATCATTAAAATACTCTTCAACCATCGCGGAAGATGGAGATAAATTCGCTTTTTTCGGGTGAGCTATACTATTTGAGGAAGAGTCAACTTCAGCATAGGCTAAGTTGGAACTAGCTAGGTAACAATATGATAAACAACAGAAAAGACCGCAAAATTTCAGGCATTTACGCATCAATTGATTTTTAAAGTTAGCGGAGTTAACCATAAATAATCGAACAAATAGGTAACAGAATGAAGTTCAACACAAGCTTTCCATAATCGATATAACTATTTTAAGATACAACTATTTTAGTACATTTGAAACTTGTCATATTTGGGAACTAATATAGGCTTATTTGAGAGTATATATGGTGTTGAATAATTAACCAATATACGAGTCTTCAAAAATGTGGAATAGATTCCCTTCCAATGTTGTTTTCATTCAATCTATTAAATTTAAACCGTAAAATAATCAGTTAACTAAAAAACAGTGGAAATTGGTGGATCTAGAAAGACTCGAACTTTCAACCCCCGCCATGTCGAGGCGGTACTCTAACCAATTGAGCTATAGATCCATAAATTACTATTTTCTACTAATCCGTAAACCACTATTCCAAAGACTATTTATGTGGGGTATTCCGGATACGATTAACGCCGCGTATGTTATCAGAAAGCAGATAATGCGCAACAACTATTAAACACCATTCCCAAAAAATTTTGTTCATAGAACTCTGCGCTTTGTTAATTAACTACGAGTTATAGCCTGTCGGATTACTACTCTGCCACCGCCAGGTATCAGAAATCATTTCCGCAATCCCTTTTTTTGTTTCCCAACCGAGGATTTCAGCAGCTAAACTCGGATCAGCCCAATATTCGGCAATATCTCCGCTTCTGCGAGCAACCATCTGATATGGGATCGGTTGCTCAATATGCTTTTCAAACGCCGTCACCATTTCCAAAACCGAATACCCCTTTCCAGCACCCAAATTAAGCGTAGTCACTCCTTTTAGATCATCCATCTTTTGAACCGCTTTCACATGAGCATCCGATAAATCGACTACGTGAATGTAATCCCGAATACCGGTTCCGTCAGGTGTTGGATAATCATCACCAAAAATCGACAGTTTGTCTCTTTTCCCAACCGCCACCTGGCTAATAAAGGGCATCAGGTTATTCGGAATACCACTAGGATCTTCACCTATTTGTCCACTTTGATGTGCACCAACCGGATTAAAATACCTCAGCAGCACAATTTGCCAATCACTATCAGCAAATGCTTGATCTCTCATCATTTCTTCAATAAACAACTTCGTTCTACCGTACGGATTGGTAGCAGAAGTGGGGAATTCTTCAGTGATCGGTACATTTGCAGGCTCGCCATATACGGTGGCCGAAGATGAAAAAACAATACGCTTGCAATTATGGTGAGCCATTGTTTTGAGCAGGTTAATCGTGCCATATATATTCTGCTCATAATAAGTCAGCGGAATTTGAGTCGACTCACCGACAGCTTTTAGTCCTGCAAAGTGAATAACGCTATCAAATTGATGTTGGTCAAAAACTTGAAATAACTCGTCGAAATTAGTCAAATCTGCTTTATAAAAATGAAGCGAGCGATTGGCTAGCTTTTCAACTCGCTTTAAAGATTCAACCGAGGAATTGGATAAATTATCTACTACCACCACTTCAAATCCTGCTTCTAGTAAAAGCAAGCAAGTGTGACTGCCTATATAACCGGCTCCGCCAGTAACCAATATGGTTTTGTTATTATTTTCCATGTCTTTCTCTTTGCTCATCATTTCTTTTGTCATCACGCTCAATTTTAGCGAACTTCTCATATAAAAAATCGAACTAAATTTATCTCATTTTAGTTCGACCCTGCTCAGTTCAACCTAGCGCTAATTCTAACATGCTTAAACTTAAATTAATCAGTTGAATCACGAGAAATAGCGCCAGTCCATACCGCACCTGGCTATGTAAAAATGGGTTCATCACCATCAAGGTGACCACTCAATTTTTCACTACGCCAATCACGGCATGGTCTAGCACTCTTTCCACGAATCCGACTGATTAGTTTAGGTTAAAAGATAAACTGACCATTTTCTACATCGATAGAGATAAGACTATCATGTGCCAATTTTCCACTAAGGATCTTCTCCGCAAGAGGATTTTCAACCCAGTGCTGAATCGCTCGTTTCAATGGTCTCGCGCCGAACACAGGATCAAAACCTTTATCAGCGATTAATGACAGGGCTTCTTCAGAGTACTCAAATTCAAAGCCATTATCCGCGAGACGCTCTCCAAGCTGCTTCAACTGAATCTTGGCGATCTGTTTTACATGATCTTTTTCTAAAGAGTGGAAGATAACCGTTTCATCGATTCTGTTCAAAAATTCTGGTCTAAAATAATCACCAATCACACCATTAATTTTTTGCTTCAACTCATCATAATTTTCCGCGCCAGCCGATTCCATAATTAAATCAGAGCCTAAATTCGAGGTCATGATGATCACAGTATTCCTAAAATCAACGGTTCTTCCTTGTCCATCGGTTAGCCGTCCATCCTCCAGCACTTGCAGCAAAATATTAAACACATCTCGATGAGCTTTTTCGACCTCATCAAGTAAAATCACCGAATATGGCTTGCGCCTGACTAATTCGGTTAAATATCCACCTTCATCGTAACCAACATATCCAGGAGGCGCACCAATCAACCGAGCAACTGAATGTTTTTCCATAAATTCAGACATATCAATTCTGACCATTGAGTCTTCCGAATCGAATAAATAATTTGCCAAAGCTTTACTTAACTCGGTTTTACCAACACCCGTCGGCCCAAGAAATAAAAACGAACCATTCGGTCGATTAGGATCGGCAAGTCCTGCTCTCGCTCTTCGTACTGCATTTGAAACCGCCGACACCGCCTCAGATTGACCTATCACTCGCGTATGTAAATGTTGCTCAATCATTAATAATTTTTCTTTTTCACCTTCGAGCATTTTGTTAACTGGAATGCCGGTCCATTTAGAAACGATGTGAGCAATTTCATCTTCGCTGACTTTATTTCGCAGTAAAGTCATTTCCTGCATTTCAACCTGACTTGCCATATCCAGCTGTTGCTCTAGCTCTGGAATTCTCCCGTATTGAAGCTCCGACATACGAGCCAAATCACCTGCACGTTTTGCCGCATCAAAATCAATTCTTGCTCGCTCTAAATCCGTTTTAATACTTTGTGTTCCATGTAATGCGGCTTTTTCAGCTTTCCAGATTTCATTCAGTTCAGAAAATTCTCGCTCCATGTCGACAATATTACTTTCTATTTCAGCCAAGCGTTTTCTTGAGCTTGCATCGCTTTCTTTATTAACCGCTTCACGCTGCATTTTTTGCTGAATTAATTTTCGCTCTAGCCGATCCATCTCTTCTGGCTTTGAATCAATTTCCATACGAATTAAACTCGCTGCTTCATCAATGAGATCAATCGCCTTATCAGGCAGCTTTCTATCAGAAATATATCGGTGAGATAAAGTCGCCGCAGCAACAATCGCTGGGTCGGTAATATCGACCCCGTGATGAACCTCATAACGTTCTTTTAATCCACGTAAAATCGCAATGGTGTCTTCAACGCTCGGTTCACCGACCTGGACTTTTTGAAAACGTCTTTCAAGTGCCGCATCTTTTTCAACATACTTTCGATATTCATCCAAAGTCGTTGCGCCGACACAATGTAATTCGCCACGCGCCAAAGCAGGTTTTAGCATGTTTCCGGCATCCATTGAACCTTCCGCTTTTCCAGCGCCAACCATGGTGTGTAACTCGTCAATAAATAATATTATTTGTCCTTCTTGTTTTGATAAATCATTAAGTACCGCTTTTAATCGTTCTTCAAATTCACCGCGAAATTTTGCACCAGCAATTAACGCCCCCATATCCAAAGACAAAACTCTTTTGCCCTTAATTCCTTCAGGCACTTCTTGATTGACGATTCGCTGTGCCAGACCTTCGACGATGGCGGTTTTTCCAACACCTGGCTCACCGATTAACACGGGATTATTTTTTGAGCGGCGTTGCAAAACTTGAATGGTTCTACGAATTTCATCGTCCCGCCCGATCACCGGATCGAGTTTTCCTTGCTCCGCCCGTTCGGTTAGATCGATGGTATATTTATCTAACGCCTGACGCTGTTCTTCCGCGTTAGGATCATCAATTGATTGTCCTCCTCTAACTTGATCGATTGCTTTTTCAACGGCTTTTTTATCCGCATTTAGATCTTTTAAAATCGTACCTAAAACACCTTTGTCTTCGATCGCGGCGAGAACAAATAGTTCACTTGAAATATATTGATCTTTGCGCTCTTGAGCAAGTTTGTCACAGTGATTTAATAAGCGTGCTAAATCGTTAGAAATATGAACTTCGCCGGGAGTGCCTTCAACTTGTGGCAAACGATCAAGTGACTCGGCCAATTGTGAACGAAGACTGTGTAAATTAATATCAGTTTGTGCCATCAAATGTCTGACACTACCGCCTTCTTGATTCAATAGCGCAGTCATCATATGAACTGGCTCGATAAACTGGTGTTCTCGACCAAGTGCTAAGGATTGCGCATCGGCAATCGCCAGCTGAAATTTGCTGGTTAGTTTATCCATTCGCATAGCAATAACCCCATAATAAAAGATTAGTTTTGGCTAGTTAACACTAGCAGTTACTCTAAACAATGGGGTCTAAAAATCGAAAGTTCAAGCACTATCAATCGATTGATTTTATTATAGAACTGTGTTTCTTATTCTAAACCATTGCTCTGAATTGTGCTGATCAATTCTTTCACGTAGGCTTGACCGCGTTTCGAATAACTCGATAATCCATGAGCTAGTTTTTCGCCAGTAATTAATTGTCCTCTGCGGCGTAAACCAGCTCGAATATCACGCAATCTTTTGTAGGCTTTATCTGAGTTAAGATTACGCATGTGACTCGATATCGTTGCTTGGATCGAGTCATACTTTCGCATTTCGTAATATCCATTGGTACGGCGTTTTTTGAGGACTAAACCACAACCTTTCTCATAACACCATTGACCAAACAAATTATTTCCTCTAATGGCAAATCGCGATGTTCCCCACGCCGACTCATTTGCAGCTTGAGCTAAAACTAATGAGGTCGGAATAATGTCAATTCTACTGACTAGCTCGTCAAAATGGGACTCTAACTGTTCTTTTTCCATCCCATACTCTCGCGCCAATTTATACAATTTTTTGCGAGTAAGCGCTGAATGATAGCTTCCGCTTTCCAGCTCAGAAATCAAACGCTCTAAGTGTGCTTTTTTGTATTGGATCTTGCCGTTCTCCTTCTCAATTAAAGGTCGAAGATAGTCAAAAAATTGCTGTTTTATTTGTTCCACGTCATTTATCGCGGCAAAATTGGGTAACTCTGATTTAAAAGGTTCGCTATCACCCGGCAATGGACGAGACTGCCAATTGTGTTGGCTCATCAATAATAGCAAAACGCTAAGGGTTAAGATCGCACCAACCAGATAACTTTTATCTCGCTTAATTGCTTCGAAAACACTTTTTACAATACTCATCGCTGGCTTTTCTCTTTGTTTTGCCCCTTGCAAGCATGGCTGAGGCTTGGTATTCAAAATGTACTATTAGGAAATATAAGTATATTGCTTGTAGTTATATCGGTAGTCAAGCCCATAAGAGCTAGGTAGAATCCCTTTTCACTCCAAAAACTGCTTTGCGAATAAATGCATCAAACATCCGGTCAGTGGCGACTAGGGCTTGTACTAGCGCTCACCACTTCTACTCTATGGGGAATTTTGCCTATCCCCCTGAAAGGTCTTTTAAATGATATTGATGCTGTCACCATTACTTGGTATCGATTCGCTTTTTCGGTAATTTTTGTTGCTCTTCTCCTTTTTAAAAAAGGACAATTACCTCGGTTGAGCGGATTTAAACCGCGCAAAGCGATGATTTTGTTTATTGTGGTTATTCTGGGTTTGAGTGCTAATTATATTCTCTATTTAAGAGGTTTAGATCTAGTTACGCCAAGCGCGGCTCAAATTGTCATTCAACTCGCGCCGCTACTGTTATTACTTGGTGGAATAATCACATTCAAAGAATCATTCAGTGGTCTTCAATGGTTCGGTGTTTTATTATTTATCATTGGTCTAAGTATGTTCTTCAATCAACGAATCGAAGAAATGATTGAAGCAGCCAAAACCTTTACAGCACAATCAACAGATGGTTATTTTTGGGGAGTAATATTAATCTTACTCGCGGCAATTACCTGGGCTGCATACGCTCTGGCACAAAAACAGCTTCTTTTACATTACAGTTCACAGCAAATTATGTTAGTCGCATACATCGCTGCGTCCTTTATATTTTTTCCTAGTTCAGAGGTATTATCAGTCTCTACATTATCTGGGATTCAATGGGGCTTGCTAATATTTTGTTGCCTTAATACACTAATTGCGTATGGTTGTTTCGCAGAGGCACTAGAGCATTGGGAAGCATCCAGTGTGGGCGCTGTGTTGGCAATTACACCATTGTTAACGCTTGGTTTTGCGTATCTCACGAATAAAATCTTTCCGAACTATATTCAAATCGAATCAATTAACTGGATTAGTCTCGTCGGGGCAGGACTATTAGTTGTGGGTTCTTTAACCGCAGCTCTAGCAAAAAAAAATGGAGATAAGCAAGCTGAGTCCGCAAGTGTCTAGCCCGGTATCAAACGAGCGGTTTCAGTACGATTTTTACCATTCGACTTAGCCTTGTATAAAGCCTTATCCGCATGAACAAGTAATTTATTGCTATCATTAGGTGTTGGTGAAATGGAGCTAGAGATCCCGATACTTATCGCAATCTTTCCAATCGGTGAACCATGGTGTGCAATATTCATCGCAAGAACTTTTTGTCTCAGTTTTTCTGCTGCGTCCTGCACATCACCAGTTAACATTCCGGACAGAATAACTGCAAATTCTTCGCCGCCAAATCTCGCCACAAAATCTCCAGCACGCTGAAACTCGTTTTGCAAAACATCTGCGATAGCTTTTAAACATCGATCACCATCAAGGTGACCGTATGTATCATTATATGCTTTAAAATAATCGACATCACAAAATAAAATCGCAATGTTAGTTTTATCTCGTGACGCTCTGCGCACTTCTGACTCTAATACTTTGTCAAAATACCGTCGATTGGCCAAATTGGTTAGCCCATCTAAAAAGGCTTGCTCAGACAGGTGCCCGTGATTTTCACTCAGCTTTTTGTGGGTAATTTTACGCTGGGCTTCGTGGGCTCGTTTAATAAATGCTTCTGAAATCAATTTGCCAAACGGCACTAACAAATCCAGTTCGTTTTCCCGCCAAACACTCTCGGTTTTCTGATAATCTAAACTTATCCAACCGATCACTTTTTGTTTTTTGGCAATCGGAATAATAGCGCTACTTGATGCCCCTACTTGAGCGTAATGTTCAGACAAACCTCTACATTGAGGTAGCGAAAGGTTTTGAGTATTTAGCTTGGATTGAATTATTTGTATTTTTGCGTTTAATAAATTTTCAATTTCGAACAATGTCGGATCAACATCGATTTTTTTTGAGCGTATTTTTAGACTATCAACTTTTCCTTTTAACCATTCCAAATAAATTTTGGCTCTTAACCTTTTCTTATCGATCAAATAAATGGATAAACGATCGACTCTAAAGAAAATAGCTGATTCCGAAATCATCTGGCTCATTATTTCTGAAAAATTTTCCAGCTTTAGATTGATAAAACGCTGCGCAAAGGAGTTCAAAAGTTGACTCCACATATTGCGATACAAAATGTCGGCTTGTCGCTGTTTTTGTTGTGAAATATCTTCAAAGGTCAGGATGTATGCTTCGGCAGAACTTGTCATACTGTTATCATCACCTTCGGCAAGAAGTTCTGGCGAATCGATATTGTTTACCTGGCATCTCACCAGAACATTTACCTTTTCATGATTGCTCATTAACATCTCAAAACCATTATTTTCTACGAATGGCATTTCTTTATCACGATTAGTCAGTTTTGTTTGAGAGTCGACTCGCTCAATTTCAGCCACTAAGTCTAGATAAAAACGATCTAATAAAACCTCTTGGATTGATCGGTTAAGCAAACTTGGTTGTGAGTATCCCAGAAGTTGAATGCATTTCCTGTTTACACTAACAATTTCTAGTGATTTATTTAAAATGATTAAAGCCGTTGGTAATAATTCAATCACGCTACTTAACTTTTCCGCTCTCGCTGTTTCAACAGATTGGGTAGTCCTGTTTCTCTCCGGACAAGCCTTATTCAAGTGAGCCGAGGCAGCAACTCCTCTAAGAATTTGTTGGGTATTTAAATCGCTTTCCCTCTGTGATTGAATTAACTGAGGAGATATTGATTGATGCTGTGAGTCCAGAGATATTTCAGATGCTAGTTTATCTAATAAATTCGCAATCGCGGTTAAAATATCTTTATCTTTAACTCTACGGCTTATATAGTCATTAGCGCCAGCTTTTAACAACTCAACCGCAAGTTGATCATCGCCGTTATTTGCCAAAATAACCGTTAAAGCAGAGGGCAGCTCCTTTTTAAATCGATACAAAACGTCAATTGGATGCTGTGAATCAAATCCATCTCCAAGCAAAACTACATCAACAGAGTTCACCTCAGCATAACCTAGCGCATGATCAATACTGGTTCTGAAGTTTATTCGATAACCAAAAAGCTTGAGATAGTCGCAAACAACCGATGAAAAATCAGGATCAGGATCGACTATCAGGACTGACTGGATGGCGTTACTTTTGCCTTGAAGTTCATTATTTTTATCCTGAAGTCCATTATTGTCGGCGAAACTTGCGCTCACTCCCATTTCATCGAGAGCGCTAGATGCCGATGAGCTCTCTGGATAAACACTGGTATCATCAGCGAGCACCGCTTCAGCAGCCTCCGTTCCATGAGTGTTTTGCACACAACCTCCCTGAAATATAAAAATATGCCTGTCTCGGCATAAACCCATTTATTATTAGATTTTAAGAGTTAAGAATATCCATGCCTATTAGCTGACATTAAGGTCAACAAGCTAACCAGAATGAATTGTGAATGCAAGCTATTTATGATGAGCAGTTGTTCTATTTGACTAAGCAAGCCGCTAATTAACTCAAAAAGGACAAAAATTACATCCCTAAACCAACTCGGTCATTTAAGTCGTCATCTAAAGCAAAATGTTTTTTATTCCTATTTAGCATATAAAAAGCAGCCTTTTATCCAAAAAAAAACCAATTACACTAAAATTCATCCCCTTTTTGTGAACTATGACAGCTAGTAAATTCTTTGGCTTCACCTATAATTAAATCATCGACTTAAGTAAGCGGTTTCGTCGATTTTATTAAATCCCCAAAAATAATCACAACAATAAATGGCGCTTAAAATTATGACAGCAACAAATATGGTACTAACAAAACGAAAACCTGGAAGACCTGCACTTTCAGCAGTCGAAAAAGATGAAATTCGCGAGAATATCATTCAGATTGCACGAGAATTGTTCGTCAATGAAGGTTATGAAAATACCAGCATGCGTAAAATTGCCGCTCAAGCAGGTTTTGCGCCCACAAAAATATATTATTATTTTGAAAACAAAAAGCAGATCTTAAAGCATTTTTGGCGAGATATTTCAGCCGATATGTGGGCTCATAGCCGCCCAAACTCTGAATTATTGGTGGGTGAACCACTGAATATTATCCGGCATATGATGCGCAAGAATATCCAATACTGGATCGCCAATCCGCAAAACTACCACCTTTTAGTGGAAACCCAAGATTCCAAGTCTGATCCAAGTGAGAATATTGATCTGTATAACTCCAGCGGTAGCAAAGAGTACATTGATGCGTTAAAAAGCGCTGTTCAGAGATGTATGCAAGCTGGTACATTTAAACAAGACGATGTGCTATTTGTGTGTCAGTTGATAACAGTATCCACCTATGGTGTTTATGGTGCTTTTTACAGCTTGTCAAATATCGCATGGGTTAATAAAGAAAGAATGATCACCGATAGCATTGAAAATACGCTTCGCGGATTAACCGCCAAGTAGTTTACTATTTACTGGCAATGGAAGACTTCGGCTAAAAGAGTCTTCAACAAACAGTTTGTGCTATCACCTCTATAGGTTAAAATATCGGCTTTAAATCTCTTTAATTTATAGTCGATGTCAAAACGCCTCTTGCTAATAGTATTAAGTAACTACCTAGTATCAAGTAAACATCCTGCTGCTAACACTGGTTTTCTCAAGCATGCTCTAACGATAATTATGCTATTTATCGTGAAGAAAAACAGGGTTGCGGCGTGCAAAATACTTTTTGTTCGTTATGCCGACATCTCAATCGGGTTTGCCGCTTATAAGTCCATGCGAAAAACCGCTTATAATTTAGGTTCTTCTCTAAACTACTCTTTGGACTACAGATAGTGTCAGGCAAAAACATTCCAACCAGTAGCGATCAACTATACGCCACCGAGCAACCGGCAACGCCATTTAAGTTTGACCATAAAGTAGCTGCCGTTTTTCCCGATATGATCAAACGTTCAGTTCCCGGTTATGAGGAAATAATCCAGATTATTCAACAACTAGCCGAGAAATATATCACTCAAAACTCTAACGCCTACGATCTTGGATGCTCTCTGGGGGCTGCTAGCTTGGCACTGAGTTACGGCAACAATAATATTGATGTTAAAATTATCGGTATTGATAACTCCGAAGCAATGATTAACCGCTGCGCCAGCAATATACAGAGCTTCAAACTGCAAACGCCTATTGAGCTGGTTCAGGCAGATCTTCAGAAAACGAAAATTGAAAATGCCAGCATGGTAGTGCTCAACTACACTTTGCAGTTTATTCCTCAAACCATGCGAGAAGCCGTCTTAAAGAACATCTATCAGGGAATGAATAAAAATGGCATTTTAATACTATCTGAAAAAATTGTTTTTGAAGATCATCGAGTCAATCGAATGATGATCGATTTACATCATCAATTTAAACGCGACAATGGTTATAGCGAGCTCGAAATAAGCCAAAAACGAAACGCACTTGACACAGTGTTAGTCCCTGAATCTAAATCAGTTCATATCAAGCGCCTGCAAAAAGTTGGATTTTCTCACGCGAGTAGTTTGCAACAGCGATTCAACTTTGTCTCTTTTATTGCCATTAAATAACACTCTGTCCAAATATGATCAATTATCAGCAATTTAGCCGCGATATAGCGAACTCCAATATCGCACCCTGGGAAAAGTTTTTTCTTGATTCGGTCAATAAAAAATATCAAGAATACACTCATGGTGAAGTCGAAAAATGGCATGAACTACTCGCATCGTTACCTGATTTAAGCACCAATTCTGTCGATATAAGAAGTACCGTCAGCATAAAAAGCAAGCACCCACTACCAGACGAAAGACAGAACTTTATGATAAAAACACTTAAAGAGCTGCATCCTTGGCGAAAAGGTCCGTTTAACTTATTTGATATTCATATTGATACCGAATGGCGTTCTGATTGGAAATGGGAACGAATAAAACCACACATTTCATCGCTTAAAAATCGCACCGTGTTAGATGTTGGCTGCGGCAATGGTTATCACTGTTGGCGAATGCTCGGCGAGCAAGCGCGTTTTGTGTTAGGAATCGATCCGTCACAAAAATTCTTAGCTCAATTTGCCATTATTCAAAAATATCTAGGGCTAAACAATTGCCACCTATTGCCCCTAGGCATCGAAGATATGCCAAAGGATATGCATAAAAATGCCTTTGACAGCGTGTTTTGCATGGGCGTTTTGTATCACCGTAAATCTCCCATCGATCTGTTATACCAATTGAAAAATCTCCTCAATGATAAAGGCGAACTAATTTTGGAAACTTTAGTGGTTGATGGTGATGAAAACACCGTGCTTGTTCCTTCATCGCGCTACGCACAAATGCGAAATGTATGGTTTTTACCATCCGTCAAAGCGCTAGAGTTATGGTTAAAAAAGAGTGGATTTAAGCAAATTAATACTATTGATATAAACCAAACAACGATAAAAGAACAAAGGGCAACGGAGTGGATGACTTTTCACTCTTTAGAAAATTACCTTGATAACGGTGATCCGAATAAAACAGTGGAAGGGTATCCAGCGCCGAAAAGAGCAACTATAATTGCAAAAAAATGAGCTTGTTTTACCTCATCAAACTCCAGTTTGATTATTTTTCAACCAAAACTAACGGTTATTTGTTTGAAATAATGACTTCCGTCAAATCATAATGAAACCTCAAAAAAGACAACTAGTTCACTAAATCAATCAATAAAGCTTTGAAAATGCTAATTTTTCCCTTAGGATGATTGGTCTGCAAGAAAATGCTCCGTCAGAACTTTATTCCATGCGAAAAGCCTTGTTAGGTGTATATTCTCTGCAATATCTCAGGAAATTGTGAACTTGTTCCTTTCATTTTTTCTCTATTGAGGTATCTTATCAAGAACGTAAGGGAAATAGTCATTTGACGTTTTGAGTGAATATTTTTATTGAGGTTTCAGCTGATGCATCTATCGACACAAGAAATACCGGTAAATAGCTTGCAAATTGGCATGTATGTGTCTCGGTTGGATGTGCCTTGGGTACAGACTCCTTTCCCTATTCAGGGATTTCATATCACCAAAAAAGAAGAGTTAGACCAACTCGCTCTTTATTGTAATAAAGTTTACATTGATCGCTACCTCAGCAAAGTTGATGTTAAATCAAGCCTAAAATTATCGCCAAAAAAAGCGGAAGAAAAGGATCTTCTAGACGAAAAGACTAAACGGTTGATGAGTGAAAAAGCGCGATTCAAACCAGCGGTTGAAAGCTATCTCACATCAAGCAAATTAAAGAAAGAAGTCAACAAAGCCACTCAGTTGTACGATCAAGTCAGCGGTAAAATGTCTGTGGTATTCCGCGACATGATGCACAATGGCTACGTTAATGTTGCAGAAGTTCGAGCAGCTTCAAATGAGATGGTGAAGAGCGTTGTCCGAAATCCCGATGCACTTGCATGGTTATGCCGCATTAGTGAAGACAACCGAGCACTGCACGAACAAGCAGTAAGATCTGCTATCTGGGGTATCATTTTCGCTCGTCATTTAGGTCTTTCAAAACATGATTTGCGCGACATTGGTACCGCCTTGTTGTTAGCTCCCATCGGTAAATGTAAATTACCCAAAGAATTGTTGTATGGTAAGTTAGATGCTGAAGAAGCTCGTTTATATGAGGGGCATATTAGCTTAACTCTTGAAGAAACAGAAAAAATGTTTTCTGCAAGTCATCAAGTCAATTACATATTATCCAGCTATTGTGAGCGAAACAATGGCACTGGCTACCCGAGAAACCTGGTTGGTAATCGTATTCCATTTTTGGCTCGAGTAACTGGACTTGCACAATACTACGAAGAATTAATTAATCCACTTCCCGGCAAAGAGCCTCTTACACCGGTAGAAGCGATTTCCAATTTGTATAATGAGCGTGGCAACCTGTTTCAACACGAAATGGTTGAAGCTTTCATCAAAGCGATTGGGATCTATCCAACGGGTAGCTTGGTAAAACTAACCAATAGTTCAATTGGCGTAGTTCTAGAACAACCTGAAAAGTCAAGGCTTCGTCCTAAAGTTGTGATAATCAAAGATAGTATGAATGTTATCCTAGAAAAACCAAAAGTGGTTAAATTATCGGATAACCCAACGGATCGCTTTGGTATGCCACTGCAAATTGAGAAAAGTTTAAAAAGTACCAGTATTGATATCGACTCAAGAGCATTACACCAAAAACTCTTCTCAGGTCACAACTGGTTTTCGTTTTTTTAATGCCTAGCCAGTTGTCCAACTAGAATCATTTCTAATTAAGCGCTATTCGATAGCGCTTTTTTGTTAGCCCTTATAATTTATCCCTTATAAACTGGACTGACTTTTTTTGCGCCTCGATAAATTTTTCAATCTGCGCTGTTAGAATATCCAGCGGTATTGAGCCATTTTCTAAAATTGCATCATGAAACAAGCGAATATCAAACTTTTCACCTAGCTCCTTTTCAGCCAATTGACGTAACTCAAGAATTTTTAACTCGCCTAGCTTATAACTTAATGCTTGTCCTGGCCAGCTGATATATCGATCAACTTCGGTTCTAATATTGTGCGTTGAAAGTGCAGAATTTTCTTCGAGCAGCGTAATCGCCCTTTCCCGCGACCAGCCAAACGCATGAATTCCGGTGTCGATCACCAGTCGAGCCGCTCGCCACATTTCATACGATAACCGCCCAAAATCACTGTAAGGGCTTTGATAAAATCCAGCTTCAATACCCAGCTTTTCACAATAAAGCGCCCACCCCTCTCCAAATGCAGAAATATAGGAATACCGCCTAAAATCTGGCAAATTTTCTAATTCTTGATTGAGCGCGCCTTGTAAATGGTGACCTGGAACAGCTTCATGCAAGGTTAAACTTTCTAAAACATACAAAGGTCTTTTATCTAGCGCGTAAGTATTCACCCAATAAGTACCTGGACGAGTACTTTCTAACGGTGCTGAAACATACCGCCCAGTGGTATATTTAGGCGCGATTGCCTCTGGCACAGGCTCCACAGCATATGGTTGGCGAGGCAATTTAGTAAAAAACTTTGGTAATTGACCATCCATTTTCTTGGCAATATAAGATGCTTCTTTTATTAGTTCTTCTGGGGTTTTAGCGTAAAACTGAGGCGATTCACGCAGGAATTTGAGAAATTGTTTGAAATCGCCTTTAAAATTCAACGACTTGATGATTTCTTCCATCTCCGCACGAATGCGAGCCACCTCTTTTAAACCTATCTGATGGATTGCTTCGGGCGTTAAATTTCCAGTCGTGTATTCTTTTATTTGTTGGCGGTAAAAAGCTGAACCATTGGGAAGATCATAGGCGGCTAATGACTCTTGCGCACCAGGGATATAGATCGTCTCAAAATAAACGGCTAACTCCCTAAATGCTGGTATCACTTTTCTCTCGATTACTTGTTTGGCCGAGCTTTTTAACAATCTCCGTTCAGATTGACTCAAACTAGCTGGTAAGTTATCAAAAGGTTTAAAAAAAGGACTTTCTTCCGCAGATGGTTTTATTTGTTGTTTAATAACATCCGTAAAACCCGTCATCACGATTTTCGGCATACTAAAGTTTCTTTTTAAACCTGCATTCATGTTATCTATATTTTGTTGAAAATACGCTGGGATATTCTCTAATCGCTTGATATACAGTTGATAATCTTTCAGGTACTTAAACTTGGTTTCGATTGGCAAACGAGTAATGCGAGTATGAAATCCAGAATCAGCAAGAAAAGGCACTTGATAATCTTTAAACTTCAATAAGGCTTGTCGATTAGCTAACTGTTGTTCAAAAATCTGGTAGTTAATCTGATCTTCGCCCGACAATTTATTAAAATCGATTTTATTTAGCTCAACCAAAAACTGATTGGTTGTTTTCAACCAAGCTTGCTGCCCGGTTTCTGACACATCTGTTAACTTATCAGCCGCCGTAATCACACCCACTGATTCTGCAAATTCAGGTGAACGGTCTAACCGAGCTTGCCAATCTCTCTCAAATAATTGATGTAACTCCACTGATTTAGATCGTTCGCTTTTGGCTAAAAGGGGTAAATGGGTAATCGGCAGGAGCAACAAAACTAATAAAGTTTTAAATGTTAAACCAGTATTCTTATTATTTCTTTTCACTGTTTTTCTGTACCTCTGTACCCAAAACGTTTACGGGGCAAGCTTTGGTTAAAATCATTTGTCTGCATAGTTTTAATGCTTACCCGTCGTCAATAACTTTACAAAATTGCAAGGCGCAAATTCTAAGGTCAGTTGCTCTTTTATAATTTTATTCCACGCGGTTGTACAAGCACCAGTTGAACCGGGTAAGCAAAATATCACAGTGTTATTAGCCAGACCGCCCATTGCTCGACTTTGAATCGTAGAGCTGCCGATTTCTTCAAAAGACACAGAGCGAAATAGCTCACCAAATCCCGGCATGGTTTTATCGAGTAATGGTAAAACCGCCTCGGGCGTCGAATCTCTTCCATAAAATCCGGTTCCGCCTGTGATCAACACCCCGTGAATTTCTGAATTAGCTATCCATTGAGACAAAACCGCTCTAATTTGATAGATATCGTCAATAACTATCTCTCTTGCTGCAAGTTGATGACCGCTGGTTTGTAATTCCGAAATTAAATAACCACCAGATTTATCAGTTTCAAGGTTACGAGTATCAGATACCGTTAAAACAGCTAGATTCAATTGATTCATCAAACGACCTTCGTATTGCTAATTTTATATGTTGTACTAATCATCGACGATCCATCGTGCAAAGATCAAGTTTAATCTCTCATAAGATGATTTTCAGCGACTGATGATTCCTTCAAAGCATGTCTTTACACTGTTTGTTTTTCAGGTATACTGGCGCGCAATTAGACCTTGAAATCTCTATGGGATCGAACCAATCCATAAGAGCAAGTGCTCTAAATCGCTATTAAACAATTCAGTGTTCTTTGATCCTCCGGTGATTTATGTGGGTATCAATTATTGCGTATTAGTTTATTTTATTCGCTGATTTTGTTGCACAGAAAATAATGAGGTGAATCATGCAAGCTTTATTAACTATCGCTGTCAGAGCAGCACGAAAAGCCGGTGATTTTGTAATCCGTGAGGCTAATCGGATAAAATCGGTGGAAACCAAGTCACACAATGACTATGTCACCAACGTCGATCAAGCAGCAGAACAACTGATAATAGATACGATATCTCATGCTTACCCGGAGCATGCCTTTCTAGGAGAAGAAAGCGGCGAAAGCAAATCGACGGAAAACTCCGATTTTCAATGGGTAATCGATCCTATCGATGGAACAACTAATTTTATCCGTAAAATCCCTCATTGGGCCATATCTATCGCTTGTAAACACAAAGGGCGCACTCAAATAGGCGTTGTTTACGATCCAAGCAAAGGTGAATTATTCACAGCCGTTCAAGGCAGAGGCGCTCAGTTCGATGGAAAGAAAATTCGCGTTAGCAAAACCAAAGGATTAGAACACAGCATACTCGCCACAGGTTTCCCGTTTCGAGACGAAGCAAAACTTAAAGAATACCTGCAAATTTTTGAAAAATTATTCCCTCTATGCTCCGATATGCGCCGAGCAGGATCAGCGGCGCTCGATCTCGCCTACGTGGCTGCTGGTCGACTTGATGGCTTCTGGGAATTCGGACTAAGCCCATGGGACACCGCTGCGGGAGTATTATTAGTTCAGGAATCTGGCGGTATGGTTGCTGATATGCAAGGTAATCCGAGTTATGAAGATAAAGGGTCAATATTAGCCGCTAATCCGAGCGCTTTTAAAGCAATGTTAAAGGCGATCAACCAAAAGAGTTGATCAAGATCAACAAGATCTTAAAGTTCTTAGTTGTTAGCTGATATTTACTTGACTGTTTTACTTGGTTATTGCAGAATACTTGCCATCCACAGTAAATATAGACAAAGGTTATTCAATGCGCCTCACAACGAAAGGACGATATGCGGTCACGGCAATCCTTGATCTTGCATTGAACTGCGACGATAAACCAGTCAATTTGAGCGATATCTCTGAGCGACAGGCGATTTCTTTGTCCTATTTGGAACAGTTATTTTCAAAGTTAAGAAAAAGCGGAATTGTAAAAAGCGTGCGAGGACCTGGTGGCGGCTATTTATTAAATGCTGAAAAAAATGAAATTACCGTTGCTCACATTATTAATGCGGTGAATGAGTCGATTGAACTTTCGAGATGCGAAGGTCGAGCAAATTGTCACGAAGGCAAGCAATGTTTAACCCACAACCTCTGGGTTGATCTTAGTAGTCGTATTAATGATTTTCTCGATAATATCAGCATTGGAGAGTTAATTCGGCAAAATAAACAACAAGCTGATGATGCCAAAAGCGAACGACAAAAGATCGAAACACCCGTAATTGAAAGCAACAATGATATAGCAATTACCACCAGTCATTAACCAGATTTATCATCCTTACGATGTCAGAGATAAACCATGCCCGATATAATTGACGATTATATAAAAACCGAATACGAAGCTGGCTTTGTCACTGACGTTGATTCTGAAACTATCGCTCCCGGATTGAGCGAAGAAGTTATTCGATTTATTTCCAACAAGAAAAGCGAGCCACAATGGTTGTTAGATTGGCGGTTAAAAGCCTACGAGCTTTGGCAACAAATGGAAGAGCCCGACTGGGCGCACCTTAATTTTGATAAGATTGACCTTGACGAAGTTTCTTTTTATTCGGCACCTAAAAGTATGGATGATGCGCCTAAAAGTTTAGACGAAGTCGATCCTGAACTAATAGCAACCTATAATAAACTCGGCATCCCTTTACACGAGCAGGAAGTACTTGCTGGTGTCGCAGTCGATATTGTTTTCGACTCTGTTTCCATAGCAACAACTTTTAAAGAAAAACTCTCCGAAGCTGGCGTAATTTTTTGCCCTATTTCTGAAGCAGTGCATAAATATCCGGATTTAGTTAAAAAATATTTAGGTTCCGTAGTTCCTCAAAAAGATAACTATTTTGCTGCGTTAAATTGCGCCGTTTTTAGTGATGGATCATTTGTTTATATTCCAAAAGGTGTTCGCTGCCCTATGGAACTTTCCACTTATTTCCGGATCAATGAAGCCAACACAGGGCAGTTTGAACGAACTTTAATTATCGCAGAAGAAGGTAGCCATGTAAGTTATCTAGAAGGCTGTACGGCGCCAATGAGAGATGAAAATCAACTACACGCGGCGGTGGTTGAATTGGTTTGCTTAGACAATGCAGAAATAAAATATTCAACCGTACAAAATTGGTATCCCGGTGATGAAAATGGTAAAGGTGGCATCTATAATTTTGTCACCAAACGCGGTGTTTGCCATACCAATGCAAAAATATCTTGGACACAGGTAGAAACAGGCTCATCCATCACTTGGAAATATCCCTCGGTAATTCTGCGAGGTGATCGCAGTGTTGGGGAATTTTACTCTGTCGCACTCACTCGCAATTTCCAGCAGGCAGATACTGGAACAAAAATGATCCACTTAGGCAAAGATACCAAGTCGACAATTATCTCAAAGGGAATATCAGCAGGAAAAAGTTCTAACGCATATCGTGGATTAGTTCGCATGAGCCCACGAGCCGAAGGTGCAAGAAATTTTACCCAATGTGACTCCTTATTAATTGGCGACCAATGTGGAGCACACACTTTCCCTTACATTGAAAGTAAACATCCAAGCGCTATTATCGAACATGAAGCAACCACATCCAAAGTCAGTGACGACCAACTATTTTTATGCTTGCAAAGAGGCATAGACACTGAAAAAGCCGTATCCATGATTGTTAATGGATTTTGTAAAGAGGTGTTTAAAGAGTTGCCGATGGAATTTGCGGTCGAAGCAGGAAAATTATTAGAAGTCAGTCTCGAAGGGGCTGTCGGATAAAATATTCTTACCAAAGAAGCACAGAGCTCACAGAAAAACCACATAGGGTAAAAACTCTGTGTCCTCTATGGCGAAAAATTTTAATGTGTTTTAGAGAAACTATATGTTAAGCATAAAAAATCTACAAGCAAAAGTTGAAGACAAGACTATTTTGAAAGGTCTATCACTCGATGTAAAACCCGGCGAGATCCACGCGATTATGGGACCTAATGGTTCGGGTAAAAGTACTCTGGGCTATGTGTTATCTGGTCGAGAAGGATACGAAGTCGAAAGTGGCACTGCTACTTTAAACGGTGAAAACATTCTAGAACTAGAAGCCGATGAACGTGCAAAAAAAGGTCTATTCTTGGCGTTTCAATATCCGGTGGAAATTCCCGGCGTCAGCAATATGGAATTTCTGAAAGCTAGCGTGGATACTGTTCGAGATTATCAAGGAAAAGCAGCGTTAGATACCGTCTCATTTATGAAACTTGCCAGAGAAAAATGCGCAGCTGTAAATCTCGACCCTAACTTCTTAAAGCGTGGCGTTAATGAAGGGTTTTCTGGCGGTGAAAAAAAGCGTAACGAAGTTATGCAGATGATGATGTTAGAGCCATCATTGTGTATCTTAGATGAGACTGATTCGGGTTTAGATATAGATGCCCTTCAAGTGGTCGCCGATGGAGTAAACGCGTGCAGGGATGAAAATCGTTCATTTATCATTGTAACTCACTACCAGAGGCTACTTGACTATATTGTGCCAGATAAAGTTCATGTTTTATCTGATGGAAAAATAATTAAGTCAGGCGGAAAAGAGCTCGCATTGGAGCTAGAAGAAAAAGGTTATAGCTGGATAGAAAAGGCTTAGTTACATAATGAAATTTTCTCTCTCTAATGAATATAAAACCAAATTAACCGACGATATGGATCGCTTATTCGATCTCGATGCATCGACTAATTCATTGCTAAAAAACTTCCGAACACAAGAATTTTCCGCGTTTTTAAAACAATCCCTTCCTAATAGAAAGACGGAACATTGGAAATATAATGATGTATCATTTCTTGGTTTGGAAAGTTTCAGCAAAGCGGAAACATCTAAGAAATCGAATTATTCGCCTCCACCTCTGGAACTAAACGAGCCAATATTTTTCGTTTTCATCAATGGAGTTTTTTATCCAGAGCACTCAACTAGCCAATTCGAAGCTGGTATTTCAGCAACAAGTTTTGCCGAAGCAAATGAGAAACAGGTTGGACTTATTTCAAGCCTCTTAACTTCAGCTAAACAAAATAAGAATAGCCTTATACAATTTAATAATAGCTTTTCACAAAATGGTTTACTAATTGAAATAGAAAAAAACAAACAAATCACTCGCCCTATCTATTTATATAACATCGACGATAATCAAGTTGAAAACCTGTTATCAACTAATCATGTTGTCATAAATTGCGAAGAAAATAGTCACTGCCAAGTCATTGAGTATTTTCTCTCAAAAGGTCATGCACCGGCATTATCATTACAACAATCGGTCATTAATATTGAGAATCAGGCTCAGGTTGATTACTACCGTATTAACTTAGAAAAAGAAAGTCATCGGCAAATCGGCAGGATACTATTTCTATTACAAAAACAAAGCCTACTAAAAAGTTTTTTTTATTCTGAAGGAAGTCAACTCAACAAGACTGATATTGATGTTTATCACCAGGGTGAGTATTCAGAATCACATATTACAGGCATCTACTTACCCTCAGAGAATAAAGTTATAGACTACCATCTTAATGTAGAACACCAGGTCGCCAATTGTACTAGCCGTGAATTATTTCGAGGAATTATTGCCGACTCAGCCAAAGCAACCTTTAATGGAAAAATTCATATCTTTAAAGATGCGCAAAAATCTGATGCGCAGCTAAGTAACAAGAATTTGCTACTGACTAATCGTGCGGAAGTTAATACGAAACCAGAACTAGAAATTTACGCTGACGATGTCATTTGTGCCCATGGCGCGACTGTCGCCAAAATTGATGACAAGGCAATTTACTATTTACAAACCAGAGGGATCGATAAAACTCGAGCGAAAAAAATGCTTAGTATCGGTTTTATCAATGAGCTACTTGAACAAGTGAAAAACGCCGAGTTAAAATCATTTTTAACCGGTAAAGTTCAAGCCGGACTGTCAGAAATTAAAGATGATTAAAATTAATCAACAGAATATTGAAAATGCCAAATAATAACCACTTAGATAAATTTGACTTTGATGTGAGTAAAATTCGCGCAGAATTTCCTATTCTAGGTCAGGCGGTCAATGGAAATTCCCTTGTTTATTTTGATAACGGTGCAACCGCACAAAAACCTAATTCAATAATCAATGCGATCAGTGACTATTATAAAACCACTAACTCCAATGTTCATCGTGGAGCACATTTTTTAAGCGATAAAGCCACTAAGGAATTTGAAGCTGCGCGTGGTAATGTGCAAAAATTTATTAGCGCCGAACACCGTGAAGAAATAATCTGGACTCGCGGAACAACAGAATCAATCAATTTAGTTGCGCAAACTTGGGGGCGAGACAATATTTCGGAAGGCGATGAAGTTATAATTTCAACATTAGAACATCACTCCAACATTGTTCCTTGGCAGTTATTATGTGAGCAAAACAAAGCAAAACTAAGAATCATTAAAGTTAAAAAAAATGCCGCGCTTGATTTTGAACATTACCAATCGCTGCTTTCAGATAGAACAAAACTAGTCGCAATAGGTCATATCTCAAATGCCTTAGGCGTTATTAATCCCATCGCTGAAATGATTGAACTGGCGCATCAGTTTAACGCCAAGGTACTAGTTGACGGCGCGCAAGCTGTACCTCACGTTAAAGTAGACGTTCAAAAACTCGGCTGTGATTTTTATGCCTTTTCCGGGCATAAAATGTTCGGACCTATGGGTATTGGAGTATTATACGGCAAAAAAGATTTACTCAATTCGATGCCACCTTGGCAAGCTGGCGGCGAAATGATTGAAAAAGTTTCATTTGGAAAAACAACTTTCAATCAACTCCCATACAAGTTTGAAGCGGGAACGCCAAATGTGGCGGGTGCAATCGGCTTAGCAGCGGCAGTTGATTTTTTAAACTCTTTTGATCGAAATATGCTCTTAGACTACGAAAACTTCTTACTTGATTACGCCACCATTGCACTATCAAAAATCGACGGACTTAATATTGTTGGTTATGACTGTGAAAAAGCTTCGGTAATCAGTTTTAATATAGAAAATTGCCACTCACAAGATTTAGGCATGATGCTCGATCAACAAGGAATAGCAGTCCGAACAGGTCACCATTGTGCCATGCCTTTAATGGATTCACTCAATATTACTGGTACCGTGAGAGCCTCTTTGTGTTTTTATAATACTACCGAAGAAATTGACCGATTATGCCAAGGTATCGAAAAAGCAAAATCGATGTTGCTGTAGTTTTAAACCGTCGCGATAGTATTGAGCAATAGGAGTTAGAAAATAAAATTATGACTGTTGAAAAGTTTAACCCCGATCACATATGTCCCGTAAAATTTAGCCATAAAGCAATTTCACATTTGCAAGAGCAAGTGATAAAAAAGTCGGCAAAAGGCATTTTATTTAACGTCAAAGAAAGTGGCTGTTCTGGATTCAAATATCTTTTAGAACTTGCATTTGAAATAGAAGAAGACGCGAAAAAATATCCACTTAGTGCTAAGCTAGATCTTTATGTAAATTCAGAGATTGTCAATCTGATAAGAGGCACCGAAGTAGACTACATTCAAGAAGGCGTTAATCATCGGCTAGATTTTAAGAATCCAAATGCCACTGCAAGTTGTGGTTGCGGAGAAAGTTTTAGCGTCGAGCAGCAATCGGATATTCAATCGTGAGTCAAAATAGAAAAATGGTAGTAGCGCTCAAGGACTGCCCTGCTAGATTGGTACCTGTCGGTACAAAAATTACCATTCCAAAAGACACCTTTGTCACTATCACTCAAGACCTGGGTGGAAATTATACAGTAGTTGTTAATGGTAATATGGCGAGAGTTGATGGAACAGATGCAGCCGCACTAGGTTTGAAAGCTGAAGTATTAAACTTTGACAAGCCAGCAAGTGATCAAATTTCAGAGGAGCAAGTATGGCAAGCATTAAGAAGTATTTATGATCCTGAAATTCCTGTTAATTTAGTGGATTTAGGCTTGATATATCAAGTTAAAATAAATCAACAAAATAAAACCATCGATATAAAAATGACGTTGACTGCGCCGGGTTGTGGAATGGGTCCCGTATTAATAAGCGATGTAAAATACCGCACAGCTAAAGTACCGAATGTTCAAGGGGTGGAGGTCGAGCTAGTATTTGATCCACCTTGGAATAGAGATATGATGAGTGATGAAGCAAAACTCGAAACGGGAATGTTTTTTTAATGACAAATAGCGACGAAGTTATAGAAACCTTGAGTTTTTTTGATAGCTGGGAAGATCGCTATCGGTATATGATCGATCTCGGCAAAGAAATACCTTCCATGTCTGAATCAGATCGAGCCGAAGAAAAACTCGTCCCGGGTTGCCAAAGCCAGGTCTGGATCGATTACAAAATCGAAGGTGATAAATTTGCATTTCACGTAGATAGCGACGCACTAATCGTGAAAGGACTTTTAGCCATAATTATGGCCGCTTATAATCATAAAACAGCTGAAGAAATTTTAGCCTTTGATATCGAAGATTACTTTTCTAAATTAGATCTCATCAAACACCTTAGTCCAACACGCGGCAACGGTCTGCAGGCAATGGTAGAAAAAATTAGAAAAATTTCGTCAGAATATAATTAATAAATCAATATCGAACCGAAATCAAATCTACCTTCAGAGTTAAGTTTCTGCTCATTTACATACGAACTCTAACTTCTAACTTTTATTTCCTCAGGCTTCACCAAGGCTAAACTCTCCTCTGGTTGTTTTATCGGTTTAGTCAACAATAATAAAACTGGTAACAATGTCAAATTACCAATCAAAGCGACTAACATAGCTAAGCTGGTAAACACACCGAAATAAATCGAGGGCATAAAGTTAGACAAAACTAAAATTGAAAAACCTGAAATAATCGTTATCGAAGTAAAGTACATTGCTCTGGCAATCGTATCATGACAAGCGTACATCGCTTCTCGAAAATCTCCCAAACGAGCGTACTCCTCTTTAAAGCGGTGAATATAGTGAATCGTATCGTCCACTGAAATCCCGATACTGATGGCAGCAATGGTTATCGTCATCATATCGAGAGGAATGCCCGACCAGCCCATAAATCCTAGTACAAAAAAAGCGCCAATTAAATTCGGAAACATTCCGATGATGGCTAATTTCCATGATCGAAATAAAATCAAAAACATTAAGGTAATCACGCCAAATACAGCACCCAATGTAAGTATCTGGGATTTGAATAAACTTTCCAACATATTGTTATATAAAATTAACATGCCGGTAAAATGAAAATGTTCTTTAGATATTTTTAATTCCTCAACAAGAAATGTTGAAATATCTGCTAATAATTTATTCCTGTTTAGCTCCGGATCAGACTCTTTAACTCTAATCAAGAATCTGATTTCGTCATTTTCTCGGTCATAAAAAGGCGCTAGTACTTGATCACGTAATTCTTGAGGGATCTTTTTTTCTAACAGTGAAAGCTGAAAATCATCGAGCCTTTGATTACCATTAATTTGCTCAACAATTTGCAGTCCCGCCGCTAAGGATAAAACTTTTCCTGTCACATTCAGTTCAGATAAAAAGTTCTGAATGAGATGTAATTTTTCAATTCCAAAAGACGTCATCCACAATCGCGGAGATTCTGTTGAGCCAACATCTGCAAATGCTTCATCTTCGTCGAACTCATCACCTTCAAACTCGTCATCGGCGAATTCATCATCAGGATCAACTTCTTCAACAAAAGCGAAATCTCCCTCAATCGCACCTCGTTCGATAATGATCTCAAGAGGAGTGGTTCCACCTAACTCTGTATCGATCACTTTCATTCCCTGATAAATTTCGGTACTCGTTTTAAAGTAATCAATAAATCGATTATCCACTGAGAGATAACTGATTCCCCAGCCGCTACATACACTAATAAACAAAGATATAAAAACGACATGCCAACGTTTCTTATCACTTACCTTACCTAAGAAGTTAGTAAATGCGAAAAACGCTCCTTCTTTTCGTTTATCTAACGAAGATTTCTTTTTGATCAACATTAACAGCGGAAATAACATAAATGACATAACGAATGCGAGGGTCACACCCATAACCATCATTTTGCCAAAATCGATAACGGGTCGAATATCACTCACCATCAATGAGCCGAATGCTACAATAGTCGTTAAAGCGGTATAAGCACACGGAACGAACATAGATGACACCGTTTCAAGGATTTGCTCTTCATAACTGAGCGTTTCAAATTCCCGCTCAACTTGCCTGAATCGTACAATGAGGTGGATCATCAGAGACATGGTTATAATCAAAAGCAAAGCAACAAAATTTGATGATATAACCGTCACAGGCCAATCTAACCAACCCAATATTCCCAGGCTAGTGATCGCCGCCAAAATACAACAACCGAGAGTTATGATCACCCAACGCGCCCTTCTAAAGATGTAGGCTTGTATAAAAATTAAAATAATAAAAATCCCCAGACCAAATATGATCAGGTCATTTTTCACGTAATCAACCATGTCGTAAGCGATCATGGGTATTCCGCCAATATAAATGCTCGCAACGTCTTTATAACTCTTTTTAAGACTTCTTATGGAATTGATCACATGGGAATCTCGCGCGGAGACCTCATCTGCAAGCAACCTCAATTCGTTTTTAAGATTCTCCATCGCTGAAAGCTCATAAGGGGTTAACTTCGAACTTCTTTGCTTCCATTGAAGCTTTCTAAGCTCGTCATTTAACTTGAAATAGTTTTTGTTACCCTTTAGGTTCGCCTGGAGTGCGGTAGTATTACCGTCCTCGCTAACCAGTAGATTGACGTAGAGCGGAATTGAAAGAATGTCTTTTTTTGCATCAGCTAAATCAACTCCTTCGTCTTTGATAAAATAAATATCATTTTCAATATTACCGAGAGAGACCTTTTCAGAATTGAATATAGGAGCGTCAATCATTGAAATAACCGTTTCGACACCTGATATTTCAGATACTTGATTTTTTAGCGCTGTTAATTGCTTAATTGAGGCTTCAGAAAATAACTCTTTTTCTGGGGAAAAAGTAATAAACAGGTAGTCGTCAGTACCGTATTTTTTTTTGACTTTGCGATAGTATTCTAAAGATTGATCATTTTCCAAAACCAGCGAGTCTGCAGAGGCATCCATTCTAAAGGTGTCCGCATTCGAACCAATAATCAGAATAAGCGCAATAACTGCAATGAATACTACTGTGGTATGGCGAATAAAATAGTCGCTATATAGCTGTTTTAGCCACTTTGGCATAAATGTTCCCTTAAAATCGAATAATCATGGTAGGTCAGAAGCACTCTTGCGGTTTGCATTTGGCGATCTGAACCTCAATGAACGCTATTTTATAACGTCAGGTATTTGGTAAGCCATCATTATTTACGACAAGTATGAATCTCCCCTGAATGGCGGCTTATTTTAAAGCTCGGTGGGCGTTTTGGGTGACAAAAAATTACATTAGGATTTTCTTATGTAATTAATTCCAATTCACCGATATATGCTACAATTAACTTAGGATTTGAGGATAGAAGAATATAACTTGATCTAAATCAAGTGCTTGGAAGTCGCTGATCGTCTACAATCCGAGATATTACATTTTGTACCAGATATATATAACAATAACGCGTTCCGTATTAACAAATAACTAAATCATAAGTGGAAAATCCTATGTCTGTGGAAAACAGCCCATCTGAATCGCCGGTTTTGACCTACAACTATCGAGTCGTCAAGCAATTTTCAATAATGACCATCGTTTGGGGAATTGTTGGTATGCTGGTTGGCGTGATCATCGCTGCACAACTATTTTTCCCAGATTTAACCTACGGGATTGAATATCTTACTTTTGGGCGATTGCGCCCGTTGCACACTAATGCAGTAATTTTTGCATTTGGCGGTTCGGCATTGATGGGAACTTCTCTTTACGTGGTTCAGAGAACTTGCCAGACAGCTCTTTTGAGTAACGCTCTTGCTGGATTTGTCTTTTGGGGATGGCAATTAATTATCGTTTTAGCTGCTCTTAGTTTACCCTTGGGGATTACTGGCGGTAAAGAATACGCTGAACTTGAGTGGCCTATCGATATATTAATCGCCATTGTTTGGGTGGCATACGCAATATTGTTTTTCGGAACAATAATGAAGCGCCGCACATCGCATATTTATGTCGCCAACTGGTTTTACGGCGCGTTTATTTTGGCTGTTGCTGTTTTGCATATCGTTAACAGCGCTGCAATCCCGGTCACGTTAACTAAATCCTACTCTGCATATGGCGGTGCAATCGATGCAATGGTGCAGTGGTGGTATGGGCATAATGCTGTTGGATTTTTCTTAACTGCTGGTTTCTTAGGAATGATGTATTACTTTATTCCCAAACAAGCTGAACGCCCGGTTTATTCTTATCGACTATCTATCGTCCATTTTTGGGCTTTAATCGCAACCTACATGTGGGCAGGCCCTCATCACCTTCATTACACCGCTTTGCCTGATTGGACTCAAACCCTCGGCATGTTGTTTTCTTTGATTTTACTCGCGCCTTCATGGGGCGGCATGATCAACGGCATTATGACCTTATCTGGCGCTTGGCATAAATTACGGACTGATCCAATTTTAAAATTCTTGATCGTATCCCTTAGTTTCTACGGTATGTCGACGTTTGAAGGACCTATGATGGCGATCAAAACAGTAAATGCGCTTTCTCATTACACCGACTGGACCATCGGACATGTTCATTCTGGCGCTCTCGGTTGGGTGGCGTTTGTTACCATCGGTGCCATGTATTACCTCATTCCAAAACTTTATGGACGGAAAGACATGGCGAGCATTCCGTTGATTAATTTACACTTTTGGATTTCAACCATTGGCGTTGTTTTATATATCGCAGCGATGTGGATTTCCGGAGTCATGCAAGGTTTGATGTGGCGAGCAATCAACGAAGATGGCACTTTAACTTACAGTTTTGTTGAGTCAGTACAGCTAACCTACCCCTTCTACGCTATTCGATTAGTTGGGGGAATATTGTTCTTCGTGGGAATGTTAATCATGGCTTATAACGTGTATATCACTTTGCAAGCCGAACCGGATGACGCTACAGATGACGATCCAAATAAATTGGATGATAAATTAAGCTCTGACACCCCAGATAAAAAACAAGACGACTCAGGTCAGTCACCCGCTCAGCCAGCTAATATCTAAGAGGACGATAAAATGCAACATGAAAAAATAGAAAAAAATATCGGACTTATGGGATTGTTAATCGTCATAGTAATTAGTTTTGGCGGACTGGCAGAAATCGTTCCACTGTTTTTTATTGAAGATACTACGCAACCGGTAAAAGGTTTGAAACCTCATGATGCTTTAGCACTTGAGGGGCGAGATATATATATACGCGAAGGCTGTAGCAATTGTCATTCGCAAATGATCCGCCCATTTCGCTCCGAAACTGAGCGCTATGGACATTATTCGGTCGCTGGTGAGCACGTTTGGGAACATCCTTTTTTATGGGGTTCAAAGCGCACCGGACCTGATTTAGCACGGGTTGGCGGGCGATACAGTGATGACTGGCATCGCGTTCATCTATTAAACCCGAGAGATGTCGTTCCAGAGTCTAATATGCCAGCATTTACCTGGCTTGAACATGCAAAGGTCAACAGTGATTTAACCAGCGAAAAAATGATCGCGTTAAGAATGGTTGGCGTCCCTTATACCGACGAAGATATTAAAAATGCAAAATCAAAAGTAGAAGGGAAAACAGAGCTAGACGCTATCGTTCACTATTTACAATCCTTAGGACTCGTTCTTAAAGATAAGCGCTAATCAGATTAAAAATGAAGCCAATTTTGGATCAATTATTATGGATTTAAACTTAATAAGAATATTAGAAACAGTCGCGCTGTTTGTTATTTTTATTGCAATGATTTATTTATTGTACAAAAAGCACGACAAAAAGATTTACGAAGATGCCGCAAAACTTCCCTTTGTCGGGGATGAAACATCTGACAAGATCGAAGTTGCGACCGAAGTCGAAACTAAATTAAACAACAAAATCGAAAAAAATATAGGTGAAAACCATGAGTGAGTTTTGGAACTGGTGGATAATTATAATAACCGTTGTCAATATCATAGGTTGCTGGGTTCTATTGGTTGTTACTCGGAAAATGAAAGACGCTGATTCGGAAGATGAAACCACGGGACACATTTATGATGGTATTCAGGAATATAATAACCCACTACCGAAATGGTGGCTCAATATGTTCTATATTACCTTAGTTTTTTCAGTCGTCTATTTAATCTTATATCCCGGCTTGGGAAAATTTGCCGGCACCCTTGGCTGGACTCAAGAGGGTCAGCACGCAGAAGAAGTAGAACAGGCAAAGAAAACTTATGCTCCGTTATTTGCAAAATATGCAGCGACTCCTATCGTTGAACTTGCAAAAATAAAACAAGCAACCGAAATGGGTAAACGTATTTTTGTTAATACTTGCTTTGGTTGCCACGGTTCGGATGCGAGAGGAAACCCAGGCTACCCAGATTTAACCGATAAAGATTGGTTATATGGAAGCACTCCGGCAGATATCGAATTCAGTATCGTCAGTGGACGAAACGGCGTTATGCCCGGATTTGGCAGCATACTATCTGCGGAACAAGTAGATGGGTTAGTACAGTACGTTGGTCATTTATCTGGAAATAAAGTCGATGAGACAAAATCCGCCATTGGTAAAACTGTTTTTGATCAGCAATGTTTTGCTTGTCACGGCGTAGACGGAAAAGGTAACACTGCTATGGGAGCACCTAATTTAACAGATAATATTTGGCTTTATGGAGGCTCTTCAACTAGTATTGCTGATACGATTCGCAAAGGGAGAAATGGTCAAATGCCTGCTCATGGTGAGTTATTAGGAAAAGAAAAATCCCATTTAGTCACTGCATATATATACAGTTTATCGAACCAATAATTGTTTATCGAACAGGTAATCATTTATAGCAATAACCAAATATAAACAGTTAACACGAGCTAAGTATTACTCAAAAAACTCTACCATCTTCAAGTTAGTTGAAGGTGGTGATACTCCCAATTGAAATAGGTAGATCGGCAACTAATGTCGTCAAACAAATCTGATAAAATTCCAGTTCGCGATCTCTACGCATCACCGCAAAAAATTCATCCACGCCAAGTTTATGGTATTTTTGCGAAATTAAGAATTTTGGGTGTCATCGCGTTATTAGGATGTTACTACATCACTCCTTGGTTGACCTGGAACGATCAACAAGCAGTTCTCTTTGACCTACCTGCAAGACAGTTTAGATATTTCGCCATTACCTTTTGGCCGCAAGATTTTATCTATTTAACTTTGCTCCTGATCATTGCCGCTGTCGGACTATTTTTATTTACCACTATTGCAGGAAGACTCTGGTGTGGCTACGCTTGCCCACAAACAGTTTGGACAGAAACATTTCTCTGGATTGAGCAACTAGTTGAAGGCAATCGTAACAAGCGAATAAAACTAGATAAAAGCCCATGGAATCTAAATAAAATAACTCGAAAATCAATCAAGCAATTTCTGTGGGTAAGCTTTGCGCTATTTACTGGATATACCTTTGTCGGATATTTCTCGCCAATAAAGGAGTTAGGTGTCGGACTAGTCAATTTCGATCTAGGGTCTTGGGAATGGTTTTGGGTGGGATTATATTCTCTGGCAACTTACGGCAACGCAGGTTGGCTGAGAGAACAAGTCTGCCTGCATATGTGCCCGTATGCGAGATTTCAAAGTTCTATGTTTGACAAAGATACCTTGATTATTTCTTACGATAAAGAGCGCGGAGAATCTAGAGGCAAACGCAAAAAAAACTCGGACTATCAATCTAAAGGATTAGGTGATTGTATCGATTGTCATCAGTGTGTCGATGTATGTCCAACAGGAATAGATATAAGAGATGGCTTACAATATGAATGCATTGCTTGTGCTGCTTGCATTGATGTTTGCGATAACATCATGGAAAAAATGAACTACGACAAAGGTCTGATAAAATACACCACTGAAGTCGAAGAAAAGTCTAAAGGAAAACTTAAAACCAAGTTACTTAGACCTAGAACCATTTATTACACAAGTATTTTTGTAGCGGCCGTATTTGCATTTTTCTATTCTATTAGTAACCGTATTCCGTTGGACATCAACGTGATTAGAGACAGGAATAACCTATTTGTAGAAACCTTTTCGGGTGAAATAGAAAACACCTATCAATTACGAATTCTGAATATGTCTCAATCAACTAAATCATACCATTTAACCCTCGCAGGTTTTGATACAATGACCCTTGAAGGTGATGACCGATTTAGTATAGATTCTGGAGAAATATTAACTCTCCCGATTAGGGTCAGGATACCGCAACAAGAACTAAAAAGTCGTTCCAACGATATCTATTTTTATATAGAATCACAAAGCGGCGATCACGACAAAGCGACCACCAAAGGAAAATTTTTGGGTCCTAAACAGAAATAACGATTTTATATAATAAAGTCATAACTAAAAGCAATCGACTATGAATAATAACCAATTATCAGATCTAGACACGGAACCTTGGTATAAACAGGGCTGGCCATGGGCACTAATTGCGATCCCTTTTTTAACCATCATCGCTGGGGTTATCACAATTAGCATTGCTTTTAATACCAACGACAGCTTGGTACAAGATAATTATTACAAAGAAGGACTCGCTATTAACAGCAGTATTGAACGCACGGAACTCGCCATGAAATTAGCCTTGACCGCAAAAATTGAGGTAAACATTGAAACAAAATTGATCCATATTAATTTAACCTCCTCAGAAAAATTACCACAACAGCTCACACTAAAGTTTTCACATCCAACCCTTGAATCTAAAGATCAAACTTTCACCTTAGATTCACTATCCGGAGGTGATTTTGTAGCAGAGTTTAATAAACTCCAAAGTGCATACTGGCATATCACCATAGAAGACGACAGCAAATCGTGGATACTGAAATCCAGATGGTTATATCCAGATAAAACATCAAAAGTAAAAGAGTCGATATTAATCGATGCGTCAACTAGTTAATTCTCTAGATAAGATCACATAACTAGATGAAAGAAACTTGTTTCCATTGTGATTTAACCATACCAGGCGATTTTGATTTTAGTTACGACGTTTTAGGTAAAAAACGAAATTTTTGCTGTGCTGGATGCCTGGCAATCGCAGAAACTTTAGTTGAAAATAATCTAACCGATTTCTATCGCTTTAGAAATACATCGAGTAACAAACCTGAAAAACTTATTCCTCAAGAGTTACAGGAGCTGCAAGCACTAGACCAACCATCGATCTTAAAAGAGATCAGCGCACAAGATAAACAAACGCGCACCATAGAATTGGGTATCGAAGGGATAACCTGCGCCGCTTGTGGTTGGTTGATTGAGAAAAAACTATCAATGTTATCTTCGGTCATTGAAATATCAGTCAATGTTTCCACTCAAAGAGCCAGATTAGTTTGGTCTAAAAACGATTCATTAAGCGAAATACTCACCACATTAAACGAACTTGGCTATCGAGGTTATCCCTTTAGCGAAGACGCAAGAGAAAAATCTTTTGATAAAGCAAGTCGAGCTTACATCAAGCGTTTGTTAGTTGCTGGCTTAGGTATGATGCAGGTAATGACCTATGCGCTTGCAATTTACATTGGTGAGTTTCAAGATATTTCAGCAAGACATCAAACCTTTTTATATTGGATCAGCGCGTTAGTTGCCACTCCGGTAGTTCTATATTCTGCTAAGCCCTTTTTTCAAAGTGCATGGCGAAACCTTAAGGCCAAGCAACTTGGAATGAATCTGCCCGTTAGTATCGCCATTCTTTCTGCCTTTTCAGCGAGTATTTACTCGTTACTATTTAATGCCGATGCATTTTATTTTGACTCAGTTGTGATGTTTACTTTTTTCCTTTTAATAGGACGTTATTTGGAACACCGAGCACGTTATCGTTCATTGTTAAAGCAACAAAATTTTAGTCGGCTTATTCCTCTTTCTGTTTCTAAAAGACACAAAGATCAGTCCCTTACAATCATTCCAATCGCGGAAATAAAACCTGATGACATTTTAGTCATCAATGCTGGAGGGATCATTCCTGTTGACGGAATCTTATTAGAGAATTCTGCTGAAATAAACGAGTCAGTGATCTCAGGTGAATTTATGCCCGTTCAAAAAATGAATGGCGATCAATTGATTAGTGGTTCGAGCAATCAATCGGCAAGCTTAATCATGCAGGTAACGCACGATTTTGAAACTAGCCATATACAAAGTTTAATCCATTTACAGCAAGACGCTGAGCAAATGAAACCTGATTCAGTTTCACTCGCAGATAAAATTTCTCACTGGTATGTTTTACTACTATTAATCTTAGTGACCGCAACAGGAACTTATTGGTGGCATGTACAACCAGAGCAAGCATTTTCAATAGTGCTTTCAGTATTAGTTGTAAGCTGCCCTTGTGCTTTATCTTTAGCGACGCCAGCAGTTATTGCTGCGGCGACTTCTCAGCTGTCTGATTTAGGATTAATGATCCGCAGTAAAACAGCTTTGTCAAGATTAGCTGAGATCACGCAGATCTATTTTGATAAAACGGGCACCCTTACCACGGGGCATTTGCAAATCACAAAAATATTAACTCATACCGATATAAATGATAATAGTTGCTTACATATTGCGGGTCTTCTAGAGACAATATCAAATCATCCGGTAGCCTGTGCGTTTGAAAAAAATATCACTCCCAAAAATGTGATAGAAGATCTTCGAGAAACAATTGGAGAAGGTGTCTCAGGAATTATCAATGGTAAGTACTGCAAGCTAGGTAATCAGAAATTTGTTTCGACTGACCAACTCAATATTTATCAACTAGAAGTAGAAAAGTTTGAAACGCCGTTATATCTCTCTTGCGACAAAAAACACATTGCTACTTTTATACTGCAAGATAGTCTGAAACCAACCGCCATTTCGGCAATCGAAATGCTAAAACGAATAACATCCTCGATCACACTACTCAGTGGCGATTCTGATCCCGCCGTTGCCAATGCCGCCGCTCAACTCAATATAAAAAATTATATTTCATCCGCAAAACCTGAAGAAAAACTAAGTCAAATTAATAACGCCCAAAAACAAGGAAAAAAGGTGCTGATGGTCGGTGATGGGTTTAATGATGTTGGCGCACTCGCCGCAGCCAATGTGAGTATTACCATGGGAACAGGAACCAATCTTTCGAAAACTTCTAGCGATGCCGTATTAGTATCCAGCGATTTAAATGTTATTGCGAAAACACTGCAAATTGCAAAAAAAGTTCAACGAGTCACTAAGCAAAATCTCACATGGGCAATTGCTTACAACCTGACTGCAATACCATTTGCAATGATGGGGCTTGTTCCTGCATGGTTGGCGGCTATCGGAATGAGTTTAAGTTCATTAATTGTAGTATTAAATGCTTTACGATTGCGGAAATAATCGTAGAAAAGAACACTTATATCAACAAGCCAGCAACCTGTCCATGCATGCTTGAAGTTTGTCAGAGATCTGCTCTGATTCTAGTTGATTGACAATTTCTTTTTTTAGCTTTTCGTCAACTAAGTCACTGACCATATCCCAATGTTTATCACATAAGATCAACAGCATATCTGTTAATTTTTTTCGCCTCAGGACTGAATAGACCAAATTATACAAGATACGTCGACTAAACATATCACAGGTTTCGAAAGTACTAAGATCACCTATATTATCAATTGTTTGTTGAGCTGAATAACCAATTTTTCCTGTTAATACATGGCGAATCCCCTCGGTTATATCCGTCACAAAAGTTTGCGCATAACATAAAGAAATTTCCGCAAAATAGTACTCATTATCCAATTCTCGATAAGCAAGTAGGTCACGATGATAATTATTAAATACTATTTGATTAGCTTCATGGGAGTAGTCTTTGCTATCCCGAAGCAAAGCAAAAAAGAGGGCTATCCTAGGTTCTTCTGTATTAAATTTTTCATAGAAGCCCTTGCCACTTAAAAACTTGAATAGCAAATTCGCTATTTTTTTATCACGAATATACTTGAGCGCTTTTTCTACACGATAGTGATTTACACTCATTGGATCGCCAACAATACAAAGTAATGGGAAATTCTTATCTGCGTAATCATCAATTAATTCCGCAGGGATCGAGAAAATAGCATCTATATAACTATCGTAACGGTCAATATTAGGATCACTTTGTAGTTCATCTGTCATATTTTGTGCTACTTTTTGCCAATGCTCGATAGGATAATCACCTTTAAATCGATAATAAATTTCAGCAAAAGAATTGGTTCGCGTCATGGAATCTAACATTTCTAAATCTTTTAACGAAAATCCGAAGATATCCCTTAACTCTCCAAATAATTCGGCAGTTATGTGCTGTTTTTTCTCACTGTCTAACAACCGAGAGAAAATATCGATTTCCTTTGACGTTACCCGCAAATAGCTGGCAATTTCCTCTCTCTCCCCCATGCGGGCTTGCTCCGCATGATAGCCAACAGTGGCTCGCGTAAGAACTGAAAACTCTCCCATTTCCGGAGCGGCATAATACCTTAATTGCTGATGTTCTTCTTGGTATTCAAAACTGGTTATCTGTGAATTATCCTGCTCACTTTTTTCACCTTTATCCTTAGCTTTTTCAATATCAAGCTGGCAATAAAAAGCGTTACGCAATGAATTCATTGAATAGTAATTACCATAAATATAATGCGCATTTTGATAGCTCTCAATTGTTTCCCAACCTTCAGGCATTTCTGTTTCGATTGGATGTCCATTCTTGCAAAATTCTGACATCGCCTCGCGGATCACCCCGCTATTCACGAGATAAGACTGTGCCTGGATCGCCGGTAAGACCACACTGTTAGTTTTATAAAATCGAGCCACCTCCAAAATCACCGCACTAGTATCAGCAGCTGTCAAAGTTATCCCATTTATGGTAACTACATAAGGAATAATGCCTTCGTCAATTTTAACTTCAACGACAAACACATACCCTGATGGTTTGACATTAGAGTCCATTGATTTTCTTACCCAAAATGCTTGCGCTCTTCTAACTAAACCGTAATAAGGAACACTCATTGAAGAGCAATCACCCGCAAGGCATCCGCGTAATGGGGAAAGAACTGGAGGAATTTTTTCTAAAGATATTGTGCGACGAGTTACTTGTGCCCCTCCCTGGTCATACAGTCTAACCGCCGACAGAACAGTCTTAGCAATAAATTGATTTTTTATATTGGTCGCAATCGATTGGAGTTGTCCCTTACCTTCTTCTTTGGATGTATCTATTAAGAGATCATATAAATGATGGGTAAATAAATCGCAGTAGCTGTTTTCCAGGTCTAAAGGTTCGGCTTTGTGCATCAATGATCGTAGTTCTAAATTCAAGCGGGGGTATAGTGGTTCACCGTTCATATCATAGAAAAAAGGTAATACAATCAGATATTGACGTAATGCTTTTCTAATCAATTTTCCGCGTACGCTTCCGTCTTCCTCTTTAGTCGAAATAACATCAATAATATGAGAGATATCATCTGAAAAATTATTTAAATTCGATAGAATACCACCATCAAAAAGTGCATCGTAAGCCGATAGTATTATGCTGTGAAGTTCGTCTAACTTGTCGAAATCATAATCTAGAGATTGTGAAGTCGAAAAGCGACAACCACTTATCGCTGTGGCTTCAATAGTAGTACTATGTCCATGATCGCCAAGCTCTTCAATTAATTCTTGAACCGGCGATAAAATAGTGAATAGATTTCGTTTATATTGAACATTCGCTCTTGGTAAATAAGGATGACGTTGCACTACGCTCATCGCCAAGCGAAGAATACCCTCTAGCGTTTTGGATTCTGCGTTCCATGGAATTGGTGTCATTTAGATTAAGAGACTAGGTTGAATTTAAGTTATCCTAACATAGTAACTTTTAAATTGTCATTGCAGGAGTGCCGAGCATAAACCGTTAGACTGAATGGTCTCGATCATCTTTTCTTAACTGCTCTCCTTTATACATAATTTTATAACCTGTACGGTAAGAGAATTAAAGAATCTGCCTAACTAATTTTCTTTCTTTGGTTCTGACCGAGTCACTAGAAAGATAGCAATTATGACAAATAAAGCTGCGCATCCTGCAAGCAACCATATATTATCTAAGCGATAAAACATCACGATCCAACTGACAATTAACATGGATACCGCTATCATTTTACTAGCACGTGAAATCGCTTGTTGTTGCTCCCAGTCAATCAATAATTTTCCAAGACGAGGGTGAGCATATAACCAGCGGTGTAGCTTTTTAGAACCTTTTGCTGCGAACCAAGCAGTTAACAACAAAAAAGGAACAGTTGGCAAACCGGGAATAAATACGCCGATTATTGCCAGAGATAAAAATAGGTAGGCGAATATTAATGCAAATAATTGAGCCATAGGGTTAATCGAGAATTCTCATTATGGTTCTGACATAACCGCATCCATTTCCGTTTCTACCAACCATTCATGATCGATAAACCCCTTTACTTCGACAAATGTACAAGCCGGTCGTTGTTGTGAGAAAATTTCTCCATGGGCTTTAGCAGCACCTTCCCACTGCGAAATATCTGTCAACATAATACGAGTACGCAAAACATCATCGATACTGCCGCCAGCTTCCTCAATGGCATTTAATGAAAGTTCAAGGCAATATTTAGTTTGCTGGTAAAAATCTCCAGCAAATACTGTTTTACCGTTTTCAATAGGTGCTGTTCCTGCAACAGCAATATAATTGTTTATTCGACATGCTCTGGAAAAACCTATTGGTTCTTCCAAGTGAGAGCCGGAGCTTACTAGTTTTCGCATGTTAAGCTTCCATTTTTTAAATTGATTTTCGGCATACCGTTTAGCAATAATATTTGTAGAAGTATACCCAACCAGTCTACACTATTGCCAATTCTTTTCAATCAATCTGACATTACACAACAAAGAGTTTCTATTCCTGAGGAACTGCCTCCGGACTAGTCGCCCGATCAGGAATAATCCACAAATAATCCGTTAGCAAAATTCCTTTAAAACAATCATCTTCTGGAACCAGAGCAGTCAACAAGCCTCTACACTCGGCGTTTTGATAACTTGATCCTGGCGCTGAGCTTCCTTTTTGTTTAAATGGCCAACCCGCTCGCACATGACAGTTACGACAATTGGTGGCAATGGGATGGATAACACCTTCGATATAGGGATTAACCGCAATTGGTAAATCACCGTTTTCATCTGCTTGATATTGATAAGCTTCGGTCATTAAATAATTTTTCCATGGTCCTTTTGCTTGTGGTAATTGGGGACGATTTTCTGAATAAATACCTTCGTCTGGTGTATCAGACCACCAAACCGATTGCAGCGTCCAACTCGGAACTTCTTTAGTATTAACATGCATTGCGACGCTGACTAAATAATCGCCAACTTCAAAGGGTTGATCATTCGCCCACAAACTCGCTGCGTGAATGATCGCTTTATCTTCATCGTTAAAAGCTTGCCAATCGTCTTTAGTCACTTGGTGAAAATAAAAGTCTTTTAAATCGTAAACCGGCGCATCTAAATTAACTGTATCCATTGGAGTGCCGTCGTTATTTTTAATACCATACAAATAACTCACTGAAAGCTTTTCAACTTCAGCGTTTCCATCAGGGTTAATTGCAACAGCAGTGTTCCACACTTCATAACCAACATATCCGGTAAAACTACTCGGAAAATTATTTTTCCATATTGGAATTCCTGTTACACCTTTTTGCTTAACCGGCCAATACATATGCTTGGTAACAATTGTTCTTTGGTGAACATCCAGCATATTTTTACCATCTCGATGCAACTCGTCTAGCTCAGTCTGACGATTAAAATGTTTAGTCTCAATATCGATAACGCCTTCTTCACTAAGTGACTCCGTCGCAATCATAATATCTCCATTGGATACAAAGTATTTGCCGTCTTTAATCGAATAAGTTTTTTTCTTCGCATTGTACTTGAGTGTTTGAGGAAAGTTATCATGTATAAATTGAGGAACAGGATAAATAGGCGCTGGAGTGTCAATATCTGGTGCATTTTTTTGATTCACAGCTCTTAAAGTTCGATGGTTACTCGCTGCTCCTGAACCACCAGTATTAACCGGATCATTGGCATTAAAAACCACCGAAGAATTTTCCCAGGTCATCCATAAAGGCCAATCAATTTCCGTGTCTGGTTGCATAATCCCAGCCCATAGTTTCCATGCGTGCTCGCGGATATAGACTTGGTCTCGTTTTTTTATCGCTTGTTGTAAGGCTTTGGGATCTTGCATATAACCATAACCGTCTGGAAAGGGTTGGTATTTTGCATCTGCCAATGGAACAGTTGCTTGGCGTTTATCAACAATAACTTCTTCTTTAATTTGAACAACTTCTTCGGCGACCATTTGGTCATTTCTGTTTTTGTCTGAAGATTCTTGGCTACATCCGGATAACAAAATGGTAAAAATGATAATGGGTAATGTTAGATATTTCATAATTTAGATCCTTATAGTTGGTATTTTAGGATAATGAAACTGAGCGACATCAATCAAATCACATCCGTCAAATAATTCCCATATTGAGGTATAAGTATTTTGAGATATTTCTTGAAATAGTTGAACTTGGTCAAACCCGGACTAAATATGCTAAAGTTCAAGCTTCTAATAATTAAAATAAGATCCAACCATGAGCACAAAACACGGTTTAAAGCGAAACCTCAAAAAGATTGATACTTTAGCATTATCTTTTGGTGCGATGATTGGCTGGTCTTGGGTCGCCTTAATTACGGGCATCATAGGACGTGGCGGCAGTGTTGGTGGAATGATTGCAACCTTAGTAGCTGGGGGAATTATTCTTGCTATTGGTTTAATCTATTCCGAACTAGCATCAGCAATGCCAGATGTTGGCGGTGAACACGTTTATTCTAAACGGGCGCTTGGTGGCACCGGTTCATTTATTTGTACTTGGTCAATTATTTTTGTGTACGTTGCCGTATGCGCTTTTGAAGCTGTCGCATTGCCGAGTGTTTTGACAGGATTATTTCCCGATCTTGCCAATCACTCTTTGTGGACAATAAATGGCGCTGATGTATATTTAGAACTGGCTATAATAGGTGCGGCAACTTCCGCGATTATTACTTGGATAAACATAAGAGGAATAAAACTAGCGGCGATTATTCAAACCCTAGTAGTCGGGGTCATTTTACTCGCAGGGGTCATGCTAATTTTTGGAATTGGCATGAGCGGACAAGTCTCGAATATGGAACCAATGTATGTCGGTGGTATTGGAGGAATTTTGGCAGCGATGGCGCTCGTTCCATTTATGATGACTGGTTTTGATGTGATCCCACAAGCAGCTGAAGAAATAAACTTGCCCGCAAGAAAAATCGGTACGCTGCTTATGGCATCGATTATTTTTGCTGTCGGTTGGTACATTATGATTGAACTCGCTGTTGCCACATTATTAGATTCTCAAACTCGTGCGGTGTCTGAGCTTGGAACGATTGCTGCTGCGGAATCGGCGTTCGGAGCAAAAGGTAAACTATTTTTGTTGCTCGCTGGACTAGCGGGCATTTTAACTAGCTGGAATAGTTTTTTAATTGGTGGTTCGCGAGCAATTTTCGCAATGGCTCAGGATGGTATGTTGCCAAAATTTTTAGCTAAAGTTCATCCAAAATATAACACACCTTCGAACGCAATCTTATTTATTGGTGTCGTTGGAATGCTAGCGCCTCTTTTAGGAAGAACCTCGCTGGTATGGTTTGTTGATGCCGGTTCATTTAGTTTGATGATTGCTTATTTAATGGTGGCAATTTCGTTTATGGTATTACGAAAAAAAGAACCGGATATGGTTCGCCCATTTCGTGCACTCGGAGGAAAGTTTTTGGGTGTTTTTGGAGTGCTAGCAAGCATAGGAATGGCTGTTTTATATCTTCCAAAAATGCCTGCAGCACTCGTATGGCCGCAGGAATGGTTAATGGTTCTCGCTTGGTTTATCCTGGGCGGACTATCTTTTTGGTTGGTTTATTTGCCTTCAACCGGGTCGATTGAAGCCGATTAGTCTTTCACATCAGGCAAAAAAAACGACTCCAGGAAGAGCCGTTTTTATTAAGATAGATTGACTTATATTTTTTAAAGTTTAATAACGCCTCTAAAGTAAATAAATCGACCTTGTGGCTGATAAGTACCTGGATCGTAACCATTTAGGTCACAAGAAGTACACGCTGGTGGATCTTCATCAAACAAGTTCTGAACTCCAACGCTTAACGTCAAATCTCTTTCCAACACTTTGGTATCATAAGCAAACTGCACATCATGAGTAAAAGTATCGTCCAAGACATTGGTTGAATTGGCATTCTCAGCATTATCTGGGTTTGAACATAACCCTTGATTGGTTAAACTATCAGGTGAGTTGTCGAGAAAATCAGAGCAAGATTCAACTAACTCATCTATCCAATGAATATTCCAACTAGCAGACATATCACCATGTTTCCAACTGAAATTTAGGTCATATTTCCATTCTGGAATACCTCTATCAGGTACGCTTCCGAACTCTTGACCAACTAAGTCTTCACCACCATTTTCGATGTATTCGTCAACAATGGTATTGCGCCAAATGACACTAAATTTGCCAACGCTGGTTTCGGGAAAAGCATACGAAATAGTAAAGTCATATCCAGAAGTCTCAATGGTACCGAGATTAACCAACGCATTGTCGAATGAGTTTATGGTTCCAGTGCCTACTCGACCGATACCGTTACACGCAGTTAAATCACCGCCTAACACACAATTATTCAACTGTAGTTGAGGATCGATCGCTTGGATTGCATTTTCAATTTCGTGATCATAAAAGTTGATGCTAAAACTAAGTGCATCAGCCCAATCAGACTCAGCCGCCCAACTAGCATCATAGACCAAGCCAAAAGTCGTTGAATCAGAGGTTTCAGCTTTTAGGTTTGCGTTACCACCTGTGTTAACACCCGTTTGACTGGCGTTAATTGTATTAAAATCAGGATAAACAATATTATTCCAAATCGAAATACAAGTCGCTTGAGTCGTCACATTAGTGGTGCTACATGGATCGGTCAAACTAATATCCGAACGAGAACCCGTTGCGAACAATTCAGCAATGCTGGGTGCTCTGAAACCTTCTGCGACTGTTCCTCTGATCAATAAATCATCTGTTGGACGCCATAATAATCCAAACTTGCCAGTCGTTTCGCTTCCAGATGTATCATAGTCTGAACTTCTAAAAGCTAATGATACTGACAATTCTTTCGCCGCAGCCGCATCAGCAATCAGAGGGATATTCGCTTCAATGTAATACTCATCTACACCAACGGTTCCCGAAGTTGGTGATGCTGGAATACCCATAGTTTCACCGTTTGAAGCAATCGGATCAGGGTCAAAACGTCCTGATTCACGGCGATGTTCTGCGCCAGCTGCTATTCCCAATGGTCCGGCCGGTAACTCGACAAGATCTCCAGTAATATTGGCTGAAAAAGTTTGCAGGTCAATTTCACTATTATCGTGTTGAACAAAAGAAATGTAATCGAGCATTTCTTGTGTAATACTGCCCGTGCCAAATATATTTAACGGAACACATAAAGGATCTGCATTACAAGCATCGACTGGACCAAGCGCTAGATTAATTCTTCGTGCATTTAATGCGCCGGTTTTTAATTGACTGGCTTGGTTTTGCGACCATGACCAATTGACATCCCAATAAAATGTTTTAGCACCTAAATCAAGAGCACCATCAAGTCCCGCAGCAACATGCAGTGTATCGACATCTTGAAAATATTGACGTGGACCATTTTCAATAGGACGACGACCAGCAAAGATAAAGTTGTCTGCATCCAAAGTCACACCAAAAGGATTGTATGGATTGGTCACATCAATTGATACGCCATCTGCGTAGGCATTTCCTGTTCCAGCATCTGGTCCAATAAAAATTGGCTCAGGCGCGGCCTGGTTTTTTGATTCTCTGCGGTTATACATTGCAGAAAAATTAAAGTTAACATCATCACTCAAATCGTATGTGCCCTGAGTGTAAATATTAGTGGTTTTTGTTGGAGTTACGTAAAGATTGAAAGCTGCATAATTAAATCGATCGGCATTACTCCAATTATGGTAGCCATCGTAATTGTTTGCCGTTGCTGCAGAGCCGTCGGGCGTTATGTTACAAAAAGTCACATCACCGTCAGCATCGTAACTACACACATCCCCAGTAGTTCCCGTTTGATCACCATCGATAGTGAATAGATATCGTCCGCCTGGAGTTGCTGAACTACCGTGCCTTCCAAGACCGCCAGGTTTTGGAGTCGATGCTAATGAACGATCAGATGCACTTACTTCCTCTTGATCTCGATAGCTCAAACCAAAAAAGAAGTTGTGCTTGTCACTGTTTGAACCGTAGGCAAGTTCGATCTCAGTCGTTTCACCATCACTTTCATCAAATTGCCCTACATAAGAGGTCAATTCCATTCCGTCAAAATCCTTTCGAGTAATAATATTTACAACACCCGCTATCGCATCAGAACCATAAATTGAAGAAGCACCATCTTCTAATATTTCTATCTGTTCAATAACCGAAATTGGAATGGTATTTAAATCAACCGCGCGTCCCAATCCGCTTGCCGACGAGTTATTGACCCAACGCTTACCGTTAACAAGTACCAAGGTTCTTTTTGAACTTAAATGGCGTAGATCGATCTCTGCCGAGCCAGCTCCGACACCGCCACCATCCGATGGCATCCCAAAATTACCACTTGAGTTATATCTTGAATTGAGCGCTGAACCAGCTGCCGGTAATTTTTGCAGTATATCAGCAACCGAAGTAAAGCCTGTTTTGGCAATGTCTTCACGAGATAAGATAAGAATAGGCGCATTACCTTCTGCTTGTACCTGTCGAATACGTGATCCTGTGACCACTACTTTATTTTCTCCCTCATCCACTCCATCCTCAGCGGCATAAACCATGGGGGATGCAGCAGAACAGGCAATCCCCACCAGCAGGGAAAGTTTTGTTCGCTTTATTATGGAATTGTTTGTCATGTCAAATCCTCTTTAGAACTATTGACTGACCAAAAAAAGATTAAAAATTTCTCTTTTCTTTTGGTCCCTAAATGTCAGATCCATCAAACATAAATCTAACTCGAATTGGAGAGTCCTTTATAAAAATAGAAAGCTTTTCACGCTCACGATTTAGGTAGGTATTTTTAGAAATTTCGACTCTTTCCAACTATGCAAAATAACGCTATTAAAGGTAGATTTAAAGAGTTTTTTGTTATTATCGCAAATTGGGATAATTGCGACTTTGTAGGGCGACTTGGTTCAAATTTTAGCAATTCGATTTGTCCGAGATAAGCAAGTAGTGCCGGTTAGTGATCAATGTTTTGTTAACGCGATAACTGTGTTCCTGCCACCAATATATCAACTAGCGCTTCGATGCCTTCCAGATCTTGCTGATTGAATCGCTGTAATTCAGGGCTGTCCAGGTCAAAAACGCCGATTAACTTATCGTCAAAAATTAATGGACAAACCAATTCTGATTTAGAGATAGAATGACAGGCGATGTAACCTTCAAATTGATTAACATCCTTCACCAACTGAGATTGACAAGTCTGTGCCACTGTACCGCAAACCCCTTTTCCCATTTGAATTTTGGTACACGCAACTTCGCCTTGAAACGGCCCCAGTTGCAATTGACCTTCATCCGTAAGCAGGTAAAAACCTGCCCAGTTCACTTGTGACAAGCCACTAAACATCAAGGCTGAAAACTGGCTTAAATTGGTGATGAAATTAGTTTCACCTTCCAATAACGCTGAGAGTTGTTTACTTAGAAGAGAATACTCTGGGGTTAAATTTTTCATCAAGAATTGGATCTGCTTGTGGTTAGTTCGAGAAAGTTCACAACCCGCATTCTGCCCTAATTTTGCTCAAGATCAAGCAATAAAACGCTAGTAACCCTCGATTATTTCCATTTATTCTATCAAGCCGATAAATCGACTGGTAGTTAAGGCTATTCAAGGTTAAAATCCTTTTCGAATTTGTCTTTAAAAAATTTGAGGTTAGTATGAGCAAGCATTGGTCGATATCTGCATTATTACAGGGCGAAGCCCCCGCAGGTAGTCAAGTCACCGTAAAAGGCTGGGTAAGAACCAGAAAAGACTCCAAGGCGGGTTTTTCCTTTATTAATTTACATGATGGCTCTTGCTTTAATCCAATCCAAATTATTGCACCTGGTGAGCTTGAAAATTATGCTAGTGAAGTGCAAATGGCAACTACGGGCGCTTCGTTAGTGGTGACTGGTGAATTAGTTGAATCTCAAGGAAAAGGTCAAAGTTTTGAGATCCAGGCATCTCAAGTTGAAGTGCTAGGTTTGGTCGAAGATCCTGCAAGTTACCCAATCCAGCCAAAACCTCATACTATGGAATACCTGAGAACCGTTGCTCATTTACGCCCAAGAACGAATGCAATTGGAGCGGTTACCCGAGTAAGGAACTGCCTAGCCCAAGCAACTCATCGATTTTTACACGGCGAAGGTTTCAATTGGATACATACTCCAATCATCACTGCCAGCGATTGTGAAGGCGCAGGTGAGATGTTTCGTGTTAGCACCCTTGATCAAAATAACCTACCTTTGACTGATAAAAGTGAAGTTGATTACTCAAAAGATTTTTTCGGTAAAGAAGCATTCCTGACAGTTTCAGGGCAACTCAATGTTGAAGCTTATTGTTTAGCCATGTCTAAAGTTTACACTTTTGGACCGACTTTTAGAGCCGAAAATTCAAACACCACCAGACACCTTGCAGAATTTTGGATGGTCGAGCCTGAGATCGCCTTTGCCGACCTGCACGACAATGCCAATGTCGCAGAAGCGATGATGCAATACATATTCAAAGCCGTACTGGATGAACGCCAGGATGATATTGCGTTTTTTAATCAACGAGTCGATAAAACCGTAATCAGCAGATTAGAAAGTGTGGTTAACAACGACTTTGAAAGAATGGAGTACACCGAAGCAGTTAAAATTTTGGAAAACTGCGGTAAGAAATTTGAATTCCCTGTAACCTGGGGAACCGATTTACAATCTGAACACGAACGTTACTTAGCCGAAGAAAAAGTCGGACGTCCAATTATTTTGATGAACTATCCAAAAGACATCAAAGCATTTTATATGCGTATGAATGACGATGAAAAAACGGTTGCTGCGATGGATATTCTTGCGCCCGGAATTGGTGAGCTAGTCGGAGGAAGTCAACGTGAAGAACGACTCGATATGTTCGACAAACGCCTCGATGAAATGGATCTACCAAAAGAAGATTACTGGTGGTATCGTGATTTGAGAAAATTTGGAACTGTGCCTCATTCGGGGTTTGGATTAGGTTTTGAACGTGCGGTTTTGTATGCCACAGGAATGCAAAATATTCGTGATGTGATTCCTTTTCCTAGAGTACCTAATAGTGCGGAGTTTTAATTTGGTTGCTTTTAACAAATTTTTTATTTAGCTTTTGGAAAAATGCGATGCTAGATAGACAACAAGCAGAAGAGCTGATACTTGAAACTGTTTATACTAGCATTTCAAATTATGCGACAAGGTCTTTAGCGAAAAAGCCAAAATTCCAAATTCTTGATTTGATTATTCCAAAAGAAAGAAAAATCAGATCTATTGTCGGAGGTTTAGAAACGTCTTTGGGAACTACCCTTTGGGAACCCTTAGCAAAGTCATTATCTACCGAAAACAACTTTCAGGTTATCGATTCGAATCTTCAAATTCCAATTAATATGCCTGCCCCATTAAGCAACTCTCTACAATCTATTATTGAAGATCGAAAAAGGTATGGTGGCTTATATAACGCCATATCTGCTCATGAAGAAATTAAACGAATTTGTCAGGTATTTATCGCAAGACCGATAGAGGGATTTGAGCAAGCTCCTAAAGGAAAAGGTGTTGATATATGGTTAGTCAAAGACGGTATTAATTATTTTTTTGACACCAAAACTGTTCAACCTAATTTGAGCACCCTTAGCGGCTGCATGGAACAAATATTAAATTGGTACGCCTACTTTTACTCCAAATACCCGACAGGAAAAGCATTTTCTAGAATCGTCTTTCCATATAACCCTGACCCTGATAAAAACTTCTGGGATGGTGCAATTGGTAAGGGAAAACCATTAGAACAGGATAATGAGGGCTGGGTAGAAAATCAGTTTTGGGATTTTTGTTCGGGCTTAGAAGATACTTATCAAATCATCAAAAATTCTTTTATCAAACTCCAAAAGTCTGGTCGGTTAGAACAATCTCTTCACAACCTATTAAAATAATCAATAATAGCGTTTGACAAAAACACTACTTGAGCGCATAGTTGTAACCATGATCAACGTTTAAATTTCAACTGTGACTCCTACTTATTACTCTATCGCTCAAGTAGCTGATATTCTTAGCATTTCTAAAGAAACCTTGCGTCGTTGGGATAAAAATGGCTCCCTCGTGCCGCAAAGAGTATGCAAAAATAATTACCGCTCTTATCATCGCTCTCAACTCGAACAATTTGAACAAGCCCAATTACTATTTAACAGCAATTGGGATAAAGAGTTAAAAATAAAAGCAAAGAGAAAATATAAAGCGATAGAACTTTTCGCGGGTGCAGGCGGTCTTGCCGTTGGTTTGGAAAAAGCGGGAATCAATTCTGTTTTACTCAACGAAATTGACAAACATGCATGTTCCACTCTTAAATATAATCGCCCCAAATGGAATGTCGTCGAAGGTGATATTTCTCAAATCGATTTTAAAAAATATCGTAACAAAATCGATTTACTATCTGGCGGTTTTCCTTGCCAAGCATTTTCTTATGCTGGAAAAAAAATGGGGTTTGAAGACACCAGAGGAACTTTATTTTTTGAATTTGCGAGAGCCATCAAAGAAATCAATCCAAAAATTTTACTCGCTGAAAATGTAAGAGGTCTGTTAAAACACGACGATGGAAAAACTCTCGATACAATCAAAAATGTCATTTCTGAACTTGGCTATACATTAGTTGAACCTCGAGTTTTAAAAGCTGTTTTTTACAAAGTCCCGCAAAAACGAGAGCGATTAATTCTGGTTGCCATTCGCAACAATTTGACGAAGAAAATCAATTTTAATTGGCCATCTCCTTATAAACGGATCATGACTGTTCGAGATGCTTTTCACGCTGGAGAGTTGTATGGAACGGATGTCCCTCAATCTAACGGACAAAAATATCCTAAAAGAAAAAGTCAGATTTTAAAAAAAGTACCACAAGGTGGATATTGGCGTGACCTGCCACTCAAACTACAAAAAGAATATATGATGAAAAGTTTTTACCTTGGTGGTGGAAAAACTGGGATGGCAAGACGACTTTCTATGGACGAACCTAGCCTAACTTTGACCTGTGCTCCAGCGCAGAAACAAACCGAAAGATGTCACCCAACTGAAACTCGTCCGCTGCAAGTAAGAGAATATGCCAGAATTCAAACCTTTCCCGATGACTGGCAGTTTTGCGGTCCGTTAACAGCCCAATATAAACAAATCGGAAATGCGGTTCCCGTCAATTTAGCTCATGCGATTGGGCGTTCAATCGTTCGATTGCTAAATGGCATAGAAAAATAGCCTACACCCACTCAACAAAACCCGCTTGTTCAACATCAGGAACAGGCTTTTTATCTCCCAACTCTTGCCCCAAATAGATAAAACCAACAATCGATTCATTAGTAGCAAAACCGAGCATATCCATCAGCTTTCTATTAAAAGCTAAATTGCCGGTTCGCCAAATCGCGCCAACACCTAAAAAGTGTGCTGCCATAATTAAATTTTGCACACTTGCTCCGGCAGATAATACCTGCTCCACTTCTGGCACTTTACGATGCTCGACAATTTTCACAGAAGCGACAATCACCATGGGAGCACGCAGCGGCTTATTGCGGATTTTTTCGATTTTATCATCGGAAAGGACTGGGTTTTCTTCTAGACTCGTTGTCACAAAATGTTCGCCTAGCTTCACTAATGAATCGCCAGTATAGATTCGGTAATGCCAAGGTTTTAGCTGTGCATGATCTGGCGCTCTGAGCGCAGCCTGCATCATTATTTGTAGTTGCTCTTGGGTTGGAGCAGGAGCTGCCAATTTATTATGGGATTTCCGGCTTAGCAGGGTTTCAAGTGGATTCATGATTTATTTTAGATCTAACGGTGTTTGAATTTTAAATGGTATCACAGGATGTAACTGAAAATGGCCTATAATACGATGGATCGAATTTGTAGCAGACATAAAAAAGCCCGAACTAAATCAGGCTTTTTAATATGGCGTCCCCTAGGGGGTTCGAACCCCTGTTACCGCCGTGAAAGGGCGGTGTCCTAGGCCTCTAGACGAAGGGGACTTAAGACTTATTTCCTGAAAAAGCGCAAATATCATTGGCGACTCATCTCAAGAGCGCGCCATTCTATAGTCAGTTACCCATCTTGTCAAAAGCTATTTTAAATTTATTTAATATTTTTAAAATCACTCGATTATTTGCCTTCCGAAAGCACTCCATTGACTAATTCATAGCGTTTCTGCATGCAAGCTGCCAAGCCCAAATCATGAGAAACAATTAAAAAACTGGTATTTTCGTCTCGATTTAATTCAAACATCAATTCATTGACCGATTGTGCGGTTTGCGAGTCCAGATTTCCCGTCGGTTCATCAGCTAAAATACAGGCTGGTCTAGTGACCATCGCTCTGGCAATTGCGATCCTTTGCCGCTCTCCTCCACTTAACTCTCCGGGAGTGTGAGTCGTTCTGTCCAAAAGCCCTACTTTCTTGATAATTTCTTCCGCGCGAACTCTTGCTTTTTGCTCAGATAATCCACCAATAATTAACGGCATCATCACGTTTTCTAGCGCGTTAAACTCAGCGAGTAGATGATGAAATTGATAAACAAATCCAAGCTTTTGATTGCGGAGTTCACCTTGCTTTTTAATGGATAGTTGGTGAATATTTTGACCCGCAACAAGTACCTCGCCTTTATCGGGAGAATCTAATCCACCAAGTACATGCAGTAAGGTGCTTTTACCAGAGCCAGAAGTCCCGACTATTGCTACCATTTCCGCTTGGTTGATGTTAATACTTACGCCTTTTAAGACTTCAACGTGTTTATTACCGTCTTTAAAGGTTTTATAAATACTGGTCGCTTTTAAAATCGAACTACTCATAACGAAGCGCCTCTGCAGGTTTAGTTTTAGAACCTTTCCAAGCTGGATACAAGGTCGCCAAAGTGCTCATTGCCAACGCAGAGAGTGATATAAAAATCACATCTGACCATTCGAGCACTGACGGCAAGAAACCTATGAAATAAACATCCCCAGGCAGTACTTGCACACCAAAAAACTGCTCAATTGAAGCCACTACCTCTTGTAAATTAGAGGCAAGCGCCACTCCGCCAATTACGCCAAGGATTGTACCAATAATGCCATTCAGACTTCCTTGAACTATAAATATTCGCATAATTGTTGCGGGCGATGCGCCCAAAGTTCTTAATATTGCAATATCGGATTGCTTGTCAGTCACCACCATCACCAACGTACTGACAATATTAAATGCAGCAACAAAAATGATGAAAATCAGCAAGATAAACATCATTTTCTTTTCCATTTTGACCGCTCTAAACAAGGTTCCGTGAGTATAGTTCCAATCAGACACATAGAACTCATCGCCAACCACATCTCTAAGATCAAACCCTGTAAACGCCGCTTCAAGCACGTTTTTAGTAGTGACTCGCAGATTTGTTACTCTGTTACCTTTACGAGTTAATACAGCGGCATCATCGATATGGATCATCGCGAACATACCATCTAGCTCCGATTTCACTTCAAACAGCCCTACCACTGTAAACCGTTTATATCGAGGGGAAATTCCCGCAGGTGAAACCGTTGCACCATCTGCGAGCAGGATGGTTACTTTGTCATTCAGGCTAATACCGAGACTACTCGCCATGCCAATACCTAAGATAATGCCAAACTCGCCGGGTTTTAATGAATCGAGTTCTCCGGCAATCATGTAATCATCGACAATCGATACGCCCTTTTCTTTTTCGGGCAAAATCCCCTGGACTAAGCCATATTTTGTATAACCTCGATGACGAAACATCGCTTGTGCGTCGATAAAAGGTGCAGCAGCAATGACTTCTGGATGCTTGAGCACCTTCGCCTCCAAACTTTGCCAATCTTCAAATCCATCGCCACGATCACCGATGACAATGTGTGGAACCATCCCCAAGATCCGCTCGCGAAGCTCTGCTTCAAAACCGTTCATCACAGACATCACCGTTACTAACACAATAATCCCGAGAGCAATTCCCAACATACTCACTAGAGAAATAAAGGAGATAAAATGGTTGTCTTTCTTGGCTCGGGTATATCTAAGCCCGATCATCAGTGATACTGATTTTTTCATGTATTTTCCAAATCTGTCTAACGACCAGCGATTGTATTTAAATTTTAGTTGCGAATTCTAACAACACCAACAGCCTCTAAGAAGTCATTTTGCCAGATTTACCGATTTATCACTCTATATCGGACAAAACTGGGCAATGCAGCGCTAATAGTACAATCAAATCGCCAGATCTATGCTATAAATATTGAAGAGTTTACAAAAAAGGTACAATTTGTGAGTTTTCCAATTCCACCCGCTTCCGATGAAAGACGCCAATACTTTCGCATTAAAAATTCGCTCTATATGAGCTACCAGGTGATGAACGCCGAAGCTAAACAGTCGGGTGTGCAAGAACTTGCCACTCAATCTGTTTCTTTGCGTGTTTTAAAAGAACTAAGCGAAATAAAACAAAAAAATAAAGATTTTTTAAATACTTTACACTCAGATCAAACCGCAATTTCGACTCATATCAATCAACAAAATAGCCAAATAAGCACGCTGAGCAATTACCTGGTGCAAAATGTGGACACCAAGTATAAAAAACTCTTTGAAGTTGATCTTAGTGGTGGCGGTATACGGTTTGAATCGACCACCCAGCTGGAAAAAGATCAAGAACTTAAGCTTCATATCATACTGATCCCGGAATACCGCGATATAAGCTTGTTAGGCAGAGTTGTGAAGAGTCAGAGGCTAGATGATAAAGAAGATTTCGAACATTCAATCACTTTTAGCCAAATTCAAGAAGCTGATCGAGATGCGATCATCAAACATGTATTTAAGACACAATCCAAGCAATTACGAGCAGATAAAAGTAACTCAAAACAAACTTCAGAATCGAAATCAGAATAATCACTCGTGAAAATTATTAAGCGACAGAATGAGAATTAGTCGCCATAAAACGCAATTACACTCAATTAATTTGAAATATCTGTTCAAAAAAGATAATACTTCTTTAAATCAGTAGCTTAGCAGAGTATATTAATACTCAATCTACGTTCAAAACTAAATTTGAAGCAGAATTCTCGGAGTCAAGCAATGAATGCAACCAATAGAAGTAAGCAAAAACCAGGCAGGTTTTCACTTTTCAGCTCATCTAAAAAAGAGTTATTAAGTATCTTAGTTGCTGTTGGTTCATTGATATCAGCACCAATAGCCATGTCTGAAAGTGTGTCGATGCAGGTTTCTGATCAAGGCGATCAATATCAGCAAACACCCAACAATGGTCAAAAAATGGAAAATGTGGAAATTGAATTCGGCACACCCATTCAAAAAATAAGCCCTGTTGGCGAACCTCCCATCACCAAATGGGTATATCAAGGGTTTACCGTTTATTTTGAACACGAAATAGTGTTACATACTGTTGTTCATAGAAGCTAGTTAGCAAGAAACAGCTCAGCACGCGTTAGAGCAAAAAAGGGTGAAGTTCATGGCTTCACCCTTTTTTTATTTTCTTAGAAAAAACTCTTGTGAATAAAACGAATTAATCGATCCGCAAATCTTCCAGCTGTACCCTCTGAGTTGGATAAGCCATATCCGCATTATTTGCGGTAATGATTTCAGCAATTTTGAGTAAAATATCTTGCTTTATATCATGAAATTTCACCCAATCAACGGTTTTAGTAAAAGTATAAACAAAGAAATCTACCGACGATTCAGAAAACGCGTTAAGGTTAACAATCAGGGTTTGGGTTGAATCAATTTCATCATGCATTTGCAGCATTTGCTTGACTTGCTCAACAATTCTCGCCGCCTGTTTCATATCATCGTAACGGATGCCAAATGTCTCATAAATTCGTCGATTGGTCATCCGCGAAGGATTCTCAACAGTAATACTATTAAATACAGCATTCGGCACATACAAAGGTCGTTTGTCGAATGTTCTGATCCTTGTTTGACGCCAACCGATATACTCCACTGTTCCTTCAATCATGCGATCATCCGAACGTATCCAATCACCAATTGAAAATGGACGGTCAAGATAAATAATTAACCCACCAAAAAAGTTTGCCAAAAGATCTTTAGCTGCAAAACCAATTGCGATCCCACCAATTCCACCGAAGGCGAGTACTGCGCTAATGCTCACTCCCAGGTTTTGCAGGATTAATAAAACGGTGGTAATGCTAACCGAAACTCGAAGTAATTTACTGATTGCTTCTACAGTCGATTTATCAACCTTTTTCTCACCTTTGCGCCCTTCATTAATAACGATTATATTTTTCTCGGCCTGATGAATAAATCGAACAATCATCCATGAGATGACAATAATAATTGAAACATCTCGAAGCTCTTCTTTGATCTCAAAAAACAAAAAGTGACGCAAAATAATCCAGCCACCAATCCCCCAAATCAACAAGGTAACTGGAGACGATATTGCATAAATGAACGCGTCATCCCAATCGTTTTTTGTCTTGTTAAATTGCTGATCGAGTTTTTTACATAAACGTCGCCATAAAAAATTAATCAACAACGTAGCAAACACTACCAGAAATATCTGATAGACTACCAAGTTATCACCTACGTTAGCCTCTAGCCAACTATCTAGATCTGACATTGTCATTTAGTTTCCTTCTGTTCTTTTTATCGATACGAGCGACAAACTTAATTTAGTGTGGACACTCGTTTTGCTAATTCTTTCCAGTGAGCAGTTTGTTTTAATTTTTGCAAACCAAACACTGATGTTTTTTTCGCTAACATTTTACCAAGCCGAACCTTAGACTCATCAGTTAAATTGAAATCATGCAAATGCTCTAATACTTTCAGTGTTTGCGGACGGTTATTACATAGTAAAACCATATCGCAACCAGCCGCTAAAGCGACATCCGCTCTTTGGCTGAAATCTCCAGCGACTTCCGCGCCTTTCATCGATAAATCATCAGAGAAAACCACACCATTAAAGCCTATTTCTTGACGCAATTTTTGTTTGATCCAGATTTCCGAAAAACCTGCAGGCAGAGCATCAATTTCAGAATAAATAATATGCGCGGGCATCACCGCGAGCATATCATCTTTAAGAGCGATAAACGGTTGCATATCATTATCATATATCACCCCTTCACTACGCTCATCATACGGGATGGCAATATGAGAATCTTCAACGACACTACCATGCCCGGGAAAGTGTTTGCCAGTAGCAGCCATACCGGCTTTACTCATTCCAGCGATAAAAGATCTCGCTAACTCGATGATAGTTTGCGGATCTTTAGCAAAAGCTCTATTTCCGATAATTTGACTTTCTTCTAAACCAAGATCTAAAACAGGCGAAAAACTAATATCACAACCGACTGATAAAACCTCAAGCGCCATTAGTTCACCAAATTGAAATGAACGCTGTATAGCTTGCTCGCGATCTTGTGCAAATAGATCGCCTAAAGAACCCAACGCTGGCAGTAAAGTAAAGTCCTGTTTAAACCGCTGAACTCGACCACCTTCCTGATCAACTGCGACAAGAATATTTGGTTTGATTTCTCGAATTGACTGAATTAACTCTTCAATCTGCACTGCTGACTGAAAATTTCGGCTAAATAAGATCAAACCACCACAGGCTGAATGTTCAATACACTCTATATCTTGTTGAGATAACTGTGTTCCCTCAATGTCTAACATTAGTGGACCGAAATCTGTCATCGTTTTATGTACTTTGTGGAAGAATCATTAAAAATGGGATTTTACCTTGAAGTTTGTTCAAGGTACACCTGCTTCGACTTGAGATCGCGTTATATTGCAGACATAAAAAATCCCGAATAATCGGGATTCTTAAATCATCTAAGTGTAAATGACTAAATACTTATTTTTTACCAAGCAATTGCTTCTTAATTGCTGGATTTAAAGGCTTGTCACCAATCCAGGTCTTCAAAAATGCACTGTAAAATAACTTTCCTGGGATCAAACCTTTTTCGGTGCCATTGATACTGATTGTCGTTCCTTTGCTCGGCTCAAAGTCTATATAAACCTCATCACCTTGTGTAATCTCCGACTGCCATATTTGATTAAACTGAGTCATAAAAGGCTCTAAACTCAATAACTCTGATTCACTATGGTTAACGGTAATACCTAAATTAATGGCCCGAATGATCGCATCTGCCTTAATTGATTCATTGGTTAAGATGACAAAACGTTTCGCGCCATCATTTGCCAAAATATCATCAGCCGACTCAGCTTCGTTTTGTAGATACAAACCGCCCACGTAAACCGCTTGCCGCGCATTTGATTTCGTCGCAGCTCCCTTAAGACGTAATTCCGCACCACCAGGGGATAGAGTAATAACTTCTTCGAGAGCAATACCTGCAAAAGAATCTGCAGAACATAAGGGAGAGATAAACAATAAACCGGAAACTACAAAGCTGAAAACTTTATTCACGGGGACACCTGCGCTATCTGAAAAGTTAATAATATCAATACCTTGAGGACATTTGTTGTTGTTATTCTAGTCGCTTGGCTTACAACTTTACAGCACCGCGAACTAGTGAGACTACAACAATTAACTCCTTGTTGCAATTATATTAGCTCAATTTTTAATCAGCTGTCGGAAGCAGATCACACTCGCTCCAATTAAGGCAAAAATGATCAAACATATTTTGGAATAACCACTGAAAAATCGAACTACGCATTTGAAAATGCTTCCATTCCTATGTATGCTACTCTGTCACGCTGTTATTGAGCGGTGGTATAGGTAAGGATACAAACCGCACAATATACTAAGCGAGTAAGCGAGATTTATACAAACAAACCTGAAAAAACCAACAGTCATCAATATTTACCAATTAGGAGTTTTAAAATGAAAGCCAATAAGTTTCAAGTATTAGTCGCAGGATTTCTTGCGATCACGCTATTAACCGGATTCGGTTTAGGGGATTTAAAAGACAAGAAAAAACTGAAAAAAGCAGCTACAGTTGTTGCCGTTGGTGTAGCAGCAAAATTAATCTACGACATGGTTATTAAGCAAAAATCAAAAGTTGTCACCGACGAAGAAAAAGTGATTGCTGAATACCTAAAAACTCACGGAGACCTACCAAAAGAGCCTGCACTTGTATCCTACAATACAAATATCAAGCCTCAAAATGTCGTTAAAATCGGCAAAAAAACTTCTGTTGTATCAACTGTTGAAGTCGTTCGAGGCTCAGATAGCGAAAAAGTTAAAGTTGAAGAAAAAATGACTATTTTTGATAACGAAGACAATAGTAAAGAACTTAAGAGCTTGACCAAGCAAATCAACAAAAAAACGAAAGTCAGCGGAAAATTTGAAAATACCTTCTCTTTCAAACTACCAAAAGGCATGCCACAAGGTGTTTATCCGGTCAAAACTGCGATCATTCTTGATGGAAAAGCTCAGGAAGCGGTAGATACAAAATTACAGCTGGTTTATTTTAGCGCTGATAATTTTTACTACCAATCAGTTGCGGCTAATTAAGGTTAGTTCAAATCCCGCAGTGTAGTTTTAGAACCAAGATCAGGTTTTCTGATCTTGGTTTTTTTATCAGTCTAATGTTCTAAAGTTATTTTTCTTAATGAATCTATTTTTTGCGCAGCACTTCACTTGTAATGAATAAAATGAGATTAATCAGCTCAAGAAAATAACCTGTCTATTCTTCCGCCCAAAACCAATCAACATCCCAATTCCAAAAATAAACCACCAGGAAAAACTACCACCACCACCTGAGCTTGATGGTTCTGGTGGAGGCGGTGCAGCTTTAGTTGTCGAAACAAAACTAACAGTATTTGTTCCAACGGTCACATCGGTCTGGGTCTGAGTACTAAACGCTGCCGAGCTGGTATGTCTGACACATAAAGTATCACCTTCGCTGATGGTTGCGGCAACACTAGTAAAAGTACTTGCACACCCAATCGAATATTCACCACCGCTCACACTGATATCCACATCAACGGCAAGCCCTGTAATAGTCACCGTTTCGGACACTTGCTCGACTCCAAGCTCCGCACCACTAACGCTAGCAAAAGAAAAATCATCCGGTGTTCGATCTGGCATTGTCGTAGATACAAAATTTGCCGTCACTCCATTGATATCCAGGATCGTTTCGGCTTGAGTCAAGTAGTCACTCGAAGTGGTATGTCTAACGCAAACAGTCTCCGTCGGTGCTATTTCTCCAGTAACGCTCGTAAACCCTTCACTGGCACAATTAATCGAATACTCACCGTTAGTAATGCTTATTGGAATGGCAACTTGAAAACCTTCAGGACTAATCGTTTCTGACTGCTCAGTTGAATTGATCGGCACATCATCTACCGCAGAAAATGAAAATGCATCTGGGGTTACATCTGGTAAGGTGGTGGATTCAAAATCCGCACTCACGCCACCCATGGTTAAAGTGGTACTCGTGGTAACGAAAGTCTGATCAGAACTTGTGTGCCTCACACAAACCGACTCGCCTAATAAGATCGTTCCAGCATTGGCTACAAAGTCATTGGTGCAACCAATCGAATATTCTCCGTTGACAACTGACACTGTAGTTTGAACACTAATGCCCGCAACAGTAATTGCATTGGATGTTTGCACACTCGATAACTCTGTATCGCTTATTGCATCAAAAGAAAAATCATCCGGCACAGTATCTTGAATGGTGCGAGATTCAAAATTAAAGGTCGAGCTACCTATTGTTATCTGGGTAAGTGTTGTTGTGTAATGATCTGCCGATGAGGTATGCCGCAAGCAAATGGTATCGTCATTATTAGCCGTGCCTGCCGCCGAAGTAAAAGTGCCATTACAACCTAGTGAATACTCACCGCCAGTAATTGTTACGTCAACACTAGTGCCAAGCCCGCTAATGGTCTTTTCTGCCGTGGTATATTCCGTTGATAACGCCGCATTGTCTATGCTATCAAAAATAATGGTATTTGGAGTAGTTGGATTTAGATCCGCTCTAAAAACACCTCGACCATGAGTTGCCGCATAAAGCGTTTCGTTGCCGTCCCAGTGTAATTCATCAACAGATACATTCGCCGGACCATCGTTAGTCGCATTCCAAGTCGCTCCGCTATCTTCGCTGGTAAAAATACCGACTTCCGTTCCCACATAGAGTTGATTAGTCACGCTGGGATGAACCACAATACTTCGGATTGGTGCAGATGGAATTGAAGTAATCCCCGTACCACTAAAGTCACTCCAATTTACCCCGCCATCCACTGATTTCCATAAATTATTTGACGAATACCCGCCAAAAGAAACATAGATGATTTGCGAATTGAGTGGGTCGATGGCGATTCGCATCAGATACCTTTGCGGCAATTGAGCATCACCAATTAACTCCCAGGTCGGTGTCGCCTGCGTTCCATCGCTAGTTTTGTAAAGTGAACCATCGTTGTGCCCAACATAAATAACGTCGCTATTGCTTGGCTCTACCGTAATCGCACTTATCGGCGAACTGCTCCCTATTTCTGGTTTAATGCTGATCCAGGTTGGAGCAGTATCTTTTACATTATCCGATACCAACAGCTGATCAGCACCTGCCAACATTCGGTTTTCATTGTTAGGATCAAGTATAAAGGGTGCGATAAAATTAGCGCCGGAACGATCTAATCCATTGCTAATAGAACTTGAAAAAATACCTCCATTAGTACTGCGATGAATTTGCAAATTAACATACTCACCATATAAATAATTTGAATCAGTGGGATCTGCGGCTGAAAACCCACCGTCTCCGCCGAAAGTTTCCGTCCATCCTTCACTATCTCCCTTATAAACTAAAGTACCGTTATCTTGAGTGCCGCCAACAACAGTCCCATTCGGCGCGACATCAAATCCATAAAACTGAGTGATGGCAAGACTATTGTTTAGAGCTTGCCAGCCAACATCATTTAGCGCTATTTCAATATCTTCCGCCGTATACACGCCGCCATCATTGGCAAAATAAACTTGCTTGTTAGTCACCGCGTCATACGCTGGATGTTCAATCACAAAATGATGATCTGCGTGTACCGAACCTGTCTGATACCAAGTACTGATTTTATCTAAAGTCACGCCACCATCGGTGCTTCGCCAAAGATCAATACCTCCAACAATTAAGTGATCTGGATTGGTTGGATCAACCCATATAGCATTGTCATACCAACCTTGCCCTCCTAAATAAGAATTACCGGTGTTAACCAGGATATAAGACTGCCCACCATCGATGCTTTTATATACCTCACCGCTATTATTATCAACAGAAGCGTAAACTGTATCAGGAACAGACTTTGCGTAGGCGACCTCAACTCGATTGTTAGAAAACGACATGCCCGTTGCCGCTGTCCAGGTTTGCCCACCATCTGTTGAATAAAGCGCGCCAGTCCAAGTCCCGGCAATGGCTTTAAGATCATCTGTAGGATCAACATCCACATCATTACTTCTTCCACTGTATGCACTTGCCCAGTTAACCCCAGCATCATTAGAAATCCATACACCTGTGTGGGTAGCCGCCAAAACTCGGCTCGCGTCACTCAAAATACTCAATCGATTAACCCAATAAAAATCAAAGTCATTCGCCGTATTTGTTAGCGAGCTCCAACTCGCTCCTTTGTCGATTGATTTAAAGATCCCAAGACCTCTGATGTTATCGATGTTAAAAGTCCCCTCCCCTGTTCCAGCATAGATTGTGTTGCTATCAGTTGGATCAAAAATAATGGAGGATATCGAGAGATTCGCCATAAAGTCATCGGTCGCTGTCCATGATGCGCCAGCATCTTCTGTTAACCAAACCCCGCCGGAAACTGCGCCCGCATATATCCGTGTCGAATCGTCAGGATCGAAAGCCAAACTACGAATGCGACCACCAATATTTCCCGGACCTATGCTCTCCCATACGCCAGGATCAATTCCTCCGCCTAGTTTTTCTCTATTCTGGGCACTTTTGAGCTTTTGAATCTCACGCATTTCTTTCGCTTGCTCATGAGCTTTATGCCAATTTTCAATATTAAATTGCTGTTTTTCATCGAGTTGTTGTTGATGACGAAATGAGCGAGCTTCGCCTGGGTGATCAGGGCGCGGACTAAGTATTTTGCGTAGTGACTTTTTTAAACTCTTCAGTGGAATCTGACATAGATCATCAGCGCCAACGCTTCGTAAAGTTTTCAATTGGTACTTGGTAAGATCATTTAACCCATCAAGCAACTCTCGATGCTCTGAATCCAGCATCAAACCACAATCACGACTACTAACCGAACCAAAGAAAATAATTGCTGGGATCGATAAAACGCCAATACCCCAAGCTATCTTATTAAAAATACTCATATCTCTAACCTCTTTCTACTGTCCTTGCAAAAAATTCAGCCTATTTATTCAACAACAATGATCACACCATGCTTCATAACCGGTCCATGTCCAGTATTATTTACGGACTCAATGGTCACCTGATATCGACCAGCCTTAGTCATCTGAACCGACTTTTGAACCTTGTTGTCAAAAGTATTAATCTTTGCCGATTTAAAATCTTTTCTACCTAGCGAGAGCCGCCATTTTATCAATTTTTCACTTTCATTAATGATAATCACTTCATTAATCGCTACAAGATTCTCTTGCAAGCCATTGTTTAACATAGACTCTACATTTTGTTGAACACTTGCATTTTGCGCAGCCACTTTTTCCTGAGTTCTGAATTCCAATGATCCTTGGTTTGTTTTATTTACCTCACAACTAGCTAGATTAAGTCCGAAAACAACAACCGCTATAAACCGAATTCCTTGATTGAATTCGACGCGTATTCTAGCTAATAATCGTTTTATCGAAACAAAACTAAACACGCTCTTATCCTTATTTTTCATCGTTAAAACTCCCCCGCAAAGAATAAGAATAGCAACATTTTGTGTTTTTTCGCGAACTAATCGAGATAAATGGGATTTTAATCGGGCTGACCGTTACTAAACCTACGGTTAAACACCTATACTGCTAAATTGTCCAAGGAATTATCTGTAATCAATTGAGAAGATTAGTAAAATGAAATCTAATCAAATTTTAAAAACCGTGGATACATTGCGTTTTTGGAATATAAATGCTGGTTAAATGAATATGCGATTAATTCAACCTTTAGACAACCACCTTTTAAACATGATGAGTTGGTTTACCAGTAAGCAAGAACTTACTCATTGGTCAGGACCAAATTTCAGATATCCGTTTAATCTATCTTCGTTTACCGAGGATCTAAAACTTAATACATTAAGTTCGTTTTCACTTATATCAAATGAGTCTGAATTTTTAGCTTTTGGTCAGTATTATCAAAGGCTAGATAAATGCCACTTGGGTAGGTTAATTGTGAATCCGGAATTTCGTGGTAAAGGGGTAGCATCAGAACTCATGCTCCATATCAGCGAGCTAGGTCTTAAAAAACTAAAAGTAAAAGAATGCTCCTTATTTGTTTTAGCGGACAATGACAGTGCAATAAAAGCCTATGAGAAATTTGGTTTCTCATTTGCTGATTACCCAGATGAAATACCGTTAGATAATTGTTTATATATGGTGAAAAAATAAAATTCAAAGATTTAGATTATAAAACGCTGTGGGGAGCAAAGTTCCGATATATGCCGATAACCAACAGTAACTAGACATATACACAAGATAAAGCTATTCTGCGCCCTTCTCTCATTCATGCGATTTCGACGTCTATAATGCTGCCAGACTCCTTCCGCACCAAAAAAGCCTTTTTGATTACCACATCAATTTTGATGATCATCACTTTTTCAGCATGGGTGGCATTATTAAACAATTTCGCAGTTGAAAAGGCGAATTTTACCGGTGCTGAAATAGGCATGTTACAAAGCTTGCGAGAAGTTCCTGGATTTCTTGCATTTACTGCGGTATTTATCTTACTTGTTTTAAAAGAGCAAACCTTTGCCCTGCTATCACTTTGTGTACTATCGATTGGCGTGGCAATTACGGGATTATTTCCTTATGAAATTGGTTTATATGCAACCACTGTATTAATGTCGATTGGCTTCCACTATTTTGAAACCATAAACAACTCACTCTCTTTGCAATGGCTAGATAAAAAAGAAGCGCCAGAATTCTTAGGAAAAATGATTTCAATAAAAGCCCTGGCTTCGCTATCCGTGTACGCGATAATCTGGGTGCTTTTTACAGTTTTTGCGATTGAATATTCTTTCGCTTATCTGCTTTTCGGTGGCATTGGTTTTGTGATGTTTTTATGGCTTTGGCTTGCCTTTCCTCGTTTTGATAATCCGGTAGAACAACATAAGAAATTAATTGTCAGAAAACGCTACTGGTTATTTTATATGCTCACTTTTATCAGCGGTGCAAGAAGGCAAATATTTATGGTGTTTGCTGGTTTTATGATGGTTGAAAAATTCAACTATAGCGCAGCAGATATTGCAGTACTTTATACTGTGAATCATCTGGTCAGTTTATACGCCGCACCAAAAATTGGACGATGGATTGGTCGAATCGGCGAAAGAAAGGCGCTGACTATCGAGTACATCGGTTTAATATTTGTATTTGTTGGGTATGCACTTGTCGAAGACTCAAATATTGCGGCGGGACTCTATGTGATTGACCATTTATTCTTCGCAATGGCAATTGCTATTAAAACCTTTTTTCAGAAAATCGCCGATCCAAAAGATATAGCGGCATCTTCTGGCGTTAGCTTTACCATAAATCATATAGCTGCTGTTGTTATTCCCGCTGCGTTTGGTATTTTGTGGCTACATAATCCTAGCGCAGTTTTTTATGCAGGTGCAGGGATGGCTGTTGCTTCACTTATTTTATCCCAACGAATTGATATTGAGCTAAAGCAGCACTCGTGAAAGCTAAACCTCCCCCTTTGAAAAGGAGGACTGAGGGGGATTTTTTCAGTGAATGGCGCGAATATTAATCAGTCTATTAATAGTCCCTGCTACTTCGAATCCCCCAAACCCCTCTTTAGTAAAGTAGGGAATAAAAGCCTACATAATTTCATTCAATTAAAACTAATCAACTCAAACTTTTTGAGATACAAATACGACATAATAACCAAATCCACTTGAACTCGCTGATTTGCTAGGCGAAGATATTAGAAATAATCCAAATTTTACTAACAATCGGGTTATTTTTAACACAGGTCATTATGTTTCAACTGAATAAAGACGAAAAGCTCATCGAAAAAGCCCTTGGCGGCTCACAGCGAAGCTGGGTAAGCTTAGTCAAGCGCTATGAAGGTTTGGTTTACAACTATTGTTTGCGAATGACCTTCAACTCATCCGACGCGATGGATCTAATGCAGGAAGTCTTTCTTGCTATCTACCGTAATTTACCCAGTTATCGTGGACAAAATCAGTTTAAAGGCTGGATGATGCGCATCGCCGCCAATAAAACGACTGATTTTCTTCGATCTCGAGGGCGAAACCCACTCCATCGAGCTGGCGAAGTGTCTGACGACAGTTATAAAAGCCCTGAAATACACCAAACTCTCTCACAAAATCATGATCCTGCTGAGCATTACAACACTAATAAAAAGAATCAACAAATCAAAGAAATTCTAAACAAACTACCCGATGAGCAAAAGTTAGTGGTCGAATTAAAGTTTTTTCAACATTTCACGTTTGAGCAAATCGGTCGACAAACTGGCACGCCAGTTAATACAGTTAAAACACGCCTTTACGCAGCATTAAACAAACTTAAAGGTTTTTCGGAGATACAAAATGTTATGTGATCATCAATTAGTTATCGACCATATCAATGACTATGTCGAAGATGTCGATGGAAAACTGTCACCAGAAATCAAGCAGCAAATGGAGCAGGTTTTAGCAACTTGCCCGGATTGTCAGGCGACCTATAAACAGTGTTTAAATCTTTACCAGATGTCCCATGAATGGCAATCTCAAAATGTACCTGGATGGCATCGAACCCGTTACGCCGTTCGACCACCAGTGAAAAGTTCTGGCTGGCTTAATTGGGGAGCAATGGCGACTTCAACTATGGCGATTTTAATGGTGGTTTTTCAACTCGAAATTTCAAGCGGAGAATCAGGTTTTACCGTCAGTTTTGGAGGTAATCAAACCGAAACTAAAATTGAAAATATGGTTGAGTCGCAATTAAAGGATTATAAAAAAGAACAAGACAAAATTTTTCTAGTGAAACTAAACGACGCGCTGGAAAAACAAGATACCAAAACCAAATTACGTTTAGCCAATTGGCTAGAAAAGAATCGCGATGAGAGACAGCAAGATATTAAATTTGTTATGACAGGCTGGCAATCTCAACGATATGAAGATCAAAAAATAGTGGACAAGCAACTGTCTTATATCGCAGACAATCAGATCGAAAATAACCAGATCATCAACCAGCTTGCTCGTTCCGTCGCAACCGTCCAGTCTAACGGTTCGGTTCAGTTAGATTCAACGAACCAACTGTAAGTAACCAACTTGTGAGTAACCAAATTATGAAATCGTTAAATAGCGCTCAACCCGACAATCGAAAAAATATTTTCTGCAAGAAAATAAAAAGCAGCTTAGCTATAGGTGTCATTAGCTTTCTATCCCTTGGATCTTTGAATATCACCGCAGCCGATTATAGCCGTGCGGAAAAAGAACTAAAGATCATGAACAAAATATTTGAAGCTTCTCTCTCTGACAGCCGCTCTAGTCGCAACCGCTTTGGTACAAGTAGCAAGGCGACCTATCTTGCCAAGCAAGGCATGGTATTTACGTTTAATTTTGGGCGTTCCGGTTTAGGGAATAACCTGGACTGGCAGGCATTTGGCGAAGGTGTTGGACAATTAGTCGGCTCTATCAGCGCTGAAATCGTTGAGTCTTTGAGCGAGGCTGATATTCAAGTTCCGATCGCCCCTGTCGCACCAGTTCCCTCTGTTAGTGGAGGCTGGGAAGACGATATCGAAGCGTTTGAAGCTTATCAGGAAGCTCTGGAAAATATGCGCGATGAACAACGAGACCAAAGGCAACAAGTTCGTGAACTACAGCGCTCTATTCGTGAAGTAGAAAGACAAGCAAGAAGTGAAGAGATCGATGCAAAAAAACTGGCGGCGACCAAGAAAAAATTAGAAAAGAAAATGGCTATTCTCGAAGAAAAAATGAGACTCTATGAGAAATCTCGTAAAGAATATAAAGAGAAAAAATTAGCAAAATACAAACTGAACAATCAAAAGAAATCAGATCTTATCGTTGGGACTCTTTGTGACTATGGCTCTACCTTAAGAACATTAGAAAACGGTGAATATGTCACTCTGATTTTTAACGGATTTAATAACGGCAAAGATCAAGTTTATGTGTTTAATTACAAAGATGTAAAGACATGTGCTAGTCATGAAAAACTATTGAAAAAAGCCATTAGCTATCAACTTTAAAATTTATTATATTCACAAAAAAAGCATCGACCAGAATTATCTGGTCGATGCTTTTTCGAATTAGGCTAGGCAACTTGCTTAAGTCTAATTTGTTCTATCTGATCAATAATAAGGTGCCATTCTAAGGCTTCTTAAAGCATCGGCCAAATTATCAAGTTCTTCTAGCTCCACAAAACCAGCAATTTTTGCTTTTTTCGCGGCAGCGTGATCGTTAGATAGCTTGAGCAATGCGGCTTTCAGTTTTTTCATCTTGGCGTTCCCTTTATCGGTCACCGAAGTCATGCACCACTCAGGATAAAGAGCCGTACTATGAAGTAAATCTAAACTATCATTTTGATTATCAATCACATTAAATTCATTCAGGTTTATTCGTCCTTCCGCCGCCATTGACTCCAAAAGCCCTGACTTGATAAAACCAACATCAATCACACCCGCTTTAACGGCTAACACAATATCATCCTGCTTCTTAGCTATTTCGATACTCGCAAAATCACTTTCAGATACTCCTCTTTCCATTAAATGTTTGATCTGGAATACATAAGCACCTGCGGATTTCTTTTTATAAGACATAACTTTTTTCCCCTTTAAGTCAGCCGCAGTTTTAATACCACTCCCTTTTTTTGAGATGATAGCACCTGAAAATTGACTACCATGCTTCTTTTTCACGGTAGCAAACGGGGTTCCTTTATGTTGCTCTCTGAGCATTATGGTTACCACTGGGTTACCAAGCATAAAGTCGACTTTGCCGTCTCGCACAGCATCTATGGTGATCGCAGGATTAAGGGGCACGATTTTCACATAGTCTCCCATTTCGGAAGTCAGGTAATTACCTAACTTATTCCACTTAATCATTGTTTTCACTGCGCTACGCGGCGCATTAACACCCAGATTGATGGTATCTGCAACAACCGAAAGACTGCAGAAGACAAACGAAACACAAACAACCCACCGCTGGTATGTTTTAATAGCTTTCATGTAATTTCCTCAATATATCAATAAGTTAGCATTAGTTTTTTACAGATCTCAGCGCTTTACCCGACTAGATGCTGATTTCATCCTAATTCTGTCTTAACTAGTATAGTAAGAATCTGGAGTTTTGCTGCCTTTTGCTGAATTAGACAGGTGATTAAGAGAATCGCTCAAGGTAGCGAGCCAGGTAACTATTGCACTAGAAGAAATCTCTCAGCCCTGCTATTCTGCGCTACCTTTTGTCTGGTATATATCAACCTATCTATGGCGAAGCTCAGCAGTGCCAAAAACTTGCCTGAAATCTCCACTTTAGCGTGGAAGATTCTTATCATTTCATTTGCTAGTATGCTCCCAGGCGTTACTAACGTCGTTGCTATAGACCAAAACAGTTCCGATGACCTTTCATTAAAAGATAACTTACCAAAAAATTGCGTGAGAGAAAATTCAAGTCAACAGCAGGTTCAAGACTGCCAAAAGGATGAAAGTCAAACACTAACTATTACCAGCCGGAAAGTACCATTCGTCGGATTGAAACCCACCACTCAGGCAACTAATCTATTGGAAATATCTGAACAGGTTAAAGTGCCAACAACATTAACAGCGCTAGTGGAAGGAATCCCAGGAGTGGCTGAAAATAGTCAACCAGGGCTTTATCAAGTTATATCCATTCGAGGTGTTTCCCGTCAGCGAATATTATCTTTTGTTGATGGCGTGCGTCTAAGCAGCGAGCGGCGGGCTGGAGTTGCAGCATCCTTTATCGACCCTCTGCTGCTAGAGCAAGTTAAAGTAACTCGCGGTCCTGTGTCAACCTACTATGGTTCAGGTGCAATTGGTGGTGTTACTCAATTAAGCTTTAAGAATCAACACGGCACATCCCTTGCTGCTGGTTACAACGAGCCAGGAGATCAACAAGTTCAAACGCTTCACTGGGGGAATGATTCAACTCATGGCGCGATTGTAACGAGACAAGCTGAGAATAGTCGAGATATCGATAACAACCTTCTTAACACCCATTTTGAACAAACCGCAGGATATCTAAAAAAGACCTGGCTGCTTGATAATGAACAAATCGACAGTTGGATATTTTCCTCAAATGGCAATGACATAGGTCGCTCTAATAGCCGATTCCCAAATCGGATTGTCAATGTTCCAGAAGAAAAACACACCCTTTTTAAAACCTCAATAACCAACCTGAATCATTGGTCGCTAGATTTTTATCTGCATGATCAAAGCATTACGACAACCACTTTAAGACCTGAGGAATCCTTCAGTAGCGTAACCACAGAGTCGCTCGATTTCGGCTCCAGTTGGCAAACCGCTTGGGAGCGAGAGAACCAATCACATTTAATTGGTTTGGATTTTTATTCTCGCGATAATGTTAATACAAAAGAAACAAAACTGGATCTAATAAGCAATCAAATAACCGATAGCCATACCCTTAACGATGGTCAAATAGATGAGCTTGCTTTATTTTATACTCTCCACAAAAAAATAAACGATTACCGCTTTCAATTAGGTGGAAGATACACCGTTGAAAAGTTTAGCCATTTCAACTCAAGTGGCGAGACAAATAATGCACTCACTGGATTTGCTGGTTTTGCTTTTGATTTATCACCGGAGTTAGAAATCAATGCCAATGTCGGTAATGCATTCCGTTTTGCATCGCTTACTGAACGTTTTTTTAGTGGCACGACCGCAAGAGGAAATGTCGCGGGCAATAGAAACCTTCAAGCCGAAAAAGCCCTGACATACGATCTCGGATTCAGTTGGAAAACGATAAAACAAAAATTAAAAGCCTCTGTCTTTTTAACTGACTTTAGTGACTATATTGAACGAGTCGAAATCGAGGAAGACTCCCTCTCTTTTATTAACATTCAACAGGGCAAAATCAAAGGACTGGAAGCGGAATATCATTGGATGATTAGCCCTCTGTTAGATTTGAATTTGATAGCCACCTTTATTCAAGGCGAAAATGCCGAGAATGAGCCGCTTTCAGATATTCCCAGTGACCGTATCAACCTGTCATTGGACTATCAAACTGAACAATGGCAAACCCAAATAAGGTTACAACATAGATCCGCTAAAAATGATCCTGGCAGTGGTGAACTCAGCACAAATTCAGCGAACATTTTAGCTGCTCGTTTCGCCTACCAAATCAATCATGACTGGAGTGTAAGAATTTATGCTGATAATTTACTGAATGAAACTTATGTTAGTTCTGCTGATGAGCTATCAACTTTAGCTTCGGGGCGTAATTTTGGATTTTTGGTTAATTGGCAAAGCGATTAAAAGATTCCAGATAAACCACAAAAGCACAGAGATAGCGGAGAAAAAATATACAAAATAGTTCTAACCACGCCATTCCCGAATTGTTTTATCGGATATCTTTACTGGAGCAAGATTAAATAATCCCCAACATTTCCAATTCTTTTATTTCTACTTTAGAAAAATTAAGTTCTTTCCGTAAAATGTTTTCCGTATCTTCGCCTAAAGTCGGCGCAGCTTTTGTGTAACTAATGGGCGTTTTAGAAAATTTTACTGGATTTGCGACTTGTGGCATCTCACCCAGTTGTGGGTGATTAAGTGAAAAAAGTGTATCTCTCGCTTTAATTTGTGGATGCTCGAAAACTTGTTTTAAATTATTTATCGGACCACAGGGAATAGCTGATTTGGATAATAGACCTAGCCAATGTTTTATCTGTTTTGTTTTAAATTTCTCAGTCATTAGTTCGATCAATCGTTCATGGTTATTCACTCTTGCATTATTGGTTTTGAAGCGATCATCTTCGGATAACCTCGATAAACCGATCTGCTCACAACAGAGCTTAAACTGTTGATCGTTACCAATCGCAAGCATCATCAAACCATCTTGACATTCTACAGGCTGATAGGGAACTATTTGCGGGTGAGCAGCCCCTTGCCGCTCTGGAATTTTTCCTGTCAAAAGATAGCTCATACTCTGATTAGCAAGCCAGCTCACTTGAGTATCGAAAAGCGCCAAATCAATATACTGCCCCTCCCCTGTTTCACTTCTATGATAAAGCGCGGCTAAAATAGCACTCACAGCATACATTCCTGTCATCAAATCGGATGCAGCCACGCCAACTTTTTGCGGCTCACCATTCTTCTCACCGGTAAGACTCATTAACCCCGCTGACGCTTGAATCATCGCATCATAACCTGCATTTACAGCATAACTACCCGTTTGACCGAAACCAGTGATAGAACAATAAATCAGACCGGGATTTAATTTCGATAAGCTCGCATGATCCAATCCGTATTTCTTAAGATTACCCACTTTAAAATTTTCGATCAAAATATCGGCTTTTTGAACTAACTCTCTAATAATTTGCTGACCTTTGTCAGTGGAAATATCGATAGTTAGTGATGACTTACCTCGATTTGCTGACAGATAATACGCACTCATATTACCATTGCATTTTGAGGCTAAAGCCATATTTTCACCCCATTGACGGGTATCATCACCACCTTCAGGATGCTCTATTTTCCATACGTCGGCACCAAAATCTGCGAGTGCCTGACTCGCCCAAGGTCCGGCTAAAACTCTCGACAAATCAAGTACTTTGACTCCCTTTAAGGGACCTGTGACACTGCTAGCTTTCATCATAAAACCTACTTCTGAATAGCATCAACATGGTCATCATCAATATATGGACGGATTAATGCTGCAATTTATGGAAATTGTTGTGTATTGAACTAAACTAAAACAGAGGTCAATGATCCAGATTTTATCTTAAGGCTAACTACATGGCAAAATCGGCACAAACAAGCAAGAATGATCAGCCGTCAACCGATCTATTATTTGCTCGCCAGCCTATCTTTGATAGCAAGAAAAAGCTGTACGCATTTGAATTGCTCTATCGTGATAACGATCCTCATTCGGCGGTTTTTGATGATGGGGACAAAGCAACCTCATCACTGATCGTCAATTATTGTGGTGGCATTCTTAATGAAGAAGAAGGGCCCTACGTTAAAATTTTTATCAACTTGACCCGTAAACTCTTGCTCTCCGACTATTTTTTTCCACTCGATCCTAAACGTATTGTAATAGAAATTCTGGAAGATGTTGAAGTCGATGAACGATTAATCCTGCGAGTTAAAGAGTTACGCCAACAAGGTTATCAGTTTGCTCTTGATGACTACGCTTTCGAAGAAAAATTTGACCCTTTTATCCCGCTGGTTGACTATATAAAAGTCGAACTGTTGCATATGCCGATCGAAAAACTCGCACCCAAGATGAAAATTTTTGAAGCAAATGTCTTATCTTCGCTTGATAAAAGACCTATTTTATTAGCCGAAAAGGTTGAAGATCAAGCGATGTATGATCTTTGCAGTCAGCTTGGTTTTGAATTATTCCAAGGTTATTTTCTCGAAAAGCCTGTACCGGTGTATGGAAAAAAAATCGATAACAATTCAGAAACTGCTTTGCAGATTGTTGGTCAACTGCAAGAGTCGGATGTCAACATTGACGAATTAAGCCGCTCCATTTCTCGCGATGCAAAATTGAGTTACCAAATATTAAAAATAGTCAATAGTCCTTTGTGTCGACTTCCTAAAAAAGTAAATAGCTTGCACGAAGCCGTCGTTTATCTGGGCCTGGAACAGATTAAAAAATGGGCCATGGCGATGGCTTTATCGGGAGGTTCTAACCAGAATAAAAGTCTATTTTTATTACTACTGACTAGAGCAAGAACTTGTGAATTAATCGCAGAAAAAATGAAGTATGATAATCCTGAAAGCTTCTTTACCGTTGGACTTTTCTCAGGGATTGATGCGGTTATGATGGCTGAAAAAAAATGGTTATTAAACAAACTTGATCTATCAAACGATATTAATAAAGCTCTTCTTGATTTAGAGGGGCTCAAAGGCGAGGTTTTGAAACTAACTATGTTTTTAGAGCGTCAACAAATTGATGATCTTGCTAACCTTAATAGCAAAACTCAAAAGATGTATTACCAATCCCATGAAGAAGCGGTATCCTGGGCAAATCAGCTATTTCAGATGCTTTAATTCTCGTTATTTTAGTTACCGTCAAAAAAGTTATAAAACTTACATTTAGTTACATTCTCAAATACTCCAATTTAAACCCAATCTCACCTACTTCCGTCTCCCATTAAGAAGGCTGTTACACAGCTAAATTAACTTTTAATAACAGCAAGTTTTAAAATCTAACTAGAACCTTCAGCGGAGGCAACATGAAAATTAACAACAAACTTTCTTTAACCACATTAATCCTAACAGGCTATGCTAGCTTCGCATCAGCTGATATTACTGATGTAATCGAGAAATCTTATGACTTTAACAAAAATGGAAAAATTTCACTCTCCAACATTAATGGCGATGTCAGCATTACCGCATGCGATTGCGATCAAGTCAATATGATTGCAACAGTTTCAGCATCCGACCAAGAAACTCGCGATAGGATCAAAGTAAAAGTGAATGCTAGCGATTCTAAACTATCGATTGAAACTAAATATGCAAAACAAGAAAATAATTACCGCAATAAAAATAATAATTCGAGTGTCGATTATAAACTGAGCGTACCAAATAATGTTGCGCTAGACCAAATTGAATTAGTCAACGGCGATTTGAATATTAGCGGTGTAACAGGCGAACTCGATGCAGAATTAGTAAACGGTGAACTAACTTCCGATGGGATGACCGCTAATACTGAGGTTGACCTTGTTAATGGTGATATGGAAATCACTTTTCAAAATCTTGATCACGCAGATAAAATAAAACTTGAATCGGTTAACGGCGATATTATTGTGCGCCTACCTAGCGATGCTAATGTCGATGTCGATGCAGAAACAGTGAGTGGTCGTATTAGCAACGAATTCGGTATTGAGGTTAACAAAGGTCGTTACGTAGGCTCAGATATGAAGGGCATCATTGGCGATGGTTCGGTAAGTCTTTCAATAGAAAACGTTAACGGTCGAATTCAATTGAAAAGTTTGTAGGTTTTAGTAATCATCAGGTCGATGGTTTAAATGATAGCTTTCGACCAATTTAAAATTAGAAACCCGTCCCAGGATGTTTTGTTGGAGTTCCCTCGTTGTAAAGACCGTTCTACGATTAACCCGAGTTACCTTTTTTATCAAAAAACACCTGAATCAACAGTCAGGAAAGTTACGGAATTAGCCTAAGCCATTATTCAATGATTAGATCAAAATAGCCAGAGCCGCTAGAAATATTCTACCTGCCATTCCACCTGATTCGTGATGAAGCATTTGGTTTTCTTTGGTTATTGAGTGTTTGAGTCTGCAATAAGCTCAACAGTCAAACTATTTTTTAAATGTGTTCACAATAAATTACATACGTATTCATCTCTATTCACTCTTAATATCATTATGAATACGTAGTCATTGTGCTAGTTTTGTATGCAAGTATCTGATGTTAGTGATAATAAAATAGGAAATAGCTAGAAATTTGATCTTGCAAAGAATCTAAAATAGATCCTGAAAATTTATAATATAAAAATGAGGAAGTAAAATAATGAATCTATCAACTGAATCAAGTCCGTTTATTACGAAGCGCATTAAAAAAGTCACCTATTTATTTTTTACTCTTCTAATCGCAATCGTTTCATCGACTATCCAGGCGAAGAATTCAGTGATGATGCAATACTTCCATTGGTATGTACCGGCTGATGGTAATTTATGGTTGCAAGTTCAACAACAAGCTCAGAGTCTTGCAAATGCAGGCATTACTGCGCTTTGGTTACCGCCAGCCTATAAAGGCGCTGCTGGAGGTCTTGATGTTGGTTACGGTGTTTACGATATGTATGACCTTGGAGAGTTCAACCAAAAAGGGTCGATACGCACAAAATATGGTACAAAAGATCAATACCTTACAGCAATAACTCAAGCTCACAACAATGGACTACAAATTTACGGCGACGTTGTTTTTAATCACCGTGGCGGAGCCGATGCTACCGAATCAGTTACTGCAGTTAGAGTTGCTGGAAACAATAGAGATCTAGAATTTGGAGGCGATGTTCAAATTGAAGCCTGGACGCAATTTGATTTTAATGCGCGAGCTAATACCTATTCAGGTTTTAAGTGGCGCTGGTATCATTTCGATGGCGTTGATTGGGCGGATAATTTAGCCGAAAGTAACATTTTTAAATTTCGGGGCACTGGAAAAGGTTGGGACTGGCAGGTCGATACAGAGAACAGCAACTACGATTATTTGCTATATGCTGATGTTGATATGCAGCACCCGGAGGTTGTTCAGGAACTAAAAGATTGGGGAGAGTGGTATTTAAATTTTACCAATGTCGATGGGTTTCGCTTAGATGCTGTTAAACATATTAAGTATGACTTTTTTAATGACTGGTTGGATCATTTGCGAACATTCACTGGAAAAGAGCTATTCACAGTTGGTGAGTTCTGGAGTTACGATATTCAAAAACTTCAAACTTATATTACTGCTACAGGTTCTCGTATGTCTCTTTTTGATGCGCCGTTACATCTTAATTTTCATCAGGCATCGACCGCTGGTGGTAATTACGATATGCGCGGAATATTAGATAATACCTTAATGAAAGAAAATCCAACACTTGCTCTGACCTTGGTTGACAATCATGATACACAGCCTTGCCAAGCGCTCGAATCTCCGGTGCAAGATTGGTTTAAGCCTTTAGCTTATGCTTTTATATTACTAAGGCAAGAAGGTTACCCTAACGTTTTTTACGCCGACTATTATGGAGCTAATTACATTACTTCAGATAATGGATGTGACAACACATCGATTTCCCTTAGCTCGCACAAAGATAATATTGATGAATTATTAAGCGCTCGAAAAAATTATGCATATGGTCAGCAAATCGATTATCTGGATCATTGGGATGTGATCGGCTGGACACGATTGGGTGATGCAGAACATCCAAAAGCTATGGCGGCTATTATGAGTGATGGCGCAGGCGGAAGTAAATGGATGAACGTCAATCGAGTTAACAAAACGTTTATAGACGTCACCGGAAATCGAAATGATTCGGTCATAAGTAACAATGATGGCTGGGCGGAATTTCCTGTAAATGGAGGTTCTTATTCCGTTTGGGTAGAGCAACAGAGCTCTAGCTTGAATATCGATGTTAGCTTTAGCTGTCAAAATGGGTTTACCGATTGGGGACAGAGTGTTTATGTGGTAGGTGACCACCCAAGCTTAGGCAGTTGGAATACTGCTAATGCCATTTTACTATCAGCAGATAATTATCCTGAGTGGTCTGGTATTATTAGCCTACCAGCATCCACTAATATCGAGTGGAAGTGTATAAAAAAACAAGACGCTAATGTCATATGGCAAACAGGTAGCAACAATTTGTACACTGTTCCCGCGTCAGGAAATGGTGCAAGCTCTGGTAGTTTTTAGTTTCTACTTTTGTTGGCGAGGAGGCTGGTAATTTCCTTGGTGAATTATTATGTTTTTCGCGTGTGCGTATCTGTTTTTAATTTTAGAGGGTAAGGATTAGCTTTAAGAGTTCATTAGGGACTCGTTTTGAATCCCCAACTATCAAGAATGTCATTTTCATCAATATGACCATCATCGCCGTATTCATTGTAACTATTTGGGTTAATAGGAAATGGGCTATCAACAGCTTCACCCGTTGGAAAGGTTGGTGAATTATTTTGACTAGGTCGTGTTGCGTAATAAATCAGACCAATCGCTACCGGAGAACCCCATACTATCGGGTTTAATATAAACGATAAACCATTAAGACCTTTCGGTTCAATATACCCAACAGGATTCCCCTAACATACCCATAAGTATTAATCCCACCGCTTAACCCAATCGGGTCACTCTGAATATACCGTCCAATCTCTGGGTCATAATCCCTGAAGTAATTGTAATGCGGTCTGCTTTCACTGTCGAAGTATTTTCCAGGACAATCGGATATTTAAAGATATTATTTATATCGGTTACTTCTTACCAAAAAACACTTTTTTAATAATCAAAATTGCAAAGACAGCGAGAAAAATTTTACCTACCAATCCACCCATTTGATATGCCTCGCTTGATTGGTTGACCGCCAATACTATGTCTGATTGAAACAATAAAATTAAAAAAGAAAGAGCGGTGTATATTATTCTCATGTTTAAATTTTTTCATCCTTTTTGTTTAAGTCTCCGATTGGAATCGTTGAGAGATTCGTTTTACTTCAACCACTTTTGCTGGAGTCCTTCGTCACTCACAACCTACTTTATTGTCCGACTTACGTGTTCACCAGTTAGTCCCAATTATCAGATACCGCTTTTATAAGCGAGCTATCAACTTCCTTATAGTTGTCAAGTTCAAAAGTAATAAGATACAATCCTTTTCTTCCAAACATTACACCAACAAAATATTTCTCAACTATTTCCGCTAACACTAAAAAGATAGTACCACAGATTTTTACTTCATAGCTCTCACTTAGTCCATACATTATAGCTTTTTCACTACTCGCTGTTGACACATTCTTCTGCAACGCGCGATAGTCTGTGGGTAACCAATACTTATTGTTTAGATCTGCTTGAACGGCTTTATAGACAACGTCAAACGCAGATAAAAAGAGCTTTTCTCTATCAGTTACTTCCAATTGAGATAATTTTTCTACGAGTTGGAAATCTAGTTTGATGTTTCTGGACAACTCCTTTGAATTTATTACTGGAAAAGTAATTTTACAGTCAGAAAAATCAACCATTAAATCTAGATTTACATCTGATTTTAATTCTGAGAGCAAGCCTTTGCATGCATATATTCCTCCTTCAACGTACTTATTGGTTGCTCCCTGCAATAACTCAAACTTTGCAATTAAGACATTCGGACTTTGATTAGCAAGCCTTCGAACCTTGATTAAATCCGCCCTTCCATCACTTCTATAATAAAACCATGTGGATAAAGGTTTATCACGATTAACAGATCGAATGGCATCGACTTGCTCTTCGACCAATTTTTTAAGTTCATAAACATCAATATTCGCCACCAACTTTCTAAGTATATATTTTTCTATACTGCTTAACCTATCAATTGTGAAGAGCTTTAATATTTTATCAATCACATCCAAAACTCGGAAAAAACAGGTAACTTAAAGTTATTTTCTCACAAATCAACGCAACTATCTCCTACAAAATTATCTGTGCTTTTAATTAGCACGCTGCTTTTATCTGATACCAAAATATTTCTGAAAAGAATTGAATAAATTTAGAATCCTTTTAACTCAATCGAGCTCCAAACGTCTGCCTAATTCTCAATTTTCGAAGGCAATATTAGCGATACCTCAATCTTGCAATGGTCTAGTCTCAACCTGGCGTATCTTGAAAAACTACTTGTTTGAAAAACAGCGGCACTAAATTCCCTCCTCAGCCGCAATCACGCAATTAATCACCCCATAACTAAACTCCTCGCCCAGCGCTTCTCGAATTTTCTTCACTCGTCCCTGGGGTTCATCGGCAAAACTGCTGATCGCCTGACAAATTAAATGATAATCATCTTGTTCGATAGGCAAAACATCCAGCGGATCTAACATACCAACCGCAATCGCTTCAGCTAAGTGAGCATAAATCGTTCCTTCAGTTAAATTACGTTTTTCAGCGACTTGTTTAACTGACTGCTCTTTAGCAAATAACATTAACGATTCATTAACCGTATCAGTAAAATGCTGGTTAACTTCTTCTGGTAACGGATGTTGAAGAATAACCTCTAAAAACGCTTGCCCATATTGCTGTAATTTTTTTTCACCGACACCGCTGATAAATTTCATTTCAGTTAGCTCAGACGGACGTTGCTGAGCCATTTGGATTAACGTTGCATCATGGAAAATAACAAAAGGAGGCAGACCTTGTTCATCGGCTAGCTCTTTTCTGAGTTTTTTCATCGCATCCATTAATGGTTGATGAATGCTAGACACTTTTTCCTTGCTGGCTTTTTTAGATTTTTCTGGTTTAATCAACTTTCTTGCGTCAAGAGATTCTTCGCCTTTTAATAATGGGCGACTTTTTTCAGTTAACGTTACGCCACCAAAACGTTCATGATCAACATATAAAAAACCTTGTGCGATCAATTGACGAAACAAACTCCGCCACTCAGCAACCGACAAATGTTGACCTATACCAAAGGTTGAGATTTTATCATGCTGATTTTTTAAAATTCGCTGATCCGTTTTACCGAGCAAAAGATCAATCACATAACCCACACCAAAACGCTGCCCTGAGCGATACACACAAGACAGCGCTTGCCTTGCTGATTCGGTTGCATCCCAAGTTTCAGGAGGGCTTAAACAATTATCACAGTTTCCACACGGCTCAGCTAAAGTTTCATCAAAATAGGCAAGTAGAATTTGCCGTCTACAACTGGTCGACTCGCATAAACCAAGCATAGTATCGAGCTTTTGCTGGGAAATTTGCTTGTAGGAATCTTGCGCATCACTTTGCTGCATCATTTGCCTGAGAGTGATCACATCTTGCAAACCATAAGCCATCCAGGCCGAAGATGCTTGACCATCGCGCCCCGCTCTTCCTGTTTCCTGATAATAAGCTTCGATACTTTTGGGCAAACTTAAATGCGCGACAAAACGAACATCAGGTTTATCAATTCCCATACCAAAAGCAATGGTTGCGACGATGATCACCCCCTCTTCCCGTAGAAATTTTTGTTGATTTTCTTGCCTTATATTCTGCGGAAGTCCAGCGTGATAAGGTAGCGCATTGCGACCTTTTTTTTGTAGCCAGTCGGCAGTTGCTTCAACTTTTTTTCGGGAAAGACAGTAAACAATTCCAGCGTCATTCGGATATTCGTTTTGCAGAAAAGCCCAAAGTTGATCACGACTACTTTGTCCTTCAGAAATAGCGTAACGAATATTTGGGCGATCAAAACTATTGATAAATTGCGCTGCATTTTGTAGTTCAAGCTGTTGAACAATTTCGATTCGCGTTCTTTGATCGGCGGTCGCGGTTAACGCAATTCGAGGAACGCTAGGAAAATGCTGGTGAAGAATACTCAGTTGCTGATACTCTGGTCTAAAATCATGTCCCCACTGTGAAACACAGTGCGCTTCATCAATGGCGAATAAAGAAATAGTCAGTTGACCTAACATTTCCAAAAAATTTGGCATCAGTAATCTTTCAGGAGCAACGTAAAGTAGATCCAGTTCGCCCGCAAATAATTGTTGCTCAATAGCTCGAACTTGACTGGCACTTAAACTCGAATTAATAAACGCAGCTTTTACGCCAACCAGGCTCAGCGCGTCTACTTGATCTTGCATAAGTGCGATCAGTGGTGAAACAATCACCCCAACCCCGGGACGAACCATCGCGGGAATTTGATAACAAAGCGATTTGCCGCCACCCGTTGGCATCAAGGCAAGTACATCTCGTCCATTCACTAAACTATCGACAATTTCAGCTTGATTAAGCCGAAAGTCGGAATAACCGAAAGTATTTTTTAGTATGTGTAGAGCTGCATCCATCGCTTTAAGATATTCTATTTTAAAACAAGTGATTATACCTGGTTGTCAGGGTATCGCTATAGGTCATTAACATCTATTGATCTAGGTGATGACTTACAAAGAAAAGCGATTAGTGTTGAAAGGTTTAAGGTTTTAAAACTTGGAAGCCAAAGAATTTGACTCCCAATTTATCTAGTGGTGTAGACTAGAGATTAAAGTAAAATGAAGCTGGCAACAATCCACCAAATACCTAGTCCAATGGCAAGTAAACCGACTTTACCTTGTAAAGGTTGAAGTTTAGCAAGAAGCTCTTCGCCTTTTTTCTTGGCTTCTTCATTCTTAGAAAGAACATATTTTGCGATTAGGCTATATCCCAATAAGAATCCAAGCGCCGCTAAAACAACTGAACCTGCAGTCATTGTGACCCACCAAATAGGGTGAGAAGTCAAAAAACCTAAGCTAAGAATAGAGTTGATGATGCCCCAAACGCCCCAAAAGCAAAAAACTAATCCAATCCAACCTTGATAAGGCGTGATTTTATCGAGAATTTCTTTCGCGTCAGGTCTTTTAGATAAAAGTATAGATGGAACTGCAAGAATTCCGAGAACAACTAGTGTGATACCGTAAAACATTTTCTATTTCCCCATAGTAGTGATTAACAATAATTAATAATTTTTGTACTGGTCGAGTATATTCTCCATTATTGACGAGTCAATTTCTCAACGGGAGATACTCTCGCTATTGTTCGAAATAGTGAACCGGTTCTCTTTTTATCGCGCTCAAGAAAATTAAAGCCTCAACGAAATACTGTAAGAAACTTTATCTTTTTAGAGTATCTGTAAGTGATTTTGCTTTTTATCCATCAATAAACTGTTAGAATTGCCTTAATTATCAACAACAAAACGCATTAAAGGTGGAAACGGTCTACTATCTAAGAAGAATACTAACGTTCTTATACAACATCTTAGACTCGAACAACCCATGACATTAGCAAACCCTTCTGATCATTACAAGAATCCGTTAAAGTTATTATTCACGCAAGTAGATAAACTTTGCGCTACTTTCGCGAAAAAACGTGTCCTTCCTGTCGTATTGTCAGTTTTGATCCTTAGCGCATGTAATCAACAAGAAGCTCCAGTTCAAACAGTTGCAACAGCCAGCTTTTCTAAAGCATTACCTCAACAAGAGGCTAACAATTTCTACGGCAGGCAGGCAGTATTTAGTTACCCTGACTTTGCAGGGCAATATGATGTCGCAAGTCATTCAATGGTGATTTCTGATCCATCACGGATTGAACCATTTGATCTAAATTCGATTGAGAATAGAAAACTTCAAGTTCGATTCTACTATCCTACAAACTCGCAAACGACTACTTTAAGCAACCAGCAACAGACACAAGAAAAGCTTCCGGTTATATCAAAAGAGGCTTGGGACTATCTGGTAGGTCCTCACGAGCGTAATGGAAAAATGCTACGTTTTGAAAATTATCGAGCCGCTAAATGGAATATTTCATTGGACTCAGTAGTTTCAAAAGCACTACCCAGTTATCCTGTACTGATCTTTTCCCACGGCTATGGTTATAGTGCAGAGTCATATTCTGCTTTATCAGCAGAGCTGGCAAGTAAGGGATATATTGTAGTGTCGATTAATCATACTTATGGAGCGAATCATTCGGATTTTGGTGATAATGATATCGTTTGGGCGCAGCCGCTTCCTTCAGATGAAATTGGTGCGTACCTTCCGATATGGTCTGACGATCAAATGTTTATTATCAACCAACTGAGTATAATTAATAGCGATACAAATAATCGTTTTTATAACAAACTCGATTTATCCAACCTTGGGATCTTTGGTCATTCTTATGGTGGTGCCGCTGCTTATGTAACAGCTTCGCGCGATCCTCAGGTGAGAGCGGTGATTGATATTGACGGTACGATTTTTAACTATGAAGATCATTACATCACTCAACCTTTTGCTTTTATTCTTTCAAAAAATCATCAACCAAAATTTGATTATAGCAATGCAAGTAATGATGCTTACGAAATACGTTTAACCTCTTTCAAACATGTGAGTTTTACCGATCATATTTTATGGTGGCAGTGGGATCATGATGATCATGCTTTAGGTTTAGGCAAAGTAGATGCCCATAGAGCAATAGAGCTAACCACGGAAATCGTTTCAGATTTTTTTGCAAAATACCTGACATCCCAAACCAGTCAGTGGTTTGAAGATGAGCGAGTATTAACTACGGAGCTGGAGCTAATCAAAAAAAGCTAGGTTTTAGCAAATACCAATTAAGTTAGTTTTTTGGTTTTACAAAAGTCTGATCCAATTCCCCGATAAACTCTGCGAGACTGGCGGTCATTAATGCAAAGTCTGCATCAAACTTTATCAACCCTTCTTCATCTTTTAATTCATCGTTATCTTTTAATAACTCATCACTAAATTTAAGACTTTTAATCTGCAAATCATTTTGAATAATTGCCGTCAGTTGATCTTTATAACGAATGCCTAAACGCTGCGTACTATATCCATCTTCCAGTAGATCAGTCACAAATGGGTTTCCTGCATCATAGTCTTTAAACCGAGCAACGCGATCATCGTTTAAATCTTTAAGCAAATATTCTCCATTTAACGTCCAGCCTTGTGGTGGTTTTTGCGTGATCCACTGGTTTAAAATTAAGCTTGGGTTTTCTGCGCCAGTAAAAGGTAAAGCACCAAACGAACCAATCGTTTCAATCAACAATTCATAAAACTCATCGACTTGTGCTGCGCTAGACGCATTGATTACAAGTAGGTTATTTTGGGTATCAAAGTATGCCGTAATATGCGATGAACGCGCATAGGCATTCGGTAACATCATGGCTACAATATCATCTTTAATCGTTTGTTTTTCTTTACGATAAATCTTCCGCCCTAGCTCTTCTTGCAGATTGGTTACTTTTTCTTCAACAGCTTCTTTGATTGCACTAGGCGGTATGACTTTTTGCTCTTTTCTCATGCAAAACAAAACACAACCTCCTGCAGCGTGGATCAGATAATCCTGATTTCGATGAATAGGTGACACCCAGCCTAGGGTTTTGTCGGCCATTCGACCACAAGACTTAAATCGTCTCGATTGTAATTTATCAGCCAAATCATCGGGCGAAAGTGAAAAGCTGCTAGGTATTTGATAAATATGTAAATTCTTAAACCACATCGAGGCTACTTCCTTCAAAAAAATAGTCGGCTATTATGGCAAGGATTAAGTTTTTCTCAAAGCGATTTTTGATGCTGATTTTGGAGTTGATTTTCTGTTAGAATTCATTCAAAAGTATATTTTGGATATAACTCAATGCAGTCATTTTCTCTCGAAGGTAGACCTTATATTACTCTAGATAACTTACTAAAAATCGAAGGCTGGTGTGAAAGCGGCGGATTCGCCAAACAAATGATCGCCGCAGGTCAGGTAAAAGTAAATGGTGAAGTTGAACTACGCAAGCGATGTAAAATTACTGATGGGCAAGTTGTCGAGTTTAACGGGCATGAAATTCAAGTAATTTCCGCCTAATTAAAGTGTGGCATTGAAACATATGCGTACAGCAATTGTGGATTCTCTCAAAATTGACGACATAAACCTCCCATTTTATGATTTTAATATTCCATTTTAAATTTGTTTCTCAAAATTAACATTATGCCCCATCTAATCTAAAAAGAAAACGAGTCCTCATCTAACCGCATCAAACTTTTAGGATCAGCCATCATGGTTTCTGCTAAAGTCTTTATTCGTGGAAAAATTCGCTCATAATAAAATTCTGCGGTTCTGACCTTGGCTCGATAAAACTCAATATTGTCTGGTTTCTGTGAAATTTTTTCATTGGCTTTTTGTGCCATCATCGCCCACATGTAAGCCATAGTCACATATCCGGAATACATTAAATAATCGACTGAAGCTGCTCCAACTACATCACGATTTTTTCTGGCTTTTAGTGCCAATCTAAATGAATACTGTTGCCAGTTAACCACGGCTTTACTGAGTGGCCAGATAAATTTATTCATACGTCGTTTATGCACGTTGTCTGAAATCATGCTGTGATCTTTACAAAAGGCTAAAATTTCAAAAGTAAAATTTTTCAAACTTCGACCTCTTTGCATCAATATTTTTCGACCCAAGAGATCTAACCCCTGAATACCCGTCGTCCCTTCATACAAGGTGGAAATTCTAGAATCACGAACAATTTGCTCTAATCCCCACTCCTTTATGTAACCATGTCCACCAAAAACCTGCATACCTAAATTCGCTGACTCAAAACCTAGTTCTGTCATAAAGGCTTTTAAGATGGGAGTTAAAAATCCTAGCTGATCATCGAGTTGCTTTCTTTCCTCTTCATCTGTGGCTTGTTCCAGTTTATCGACAATTTTAATTGCGTAAAAAATCATTGCCCTGCCGCCTTCAGAAATAGCTTTTTGAGTAAGAAGCATTCGTCTGACATCTGGGTGAACAATGATTGGATCAGCAACTTTATCGGGATATTTCGGTCCAGAAAGAGAACGCATTGACATCCGTTCTTTAGCATATGGAAGCGAAATTTGATAGGCCAGCTCTGCGCTGCAAACCCCCTGAACTGCTGTACCAATGCGAGCAGTATTCATAAAAGTAAACATGTATTCTAAACCTTTGTTGGCCTCTCCAATCAAATGCCCCTTTGCGCCATCAAAATTTACCACCGCAGTCGATGAAGCTTTGATCCCCATTTTATCTTCAATCGAACCACAAGTTACCTGATTTGAACCCGCGACTGAACCATCATCATTAACGCTCAATTTGGGCACAATAAACAGCGAAATACCGCGAGTGCCTTTAGGTGCATCAGGTAATTTCGCTAATACAATATGAATAATATTCTCCGTCAGATCGTGCTCGCCTGCGGAAATAAATATTTTACTACCCGTGATATCAAAACAGCCTTGCTCATTTGGAACTGCCTTGGTGCGAACCTGTCCGAGATCTGAACCGCACTGCGCTTCGGTCAGGCACATGGTACCCGCCCACTCGCCAGATGATAGTTTAGGCAAATAGGTGTTTTTTTGTTGTTCACTACCATGTTCCACTAAAGTATTAACAGCACCAAGTGTCAATCCAGAGTACATCGCCCAAGCCCAGTTAGCCGTTCCAGCCATTTCGGTTCTGATCAAACCAAGGGACTGAGGCAACCCTTGACCACCATACTCTACAGGACAAGATAATCCATGCCAGCCGCCTTCAATAAATTGCTGGTAAGCCTCTTTAAATCCCTTTGGGGTAGTCACTTTGCCATCATCAAAATGGCAGCCTTCCTTGTCACCACTTTGATAAAGAGGAGCGATTTCAGATTCACAAATCTTAGCGCACTCTGTGATGATCATCTCAACCAGATCTGGAGTCACTTCGCTATAACTAGGATAGTTTTTATAGTGGCTATAAAAATCAAAGACTTCTTCAATCACAAACTTAAGATCAGCGGCAGGGGCAACGTAGTTGGTCATGGTTCTTTTACCTCGGGGAATACGGTTATCAAAATCAACCGTAAAATAAAATAAGCAGCTAACTCTCAAATTAGGAGAAGCTGACATCCACTATTTTGGCAGTAAAACAAACATTTTTCAACTGGTCGGACGTGTTGAATTGTGGTTTTTGACGGTTTATCGATGATATTTGTGATTGAGGAAGATATTAACGATACTTGCGTTGCTCAATTCTCTCTTTGAGTAACACCAATTGATTTTTACCAAGAGCTTCTCATAGTCGTACACATCCACTAGAATAGGCTTACTCGCTCTAATTAAAGTAAACCCTATGACAAAAAGAGCATTACTACTTGCTAATTTAGGTTCACCAGACGGCACTGATACTCAATCAGTCAGGCGATACCTGGATCAATTCCTCATGGATCCCTACGTAATCCAACTGCCTTGGATTATTCGCCGGATGATTGTGAGCCTGTTTGTTTTGCCCAAACGCCCCAAACAATCGGCAGAAGCTTATCAAAGTATTTGGACAGATCAAGGTTCGCCATTATTGGTTTATTCACAAGAGTTAAAGCAAAATGTAGTGAATAAACTAGCAGAACAAAACAATGGCACGCCTGTATTTATGGCGATGAGATATGGAAATCCAAGTATGGAAAGCCAAATTCTATCGATTGCAAAAAACAAAGATATCCAAGAAGTGCTGTTCGCGCCTCTTTATCCTCATTACGCAGAAAGCACTGTAAAGACCTCAATAAAGGAAGCAGAAAGAGTCATTGCAGAGCATCAACTCAACCTAAACCTTACGGTAGTCCCACCATTTTATAATGAAGAAAATTATATCAATGCGTTGGTAGAAAGTTGCGCACCGTACATCTTCGAGCGTGCGACTCAAAATAAATCGTCAGAACACTCGATTGAGAAATTACCCCATGTACTATTTAGCTATCACGGTCTGCCAGAAATACATTTAAGCAAAGCAGATCCCACTCACACTCACTGCCTTAAACAAAAAGACTGCTGTAACAATCCATCATTAGCTCACCAAACCTGCTATCGCCATCAGGTTTTTGAAACTACTCGGTTATTTGTTGAAAAAACGGGTTTAAAATCTGATCAATATAGCATCAGTTTTCAATCTAGACTGGGTCGCGCTAAATGGTTAGAGCCAAGTACCGAAGAAACGCTGGTATCGCTGGCAAAAAAAGGGATTAGAGATCTAGTCGTAATATGCCCTGCTTTTGTCACCGACTGTTTGGAAACTCTGGAAGAAATAGCCATAAGAGGCGAAGAAGTTTTTACCCACGCAGGGGGACATTCATTAAGGTTGATCCCTTGTTTAAATTCTCACCCAGACTGGGTTGATGTAGTGGCAAACTGGGTTAATCCGGAATAACGGGTACAGGAAAAAATGGCTAAATACAAAACTGAAACTTCCAAAGAAACTATTCAGCAAGCTGATAAACTGGCAAAAGCAAATCAACGCCCGGGACAAACAAAAGAACAAACTAAATTGATTTCCCAAGGCATTCAAAAAGGAATCGAGCAGTATAAAAAACAACACAAATCCAAAGCCAGAGAACTCGATAAAAAATTAAAAAACCTCAAATCAAAGTTTGCCCAACCAAGTGACGACACGACTGATTCAATCGCCGAATCTAATAGGAAACCTCATACAATCACAAAGTTACCCTGGGCTTTGTTAGTTATTTCTTGGATTAGCTTTGCTCTCTACATTTATTTACTTGCTTAGCCTCAAACTTGACGCTACGGAAATAAGGGCTATGACTCGCACCTTGAAAAACCGACCGCATATTTCTTTCATATCCCGATCCTTGCTATAATACTCGCTATCAGTTGTTTACTCGCTCTATGACTTGGCTTAGATCTGAGTTAGCTTAAATCCAAGCCAATAAATTGTCATATTCAATGACAAAATTTTTAGGACTTCTTATGTCTAACGACGCACCTTATAAAAGCAAAAACAAGATCCGAATTGTTACCGCTGCATCGCTATTTGATGGTCATGATGCCGCGATCAATATCATGCGACGGATTCTCCAATCGACTGGCTGTGAAGTAATTCACTTAGGACATAACCGCAGTGTTCAAGAAGTGGTCAATTGCGCAATTCAAGAAGATGTTCAGGCAATTGCCATGACTTCGTATCAAGGTGGACATGTCGAATACCTCAAATATATGGTTGATTTACTGCGAGAAAATAACTGCGGACATATCAAAGTCTTCGCTGGTGGTGGCGGGGTTATTTTACCCGAAGAAATGAAGGAACTGCATGACTACGGCATCACACGAGTTTATGCGCCTGATGATGGCCGAGACATGGGACTTCAGGGAATGATCAATGATTTAATTGAACATGCTGACTTTCCAACTGGTGATTATTTTAATAATTCGAACGACTCAAACTATCTTCCAAAATTCGACCAACAGCGAGAGCTGGGCAGATTAATTTCCGCCGCTGAAAACTATCCCGAAGAAGCGCAAACACAACTTGATCAAGCGCGTAAATTGGCGCAAGTTTCTCAGACTCCCGTACTGGGGATCACAGGAACAGGTGGCGCGGGTAAATCATCTTTAGTTGATGAACTAGTTAGACGGTTTTTGATGGATTTTACAGATAAAAATATCGCAATAATTTCCGTCGATCCATCCAAAAGAAAAACCGGCGGCGCTTTGCTTGGCGATAGGATCAGAATGAACTCAATAAACAATGATCGTGTTTATATGCGCTCCCTCGCTACTCGCCAGTCGAATCTTGCGCTATCACCGCATATTCAAGATGCGGTTAATATTGTCAAAGCAGCCAGTTTTGATTTAGTTATTTTAGAAACTTCGGGAATTGGACAATCCGATACAGAAATTGAAGAACACTCCGATGTTTCTATGTACGTAATGACCCCTGAATACGGTGCAGCAACGCAGCTGGAAAAAATTGATATGTTAGACTTTGCTGACTTGATCGCAATCAACAAATTTGACAAACGTGGCGCGCAAGATGCGCTACGCGATGTAAAAAAACAATTCCAAAGAAATCACAATCGCTTCGATGAACCAACGGACGAAATGCCAGTCAACGGAACAATTGCCAGTCAGTTTAATGATCCTGGAACGAATCAGCTCTATCGTAATTTAATGAGCATTTTACAAGAAAAAACTCAAACCGATTTACATTCCAGTTTTACATCCAGTGAAGAGATCTCGGAAAAGCTATTTATTATTCCACCTAAACGAAATCGATATCTAGCAGAAATAGCTGAAAATAATCGAGCTTATGATGAATGGGCGGAAGAGCAATCCGAACACGCACAAAAATTCCAGGCAATTAAAACAACTCTTGAGAGTATTAAAGACTCTGGAGATGAAACTGTTATTTCTTCAATCAGTGAACTACTGGAAAAAAATGAGCTAAAAATTGACCGAGAAAATAGCAAACTTCTAGATGACTGGAATGAAGAATGTCAACAATATCAAGATGAGTTTTTCGTCTATAAAGTTCGTGATAAAGAAATAAAAATAAAAACTCATTCCCAATCCTTGTCGGATCAAGCTATCCCCAAAATATCCGTACCAAAATATAAAGGCTGGGGTGACCGATTAAAATGGAAACTCCAAGAAAATTTTCCAGGTCAATTCCCTTACACAGCAGGTGTTTTTCCGTTCAAGCGAGAAGGTGAAGATCCAACCAGAATGTTTGCCGGTGAAGGCGGTCCAGAGCGAACAAACCGAAGGTTTCATTATGTCAGTCAGGGAATGCCAGCAGCAAGATTGTCCACAGCATTTGATTCGGTTACATTGTATGGCGATGATCCCGATCATCGCCCAGATATTTTTGGAAAAATTGGTAATGCAGGTGTTTCAATTTGCTGTTTAGATGATGCTAAAAAACTTTACTCTGGTTTCCGATTAACTAAACCAACCACATCGGTTTCAATGACCATTAATGGACCAGCGCCTATTCTGGTTGGCTTTTTTATGAATGCAGCAATTGATCAGGAGTGCGAAGTTTATATCAAAGAAAACGGGTTAGAAGACAAAACCAAGGAAAAAATAGCTCATGTTTATGCCAAAAAGAACTTACCAGTACCAGCCTATCAGGGTGAAATACCAGAAGGAAATGACGGTTTAGGTTTAATGTTACTAGGCGTGACGGGCGATCAAGTTTTGCCATCGGACATTTATAATAAAATTAAGTTTGAAACTATCCAGAAAGTTCGCGGCACGGTTCAGGCTGACATATTAAAAGAAGATCAAGCGCAGAATACTTGCATTTTTTCCACCGAATTTGCCTTACGCTTAATGGGAGATGTACAAGAATATTTTATCGAAAAAAATGTACGTAATTTTTATTCCGTGTCGATCTCTGGCTATCATATTGCCGAAGCCGGTGCGAATCCAATTTCGCAACTTGCTTTTACTTTGGCCAATGGTTTTACTTTTGTCGAGTATTATTTAGCACGGGGAATGGATATTAATAAGTTCGCGCCGAATTTCAGTTTTTTCTTTTCCAATGGCATTGATCCCGAATATGCCGTCATTGGCAGAGTGGCAAGACGAATCTGGGCGAAGGCCATGAAGCACAAATATAAAGCTAATTCACGCGCGCAAATGCTTAAGTATCACATCCAAACCTCGGGGCGATCTTTACACGCACAGGAAATTGATTTTAATGACATTAGAACCACCTTACAGGCACTTTACGCTATTTATGATAATTGTAACTCACTACATACTAATGCCTATGATGAAGCGATAACCACACCAACGGAAGCATCTGTGCGCCGGGCTATGGCCATCCAATTAATTATTAATCGTGAGTTAGGTTTAAATAAAAATCAAAATCCATTGCAAGGTTCGTTTATTATCGAAGAATTAACTGATCTGGTTGAGGAAGCGATTTTACTGGAGTTTGAACGCATTAGCGAACGCGGTGGCGTACTTGGCGCGATGGAAACCATGTATCAGCGCTCAAAAATTCAGGAAGAGTCAATGCATTATGAAATGTTGAAACACACAGGGGAGTTTCCGATCATTGGAGTGAACACCTTTTTATCCGCAGAAGGATCACCAACGGTTATTCCTGGTGAAGTTATTCGCTCAACCGAACAAGAAAAAAAATATCAGATCGAAATGCTGGAAAGATTAAATCAAGCAAACACTGATGCGATCGAAACCCAAATAAAAGCGATCCAGGCTGCTGCATTGGAAAATAAAAACATTTTCGAAGTGCTAATGGAAGCCACTAAAGTTTGCTCTTTAGGAACTATATCTAATACACTTTATCAGGTTGGCGGGCAGTATCGAAGAAGTATGTAGGAATAAGTTTTTTTGATTAAACTATTTCCCTTTGAAAACAGCCTCTCTTCTCTCGAGAAAGGATTGCACACCCTCTTTGGCGTCTTCGCTTTGCGCAACTGGACCAAGCAGTTCAAAGAGACCGGCAAGTGCCTTATTTTCGCTCTGCAAATGAGCGACTCTAGAAGAAGTTAAGCTAGCTTGCACTCCAAGCGGCGCGACCTTACAAATTTTTTCTACAATTTCCCACGCAGCGTTATGAAGATCATCAAATTTTTCGATTTGCTGAACCAGTCCCATACGATAAGCATCATCGCCTGAAAATTCATCACCGGTCATTAAATATCGCTGCGCATTCCCCCAGCCAATTTGTTGCTGCAATCGAACAGTTGCTCCGCCGCAGGGAAAGATCCCTCGCTTCACTTCAATTTGTGCAAACCGAGTATCGCGCGTTGCCAATCTGATATCAGTATTTAACAACAACTCTAACCCCACAGTAAAACAGATCCCATGCACTGCCATCACAATTGGTTTTGTAAGCCTAATACCCTGAACACCAAATGGATCGATTTCACCATCCGATAACTTAGGCGGCTTGCCACTTTGAAATATTGTAGCCCACTTTTCTAGCTCCAAACCCGCAGTAAAATGCTCGCCATTTGCCACTAACAAGCCACATCTAATGGAGTCATCATTTTGAATTTGATAGTAGGCTTTTGCCAGCTTATGATACATTTCAGGGCTGAATGCGTTGTATTTGGCGGCACGGTTAAACAACATGATCATGCAATGATCACGCTGTTCTATAACTAGATGTTCATCGGAATTTGTTTCAAAAATAGACATTGTTAACACTGAATTTCTATTGCCAGAGACTGAGATTTTAAATCAATCAGAGATAAAAGTCTTTACTGCGAGATGAGGTTATTACTTTGCTCGCTCAAAATCTTTAAGCCTTTTTCCTGGCAAAAAAATCATCAGCCTTTTTTGCAGATGCTGACAGTATGGCTTGAAATTTTCGTAACCATTTGCGCGCGATTGGATATTCCAGAGAGAGTATGGCTAAGCCGACAGGGATCAACAAGGATGCAGGCCCCGGTAAGACTATTAATAAGAACCCGAGAGCAGTAACAAAGACGCCGACCACGGTGATAATCGCTTTTTTGGCTGGTCTTCCCACAGGATTATCAAAAACATCAGAAAATGCCTTTTTGACCCTTCTTTTGAACGATTTAATAAATTGATTATTGTTACTCATTTTATCCTCCTGAACGCAAGGAAACTGTGTTTCTATGAAAGCATTGGCTTTAATAAGGCAAGTACCTTTAAAGCCAATCGCCATCCCGCGCTAAAGGAAAGTATATCCAAGAACTTAATTAAGAGGTTTTGCTAAATGTAACAAGGGATTAAATCCCCCTCAATCCCCCTCAATCCCCCTTTTTTTTAAGGGGGAGGCTATAAGCTAATCTGGATGCTTCTCAAATTCCTCTTATTTATGAAGGAAGGAAAAACTACTCATCCGGTCCAAGCATAATCGCAATCCACAAAGTCTTAGGATTTGTTTCCAGTGCAATTTTAATCGCCATGGTTAAAGGTACTGATAAAAACATCCCTACTGATCCAAAAATCCATCCCCAAAATATTAATGAAAGAAAAACCACAAAAGTCGAAAGTCCGAGCATTTTGCCCATAAATTTCGGCTCCAAAAAATTACCGACAATCATATTCGCGGCAAGAAAAGTTAGCCCTGTCCACAAAACAGCAGAAGGTCCAATTTGTACAAGAGCCAAAATAATCGGTGGAATAGCAGCAATGATCGACCCAATATTAGGAATATAATTAAGTAAAAATGCAAGCATTCCCCATAAGAAAGGATAATCAATACCGATAAAATAAAGCGATACTGAAACAACAAATCCTGTGAATAAACTAGCAACGGTTTTTATTGCAAGGTAGTGTCTTATCTTTCCCAGGATCTTATTGATATAAATCATCTTATCCTGACTGTCAGAAAATGCTCTGGCGAATTTAACCGGGAAACTCGACATTTCGGCCAGTATAAAGATAACGCTCAAAAAGATAATAAAAAATTCCTGAAAAATATAATTCAAACCACCAACTACTCGGCTCACTAAGGAAAGTCCGTACTCGTCAATCAAACTCGCCAACTGCAAACCTTCGATTGGTAATCCAGCATTTTGCATCCATACAAAAAGACCTCCGAAGTTTTCGTCCAACTTAGCCGCGTATATCGATTGATTAGCACTAAAAGACTGAATTGAATCTCCCACCAAATACCCGACTAAAACAAAAAATGATAATACGGCGAACAATACGACGAGTATCGCTATCGCTTGAGGGATTTTCTTGCTCACCATCCATTTAATTGGTGGGATGCAAACAACCGCGATAAATAGAGCCAATAAAAACTCGGCAATGATCGGGGCTGCAACTTTAAGCCCTGCTACAACGATTACGAATGCAGCGAAGGTAACCATCACAGATTCCGCTGATACTTTCGAGACAACATCACTCAGATCACTTTCAAAATTAGCATGCTTTTCTTGTGGAGAATCATCTTTCGGCTGTTCAGATTTGATGACTTTTTGCGGTGACTTCTTTTTCTTTGCTGATCTTTTCTTACTCATCTGAACTCCATTTTTATCACTGCGAACTATTTTAATTATAATAATCGATTTAGGATACTATCTAATTTAGCTCTTTTAACTGACTTGAGCAATTTCTTTGCTTCAACCCTGTAATCATCTGGTGTTTCAATCTCTTCAAAATGATTAATTCTCGTACAGTTTGTTAAAATTTGTGCTAGTTCAGCATCAAATTTATCCTTCAATTTCTGGTCGGAATCCTGGATCAATACGCCATTTTCAATATCTAAACGCCAAGCTCTCGGATTAATATTATGCCCTGTAATCAGATAGTTTTTTTTATCCGAACTTATTCCTTTGAGGTGAAAGCTATTACCTTTATCTAACCATAAACATACATCTAGCAATTTCGCATCGATATATTTTTGATTAGACTTAATAAAACGTCTTAAACTAGTCTCATAAATATAAGGTAAAATACCGACCTTGTTAAACGATTCAGTTTCAGGGATATAAAAATCATTTGCCGTTTTATCACCGACAATAATTTTTACTTTTTTATTTTGTTTTAGTAACTTTCTTACAGCTTTATGTATTTTGGCAGGAAAGTTGAAATATGGTGTAAAAATAACAACCTGTTCTTCAGTGTTCGTTACCAGTTGGTGAATCGTTTTATTGAGTTTATTTTTTCGTCCACCAAATCCAAGTAAAGGCGTTAACTTAATAGAACCAGGCTGCGGCTTATTAACTCTGAAAAAATAACCGGACTTTCGCAAACTCATTTTTAACTTACGTATGGCGGCTTTTAGTTTTTTTGCGGTTGGAATATCGTAATCTGTAAGAGAATGAACCGCATCGCAGTTAACAAAGTTGTCACGTGAAAATTTTACTAATGAATTGGTTAAACAATCACTTTTAATTACATGATATCGATCATAACGATAGCGTTCTTTATATTGCAGATAGATATCATTAAGACTTGAACCGCTATAAAGTAAAACATCATCGAAAATAAATCCTTTTAAGTGCAGTACGCCAAGAAACTCTTTACTCTTAACTGGTACGCCATAAATATCAATCGGATGTTGGTACTTTTCATTCATTTCTCTATACAATCGAACGTTACCAATACTTTCTTTGTGCCCCATCAAGCCACGTTGCGCTCGTAAAAAATCGACAAATATTTTAATATCTAGTTTAGGGTTTTTCTGCTTCGCTTCATATAAAGCAGTCAAAACGGCTTGACCCGCTTCATCATCTTGTAGGTAAAGAGCGGTGATATAGATCCTGTTTTTCGCCGAATTGATTAACTCAAAAATTTTATCACGGTAATCGGGAGTATTGTTTATGACTTCAATATCATCAGGCGAAACAGAGATCGTTTCTAAAGATTCTAAAAACGACTTCTTTTTTATTTTTAACAGCATATTCAATCTGCACGCCCCATAAACTTTTTGTCGGCGGTATTGATTTTAACTTTCTCACCGTTAGATATATATTCAGGAACCTGAATAGTTAATCCTGTTTCAAATCGTGCGGGTTTAGTTCGTGCTGCGGCTGAAGCTCCTTTAATGGACGGATCGGTTTCGACTATGGTCATTTCAACCGACTGAGGCAATTCAATTCCAATTGAACGCTCATCCACTTCGAGAACAACCAAGCCTTTAGTATCTTCATTTATGAACAGTAGTTCTTCTTCTATATCTTGCTGTTTGAAAGGATGTTGGCTGTAATCTTCATTATCCATAAAGATATAATCATCACCATCAATATAAGAGAAACTCACATCACGGCGGTTTAAATCCACTGCTGTTAACATATCGTCGCCTTTAAAGGTATGCTCTACCTTACCGCCAGTTCCGATCTCAGAAAAGCGTGTTTTATACAGCGTAGCCGCGCCTCTAGCACTCGGGCTATGGACATCGACGTTCTTTACTAACAGTAGCTTGCCATTATATTCAACCGCTATTCCGCGCTTCAGTTCGCTTGCTTTTGGCATTTTTTCCCCGTTTTGAGCTTTATTCTTTGTAATGATCTAGCTCGATTGATTTACCAGCATAGAAAGTACCAGAAATGGGGGGATTTTACCAAGAAATGACTCGTTCTTTGCTTTTGGCAAACAGGATAAAATAAGTTTTTATCAAATGCATAAGTTTTATTCTTTGTAACTGGACATTACTAACTATCGGATTTAGAATTCTTAGAAATGTGCTTTCTCAATCATTTGCAAATTAAAAGGGAATAGGATTATGGCAAGTTTTTCGGATATTGCAGTAAAAGAAATGATCGCATTATCTTCTGATACTAAAAATAAAGTCGGTAGGGAGCTATATCGAGCGGAACCAAAAAATACAAAGGATATATTAGAACTGATTGTTCTACGTTTGTTCTCAATGTTTTAAAGCATACCTATGATACTGTTGGAAATACAAAATTATCAAATAGCTTAACGTCCCATGTAACTGAGCGAGACTCCGACACTAAGCCCGTTTGGTATGGTGATTTGATGTTCAAGGATTTGGTTAAGAATCATGGTTGGAAGGCAATTTATTTAACCCCCGATAAATGGCATCCGAACGATGGAAAGGAAGAACACACATTCGCTACGTCTCAAGTTCTAAAAACAGGTTTTTACGCTGGTATTCCTGTGAGCTATACAGTTTTAAACTACAATCCGACTCCGAAAACACATCCAAAATATCCAGACTTGTTACCTTATCTAGGACCACAAAAGTTAAACAGTGTTGATTTAGCCGCTCTAAATAAAATTAAGTTTGGTGTTGGTATGAGTAGAATGGGAGAGCACAATTGGCTTTTTTCATTGGGTTCCGTATATGAAGTGCACTGGAATAGTGTCGGAGCTGGACTGTATGAAATAAGAAAACTACCAAATTTTCCTTGGAATTCCAATTTAATCATTGTCCCTCCAGATATGATACCCATGCTAACAATGACTGCCTTAGTTCTTAAGAAAAAAGTGAGTAAACCGTAATGTGGTTAAAATTAGGCTATTTAAGGCGAACTTTCATTTGTGTTTGTGTTCTTTTCATTATTTTGACACAAAGCTCTTGCACAAACAAAACTATAACTCAGAATTATGGGCAGTCTCTTATAGTTGACTACGAACAATTTGGTCCGCCGCAATTGTCTGCAACACTGTTAGGTCAAGATTTCTGGCAATGGCAAACAACACCAGCTCATTCACCTAAAAAATATGACATCAAAGTCGTCATTTATCGAAACTTAGCTCTATCAGAAGTTGAGAAAAGATATCCTGTCGATCCAGTGTTAATACAAGACTACCGATATCTAGAGTATTCCAGGGCAAAAACCTGGATTAAGAATCAAATTTCGAAAATTCAGGAAGAACTCAAAGTAAGCGTTCCAAACGAAGAGTTAGATTTAATCATTTATGATTTCTCTCGCCTGGAAAATATGTACAAACTTCTTGTGACATTAGAACAAGGACTTAGAAATTAGTTTAAAGAATTCATATAGTTCGCGCTGAGTAGGTCTTTAATTTTTCATTAATAATTTTTACATTAAATTCTATTTTCTGCATTGAGTAGCAAGCATACGCAGTCACCTTTCTTTAAAGCGCCCCACTCTCCCGCAGTAACTCATAAATAGACTCCGCCATTTTTCGATAGCCTTTTTTATTGAAGTGAACATGGTCAGATTTTAGTGTTAAACTACGCTGTAAATCACTAATCAGTTCACCATCAAAAACTAGCTGATATTCTTCCGCCAGTTCTTGATAAAAGGAAGCAGAATTTGAGAATAAGTTTTTCTCTGGAATTCCCATAAGGACAACAGGAATTTCTCGATCAAGTGCGACTTGGATCATAGATTCAATGTTCTGTTTTATCTGTTCATGGCTACGATTCTGCAAAATATCATTACCGCCTTCAATCAAAATAATTAAGTCAGGAACAATTCGCTCAATCTCACTTTCGAATCTCTTTAAGCCATCATCAGTCGTTTCACCTGATACACCGGAATTAATGATATTCAGACCGGTAAGTTCTTGTAGAACTGAGGGATAGCTATTTTCTACCGAGGCACCATTACCGAGGGTCAAACTATCACCAAATGCGAGTATGCTTCCCCCGTCACGGATAGGTTCTAACTTTGGAGAGTTGCAGCCGCTTGGTACGGTGCATAAAAAAACTACAATAAGAAAACAAATTTTTTCACTTAACTTTTGCATAAGTCTCTATTTATATATTTGACATTGTTCCTGTCTGGAAATTTTGGAAAGTATGCAAGACTACTAGCCTACTTTCACTTTAAGACGTTTCCTTTATTTTATATTCTTATCATTTGGTGAATAAGCCCCCACAGGATATATCGTAATTGCGATGGAGATCTGTAGTTCATTTATACGATTTATCAAATCTTGAGATAGGTGGTATGTTACAGACTTGGGTTCTTCTCCGCTCTCAAATGCTAAATCAATAACTCGTTGAGAACAATCGTTCCACAATGATCTTGATTTTTCACTTAAACTCTCTATGAGTTCGCAGAAGTCAATTATTGTTTTTTCAGGTTCACTACATACCGCACCGCCAAGTGATACCTGATATTTACCATTTATCCAGCCATTTGCATGAGCACAATAATTTTCGACTCCAATCTCCTGAACGATTAAATCCAATTCGACTCTGGAGAAAAAATCCATGTCAGCTGTGACGTATCTAATATTTTTAACCATTACTCATTGCCATAGTGAAACACAAAAACTTAATAACCGTATACCTTTCTCACCCCGATAATAGCAAATCTATCAATCCATAAACTAGCTTAATCTCATTTTTTTATTTTTGTTTGCACAAATAAGCGAAGTTACTTGAAACTCAATCCAGCAATGTCTATGCTTTCCAATATGGATAAAAATGATGTTATCAATCTGCTTAAAGAGAACACAAATGAGCGCGGTTTAGTACACTGGAAAAAAATAAAAAATAACGGTGGATTGAAGAGTTTTGGTATAGGTTTAACGCAGTTAAGAAAGTTAGCCAAAAAAATTGGTAGAAATCGAGAGCTTGCATTGGAGCTTTGGAAGTCAGATATTTATGATGCGAAAACTATCTCGTTACTAATAGACGACCCCAAGCAAATAACAAAGGAACAAGTTGAAAAGCAAGTTGAAGAACTTGATATTGGTCTATTAACTCATGTATTTAGTTCTTGCGATGCGACACTGGCAAAATCACCTCTAGCTTTCGATTTAGCCAACGAATGGATCGCGACTGATCATGATATACGCCGACGAAGTGGTTATGGTCTACTTTACGAACTCTCTAAAAATAAGAGAAATAAAGCACTCACAGATGAATTTTTCCTTAACTGCATTGACGATATTAACGACAAGATTTTTAATAAGAAAGAATCTCCAACTATGCGATGCGCGATGGGTGGCGCATTAATGGGAATAGGCAAACGGAACAAGATTCTTAATAAACGGGCGATAGAGGTTGCTACCAAAGTAGGTCCAATCGATTTTAACGAAGATGGAGGCAAGTGCGAACCATTCAATATTTTAAAGCATTTGAAAAGCGACTACCTAAGAAAAAAATTTGGCAAGTAAAGCTCAGCAGTTAAGATAAACTCTCATCAAATTCCAAGCGTTTTCAAATCTAGGTTGCAGGCTACCTGGAAATTTAGGGGCACTCGCAGAGAAAGGCTAAGACTAAAAATAACGGCTATATTATTAATTTTGATAAAAGTTATGGACGTCCCCGTATTTTCATTCATTTCTTGGTTTATTTTTGTTTTTTAAACGTTTCTTATGTCTTACTTTCAAAACTAAAATCGATCTGCATACCTTTCTTGAACTCAAAATGTAGCGAGTTGGTGACGCATCCTAAGTACTTGTATATGGCTCTAGCTTTATCGCAGAATCTACGATCCGCTGATAAGAGCGCATTACAATATGATGCCATTCCAGCATGTTGTCCATCTGACATAATGTTTATCATTTTATTTCGCTTTGCCAATCCTTGGTCAGGGCTAATTCCAAGCATATTAAGTACAACTTGAGCACCCGATATTGCACCATGCTGAGTGTGTTGAACGCCTTCGATCCCAGGAATTGGCTCAAAGCCAAAAAATTGATTCTTGGTTACGCCATTCATGGATGGTTCGATGTAATTCCAAATCGAATCAATTGGTGAACTTGATACCTCAACCTCTTTTCGAATTTCACTTGTAATACCCATTGCATTTCGTGTTTTATCAATAGGCATCCTATTTTTAAAGTGAATTTTTATAGAATCTCTCAATTCTTCAAACACACTACCTGCTTTATTTAAAAGATGGGCTCGAGTTTGATCATCAATTTCTCCTGTAAGCCTTTCTATCTCCTCTCGCATCTGATCCGGTGTCTTACTAAGTTCGGAAAAGTTATCTGCTCCGAACATTCTTATAAGCAACTCAACCATGTTGCCATTTGCGTCTTCAATGCCTGATATAGCTTCTAAGTGCTGTTCATACCTTGAGTAAGGATCAACATAGTCTCTTAGGATAATATTTCCAACAGATTGAAATTTATCATTCAAAATATCATCAATTTCAAGCGCTCCAAGCATTTTCATTCCCTCAAGTGCATCTATATTTCCATTTCGATGAATTTCGTCTAGATGTACATGAGAATATACCCAGTTGAAACGAGTGGGTTGGCAAATTGTAATATCACCATACGCCACGTAACGAAAGACGTTCATGTCTGCATAAATGGTAGGAATATTAGTTATGAGATATGAATTCATGGAATTCCTTCTCACTCGTTTCTTGCATAACTTTAAATTTAGTAGATGATGACATACGCGAAACAAACTCTAGCAAATAGCCGTGATTCTTTGAGATAAATGTCTGTTACGTACGCTTCAAATCACTGCAAGTTTAATTTTTGTTTAAACCAACAGTGTATAGGCTTTTTTATAGTCTTACCAGCATATTTAGTAGATTCAATCTATCAAGTTAGTTCCTTAATAATCTGTAACGAACAAGAATAATGATACTTCTCACATTCCGCAGCAAATTTGTCATTTACAAACAATCCCGCTTAAATGCGCGGCCTGAGCATATTTTTCTCATCATATCGGGCTTAGCCTTTTCTATCAGGCACACTCCACGT